>Ga0189291_100041_pt1:2500-225808 | contig 225808 bp, 216 predicted proteins | sample UW1redminimetaG_FD_130331 | JGI IMG/M metagenome (GOLD analysis project Ga0189291, IMG submission 130331) | Marine microbial communities from the Costa Rica Dome - UW179B-red mini metaG | ecosystem: Environmental > Aquatic > Marine > Oceanic > Photic zone | place: Costa Rica: the... | reverse complement strand
CTGCGACGGGTGATGTGGACGCTGGTGCCACAACCGCTGGTACATCGATCACGCTGTCTGGTCAGGATATTGATCTGACGGGCAAGGTGGATGCGACGACGACTGCCACGCTGACAGCCACTGTGGGGAACATTTCATCGAACGGGTCGCTTGAAATTGAAGCTGGATCAATTTCTCTCTTCGGCAGGGTTGTCGCTGCGACGGACATTTTGTTGACAGCCTTGACGGGTGGCATTTCCTCAACAGGCAGTCTGACGGCCACACTGGGGGACATCGTTGCGTCTGCCCCCTTCGGCCCAATTTCGGTAAATGACCTTGTTGTGGGAAAAGACCTTCGCCTGGTTGGTTCTTCCGTTGATGTTTCCGGCACGGCCACTGCACAGGGCAGCGCGTTTATTCAGGCGTTGACCGGCAATGTGAATGTGAGTGGAAGTGTTACCGCCACAAATGGTGCGCTTGTTTTGAACGCATCAAACGGGACGGCGCTTCTCAACAGAATTGGGGCGTTGAGTGATGTAACGCTTACGGTTGCAGATCTTGATCTGTCTGGTTCCATTACTGCAGGTGATCAATTTATCTTAGAGACGGAGCGCACCGGGCAGACCCTTGTATTTGGGGGGGATGGCTCGACGGGTGGTGTTGCACTCCGGCGCACCGCTGGCCTGATAATTGATGAGACTGAGCTCACAAAGATATCTGCGGGCCGCTTTGATATTGATGGTGGCGCTAACGACGTCCTTTTGCTTGATGCGCGCTTTAACGGGGGTGGTCTTGATACGCTGATGATCGGAGCGGATCAATCATCCCGTATCATCGCGGCCGGAACGGTAACGGGGCTTTCGTCGCTACAGCTGGGATATCAGACAAGCGAGATTGACCGGAGGCCGGGTCTGATCTTGGTCTCGGGGCAGTTGGGGCTTGATACGGCGGCAGGTCGATTGGGCACTGTCCGTCTTGAATCGTCTGATGACATTGTCGTTGGGACTGAGAGGTTCCTTGAAATCTTCGAAACGGGCAGCCTGTCCCTTCTCGGACTTGCCTCCTTGCCGAACAGTGTTGTCGGGGGCACTAACGATCACGTCTTTATCGCGACGGATAAGCTGCAAATCGTGGCGCCGGGGTCAGTCGTTCAGTTGAACACGGGAACCGGTGTGGATGGCGCTGGAATTGTCTTTGGCGCTCCGACCACAGGAGATGGCGTTCTGTTTCCCTCAGGAGATGGCCCGACCGAAGTCCTGCTCTTTGGTGATGTTATTCGGGAGGATGGATCACGTGTCTCGGGCTTTAATGCCAGTCTTGAGGGCAACATTCTGTTCGGTGGGAATACCACGACCACCGCGTCAGCGCTTACCCAGAATGAACAGTACTATATGAACTACTGCCTTATCGGCGACCCGGTGAGCTGTTCAGCCGACTCTTTGCGAGAACTTGAACGCAATAACCGCTTTATCAATGGGGACCCTTCCGGCCTGGGCGCTGTGATCCCGGTTGTTTTTGAGACCGGCGAAGACGAAGAGCGGAACGAGGAAGAAGATTTAGGCGGTGTCGCTGCCAGTGGTAATGAAGCTCTTTGGGACGCTGGGCATTGATGATGGCCCGCCTTTCTATACTGTTTGTCGCAGCTACGCTCCTCGCGGCGTGTGTCCCGGAGATGGGATCTTCCTTGCCCGATGCACTTGATCTCGGGGCGAGTGCCGAGGGGGATGCTTGTCGGGCTGGGAAACGTTTGGATACGGAAGCAATCGGTGCTCTTGCCAGATACGATGTTTTCTGCGGCACTTGGCGTCGTCCGGCAGCAACGCTGGATGTCTATCCGGGTGATAAAGTGGCAGGTGCGGTGCTTCTGGCCGGATGCACATCTTCGGCAAATACAAACTTGCTGGGCGAAGGTGTGTTGAGCTGTCCCGGGAAAATCTCTGGTGCCTTGCTGCAGGATCTGGCTGTTAGTGTCATCGGATCGAACAATGTGGTTCACGCGCGGGGGATACCTGGTGCCCTGCCTGTCATGAGACGCGGTGCCGCTGCCCTTGCGGGGCTTGAGGCCCCGATTGAACTGAGCGCGGATGAAATGGCCGGGTTGCCGGGCGTCGCTGCGCTTCAGGATCAGGAAATTTTGCGACGACGCGGGCACCGTCGGAATGTCTCGTTTCGCTTTTCTCTCGCGGCTGAAGACTATGCAAAGGCGGTCGCCATCCAGGATGGGCTTTTTGGTGGAGACCCGGTGCGCCGTGCGGATATTGCGCTGGATCTTGCCCTCAACCTCTCCAGCCAGGGCCGATTTGCAGAAGCTGAGAAGCTGCTGGATGACACGGCCCTGTCTGCTGGTGTGCAGACAACACCCTGGTTGCGCGATAAGCTGATTAACTATCAGGCAGTCCACCAGCTTAATACTGGGCGCTATCGTGAGGCGCTTGCGCTGGCTGAACAACCTTTTGCACCGGAAACATTTGGTGCCTTTGCCTTTGTGTCGGGAGATGTTGCTGACAGTGTTATCACGCCGCGTGCCGCGGAGTTTGTGAACCACCGCAGTGGCAATGGTGTTCCGCCGATCTATTCTGACGCTGAACTTCGGCCGGGTGTGCGGGCGCTCATTCTCGAGGCCCATCGTGCTTATCTACGCGCCTCCGCACTGCTTTTGTCCGGGCGGGAAGGTGCTGGGGACGCACTGGATGATGCAGCGTCTTTAGTGGAGCGGGCGCCGGAAGGGTCTGCGGGCTGGCTCGATGCGTTGATTGAAGAGCGCCGTGCTGCCAATGATCTGGAACAGGGAAATATCGGTGCTGCCAGATCGCGGCTTTCTACTCTTGTTTCAAGGTGGATCCGGGATCAGCCGCAATCTCTTCTCACCGCTCGGTTGCTTGCCAGCCTGGGAAAGGCCCAAATCGCCGACGGTGATGTTTCCGCTGCGCTTGCGTCTTATGACCGCTCGTTTGATCTGTATTCCGGCGTGGAGGGATCATTCGGGATCTCCCCGGATGTGGCCGGTGACTATTTGGGGGTTTTGCTTCGCGCTCAAGAGGCAGGACTTGGAGATGGCGCGCGTCTTACCCGCCGCTTTGTGGATGCATTTGAGGGAATGGTTGAGCCACGCGCGGCAGCGGCGATGGCTATGGCAGCTGCTCGGGTTGCAGGTGAGGGCACTGCCGATGAAATTCGTGCGCTGCAGGATGCCGAACGGGCTCTTCTGGAGGCGCGCCTTGCGCTGCAACAGGGTGCCAGCACCGACGATCCTGAGGAGCTTGCGCGGCTGACACTTGCTGCAGAAACAGCAGAGACGATAGCGCTGGAAGCGGAAGTGCTCGCGCGCCATGCGCAACCGCAATATATGCAACTGATTAACGGTGGTGCGGAGACGGCCGATCTCATTTCTACGCTGGCGGGTGACGAGGCATTTGTTGCCTTTGCGCCGACACAAGCGGGTGGTTTTGGCTACGCGGTGTTTGCTGGCAAGATTATGACGTTTGGCACCGAGCTTGGTCGGGATGAGGCGCGTCGTCTTGTGCGCCGTGTCCGCTCCACTTTGCGGGCGAGGGCTGGCGGCACTCCCCCCTTTGCTGCCGAGCAGGCACATGCTTTGTTTGAGGGGGTCTTCCTGCCTGTTTATGCCGATCTCGTTGAAGCAGGTGTGAAGACGCTGGTTTTTGCACCACGCGGTGTGATTGGGTCGTTGCCGCCGTCTCTTCTTCTCTCGTCATTTGAGGGTGAGCATAAGGCGCTCGCGCGGTCGCGGTCTTATTCAACACTGCCCTGGCTCGCAAATGATTTTGCCTTCATGAATACGCCAAGTGCGGCGAGCTTTGTGGCAGCACGGTCGGCCGATGCGCCAAAAGCGACATCCGGGATGACCGTGTTTGGTCCGCCGGTGCCGCCCAACAATTCTGACGCATGGGTAAAGGACTTTACGGCGCGGATGACCGCCGAAGGGCGACCAGAGCGGTGTGGGCAGGTGTTTGCGGGCGAGCCTAATTTACAGAGACCGTTGACGGCCCTGCGGTCTTCGGTTGGCTCTTCGTTTGGTCGCCGGGATGTGACAGGTCGCGCCTTTACTGACCTGGATATTGCGCAGGATGCTTCGCTTGTTGATCAGCAGGTGCTGGTCTTTGTCACCCATGGTTTCTTCGGGGATGGTTTTTGTATTTCAGAACCTTCCCTCCTCACCTCCCTTGACCGCAAAGGGGGGGATGGCATGTTGAGCGCTACGGAAATTCTTGATTTGAAACTTGATGCCACGCTCGTCGTGCTGGCGGCTTGTGACACAGCGCGGGCGGCTGAGGGCGCAGAAGGTGTCGCCGCAGTTTTTGATGGGGCTCAACTGGACGGGCTCGTGCGAAGCTTTGTCTATGCAGGTGCGCGCTCTGTTCTCGCAACGCACTGGGTCGCGGACGATGCGGCGGCGGACGCAGTCGTTCGAAAGTTCTTCGCAGATGCGGCACGTGCTCCGATGCATGAAGCTTTGCGAGGCGCGCAGCAGGCCCTTATTGCGCAGGATAAGTTTGCTCATCCCTATTTTTGGGCCCCCTACGTCATGATCGGCGATGCAGACCGGGTGCTTGAACGCAGTTGAAGCAGACTTTAGCGGGGGCAGAGAGCTTCTGAATCACCACCGCCGATAAGGGCGAGAGCGGCCTCACGATCAAGACCTGCATCTTTTGCGGCACTGATTTGCTGTGCAGCCTCATAAGACCAGACATAGGGGTCTTCTGCCGCGATGCAGAAAGCTGCGAGCATAATTGCCGTATCTTCCCCCATCCACGCGGGAATAGCTGGTGGTGTAGCTAAAGGGACATCTGCAACAGCATCAAAGAAGGTCTGGCGAGTGCGCCCATAAGCATCTTTCACGACAATCGTGTAACGGCCTGGAACAATGGTCCTGGCGGGAAGCGTTGTCGAAATGTCGGACAGTGTTTGGGTCGCAAAAATCCGGTCTGTGGGGTCCAGGACAAGCAGTTCATAGGGGGCTTGGCCGCCTGACCATCCAACCCAAAGAGGGCGGAAACCTGCTTTGATTTGTGCGGACTCTGTTTCCAGGTCGAGCAGGCCAAAGCCAAACTCTCCACCTGAACGGGCCAAGCCTTGTCCGACCAGCCGGTCTCCGAGTGGCAACAGGCGTCCCTCAATTAGTTCGCTGATAGACTGGCTGCCTGTAGAAGCAGGTCCCACGGTGTAGCTCTTTGGTCCCCTGATTTCGTTGGGCCCGGAATTCCCCGCAATGCCAAGTACCACGCGGTCGCTTGAGCTCTTTAGGCTGACAACGTCTCCTTCACAGAGTGGGGAGAAGACAGCGAGCGATGCTTCTGATCCGGCTCGCTCAATGCGAATGCTGTCCGTATTGCCATCGATTTGTTTGACGAAGGCGACGGTGGCAGATCCGCAGGCTGGGATGGCGGCGTCAGCGGTCGTCGCGGTCATCAATGTGGCGGCGCCGAACGCAACTATCATCGCGGCTTTAGCTGTTCTTTGTTTGAGCATTTCTCAAGCTTTCCATTAATTCTTCAAAGTCTTCTCTCGCTTCGTTAAGCGCTGCCGCATAAGCCGGCGCTGCCAAACCAAGCCAAAGACCGTCGTCCAGGAGAAAATAGCTTGCGCCAGCCCCCACCCAGAATACCCCTATTCCGATCAATATCTTGATGATAACCGGGTTGGTCAACAAATTGATAGGAGTACGGGCAATCCTCATGGCCCAGTGCAGGTCATCCATAGGTTTGAGGAAATCCCGGGCTTTTCGGCAGTACCAGAAAGCCAAGACAATCAGCATAACGAATATGGTTAACAAGACAGCTTCGATATACCAGGCCATGCGCCGGACTTCGCCCCCGGCCTCAACCCCGCGGATGATATTGGCAATGACAAGACTGCCGCCCATGGCGCCATAGGCTGAGATATGGCGGTCCCTGGCAGCTTGGGCGGCGGACCCAATGATAATGACACCGTCATTGCCTGAGAGACCTGCGACCATTCCAGGCTCTACAAAAGCGGCGGGAATGACAAACATGTCGGCTGCGGGGAGTTGTGGTTCCGGGTCGTCTGCTGTGCCTGCATTCAAGCTGTAATTGATGAGGCTCTGTTGGCTTTTGAACGTCATGGGCGCGCGACCGGGGATGGTCAGGTCGAAAGCAACATCATCCCAGGTCCCTGCGCAATAGGCGCGGGGACCTTCCATTGATTTTTGCACCATCTGAACCGCGTCCCTGGGGCTTTCGGCTTTGCGGGCAATTGCTGCGTAGAAGGCAGTGGTGGCGGAAGCTTCGATGCCGGTGGGCGTGTCGATACAGAGGAAATGAGAAAAATAGCGGGCACCCATCACCTCATCGCCGGTGAGTTGTGCGCTTGCCCAGACAATATTGTCCTCCGGGGCAGAGAGAATGATGCTGTCTCGGTCAGATGCTCGGGCAGCGGCGAGTGATCCCGGGCGTCCATCTCCCTCCGTCACTTCCCTTTGTAGGATGAGCAAAGGTGCTTCCGGGTCCCGCCCCCATTTTTGCAGCAGGTTATCTATCCGCCGTTCGGCGGCTTCATCGGGCGTGCGCCAAAATAGATCTATGTCGACGATTACGACTTTCGGGCGTGGCATGCCGGGTGAGCCGTAAGAGGCCTCTATCAAGTCTGCCAGAACCGGGCGGGGAGCGTAGGCGAGGGATGGCCCGTCGGCTGTGGCGCCCTGCCAAACAGAATCATCTAAGTTGAGGAAAAGGATGGGATGAGATCCGGGCAGGGTTTTGTTGACCCGCATCTCGAAGGCTATCTGCAGGGCTTCGCGGTCGGCTTCGCCGACGAAGCTTCCCCAAACGACATCGTTGCGCAAGCCCACCCAGACAAGCAGTGCCAGGGTCAATGAGATCAAGAAATTGACATCGAACGGGCCTTTTTCACGCTTGTCTGCTTTTTCGCTGTCTTCGGTTGTCACATCGTGTCCCTTGTCTCTCTTTGTGAAGATAGTGCGGGGGTGAGGGCACACGCAACGGGAGAAGTTGGCAGGCCATCCACCGCAGGATGATCTGCCGCAGTTTCTTAAACCGGCAAGCCCCCAAGTGCGGAATGGAGCGTGCCGCTTTCCGTGAAGCTCTTAATGGTGCGCTCGGCGATGCGCATTTGATGGATTTGGTCGGCACCGTCGGCGAACCGTGCCCATCTTGCTTGTTGCGCCATGTGCGCGAGGGGGGTGTCGTGGGAATAGCCAAGGGCCCCATGCACCTGGATGGCGCGGTCAATGATCCGGTTCAGTGAATTGGCAACGAAATGCTTTGCCATGGATACTTCTGAGCGGAAGTCCTCCCCATTGTCGATCTTGTAGGCGGCATGAAGAACCATAAGCTTTGATTGATAAAGCTCCATCGTGCTATCGGCGATCATCCATTGAATGCCCTGCTTCTCAGATAGATAAGAGCCATGGGAGAAGCGTTTGGTCGCGCGATCCACCATCATTTCAAGTGCTGTCTCTGCCTGTCCGATCCAGCGCATGCAGTGAGCAAGGCGTGCAGGCCCCAGTCGGGATTGGCCCAGTCGGTGGCCGTCTCCGCGTCCACCCAGCCGTCTTGTGTCGGGCACTCGGAGGTTCTCAATCAGGATTTCAGAATGGCCCGACGAACCATGCATGGTTTGGATCTCACGAACCTCTGACCAGCCGTCCGAAGGCAGGTCAATGATGAAGGCTGTGTTGGCAGCCTGCGGAATGTTTGGGTCGTCTTCTGTCCGCGCGATCAGGATCGCAAAGTTGGCGCGATGAGCACCAGAGATGAACCACTTATGGCCATTGATGACCCAGGTGTCGCCTTCAAGTGTTGCCTTGGTGCCGATGAGTGTTGGATCTGATCCGGCGACTTCAGGCTCTGTCATGGCGAAGCAGGAGAATTTTCGTCCTTCGCACATGGGCCGCAAATACGTGTCTTTTTGCTCGTCCGTTCCCCATTTGAGGAGGGTGTGCATGTTGCCCTCGTCGGGTGCCTGGCAGTTGATGGCGAAGGGACCGTAGCGGGACCGTGCTGCCTCGGCAGAGATCATCGCGAGTTCTACGTGACCCAGCGCCATGCCGCCCCATTCTTCTGGCATATGGGGCAGCCAGAGGCCCCTCTCATAGGCTTCGGTCCGCATTTTGATAACGCCTTCACGCACCGACGCGCGGTCGTCCTCATCCATTGCTGCTTCGACGGGCTTCACCACCTCATCAATGAAATTCCGGATAGATGTTCGGATGACCTCGACTTCTTCTGGAAAGCTGAAATCAATTGCCATTTGGTTTCCTCCTGAGTTTCGATGGATAAAGGCTAACAGGGTGGCGCATGTTGCAAAAGCGTCAACGCGGGAGCTCACGCGCGCAGCTTGGATTTCAAGTGGTCCCGTTCTGCAATTTTGGCGAATGGCAATTCAGTTTTGGGCAGCTTTGCACGGCCCTCTCATTGACTTTAGGGGGCTCAGAGCGAAGTCTGTCCCCAACAGATCAATGAAAGGGCCTTCACTCATGATTACCGTCCACCATCTCAACAATTCCCGGTCGCAGCGCATTCTTTGGATGCTTGAAGAGCTGGGTCTCGACTATGAGATCGTTCACTATCAGCGGGACAAGGAAACCAACCTTGCGCCAGAATCCCTGAAGAAAATCCATCCGCTCGGCAAGTCGCCGGTTCTCACGGATGGCGATGTCAAAATTGCGGAGTCAGCTGCGATCATCGAGTATCTGGTCGACACATATGGCAAGGGAGCCTGGAAACCTGCTGCGGGCACACCAGAAGCGCTGCGATATCTGGAATGGATGCACTATTCGGAAGGCTCGGCCATGTTGCCGTTGCTGCTGGGCCTTTATGTCGGGCGTTTGGGCGAGGCGGGAGGGCCGTTGCTGCCACGGATCATGGGTGAAATGACAAATAACTTCGCTTATATGAACGGGGCTCTGGAAGATCAGGACTGGTTTGCGGGTAATGAAATCACTGCCTGTGATGTTCAGATGAGCTTCCCGATGGAAGCGGGACAGTCGACTGGTTTGGTCAAGGAATACCCCAATCTGGTTGGGTATTTGGAGCGGATTCAGGCGCGGCCAGCCTATAAACGAGCTCTGGAAAAGGGCGGTCCTTACCAATTGGGCGGCTAGGCCTCATAGGACAGTTCCTTGACGCTCTGACCCCTCAGTTTGTAGCCTTTGTCGATTCGCGAGCTGCGCGGGTGGGCGCAAGGCGAACAAACTGGGGTTTTCCTGAATGGCAATGATGTCTGAGTCTGCTGATCTTGATCGTCCACAACTGCGCTGGCTCTATCTGGAGCCAAGCCGCACGATGGCAGAGGTGGCCATGCTGCCACTCCTGCAACGCTTTTTGAAACGTGCGCCTATGGGGGACGGACACCCTGTGATGGTCCTGCCGGGCTTTATGGCGAGTGATTCAAGCACACGCGTGTTACGGCGGTTCCTGACGTCGCGCGGTTACGAGTCCTATCCATGGGACCTTGGCCGAAACTTGGGACCTGTGTCGACAGGCCAAGAAGGTGAACTTCTCGCTGAGCGGATTGAGGAAATCTCGGACACCCATGATGGTCAAAAAATCAGTCTGGTGGGATGGAGCCTCGGTGGTGTGCTCGCCCGCGAAGTCGCAAAGCGTGCGCCTGAGGCGATCCGGCAAGTGATTACACTTGGGAGCCCGTTTTCAGGAAAGCCTGAAACCAGCCGCGCCTGGCCGATCTACAAATACATGTCGAAGGGTGAAACCCAGACGGAAGAGTTTCGCGAGTTGGTTGAAGGAATTGCCGTTCCGCCAAGTATTCCGACGACGTCAATTTACACGAAGACCGATGGCATTGTGCATTGGAAGAATTCCATCGAGGCGCAAGAGGACCACACGGATAATATTGAGGTGCGTACATCTCATTGTGGGCTTGGATTCCATGCGCCGACGATGTACGCGGTTGCTGACCGGTTGGCGCAACCGGAGGATAATTGGCGCCCCTTTCATCGCGAAGGCTGGCGCGCGCTGGTTTATCCCTCAAGCGGTCACTGAGCCCTTCAATTGATTGGAAGACACAAAAAAGCGGGCTCCTGAAATGGTCTTTCGGAAGCCCGCTTTTCTGTTTTTGAGACGTAAACTTATCCCGCCTTTTGCGCCAGCGGAGGTTCGTTATCTGGCGTATTGAGTTTCGCCGCTGGCTTCTTCTTTGCCGCCGTTTTCTTTTTCGCGGGGGCTCTCTTCTTTTTCTTCGGCGCTGTTTTTGTTTTTGCCTTTTTTGCAGGAGCTGCGTTTAGGTTGGAGCCAAGAATGGCGCGCTCCAGTTCGTCAAAGCTTGCTTGCAGACACTCCGCATAAAATTCCGGATCCGGCATCATGTCCCGGTCAGCGGTGATGGTGATGGTCACTTCTTTGTCGTAGCTCATGACCACATGACCAAGACCAAGGCCATCAAACAGGCAGAGAAGACCGAAATATTTCACCATCTGTGCCCCATTCATGTAAATGGGAATGGGCGGGCCTGGAACGTTGGTGACAACGGTGTTGAAGAAAGGCTTGGTTGAATTTGCGAGGCCAAACTGTGTGTAGAGCCTTGCCGCGATGCCCGTGAAAAGCGCGGGTGCCGTTTTGCTGAGTTCCGACATTTGGCGTGCGCCCAATGCGTTGGTCAGTGCTTTTTGTTCCTGGGTGTAGGCCGCAATTGACAGGATGCGCTCGGTGGGATCAGCAATGTCACTGCCAAGCTGAACCATCATGGCGGATACCTGGTTGCCGAGAGATCCGTTTTCGTCGTTGGATCGCACAGAGACCGGCGCCATCGCCACGAGTGTGGTTTCTGGCAGTTCGCCTTTCGACTCCAGGTATCTCCGCATCGCACCGCCAACGATCGTCAACATGACATCGTTCACCTTTGCACCGGGAACGCCTGTTTTGATTTCCTTGATCCGGGCCAGGTCGAAGGCAACACCTTCGATGACGCGGTGCGAGGAGATTTTATTGTTGAAACGGGTGCGCGGGACAGCCATCGCTTGGCCGAGAGAAAACTCTTTGGTCAGCAAGCCTTTAATGGTGCGCGCGAGACCTGGAAGGGTTTTGCCCGCGATTTCAACCCATTTGAACGGCTGTTTAATATTGCCAAGATATCCACGCACTGCCATCTCAACGGCCGACGGCTTCTTCTCTGGCTTCCACTTGTCTTCTATCGCGGCAAGCGTGTCTTCTGGATGAATCGTGTGAAGCGCGTTCATGATATCGACGCCGGACATCCCATCAATCGCTGAGTGATGTATCTTGGAGATTATGGCGTAGGAGCCTGCAGGAACCCCTTCGACATGATCAAGGCCCTCGATGATGGTGAACTCCCACAGGGGCTTTGTGAGATCGAGCGGGCGCGCCATGATCCTTGCCGACTGGATGCAGAGCTGCCGCCAGTCGCCCGGTTTGGGCAGGGCCACATGGCGTACGTGATATTCAAGATTGAAATCCTCAACCTCGACCCAATAAGGGTGGTCGATGCCGAAGGGGACGTTCGCCAGTCCCCGGCGGAAGGTGTTTGCGAGCGGCAAACGCTCCTCAATGAATTTCAGAATGTCTTTATATCGGACGAACCCACCTGGCGCGGTGGAGGGATCGTAGATCGCGATGCTGCCTATGTGCATCGGCGAATTCTCTTGCTCCATATACAAAAAAGCAGCGTCGAGACCTGTCAATTGTTCCATTGTGAACGATCCTCCCTATCATTGATTTTAGCGTAACAAGCTCTCGGCACTGCTACCAATGGAATCGGGTCAGAGACCCGTGAGTCATTGGTGAGCCACCCAGATTTGTCGCCTATCGTTAATGAGGGGATAGCTTGGCTTTTCTAGGCACCACAATCTAATCGGGGCGATTGTGCTGGCTTGAAGCATGCCCGCTGGGATGGGTGGTCGGGGGCTTGAAAAATATTGATCTCGATCATAACTGATAATAACATCAACTTTAATGCAGTGCTGGATGTCTCCGGTGCCTGAAATTGTGAAAAAACAGGGAGAAAGCCGTATGAGGCTCGTTACATTTACGGATACTGACTCTACGCGTATTGGTGTCTTAAAAGGCGACAAGATTGTTGATTTGGCCGTTGCTGCTCCGGATCTGCCCAGAGAAATGGTTGCGTTTCTGGAGGCAGGAGAGAGTGCGCTCGTCAAGGCACGGGCTGCGGCCGGCGCGGATGCATCGGTCAACGTCGCCGACGTCACCCTTGAGAGCCCGGTCTTGCGCCCGCCAAAAATTCTGGCTGTTGGCTTGAACTATCTTGGTCATGTGGAAGAAACGGGGCGCGAGCTGCCCAAAGTACCGATGATCTTCAACAAACAATCAACGTCTGCCACCGGTCCCTTCGCCCCCATCCTGCGCCCGAAAGAAAGTGTTGCGATGGACTATGAAGGTGAGATGGGCGTCGTCATTGGCAAACGATGTCGTCGTGTTCCAAAAGAACGCGCTGGGGAAGTGATCGCCGGATATACGGTGCTCAATGATGTCTCTATTCGCGATTGGCAGCGACGGTCGGCGACTATGACGATGGGGAAATCCTGGGACAGCCATTGTCCAATGGGGCCTGCGATCGTCACGCCGGATGAAGTTGATATTTCCAAGCTGGACCTGAAAACACTGGTCAATGGTGAGGTTCGTCAACACTCTGATACGAGCTACCTCATTTTTGATGTGCCGACGCTTATCGAACACCTCTCCACGGCGTTTACGCTGGAACCAGGAGATGTGATTGCGACGGGCACATGTGCCGGGGTTGCGGTTGCAATGGAGGGTACACCGTGGCTGAAACATGGCGACGTTGTTCGCGTTGAAATTGAAACGTTGGGCGCGATTGAAAACACCGTCGCGGATGATGAGGGTGGCGTCATTATCGAGTGACGCGTTCGGCCTTTATCGAGTGACGCGTTCGGCCTTTATCGAGTGACGCGTTCGGCCTTTTCACGAGATAGGAACTTGGCATGATCAAAGTCGAAGATATTGTCTATGTGCGCTTCCGGGCACCTGACCTTGATAAGATGGAGGCGTTTCTCCTCGACTTTGGTATGCAACGTCAGGAGCGCACGGACACAGCCCTTTATATGCGCGGTGTTGGTTCCGACCCTGTTCTTCATGTCACTGAGTTGGGAGATCCGGGTTTTGTTGGGTTGGCATTTCAGGCAGCGACTGAGGCGGATCTTCTTGCCATTGCAGAATCCAACGGCACGTCGGTCGTTGCCCGCACGGAGCCTGGGGGTGGAGCGCGGGTTCTCCTGCATGATCCTGATGATTTTCCCATCGAAGTTGTTCATGGTCTGGACAGGTTGGCGGTTGTTGATGTGCAAGACATTGCTCCCCCCAACGAGCGCCTTGATAAGCCCCGCTTGGGGCAGGTGAAGCGGATGGCAGCAGGCCCTTCTCATGTGCATCGTCTTGGGCATGTGGTCTTGAATGTCACTGATTATTCGAAAAGTTTTGCGTGGTATCACGACCAATTTGGTTTGGTGAAGTCAGACGAAATCTTTGTCGGGCAGGAAGATGCTGTGATCGGCGCGTTTACAAGGTGTGATCAAGGTGATCGCTTTGTCGACCATCACACTGTTTTTTTGCTGGGCACAGGCAAGCCGGGCTTCAATCATGCGGCCTGGGAAGTTGCGGATTTTGATGATCTCATGCTTGGTCGTGATGTGTTGACGAATAAAGGGCATACGTCAGTTTGGGGCGTTGGGCGTCACATCCTGGGCTCGCAAATTTTTGATTATTGGCGCGATCCTTGGGGTCACATGGTTGAGCATTGGACGGACGGCGATATGTTCGATGCGTCAACGGGCCCGAACAAGGCATCAGTCGATGCTCTTCTTGGGACGCAATGGGGTGCGAAGCCTCCCGTTGACATGGGGGGCTGATCTGATGCGCTGCTGTTCTGTTTATTGAGACAAAAGAAAACCGCCCGTTGCGTGCGCAAGGGCGGTTTTCGAAACTCGATGTGTACCGCCTATTCGTGGTAGCGGTAGCTTGAGATTTCGCACACGTCGATCCGCTCGCGAACGAGCACATCACCATCTGCAAACACAGCACGGAAATCGTACATGCAATAGCCTGTGCCGTCGTCGATGTCGACCATGACACTGTCGCCAGATCCCAAAACGTCGTAGCCCAGAATGTCTTCTTCCCAATCATTGGTTCCGACATTGGAGGCGTAGAATTCGACCATCGTCCAGCTTGTTTCATTGATGATGCGAACGCTGCGATCTTCTGCCTGGCTTGGCGCGATGTTGACGACAAGAAACAGACCTACGAGCGCTGCAACGGCTGCGGCGCGTGCCGCGTGAATTACCTTATTCATATTTCCCCATAGATATAAACGTACCCACCTTAAGTTTGGGGGATTGACTAATTCAAGTCAACGCATGGACGCCATCTTGTTCAATATTGAACAGGATTTGTCCTGTTTTCTGCATGGATTGTCTTGGTGCTTGTGCTCTGCGCGCTTAACATGCGCCAAAATTGGAGCATGTGGTCGGTGAGCGCCTGTGGTCTCGGACTTGATGGAGTGAAAAATGGCAAAACAAGCAGCCGCGAGTTTTTGGGTGAAACGGGACGATCTGCGTATAACCAAGGTTGTTGAAACTGCGGTTCCGTCCGTGGACGGGCTTGCTCCCGGTGAAGTGCTTTTCAAGGTCGATGACTTTGCTTTTACCGCGAACAACATCACCTACGCGGCTTTTGGCGAGGCCATGAAGTATTGGAACTTTTTCCCCGCAGATGAAGGTTGGGGGCGGGTGCCTGTTTGGGGTTTCGGCGACGTTCTCGCGTCAAAGGCTGACGGGGTTGCCGTTGGGGAGCGTTTCTACGGATATTTCCCCATGTCGACGCACTTTGTTGCGCAGGCCGTTCGTATTTCGGACGCAGGCTTCTTTGATGGGGCTTCCAACCGAGCAGACCTTTCGCCCGTCTATAATAATTACCTAAGGGTGTCTGCCGACACAGGATATGACGCTGCGCGGGAGGCAGAACAAAGTCTGTTGCGACCGCTTTTTACAACTTCCTTCCTGATCGATGATTTTCTCGACGACAACCAGTTTTTTGGCGCGTCAACAGTGATCTTGTCGAGTGCGTCGAGCAAAACCTCTCTGGGTCTTGCGCAAGTGCTCTCCAGCCGTTCGGGCGACCGGCCACGGGTTGTGGGTCTGACGTCCAAAGGCAATGCTGCGTTTGTGGAGGGTGTTGGTTATTATGATGATGTTGTGGCTTATGACGATATAGGCTCGATCAACGTTGAAGGAAATGTCGCGTTTGTGGACATGGCGGGCGACGCAAATGTTCGCGCTGCTATTCACAATCATTTCAAGGAACGTCTTACTTGCAGCTGCGCGGTGGGTGGGACTCACTGGGAGCAGGGGGGTGGCGGCGAAGGTCTGCCAGGTGCGCAGCCTACGCTGTTCTTTGCTCCTTCCCAGATACAGAAACGCAATAAGGACTGGGGAGCAGAAATATTGCAGTCAAAAATCGCGAAAGCTTGGGGTGTTTTCCTCAGCTCCGTTGATGGCTGGATGAAAGTAGAACGGTCCGGTGGTCTGAAGGAGACCGAGAAGGTCTATCTGGATGTTCTGGAGGGCAGGGTTTCGCCTGAGAGCGGCAAAATCATCTCTCTTTGGCATATCTGATCACTGTGTTTCATTTACTTGGGAGGGGTGTCTCGTGACGACCACTATTTTTGCGGCAAAGCGGATTATCACGATGAACCCGTCCCGTCCGTTCGCGACGCATGTCGCTGTGCGGGAGGGGCGTGTCTTAGGCGTTGGGACACTCGAAGAAGTGAGTGCCTGGGGTGAGGCGCACCTTGATGAGCGTTTTGTCGATCAGGTCTTGATGCCTGGTTTGATTGAAGGGCATAGCCATTTGGTCGAAGGCTCCCTCTGGGACCATGTCTATGTTGGCTACTATGATAGGATGGCGCCGGACGGCAAGGTTTGGCCTGGGCTGAAATCGGTCGATGCTGTCGTGGAGCGATTGCAGGAAGCCGCGGCAGCGATGGACGACCCGGATGCCCCGCTCATCGGCTGGGGGTTTGACCCTATCTTTTTTGGTGAACAACGCATGCATGCCAGCGATCTGGACCGGGTGTCCAACGGTCGCATGATCGGCGTATTCCATGCCAGCCTCCATTTTCTCAATGTGAACTCGGCTGTGGTTGACGAGTCTGATCTCTCGGCCTCTGCGGATATGCAAGAGGTGAGGACCGATGCGGATGGGAAGCCGACCGGTGAGCTTGCGGGCATGGTCGGCATGTATCTGGCGCTCAAATCTATGAAATATGACCCGGGTTCTGCAGCAACCTATCCGCCTGCGCTCTGGAACTTTGCTAAAGTTTGCCAGCTTGCCGGTGTGACGACAGCAACTGACCTGCATAGCCCGCTTGATGATGAGATGGTGGCGCGCCTTAAGGCGGAAACGGGGCGGCAAGATTTTCCGCTTCGTGTGGTGCCCGCGTTTGGCGGCACTTTGATGCCTTCCGACAAAGGCACTGAGCGTATTGGTGCGTTGGTGGATCAGAGTACGGACAAGCTCAAGATGGGGATCGTCAAGCTTGTGCTTGATGGGTCCATTCAAGGCTTCACGGCACGGCTCAAATGGCCTGGGCACTTTAATGGGGCGCCGAATGGCCTCTGGTACATTGCGCCCGATGAGTTTAAGAAAACTGTCTCTGCCTACAATGCCGCAGGGTTTCAGCTTCACATACACACCAATGGTGATGAAGCAACAGAGGTTGCGTTGGATGCCATCGAGGCCGCGCTTGCCACGCACCCACACGCCGATCATCGTCATACATTGCAGCATTGCCAATTGGCGAGCGATGCACAGTTTCGCCGTATGGCCGCGCTCGGCGTGGGTGTGAACCTCTTTAGCAATCACGTTTATTATTGGGGTGACCAACATTATGAACTGACCCTTGGCCCTGATCGGACACACCGGATCGACAATGCAGGCAGTGCTGTTGAACATGGTGTGGATTTGGCGTTGCACTCAGATGCGCCGATCACAGCCATTGGCCCTCTCTTCACTGCATGGTGTGCGGTAAATCGCGTCACGGCGACGGGTAAGCGGCTCGGGGGAGAGGCGGAACGTCTGAGCGTGGAAGAGGCGCTTTATACAATCACAATGGGCGGGGCGATTTCGCTCAAGCTTGATCATGAAATTGGCAGCATTGAGGTTGGCAAACTTGCAGACTTTGCCGTGCTGACCGATGACCCGCTTGAGATGGATCCTATGGCGCTGAGGGATGTGGGCGTATGGGGCACTGTTGTGGGTGGTGAGGTTTTTGAAGCACCGAAGAACTAGGCGATGACGGCTCCCACTCCAATCCCCGTTTCTGTCGTTGGAGGGTTTCTCGGCTCCGGGAAAACAACGCTGCTCAATCGTCTGTTGAAAGAAAACGACGGTCGCCGTCTTGGGCTTATCGTCAATGATTTCGGTGACATCAATATCGATGAAAAGCTAATTGTTGCCCGTGATGAAGACATGGTCAGTCTCGCGAACGGATGTATCTGTTGTTCCATCGGCAATGATTTTTTGCGCGCGCTGATTGCTCTCGTTACGCGCTCTGACCCTCCCGAGCAGATCATCATTGAGGCAAGCGGGATTGCCGACCCGCTGCGGATTGCTGCTATTGCACGGGCGGACAAGGCGCTTCGCCTTCAGGGCATTTTTGTGCTGGTGGATGCTACTCAATATATCAAGCAGTCTGCGGACCCTCTGCTTGCAGACACGGTCAGTGCGCAGGTTCAGGCGGCGGATCTGCTCGTCCTCACAAAATCAGACATCTCGACAGTGGTTGAGGTGGACGCCGTGAGTGCTCTGTTGGAGAAAGAGAAACCGGGAGCTCTGCGGGTGGTGTCATCACCTGAAAATCTGCCAGCGTCTCTTTTGTTTGATTTTGCCGACAGTCTGCCTGAGGGGTCAGATGGAACTGTTCGGGGGCACGCTCCTCATGATGTTTTTTGGACGGGCTCGATTTCGAGTGATCAGGTTTGTGATGTGGACCGTCTCAAGCATGTTTTGGCTTCCCAGGCGGGACTTTTGCGCTGCAAGGGTATTGTTCGTACCGAAGGGGGTGTTTGTCGGGTGGTGCAATGGGTGGCCGGGCGCTTGGATGTCACGGCTCTCACGGCAGGCCGTGCGCACAGCGAAAACTGCCTCGTCTATATTGGTGTCGGGGCGAAACCAGAAGGTGTTGATCGGGCGTTGCAGGCTGTCTTCGACTAACCGAGCTTATCGAGCTTGGCTTCAATGCGTGCCAGTCTTGCATCGGTGCTGCCATCGACGTCGTTTGTGGATTTCAATGCGCGCCAATATGTGTGCCCCAGCTTTTTTGCAGCATCGTTCACGTCGAGGGTCTTGGTGCGTTTCTGCACGATGGATGTCCAGGCGACATGTTCTGCGCCGCCATAGATCATGTCGCGCACCATATCGTCGCCCATGTCTGTCTTGATGGCGCTCATTGTCCGGGCTTCCGACAGAACGGTGCGTAACAGTCCTGTGTAGGACCGGAAGATATCGCGAGAGCTTGAGGTGAGGTAGGCGTCGGTTGCGCGGACTTCCCGTATCCACATCAAAAACAGTTCCGGCTGTTCCAGGATCATGGAGATGTGACGTTGGACAAGCAGAGTGATTTTCTCCCGTGTGCCCTCTATCGCGCTCAGGGTTCGGCTCAAGTCTTCAGCCTGGCTGGAGAACCAGCGTTCAGCGACCCGGATTGCGAGTTCGCGTTTGCTTGGCACATAATTATAGAGGCTTCCTTCCGAGAGGCCGGTGGCGCTGGCGACGTCGGCCATGGTCATGCCATCGAAGCCCTGTGTGGTGATGAGTTCCCACGCGGCGTCCAGAATTGACCCTTCCCGATCTCCCCAGCGACCGGCTCTTTGTCTGGATATGACGGTGTTTGTCGAAATTTGATCTATCCTCAGAAATTTTATTGCTACGGGCTTTGTTCAAGTTATGTATTTCCCTACCCTATGTACATACCCAAATATGAGGTGGGGTTGATCGTCCGGTCAAATTTGAGGTATCCTCATAAAAAGGGAGAACGGCATGGAATTCAAAGATTACGAAACCCTATCCTTCAGCTATGAGGGTCGGGTGCTCACGGTCACCATTGATGGGCCGGGCCCGGTCAATGCTGTGAATGCACAAATGCATGAAGAGTTGGGCCGCGTGTTTACCGACCTGCAACGGGATGAGGACAGTGATCTTATTATCCTGACGGGGGCCGGACGGGCCTTCTGCGCAGGCGGTGATATGGCCTGGTTTGATGAGATGATCGAAAACCCCGCCAAGTTTCGCTCTATTGCACCGGAGGGAAAGCGGATCGTGACGTCGCTCCTTGATCTGGAAAAACCGATTGTCTGCCGTCTTAATGGCGCGGCTGCGGGACTGGGTGCCACGATTGCGCTCCTCTGCGATGTCATTATCGCGAGTGATGATGCGGTGATTGGGGACCCTCACGTGAAGGTTGGCCTTGTCGCGGGTGACGGTGGTGCGGTGATCTGGCCGCAACTTATTGGTTTTGCCAAAGCGAAAGAGCTGCTCATGACCGGCGATATGCTGACCGGGCAAGAGGCAATGGGTCTCGGGCTGATCAACTATTCTGTTCCTGCGACCGAGCTTGACGCGAAAGTCGGAGAGCTTGTCGGCAAGATCATGGGGAACCCGAAATGGGCGGTGCGCTGGACGAAGACAGCGGCCAACATCACATTGCGCGAAATTGCGGTGAAAGTGATGGATGCAGCGATTGCCTATGAGGCGATTACCAACACGTTGGAAGACCGCAAGGAAGCGGTTGCCGCGTTTAAGGAGAAACGCAAACCTAACTTCACCGGCGAGTAGCGCAGATGTATTTCACTGATGAACCTGAACACGTCACCATTCTGCGGGATATGGCGAAGCGATTTGTTGCTGCGGAGATGCCGCGCGAGAAGCGGCGTCAATTGGACAAAGATCATACCTTTTGCCGGGAGACATTTCGCAAGCTTGCGGATCTGGGGGTCTGCGGTCTCACCATTCCCGAAGAGTATGGGGGGCAGGGCATTGACCTTGTTGCCGCCGTCGCCGTGTTGGACGAACTCTGCCAAGTTGGTCCTTCGCTTGGGGGACCGTTCATCCATGCGGCTTTCTATGGTGGCGCCAATGTAGTGGAAAATGGATCGGAAGCGCAGAAGCGAGACTTGTTGCCACGGTTGGCCAAGGGGGACATGTGGTTTGCCTATGGACTGAGTGAACCAGACGTAGGCGGTGATCTGGCGACCGTGCGGACCCGAGCCCATCTTGAAGATGACGGTAAGACCGTCGTTGTAAATGGTGCCAAGCGCTGGTGCACGGGGGCGGACTGGGCGGACTATATTTATTGCCTTGTTAATAGCGATGCAGACGGCAAGAAGTACAAAAACCTGACCGTGCTGCTGATCCCGACCGACGCCCCTGGTATTTCTATGCAGCCGATAGAGCATTCAAACCTGCGCTACACCGCGTCGTGCGATGTGTTTTTCGATGATGTGCGCATTCCCGTGAGCCAAGTCCTTGGTGGCCCTGAAGGGTGGAACAAGGGCTGGGGTATGCTTGCCGGTCGCACGCTTGATGTCGAAAAAATAGAGATCACGACTGTGACCTATGGTATTGCGCGCGCCGCGGTTGAAGAGGCCTGGCAATATGCGCAAGAGCGTGTGCAGTTTGGCCAGCCGATTGCGGCGCATCAGGCCGTGCGGCATTCGCTGTCGGAGGCAAAGACAAAACTCCAGGCCTGCAAGCACATGCTCTATCACGCTGTCCATCTGGCCCATGAAGGCAAGCCCTGCTCAGTCGAGACAAGTATGGCAAAACTTTTTGTCGCGGATACGGCGGTTGAAATTGTGCTCTCGTGCCAACGTGTGATGGGAGCGTACGGGCTGTCTGATGCCTACGACATGGAACGCAATGTGCGTGATGTGTTGGGCATGCCGATCGTCGGAGGTTCCTCAAATATGCAACGCAATAATATTGCTGCCCGGCTAGGTCTGCCGCAGTAGAAGGCTTTCAGGAGAATTGTAATGGTATCGAAAAGTGACGCACTTCTATCTGCTGCTGAAGGCTTTGTGCCCATGTTGCGGGAGCGCACCGATGAGATTGAGCGGGCGCGTCAAGTCCCTCAAGATATTGCGGAGACGTTTGCCCAAGCTGGTTTCTACTCAGTCATGGTGCCGGAAACCTATGGCGGTCTTGAGCTCGACCCTCCGACCTTTCTGAAACTTATTCGTACGCTGGCGCGGGGAGATTCATCTGCTGCCTGGTGCACGATGATTGGCGCGACCACGGGGCTGGGCTCTGCCTATATGCCCAAGGCTGACGCTGAAGAGATATTTGGCGGCGGCAAAAGAACCATCACGTCAGGTGTTTTTGCGCCAACAGGAAAAGCTCTGCCGGAAGGCGACAGCTACCGTGTTTCTGGCCGATGGCAATGGGGGTCTGGCAGTCGAAATGCGGCGTGGATCTCCGGAGGTTGCTTTGTGATGAAAGACGGCAAGCCAGAAATGTCTGACACAGGCGTTCCGATCAGTCGGATGATGATGGTGCCAGCTGAAGATGTCACGTTGCTTGATACGTGGGATGTTTCGGGTTTGTGCGGCACAGGCAGCACGGATTTTGAGATGAAAGATGTGCTTGTGCCCAAAGCCCGCGCTGTCGCATTTGGATATGACGCACCGATGGAGCGTCCTCTCTATGTATTCCCGCTTTTCGCTCTTCTGGCGTCGGGCATCGCGAGCGTATCGCTTGGTATCGCGCGGTCGGCAATTGACGAGCTTGTGGGATTTGCGTCCGCCAAGACCCCTCAGGGCACGTTGAAGCCACTCGCGAAGAGACCTGATACGCAAATGGGGGTCGCGCGGGCCGAAGCGCTGGTGCGTTCCGCTCAATCCTGGATGGATGACACGTTTTCTGAAGCCTGGGAGGCTGCGCAGACCAAGGGTGTCATCAGTGTTGATCAACGGCGGGATATGCGCCTCTCGATGGCGCATGCGACGACCGCTTCAGCGCAGGCTGTGGACCTTGTCTACGACCTTGGGGGAGGGACATCCGTTTATAAACGCTCGCCGTTGCAGCGACATTTCCGGGATGTTCATGTTGCCACCCAGCACATGATGGTGGCCAAGGGTGTTTTGGAACAGGCGGGGCGTCTCTTCCTGGGGCTGGAAACAGACACGCGGCTTTTCTGACTGGGCTCTCACCCTGATTGGCCTTTCCCCTAGCGCTCAAATGTCTCAGACTTCGTGAAAATGGGGAGAGAGCGATGAGCGTCATGGGAGCTGCAGGTGAAATTCAGTGTTCTGCACTGGAAAAAGTGATCTTCGGAAAACCAGCTGCTGAGGCGCTAGCTGAGCAGGTCGAGAGCTTGGGTGCCAAGCGGGTCTTCCTGATTGCAAGCAAGACCCTTTCTGACAAAACCGACGAGATAGATAAAGTCCGTACAGCACTCGGCGACAGACTGGCGGGTGTTTACGATGGGATGCCAGCCCACACACCGCGTCCTGCTGTCATTGATGCGGCAAACGCTATGCGCGAGGCTAAAGCTGATCTTCTTGTGACGCTGGGCGGTGGGTCCGTGACCGACGCGGGCAAAGTTGTCCTTGTTGCGCTCACCCATAATGTGAAAGACGCAGATGGCCTTGAACCGTTTCACGTTCGTGTCGAAAAAGACGGGACGGTCGTACATCCCGTTTTTGAGGGACCTTCGGTTCGCTCTATTTCCATTCCAACAACGCTCTCTGGTGGTGAGTTCAATCCGCTGGGTGGTGCAACAGACCTTCGTAAGAACCTGAAGGAAGGCTATGAGCACCGGGATCTCGCTCCTCATACGGTGATCCTTGATCCGGCTCTCACGCGCCACACGCCGGAATGGCTTTGGCTGTCAACTGGTGTGCGTGCACTTGATCATGCGATTGAAACTCTGGCCTCGCTGCAATCGAATGCCTATTGCGATGGCCTCGCTGACAGTGCACTTCGACTTCTAGTCGACGGTCTTGCTCGGGTGAAAGCGAACCGGGAAGACATGGGCGCACGTCTCAACTGTCAGATCGGGATGTGGCAATCCATGGTGCCTGTTGTCTCCGGTGTGCCTATGGGGGCTAGCCATGCGATTGGCCACGTGCTTGGCGGTGCGTGTAATGTTCCCCACGGCTACACGTCTTGTGTGATGTCCCCTTACGTGCTGGCTTTCAATGAGCCTGCAAATGCGGATCGTCAAAAACGCATCAGCGCGTGTTTTGGGGCGCCTGGTCGGCCTGCCTCAGAGCTGGCAGATGAATTCATCACGGGCCTCGGCATGCCACGGACGCTTAGCGCTGTGGATGTGGGAGAAGACCGGCTTCAGGAAGTGGCCGAAAAAACGATGCATGATTTCTGGGCGCGAACGAACCCGCGAACCATCTCAGAGGCAAGGGATGTGATGCAAATTCTTCAGTTGGCCAAGTAGCGGGCTCAAACGTCTGCGAATTTTCCGGGACGTTTTTCCAGTGTCGACATGATGGCTTCGATCTGGTTGGCAGAGCCAATAAGGTCGTCTTGCTCGACAGATTCAGCCAGCAATCCCGCCCCTGCGTCGATATAGGGCGCTGCGTTAAAGATCCGCTTATTGGCGCGGATCGCGTCTGGGTTTCTGCCCGCAATCTCATGTGCTGTTTCCAGGGCGAGTGCACGGGGGTCTTCGACAATGCGGGTGGCAAAGCCATAGTCCAGAGCTTCTTCGCCTGAGAAGATGCGACCTGTGTAGCTGAGTTCACGGACAATGTCTTCGCGAGCCAGGTTGCGCATCAGCTGTGTGCCAGCCATGTCGGGCACCAGGCCCCATTTGATTTCCATGATGGACATCTTTGTGTCCGGCGCGACATAGCGAATATCTGCGCCCAGGCAAACCTGGAAGCCGCCCCCGAAGGCAACGCCATGTACAGCTGCGATTACAGGGACGGGAACTTCACGCCATACCCATGCGGCATATTGAGCACGGTTTGCGAGCCCATGAGTTCTTGGTGCAAGTGTGTTGCGCTTCTGATTGGATTTGGCGCCGGTCTGCTCGCCGCTATCGGCCATCTTGCCGAAATTTCCCATATCAAGGCCGGCACAAAAAGCCCGTCCCTCGCCAGAGAGCACGACGGCGCGAACACCTTTTTCTGTTTTCATTCGCTCGCCTGTTTCGACCAGCGCGCTAAACATGGCGTCGTCCAGTGCGTTCATCTTGTCACTGCGGGTGAGACGGACGTCTGCTACGCCGTTGGTGATGTCGACAGAAATGCGTTCGCTCATGGGGTGCTCCTGATGGTCGCCTGGACCGTGCTTTGTCGGTGTCTGTATGTTTTCGAGTTGGGCGTAGTCTAAGCGTGGGTATGGCCTTAACGCAATTGTGTGCCCTTTACGTAGGGATATCCTTGCCTAATTTCAGCTCTGAAAAGTGTGAGGCACGCGCCCCTAAAAGAGCGTTGAATCTCATCCGCGCTCGGCCCATCTTACGGCCAAATGGACACGAATTTGATGACCAGACACGTATCTTAAGAGGAATTACACATGGCAGAAGCTTATATCGTCTCAGCGTCCCGGACCGCCGGTGGGCGTCGCGATGGACGCCTTAAAGGATGGCACCCAGCGGATATGGCAGGCGAAGTCCTGAAATCCGTCATCTCGAAAGCGAATGCAGACCCTGCGCGCATTGATGATGTGATCATGGGGTGTGTTGGTCAGGCTGGTGAGCAGGCAGGCAATATTGCGCGTAATGGTGTTTTGGCCGCGGGCATTCCCGAAAGTGTTCCTGCGACCTCTGTTGATCGCCAGTGTGGTTCGTCGCAGCAGGCGCTTCACTTTGCGGCACAGGCAGTGATGTCAGGTTTCATGGATTGCGTGATTGCGTCTGGCGTTGAGAGCATGACACGGGTGCCGATGGGTATGCCGATGGTGTTGCCTGCAAAAAATGGTTTCGGTAACTACATGAGCCCGAACATTAAGAGCCGTTATCCTGATATTCAGTTCAGCCAGTTTGCCGGTGCTGAAATGATGGCGAAGAAATATGGCCTGACGAAAGACCAGCTTGATGAATTTGGCTTCAGCAGCCACGCAAAAGCGATTGCTGCAACGCAAGCAGGCGCATTTGATGATGAGATCGTTGGTCTTGAAGTTGAACTCGAAGATGGCACAAAAGAAGTGCACAAGATCGACGAAGGCATTCGTTTCAACGCAAGCCTTGAAGGTATCCAGGGTGTGAAGCTGTTGGTTGAGGGCGGCGCATTGACAGCGGCGACATCCAGCCAGATCTGCGATGGCGCATCTGCTGTCATGGTTGTGAATGAAAAGGGTCTGAAAGACCTGGGCGTTGATCCAATCGCACGTATTCACCACCTTACCGTCACGGGTGGTGACCCGGTCATCATGCTGGAAGCGCCCCTTCCGGCCACAAAGATTGCGCTTGATAAAGCAGGCATGAAGATTGACGACATCGATCTGTTTGAGGTGAATGAAGCGTTCGCTTCTGTGCCAGCCGCTTGGCTCAAAGAAACCGGCGCAGACCCTGATCGTCTCAATGTGAACGGTGGTGCTATTGCTCTTGGTCACCCGCTGGGTGGATCAGGTACGAAGCTGATGACAACGCTGCTTCATGCTTTGCAGAAAAAGAACAAGCGCTATGGCTTGCAGACCATGTGTGAAGGTGGCGGTCTTGCCAACGTAACAATCGTTGAACGGCTCTAAGGCCTCTTCGATTTCTGACTTGAAGGGCGGCGCTTTGGTGCCGCCTTTTTTATTGAGAGTTTACTTCGGCCGCCAGGCAATCTGAGATGCTGGTAGCGAGGGCCTTGAGCGTTGCGGCGAAATGGTCCGGGCCTTCAGGAATGCTGCTTCCCAACGGATCCAGATAGCCAAGCCTCGTTCCTTCGTCTTCCATCAGGACACGCAGAATTCGCGATTCAAACTGCGGCTCTGCAAACACACACATGGGGCCGCGCCCAGCCTCTTTGAGCTCTGACATGCGCCTTGCTCCGGGTTTGACATCTGGATTCGTGGTGACTGCGCCTAAGGGGGTGAGGTTGTAGCGGTTCTCAAAATATTGATAGGCATCATGAAACACGAAATAGGGCTGAGTTGCGAAGGGTGCTAGTTGAGCCTTTAACTCCAGATCGATAGCGTTAAGTCGGATTCTCAAGGCGTCAGCATTTTTGGAGAATGTGGGCGCAAGGCTTGGATAGGTCTCGCTCAATTTCTCTTCAATGGTCTTTGTCAGGGCGATTGTATTGTCCATATCGAGCCACAGGTGGGGATCGAAGGAGTGATCCGCTTCTTCGCCATCCTCATCGTGTTCTTCATGGTGGAGGTGATTGCCCCAAACGCCGCCCTCCCGTGCCTCAAGAAGAACGACTCCCTCAGCTTTTATCAAGGGAACAGATGCCTCATTTTGCGCCAGGTTTGTCATAGGGTTGGTCAAAAACCCTTCCAGGCCGGGCCCTACCCAGAAGATGAGATCAGCGGCGCTGAGGGCGGATGCATGGGAGGGTTTCAGTGAAAACGTGTGGGGCGAGGCGCCGCCATTTACCAGAAGCGTTGGCTCGCCCGTCTCGCCCATTATGGAGGCAACGAGGCTATGGATGGGCTTGATGCTGGCGACAACGCGCGGTGTCTCAGCAAAGCTGGGGGCGACCCAGAAGAGGGCCAGGGTGAAAGCCAGAAGATGCGCACGCATGAGAGACCTCTATTTCAGGGGGAGGGCGATCCTAGCGATCAAATGCTTTGTGTAAAGGTGTGGATTGACTGGGAATCGATGTGACATGGATATCCTCTCCCGTCGTGGGGGTATCTGTAAATAAAGGCTTCAAGTGATTGATGTTTCCAGCAAAGCTTGGTACGCCGGATGCTTAGTCTTTTGAGCCGGAGCCAGCACTTTCCATGTCTGCACGTAAGAAGCACTTTGAGACCATCTATAGAAACTTCAATGCGTCGATTTCCGAGAAATACGATTGTGGCCAGTTCTGTGCGCCCTTGAACAATGGCGATCCCGTCTGTTGCGACGTGGAGAACGCTATTCCTGCGGCCTCTCCTCCTGAATGGAAGGTGATTAAGAAGCGATCCAACCTTTGGAAAAAGTACAAACCCGATCCCGATGACAAGCATGCGGTGAAGGAAGTCAAAAGCATCAACGAGACCTGCATTGCCTGTGTCTGTAAGGGTGCAGCTAAGTGTGAGCGTGACAATCGCCTCATGGCATGTCGGTCGTTCCCCTTCTTTCCTTACATCACCAAGGAGGGGGAGTTTATTGGGCTTGGCTATTATTGGATCTTCGAAGACCGCTGCTGGGTGATCTCTAACCTGGAGATTGTTGAGCCCGAGTTCGTCAAAGAGTTTGTCGAGGCCTATCAGATGCTCATCGATGTGGATGAAGGGGAATATGAAGCGTTCGTGGAGCAATCCGCCCAGATGCGTCGTATTTTTTCCCGCCGCAATGAGATTATCCCGATCATTGACCGTGAAGGTGGCTACCTGAAGGTCCTGCCGAAATCAGGCGGTAAGGTCGAGCTGGCGGATCCGAAAGAATTTGCGAAATTCGGACCCTATGTGTCGGACAAGGCTTACAAAAAAGAAGTCAAAAAAATGGAGAAGATCTTCGCTGAGATCTAACGGTCAAGCAGGTCTTTAAGCAGGGAGTGAACTATGGGATTGATCGTCTATGGGGCGGCGCTATCGCCGTTCGTGCGCAAAGTACGGGTGTTCCTTGCTGAAAAAGGTGCGGACTACACGTTGGAGAATGTGAATATCTTTCCGGCACCAGATTGGTTTGCTGAGATTTCGCCTTTGAAACGCATTCCGGTGCTCAAAGATGAAGAGAACGGCGTGACGCTGGCAGACTCGTCAGCCATCTGTGGCTATCTTGAAAAGATACATGCGACACCGGCTCTCTTTCCGAGTGAGGCTGCTGATTATGGTCGTGCGCTATGGTTTGAAGAATATGCTGACTCCGAGCTGGCCGGTCACATCGGCATGGGAACCTTTAGACCGATGGTTGTGGGTCCGCTAATGGGCAAAGAGGCTGATACCGCGACGGCAGAAAAGACCATTGCTGAGAAACTGCCACCTTATTTCACCTATTTGGAACGTGAAGTTGGCACGCGCGAGTTTCTCGTCGGTGACGCCCTTTCGATTGCTGATATTTCGATCGCGACGCAGTTCGTCAACTTTGCTCATGGTGGCTTTGCCGCAGGGGCGGAGGCTTATCCCAATCTGACAGCCTACCTGGCGCGGATGCATGCGCGGCCAAGCTTTGCGGCTTGTATTGCTGAAGAAACGGCGATGCTCGACAAGGTGTTGAAACGAACGGCGTAAGCTGGTCCTCCTAAGCTAATCCTTGGCATTCTTCGCCTCAGGGGCTTAAATCGCTGAAAAGCAAAAAACCCTTGGGAGAATTTAATGTCTGATACGCCTGCGATGCCGGCCGATTGGCCCGCGCTGTCGATTGCTGATGCACACACACTTTTGACGACTGCACCGGACTCTCCTTTTGAGATGTCAGAGGAAGTTGTGCGCGGCGTATCGCTCCGTGTCTGGAAGAATGCGCCCTCATCGCTTCGGGAGCTTTTCGAGGCGGGCCGCGCCCATGGTGATCTCGAATATCTAGTTTTCGAAGAAGAACGCATCTCCTACGAAGCGCACCATCGCGCCGTCGCAAAGCTCGCTCATGAGCTGATCGCGCGAGGTGTGGGTAAGGGTGACCGCGTTGCGATTGTGATGCGGAACTATCCGGAATGGTCTGTGGCCTTCTGGGCAACCGTTGTGATCGGTGCTGTCAGCGTTCCTCTTAATGCGTGGCTCACGGGATCGGAGCTTGAATATGGATTGAGCGATTCAGGATCGAAAGTTGCCATTGTCGATGGTGAACGTGCAGAGCGGATCCGGGATCATTTGCCAAAACTGCCTGGGCTCACCTCTCTGATTGTTGTGCGTCCGGGCGGTGCGCTGCCGGATGGCGCTGTCGCTTGGGAGGATATTGTTGCTGCGCCAGGCTCTCTTGGAAGTCTGGCGGATATGGCTCTTCCAAATGTTGATATTCATCCAGAAGATGATGCGACCATCTTTTATACGTCGGGTACGACAGGTAAGCCGAAGGGGGCGCTGGGAACACATCGCAATATTCTGACAAATCTTGTGAGCCTTGGTATTTCGCCGACGCGGGCTCTTCTGCGGCGCGGTGAAGTTCCACCAGCGCCTGATCCCGATGCTCCTAAACGTGCCTTTTTGCTCTCGGTCCCGTTCTTCCATGCAACCGGTTGTCATTCGATCCTCGTGCCCAACCTCGCGGCGGGAGGCAAGATTGTCATGATGTATAAGTGGGATCCTGAAGAAGCGCTGCGCCTGATTGAGAAAGAGAAGATTGCTGCGTTTGGTGGTGTGCCTGCGATGGTTTGGCAGGTTCTGGAGTCTCCAAACTTTGAGGGTTTTGATCTCTCGAGTGTGGAATCTGTCTCCTACGGTGGTGCGCCGAGCGCGCCCGAACTTGTCGCCCGTATCAAACAGGCCTTTCCAAAGGTCTCGCCTGGCAATGGCTATGGTTTGACAGAGACCTCTTCTGTGACGACGCAGAACTCCGCCGAGGATTATCAAAACCGCCCCTCAAGTGCGGGGCCTGCCGTACCTGTTTGTGATCTTAAAGTTGTTGATACGGATAATGAAGAAGTGCCTTTGGGTGAGGTTGGGGAGCTTCTTATCCGTGGACCGAATGTGGTGAAGGGGTATTGGAACAAACCGAAGGCAACAGCTGAAGCTATTGATGCCGACGGATGGTTCCGGTCTGGCGATCTGGTGCGCATGGATGAAGAAGGGTTTGTCTATATCCTTGACCGCGCGAAAGATATGCTGATCCGGGGTGGAGAGAATATTTATTGTGTGGAGATTGAAGACGTTCTCTACGCACATCCAGATGTGATGGATGCAGCCATCATCGGTATTCCTCACAAAATCCTAGGTGAAGAAGTGGGCGCTGTGGTTCAAGTCACTGAAGGTTCATCGGTCAGCGAGGCCGAGCTTCAGGGACATGTGCGTGCCCAGTTGGCTGCGTTTAAGGTGCCAATCAAAGTTGAAATTCGCAATGAACCTCTGCCACGAAATGCAAATGGCAAAATTCTGAAAACCCAGCTTCGTGAGGAGTTTTTGGCTTCGAAGGGATAAGTTTTGGCTCTTCTTGTCGCGTGCTATCATGAACACTGAAAAAACAACAGGTAGTGCGCAAACGTGGATATAGAAACGGATTCAAAAAACCCGTCTAGCCTTAAGATGCGTGAACTTGAGCAGGCAACCGGTGTTGGTCGGGAGACAATCCGCTTCTATATTCGGGAGGGCCTGCTGCCGGAACCCGAACGGCCGAAGCGTAATGTTGCGCGTTATAGCGATGTGCATGTCGCTCGTTTGAAATCCATCAAAAAGCTACAGCAGGAACGTTTTCTCCCGCTCAATGTGATTAAGACAATCGTCAAAGCGCAGGACGGCGCGCCGGCGGCGGGCATTGAAAGTTTCGTCGGACTTGAGAATGCACTCTATCCTCTGCTCGGGGATCCGGAGAAACTTGAACCCCGTCGCTTGACCGATGTTGCTGCAGATGCTGGTTTCACGGTTGCCGAAGTGGATGAGTTGATCGCGATCGGTTTTGTGCATGCCGCTGAGCGGGATGGCGAGCGGTGGCTTGATAGTCGCAACGCCCGTATTGTCACATTGTGGCGCGGCATCCGTGATGCGGGCTTTTCTGAGGAGAAAGGGTACACCTCGGAAACCTGGAGCATTTATGGCACTTTTTTAGGTTGGTTGGTTCAGGAGGAAGTAAATTCCTTCTATAGCAACCTTATAGATCAAGTCGACCAGTCTGAAGCCGCGACCATGGCTGCTGAGGGGATCCGCATCATGAATGAGATCCTTCCGCTCATGCGGACCGACCGAATTATCCGAGCTGTTGAAGGAATTAGTGAGAGTGGTGAGTTGCCCGGTAGCGGAGAAGAAGACCGGACTTCGGACGAATAGATAGGACGCTCACTCTGCAAAGAGGAGTGTGTCTTCTGTGCGCCAGCTCACCCAGACCTTTTCGCCTTGTGCATACCCTGGCCCCATGCCTCTTTCGGCATTTGTGATCTCGGCGAGAACAGGTGCTGTAGCGCCTACCTCCACATAGAGATTTGAGTAACCGCCATAGTACGCGATGTCGGCAACGGTACCCTGGATGGAGAGCAGGCGACTGTCTGCCGGTTTGTCGCGGCTGACATTTACTTTCTCCGGGCGGACTGCAAGGCACACGGAGCCTGTGACTGTTCCATCGAGAACTTGGTCAGAGAGCGGTGCGGCGCTCACTTTGACCTTTCCTTCTCCCGCCGGGGAGGCACTGCCGTCAAACAAGTTGATCTGCCCGATGAAGTCTCCGACGAACCGGTTTGTGGGGTGCTCATAGAGCTCCGCGGGGCTTGCCACCTGACGTACAACCCCGGCTTCCATCACGGCGATGCGGTCTGCCATGGAGAGGGCCTCTGCCTGGTCGTGGGTCACGATGACGAACGTAATGCCGACGGTTTTTTGGAGGCGCACAAGCTCCAGCTGCATGGCCTCGCGCAATTTGGCATCGAGGGCTGAGAGTGGTTCGTCCAGAAGCAGGACGCTTGGACGTTTGATCAGGGCTCTGGCGAGCGCCACACGTTGGCGTTGACCTCCGGAGAGTTCGTCAGGCATGCGGGCGCCAAGGCCCCCCAGCTTCACGAGCTCCAGGGCCTCTTCTACGCGGGTTGAGATTTCTTTTCGGCCGACGCCATCTATCTTGAGGCCATATCCGACGTTTTGGGCCACGGTCATGTGAGGAAAAACAGCGTAGGACTGGAAGACCATGTTCACGGGGCGTTTGTTGGCCTGCACGTCGGCCATATTGTCTCCGTCTATCGTCACGGTGCCTTCGGTGGGGGTCTCAAAACCTGCCAGCATTCGCAGGAGGGTGGTTTTTCCGCAGCCCGATGGCCCAAGAAGGGCGAAGAACTCACCCCTGTCGACGGTCAGGGACACATTGTCAACGGCGCGCACATCAGAGCCGTAGATTTTGGTGACGTCTTTGATCTCGATAATGGGTGCATCTGACGGGGCGGGGCTTTGCATATCAACCTGCTTGCAACATGTTGTTTCGGTTCTGGAGCCGGAGCGCCAGGGCGGTAATGATCACGGTAATCACAATGAGCACTGTGGAGGCTGCATTTACCTCCGGTGTCACAGAGAAGCGGACCATAGAGTAAATCTTCACAGGGAAGGTGAGTGTTCCCGGTCCAGACGTAAAGAAGGTGATGACGAAATCATCGAGTGAGAGGGTGAAAGCCAATAGGGCGCCTGCGATCAGGCCCGGCTTCATGTGGGGTACGATGATATCCTTGAAGACCTGAAACTCGCTCGCGCCCAAGTCCTTCGCGCTTTCTGAGAGTTCGGTATTGAAGCTTTCTAGTCGTGCTCGAATAACGATGGCGGCGAAGGGGAAGCTGAACGCGATATGGGCGATGGTGATTGCGGAAAGATTGAACGGCCACACCCAGCCTCCCGTGTTGAAACCGGTTCGCAGGAAAAATACCATGAGTGCGACACCCATGCAGATTTCGGGGATCACGACGGGCAAGGCCATTGCGCCTTCATAGACTGCCCGGAATGGAAAGCGGAACCGCCAAAGTACGTACGCCGTAAGGGCGCCAAGGATGACACTGACGATGGTGCTGACGAAAGCAATGGTCAGCGAATTCAGGAAAGCTTCAATAAGCTCTGAATTGTTGATTGCCTTTTCGTAGTATTTGAAGGTGAAGCCCCGCCAGACAATGTTGCGTTTGCTGTCGTTGAAGCTGAAAGCCATCAGCGTCAGGATCGGCATGTAGAGAAAGATGAGCGTCAAGGCGACGGTCACACGGAGCCAGACCCGCCGGTGATATTCCAGTGGCCCGATTTCAGGTTTGTTTTTGCGCCCGAACATTTTGCTGAGGCTGCTCATGTTCTGTCTCCTACGCCTTCGCGCTTGGTAAGGAGCGCGCGCAATGCCAATCCGAAGAAGGTGACGTACATGAGAAGGAAGCTCAGCGCAGCACCAAACGGCCAATCGTTGGCTGATTTGAACTGGCGCTCAATGACATTTGCGATCATCTGGCTATCGGTACCGCCCAGTAGGTCTGGTGTCAGAAAGGAACCCAGTGTCGGAATGAAGGTGATGACGATGCCTGAGGCAATCCCGGGCAGAGCCAAGGGAACAACAATGGACCAAAATGTTCGGATGTGTCCCGCACCCAGATCGAGACTTGCCTCAATGAAGGAACGGTCGAGGCGGTCGAGAGCTGCATAGAGAGGCAGGACCATGAAGGGCAGCGCGACATAGACCAGGCCGACGACGACAGCTGTATTGTTGTAGAGGAGCGCTAAGGGCTCAAACTTTTCACCAATCAGGTTGAAGCTTCCCAATCCGATAAATGTCAGGAGTCCATTTGCATTTTCCCATGCCCACTCCAGCGTGAAGTTCACGTGTCCGCGTGTTCTCAATACGGCGATCAACGCGTAGGTGCGGATCAGCAGGTTCGTCCAGAAGGGGAGAATGACAAGAAGCAAAAGCCACATGCGGGCTTTTGGGGGGGCGAAGACGATGGCGATCGCGACCGGGAAAGCGACGATCAGGCAGATGAAGGTTGTGACAGTCGCCATCCAAAGTGATTTGGCAAAAATTCCGAGATAGAGGGGTTCTAGAGCTCGGGAATATTGTTGAAGCGTCCAGGTGATATCAATGTCCGTGATGCCGGACTTGACGCCAAAGCTGAACATCCAAATGAGCGACAGCGGTGCGAGGAAAAACGCAACGAGCCAAAATGTTGGCGGCAGGAACGAGGCCCAGAACGCCCCAACTGATTTGCGCCAATTATCCATCGCGAAAAGCGTCCCCAGCGGCTACACGGCAGAAAGAAAGAGGGCGGGAAGTTTGTGGCTCCCCGCCCATTTGGTCTTGTTATGCCGCAAAGATGCGGGTGCACATTTCATCGAGCTTGGCGTTGTGTTCTTCGCCGAGATAGAGGGAGCTCTCTGACTTGGCGAGCACATCTTCCGGCGGGAAGATCGCCGGATTTTGGCTGTAGCTCGCATCCATTGAATCTGCCGCGGTTTTGTTGGGCGTTGCATATTCGATGAATTCTGAGATGAGAGTGTTTACCTCAGGCTCATATATATAGTTGATGAACGCGTGGGCATTCTCAGGGTGTGGAGCGCCTTTCGGGATCGCAAGCGTGTCTTCCCAAACGAGGCCACCTTCCTTTGGTACCACGTAAGCAATGTCATCATCTTCGCTCATGAGCTGTGCGATGTCGCCGTTCCATTCCATGACGATATCGACTTCGCCTGATGCCAACAGATCCTGTCCGTTGTCTTCATGGAATGCCTTGATATGGGGCTTCTGCTTGGTGATCAATGCTTCAGCCGCTGCAAGCTCGGCATCATCCTGCGAGTTGATTGAGTGACCTAGGTACCGGAGTGCCATCTGCAGCATGGTGCCGCAATCAGACATGATGGAGATTTTGCCTGCATATTCGTCTGAGTCATAAAGTACGGCCCAGCTATCAGGTGGTGTTGTTACTTTCGACTTTCTGTATCCGATACCAATCGTTCCCCACATATAGGGAAGAGAGTATTTTCTGCCGGGGTCAAAAGCGACATCGTCGCCTAAGAAGCGCGGATATAGGTGCGAGATGTTTGGGATCTTGGAATGATCAAGTTCTTCGAGCATACCGGCGGCGGCCATGCGGGCGACATAATCGTTTGACGGTACGATCAGATCGTAGCCTGGATTGCCTTCGCGCAGTTTTGCGAAAAGCTCGTCATTGTCAGCAAACAGATCCATGGTGACTTCGATGCCAGTTGCGGCTTTGAAATCACTCAATGTGGTTTCACCAATATAGGTGTCCCAATTGTAAAAACTGAGTTCCTTTGCTTCTGCTGCGTTCGCTAAAGTCGGCATGGCCGATACTGTGAAGCCGACAGCTGCTGCCCCTTGAACTACTTGCCTGCGCGACAGAGCCTGAAGAAGCCCGGCCATCCCTCTATTGCGTTTCATCGATTGATCCTCCGATCGAGATAAAAAACTACCCCCACTACATGCAAACCATCTGCCACCAACGGCTTACCTTGAGAAGTCTTCATCGCTTTCGTACTAAGTGCAAGAAGATAGGGGGCGGAAGTGTTTAGCATTATGGACGGTCGCCCGGCTTGTCTACAGAGATGTGGATGAATTGGTTGCTTTTCTTTCGATGTCTGGCGGTATCGGGCTGTGCTGCAAAATTAAGCGATCTGCTTTCCTCTATGCATCCTGTCATAGCGGCTTGAAAGCAGCCGTCCGTCCTCAAGCTCATAATGGAATAGCGCTGTGGGTGATCCTTTGGGCCCTGCTGGCGGATATCGGTCCCGTTCTCTCCTTGACAATTATGATAATAGTTCTTATTATTATTATAATAAATGAATTTGAGGTGATATGTTATGCACGACCCAGCCAATCTGCGGGACCTGACCAAAACGGGTACTTTTGCCGCCCTTCACTTTGGGGTGGGATTTGCCGTGACATATGCGTTGACGGGATCTATCGCGATTTCGACCGGAGTCGCATTGATCGAACCGGCCGTGAACACGGTGGTGTTCTTCTTTCATGAGCGCGCATGGGCCAACGTGCCTCTCGCGGCGTGACGGCTCCCGCAATTTCGGTCTACTTCCACGCGAAAACGGGTTGTTCCAGATGTGCAACGCGGGTTGAGCGCCCGTGGACAGCGACCTCGTTAAATTGATGGATCACCGCTGCGGTGGGGGCATGGATATTGGTGTCCTGAAAGTTCAATCTGATCACGGGGCGGTCGCTTTCTGGAATGGTGAGGAACTCGACCGCGTGGTCCTGTTGGAGATCGCTCAGCGGAATGTGATGCAGTGAGGCGACTTCATCTGGATTGAGGATTGGCTTCAGGCTGGGGGCGGCCCACATGATAACCGGCGAAATGAGGTAACCTGAGCGGGTGGGGTAATCGTCCAGCCGTCCCAGCAGGGTGACATCGCTGGAGGGTATTCCCACTTCCTCGTGAAGTTCGCGTAAAGCTGCTTGTTCTGTGGTTTCGCCAGGGTCGAGCCGCCCGCCTGGCAGCGCCCATTGTCCTGCGTGATTGTTTAGTTTTGAGGCTCGCCTGGTCAGAAGAAATGTTGCGGAACCTGCGTGCTCAGCCACAACGATGGCGACTGCGGCACGTTTAAGATTTTCGTTCAAAGTGGGATCACGTGTGAACGCTTTTAGATGCTCATACAGTCTATCTTTTAGCGTATCATTGTATTTCATGATGATTTCTTGGTCTTGTCGGTTGAGTGGTCCATGTTTGCGTGTTTAATCTATTAAACGAACCGAGTGCTAGGTGGGTTGCAATGGATTGCGTCGGCGCGGGAGCATTCTACACTTTCCTCAGATATTGCGAGAAGCAAGGGCGACCTCAAATGTGTTGCCCCTTTTTGGAGAGAGCACATGCGCATTGGGGTTCCCAAAGAAATTAAAGTCCACGAATACCGTGTTGGCATGACACCAGCGAGCGTCCGGGAGGTTGTGCATCACGGTCATCAGGTGGTCGTTGAGACCAATGCGGGGCTCGCTATTGGTCTTTCAGACGATGCCTATGTCGCCGCCGGTGCGGAGATTGTGCCTGGCGCCAAAGAAGTGTTCGCAACAGCGGACATGATTGTGAAGGTCAAAGAGCCGCAATTGAGTGAATGTGCCATGTTGCGCGAGGGCCAAGTGCTCTTCACCTACCTGCACCTTGCCCCTGACCCTGAACAGGCAAAAGCGTTGATGGCGTCGGGGTGTGTTGCCATTGCCTATGAGACCGTAACAGACCATCGGGGCGGTTTGCCGCTTCTTGCGCCTATGAGCGAAGTGGCTGGGCGAATGTCCATTCAAGCGGGTGCGCACTGTTTGGAAATGGAGCAAGGGGGGCGGGGGCAATTGCTCGGCGGCGTTCCAGGTGTTCCGGCAGCTAAAGTGGTTGTTATTGGCGGCGGCGTCGCTGGAACCAATGCCGCACGTATGGCGATGGGGCTTGAAGCGCACGTGACCATCATCGACATCAATCTTGATCGACTTTACGCGCTGGATATGCAGTTCGGTCCGATGCTCAACACGATATTCTCGACAGTTGATGCGATCGAAGAGCATGTCCTGGGAGCTGACCTTGTGATTGGCGCTGTGCTTGTGCCCGGCGCTGCCGCGCCGAAGCTTGTAACGCGCGATATGATTTCAAAGATGAAGCGTGGTGCTGTGGTGGTTGATATTTCTATCGACCAAGGCGGGTGTTTTGCGACATCTCGTCCGACAACCCACGCGGACCCTACTTATGTGGTCGATGATGTCGTTCACTATTGTGTCGCGAACATGCCAGGTGCTGTGGCACGGACATCTACGTTTGCCCTCAATAATGCGACATTGCCCTTTATGCTGGCTCTCGCCAATAAAGGCTATCGTCAGGCGTTGGCAGACGACCCTCATTTGTTAGCAGGCCTTAATGTCCATCATGGGCTGCTGACTTATGAGGCGGTGGCGATGGCTCTTGGAGAGCCATTCCACAATGCTGCCGCTGTGATTGCGGCATAAGCCTGCAGCCACTCACCCCATTGTGAAAATTGGAACAGGCCGGTGCAGGAATGCGCCGGCCTTTGCCGTTGAAGCTTTGCCTCTTCTCCCCATTTCTCACGGACTTGTTCTCGAACATGTGTTGGATAGAGGAGGCAATGATGAGTTTGAATGCACGCTTGATTGGCCTGCTCGGCCTTATATTGATTTTTTTCATAGCGGGCATTTCTATAGTCATCAGCCGCAATGCGCCCGCGTCGCCGGTTGTGCGACCCGCTGCTTTCTTCGCAGCACCGGTTGCGGAGGGTGGCTTGTTGTTTTCTGCTTTGATGGAACAGGTGACGCCACCGCGTCGATCGGCTCAGACGACTTTTGTGATTGATGAGATCATTACGCCGGTGCTTGCGGGCCGGGTACTTGCTTTGTCTGACGCAGAGTTGGCGCATGTAGAGCTCAACAGCGTTGGGGGTGATGTCGAGGCGTCCATCACTATCGCAAACAGGCTACGTGCTGCGCGTTCTCATACGCATGTTGCCTCGGGTGCTAAGTGTTTCAGCGCCTGCACCGTGATCTATCAAGGAGGTGTTGACCGAAGTGCGGGGGAGGATGCGCTTTTCCTTCTGCATTATGCCGTGCAAGTATCCGCGAACCCAGACCGCGATCATATGGGGAGTATCTGGGGTACCGTTGCGCTCATTGAGGCGATGATCGATCTGGGCGTGGATACATCCATCTATGAACAGATGCCGGGGTTTGGTGATTGGTTGCTCTCCAGCCGTCAGGCGATTGACCTGGGTCTTGTGCAGCGGGTTGTCCCGGATGCGAAGATGGCTGATCGTGTCCTGCAAGAGAAGGCAGGGGCATGAGGGTTGAGACAGGAACGCCCCAACCATATCAGCGCACAGGCGGCTTAGGGAGCGTCCGGCGTTTTGTGGCTCTTTGCTGTGGTGACTCGCCATTCAGCCAAATCATCGGCCCACTCGGTCAAGACGCTGGTGGTTTCATTGAACGGGATTTCGTCGCCTGTCTCTACGTCAATGAGTTTCATCTCGACCGGGTTGCCGGTCCTGTCGTTGATGTATTGCAGGGGCGTGCGCCCGCTGGGCTCCATGCGCCAGTTCTTTCCCCATTCCGCCATCGAGAAGATGACTTTGCGAAACGCTTGTCCCGCCTCGGTTGGTTCGTACTCGTGGCGCGGTGGATTAGATTGGTAAGCGGTGCGGGTCACCAATCCTTCTTTCGAGAGTTTGTTCAACCTGTCGGTCAGGATGTTGGTGGCGATGCCCAGCGACTTTACCAATTCATCAAACCGCCGCAGGCCGAGCAGCAGGTCGCGGAGCACAAGAATACTCCAGCGGTCCCCAAGCACAGCCAACGTCGCCGCAATTGGACATTCAGCGGCTTCGTTCCGTTTCGCGCCAGGTGGTGGTGCACCAGCCGCTCTTTTCTTGCCAACGTTCTCAGACGCTGGCTCCCCATTAGATTCCCTCATCTGCGCAACCTAGCAACTTTCGTTCCGCAAGTGGATAGCGGCGGCACCGCGATTTTGCGGTAACCTTGCAAAATAGTAACTTGTAAAAAGCAAGTAACTAACAGATTGTGACGATCCTTGTGAGGAAACAGGGCAGAACCCCAGGAGTTTGAAATGAAAACAAGATTTTTGAGAGGAACGCAGGCCGCTTTGGCTGGTGGGGCACTTGCCGCGATGGTGAGTGTTTCAGCCCTTGCTGCGGTCCCGGAAGCGGTGGCGGATCGACTTGGCCGTGATCTGACGCCGACAGGCGCTGAGAAGGCAGGGAATGCCGATGGCTCAATTTCCGCCTGGACAGGGGGTCTGACAGCGCCTCCAGCTGGGCTTGGCTATCAGGCAGGCGGGCATTATCTCGACCCCTATGGGAGTGATCAGGTGCAGTTCACCATTGATGGCGCTAATTACACCCAGTACGAAGCGAACCTGACACCTGGTCAGATCGCGATGCTTCAGGCCTACCCAAACTACAAGTTGAACATTTATCCGACGCGGCGTTCATGCGCTAACCCGGACAGCGCTTATGCCCAGGCACGGGTGAACGCTGTCACAGGTCAGTTGGCTGGTGATGGAAATGGCGTGGTCGACGCTGTACGAACAACACCGTTTCCGATCCCGAACAATGCCTTGGAAATTGTCTGGAACCACCTGCTGACCTATCGGGCGTTTAAGATTGCCGCGCAAACTGTGAACGCCGCACCGACCCGCGATGGTTCCTTTACGCCGTTGGTGGTTCAGACAGACACGATCATCAATTACTCAAACCCTGCCGTGACGAAGACAGAAGAGCTCGACAATGTGTCTGTCTACATCATCTTCAACACGATCGCGCCTGCACGTAGTGCTGGCAGCGTATTGCTGGTGCACGAAACGTTGAACCAGGCTATCGGCGCACGTCGTGCCTGGCAGTACAGCCCTGGTACGCGTCGTGTTCGGCGCGCGCCAAACATTGCTTATGACAATCCAGGAACAAACTCTGATGGGCTGTCGACCTCAGACAGTTTCGATATGTATAACGGCGCGCCTGACCGGTATGACTGGACAGTTCTTGGCAAACGGGAAGTCTTCATCTCGTCCAATAATTACAAAGTCCAGCAGGCTGACGTGAAGTATGACGAGATCGTGCAGGCTGGCCATCCAGACCAAGACCTTGTGCGTTATGAGCGCCGTCGTGTCTGGGAAATTCAGGCTGACCTGAAAGCGCAAACACGGCACGTTTATTCCCGCCGCCAGATGGCACTTGATGAAGACGGTTGGGCGATTGCCGCAACGACGCTTTATGACGGTCGTGGTGAGTTGTGGCGTGTTCAGGAGCGTTGGGCTTCTGTCGCTTATGATCATCCGCTCTGTAACGGCGCAGGCGACGTTGTCTATGACCTGAATGCAGGGCGTTATCTTGCCGGCGGTCTTCGCAGTGAAGAAAGTCCCATCAATTATGATGCGTCGGAGCTCAATTTGGAGCGCTACACGCCAGGCAGCATTCGTCAATTGGGTGTTCGGTAGGTTCCCTCTCTCAAGTATCGAACATTCCCCTTGGGGCCGCGCTTGTTAGGTGTGCGGCCCCTTTTTGTGCTTACGTCCTCTTGCGCGTTAAGGATTTAGTGGGAATTTAACTCTAATCTTTGTCATTGGTTCGAAGAATTTCTGCCCTTATTCAGGGCTTTTAGATTGGAATGATGGCATGACTGTTCGTGCATTGATTATTGGGTTGCTGTTGGGATTTGGGTCACAAGCGGCGTTTGCGGCTGAAGACCGGATGCTGCGGGACTATGATCGCGAGAGCCTAGATTTCCTTTTCCAGCAAGCTCAGACGCCCGGTCCGCTCGCAGGTGCTTCTGAGGATGACCTTCTGATTACAGGCTCCATTGGGAGTTCTGACAAGAAGGAACGCTCAGCGAAGGGTCAGAGCGACCGCACTCCGCAGTCCCGCCCTTCTCGTTAAGCTTTAACCGCTCAGTTTCCTCTCATCGCTGGTTTGCTGCGTTGACAATCTCGGTGATCGCCTGGACCACAGGTGTGGGATCGTCATAGGTGAGACCCAGATAGACGACCACCAGATCCATTGACGGGATGATCAAGACGACCTGAGCGCCAAAGCCTCGGGCCATAAACGCGTCGGTTGGGATAGCGTCTGTCATAACGGCGTGCCCAGTATCCGGGTCAATTCCGTTCAACCAGAAATGTGCGCCATACTGACCCTTGGAATGGGGGGTCGGGAGCCTTGCGTGATCAACCCAATGCTCGGGCAGTATACGCCGGTTCTCCCACATGCCGTCTCGTAGATAGAGAAGGCCAAAGCGCGCCCAGTCGCGCCCTGTCATGTGGAGGTAGGAGGACCCGATGAAGGTGTTTGCTGCATCAAACTCCGGCACAGCGGATCTGATGCCGATGCGACGAAAGAGACCGTCTTCCATGAAGGAGCGATAGTCTTCGGCGCTGCCGGCTCCTATTTTGTCCCGGATTACCCCGGACAAGATGTTGGTGCTGCCGCTTGAATATTGCCATTGCGCGCCCGGGTCTGCGTAGAGCAGCCCTCCTGCGGCAAATTCAGCGATGTCCAATCGCCCTTTTCCAAACAGCATTTGCAGGACAGAGGAAGTTTCGGGATCTGAATAGTCTTCCGAGAAAGTCAGTCCACTTTCCATTCTGAGAAGGTTTTCAACGGTGATGGTTTTGCGGGGATCGTTGACCTTGCGGTTCCACCTGGCGACTTTTGCCGGTGCATAAATGTCTATCTGGCCATCTTTGATCAGAACACCGATCAGGGCATGAACAACGCTCTTTGCCATCGACCAGGACTGCAGGCGGGAGTTGGCATCAAAACCCTCGGCGTATCGCTCCCCAATTATTTGGCCCCCCTTTACGACAAGAATGGCGCGGGTGTTTTGTGGGGTACCTGGTTCCAAGCCTTCAAGGGTTCGGTCAAGTACCTCTTGCAGTGCCAATGGGGTTGCTGCGGTTCGCCAGGTTTCCGTTGGCCAGGGGGTGCCCGGTGACTGGCTCGGCAGGGGAACCAGCTCGAGGGTCGGAAGCTGTGTCTCCGCGGATTCCGGAGCTGCGAGCGTCGGAGCTGAGAGAGCTACAAGAAAAAGGAGGGATGCAAAAAGGCGCATAAACGTTCAAAATCATGGTTGGTTTCTTATCTTGCTTCCACATTAGAGCAAGTTTGGCCTTCCGGTCATCTTTGATCGGGCGAAATGACCGTGTTTTACGACCAACAGGTGGCGCACTGTGAACCTCAGATTCCTATTGATTGGTATGGTGATTGCCGTCGGCATAGGCGTTGGCATTACTCAGGGGGAGAAGAAGCTTGATGCCCTTACCGTTGTGGCCAATGCGGTTGCCAAAACAGTCTGCTCCTGCGTTTTTGTGGCGGGACGCGATGTCCAGGATTGCGTCAAAGATTCGCCGCCAGGATTTGATCTTGCGACGCCCTGGGTTGATGAAGAGGACCCGGGCGTCACGAGTTCGATATTCTGGGTTGTGCGCGGACGCGCTTCCTACCAGTCTGCCCTTGGGTGCCAATTGGAATAGATGATCTGAATGACTGATGTGTTTCTTGGGGAAGACCCCAGTCTTTTGTACCAGCGGCTGGCCTTAGCGCTTGGTGTTGGGCTTGTTGTCGGGCTGGAGCGTGGCTGGCACGAGCGTGACACAGAAGCAGGTGCCAATGCGGCCGGTGTTCGCACCTTCACCCTTATGGGCTTCCTGGGCGGCCTGGCGGGCCTGGCAGGCCTTATGGTCAGTGACCTCCTTACATTGACGGTCTCAGTCGGGTTTTTTGCCTTTGTCATCGCCGCCTATGTTGTCGGCCTTCGGCCGGTTCAGGGCCGCGTGCCAGACAAAGGCATGACGACGGAGGTTGCGGCGCTCATCACCTATCTGCTGGGGATGCTCGCGGTTCGTGGGGATATGACCCTCACGGCCGTCAGTGCAGTCGTCCTTGTCGCGCTCCTCAACCTCAAGGAACCGCTCCACAAGGCATTGCATCAGTTGCAGGCCTTCGAGTTGCAAGCGGCAATCAAGCTCTTGCTCATTTCGGTTGTGGTTCTGCCTTTCCTGCCCAACAAAGGCTATGGCCCCTCAGAGATCTGGAACCCGTTTGAGTTCTGGTGGATGGTTGTGTTGATCTCCGCCCTTTCCTTTGTGGGCTACTTTGCTATTCGCATTGCAGGGACGAAAACCGGTCCGTTGATCATGGGGGCCCTTGGTGGACTTGCATCCTCGACAGCACTTACCGTTTCTGCGTCTCGGTTTGTCTCAAAAGTCCCCCAGTCCGCGACTGGCTTTGTCGGTGCTATCGCGCTCAGTGCAGTGGTGAGTTTTGGGCGGACCTTTCTGCTGGCTGCTGCTCTTTATCCACCCGTTGCGGTCATGCTCGGGGTTCCGCTGGCTCTTGCGGGCATGGTTTCGATTGGGGCGGCGCTGATGTTTCAGCGGAGCGCGAAGAACATCGAGATGAGCGATGAGATGCTGGCTGAAATGGGCCCGCCTGATGATTTCGCGACAGCCCTCAAGTTTGGGGTGGTTCTGATCCTGGTCATGACCCTTGCGCATTTTGCCAACCAGTTCTTGGGAGCTGGGGGACTTTATTCCATAGCTGCGCTTTCTGGCCTCGTGGATGTTGACGCCGTGACGCTTTCTGTGGCGCGCCTTTCTGACACTGGCGGTGGTCTGTCGAGCGAGATCGCCGCAATGGCAATCCTGATTGCCGTGATGGTGAATACTGCGGTGAAGGTTGCGATTGGTGGATATTTTGCTGGTGCCGCATTTGCGAAGAAGCTTGCTCTTGTCTTTTTGGTGGCTTTTGGCGCCGCAATAGCGGGTTTTCTGCTGAACTAGAGCGGATTCTTAGACTCGGTGCTGAGAGGCTATAGACGGCGCCGATGGTAGGCTGTATAACGCGCTCTGAATTTGAGGTAGGGGCTCGCACCGGGCCCCTCCGTTCGTTTAACCCCCTGATTTTCATCGTGTTTTTCAGGGCGCACAGCAAGCGAGACCGACATGGCTGTTCCAAAAAGTAAAATCAGCGGCTCCAAGCGTGGCATGCGGCGGTCTGCGGATGCGTTGAAGCGTCCGACATACGTCGAAAACCCAGATTCGGGTGAATTGCACCGGCCGCATCATATTGATCTGAAAAGCGGTATGTATCGTGGCCGTCAGGTTCTTGAGCCTAAAGACGATATCTGATTTCTGATTGTTCGCAGAAATAATAAGAAAGCGCTGGTTTCCGGCGCTTTTTTTGTATCTGGCGTCGGGTTTTCCATGCCTTTCGGTTAAAGCGCGTTGGGGTCAAGAAGTCAAAAAACGTGTGAATTTGATGCGGTTTGTGGCTCGAGATAAGCGCACCACGCGTTGGATGCCGTATTTTGGCCGTAAAAAATCAGTCACCTGAACATCATGCTGGGTCCTGGCGCCCGGCGTGCTAACGTTCACGCACTGAGGCCAGTTTTATTGTTAGAAGGGGAAATTATGTTTACCAGTCTGCCTCTCATGGCCCTTGTGGTCATCGCTTATAACGTCCTTGTCTTTTTGGGCGGTGGTGCTGCGATGGACAATGTTCTGGCTGAAGTTCAGCTCCTATCCGGAGCGACATGGTCGGTCACCGTCTCAGATATTATTCTTTCGTCCGCGCTTATTCTGTTGTTCTTTGAATTGATCGGATCGACGAAGACAACCGGGTCCAGTGTGCTCAATCATGGGCTGTCGCTGGTGGTTTTTATTGTGGCGCTGATCGAGTTCATCGTTCTGCCAGAGTTTGGCACGTCGACCTTCTTCCTGATCACCATGTTCACGCTGCTGGATGTGGTCGCAGGATTTACGGTCACAATCGCTACTGCGCGCCGCGACTTTTCTGTCGGCGAATAGCACGACACGTATCGCACGAGAGCGGCGGGGTAACACCCCGCCGTTTTTGTTTGCGCTAGATGGAGATGCTGGCGCGCTCGGCATCGCCATAAATGGCCTTGAGGGTATCCATCTGAGGGTGCGGAGACAATTCACGTCCCTCTATCGCGTTCAGTTGCTGCAGACCAGTCAGCGCATTCGTCAGAAAAGCACTGTCAACGTTGGCGAGTGTTGAGGGCGTGATGCTTTCTTCAAAGGCTTGGATGCCCGCATTTTTTGCGATCTCCAAGATTACATGGCGGGTGGTGCCTTCCAGGCAGCCATCGCTCAGCGGCGGTGTTATGAGCGTATTGCTATCCCAGAGGAAAAGATTGGCAGCGGTTGCGCAGACGATTTTCCCCTGGGTGTTGAGCATGATGGCGTCATCTGTCCCCGCGTCCGTTGCTTCCCTTCGCGCCATGATCTGATCGAGATAGGGCAGTGCCTTCACATTGGCGGTTGGGGAGAATTCATTGCGCCTCCCTGATGCGATGATTGCGGATGCCCCCGCTTTTGGTGCGGGTAAGGGGAAGCAGGCGATCATCAAGGTTGGTGTGCTGTTGGAGGGCGGTGCCAATCCCCGTGGCGCTGGTCCGCGGGTCAAGGTGAGGCGGATTGCAGCCCGGTTTTCCCCTGCAAGGTCGTTGCTTGCAAGGAGGGACGAAATCGCCTCGGTCAGGGATGGAATGTCGTAGGGGATTTCCAGGCCAAGGGCGTCCGCGCCTCTTTGAAGGCGATCAAAGTGAAGGTGGGGAAATATGATCTTGCCACCGCTCACAGCCATTGTTTCAAAGAGCCCGTCGCCGAGCAGGAAACCACGGTCTGTCGGGTCGACCCGAACGTCTTCTTCCGCAAGTAATTTTCCGTTTAGCCAAAGGGTCACGCGCTGATATCCGTTTGTTGAGGGATGGGCCCATGAGGGATACCGGCAAGCGCCATAAAGTTTGCGAGCAATTGGTGGCCGTCTTGGGTCAGCACCGACTCTGGATGAAACTGGACGCCATAGATGGGCAGCGTTGCATGGGCAAGTGCCATCAGATGTCCATCCTCCTTCGCGTGAGCGATGGCGTTGAGCGATCCGTTCTGGGGTAGCGCCGAAACAAGCGAGTGATAGCGGGCGGCAGCGAACGGATTTGGGAGACCTTGAAACAGCAGATGATCACCGTGTTCGATCAGGGATGTCTTCCCGTGACGGGGTTGGCTTGCCCGCACGGTTGTGCCGCCAAAGGCTTCTGCGATGCATTGATGTCCAAGGCAAACACCCAAAAGTGGAATGTTCCTGGCCGCCGCGGCGCGAACGAGTTGCGTGCTGATGCCAGCCTCTGCCGGTGTGCAAGGTCCAGGTGACAGGATGATTGCCCCTGGGGGGTGCTCAAGAAGTTCTTCTATCCCGGCATCGTCATTTCTGATCACGGTGCGGGCGCATCCCAGCTCGCCTACATAGCGGGCGAGGTTGTGAACGAAGCTGTCATAATTATCGATGAGAAGGATCATGCGCGCACCTTGGTCTCGTCGATATGAGGAGGTGCGACACCTCGCACTGCTTTTGCCAGAGCAGATGCCTTGTCGAGTGTTTCTTCATATTCTTCGGCTGGTTTTGAATCCGCGACGATGCCCCCGCCTGCACGAAACGTGATGTCCTGTCCGACACAGGTCATGGAGCGGATCAATATATTTGTGTCCATGGCGCCTGAGAAACTTATAAACCCGAGCGACCCGCAATAGGGGCCACGTGGCGTGTCTTCCAGTTCCGCAATAATTTCCATGGCGCGAACTTTCGGTGCGCCCGTGATAGAGCCGCCAGGGAAGCAGGCGCGCAGGAGATCAATGCTTGTCCGATCTTTGTGGAGTTTAGCGCGCACCGTCGATACCAGATGATGAACTGTCGCGAAACTCTCCAGCGCGCAAAGGTCCGTGACTTTGACAGAGCCGTCTTCGCTGACCCGTGACAGGTCGTTTCGCAGAAGATCAACGATCATCACGTTTTCTGCGCGGTCTTTCTCGCTGCTCCGCAGGTCTTCTGCAAGGGCTGTATCCTCCAATCGCGTTGTGCCACGGGGTCTTGTTCCCTTGATGGGTTTTGTCTCAACGTTGCGTCCGTCTTTTTTTAGGAACCGTTCAGGGGAGGAGGAGAGGAGCGTGCCGCTCTCGAAGTTGAAAAAACCAGCAAAGGGGGCCGGGCTTATCTTTCTCAGTTTCCGGTAGAGAGTGAAGCTGTTGTCGCCGTGTTGCAGATGCGTGTCGAAGGCTTGAGACAGGTTGGCCTGAAAAATGTCACCGGCATGGATGTAGTCGATGACTTTCTGGATTTTGTCTTCGTACTCTTCCCGTGTTTGTCGCGTGCGGACCACCGTCGCCGCGGCAGATGTTTGCGGCCATTGGAGTGGAGGTAGCGCTGGGTTAAGATCGAGGCGTGCACGCCATTTGGCAGCGCGGCTTTCGGCACGCACAGCGCGGGCTGCCGGCATTGCTTCGGGTGAGCCCGTAGAGACGATGAAGGCACGCTGAGCTTTAACATCAAACGCCAGAACGCAGTCATAAGCGCCGACCGCCAGGGCTGGAACCTGCTCGTGTACGTCTGCGCTTTTTGGGAAGGGAACTTTCTCGAGCTCTCCCCCCAGCTCATATCCGAACAGGCCTGCAAACCCGCCTGTGAAGGGAGGGAGATCTTCTCTGCCCTGCCAGTCAGGTTTGAGCGTCAGAGCAGTGATCTGTTGATCCAGGAGATCAAAGGCGCTCATTGTCTGCGCGACGCCGTTTAAGTAGGTCTGGTCGCCGCATTTTGTGAGGGTCGCGAAGGGATCGACAGCGATGTAGCTCCACCGGTCATGGAGGGCTGGGTCAGCCCCGGGGTCAGCGGTCGCCGAATCCAGCAAAAGCGCAAAGGGTTCTGCTGCCAATGGTGCGAAGACCGCGACGGGGTCACAGAAAGGGACTTCTTCTATGAGATGTCCAGCATCATAGACGCGGTGAAACAAAGGATTGCTCATGGTTCTGGTGTTCTAGGCGCCTCGCCTCTGGTGTCGCAAGCTTAAAGCTGTGCGTCGTCTCCGTGGCAAAGGCAGTCTGCGGGTTCCAGTCGGGCCTCGGGGCCCCGCGCCTTACCGCCTATGCCCCCTGATGTCCGACGAAGCCGGTTTGCTTCAACGAATTCGATAAGCAGGGTATTGAGCTTGGTCGCCGCAGCCAAGGGCACCAAGTGGTCCGTTCCGTCGAAGGAATGGAAAATTGCCTTTGGGACCAGTGATTGCATCGGCTTGGCATCGCCATAGGGAGATACCTCGTCTTCTGTTCCCCAGATGATTTGTACAGGCAGGTCCGATGCTCCAACGGTTTCAAACGCGCTCTCCGCCCCCCAAAGAGGATAATGGCGCAGTGAGGAGAGGAGTGCTTGGTTGTAGCCATCAAAGCGGGTTTGGGCTTCATGATCTGCCCGGTAGCGCTCGGGGTCGCTGCTTGCGTTAGCGGCTTTCTCTGCGCTTGCGCGCCCGAGCATATCGCCTGCGTAGTGAAAGATTGTCTCGCCCAACCCGGGTATGGAAACCAGGCTTGGAAGGAGTGTTTTGTCGCCGGTGCCGGCGGGCGCAATGAGCGTAAGGGAGCGGACTTTTGTTGGGTGGGTGGCAGTAAAGATGGCAGCCGTCGCTCCGCCCATCGAATATCCGACCAAATGGAACGGTCGGGAAATGGCGAGATGATCGAGGAGTTCCATCAGCAGTCTGTCTGTGCGTTCGGCGGTGTAGTCGCCGTCTGGACGGTCCGAAAACCCGCGACCGTAATTATCAAAGGCCAGGACGCGGTAACCTGCGTCGCTCAGAGGCTCAAGTTGGTCTTTCCAGACATATGAGGGTGTGCGGAACCCATGCACCAGCACGACGACCGGGCCCGTCTCGGGGCCTCTTAGTCGATAGTGGACTGTTCCCTCCGAGAGCTCCGCAAAGTTCTCAGCCAACCCGTCTGCGATGAGTTGCTCGCGTGCCTCTGCGGTCAGTTCCGGCTTCTTGCTGCCAATGAACCAAAAGCTTGTCACCACCAGGGCGGCGAACAGGGAAAGAATGAGGACTGTATTTTTCATGCGTAGGCCTCCTGCCATGCTTGCCTCAGTCTAGGGCGTGTGGCTCTCCAGAACAAAAGATCTGATCAGGAAAAATGTGAGGGATGCCCTTGCTTTTTGGCTAATTTATCGGCTTACTGCTGTGAAATTCATCCAGCTTTGGGAGTGACGATTATGGACAATGCCTTCAAAGACCAGCCTCTCAAGGGCAAGGTTGCCTTTGTCGCCGGGGCATCAAGTGGGATTAATTTGGGTATCGCTCAGCATTTTGCGGCCAATGGCGCAAAAGTGGGCATCATCAGCCGGAGCCATGAGAAGATTACTGCGGCCGCTGAAACGGTTGATGGTGGGATCGGTATAGCCGCTGACGTCCGTGATTTTGAGAGTGTCGATAAAGCAATCGCCACAACGGTCGACCAGTTCGGGAAGATCGACATTGTTGTTTCGGGCGCGGCTGGGAACTTTGTTGCTCCTGCTCTTGGTATGTCGTCCAATGGATTTAAGACGGTCGTGGATATTGATCTGATCGGCACATTCAATGTGCTGCGTGCGTCCTTTCAGTATCTGAACAGGCCCGGTGCGTCGCTGATGAGCATCACTGCACCTCAGGCGCATAACCCCTCCATGTTCCAGGCGCATGTGTGTGCGGCAAAGGCGGGCATCAATATGCTGACCCAATGCCTTGCGATGGAATGGGGGCCTGCGGGTGTGCGCGTCAATGCAATTTCTCCTGGTCCGATTGCAGACACAGAAGGAATGGCCCGTCTTGCACCGACGCCTGAGATGGAAGAGGCGGTTAAAGGAAGTATTGCCATGCGCGGTTACGGAGAGAAAAGAGACATTGCCGATGTGGCGATGTATCTGGCGAGTGAAAATGCCCGTTACATTACCGGTACGATCATTGACTGTGATGGTGGTGCCAAGCTTGGCAATGCCAGTGGTGACGCCCTTGGTGAGTTTGCCTGACCGATGGATGAAAAAGACCTTGAAACAGCGCGGCGTAACCTGACCTCAAGCAGGACTGGATCGGGGCGCCTCTCCTCGCTCGAACAACTAGCCTCCCTCGACAGTATGGAAGGGATTGCGCAGGCGGAACCCACACCGGTTCCCTCCTTTCTGCGCTATGTCCCCAAGGGCGCACTCATTCATGCTGTCTATCCAGGACTTCTGGTGGCGCTCACGATCGGGCTCGCGTCCACCTGGCTTTCTACGCGCTATGGCGCGCCGGTTATGCTCTTTGCACTCTTGCTCGGCATGGCGTTCCACTTCTTGCACGAAGAGGGGCGCTGTATTGCGGGGATTGAGTTTGCTGCCCGCAGTCTGTTGCGGATCGGCGTTGCTCTTTTGGGGGTGCGGATTACGTTTGATCAGATTGCCGGCCTTGGTCTGGGTCCGGTTCTCACGGTGATCGCAGGCGTGGCAACGACCATTCTTTTTGGATGGGCCCTTGCAAAAGCGCTGGGCCTTCGCGCGACGCTTGGAATTTTGTCGGGTGGATCTGTTGCTATTTGCGGGGCGTCCGCAGCACTTGCCATCTCTTCAGTGCTGCCTCGCAATGCGTCACTTGAGCGGGACACGATCCTCACGGTTGTCGCTGTTACCACTCTCTCCACTATTGCCATGGTCCTCTATCCGCTTTTTGTGGGGACATTAGGGCTCAATGACATTGATGCGGGCATCTTCATTGGTGGAACGATCCATGATGTGGCGCAGGTGGTCGGTGCGGGCTATATGGTGTCGCCTGAAACCGGTGAGGTTTCGACCTATATCAAGTTGCTCAGGGTCGCGATGCTTCTGCCGGTCGTTTTTGTGATCGCGTTTGTTGTGACGCGTGCCAATGGAGAAGGCTCCGGCAATAAAGTTCCTCTGCCAATCTTTCTGTTTGGTTTCGCGGCGCTGGTTGTCGTCAATAGTACAGGCTATTTGTCGGTGATTGCCACGGAGCAACTGTCCGATATGTCTAGGTGGTGCCTTGTGACGGCGATCTCTGCCTTGGGTATGAAAACTTCCTTCAAAGAATTGGCCGTGGTTGGGTGGCGTCCCGTCGCCTTGATCGTTGCGGAAACGGGCTGGATTGCGGTTCTGGTCCTTGGGGCTCTTTTCTTTGTGATCTAGGCTTGAGAAAAGCAGGTGCCGTTTGGGCATGAATGGCTTTACTGTTCCCTCAACAAACTGGGGGAGGGGCGGCATGCTGCCGAAAATAGATCCAAGAGACTTTGAATGTGTTCTTTACAATGTGGCGGATCACATTGCGACCATCACGCTTAACCGCCCGGAACGTCGGAACGCCCTGAACCGGCGGGCCTATGATGAAGTGGAGGCCGCCTTTCGTGCCGTTACCCGTGACCCGGAAGTCCGATGTGTGATTGTCACGGGCACCGACCCTGCTTTCTGCTCTGGCGAAGATGTCAAAGAAATGATGACTGGCGAGGCTCATGAAGGCAGCATCAAAAAGCTCACCCAAGTGCGACCGGAACCGACACCAGCGGCGGTTGCTGCGCTTGAATGCGACCGACCTGTGATCGCTGCCGTAAACGGGGCGGCAGTCGGTTGGGGGATGGAGCTTTCGCTTTTTGCCGATATGCGTATTGCGTCAGAAAAAGCCAAATTCGGGGAAATTTTTATCAAGCGCGGATTGATCACGGATGTGGGCGGGCTGTGGCGGCTCCCCGCCATTGTTGGTCAAGCACAGGCGGCAGAACTATTGTTCACTGGAGATGTGATTGACGCTGCGACGGCGCGCGACATTGGACTTGTGTCACGGGTTGTGCCGCATACGATCCTGATGGAAGAAGCCCATGCTCTTGGCGCGCGGATCGCGTGTAACGCGCCGCTCGCACTTCGTTATATGAAAGAGGGCCTGCGACGGACGACCTATGGCGAGGTGCGGGAGATTGGAAGCTGGGTTAGCTCAACACTTGGGACCTTGTTTCAAACGGAAGATCATCGCGAAGGTGTGCAGAGCTTCCTGGAGAAGCGCGCTCCTGAGTTTAAAGGACGGTAGGGCACGGGACGCATGGCGCTCTTTTTTGATCAGGACTGGTTTGACGAACAGCTTGCGTCTTTGGGACGAACACAGAGCGACGTTGCGGACTTGCTCGGCTTGACGATCGCGCAGGTTGGTGAGATCTGGAAGGACCAGCGGGAACTACGGCCGCATGAGGTGGGCGCTCTCTCGTCCTTTCTTGGTGAGACACCCGCGGATATTGCCGACCATGCAGGTGTTTCCACTCCGGTGCCTTCGGCGCCGGTCGCGGCAGACTTGACCGTTGTCCTGGCCCGTCTGGACGACATGAGCGGACGGCTTGAGCGCGTTGAACGCGCTCTGGTGGATTTGAAAACCCTGGTGTTGGAACAACGCCCCTTGCGATCAGAGGACAGCTAATGCGTGATATGCACTATCCTGGACGCTCCACCGTCCACAGTATGAACGGCATGTGTGCGACGTCACAGCCACTTGCGGCGGAAGCTGCTGTGAACTTGATGCGCCAAGGCGGGAATGCCGTTGATGCGGCTATCTGTGCCAGCGCCGTTCTCTGTGTTGTGGAGCCCTATAATACGGGGATTGGCGGAGATTGTTTTGCCCTGCTTTCTAAAGCGGGAAGTGGAGATGTCATCGGCATTAATGGATCTGGGCGCGCGCCGAAGGGGGCAAGTGCCGCCAAACTGCGTGATCAGGGTATCAAGGAGATCGGTCTTACAAGTGTTCACTCCGCTACGATCCCTGGAGCGGTGGATGCCTGGGCGCGCCTTCTGGCCGACCATGGGACGATGGGTTTTGCAGAAGTTCTGGCACCCGCTATCCGATTTGCAGAAGAGGGATTTCCTGCTTCCCCCCGGGTTTCGCTGGAATGGCGTTATCTCGCAGATTATTTGAAGAAAGACCCGGATGCAGCCGCCCACTTTCTATCAAATGGGGCAGGGCCAGATGTGGGCCAGGTGGTGCGGATGCCGGGGCTTGCGGCGACGTTGCGATTGATCGCGGAAAAGGGGCGCGCGGGCTTTTACGAGGGCGCTGTTGCTGAAGACCTGGTTGCCAAGCTCCAAAGCCTTGGCGGCGACCACACGCTGGATGATTTTGCGTCCACCCAGGCCGATTATGTCACACCGACCCGGGTGGACTATCGGGGGCAGGAAGTGCTGGAAATCCCCCCGAATGGTCAAGGTATCACGGCGCAGATCGCGCTCAACGTGCTCGGCCATTTCGACTTGGGGAAACTGGACCCGCATGGGCCTGAACGGTTTCACCTGGAAATGGAAGCCTGTCGTCTCGCTTATGATTTGCGGGATCGGTATGTCGCTGACCCAGCGTTTGGTCCGGTGCCGATTGATGAATTGTTGAGCGCGCAGACAGCGACAGATCTTGCGGCGCGGATTGATCCGAACAAGGCGCTGGAGGATATCGTGGCTAATCGCGACCCTCTCAACAGAGATACGATTTATCTCACTGTCGTTGATAAAGACCGGAATGCGATCTCCTTTATCAATTCGCTCTATCAGGGATTCGGATCTGGCATTACAGGACCGAAAAGTGCTGTGGTGATGCAAAATCGTGGCGCTGGTTTTGTTCTCACAGAAGGACACCCAAATTGCCTTGAGGGCGGCAAACGACCGCTTCATACAATCATTCCTGGCATGCTGGTTGAAGACGGACAGGCAAGAATGCCCTTTGGTGTGATGGGTGGGGCGTTTCAGCCCGTGGGACATGTGCACCTTGTGACGAACATCATAGATTTTGGCATGGACGTGCAAGAGGCGCTGGATAGTCCCCGTGCGTTCCCTGGTGCTGGCGGCATTGAAGTTGAGAAGGGTATCGGTTCTGACATTCGAGACGGGCTGACCGCGCGGGGACACAAGGTTTCCAATGTGCTGTTGCCCCTTGGCGGCGGCCAGGCGATTTATCTCGATCCCGTTCATGGCAGCCTGGTCGGGGGATCAGACCCGCGCAAAGATGGGGCCGCGATTGGATATTAGGGTGCGTTAGACTTCACGTTTGAACGCAGGCAAAACCGTATCCAGATCACCGGTTGACCGGTACGCACCGGCTGCGTTCTGCCTTGCCCGCACGCGCGCATTCTGGTCGCGGGGCCATTGCCAATGTTGATCCACATATTGCGTTAGAAACGCTGCTGTTGGGCCCTGCCGGTTGGGCATGCGTCGGTCTGTGGCGCGGCGTTGCGGCGGGTTTATCACTTTCGCATCTTCGGTGCTGCTCGCGCGTGTTTCCTCTGCCGCCGCCTTTGGGCGGGCGGGTGAGTGAGGGAAACCTGTTCCACTTATGCGCGTAATGCGGGTCATGCTCCTTATGCAGCAAGAAGTTGGCCATCATTGTTGTATCGATACGGGACATACCTTGTGCGCTTTAACCAACAATTTTAGGAATTCCTTCGGGACGTTTTTTGGCCTTTTCTTAAGGGGAGGTCGTCAGAATGAACTGCATATTCCAGAGATGCAGTGCAGTTGCGTTGCTGGAAGGGTTAACCCGGATTTTTGAGGGGTGTTTGTAGTGTTGCGTGACCGGCGTAATTGGCGTGGACAGGAAGCAACTGGCGCGGAAAACGTGCCAACGCGTTCTGCTGAAGACGCCGACTCTGTGAGGCATGCAAATCTTGATTTGCTTGGTCTTGAAGTGGTGGCTGAAGTTGGCGATATTTTCTATGAATGGGGCCTGGACGATGACTGCCTGACTTGGGCCGATAATGTCTCGGCTGTTTTGGGTATCGAACAATCCTCTGCGCTCTCTTCCGGTCGTGGCTATGCGTCGCGCCTCGTAACCAATAAAGGCACATCGCGATATGAAGCCATTGTCTCCGAGGGTCTTCGGGATAATGGAACCGGCGTGGCCTATGAGATCGAATATGCTATTCGGAACGATCTGGGCGAAGAGCATTGGATTGAAGACAGAGGGCGCTGGTTTGGCGACACTGACGGACGTCCCGCCCGTGCAGTTGGAATGGTCCGGGTCATTACTGGGCGTCGCCAGCGGGACGAAGAACTCAATTTTCTGGTGACCTATGATGAGCTTACGGGCCACGTCAATCGGACACGCTTGAAGGAATTGCTTGGCGATACCCTCACCGACTTACGCCGGAATGATCGCCACGGAGCCTATCTGGTAGCCGCAATCGATAACCTCGCATTGATCAATGAAGCCTATGGCTTTGACGTTGCTGACCAGGTCATTGTGGCGGTTGGCAATCGACTTCTCGGTGAGCTGCGGACCAGCGATGTTATTGGCCGTTGTTCAGGCAATAAGTTTGGTATCATTCTGGCACACTGCTCTGAGAAGCAAATGCACGCAACTGCGGAGCGGTTGTTGAGTGTGGTTCGGGATCTTGTCATTGAGATTGATGCGGGCCCTGTCGCGTCGACGGTTTCTGTTGGATGTGTCTCGCTGCCGGCCTCCGCCAAGTCTTCTCAAGAAGCGATGATGCGCGCGGAAGAAGCGCTTGCTGAAGCGAAGCATTCCACACGCGCTGCTTACGCCTCGTTTAAACAGTCTCCGGAAAGAGATCGGTTACGGCGGAGCAACCTTAAGCTCGCAGATGAATTGCTTGCAGCCCTCAATGAGCGGCGGTTGGCTCTTGCTTTTCAGCCGCTCGTGTCAGCCCAGACACTTGAGCCTGTTCTGCATGAGGCGTTGATCCGTCTGCGCCAGCGTGATGGCGAGGTCGTTGCCGCAGGGCGGTTTATTCCCATGGCCGAGAAGCTGGGGCTTGTGCGTCTAATTGACCACCGGGTTCTAGAGTTGGCCTTTGAAGAACTGGTCCATGAAAGCAAGCCACAGCTGGCGATCAATGTTTCGGGCTATACGGTTACAGATACGGTGTGGCTCGATATGTTCATGGCGCTGTCCAAGTCGCATCCAGGAGCTGCTGAAAGACTGGTTGTTGAGATTACCGAGACCGCTGCCATTGAGGAGATCAGCGAGAGCCAGAAGTTTGTTGCCACGGTCCGTGGTCAAGGATCTAAAACGGCGATTGATGATTTTGGCGCAGGCTATACGTCGTTCAGAAACCTCAAGCGTCTTGACGTTGATATGGTCAAGATTGATGGCTCGTTCGTTGAAGGTTTGCTCGATAAGCCTGACAATCAAATGTTCCTGAGAAGTTTCGTTGATCTCGCACGCAATTTCGGTCTTCCGACAGTTGCGGAGTTTGTGACCTGTCAGGGCGAGGTCGAGTATCTGCGGGAGATTGGCGTCGAATATCTACAAGGTTATCATGTCGGCGAGCCTGTTCTGACCCCGCCTTGGCGCGAAAAGGCTGAGCAAGAGGCGACGGACCCACCGGATGCGACGCAACGCGCCGTTTCCTAGCGGCAGACAGCGCCGACTGCCGTGGCTTTAGCGCTGATTTTACTTGTCTTTGGTTTTTCCCGAGAGGGTTGCCAGCTCTTTTTGAATTTCTTTGAGCTGCTGTTTCACCGTTTCAAGATCGTCTCCGTCCGCGGGCTTTTGTTCATTGGATGTGTTTTCGTCACGGCCCGCATCAGAGCGCAATGCGAAAGGGGAAAACATCCGAATGGCTTCCTCGAACATGGAAATATTTCGGCGGATCTGTTCTTCGAACTGATCGAAGCGCTCTTTGCCACCAAACGCAGATGTCATCTTGTCGACAAGCTTCGAGCGTTCCTGGGAAAACGTGTTCATGCTCATTTCGAGGTAAGAGGGAACAAAGCCCTGCAGACTGTCTCCATAGAAGCTGATCAGCTGGCGGAGGAAGGGAATGGGCAAAAGGTTTTGGCCTTTTTGTTCCTGCTCGAAGATGATTTGGGTGAGCACGGATCGTGTGAGATCGTCTGATGTCTTGGCGTCATAGACGAGAAAATCCTGGCCTGCGCGAACCATGGTTGCGAGGTCTTCCAGCGTCACATAGGAGCTGGTCGCCGTGTTATAGAGCCGCCGATTTGCATATTTCTTGATGGTGATCGGTTCGCCGGGCTCTAGTTTTTTCTTCGCCAAATTTCGCCTCATCCGTTTGGCTGTCCTGAAAAGGGTCTGTCAGGATCGTGCCTAATTTTATATCATTGTTGCGCGGCTGTGTTGCGATGCGCAAGTCTGTTGGTGCATCGCGGTAGATCAAAAGCAGACACTTTGGCGTAGTTCGCTGATTTGGCGCTGTGATTGTCGATCTGATTAGTCTTTATACGATCCTGAGAGCTTCTATTGCACAATATTGTGCGCTGCAATAATTACTATCTGCTGAACGCGAGATGGAAGGGAACACGGAATGTCTGAGCGAGGAACAAATGTAGTGATTGTGGGGGCGGCGCGCACGGCCGTGGGGTCCTTTAATGGCGCCCTCTCAACTGTTCCAGCCCATGAGTTGGGACAGATCGCCATTGGTGCTGCCCTGGAGCGTGCCGGTGTTGAGCCCGGTCACGTTTCAGAAGCGATTATGGGCCAGATCCTGCAAGCGGGTGGAGGCCAGAACCCGGCGCGCCAAGCGGCGATGGGGGCGGGGCTTCCCGTGGAAGTTCCTGCGTGGAGTGTCAATCAGCTCTGCGGTTCGGGGCTTCGGGCGGTGGCGCTGGGCTATCAAGCTGTCGTCAATGGAGACTCCGATATTGTGGTTGCCGGTGGCCAGGAAAGCATGAGCCTGGCACCTCATGCAGCGCACATGCGCACTGGGGCAAAAATGGGTGGGGTCGAATTTGTCGACACGATGCTCAAGGATGGCCTCTGGGATGCGTTTCACGGTTACCACATGGGACAGACAGCTGAGAATGTTGCCGCCAAATGGCAGATCACCCGTGAGGCACAAGATGCTTTTGCTGTTGCCTCTCAGAACAAAGCTGAAGCTGCCCAAACTTCTGGTCGGTTCTCGGATGAAATCGTGCCCGTCACGATCAAGACCCGCAAAGGGGAAACTATTGTCGACCAGGATGAGTTTATCCGTCATGGCGTGACGCTGGATGCACTCTCGGGCCTGCGTCCGGCTTTTGCGAAGGATGGATCTGTGACGGCGGGCAATGCAAGCGGCATTAATGACGGGGCGGCGGCCGTCGTCTTGATGCGCGAAGAGGCTGCGAAAGATGCTGACCGACAGGTGCTTGGACGGATTGTGTCCTGGGCGCAGGCGGGCGTAGACCCCTCCATTATGGGCTCTGGACCGATTCCTGCCTCTCGCAGCGCGTTGGCAAAGGCTGGGTGGTCGGTCAACGATCTTGACCTCATTGAAGCGAATGAGGCCTTCGCGGCGCAGGCTCTTGCCGTCAATCAGGATCTTGGATGGGATATAGATAAGGTCAATGTGAATGGTGGTGCGATTTCGATTGGTCATCCAATCGGTGCGTCAGGCGCCCGGGTGCTGGTGACGCTGCTTCATGAAATGCAAAAGCGGGACGCTAAGAAGGGTCTTGCCACATTGTGCATCGGTGGTGGCATGGGCATCGCCATGTGCATTGAGCGCGACTAAGATCCCTTTGGCCTGAGAGGCAACAGAAATGACACGGACGGCGATTGTAACTGGCGGAACACGCGGCATCGGTGCGGCAATCTCCATCGGTCTGAAGGGGACAGGCCATCAGGTGGCCGCGACCTATGCTGGTAATGATGAGGCGGCCGCAGCCTTCAAGGCGGAGACAGGGATCTCAGTTTTTAAATGGGACGTTGGCGACTTTGCGGCTTGCGCAGTGGGTGTCGCACGCGTTGAAACCGAGCTTGGGCCGGTTGATGTGCTCGTCAATAATGCGGGAATCACGCGGGATACGATGTTGCACAAAATGGATGAGGACACCTGGCGCGAGGTGATGCGGGTTGATCTCGATTCTGTTTTCAACATGTGCCGTCATGTGGTTGAGGGAATGCGGTCGCGCGGGTTTGGCCGTATCGTCAATATTACGTCGATCAATGGACAGAAGGGTCAGATGGGTCAGACCAATTATTCAGCTGCCAAGGCTGGCATGATTGGCTTCACCAAGGCGCTGGCGCAGGAAACGGCGCGCAAGGGCATCACTGTGAACTGTGTTGCGCCGGGCTACATTGATACGGAAATGGTGCGCTCAGTCCCGGAGGACGTTTTGGCCAAGATTATCGCTGACATTCCTGTGGGTCGGTTAGGAACAGCAGAAGAGATGGCCCATTGCGTCAGTTTTTTGGCGGATGAAAAGTCTGGCTTTATTACAGGCGCGACGCTTACCGCAAATGGGGCGCAGTACATCGCCAGCTAGGCGTTGTCTCTAGCCCGACGCGTCATCACCACGGCCGGGTGCGGGAAAGACCCAGGTTCCAGGTGGTCCTACATCGAGGTGAACAAATGGGCGGCTTGTTGGATAGTAGCCCGCGCCGCCTTTGCCCAGTGACTTTGCAACCCGGTACAGCATGCCGACATCGTTGAAATCCTGGGTCAGGTCCATCGCCATGCCCTGCATGTGGAAGCTGTTTTCAGCGACGCCTTCATTGTGTGCAGCAAGCCGCGCATTTGTCGCTGGCGAGCGATATCCCGACATTGTGTAGAGCGGTGCACGGGATGGCGTGAGCTGATCTATCTCCCACATGAGATCGAGCAGGTCTGTGCTCATCTGAATGGTGGTATTGTTCCGCAGGTCGCGCATGAACCAGTTGATGGCGCTGAACGTTTCTGGCAGATGCGCGCCGTCCGCCCAATAGGTGATTGTCAGTCGTTCCCCGGAATTGAGGCTTTGCATCCGCAACGTGCGTTTGTGAGGCGCTGCTGCGTGAACGATAGCTGGCGTGACAAGAGTGCTTGCACCGGCAAGGCCTGTGGTAAGAACTTGCCGTCTGGTCGGCGTGATATTGAGGATCGGGTTCTTCATAGGGATGACCTTAGCGAAGGATCTACAGGGGGCTCAAGAGGTGGGATTTCGACAAATGGTTTTTCTGGTTCTGTCGGCATGTCGCGCTCCGGCACCATATGAGCGACCCGGTATCCTTCTTTTTGTAATCGCTGCAACACGAAGGGAAGGGCAGAGGCTGTTCGCTGTTTTGTATCGTGGAAAATAACTATTCCCCCCTTCTTGGAGCGGATGTTGCGCAGTGCCCGGTAGACAACAGCATTTGCCGAAATGCGCCGCCAATCATCTGTGCCAATATCGCAAGAGAATGTTGATATGCCCCGAGCGCCAAGCCAGCCCCTCAGAGCGCTGGAATGGTTGAGGCCTGGGAAGCGAAAGAAGGGGGCGACCTTCATGCCCGAGGTTTCTGGAGACCCGTCAAGAGCTTCCTGGATTTCTGAGATGCCGCGGGTGATCTGGCGCGTCGCCCGGTTCCAGCTTAGGCGACGAAGATTGTTGGGGTGAGAGTATGAATGGGAGGCGATGGTGTGTCCGCGTAAGGCCGCCTCTCGTACGAGATGCGGGTAGCGCTCGGCGCGAAGGCCGGTGAAGAAGAAGGTGGCTTTGGCGCAATAGCGATCCAGCGTATCCAGAATACTGAGTGTTGCGTTTGGATCTGGCCCATCGTCGAAGGTCAGAACAACCTCTTTGGCTTCAAGGTCGAGGGTACGGGCATATTGCATGGTGCCGTAGCTTTGCACTTCTGTTGGGACCACCACCGTTCTGCTCGGGCTGTCTGCATCAAGACATGCCTGGCTTGTTTCTGCAGCTTGTGCAGAGACCGAAAGCGTTAGTGCGAGGCTGAACGCCGCCAGGCTGAGTTTTACATTCTTCATTTCCCCACCCCCTGTAGAGAAACTCTAACGACTTCCCGGCTGCCAATCGGATTTAGCAATTTCAAAACCCGCAAAATCAAAACCAGGTGCAACGGTACATCCAACCAGCGTCCAGGCGCCGAGCGGTTCTGCTGCCTGCCACTCATCTTTCTGCACGATGCCCTGCGGACGTTCGCCTGCGGGGATATCGGGTCCAAGCGTCATGTGTGTTGGCTCATCGTCCTCTTGCGCTGCGATGGACAGGCGAAGCGGATCTCCTGCGTACCAGTGCCAAATTTCCGTCGCATCAACCCGGTGCCAATGCGAGCGCTCGCCTGCTCGCAGAAGATAATAGATCGCCGTGGAGTGGGCCCGTCCTGTGTGGTCTGTGATTTCGTCTCGGAAGGTTTCGCAAAAATGCCCTCCTTCGGGATGGGGCTGAAGACCCAAGACACCGATCAACTGATCGGGTGTCATGGCGTCGCTCACTGTTTTACTCATAATGCTACTCCACAGGGCGCTTGATGCCAGATCAGAAATTGTCTTTGCGGTGACGCACTTCGGTAAAGATGGCGGCAGGACTTGCCCCGGCCAAGCCGATGGTTTTTTGAATTTCCTCACTGGAAGGGCGCACAAACGGGTTGGTCCGGCGTTCCAGGCCAATGGTTGTTGGTACTGTGGGTTCGCCGCGCCCGCGCAGCTTGTTGATCTCTGCAATGCGTGCGGTCAGATCTGCATTGCCCGGTTCGATGGTCGCTGCAAATTTTGCGTTGGCCTGGGTATATTCGTGGGCGCAATAGACGCCGGTATCGTCGGGCAATGCCATCAGCTTCTCAAGGGATGACCACATCTGGTCGGGTGTGCCTTCAAACACGCGGCCACAGCCCAGAGCAAAGAGCGCATCGCCAACAAAAGCCACGTCTTCGTCTTCGAAATAATAGGCAATGTGTCCAAGTGTGTGGCCGGGAACCCCTATGACCCGAACTTCATGGGTGCCAAACAGGAAAGTGTCTCCGTCGCCCACTTCTTTTTCGATGCCGGGAATTTTGTCCGCTTCATCTCTCGGACCGATGATGGCACAGCCCGTTTTCTCCTGGAGCTCCAGATTGCCCCCCGCATGATCTGCATGATGATGGGTGTTCAAGATATGGGTCAGTTCCCAGCCGTGAGATCTGAGGGCGGCTTCAATGGGCCCTACTTCCGGTGTGTCGATTGTCGCGGTGGTGTCGGCTTCTGGGTCGTGAATGAGGTAGCCGTAATTGTCGCTGAGGCAGGGTATTTGGTGGATCACAAGCTTGGACATTTTTGCTCCGGACGCGGGTTGGGTTTGAGGCAGGGTAGCCTCGTTCCATGTCAAAATGAACAGGGGTCAGATGATTTCCGACAGATGTCTGGTAGTGTTTACCTGGTTTTACCCCAAATCTGGTAGATTGCGCCCATGTATCCCGATGTTGTCGATCTTCGAAGCTTCTATGCCAAACCTCTGGGCCGTGTCGCCCGGCGGTTGATCGGGCATCAGATGCGCGGTGTGTGGCCCAATGTGGCAGGCATGACCCTTGCCGGTTTTGGCTATGCAACGCCCTATTTGCGGCCTTTTCTTGGGGAAGCAGAGAGGGTGCTGGCGATAATGCCCGCTGAGCAAGGTGTCGTGCATTGGCCCCCTGATGGGCCAGGGCTTGTGACGCTGGCTGAAGAAACCCATCTGCCCCTTCCTGACGAAAGTGTTGACCGGCTGGTGCTCGTGCACTCGGTGGAAAACAGTGAAGCATTGCGGGCGCTTCTTCGTGAGGCGTGGAAAGTGCTGGCTCCAGGCGGCCGTCTTTTGATTGTGGCACCCAATCGGCACGGCTTTTGGGCACGCCGGGACAAAACACCGTTTGGTCACGGACGGCCCTTCACGCGCATGCAACTGACAGATTTGCTCCGCGGCGCAATGTTTACACCGACGCTTTGGCGCTCTTGTCTTTATGTGCCACCTTTTGGCGTGCGCCCCTTCCTCCGCTCTGCCGTGGCGTGGGAGCGCATCGGACGTTTAGGCGGCGGACGATTTGCAGGTGTCATTCTTGTTGAGGCTGCTAAGCAAATGTATGCGAGCCCGCTGCTTGCTGTTGAGGCGAAGGTGCGTCGTCGTTTGACCGCGCCTGTTGGCGGACTGGCAACAAGTAATGTGACGAGAAACGTGACAGAGCGCGCGGGATCAGCCACGATGCCGGACACAGATCACCCAACCGACTAATTAAAGGTCTCTACTCTATGAAAATGATCGTCGCCATTGTGAAGCCCGCGGTTACGGAAGCCGTTATGGACGCACTTGCGGAAATCGGAATTTCCGGCCTCACGGTAAGTGAGGTAAAGGGACATGGTCGCCAGAAAGGCCAGACTGAAATTTATCGTGGGGCTGAGTATCAGGTGACGCTGGTGCCAAAGGTTCGCTTTGAAATTGCGGTAGAAGATTCCGTTGCAGACAGTGTGGTCGACACGATCAGCAAAACAGCCTCTACCGGCAAGATTGGTGATGGCAAAGTGTTTGTGATGGATCTCGTATCTGCGCTGCGCATCCGTACCGGGGAACGTGACTCTGAAGCAATCAGCGCTTAAGCGTTCACGCTCCGCAGCGTTTCAGTAGAAAGACTGCTTCTTCCGCAAACAGATTGTCGAAAAACCCAGGGTTGCTTGCCTGGCGCACTTTGCCGCCTGACAACATCAGGCCCTGAACGACTTCCAGATCCAGCTCGTCGCACAGGCTGACAAAATCCTTCACCGTACACAGGTGAATGTTTGGCGTGTCATACCATTTGTCTGCAAGCGTGTCGGTTTCAGGCATGCGGCCCTTCAGGCCCAATTGGACCCTTATTTTCCAGTGGCCAAAATTTGGAAATGACACGATGACATGACGTCCAATGCGGCGCATTTGGCGCAGGACCGCGCCTGGATTGCGGGTGGCCTGAATGGTTTTGCTCAAGATCACATAGTCAAACGCGTCTTTGGGGTAGTCGCCCAGGTCCTGATCGGCGTCGCCTTGAATGACAGAGAGGCCCCGTGTCACGCAGGCGTTCACGCCTTCTTGCGACAGCTCAACGCCGCGCCCATCCACATTACGTTTGGTGGCGAGGATCTCCAGGAGTTCGCCTTCGCCACACCCCACATCAAGGACGCGGGATGATGGTTCCACAAGCTCCGCGATGAGGGAGAGGTCGCGCCGGTTATCGAGGGGCTTCAAAGCCATTATGCAAGACCTCGCCGTTCCGCCGCGCTGTCGATAAAGCCCTGCAGAGTTGAAAACATCTCCGGTTCGTCGAGCAGAAAAGCATCATGGCCTTTGTCGGAATTAATCTCGACAAAGCTCACGTTCGCGGCAACTGCATTCAGGGCATGTACGATTTGCTTGTTGTATGCTGTTGGGTAGTGCCAATCGCTGGTGAAGGAGACAACACAGAAGCGGGTCTCTGTATCCTTAAACGCGTTGGCCAAAGAGTCGCCGTGGCCCGCTGCAAGGTCGAAATAGTCCATTGCGCGGGTGATGTAGAGATAGGAATTGGCGTCGAAGCGGTCGACAAAGGATGAGCCTTGATGCCGCAAATAGCTCTCAATCTGAAAGTCAGGCCCAAATCCATAGGTGAACTCGTCCCCATCCTGCAAGTTCCGGTCGAACTTCTGATACAGGGAGCTTTCCGACATATAGGTGATGTGCGCTGCCATGCGGGCGACCGCGAGGCCTTTGCGCGGTCTCGTATCATGCTCGTAATAGGCACCATTGTGCCATTCGGGATCTGCCTGAACTGCCTGTCGGCCCACTTCGTGGAAGGCGATGTTCTGCGCGGAATGGCGTGCTGCTGTTGCAATCGGAATGGCGGAGAATACGCGGTCTGGATAGGTGCTTGCCCATTCCAGGGTTTGCATCCCGCCCATGGAACCACCGGCCACGCAGAAAAGCCTGTCGATGCCCAAATGATCGAGCAGTTGAACCTGGGCGCGCACCATGTCAGCAATCGTGATCACCGGGAAGTCGAGACCATAGGGCTTGTTTGTCGCGGGATTGATGGTCGCTGGCCCCGTGGTGCCCTGGCAGCCGCCAATGACGTTTGGACAGATCACGAAAAACCGGTTCGTATCGATCGGTCGTCCAGGTCCGATCATTCCCTGCCACCAGCCTTCTTTGCCCGTGGCCGGATGTATATTGGCAGCATGCTGGTCCAGCGTTAGGGCGTGGCAGACCAGGACGGCGTTCGATTTGTCTGCGTTGAGGGCGCCATAGGTATTGTAGGCCTGTGTGACAGGGCTGAGATCCACGCCACAGTCGAGCTTCAGGGGCTGGTCTGGCCCAAAGGTGACCGTCTCAAACACCGTCTTCAGCTCATCTTGGCTCTGGGCCTCATTGCCCGGTCTGTCCGTACTTGTACCCATGGTTCTGTCGTACCCCGGCATTGCCAAATGGCGTGACCCGGGTAGCCTGTCCGTCTTTCGTATTAGCCTTGCAAAAAGGGTGCTTAGCTAGAGGCGCAAGTCCCTGATTGTCAACGTTTTCTTTGATTTTAACCTTTGTGCCCCCTATGAATAGCCGCGCATGGCAGGGGGCGATACACACGTTCTGCTGATGCCTTTTGAGGATGGACGGATGACAGCGTTAAAGCCGCAACCCGGCATATTGGATATTGCGCCCTATGTGGGGGGCCGGGAAACCGTGGACGGGGTCGACCGCGTTTTTAAGCTGTCTGCCAATGAGACGCCGCTTGGTCCCAGCCCCAAGGCTATTGAGGCCTTTCAGTCGGTCGGTGCGGGGCTGGCGCTTTATCCTGACGGCTCAGGACTCGCGCTGCGCAAGGCGATTGCCGAGCGGTATGGGCTCAATGCTGACCGTCTTGTCTGCGGGGCTGGCTCAGACGAGCTGTTGCACTTGCTGGCGCAGGCCTATCTGGGGCCTGGCGATGAGGCGATTGGCAGCGAACACGGCTTCCTCGTTTACCCGATTATTACCCAGGCTGCCGGGGCGACATTTGTTTCGGTTGCTGAGACAGATTTCACAACAAATGTGGATGCGATCTTAGGCGCGCAGAGCGATGCGACGCGGATTGTGTTTCTGGCTAACCCAAACAATCCGACCAGTACGTATATTCCAGCTGACGAGGTTCGTCGTCTTCGGAGCGGATTGCGGGACGATGTGCTTTTGGTGCTGGATGCGGCCTACGCGGAATATGTGCGTCGGAATGATTATGAGGCCGGTATTGAGCTGGTTGCGACCCACGACAATGTTGTGATGACACGGACCTTCTCTAAGATTTACGGCCTCGCGGCACTGCGTCTTGGGTGGGCTTATTGCCCCGATGCCGTGGCAGATGTGCTGAACCGCATTCGCGGACCCTTCAACGTCAACACACCGGCCCTGATGGCCGGCGTGGCTGCCATGAAGGACCAGTCCCATGTGGACAAGGCCGCTGCGCATAATGAGAAATGGGCTCTTTGGTTGACCCAGGAGATTTCAGCGCTTGGTCTTGAGGTGCTGCCTGCTGTAGCGAATTTCTTGAGCATTCGGTTTCCCGATGTCGAGGGAAAGCGCGCATTGGACGCAGACGATTTTCTCATGAAACGAGGTTTGATTTTGCGTGGCATCAGCGCTTATGGAATGCCGGACTTTCTGCGATTAAGTGTCGGGACAGAAGAGGCCAATCGGCTCGTCGTCGCAACACTCAAAGAATTTATGGGAGAAAGTCCATGAGCGCCGGCACACATTTTGACCGGGTCGCGCTTATCGGCCTCGGGCTCATCGGTTCCTCACTTGGGCACGCGATGAAACGTGCTGGTCTGGCGGGCGAAATTGTTGGCTCCGCACGGTCTGCGGAAACCCGCGACCGGGCGCTGGAGATTGGCTTTGTTGATCGGGTGGAGGCACATGCTGCTGAGGCCGTAAAAGGGGCAGATCTTGTAGTGCTCTGCACACCCGTTGGGGCCGTTGGGACTGTTGCGGCAGGCATTGCTTCTCATCTTGCACCTGGCGCCATTCTCACCGATGTCGGGTCGGTGAAGGCTTCGCTGGTGGAAGATGTCAGTCCGTTCGTGCCTGACGGTGTGCATTTCATTCCCGGCCATCCGATTGCGGGGACAGAGCAGAGCGGGCCTGATGCGGGCTTTCCAGAGCTCTTTGATGGGCGCTGGTGTATTTTGACGCCTGTTGCCGGCACGGACCCTGAGATGGTCTCTAAACTGTCACGCTTCTGGGAAGCCTGCGGCTCAAAGATCGACGTCATGGACGCCAAGCACCATGATCTGGTGCTGGCGATCACAAGCCACCTGCCGCATCTGATCGCCTACAATATCGTTGGTACGGCAGATGATCTGGAGACCGTTACCAAATCAGAGGTCATCAAATATTCAGCCGGGGGGTTTCGCGACTTTACCCGGCTTGCGGCGTCCGACCCCACCATGTGGCGGGACGTTTGCCTGAACAATCGCGATGCCATTTTGGAGATGTTTGGACGTTTCTCAGAAGATCTGGCGGCGATGCAGCGGGCTATCCGCTGGGGTGATGGGGATGCGCTTTTTGATCTCTTTACGCGTACCCGGGATATTCGCCGGTCCATCGTGGATGCCGGTCAGGAAAGTGCTGCGCCCAACTTCGGACGCGATCCGGCTCATGACGACTAACGTCAGTAGAGTGGTTGCAACCTAGCGGCGGCAATGGGGCCTAAGAACAACACGCCTTCTTTCATGGCGACAGGCAGGCGGACGCGCCCGGCCTCTTCGCCTTGCATGCTGGAAAGCGCGATCATGCCCGCAAAGGCGAGGCTCGCACTTTGCTGAGAGACAATGCCCGCCTCAACAAGGGCTGCAATCAACCCATCAAGATTTCCAACGCTCGTCCGGAAGCGCCCTTCAGGCCGGCCGAGGCTATCCAGTTTTAGCTCCCCCTGACCGGTCATTTCGACCGGTCCCCAGCGCAGCGTAAATTCCGAGATAGATATTTTTGTGCCGTTAGCAGCCGCGTCTGGAAGAAAGGTCGCCAGTTCATCGGGAAAGCCGGCGGGCAGATCAGTAATGCGTGTCTGTGCATCCAGTTGGGCAATGTGATTGCCGGACCAAAGTGTGTCGCCCAGGTCAGACCATGAGATGTCCTGCCCCTTAAAGGCGACGTCAAACGCCGTGCTGTCAGCGTTTGGGGCAGGCCGTCCATGGAATTGCAGGCGTGTTGCTGCGCCCCCCCCTGCGAGGGTGGGTCCGTTTTCACCGTGATGGGCTCTTGAGAGTGACAGGCCTTGAATGTCAGCGGAGAGTCGTTGTTCTTTGTCGCCTTCGTCTACAAGACTTGCCCAGAATACATCTGACGTGAGGTTAAGAGTGAAGCGTTCTTCCGTGCCCTCGCGGGGATCTGAATAATGAACCCGTTGGCTGCCTGGAATATCCACAATTACATGATTGAGCTTGTAGGCCAGCGTCTGTGCGCTCAGCGTGTCTGCTTCCCAACTCCAGGCACGCGGGGTTTCAGGGGCGTCAATGCGACCCCCGGTGACATCAACTTGTATCCGGTAGGGAAACCCGCCTGTGTCTAATTCTTGCCAGGTTACATTGATGCCCTTTGACGCCTGGTCTGCCTGCCAGTTCAAAATGGCGGCCTCTGTCCGGTCCGCAATGCCAACCCACCAAAGCGAATAGGCGGCAGCACCGAGCGCAACAAGAATGAAGGGCAGAATAAGGGCCCAGCGAATGTTCTTCATCGGTTCAGGCAAACGGCTCATAAGGGGATACACATCTCAGTAGGCCACGCACAATGCTCGGTGGCTTTTGGGGGGTGATGGAAGACCTGTTAGGGTCGCCAGTGTTAGGGCAAACAGTTAAGCAAGCGTAGCGACATCATGCAGGATTTGTGGGTATTTGGATATGGGTCCTTGATGTGGCGGCCGGGATTTCCATTTGTTGAACGTTATGCTGCCCGCCTTCATGGATATCATCGGTCGTTTTGTGTTTTCAGTCATGTGCATCGTGGGACCCGAGAGAAACCGGGCCTGGTCTTTGGACTTGATCGGGGCGGGTCCTGTCGCGGGTTCGCCTATCAGGTTGCCCCAGAAGATGCTGATGCTACCCGGGCATATCTGCAAGAGCGCGAACAAGTGACGAGTGTCTATCTGGACGTGACCCGCTCGCTTACGCTTCTCAATGGTCCTAGTCCTAAGGTCGAGGCGCTTTGCTTCATCGTTGACCGTCGTCACGAGCAATATGCAGGGAAGCTTGCTTTTGACCGGCAGGTGGACTTGATCGCGCTTGGTGAGGGCCAATCCGGCAAAAATCCGGAATATCTTCAGAGCACGGTCGACCATTTGCGGGAGATGAATATTAGCGATCACGGGCTGGAGATGCTTTGGCGCGCTGTAGAGCAGCGTCTGCATCCACCGTCTCCGCCCCGGTAAACCTGGTCAGGCGGGTGAGTGCCTTGCGAAAACCGTCTTCACGGGCGGCACTCAGTTTCACGCCGTCTTCCAGCCACAGACCCTTCACTTCAACCCGGCCTTCTTTGCGGTGGACTTTGATGTCGGCTCTGCCCGTGAACTTGGTGCCTTCCAGAATGGGCAACACATAGTAGCCATATTGGCGTTTCTTTTCGGGGACGAAAATCTCGACCCGGTAGTCAAATCCGAACAGGCGCTCAGCGCGTTTACGGTCCCGCACGATGGGATCGAAGGGGCTTAGGAGCCTCAGGCGTTTTGGGGGCGCGGTGAGGGTGGTCAGTTCGTCTTCCAGTGACGCCAGGGCCACTGACTTGCGCCATGTGCCATCGGTGCCTTCCACTTCGACGGGGATAAGGTCTTTGCCCATCTGTTTTTTGACCCAATCGGCGGCCTGTTTGTTGGAGACACTCGCCCAATAGGCGGCGATCTCGCCGTGGGTGGCGGGGCCGAGGCGGGCGAGGGCTTCGCGGCATTTCCAGTCAATGGTCTGGGTGAGGCTTGGTTTCTCTTCGCGATGGGTTGGATCGATGCTGCGTTCGGTGAGATCGTAGACTTTCTGAAAGCCTTCCCGCCGGACAATGGCGAGCTCGCCTGCGCGCCACAGATATTCGAGCGCTGTTTTGGAGGGGCCCCATCCCCACCAGGCACCCTGGCCCTTATCCTCAAAGTCGCGTGACATGAGGGCGCCTTCTTTTTTGACCCGCGCGCGTACTGCCTTCACGATTTTGGCGCCATCAGGCCCCATGCGTTTTTGCCAATTTGGATGGTTGAGGCGTTCTTTTGCTTTGGAAAAACGATGGCGCCAGTGGGGGTAGAATTCTGTCGGGATCAGGCAGGCATCATGGGTCCAATGTTCAAAAAGGGTGCCGCGTTCCTCATGCAGTTCTTTCAAGTGCTTGTGGCGATAGCCGTCGGCTCTGGAATGCAGGATCATGTGATGGGCGCGCTCGACCGTGTTGATGCTATCGAGCTGCACATAACCCAATTGATGAATGAGGCTCTGCAATCTGTCTGCGTTGAAGGGGCCGGTAGATGGCTGGCCAAGGCCCTGTCTGCACAAAAGTAGAGCGCGGGCCTCTGCGTTTGAAATTTTCAGTGTCACGTCGTCTTCAGCCACACCGTGAATATCCACACGCGGTACAGCTGTCACAGCCTTCCTGACGGATGAGGGCACGATCTCCGCAGCGGGGGCAGCTTGCGCGTTTGGGGCCGTCTGTGTCGCCGGCCACTTTCTCCAACGCTTCTGAGATCGGGCGTGGTTCATTTTTGGTGATGAAGCCAATGTCGATCATGTGTTGTTCGATGACTTCGCCAATGGCGGCCAGAAGGCTCGGTATATAACGCCCTTCTACCCAGGCACCACCGCGCGGATCAAAAACAGCTTTAAGTTCTTCGACAACAAAGGTGACATCGCCACCACGGCGGAAGACGGCGGAAATCATGCGGGTCAATGCCACTGTCCAGGCGTAGTGCTCCATGTTTTTGGAGTTGATGAAAATCTCAAACGGTCGGCGTCGCCCATCCTGCATAATGTCATTTAAGGTGATGTACATGGCGTGATCGCTTTCAGGCCATTGCAGCTTGTAGGTAAAGCCCGGCAAGACTGTATCGCGCTCCAGTGGCGAGGACATGTAGACCACGCCGTCCCGCTCAATGGTTTCGGGCGTCGGCTTCGGCGCTTCCAGCGGGAGAGCGGTTTGGCTTTGTGTTTCTTGTTGGTCGTCTTTTGGTGTCACGGACAACACAGATCCGCGTATATCGCTCGGGCGGTAGGTGGTGCAGCCCTTCAGACCCATCGCATAGGCATCGCGGTAGACAGACTTGAAATCCTCAAAGCTCAGATCTTCTGGGCAGTTGATGGTCTTGGAGATTGAGCTGTCGATATATTTCTGAACCGTCGCCTGTACCTTCACATGGTCCTGCGGGCTTAGGTCTTCGGTGGTGACAAAGCTGTCTGGCAGAGGTACGCGTTCGCCAAACCGTTTCCGATAGAGGGCGAGGGCATAGTCGACGACTTTTTCCTCTTGGCGGGAGCCATCGGGCATCAATACTTTGCGGGTATAGTCCAACGCAAAGATGGGTTCGATGCCGCTCGACACATTGCCCGCAAACAAAGAGATGGTTCCGGTTGGTGCAATGGATGTCAGCAGTGCATTGCGAATGCCGTTCTTGGCAATGGCGCCTTGCACATCTGCATCAAGACGTTTGACCGTTTCGCCCGCGAGATAGGCTTCCTTGTCGAACAGGGGGAACGCGCCTTTTTCTGCAGCAAGCTCCGTGGAGGCCAGGTAGGCCGCGCGCTGCAGGGCCTTCATCCATTCTTCGATCAGGGCAAGGCTTTCGTCGCTGCCATAGCGTTTTCCACACATAACCAGAGCGTCGGCGAGCCCTGTGACACCCAGACCAATGCGGCGTTTGGCTTTGGCCTCGTGCTCTTGTTGGGGAAGAGGGAAGCGTGAAATGTCGACGACATTGTCCATGCCACGCACGGCAGTGCGTACCAGGGCGTCCAGCTCCCCGGTCTTGATGTGAGCGCCTTCATCAAAGGGTTCTTTGACGAGGCGTGCGAGATTGATCGATCCTAAAAGGCAGGCACCATAAGGCGGGAGAGGCTGTTCGCCACAGGGGTTGGTGGCATGAATGGTTTCACAATAGCTGAGATTGTTTTGTTTGTTGATGCGATCAATGAAGATCACACCGGGTTCGGCATAGGCATAGGTGGCGCCCATGATCTTGTCCCACAGCCTGCGCGCCTTCACTGTCTTGTAGGTCTTGCCGCCAAACAAGAGAGGCCAGTCCCCGTCTGCCTCTACTGCCGCCATAAAGGGGTCCGTGATGAGCACAGAGAGGTTGAACATTGTGAGCCGGCCGGCTTCCTGCTTTGCCTCGATAAAGGCTTCAATGTCTGGATGGTTGCAGACCATGGTCGCCATCATGGCACCGCGCCTTGAGCCTGCCGACATGATGGTCTGGCACATGGCATTCCACACATCCATGAAGCTCAAAGGGCCAGAGGCATCTGCACCAACGCCCTTCACTTCAGCCCCTTTCGGACGCAAGGTGGAGAAGTCATACCCGATGCCGCCGCCCTGCTGCATCGTGAGAGCGGCTTCTTTGAGCGCCTCAAAAATGCCGCCCATGTCATCGGGGACTTCGCCCATCACAAAGCAGTTGAAGAGGGTCACGCTGCGCGCAGTCCCGGCACCGGCGACAATGCGACCGGCGGGGAGAAACTGGAAACCTTCAAGGGCGTGGCGAAATTCTGATCCCCACCTGGCTTGATCTGCGGGTGCTTCTGCCTCTGCGAGGGCTTCTGCGATGCGCGTCCAGGTGTCGTCCACCGTCGCGTCGGCTGGTCGCGTGTCATTGCCCGTAAAGCGATACTTCATCTGCCAGATTTGGTCGGCGATGGGCGTGAGTGTTTCAGGCAACGTCATCAAAAAGCGTCCAGATGCAGGTGTGACTGTTGAGGAGCCCTGATCTTGATCGGGATGGCTCCTCTCGTCAAACGAATGTTCCGTCTATGTTCCGGTTCTGGGCTCAAGCCAGCCCAGGAATCTCTTGGCCCCAACAATGGGCTGAGAAGGTTAAGTCTTGCTGACGCTTTCGCGATCACCGCTTGGTGTGTCTGCTGGATCAAAACCTGCCTCGAGCAGTAATTTATCCGTCGCGGTCTCAATGCGGGTTTCAAGCTCTGCCATAAATTCGGGCCGTTTGAGGCCTGGCGCGATGGCGGGCAAAAACTCGATGACGATGGTGCCGGGTCTTCTTTCCATTTTACGCCGTGGCCAGAAGAGCCCGGAGTTCAGCGCGACAGGTACACAGGGCACATCCAAGTGGCTGTAGAGACCAGCCACGCCAGACATATAGGGATTGCGAGCGCCCGGGGTTGCTCTGGTGCCTTCAGGAAAAATAATGAGGTGTCTGTCTTCGGCCGCTGCGTTTGCAGCCTCGCGCAGCATTTTTCTCAGCGCCTTGGGGCCGTCAGACCGGCGAATGGCAATCATGCGGGCCTTCTGCACATACCAGCCATATAGCGGGATGTAGAGAAGCTCTTGTTTCAGGACGAGGGCTGGATGCTCAACAATGGCAATCAGGCTCACCGTTTCCCACATAGATTGATGCTTTGAGGCAACGACGCAGGCGGTCTTGGGTATGTTCTCAAGTCCCCGGACCTCATAGGTCGTGCCGGCGATCACTTTCAGCAACCATAGATTCCAACTGCCGACGGTGCGCATGAACCAGACGGCATATTTGGACGGGCCGAGCAGCAGAGGCAGTCCGACAAGTCCCGCAAGAACCGAGGTGCTGTAGAACAGGAAATTGAACAGAACAGAACGAAATAGAAGCAAGTGTCATTCCCCACCAAGCCTGATCCAATTCCGTCAGGCGATTTTTCTCAATGCTGGATGTCCCTCGGTCAGACTTCTTCCAGGCCTCCCAGACGCACCAGCGTTAGCAGAAATTTGGAGTATTCTGCAATGAGCAGGCGGGTCGTACCAGAATAGCGCCACCATTCGTCTAACCGGACGCCATCATGAAAGACGGGATGCCCGGTTAGGGTTGTTTTTGGCATGGTGTGGCCGAGCTCGCGGAGGGCGCGGGGCAGGTGATAGGCGCTGGTCACCACCAACAGGCTTTGGAAGTTATTTGCTTCCACCCAGGCGGCAGTTTCAGCCGCATTGCCAATCGTATCTTCAGCCCGCCAATCCATATCGACGCAGCAGTCAAACAGGGCTTTATCGGCGCTCAGGAGGCCGCTCAGCTCTTCTTTGGTGACGCGAGGATCTACCCCTGAAACCAGTAAGCGGGCTCCCCTGCCGCCTGTCAGGAGGCCCATGGCGGCATCTATGCGCGCTGGCCCGCCTGTGAGCACAACGATGGCGTCTGAGGAGGGCTGTGGGCCGGTTTGCACAGACCTTGGGATCTCGCTCAGGAACCAGAGGAAACCCCCTGAATAGACACATGCCAAGACCAGCAGGCCGGTTAGGACCAGCCTTATTCTAGGGGGCAGTTTTGCCCAGATGGATTTGACTGTCGCGTACATGACCGCTGGCCGCTCATCTTTCTAGGAAGAGGCAGTTTAACATGAGGATCGTGAAGGTATCGTCCATTTACGGCTATTTTTAGCCCTTAAACCGCACTAGATCATGCGACGAAGGACGCGCAGGACCGTTATTCTGGCGGCAAGGGTGGTTGTGAGCGCGATGATGGCAGGCACCAGAAGCAGCCAGGGATAATCGCTGAGCATCAGCCCAGGGACTGGCAGCAAAAAAGCGCCCCCTTCCGAGCCGAGCCAGGTAATCGCCAGGAAGGTGACAATGGCGGCAGCAAGGCCACTTCCGCCGCCGCGCAGGCCCAATTGTAGGAAATGCCGTTGAACTTCGTTGGCAACGAACTCATCGGGGGCGCCCACAAGGTGCAGGACTTCGACACTCTCGTGGTTGGCAGCAAGGCTCGCCCGGGTGGCAAAGACAACGATTGCGACGGTGGTGAGTGTGATCAAGGTCAGGATGCCGATCGAGAGCCAGACGGCTGAGCGGGCCGCACTCAACAACTCCCCCAGCCATTGCCGGTGGGTATCGAGCTCAATGCCAGGCGCAGCAGCTGCCAGACGTTCTGCCAGGCGGGGCATGTCGACATTGGCATCAGCCGCAAGCTCAACATCGATGAGAGAAGGCAGGGGCAGGTCTTCGCTGGCGGTTGTTTCCCCGAGCCAGGGATCGAGCAGCGCTCGGATTTCTTTCTCAGAAAGCGCGCTTGCGCGGGTGATGCCGTCGACCTCATCCAAGACGGCGAGGGCGGCTCCGATCTGGTCTTCGAGCGCAATGTCTGGCTGTGGTTTCACCTGAATGGTGAGGGAGCCTTCAAGCTGCATGCTCCAATCGGTTGCGGACCGGGTGACGGTGACCATCGCGCCGAACGCCAAGCAGGCGAGATAGCACATAGCTGCCACGACCAGTACGAGTGTTGCGCCGGTTACATCAGCAGGGGGCATGATGCCGGTCCGAGGCGTTCGCCCGACAATCAGGGACAGCCAGCTGATCTTTCGACCTGTCGCCTGCGGACTTCTGCTTTCCACATCAGTCACGATAGGTCAGCTCCCCATTCTGGATGATGAGCTCTGGTGCATTGCTGGCGTCCACCAGTGCGCGGTCATGGGTTGCGATGAGCACAGAGGTGCCCAAGCGGTTGAGCTCAATGAAGAGCCGAAGCAGGCGTTGCCCCATTTCAGGATCCACGTTGCCTGTTGGCTCATCGGCGAGAAGCAGAGCGGGTCTGCCCACGACGGCTCTGGCAATGGCAGCGCGTTGTTGCTCGCCGCCTGACAAGGTTGAGGGGCGCGCCTGCATGCGATCACCGAGGCCCACCCAAGTCAGGAGTTCTTCTACGTCATCGCGATATTCAGACTCGTTTCTGCCGGTGACCTTCAATGGCAGGGCAACGTTCTCGTAGGTTGTCAGATGTTCGAGCAGCCGGAACTCCTGAAAGACGACGCCGATACGACGGCGCAGGCCAGGCAGATCCGCGCGAGACGTCGTGGCCACATCGTGGCCAAACATGGAGATCAAGCCTCTGGAAGGCTTGTGAGCCAGAAACATGAGCTTCAGCAGGGACGTCTTCCCGGCCCCTGAAGGACCCGTGAGGAAGTGCAAGGACCCGGGCTCCAAATGGAAGGAGACGTCGCGCAGGATTTCTGGACCCATCCCGTAGCGCATCCCGACATTTTCAAACCGCACCATCTACGTTGCTCTTCTTCGCCCTGTTGTGACAAAAATTTCGGTTTTATGCTCGCGATTAACTCGGGCTTAACCACGTTCAAGCGTTTAATAGTCGGCACAAGCCACCCTTGCACGGAAAATCTCTAGGCGATTCCTTCTTGTTGGTTTCTTAAGCGTTTTTCTAATGCTCTCTTGAGTTGCTGAGATGGCCTGTGCATTGTGTCAACGATCAAATTTGATTCAGAAAAGACCTGATTCGTATGATTATTTCCTGCCCAGCCTGCGCAACCAAGTACCAAGTCGAAGCGGCTGGTTTCTTACCGAAAGGCCGTAAGGTCCGGTGTGCGAAATGTGGGGACACATGGCACCAGGACCCGCCTAAGGATGTGCCCAAGACGCTGGACCAGACCGATGAAGTGCCAGTCGAGGCAAAAGCATCCGGTCCGCCGCCGCCCGCAAATGACGGGGGCGAGCCTGCCGATGCGCCAGCTCCTGCGAGTGCGGGATCTGAAGCAGTTGCTGCGCGGCGCATGGCCTCTTTTCGTAAAACTCTGACCCGTTGGCGCATGGGACAAGTAGCGGGCTTTGCGGGGCTCGCTCTTTTCGTTGGCCTCACCCTTTATGGCCTTTATGCCTATAAAGATGATCTGGTTGCAGCGTGGCCAGCCACAGCGTCGCTTTACGCGGTGTTGAATGAGCCCTTGAATCCACAGGGCATGGAATTTCAGAACGTTACCTATGAGCACCAGTATGAGAACGGGTTGCCTGTCCTCTCAATCACCGGTGAAGTGGTCAATGTGGGTGAGGCACGGCTCTCCGTTCCCCGTGTGCGTGTGGGCTTGCGGGATGAAGGGCAGAAAGAACTCTATGCGTGGACGTTCACGCTGCCAGAACCCAATCTTGATCCCAGCGAGACAGCTGAGTTTGTGACCCGGCTTTCCAGCCCGCCCATTGATGCGCGGGATTTGGAGATACGGTTTCTCGACAAAGCCGAAGAGATGAACCCCTGATCTGAAGTGCGTGGGTGTGCTGGTCTAGAAACGCCGGAGCAGGCGTTCCAGATATTCGAGTTCCTGTTCAGGACGGTCGAGATCGGCCGCCCGTTTGCGCAACTCCTCCAGAATTTGCCGGGCGCGTTGCAGGTCCAGTTCATCTGGAAGTTTCACCGAGTCGGAATTGCTGGTGCCGTTTGATGTTAAAGGACGGCCAAGCGGGTCGGTCTGGTCTCCACCTGCATTGACGCCGGATTGTTGGCCACCAGAACCCATCCCCTCAAGCATCGCGTCGGCCAGAGCCTGCGCGCCTGACCGCAACTGATCTATTGCCTGCCCTTGAGAGCCCGTGGCTGTGTCGGGCCTGCCTTGAGAGAGCCTGTCTTCCGCGCGTTGCATGGAGCGTGCAGCCTGCTCAAGGTCACCGGGCACGGGCTGACCAGTCTCCCCTAGCTGCCCCATCAGTTCTTCCAGGCGCTGCCGCAGGCTTTCCTGGCTCTCCGCCAGCTCATCGGTCGGTGGGCGACCGCTTTGGCCTCGTGTGCCCGTCTCACCACCATCAGACCCGGCAGTGGCGCCCTGTCCATGTTGGAACGTCTCATCCATCAATGAGCGTTGCTGATCGATAATGTCACCCATCTCGCTAATGGCATCGGAGAGTTGTGATTCGCCTTCGGTTGGCTGTTGGGGCTGATCAGTGTTGAGGTTTTCCAGGATTTCATCCAACTGGGACAAGAGCTCTTGAGCCTGATCGCGCGCGCCGGTCTTTGCAAGATCGCCGATCGCGTCGAGCATTCTTTCCAGGTCTGACCGCTCCATCATCTGCCCGTCACCGGGAGGCTGCATTTGCGGATTGGTCTCTGCCGTGGATTTTTCTGCAAGCTCATCCAAATAACGCGAGAGCGCCAACTTCAGATCTTGCATCAGCTGCTCGATCTCATTGGGGGAGGCGCTTTCTGCAAGTGCTTGGGTCAGAGCTTCACGGGCGGCGCGCAGGTCCCGCTCCGCGAGGGACAGATCCCCATCTTCAATATTGAGCGCGATGTCCCACAGCAGTTTGGACACGCCTGCGAGATCACCCGGTCTTCGGGCATTTACCAGACGCCAATAAGCGGCGCGTAAGCCCAGATAGACAGAGCTGTCATTGATATGAGTTTCTGCATCCATCGTAAAAGCGTTCAGAAAACCCGCCACGCTTCCCCTGTTGCGCGGTGACATTGCGAGGCGCTGGCGTTGTTCAACAACCGCTGCAGCCAACGGATTGGTGAACTGCCTTGCAGGCAAAGTCATATTGATGGTGCGGCTTGCACTCTCTTGACCGGCATCGTCCTTTGCTTTCAAGGTCAACATGGTGGGCAAGCCAGCCCAGGGATGAGAGAGCAGGTCTTTATAAGCGGTGTTGATCGCTTCCGTTGGACGGATGCCGGGCAGGGGCAGGTCAATTGTGGTCACTACTTTTTCGGCGACAAAGCCATCTGTCAGCGGACTGAAGCCTTCTCTCTGGAACGTGTCATCTCCCAGTTGGAAAATCCATTTGTCCTCAAGGACGAAGATCGGATCGAGGTCCAAATCCATGGTCAGACCCGTGATGCCATAATCGTCGGCTACTTCATAAATCAGCTTAAGGGTTTGCCGACGTGTCGCACTTGCTTCCACGAGCCTGACAAGCGGCTCTTCGTCAGGGGTGACTTTGAGGGACCATGTACCTTGATCGCGCCCCCCTTGGCTGATGGAGAGCACTGTGTCTGTCTCTACGATTGCCCCGGTCTCGTAGGCGGTCTCGCCTTTTTCCGTGCTTGCCTTGATTGCGAGCGGTGAGACCCCGAGAGCGATTTGTGGTCGGCTGCCACCAAACACATGGGCGGTGATTTCGCTGCCTTCGGGCACGGTGACTGCATTGCCCGTCTGGTTCAGGAAGAGGGGTGCGCGGCCTGTATATTCCGGCGGCGTGATCCACGCATCGACCTGACCCAAGGTGCCAGGGCTGATAAAGCCTGGAAAGAAGCCCTGGGCGAGACGGCTTGCGGACAAGGGACCTGCAATCGCAAAGGCGGCAACCAGGCAGACTGCCAAAGCGCCCCGCAATGCATAGGGGTCATGGGCGGCGAGGCCTGGTGATGGCCATTTGGCCCGCAGGGCTTTGATGCGATCTTTCAGCCATTGCCGATGGGCGGCCCAAAGCTGTTCGCTCCCGGTTCCTGATGCGGGTTGATCCTCATAGGTGGAAAGGGGGCGGTGAGGAAGGTTGTTCATTTCCTCCAGTCGGCGGAGACCTTCTTCGCGTGAGGGGCGGCCGAGCCAAGCGCGATCGCGGAGCGCTAAATATCCGGCAGTACCTATGGTTGTCAGCAAGGCTGCCCATGCGGGCAGCAGTTCCCAGGTTTCAAAAAGCCCGATGAGGACCAGGGTGCTATATGTGCCCAAGACGCCTGCAGAAGGCCAAAGGGCTGGCCAGGCGCGTTCCCACCACAGAGCCGCGCGCGCCGCCTGAACGCGGCCAGACATGGTGCGCGGGAGCGTGGTGTGCTCATGTGCTTTGTCTGCGTCGTCTGGCGTCGTCACGTGGGTCCCATCCTTTTCAAAGGCGGGCGCGTTCCCCGCTACTTTGTGAACCAGTCAGGTAGTCTATCCTGTTCCAGCATTGCGTCATAACTTGGACGTGGCCGGATCACGGTGAATTGTGCGCCGTTCACCATCACTTCGGGAACAAGCGGCCTGGTATTGTAGGTCGAGGCCTGGACTGCGCCATAGGCCCCTGCTGACAGCACGGCCAGAAGATCGCCTGGTTTTTGTGGGCTCAACTCGCGACCTTTGGCAAAAAAGTCCCCGGTTTCGCAGATTGGACCGACAATATCGTAGATATTTCGTTCTGCTCCCGGAGCCGCTTCTGTGACCGGCTGGATGTCGTGATAGGCGTCGTACAGCGTTGGGCGAATGAGATCGTTCATTGCCCCATCGACTATAAGGAAGGAACGGTCTTCCCCATGCTTCTCAAAGATTACATTTACGACAAGAATGCCTGCATTGCCCGCAATCATGCGGCCTGGCTCGAACATGAGCTGACAGTCCAGGTGTCCGACGGTGCGCTTTACCATCGCGGCATAGTCTGCCGGGGGCGGGGGCACGTCATTGGTGCCGCGATAGGGGATGCCCAGTCCGCCGCCCAAATCCAGGCGCGTGATCTCGTGGCCTGCTGCGCGCAGTTCTTCGACCATAGAGGCGACGCGGGTGAACGCCTCCTCAAATGGGGCGAGGTCGGTCAGTTGGCTGCCGATATGGACATCGACGCCAGCGACTTTGATGCCCGGAAGTTCTGCGGCGCGGGCATAGACGCGGGGCGCATGCAGCCATGAGATACCAAACTTGTTCTCTGCCTTGCCGGTGGTGATTTTCTCATGGGTCTTTGCGTCCACATCCGGATTGACCCGAAGCGCGATGGCGGCTTCTTTTCCCAGGCCGCTCGCGATCTGAGACAGAAGCTCAAGTTCTGGTTCGGATTCCACATTGAACTGGTGGATGCCTGTTTCCAGTGCAAAAGCCAGCTCCCGGGCCTGTTTGCCCACTCCTGAAAACACAATGCGTTCTGGCGGGATGCCTGCTGCTAATGCACGGCGCAGTTCACCTTCTGAAACAATGTCGGCACCGGAACCTAAATCAGCCAGGGTTTTGATCACGGCGAGGTTTGAGTTTGCCTTGACCGAATAGCAGACGAGCGTGTCCGTGCCCTCAAAGGCATCTGCGAAGACACGATAGTGTCGCTCAAGCGTTGCCGTTGAATAACAATAGAAAGGCGTGCCGACTTCAGCAGCAATTGTCTGCAGGGACACATCCTCCGCGTGGAGGGTTCCCTCTTTGTAATGAAAGTGATGCAAAGGTTCGTCCGCCTGCGAAAAGGCCTGTTTAGTTGGCTTGTTCTTGTTCGGTTGGTTGAGGTTTTACCGGCGGGGCTTTAACGCCACAGGCAGCAAGTCCAAAACTGGCGATAAGGGTCAGGGTCAGAATAGCTCGGATCATTTTGTTTCTCCTTGGGCCGCGAGAGTTTTCCGCCAGCGATCTGTTTCAGTCTGCACATTGGCGGGTGCCGTTCCGCCCAGGCTTGTGCGGCTCGCTACGGAACTCTCCACCGTTAAGACAGAGTATATGTCATTTGTGATGGATGGATCGACCGCCTGCATTTCTTCCAGGCTCAATTCGTGGAGGTCGACGCCCTTGTCCTCGGCTTTTGACACAAGCGTACCCGTAACGTGATGGGCTTGCCGGAAGGGCAGGTCAGCGACGCGCACGAGCCAGTCGGCAAGGTCCGTTGCCGTGGAAAAGCCGCCACCGGCTGCCTTCGCCATGGTTTCTTTGTTGGCGGTGAGAGACCCTGCCATTGCTGTCATTGCGGCCAGACAGAGGGAGAGCGCATCGAGAGCGTCGAAAAGCGCCTCTTTGTCTTCTTGCATGTCTTTTGAATAGGCGAGAGGCAGGCCCTTCATCACAATGCTCAGCGAGGTGAACGCCGCGATGACGCGACCGGACTTTGCACGAACGAGCTCGGCTGCATCCGGGTTTCGCTTCTGCGGCATGATGGACGAGCCTGTGGTCAGGCTGTCGGGTAGGTCGATAAACTTAAAGCCCGCTGACATCCAGATCACGATCTCTTCTGAAAATCTTGAGAGATGGGTGGCCGTTATGGCTGCTGCCGCCAGTGTCTCAAGCGCAAAATCCCGATCCGAGACGCTGTCGAGGGAGTTTCTTGTAGGCCCATCAAAACCAAGCGCCTTTGCCGTTTGTTCCCGGTCGATGGGGAAAGACGTGCCTGCGAGCGCTGCAGCGCCCAGAGGGCTTTGATTGAGGCGCTTACGCGCGTCCGCAAACCGGCCTTTGTCCCGCGCCAGCATTTCAACATAGGCAAGGCAGTGGTGGCCGAAGGTCACTGGCTGCGCCGTCTGCAAATGGGTAAAGCCCGGCATGACCGTGTCGGCATGTGCTTCAGCTTGCCCCAGGAAAGCTTCCTGGAGTGCTGTGAGCTGATTGTCCAGATGATCAATGGTGTCGCGCACATAGAGTTTGAAGTCGGTGGCGACCTGATCGTTCCGGGAACGCGCGGTGTGCAACCGGCCTGCGGCAGGCCCCACAATCTCAGACAGACGGCTTTCGACATTCATATGAATGTCTTCCAGCGAGCGAGAGAAGGTGAACTGACCGGCGTCAATGTCTCTCGCGATTGTGTCCAGACCGGCGATAATTTGATCGGCATCGCTCTTTGCGATAATGCCCTTGTCAGCCAACATAGAGCAGTGTGCTTTCGAGCCCCGGATATCCTGGGCGGCAAAGCGCTGGTCGAACCCGATGGAGGCGTTAATCTCCTCCATAATTTCATCTGGGCCATCGCCGAACCGGCCGCCCCACATTTTATTGCTCATCGTTCTCGCTCCGGCTCTCGGTCCGGGGTGGCGGTGATCCAGGAGAGAAGTCCCATGCGTCACCAAAGTCCGGTTTTCCTCGCGCTTGCTGCCTTGGGCACCGCGCTTGTCATTGCGGGCATATACGTGACTTTTTGGGCAGAAAGCAATGTTGAGGTCGGAAATTCGATTGGGAGTGTAAATGCGGGGAGCGCAAATGGGGAGCTTCAAGCCTTCACAATAGGGGAGATGGCTGATTTTACGGTTTTTGAGGCGCCAGAGCGACCCGATCCGGTCAGCTTCGTCGACGCAGAGGGGAAAGCCCGGTCATTTGATGATTGGAAAGGCAAGGTGGTGCTGGTGAATGTATGGGCGACCTGGTGCGGTCCCTGCCGCCACGAGATGCCCGCTTTGGACCGCCTGCAGGCAGAACTCGGGTCTGATGGGTTTGAGGTGCTGGCGATCAGCCTGGACCGGTCCGGCCTGGATTTGCCTAAAGCTTTTTACGTTGAAAACAATATTGAGCACCTGGCGCTCTACAATGATGCCAGCTCACGGACGGGCGTGGCGCTGGGTGTGTTTGGTATGCCGACGACGGTGCTTCTGGACCGGGAAGGACGGCTGATCGGTCGACTTGTCGGGCCTGCTGAGTGGGATGCACCAGATGCAGTGGCGCTTATGAAGGCGGTTATTGCAAAGTAGCCGGATGCTTGGTCAAGCGGCTGGCGGCGGTTGCCCTTCAAACTGACAGATGTCGGGATCGATCTTCGCCCAGCTTGGGGCCTCTCTGGTCCAGATGTTGGCATCCAGCTTCACGATGTCGGGATTGTCCAGTGTGCCCCCTCTGACAATGATCAGGTGTGAGCGTTCATCAGCTTCACTGAACAAATGTACGCCGCATGTTGGACAAAACCGTCTGTGCATTTGATGCCCGCTATCAGCGGTGCTGGGATAGTCTCGCAATTCGCCGGTGATGGTGAAGGTGTCGCTTGGAAACGCCAAATTAATCGTCGCATTTCCAGCAGCGATGTACTGGCACAGTCGGCACCAGCAGGCACGCATGACGAGTGGCGTCGCACTTGAGGTGTAACGAACGGAACCGCAGAGGCAGCCTCCTTCAATCATGGAAATTACTCCCTTTGTTTCATATGCAGCTACTAGCGCGTGGGAACAGGAGTGTCGCTGGTATAGTCGTAGAAGCCACGCTTTGTTTTGCGCCCGAGCCATCCTGCTTCGACGTATTTTACGAGCAGCGGGCAGGGGCGGTATTTCGTGTCCGCCAGGCCGTCATAGAGAACCTGCATGATGGCCAGGCAAGTATCCAGCCCGATAAAGTCTGCGAGTTGCAGCGGCCCCATGCGGTGGTTTGCGCCGAGGCGCATTGCCTGATCAATGCCTTCAACGGTGCCCACGCCTTCATAGAGCGCATAGACTGCCTCATTGATCATGGGCACCAGAATGCGGTTTACGATGAAGGCGGGATAATCTTCCGCGGTTGAGGATTGCTTGCCAAGGCGCTCAACCAGATCGCGCATGGCAAAAAAGGTTTCATCGTCAGTTGCGATGCCACGCACGAGCTCGACCAATTCCATGACCGGCACCGGGTTCATGAAGTGAACGCCCATGAAGCGTTCTGGACGGTCTGTTGCAGCGGCAAGGCGGGTTATTGAAATTGAGGACGTGTTGGTTGCGAGGTAGGTGTGGTCGGCCAGATGGGGTGCAATGCTTTCGAATATCTTGCGCTTCACTTCTTCGTTCTCAGTCGCGGACTCAATGATCAGGTCTGCGGTTCCCACCTCTTCTAAGGTGACAGCGGGGCTGATGTGGTCGAGGGCTGTTTCCCGCTGTTCTTCTGTGATGCGGCCACTTGAAATTTGCCGGGTCATGTTGCCAGTGATGGTGGCAAGGCCGGAATTGATCCGGTCAGCAGAAACGTCGTGAAGGAGGATGTCGTACCCGGCCAGCGCACAGACATGGGCAATCCCATTGCCCATTTGACCTGCCCCGAGGATGGCGATTTTTTGAATGGTCATGATCTGCTTTGCCCCAACTCTAGATCGACGCTTTTCTTGGATGCTTCGTTTTACAGCCTAAACAAAAAACGGCGCCGCTGGTAACCCAGGGCGCCGTCTTTAAGTCGATTGTGACCGATCTATTTTGTTACTCGTCGCATTTCCGGACGGAAAACCGCCAAGTCAGATCTGGCCACTTTTCCTGGAAATGCTCTAGAGGCCGATTTTTCCAAGCTCTTCTTCAAGCTCAGGGATCGCCGTGAACAAGTCAGCAACAAGACCGTAGTCTGCAACCTGGAAGATAGGTGCTTCTTCGTCCTTGTTGATCGCAACAATGACCTTGCTGTCCTTCATGCCCGCCAGATGCTGGATCGCGCCGGAAATGCCAACCGCGATGTAAAGCTCTGGTGCGACGACCTTACCGGTCTGACCGACCTGGTAGTCATTTGGTACAAAGCCCGCATCCACAGCTGCCCGGGACGCGCCTACGCCTGCACCCAGCTTGTCAGCGATTTTCTCCAGCATGGGGAAATTGTCGCCGGACTGCATGCCACGACCACCGGAAATGATGATCTTCGCTGCTGTCAGTTCGGGGCGATCAGACTTGGTCAACTCTTCGCTCACAAATTCTGAGATGCCAGGATTGTCGGAAGATGCCTGCTCGATAGAAGCAGAGCCTCCATCACCAGCTGCTGCAAATGTTGTGGTCCGAACCGTGATGACTTTCTTCGCATCAGAAGATTTCACTGTTTGGATTGCGTTGCCGGCATAGATTGGACGCTCAAACGTGTTGGCATCGATCACAGCTGTGATTTCAGAGAGCTGCATCACGTCCAACAATGCGGCGATGCGAGGCGTCACGTTTTTGCCGCGGGTCGTGGCCGGAGCCAGGATCGCGTCATAGTCGCCTGCAAGGCTCACAACGAGTGCTGCAATAGGTTCTGCAAGACCATGATCATACTGGGCGTCGTCTGCCTGTATGACTTTGGTAACACCGGCGATTTTCGCCGCTGCTTCTGCAGCAGGCCCACAATTGGCACCGGCAACAAGCACATGCACGTCGCCACCAATGGCAACAGCTGCGGTAACCGTTTTTGCGGTTGCATCAGCAAGCGTATCGTTTGTGTGTTCTGCAATTACAAGATTGGTCATCCGATCACTCCTGCTTCTTTAAGCTTCGCGACCAGTTCTGCAGTCGTTTCTACTTTGATACCGGCTTGACGTTCCGCTGGTTCGGTGACCTTCAAAACTTCAAGGCGACGGGTGACATCAACACCGAGATCAGCTGTCGACTTTTCGTCGATTGGCTTCTTCTTGGCTTTCATGATGTTGGGCAGCGACGCATAGCGCGGCTCGTTGAGGCGCAGGTCGCAGGTGACAATGGCAGGGGCGTTCAGGCGAACTGTCTGCAGGCCACCATCGATTTCGCGGGTGACGTTGATCTTGTCCTCATCGAGTTCGATTTTGGATGCGAACGTGCCCTGTGGCCACCCCAGAAGAGCGGCAAGCATCTGGCCGGTCTGGTTGCTGTCATCATCAATGGCCTGTTTGCCAACGATCACGAGACCAGGTTGTTCTTCGTCAACAATGGCCTTGAGGATCTTAGCAACGCCAAGTGGCTCAACTTCATCATCTGTTTTGACGAGGATCCCGCGGTCTGCGCCCATAGCAAGCGCTGTGCGGATGGTTTCCTGTGCCTGTTGGGGGCCGACGGAAACGACGACCACTTCTGTCGCTGTGCCGGCTTCTTTAAGGCGAACCGCTTCTTCGACGGAAATTTCGTCGAACGGGTTCATGGACATTTTCACGTTAGCTAGCTCGACACCTGTCTGATCCGATTTGACACGGACTTTGACATTGTAGTCGACCACTCGCTTGACGGGAACGAGCACTTTCATTGAGGTGAACTCCTGCGCGTTGCCTGGCGTTTGCCCTAAGACTTTCCGTGGGTCTCAAGGTTTTGGCGTGGGCCTAAAAATTGACGGTCTCACTCCACCGGCACAGCTCAGCACACCGTGCTGCAAATGCGTCTCTCCGGCAGAGGAAACCTGCTGTTTCTGGCGATTTTATGGGTCGCCTTCCTTGCGGTGCGGCAACCTAGTCCGAGGCATTATCACTGTCAATTGGCTGGCGGGGAGCCAAACGTCGCAAGAGGTAACATCTTGAATTTACTATTGTTTTTTACTTTGGAAAATTCAGGAAGACTGGTAATTCCAATAATATACAAAGAACTTCTTATTATTACTTGGGAGTGGTAGATTTAAGCACCTTATGTCGCGACTCGGTTGGGAGTATGCCCTCTGTCGTCGCGCTGGCTTCTGGGAGGATGCGATGGGTGCTTTGGGCCATGATCTGGAAGGAAGATTGTCTCCTCGTTTAGTGGAGGAGGTGCAGCGGCTTCTCCCCGTGGATTTTCGGGTGGCCGCGCTGCTGATTATCCCGGGTAATGTTGCTGTGGGGGTCAAGCATCAGATCGGCTACGTCACCAAGCAGTTTTGTGAAATGACGGGATATGAAGGGCCAGACATTCTCGGTCGCCCTTTTGACTGGCTTGCAGGGCCTGACACAGATCCTGTCGCCCTGTCTGACTGTCTTGCCGCTCTTGAGAATGATGAAGCCACGGAGCTTGACCTTCTCGCCTACACCAAAGCCGGGGTCTCCTTCTGGGGACATTTGCAGGTTCAGCCGGTTAAGCGGGGGGATGGTGTTACCGAAGGGTTTGCCGTCTATCTGAGCCATGCGGAGAAAACGCGGGCAAGCTATATGAGCGAAGCATGGCAGAAGGTTGAAAATACCTGGGCGGGCGATCGCCGTGATGCTGATTAGTCTCTCATTTAGCCTTGACGCACTAGCGGTTTGCACCGGGCGTCCAGAGCACGTCTGCGCGGCCTTGATCGTTGCACCAGCGCGCAACGACGAACAGATAATCTGACAGCCGGTTGAGATATTTCAGAACGGCATCACTGACTTTGCCGGGCTCGGCCTCACCGAGCGCGACACAGAGGCGCTCTGCGCGACGGGAAACTGTTCTGGCATGGTGCAAATGGGCTGCCAGTGTTGATCCCCCCGGCAGGATGAAAGAATTGAGCGGTTCAAGGTCGCCGTTCAATTTATCGATTTCTGATTCTAACCAATTAACCTGCGCTTCTGTCACCCTGAGTGGCTCATAGTCCAGCGGCTCGTCGCTTTCGGGGAAACAGAGATCTGCACCCAGATCGAAGAGATCGTTTTGAATGCGCCCCAATGCGGCATCAATCTCTGGCAGGCCGCCTGTATGCAGGCGCGCAATTCCGAGCACGGAGTTTACTTCGTCCGTTGTGCCATAGGTTTCGACACGCACATTGTGCTTGGTGACACGGTCACCTGTGCCGAGCGCCGTCGTGCCCTTGTCGCCGGTACGGGTATAGATTTTGTTCAGAACAACCATATTTTGCGTGAATTCGTTTTGCTTCGAGGAACCAATTTTTGTTGATATGCATCGTCCGGTGCGCGCCTAGCAGACTTACTGATTTGTTCTCCCACGTGCAATCTCTATAGCGCGTCTAAGTTGATTGTCGCCGTTTTGAGACAAAAGAACTTCTTCATCTGGGGTGACACCTGTCTTGTCCAGACTTGCGCCAGACGGAGAAAAGAGGCGGGCCGTGGCAAGCCTTAAGGCGCCTGAGCCTGAGCCAACTGGAATAATCGTATGTAGCGTTCCATAGCCTCGGGTGCGCGCTCCTACGACTGTCGCACGCTCATAGTGCTGTAGAGAGGATGCGACTACTTCAGCGCCACTCGCGGTTCCTTCGTTGACAATCACCACCAACTTCTCGCCTCGTAGGATGTCGCCTGGAGTTGCCCGAAAGCGTTCAACATCGTCCTCTTCGCGTCCGCGGCTTACTACAATTTCTCCTTTGTCAAGAAATGCATCGGCAAAGTCAGCGACCGTTGTCATTAAGCCGCCTGGGTTGTCCCGGAGGTCGAGGACATATCCACGGGGATTGTCAATTGTGGATCTTGTCTCCGCAATGCCTGCAGTGAGCCAATCAATTAAGGTTTCGTCGAAAGACGTTGGGCGAATGTAGATGCAGTTATCAATCACTTCTATTTCGCGAGGGTCGAATGAAGAGGCTGCTCGTTTGAGCGTCAAATCAAAGGGGAATTGCCGTCTTATTGATAGTACTACCTGCGTGGAAGGTTCACCGTGAAGGAGGTTTTGAGCTTGTTCGGCACTCATGCCTACGGTTGAACGTAAATCAATGTGTGACACGATGTCGCCATGCCGGAGACCTGCCACATAGGCTGGTGTTCCGTGCATGGTCCGACTGACCATCAGCTCGTTGTGGGCTTCGGAAACTCCAAATTCAATTCCTATGATTCCGCCCGGACCTATTCCTTGCTTATTCGCGCGTAGCATTTCCTCCAGACCCGCTATGCTCATATATGCGGTGTCAGTTCCCAATTGTTGGAGCGCACCTTTAATCGCATTATCTATCACTGCGCTGTCGTCTATCTCGTCAACGTGTTGGTCGCGTACAGCGTCCATCACGTCCCCAAATCGGTTCAGAGACTTATATGGTTCGGCGCTTTCCGCATATGTGGGAAGTGGGCACATGATTGCAGAAAAAAGAACAAAATAGACCTGCCGAGATAGTCGATTGATTCCTGATTTCGACAGGACATTTGGCACAGCAATCATGGTCGGACCTTACTGAATATACTCAATATCGACTTTGTTACGTCTTGCCATAGGGCAGCATGCGTTTCAGCACCGTGTCTTTTTGGACGAAGTGGTGATAGAGAGCGGCGCCCAGATGCAGCAGCACCAAAGCGATGAGGATTATGGCGTTGATTGCATGCAGTGTGTGGAAGATGCCGTACAGGCTTTCATTGGTACCCATATTGACGCTCACCGCGCCGAAGGGGCGAACGTCAAAGTCTGCGAACATGGATTGGCCAAGGCCCAGCAATGGCTGCAGGATTACGAAAAAGTAGAGGCCGTGGTGGCTGAATTTGGACGCGGCTACCTGCCATGCAGGCATATGGTCCGGGAGGGCTGGTGGTGGATTGTTGCGACGCCAATAGAGCCGGATGAACATCAGGATGAAGACGGAAAAGCCCAAGCTGGAGTGAATGACCAGGGTCTGAACTTTCTCATCAAGCGGTAAGTCACCCAGGGTCCAACCAGCGGTCAGCATGACAATCATCAAGAGGGCGACAATCCAATGCAGCGTTTTGGCGACGCCATCATATTTGGTTTTGGCACTTGTGTTTTCGCCCGTGTTGTCGTTTGGCATCGAACCCTCCCATTTCTGATGTAGGAATAGGATGGTCGGATAGACCTTAGGGATCAAGGGGTTTGTTTGCGGAAACTATTCAGCAAGAGAGAGAAGGGCGTTCCCGCGTGTGCGGCCCGTTTCTACATATCCTGCTTTTGCGAGGAGCTGGAGAATGTCGTCTCCCCATTCATCGTTCGAGGTGTGTTCGATGACGATTGCGCGGGGCAATAGTTCCCGGGGCGCGTTGTCCAAGAAAGGTTTCAGTGCTTTGTCTTCATGTCCTTCAATGTCGATTTTCAGCGCTGAGATATGCGCCACGTCGGCGTTGCGGAGGATATCCATTAGGGTCGAGATTTTGACGGTCACCCCTTCCTCCGTATCGCCGATATAGGCGCGGCCGAAACTGTTTGCGCCAGAGGGCAGCATCAACTGTGCTTCGCCATTCTCTGCGCCAACGGCTGATTCAACGATGGTGATGTTTGCGGTTTCTTTCCGTTTTGCCTCGGACACGAGATCGAGATTTCCCCGCAACCGTTCCGTCATTTGTGGGTTGGGCTCAAGCGCCAACACTTTTCCATCGGCAGGCATGGAGAGGGAAAGTATTTGGGTGAAATAGCCGCTATTGGCGCCAATATCGACAAAGACGCTGCCAGGGGCCAGACAAGCCTGCTTCAGAAATTCCACTTCGCGAATGTTGTAATTGTTGAAAATGGATTTTCGTTCGGTCTCATTGTCGAAATGGATGACAAAGGGTGCCCCTTGAATATCCACCTGAAACGGGCCGTCGGTGTGTTTTTCAATATAGGCCAGAATTTTGCGACGCATGCCGCCTCGACCAAAGATTGTATTGCGGGCGAGGCCCAGCAAAAGCCGGACAGTGAGTTTTGGATGTTCCATACGCCCTCCATAGCATTGCCGACCCACTTTGATAATAGGTTCTGTGCTGGGATTGTTTTGGAATGGTTAGTGAGAGCCACATGTCCGGTTGCCCCTACAAAGCTCGCGATTTCTAACCTCTCGACCATTCTCGTCATAGACAGTGCAATTGGAGGCCGAAGAGCACCAGTTTCTGGCGGCTCTTTCGCGGGCGTCCTGTGTGCAGCCGGTAAGGAGAATGAGGAGGATGCTGATGAGGGTCAGGCGCATTTTCATCTCTCTGCTGATGGAGCTTCAGGTTCAAAAGCCAGTAGATCGGCTGGTTGGCAGTCCAGTGCCTGACAGAGGGCTGCGAGGGTCTCAAAACGCACGCCCTTCACTTTGCCTGACTTTAAGAGCGATAGATTTGCTTCGGTAATTCCAATGCGGGCGGCAAGCTCCTTTGAGCGCATCTTTCTTTTCGCAAGCATGACATCGAGGGTCACGATGATGGGCATGGGAGGCGGCCTAAATAATCTGTGCGTTTTCTTTTGACAGTTCGACCGCTTCGGCCATGACCCAGGAGATCACAACAATCGCGGCACCAAATGTCAGCATGGCAATGTCATTGCTTGAGATGGCAATGGACAATGAGCGTTCTCCTGCCGCTTGATCGAAGGACAGCCAGACAGAGAGGGCAGCGATATAGAGGATGTTCATTGGCGCTGCCGCGATGAGGGCCCATCCCATTTTGGAGAAGCAATCCACGTTCTCGCGTTCAAAAAATCGGCCTGAGGCATAGAGTCGGAATAGATGCTGCAGCTTGTTGAGCGCAAAAAGCACGATGAGAAGTGGCGGCACGCTCAGCAGGATGGCGCCGATACGCTCTGGTGTCGTCAATGGGCCATAAGCCTCCAAAGGACCCACGACTTCCAGCTCTTCAAGGTTCAAGGTCGCCCACAGAAAGATAAGCAAGAGAGGAAGGGTGATGCGCAGTGCGGCAATCAACCACTGAAACCGGTTACTGATGCGCTTGATGCGGTCTGTCCGTTCTGAGGCGTTCATGGTTCGGGCTCTCATTGGTGGATGCGAGCCCGAAGCATGGTGCAATAATTATTGTTTTGCAATAATTATTTTCTGTAAATTGGATTAAGCTATGGTTTTGCGCCAATTGGCGATGGCAGAACCGATTTCATGCGGGCTGTCTTCCTGAATGAAGTGGGAGCCTTTTACGGATACTTCCTGCTGGTTTTTCCAGCTTCGGCAGAATTCCCGCTGTGCGCCGATCAGGATTGCTCCAGGTTCTGCATTGATAAAGAGTTTGGGAAGGTCGTTTGCTGCCATCCAGTCTGCATAGTCCTGCACAATTGCGACGACATCTTTGGGTTTGCCGCCCAGTGGAATTTGCCGTGGCCAGGTGAGGGTTGGTCTTCGGTCTTCGCCGGGGCTTGTGAAGGGACGCCGGTAGACTGTCATCTCCGGCTCGGTCAGGCCGCGCAGGACTGATCCGGGCAGGACATTTTCGATGAAGATGTTTTTCTCTAACACCATGTCTTCGCCTGCCGGGGACCGGAAGCCCTGAAAGACCGCTGTCGCGTCTTTGCTCCATTCGGACCATTCAATCGGACGGACAATGCCTTCCATATAGGCGATGCCTTTCATGGCGCCCTGGTGGCGGTTGGCCCAATCGAATCCAAGCGCAGACCCCCAATCATGGATCACCAGGGTTACGTTTTCTGTGACGCCCAGGGCCTCAAGTATGCCGTCAAGATAGTCGCGGTGCTCCACGAAGCGGTAGCTGTCTGGTCCGGGGGTGTCCAGCTTGTCGCTGTCGCCCATGCCGATGAGGTCTGGTGCGATGCATCGGCCCTGGTCCTGCAAGTGAGGCATGATGTTGCGCCACAGGTAGGAGGATGTGGGATTGCCATGCAGGAAGACGATCGGATCTCCTTCCCCCATCTCCACATAGGTCATCTTCTTACCTTTGACGGTGACCGACTTTTTGGGATGTTCAGCAACTGAGATTTCGTTGGTCATGTGGTCTTCCGTTCGATGTTTGGGGGTGTGCGTTGGGAGTGGCGGTCGCCAAAGTTCACTGCTGCCTTCAGCACGTCATTGGAGAGTGTTTGATCGTCGACAGCGCGCGCCAATACCATGCCACCGACGCAGAGTGACAAAACGCCGAGGGCTGTTTGCCGCGCCCCGGGCGTTGCGTCGTCCTGCAGAAGAGCGGAGAGCTGTTCTACAGAAATGTTGAATTCCTGCTCGAAGGTTTTCGGGAAAGTGCCGCCTGCCTGGGCAAATTCCCGGGCAAGGGTGGAAAAGGCACACCCCTGCTCCGGCGTGTCTCGATGTGTTGGGGTGAGATAGGTTTCCAACAGATGGTTGAGGCGTTCTTCAGGTGGACGTTTCCGAGCTGATCCCATCCAGCTTTCGCGATGATCCAGCGCTTTGTGAAATGCGGCCTCAATGAGCTCGTTCTTGTCTGAGAAGTGCGCGTAGAAGGCGCCGTGTGTGAGGTTTGCTGCGGCCATGACATCAGTGACCTTCAGCCCTGCAATCCCGTCCCGCCGGATTATCTGAGAGGCTGCAGAGATAATGCGGTGGCGTGTTTCTGCTTTGTCGTCGGCTCTTTTTCCCATGACGCCACGCTGCCCTGAGGCTGGGAGTGAGTCAAGTTTCGTATGATCATTATCATGCGAATTTGCACAAAAAAACGGAGCCAAAGCCCCGTTTTTCAAAACCGCTGATGCTCTGCTTAGAACTGATATCCATATCGCAGGCCAAGATTGCTCAGGCCCTCATTCTCTGAGCAGATGCCGGCATTTGAGATGTGCTCGAAAGTGAGCATGACACGGTGGGCTTCCGTTACCTCATATCCAAGGGATGCTGACTCGTGGAAGTTCCAGGTACATCCGAGTTCGTTGCCTTCCTGAGACAGGCCTGTTTCGCCATCATGCAGGGCAAAACCAAAGGCACCTTCGACAAACATGGGTCCCCAGAAATTGTAGTCCCACACAAGCCCGGTATAGATGAAGCTGGTTGCATCACTGTCGGTCGCGTAAGTGAGCCCCAAATGTGGCCGAGGGGAGCCCGTCCATTCCAGCCACTCGGGACTGTCGAACAAGATTTCCACATTGATGTCGACGCCCTTTTCCGGCTTATCTCGCAGGATTTCCATTTCGTGGCTCAGGACACCAATTCGGACTTCATTGTCTGCCGCTTGCGCGTGTGACGCAAAACCGATAGCCAGCGCCGCAGACAATAGGCTGGCCGTAAGTGTCGACGCTATTTTCACTGGAACCCCCGTGGTCATTATATCCGCCCGACTGACCGCCGTTGCGTCTCTGATTTCTGCGTCCAAAGGACAGTATTGGAGAGCAAACTTCAATACGTAAGTTATAGGCGGTTGATCACTTCTTTGCCGTCCCACGCTGCGCATCTTTCCCGAATTTTGCGAAAAAGTTGCCCTTTTGCACCACTGATTTCTGACAGCTCAATCACGCTTCCTGGATGTGTCTCCGCCGTGAAATAGACAAACCGGCCGTCTGGTGCACCGGAATAGCCGGACTGTCCCACCTTCAGGCCGCGGTCGCGCGCCGAGGCCAGATCCTGGTCAAAGCTCTCTGTCCAATAGGCGACGTGTTGGAGACCTGAGTGCCCTGCGTCCACGAAGTCGCGGTACATAGACGGCGCGTCGTTGCGTTGTTGAATGAGTTCAATTTGCAGAGGCCCTGCGTTGGCCAATGCAATTGAGACATCTATGTCTGAGGGTGCGCCCCGGTAGCAGAATTCTTTGATGGGGGCATGCTCCAGGTAGAGCCAGGGGCCGACACCCATCACACTTGCCCAATAGTTCATCGCTGCTTCAATGTCAGGAACGACATATCCGTTTTGGCGAATGTCTCCGAAGAAGCGGCTCATGGTCCTAGCTTGACGCGAAGTAGAATGCAGTCATGACAATGATGATTGCCACGAATTGCAGGCCGACGCGCCAGCGCATGAGGATCTGTGATCGTCCAGGTGATCCACCCCGCATCATGTTCCAAAGGCCGGCCAAAAGCACAATGACGACGGCGACCATCGAAATGGGGACGAGAAAATTGAAAAACAGTTCAGTCATGATCTTTGTCTAACGCTTCTTTCTTGCTTCCGCCACCGTGGGTCCCTGCGTCAGAGAGACGCGAGGAAAGTATCTACTTGTTGCATCACCTCTTCTTTGAAGAGAAGGACTGCTTTGCCATGGGTGCCCCATCCACCTGCATCTGCCAGTGCCGGGTGGTCCGCTGTTGGGGTTGGCATCACATGATAGATGATATTGGGCATGCCTGTGGCCATCTCGCGGGAATAGGCGATCTGGGTCACTGGGTCTTCGGGGTCCTGAAGGATGAGGACTGGAAGAGAGAGTGCTTTGCCTGTTTCCAGCGGGCGCGGTCCATCCCCCCCTAGACCAAAGAGGGTTGTCGCGCTCCAGAGGGTGGGACCGAGCAGGGGTTTGGGGAGCCCAAGGATTGCGTGCATTCCGCCCAGCATGGCGCTTTCAGGATCAAGCAGCGGGTCAATGAGAATCAAAGCCTGCATGCGTGCGTCGCGGGATGCGGCTTCGATGAGTGTTGCACCGCCCATCGAAACACCCCCGCCAATGATGGGAAGGTCTGGGGCCATCTGCTCAATCATGTCGAGGGCGGCTATGACATCGCGATATTCTTCGGCACCGAAGGTCAACTTACCGCTTTCCGTTCGATCCGAACTCCCGTGGTTGCGAAGGTCGATGGCCATGACGTGGTGGCCGCGCTTCACCAGTTCCTTATAAAGGACGAGGCCGCCTGTATAATATTCCTGTTTGTTTCCGTTTGCACCATGCACATAGAGCACGACGGAGCGCGCGTTGGGTGCAGGCATCCACCAGGCGCTGAGTGACAGGTTGTCGGCAGTCACGGGGATAGATACTTCATCAAATTCGAGGCCGACATCGCCGGGCCCCGCTGTGAACGGATCGCCTTGTGCCTGGACAAGTTGGGCTGGAAGCACGCCCAGGAAGAGAACTGCCCATACGAGCGCCAAAACGGCAATGACGCCAATGATGATTTTCTTCATATACCCAGTTCCCAGATGTTGGTGGGAGAATGGGGGAAGTCAGGCTGTGATCCAAGAAAAAACCGGCCACACAAGCAGCCGGTTTTTGTAGCGTGGGTCGTGTCGATTTTTTGCAACGCGTATTCTTGTCCGAAAATTGTACACACTTTTCGGGAATACACTCTAGTTCGCCGTGTCGAGAACCCGTCGGGCAATAACCTGAGCTTGGATCTCCGCGGCACCCTCGAAAATGTTGAGGATGCGGGCATCGTTCATGACCCGGCTGACGGGATATTCCAGCGCGAAGCCGTTGCCGCCATGGATTTGCAGTGCATTGTCGGCTGCTGCCCAGGCAACACGGGCGGCGAGAAGTTTCGCCATGCCTGCTTCCAGGTCACAGCGGCGGCCGTCGTCTTTTTCGCGCGCGGCAAAGTAGGTGAGTTGACGGGTGACCATGATTTCGATTGCCATGGCGGCGATCTTGCCGGACACACGCGGGAAATTCATGATCGGTTTGCCGAACTGAATACGCTCCTGCGCATAGCGGAGACCCAAGTCCATTGCGCACTGGGCGACGCCAATAGCGCGGGCCGCGGTTTGAATGCGGGCGGACTCAAAGGTCTGCATGAGTTGTTTGAAACCCTGGCCTTCTACGCCACCGAGCAGATTTTCTGATTTCACTTCGAAATTGTCGAAGCCGATTTCATATTCCTTCATGCCGCGATAACCGAGCACTTCAATTTCGCCGCCGCTCATGCCTTCTGCCGGGAAAGGTTCTGCGTCATTGCCGCGGGGCTTTTCGGCCAGCAGCATGGAGAGACCCTTGTAGCCCGGCTCATCATTGGTGCGGCAGAGCAGGGTCATGACGTCTGCGCGGGCCGCGTGGGTAATCCAGGTCTTGTTGCCGGTGATTTTATAGACATCCCCTTCCAGGCGGCCTCGTGTGCGCAGGCTCGCCAGGTCGGAGCCGGTATTGGGTTCTGTGAAGACGGCGGTTGGCAGGATTTCGCCACTGGCAATTTTGGGGAGCCAGTTGTTTTTCTGCTCATCCGTGCCGCCGCCCAAAATAAGCTCGGCGGCGATTTCGGAGCGTGTGCCGAGTGAGCCCACGCCGATATAGCCGCGGGACAATTCTTCGGAGACCACACACATGCTTTCTTTGCCAAGGCCCAGTCCGCCAAATTCTTCGGGAATGGTGAGGCCGAAAACACCGAGCTCTGCCATCTGGCTGAGGACTTCGAGGGGAATGTATTCGTTTTTCAGGTGCCAGCCATGGGCGTGGGGTGTGACCTGCTCGTCGGCGAAGCGGCGCATCTGATCGCGGACAGCTGTGAGCGTTTCGTCCAGGCCGCTGTCACCATAGGTCGCAGCACCGGCGCTCTCGGAGATGATCTGGGCGATGCGCGCGCGAACGGCGGCGGTATTGCCCAGCTCGCAAAGTGTTTGTACAGCTGGCACCATCAACATGCGCTGATCGTCCTGGGTGAGTCCCATATCCTGTGGGCGCAGGATCTCGCCCTGGCTCATGGGGATGCCGCCATACATCTGCCAGAGATATTCACCGAAAGCTGCCTGCACGAGGAGTGCTTCCAGCTCGCCGAAGCGCCCTTCCTGGGTCATCCGCTCGGCATAGGCGTGGAGCTGGCGCAGCGCTTCAACGTAGGTGGCCAGCCAGGCCAGCCCGTGGCCTGCGAACTGATCTTGCTCCAGAAGGGCAGGCTTTACCTTGCCATCTTCGCTGACACGGCCGCGGACAGCAGCGCAAGCGCTGGAAAGCAACGCATCAGCGGCTCCCACTCCTTCAGCCGTGAGGCTGGTTAGGTTATCGAGAAGAAGGGTCGTGCTTGTTGCTTCTGCAAGGCTCATTAAAATCACCAAAGTCGAAAAAGTGGGAACTCGTAAATTTGCGCGCATCCTAACGCCTTAAGGAGTGAAATACGACTCGAGGTGCAAAAGGCAAGGTGGCAGGACGCAGGGGTTGCGTGTTAATCCGACGCATATCTGTCAGACTTTTCAGAGAATCGGGCGAGATGCCCGTCAAAGGAGACTTCATGCCGCATTTACCACGACGCCCACTTTTTGCTCCCAATCGTCTTATGCCCAGCCGCCGGGCGTTTGTTGCAAGTGGTGGGGCCGTTGCCGCCTTGGGTTCATTGGGGCCCATTCGGCTTGCGCGGGCAGCCACAAATCCGAAGGTGATTGTCATCGGTGCCGGGGTTGCGGGGCTCTCGGCTTCAAAGATGTTGAGTGCTGAAGGTGTTGAGCATGTTGTGATTGAGGCGGCAGACAGGATCGGGGGGCGTGCTTACACGGAAAGCACGACATTCGGGGTCGCCTGTGATGTTGGTGCGCACTGGCTTCACAATGGTGAGACCAACCCGCTTGTGCCCTTTGCAAAACGATCTGGCCTTGAGGTCTACGAAGCAGGTGAGGTCGAGGGTCTTTTTGCTGGCGGTAAGTGGCTGGAAGGTGAAGATGAAGAAGAGATCTGGGAGGAGGTCGAAGATGCTGAGTCTGCGATCAATCGGGCGCTGGAGCGTGACCGGGACGTGTCTCTTCGTTCCGTCATAGACAGCGACACCAGCCCGTTGGCAGCGTTTCTTGTCGGTGCCTATGAGCACGCGGCCTCAATCGGATCGCTCTCCACGCTTGATTGGGACCGTCAGGAAGAAGGCACGGACATGTTCCATGACGGGGCGCTTGGCGATCTTGTTGCGGCCTGGGGTGCGTCAGTTCCGGTGCAATTTGGGACTGCGGCGACGCATGTGGACTGGTCTGGGAGCGGTGTGCGGGTTCAGACAACGGGTGGGACGATTGAGGCGGCGGCAGTGATCGTCACGGTCCCCACGTCGGTGCTTGCAAAAGGCGCGATCAAATTCGGGCCGAAGCTGCCTCAAAAAACAGAGCGTGCGATCAGCGATCTGCCCCTGGGCTCCTACAATCACATTGTGCTTCAGATGGAGGGTAATCCGTTTGAAGTGGAAGAAGATACGATGCTTTGTTATGCGGGGAACGGTGGCACGGCGGGTCTTCTGGTCAATGCAGGCGGTTCTGGCCTTACCTATTTTGACGTGGCGGGGGACTTTGGTGCGGGTCTGACACGACAGGGCGAGGGAGCGATGGTTGAGTTCGCAAGAGCTGCGGTGAAAGACATGTTGGGTGCCGAGGGGCTGTCCAGCCTGACCAAGGCCAAGGCGTTTCCCTGGGAAGCAAATGCCCTGGCGGGGGGTGCCTATACGGCGGCAAAACCGGGCCACGCGCGGGCGCGAGAGGCGTTGAAAGAGCCGGTGGCGGACAGGGTTTTCTTTGCGGGCGAGGCAACGAGCCTCTCCAAGCCCGCGACGCTTGATGGGGCAATTGCTGAAGGTGCGCGTGCCGCCCGCGTGGTTGCAGACGAAGTGACCTAGCTACCCGTGATACGCATTATTCGGCGGCGTGGGGCATCTCGCTCTGTGTTTCGGTGTTTGTTGAGAAGGTTTGCATCTCCGCAAGCAGCCAGTCTTTGAAGACGCGCACTTTTTCGGTCGCTGCATCTTCTGGACGGTGGGCGAGATAATAGGCAGTGCCGCCGCGGCCATCGGTAGCGAAGGGCTGCACAAGCTGCGCGCCCGCCAGGGAGCGTTCTGCGAGGGGCGACATTGTGAGGGCGACGCCCTGACCGAGGAGTGCGGCCTCCAGGCCTGCTGGGACCGTGTCCACCCAGAAATCATCGGCGGGTGTGAGGTCGGGAAAACCTTGGAGCGTCAGCCAGTCGCGCCATCCATTGGGCCTGGGCGTACAATGGATGAGCGTTTGCTTTTTCAAGTCTGCGATAGAGTTGATGTTCTCTGCGATTTTATTGGCGCAGAGCAGGATGGGTTTTGTGTCGAGCAGCTTGAGGGTGCCAGGCCCAGCTGGAGGCACACGCATGTTGCGGATGCCCAGGTCGATTTTATCGGTTTGAAAGTCGGTGACCTCGTTTTCCGTGGTGATGCTTACATCAATGAGCGGGTATTTCTTGCGGAATTTCGGCAGGCGTGGAATGAGAATGGCGCTCGCGAATAAGGGCAGAACAGAAATGCGAAGTGTTGTCGCCGTCGTGGTGTTTCGTAGAGACGCTGTTGCGGTCGCCAGTTCGGCGAAGATCTGATTGACGGTCTTTTTGAATGACTGACCAGCTTCCGTCAGCGACAGGGCGCGGGTTTGGCGCCTGAAGAGCGGTGTTCCTAGCGAATGCTCTAGTGCTTTGATGCGGTGGCTCACAGCAGATGGTGTTAGATGTAGTGCTTCTGCCGCTCGTTTGAAGCTGAGCGTGTTCGCCGCGTGATGAAATGCGTGCAAGGTGGCAAGGGGTGGCAGGTCTGATCTGTGTGGCATGGGCTTGCTCCTTATCCTCCCTTCTAAGGTAAGGAGCATATGGATGAATCTCATTCACCTATCTCCGCAAGGCGGGCTGCGAAAATCGAAATTTGGTGGGCGCGGCGATGAGTGAATGAAGCTCATCCACGGTGTGAACCTCGCGTTTGTCGTGAGAGTGAGCACATGAGACTTCTGGTAAAACAGGAGAGTTTCATGCGCCAGTTAACCTTCATCGAACCAGGTCAGCTTGAATGGTGGGATGTGCCTGCCCCCAAAATCGCGGCGGGGACGGATGCTATTGTTCGCCCACTCGCGGTGGCGCGGTGTGATCTCGATTACGCAACCATCACAGGGGCAGGCCTCCAAGGCGGTCCTTTCGCTTTTGGGCATGAATGTGCAGGCGAAGTGGTTGAGGTTGGCGACGAGGTAACGTCTGTGAAGCTGGGAGACCGGGTGATCGTTCCCTTCCAGATTTCATGCGGCGCTTGCGATCATTGTCGCCAGGGTTGGACGAATGCCTGTCTCTCTGTCACGCGGGGCGCGGTTTATGGCATGAAGCCGATTTGCGGTGAAGAATTTGGCGGGGCGCTGTCTGAGTTTATGCATGTGCCTTTTGCAGATCACATGCTGGTGCCGCTGCCGGAAGAGGTTCGACCGGAAGTATTGGCAGGCGGCTCAGACAATATTGCCGATGCGTGGCGCACGGTGGCGCCGCATATGGAGAAATACGAGAAGCCGTCCGTGTTGGTGGTTGGCAGGGGACGGGGCATTGGGCTCTATGCAGTTCAGGTGGCGTTCGCGTATGGCGCGGGCCGCGTGCTCTACGCTGAAATTGGAGCAGGCGGAGAGGCGATGCGCATGGCTGGCGAGATGGGCGCTGAGGTGCAACAGGTTCCGTCTGCCGCGGATTTGAAGTCGCTTGGGTCATTCAACATCACGGTCGATTCATCCGGCGACATGGAGGGCCTAAAGCTCGCTGTGCGCTCGACGAGACCGAATGGGACTTGCACCAGCAACTCCGTTCCCTTTGACAATGCGGTGCCATTTCCAATGACCCGGATGTATACAAAAGGCATCACCTTTCATACGTCACGGGTGCAGGGGCGGGCGCTTCTTCCCCAAATCGTTGAGGAAGTCGCCTGCGGGCATTTCCATCCCGAGCATGTGACAACCCGAGAAGCAACATTCTCTGAAGCCGCCGAGGCGATGGACGACCCTGGCCCCAAAGTCGTGTTCACAAATGACTGGACTTGATGAGGCTGGCGACGGTGCTACCCATTCCCCGCTTCGATAGCGTCTTCATAGGTGCGCAGGCCCGGGCGGGCGGCAGACACAAGCACGGCCATGTTGCCGGGCAGATGTTCGTTCTTCCACATTTTGGTGTGCGCTTTTGGGATGTCGTTCCAGGAGAAGACTTCTGACATGCAGGGGTCAATGCGCCGGTCGATGACCAGACGGTTGGCCTGGGCTGCTTGTTTCAGGTTGGCAAAGTGTGAGCCTTGAATGCGCTTCTGGCGCATCCACACGAAACGCGCATCGAATGTGATGTTAAAGCCGGTCGTGCCTGCGCAGAAAACAACCATGCCACCGCGTTTGGCGACCATGCAGGAAACCGGGAAGGTGGCTTCACCGGGATGTTCGAACACAATGTCCGGGTCGATGCCTTTGCCGGTGATGTTCCAGATGGCCTTGCCGAATTTCCGGGCTTCTTTGGAGAAGGCGTGAAATTCATCTGAGTTCACTTTAGGCAGCTGTCCCCAGCAATCAAATTCTTTGCGGTTGATCACGCCTTTCGCTCCCATGGAGAGCACGAAATCGCGCTTGCTCTCTCCGGATATGACGCCAATGGCATTGGCACCTGCAATGGCGCAGAGCTGCACGGCAAAGGAGCCGAGCCCGCCGGACGCCCCCCAGACGAGGACATTGTGGCCAGGCTTCAAAACGTGCGGCCTGTGGCCAAAGAGCATGCGGTAGGCCGTGGCGAGCGTGAGCGTATAGCAGGCGCTCTCTTCCCAGGTGAGATGCTGAGGACGTGGCATGAGCTGCTGGTCCTGCACGCGGGCAAACTGGGCGAAGGACCCGTCCGGTGTTTCATAGCCCCAGATGCGTTGGGAGGGGGAGAACATCGGGTCGCCCCCGTTGCACTCTTCATCGTCATGGTCGTCCTGGTTGCAATGAATGACAACCTCATCGCCGACCTTCCAGCGTTTTACTTTGGAGCCGACCGCATAGACGATGCCGGACGCATCGGAGCCTGCAATATGGTAGGGCTCGTCATGCACGTTGAAGACAGAAACCGGGTCACCCAGACCCGCCCAGACACCATTGTAGTTAACGCCTGCCGCCATCACGAGGACGAGGACTTCGTGGCTGTCCAGCTCCCAGGTGGGAACGACTTCCAGTTTCATGGATTGCTCCGGCGGGCCGAAGCGCTCTTCCCGGATCGTCCAGGCGTACATGTTCTTTGGCACATGCCCTAAAGGCGGGATTTCGCCCACTTCATAGAGGTCTTTTAAGGGTAGTGTATTGGCTGGCTGTGCTGCCGCTGGCTCGCTCATGTCTCACTCCGGTTGTTGGGCGGATCAAACGACATGGACGCAGCGTATTCAAGCCCGATTTTGGGATATTTTTGCGGTGCAGCAACGGGTGTGCTAATCGAGCCTCACCAAATGTGAGAGACTAAGCCCCATGAGCGACAAGAAACCGTTTCAACACGACAAAGACCGGCCCTGGATTTTCCGCACCTATGCGGGCCATTCGACGGCAGCGGCGTCCAATGCGCTTTACCGGGACAATCTCTCCAAGGGCCAGACGGGCCTCTCGGTTGCCTTCGATTTGCCCACGCAGACCGGGTATGACGCGGACCATGTGCTCGCCCGAGGCGAAGTGGGCAAGGTCGGTGTGCCGATCAGTCATCTGGGCGATATGCGGCAGCTCTTCGACTCTATTCCCCTTGAGCAGATGAACACGTCCATGACGATTAATGCGACGGCGGCCTGGCTGCTGGCGCTTTACATCGCTGCTGCGGATGAGCAGGGGGCAGACCGGGCAAAGCTCACAGGCACCGTGCAGAACGACATCATCAAGGAGTATCTGTCGCGGGGGACTTATGTGTTTCCGCCAGAACCTTCACTGCGTTTGATCACTGACATTATCTCCTACACGTACCGCGAAATTCCGAAGTGGAACCCGACCAATGTCTGCTCCTATCATTTGCAGGAAGCAGGTGCGACGCCGGTTCAGGAGCTCGCCTTTGCCCTGGCGACAGCTCAAGAAGTGCTCGACCGGGTGAAAGCCAGCGGCCAGGTGCCGGATGCCGACTTCGCCCGTGTTGTCGGGCGTATTTCGTTCTTTGTGAATGCCGGTGTGCGTTTTGTCACCGAGATTGCCAAGATGCGCGCCTTTGTTGATCTCTGGGATGAGATTTGCGTGACGCGCTACGGTGTTGAAGATCCGAAGCTCCGGCGCTTCCGCTATGGGGTGCAGGTGAACTCGCTGGGCCTCACAGAGCAACAGCCCGAGAACAATGTGTACCGCATTCTGATTGAGATGCTGGCTGTGACCTTGTCGAAGGGGGCGCGCGCGCGCGCCGTGCAATTGCCGGCTTGGAACGAAGCGCTTGGGCTGCCGCGGCCCTGGGATCAGCAATGGTCGCTTCGTGCGCAACAGATTCTGGCCTTCGAGACGGACCTTCTGGAATATGAAGATCTGTTTGAGGGCTCGACCGTCATGCAGGCCAAGGTCGATCAGCTGAAGGCGGATGCTCTTGAGGAGCTTGGCGCTATCGCAAAGATGGGGGGTGCGGTTGCCGCCATCGACAGTGCTTATATGAAGCAGGCGCTGGTTGAGTCGAATGCTGAACGCTTTGGCCGGATCGAGTCCGGCGAGATGGTGGTGATTGGCGTCAACAAGCAGCTCGAAACCGCCGACTCCCCGCTGGGAACAGGCGATGAAGCCATTATGGTCGTGCCGCCGGAAGTGGAGCAGGCACAGGTTGCTAATCTTGAGGCCTGGCGGGCTGCGCGGGATGATGCCGTGGTGAAAGCAGCGCTGGCCGATCTGAGGGCGGCGGCGAAAGAAGGCCGCAACATTATGGAGCCCTCCATCGTATGCGCTAAAGCAGGCGTCACGACAGGCGAATGGGGCGAAGTGTTGCGCGGCACGTTTGGTGAATACCGCGCCCCAACCGGTGTTGGCACATCTCCTCGGAACGATGTTGCGGGGCTTGATGCCATTCGCGCTGAAGTGGATGCGGTTTCAACCAAACTTGGTCGGCGTCTGAAGTTCCTTGTGGGCAAGCCAGGGCTTGATGGCCATTCAAATGGCGCTGAGCAGATTGCCGTGCGGGCACGCGATTGCGGCATGGATATTGTCTATGACGGTATTCGTCTGACACCGGAGCAGATCGTACAAGATGCCGTCGATGGCAAAGTCCATGTGATCGGTCTCTCCATTCTGTCAGGCTCCCACGTGCCTTTGGTGAAAGAGGTGATGGAACGGCTGGGCGAGGCTGGTCGGCTTGATGTGCCGGTGGTTGTCGGTGGCATCATTCCACCAGAAGATGCCGAAGCGCTGAAAAAATCCGGCGTCGCAGGCGTTTATACGCCCAAGGATTTCGACCTCAACAAGATCATGAGCGACATTGTGCGGATCGTGGAACCAGACAGTGCTGCGTGATGTTCAGCTGACTATTCTATCGCTTTAACCATGAGCGCGTTCGTCGTTAGGGAAGTGTGGCGCATCCGTCACGTATTGCTCTCTTCACCGAAATGTTAGCCATGACACAGTTTTGCCCTAATTCAGGGCTGGTTTCGCCGCAAAGCTTGCGCAAAACTTAAGGCCTGGGTCTTCGATCTGTGCGGCGTACGGGGATTTGGAGGGGAATAGCTGCTTTCACTGGATGGCCGCCTTTCCCGTTCTGCAACATGAGGGAGATGCGCCATGAGCTGGGGGCAGGATAGCCATAAACGGGACGAAGAGTTGAGGGCCGCTGCCGAGTATGGGCGCCGCGCTGAGCCACTTCCCGACATCCACATTCATTCCGTTCTGACGCAGGCCGATGCAGAATATGGCGAAGAGCTTCGCGATCGCCGGGCGCGCCAGGAGCATCTGGAGCGTGAGATTGTGTCGCTGGGCCGTCGCTTGTCGGCGCCACTGAATAATGACGGCGACGCAAAGCCCAAGCGCCGGTGGTTTCGCCGCGCGGCCCCTTCAGGGCAGGAGCGCACATCATGAAGTTTGTCTCTTCCGCCCTCGTGGGTGACGATCAACGTCACAAGATCAATGAGAATTTTATGGCGAGCCAGCGGGACGCGCGCTTTCGCCCCTTTTATCTGGGGGCGATCTTCTTTTGCGTGGCGGTCGCTGGGGGAGCCCTCTTCGTCGACTATATGATCGTGACGGAGTTCTGGACCCGGGCACTTGCGAATGAATTCCTTGAGTTGCCGGGCTCCCTTGCGAGCTCTGTGGCTTTCAAAAGTCTTCAGGTTCTGTTCGCGACGCTCGCCGCACACATTTTCATTGAGCATATGGGTGGGTTTGGCCGTGCGGTTTTTGTCCGTGTGCTTTTCCTCCTGGCGCTCACCATGCTGGGTGGTGTTGGTTTGTTGCTGGCTCTGATGTCCCTGCCTGCGGGGCTTGCGGATGCGGGTCTTGGCGGCAATGGCGCGTCTCTCGGCTCTGCGCTTTCCAGTCTTGGTATCGAGACAGAAGCGGCCCGCGAAGCAGCTGTTGCCCAAACCGGTCTGGATGCAGCGCGCGCCTATCAACCCGTGCTGTGGATGGCGTCCCTTGGGGTGATTTTCTTGGTCGTGACCGGTGTTGCTGCGCTTTTCCTTCACTACGCCCTCACCAATCTCAAGAAGCTCTTTGAAAGCCGCGACTTCGCTGAACGCAAAGCAGATGTGGCGCGCCTTGCCGCTCTTGAGGCGGAGCATGCCCGAAATAGGGAAACACTTATCGACATGGAGCGGATGGACCATCGGCGGAACATGTTGTGGACGCGTCTCATGGATTCCTGTCGCGCCTATGAACGCGGTCTTGAGGGCACGCGGACAAACTATCTTACGGGCCGTAAGGTTCGTGCATTGCCTGCGCCCGGCCGCAAACGTCAGGAACGCGTTGCAGCAGAAGAACGCACGGAGCAGTTACGCGCATGTGCGGATAGTCAGCAGATTGCGCGCTATGAGGCGCTGTTTGAGGATTGGTGGTCGCGTCGTCAGCGCATGTCCGTAAATGATGGCGGTCCGCGTGCGGTGGTTGGTGAGGTTTTGCCGCCGGTTAATACACGCGGCCGTGCGCCTGTAAACAAAGCGGCGGAGTGACTGTTATGAAGCGTTTGGGTGGATTGGCAGCGGGTGTTACGCTTACTGCCGCGTTGGCTGTTGGGCTTTTGTCCGGCAGTGCAGATGCGGCTTTGTCGGAAGAGCCCAATGGCCCCACACATCTGGTGATTGGTCTCGACCTCTCTAAATCCAACCCCCTTGTCACCAGTGATGTTTATGCTCGCCAGGTTGCAGACCGGCTGGCCCAGGAAATTCGTGGTCTCTCCGTTCGATCCAAAGTTACGGTGCGCTCCTTTGGAGTTTACGATACGGGCTCCAATCCGCTTCGTATTGATCAGGTGATCTCTGCGCGTGCGCGCCCGGATGCTGTGGCTGACGGTATTCAAGCGCTGGTATCCAACCTTCCCCGTCTTGTTTCCGAAGGGCGGCTCGAAGCGCAGATGAAAACCAACATCGTGCCGTTTCTGGAAACCATGGCCGGAGGCATTGACTGCTCAACACGGACGAAGATTATCCTGCTGACGGACGGGGCTGAAGATAGCGAGCTTGGGCGTCTGACCCGGTCTGGTGGCACGCTCCCTCCTGCAACACTCGATGCCTTTGCTGGCTGTGATGAGCTTCTCATGCTGGGCATGGGACGGGGCTTTAACAGTCCGAGCACAACTGCGCGGTTCCGGACGGCGTGGACAGAATGGTCTGAAGCAGCTGGTTTTGACCGGTTTGTTGGTCTTTATGACTGGTAATTGACGCGGCTTCGTTCTCGCAAGTAGTGTCCGCTCGCGCGGGTGAGTGTGTTCCCGCATCAGCGGGGTTTTTCTATGGAAGCGGCGCAACTCGTCCTGCCAATCTTTTTCATTATCGCTCTTGGCTATTTTGCCGGGCGTTCAGGGTTTTTGAGCGAAGAAGCGATTGATGGCATTGATAAATACGCCTTCACATTTGCCATCCCCGCTCTGCTCTTTCGCGCACTTGCCAATACGGAACTTCCCGAAGCCCTGCCCTGGGGCTTGTGGCTGTCCTATTATGGCGGTGTGATCATTGTCTGGGCTATCGGGGGTCTGCTTGCGCGAACTGTGCTGAGGCGCTCACCGGCAGACAGTGTGATCATCGGTTTTGGGGGCGGGTTCTCCAATACTGTGATGCTGGGCATCCCGATTATTCTGACTGCCTATGGCGAAGAAGCGGGTGTGCCGCTCTTCTTTATTCTCGCCTTTCATGGCCTCACGCTGTTTACCGTCGCAACCTTTCTGCTGGAGACGACCAAGCCACGTGAAGGCGCAAGCCCTTCGATCATTCAAATTCTGATTGAGAGTGGGCGGGGCATGGTCAAAAACCCCGTGATTATCGCGTTGGGAGCGGGCATTGCGTTTGGGCAGACGGGGCTCGCAATCCCAGAACCGATCGACGTCACGTTGGAAATGCTGGGCCGGTCCGCTATTCCTTGTGCGCTCTTTGTGCTGGGGGCAACTTTGGTGCGTTATGAGATCAAGCGCTCGATTGGTGCGGCGTCGCTCATCGCTCTGGTGAAGTTGGTGCTCCACCCCATCGTGGTATTTGGACTGGCATTCTACGTCTTTGCACTGCCACCGCTTTGGACAAAAGTGTTGGTGACGATGGCTGCCATGCCCACGGGGGTCTATTGCTTCATCCTGGCAAACCGCTATCAGGCAGCACCTGGTGCGGCCTCTTCGGCGGTGGTGCTGGTGACAGGCTTTAGCCTCATCACCCTCACCATTGTGCTCAATATCTTCCTTTGAAGCTCATGCGCTTGCTGGTTTCAGACGCGTTTCCTGGTTCAGGCGGAATAGGTCCGGCCGGACAAACAGGAAGGCCAGTGGTGTCTTTTCAATCAGCTTGAAACCGATAAGCGGTGTGGCAACCGCCACGATGGTGGCTGTCAGGGCGATAAGATCTGCGTTTTCGATGATGCCGGTCTTTGCCAATCCAATGCGCACAACGGCACCGGGTAAGAAGAAGGCGAGATACACATAGAGTGAGCGCTGGCCGATATAGGCGAGCCATTTCAGACGTCCGCGATCCGCTGCCACGCTCAGAAGGGCGATGGTTGCGGCACCGCCGCTAAAAGCGGCGAGCAGACCGAAGAGTGGTTTCGTCGCAATCCCTGCATAGACGAAGAAATAAACCATGGCGAAGGCACCGATAGAGCCTGCGAAAACGCGAAGGGCGTTTTCCCGCGCGAAGTCTGCGAGATTAAAAAAGTATTGGGCGCCAAGGTAACCCGCAACGAAGAACACGTAGCGATCGGCAAACTCATCAACCGCGCCCCAACCCGTATGGATGGGTGCTGCATACAAAATGACAGCGGAACTCATGAGAATGATAGGTGGTACGTTTTTCAGCAGGCGGGTCACCATGAAGAAGATGGCAAGTGCATGGATGAACCAGAGTGTCGAGAAGGGCTCGATGGGCAGCAGTAAGATGTCCGTCATGCTGAAGGCATGATTGCCATACCCCGCGAAACCCATTTTCACGACAAGCTGGATGGCTGCCCAGAGGAAATAGAAATAGACGAAATGAATAAGTTTCGCGTCGATGAATTTGGCGAGATCCCACTTGAGGGATCTGCTCACAAAGAGCCCCGCGATCATGAAAAAGAGCGGCACGCGGAAGGGGCGGGCGAACTCAACAATATCAACCATCCACATATGGGTGACACCCATGCTCTCCATCGTGCCGAGCGAAATGTGCATTTGTGCAACCAGAATGATGGTCACGCCCTTCACATAATCGATCCAGTCGATACGGGAGGGGGCTGTTGCAGTTTGGGGCGCCATATGGGTCATGTCAGTCATGGGATCACGTCCGTTGAGCTCTGAGCACTGCCCACTGTCCCAAAATGGCACATATGTGTGCAGTGGGGGGACGGGTAGCAGCTGATTGCCCTTAACTCAGCAGGATGCGGGCCACTTCACCTGGAAACGCTCTATATGCCGATCATTTTTAGGATGTCGGCCGGCGTTTTCCCAGCACTCCGGAGATCCTTCAACCCCATATCTTTGGCACTTTTGGAGAGCCTGCGGCCCGCCCCATCTTCAATCAACCTGTGATGGCGATAGAGGGGTTCTGGTAGATCCAAAAGGACCTGAAGCAGGCGGTGGATGTAGGTGGCGGGATAAAGATCGCGTCCTCTTGTGACGTGCGTGATGTTTTGCAGGGCATCATCGACGACTACAGAGAGATGATAGGAGGTCGGAACATCCTTGCGGGCGATGACAACGTCGCCGAAAAGTTCTGGTTTGATCTGTTGACGACCGGTCTTGCCAGAGGGACTGCCTTCTTCTTCCATAAAGGTGATTGGGCCTCCTGCCTTGTCGGTTGCCAGGTTTGTCGCCTTCTCAATGTCGAGGCGCCAGGCGAAGGAGCGCCCTTCCCACATCAGACGGTTGCGTTCTTGCGGGTCCATCTCTTTGTAGATGCCGGGGTAGAGGAGAGCACCGTCTGGATCTCGCGGCCAGCGCTCTGCATCAATGCCACTCTCAGTAATTACCTGTTCGATCTCCCGCCGCGTCGCGAAACAGGGATAGACGACGTCCAGGGCACGGAGCTTTTTCAAGGCGCCCTCATAGTCGCTGAAATGTTCTGATTGTCGCCGGACGGGTGTTTCCCAAGACAGTCCCAACCATTTCAGGTCTTCATAAATGCCCTCGACAAATTCTGAACGACACCGGCCAACGTCAATATCTTCAATCCGGAGCAAAAAATCCCCATTCAGCGCGTCGGCTATGCGGGCTGCATACAGCGCTGAATAGGCATGCCCGAGATGGAGCCGTCCATTAGGGCTGGGCGCGAATCGTATGCGGGGGCGGGATTGGGGCATGGGTTTGTCTGTGGAAGCTCCTGCTTGAGCTGAGATTTTGGCCAATATCACCCCACGTTAAGCCTTGCGGCTTCACACGAGCGTCGCACTAGATATAGTATTTTCTCATCAGTAATCGAAACGAGTTTGTGTCTGGTCGAGTTTAGGCGATTCCAGGAGGACGTGACGGTGCAGAGTGGGTTTGCGACACCAGATGGGTGTCCAGCGTTGGTGTTGAATGCGGATTTCCGTCCGCTCAGTTATTACCCCTTGTCGCTTTGGTCCTGGCAGGACGCAATCAAGGCGGTGTTTCTTGATCGCGTCAATATTGTCTCCAACTATGACATCGCCGTTCATAGCCCGAGCTTTGAGATGCAACTGCCCTCTGTTGTTTCTCTCAAGACCTACCTCAAGCCTGCGCAATATCCAGCTTTCACACGGTTCAATCTCTTTTTGCGGGATAGTTTCCTCTGCCAATATTGCGGTGATCCGCAAGAACTGACGTTTGACCATGTCATTCCGCGGCGGCTTGGCGGGCAGACGACGTGGGAGAATGTCATTACGGCATGCGCGCCCTGCAATTTGCGCAAAGGCGGCAAGCTGCCGAAAGAAGCTGGCATGATCCCTCGGCAAAAGGCGTTTCGCCCGACGGTGAACGAGCTTCACAAGAATGGGCGTCGGTTCCCGCCCAACTATCTGCACGATAGCTGGCGCGATTATCTTTATTGGGATAGCGAGCTGGAAGCTTGACCCTCGTTACCGTTGCCGCATTTTCGGACGGAAAACCTGAAGCCCGCTTTTCTTGGAAACGCTTAGGCTTTTTCTGATGCGCGAATTGCTGCCCGGCAGATGGTTTGGATCACGTTTGAGAGCACCGGGTAGCCTGGTGCTTCCTCTGCACCGGCTTCCAACGCTTCTTGCTTGTGCGCCAGCTCTTCTTCACGAAATTGAATGATCGTTTCTTTGAGGTCTGCTTCCGTATCGAGCGCGGACAGCTCTTCAATCTGGCGTTGATAGTGCTCATCGATCACAGACTCGACGGCCACAGTGCACGCATGTGCTGCTTTTTCTCCCATCAGGGCTGTCGCTGCCCCCATGGCAAAGCCGCCCAGATGCCATAACGGATTGAGGGCGGTCGGGCGCACCTGACGATCAGTGACGAGCTTGTTGAAGCGGTCGAGATGTTCTTCCTCTTCAGCTGCCATGCGCGTCAGGCTCTCGGTGATTTTTTTCTTGTGGGGCAGGTTGCGAAAGACAGCAAGCTGGCCTTCATAAATGCGCACAGCCCCATATTCACCGGCATGATCAACCCGGATCATTTCCTTGATGCGATCGGCCGTTGAGGTTTTTCCTGGGTGATCGGCAGCTGCGTTGAACGATGGTTTAGTCATCTCACTCATCTTCCAGTTCGGGCTCCAAGCCGGTCATTGTCCAGTAGCGCGCAAAGGCCACGGCACCCAGTGCGGTCAGTAAAAGGGAGATCAGGAAATTGTATCCCGCCATGGAAATGCCAAAGAGGCTCCAGGGAATTTCGTCGCAGCGGGGGACTGTCACGCCGTTGAGTTGTTGTTGAAACTCCTGAAGGGTGCCGGCCATGAGGCTCGTTCCGGTACAGCCTTGCGGGCCTTCCCACCATTTATATTCCACACCTGCGTGATAGCCGCTTATGCCAACATTGGTGGCGGCTGCTGCGGTACAGATCAAAATGAGGACAATTGGCGCCAGGCCCAGATTTGTTTCCCGGGACAGGATGCCCGCCAGGAGCGAGGCGGGGATGAGTACCCAATAGGGAATGCGTTGCTGAAGGCACAGGGAACAGGGGTCGAGACCCCCGACATGTTCAAAGATGAGCGCATTGCCCAGCGTTACCACGGAGATGGCGAATATGAGCCAGGGTATCTGCCGGTTGGCGATGGGAAGCTTTGTGAGCAAAGACATGGGATCGATCCTACAGGATCAGACCGACCAGGAGGAAGCCACCGATCAGCAGTGCGACAAAAAGGATCGAAAGGAGCCCGAAATATTTGTCGATAAAGGTCCGGATGGGCTCTCCAAACCACCAGAGAAGGCCTGCCACGGCGAAAAAGCGGACACCGCGCGCGACCACGCTTGCGGCCATAAACACGAGGAAATTAAGGCCCGTGGCACCGCTCGCGATGGTGATCACTTTATAGGGGAAGGGCGTCAGGCCCGCGATCAGGACAATCCAGACGCCATAGTCATTATAGCGTTCTGCAAAACTCGCGAATTGGTCGGTATAGCCATAGAAGCCGAGAATGGGCTCGCCCAGCTGGGCAAAGAAGAAAAAGCCGATGGCGTAGCCTGCAATACCGCCAAGGACAGATGCGACTGTGCAGATGAGAGCATAGGTCCAGGCTAAAGCGCGCTTGGCGAGCACCATGGGAATGAGGGCAACGTCAGGCGGAATGGGAAAGAAAGAGCTTTCTGCAAAGGAAACCAATGCCAGCCCCCAGCGCGCGTGGCGATGGGCGGCAAGGTTCATGGTCCAGTCATAGAGGCTGCGCAACATGGGGTCCGTGATAACAGGGTACGAGATTTCTGTCTATTGGGTGCTCTTTCCCTTTGACGTGGGACGCGCCGTGCCTATCATGGCGCCGCTTCGGGCGCATATTTGCGCTAGGAGGCCCCTGTGGCGGAATTGGTAGACGCGGTAGATTCAAAATCTGCTGTCCGTACGGGCGTGCTGGTTCGAGTCCGGCCAGGGGCACCATTTCATAATGTTTGGATATTTTGGCTCGTTATGGAGTTAGTGGCTCACGCAACGCGCAGGTAGCCAGCGAGGCCCGTCTTCTGATGTTCGATGACGTGGCAGTGGAATGCCCAGTCGCCTGGATTGTCGGCGACAAGAGCCACATCCAGCGTCTCTTCTTTCAGCAATAATGCTGTATCCGTCCAGTTAGGTAAGACCTTGCGTTTGTTGGAGCGCACCGGTTTGAACGTCAGGCCATGCAAATGGATGGGATGGACGTTGGGGCTCTCATTGCGGAGGCGCAATATGTAGCTTCTGCCCACCTTCAAAATTGCGAGGGGGCCTGCTCCTGATGCGTCCCCCTGCCAAGCCGTGCGATTGATCGACCAGAATGTGTAGCCAAGGGTGCCGCACAATCCATTGTTGGGCAGATCACCAGATGGCGACCAGCCGAAGACAAACTCGATTGTTTCCGCATTTTCCAAGTTAGGTTCTGGCACATGATTGGGTGTAAGGGGCTTTAAATCAATCAAGGGGCGTTTTGGGTTTGTGCCAATGGCGCGCAGTCGTGCGAGGCGTTTGGGGGCGCCGGGGATGTCTGCCATCAGCTCGATTTCTTGTTCTTCGCTCTGTGGAATTTCGATCGCAAAGTCGACGCGCTGTCCCGGTGACAAGATCAGCGGCTCAGCTTCTGTTGGCCAGGGAACGGGTGCGGCAACGGGGTGTCCGTCGAGTGCGATGATCTGACCTTTGGCCCCTGGCAGGAAGAGTTTGTAGATCCGGGTCATGTCTGTTGCGATTACCCGCAATCTGGCGAGGCCCCCGGCGCGTGCTTCGTAAACCGGGTCTTGGTCCCAATTGGCTGTCATCACGGTGCCATGGGTACCGCCTCTTGCCGCGCCTCTGGCTGTAAAGAGCTCTTTGAATTGTCCGTCATCCCCCAGTCTGAAGTCGTGCAGATTGACGGTGATATCATCGTCGAAGCCCGGGTCCTCTGCTTCATCGACAATCAAGGCACCCGTCAGGCCAAGTGCCATCAGCTCCATTGTCATGCAGTGCGGGTGATACCAATAGGTACCGGCATCCGGTGGCGTAAAGGCGTAGCGAAAGGTTTCACCTTCGCGCAGGGGGAATTGCGTGAGATAGGGAACACCGTCCATCGCATTGGGGAGGCGAATGCCGTGCCAATGCATGGTCGTGTAGTCAGGCAATCGGTTGGTGACGTTCGCAAAGAAAGGCACCCCTTGTCTGGCGCGCAAAACGGGGGGTGGCGCATTCGCTGAAAGGCTCACCATTCCCTTTGTGAGAGACTGAGGCAGCACGTTGTAGCGCGCTGGCTGAATATCGAGAGAGACTTCCCCACTGCTGGAGACCTGAAACGGATCACATGCATTGAGCGCCAAAGCGGATGTCGCGGCGGTGGCGCTTTGCAAAAATTGACGACGATGGAGCATGCTGTGGCTCGCCCAAGGAATTTCAGGAGATGATCAGGACATCAAAAAGCACAGAGTCTGGCAAGGCGTTCTGGTGATGACATCTCGTCGCGGGGCCGGGATGTCGTCTTGCGGCTGACCTGGCTTTTCATCCTTTGGGAAGCGAATAGGCGCCCAGCATTTCGCCCAGCCATTTTCTGAACCGTCGAGGGGCGTCTGCGTCCCCTTCAAAGCCGCACGCTTCATAGAAATAGTCGCCCACAACGGCTTCGCCGAAAGCTGAGTTTGCAATGAGCAACACCAGGAACATGGTTTCTTCGCGCTCTGGATGGGGCAGCTCTGCGCTGTCTGCCAGCTTGCACCGTGCAGTGTGTCCGCGGTCGGCGATTTCAGACATGAGGTCTGTGGTTGGGTTGCCTTCCGGGTTTGCATCCGTCAAGAGCATCCAGGACAGAAGTTTGGCCGTTCCCTGGTCGCTGAGGGCTTCGAATGTATTGTCCACGAGACTGGGCATCTGGGACTCGACCTTCTGGTCATATTCACCTTCCAGAACACCCAGGAGTTTTTCTCGGAGCTGCGACGTGGTGCGATCGACCAGTGCATTGACCAATCCGGCGCGGCTCTCGAAATGATGCAGAATGGCGGGATGAGAGATGCCCACGTCCCGGGCAATGTCCTGCAACCGTATGCCCTCCGGGCCTTGCTCTGCGAGGCGTTTTGCGGCGGCATCTAAAATGACACGCCTGGATTCTTCCGCAGAGCGACGAATACGCTTGGTCGGGGTCGGTTTTGCCTCAACCGTCAATTCTTCGAGTATTTTGCTCATGCCGCCCGCCTTGCCTCATCCCCGGTCTTAATATCTGTTGTTCCATCATAGCGACCAGCGCCGATCATGAAAGTGCGGAGATGTACTCCACAAAATTCAAAGTGTGTGTTCTTCGCCCGAATCCCCTCAAAATGGACTTTGTTCAATAAGCGGAGGCGTCATGATTAAGGTAAATGGGCTTAAATCCTGTGATACGTGCAAAAAGGCCCTGAAGTGGCTTGCTGCAGAAGGCCTTGAGCACAGTTTTAGGGATGTTCGTGCAGATGCTGTGACCCTTGGTGAGGTTACCCGGTGGGGCGATGCTGTGGGATGGGACACGTTGGTGAACAAAGCCAGCACGACTTGGCGCGGCCTGACGGATTCTGAGAAAGCCATTGCGGTGGGTGAGGGGGCGGCGCAGCTGCTTGTCGAAAACCCGACTTTGATTAAGCGACCGGTTTTTGAAGCGGGTGATACAGTTTTGATCGGTTTTAAGGCGGCTCAGCAAGCGGCTCTCAAGGCGACCTAAATGACACGTGGTGTGCCTCTCCTCCCCATCCAGACCGAACGGTTAGGCTTGCGCGAGTTTGCTCTCATAGATCTTGGGGCGATGCACGCCTATGCCAGCAGGGAGGATGTCACTCAATATCTGATGTGGGGGCCAAATGACCAACGTGCGAGCGAAGGACAGCTCATGACCTTTGTTGAGGTGCAGTCCCATATCCCGCGTTTGATCTATGAGCTTGCGCTGACCTTGCGAGGCGATGACCGAACCTTTGGCGCGCTCTGTCTTTATCTTGATGAGCGCGGGCTGGAGGCTGAGTTGGGCTTTGTCCTTCATCCCGACTTTTGGGGACAGGGGCTGGCCACAGAAGCTGCCGCTGCGCTCATGGCCTGGGGCTTTGACAGGCTCAATCTCGAGCGCATCTGGGCGACATGCGACACACGAAACGAGGCATCTGTCCGTGTGCTGGAGAAAATCGGGATGGTCCGCGAAGCAACCCTTCGCGGGACGCGGGAGACGGCAGATGGGCTTGTGGACCAATACCAATATGGTCTTACGGCGTTCCTCCCGGCTTAGTCTGGCTTTGCCATACACCTAATCCGAAAGATGAGCACGGCGTCTTGTTTGGTGCTTTCCAGCAGTTCGTGCCCGCTTTCCTGGCAAAAGTGGGGAAAGTCGATGGCGGCAATCGGGTCGGTGGCGTGAACTGTGAGGGTGTCGCCGGGGGTCAGGTCCCGCAGGCGCTTCTGGGCGCGCAGGACTGGGAGCGGACAGGTGAGGCCCGTCACGTCGAGGAATAGGTCCTGATTTTCCGCCATCTTGTCTCCACGCTGTCCCACCTCTTCATAGTCCGGGCAAAACCCCATTCATACTAGGGTATCGGACAGGATGGGCACCGGTTCTGCTTGACCCAAAAAATGTGTGCCGGTTACATACCATTGTAGCAAAAGAAGAAAAATGGGAGGTGGCCCAATGGGTCTTATTCAAAGTATTGGCAATGATGTGACCTTCGCGCGCGCCGCCCTGCGTTCCCTAAAAAAGGTGAACGCGATCCTTGGGGACGAAAAACGTACGTTTGCGGACATCATCGAGGATTTCGCTCGCACCAAGCCTAACAATATCGCGATCGTCTCTGACCAGGGCACGATGACATACGCGGAGCTTGATGCGGCCGCCAACAGATATGCAAGGTGGGCAAAAGAGCAAGGTGTTGGGCCTGATGTCTCAGTAGCGCTTTTGATGGAAAACAGAGCGGAATATCTGGTCGCCTGGATCGGGATCATCAAGGCTGGTGGTGCGGCCGCGCTCATTAATACCAACCTGACAGGTGGCCCGTTGGTGCACTCGCTCTCCATTTCCGGTGCGGACCATCTGGTGCTCGGTGCAGAACTGGCCGAGAATTTTTCAACAGCGGTCGACAGTCTTGATCGCCCGATGAAGGTTTGGGCGACCGGCGGTGTGGTTCAAGGAACAGAAGACCTGGACGCGGTTCTGGCAGACCGCTCACCTGAAGCGCTTCCAAGCGACTATCGTGCAGGTCTCACGACGGACAATACAGCGCTTTATATTTATACGAGTGGCACAACGGGTAACCCGAAGGCTGCGAAAATTCCCCACGTTCGGTTGATGATCATGATGGGTGGTTTTGCTGCCGCGACTAACTCGACTGAAAAAGACCGAATGTATGTTTGTCTGCCCCTCTATCACTCAGCGGGAGGCGTTTGCGCCGTTGGTATCACGCTGACTGTGGGGGGATCGGTTATCATTAAACGCCGCTTCTCTGCACGGGAGTTCTGGGATGATGTGGTCGATAATAAAGCGACACTCTTCCAATATATTGGCGAGCTCTGCCGTTACATGTTGAACACAGACCCGCACCCGAAAGAACGTAAGCATAAGTTGCGTACAGTTGTGGGGAACGGGTTGCGCCCCGAGATCTGGCCTGCTTTCCAGGAGCGCTTCAAAATCCCTAAGGTCATTGAGTTTTATGGTGCGACGGAAGGCAATGTTGCGCTGGTGAATTATGATGGCACGGTGGGGTCAATCGGTCGGATCCCCAGCTGGGCGAAGTCAAAATACAATGTTGAGATTGTGAAATTCGACATTGAAAGCGAAGAACCTATTCGGGGCGCTGACGGGCTCTGCGAGACCTGTGCGCCAGGTGAAGTAGGTGAGGCGTTGGGCAAGATTGACTCCAGTCTTCCAACGGGTCGTTTTGACGGTTATGCAGACAAGGCGGCGACGAACAAGAAGATCCTGCGCGATGTTTTTGAGAAGGGCGATGCCTGGTTTCGTACCGGCGACCTGTTGAAACAGGATGAGAAAGGCTACTTCTATTTCGTTGACCGGATTGGCGATACGTTCCGCTGGAAGGGTGAGAATGTTGCGACATCAGAAGTGGCCGAAGCCCTCTCGGTGTTTGAGGGCATTAAAGAAGCCAACGTCTATGGCGTGAATGTGCCTGGTGCTGACGGCAGAGCCGGTATGGCCTCCATCGTTTCAGAGAAAGAAGTGGACCTGCCGAAGTTGCGGGCTCATCTGGAAAAGGAACTTGCTGTCTACGCACAACCATTATTCATCCGTATTCAGCCAGAAATGGAGATCACCGGTACCTTCAAGCATCGCAAGGTCGAGTTGGTGAAAGAAGGGTTTGACCCTGAAACGGTTGAGGACCCAATCTATTTCAATGATGCGGCGGCGAAGGCTTTCGTACCGCTGGATAAAGAACTCTACGAGAAGATCAATGGCGGTGGTGTGCGTGTCTGACATGTGAGGTCAGAATGCAAAAGGGCGGCTCCAGAAATGGGCCGCCCTTTTTCGTTGCGTGATGCTGATTATTCAGCGGCATCGGTCTCATGCATTGCGGCAGCGGCAGCCAGAATGTCCGGGCTGATATTCTCTGTGCCTTTTTCCTCAATGTGCTTGGCAATTCGAGTGCCCACAGCGGCAATCGCTGCGCCCATAAAGGTCTCGTGATTGTCTTTCACCCAGTCGTAACTTTCGTTGCGGTTGGTGTTCAGGCCCTGGAATTTAGGCATGACATAGCGTGCCATCAGCTCATAGGAGTTTTTGGTCCGCTCGAAGTTCGCCCAATTGTGTGCCATGAACAAGAACGCTCCATAGCCCCCGGATTGTTCTTCAAGGCGATCAAGTTGTGCGATGGCATCTTCGGGTGTGCCGATGACAGCGAGGCCAGAATCGATGAGTGCATCCACAGGATCACCCGCATCGTCGGGCGCGAGCGGCAGTGCGGCGACTTCGCGGAAATAGGTCAACCAGTTGTTTAGGCCGAAAGCGACATCTGCACGGGCCTGTTCGCGTGTTTCGGCAATGTGCATCGGACCAACAAGGCGCCAGCCAGAGCGGTCCATCACGTTCCCATGTTCCTTGGCTTTTTCTTCCGCAATGGCCCAGTTGGAGGCCAAGGCGTTGAACCCACCAGCTGATGTGGCCCCAAGGGAGAGAAGGCTGAGGCCCAAGCGACCCGCGGCAGTGGCCCCGGTAGGGGAGACCTGGCTTGCGGTTGCGATTTCCACAGATGGCCTTGAATAGGGCGTCATCTGCAAACGCGCTTCGTTCAGCTCAAACCAGTCTGACTTGTGGGTGACGGTTTCACCACGAAGCAGGGGAACAAGCACCTCAAGCGCTTCGTCCATTTTGTCACGTTGTGTTGCGACGTCGATGCCCATCATGAAGGCATCTGACGGAAGGGCACCCGGCCCGACGCCAAACATCACGCGGCCGCGGGTCATGTGGTCCAACTGATTGATGCGGTCTGCGAGCATCAGGGGATGGTGATAGGGGAGCGATGAAACGCCGGTGCCTAGGCGGATGTGTTTCGTGCGTTCAGCGGCGGCTGCGATGAACACTTCCGGGCTTGCAATAAGCTCAAAGGCGGCGGAGTGATGTTCGCCGACCCAAGCCTCGTCATATCCAAGCTTATCCATCCATTCGATCAGTTCCAGGTCGCGATGTATGGCAAGCGTTGGATTTTCATTTAGCGGGTGGAAGGGGGCGATGAAGGCGCCAAAGCGTAACTTAGGTCCGGACATGATTATTTCCTCTGTTTTTTTGGGTTGTTTGTCTTTTTATTTTGGTCGTTCTTTAAGTCTTCAAGCCGTTCAACATGATGTTCAGGAGGTCTTCGCCGGCTGATTGTGGAATGTCGTTTCTGTCACTGCTCCAGGCGGAAACGAAGGAGCCCCAGCTGGCGACCAGGGCTGCGGCAACAAGGTCGGGCGCGACTGTTTTGCTGAACTCGCCTGCGAGCTGCCCCTCTCTCACAATGCCTGTGATCAGGTCGAGAATGCCCGCATTGGCTTCCGTCGCTGCTGTGGGAAGGGAAGGCTGATCCAGAAACTCCCGAACCATTTTGCGCATGATCTCGGCATTTTGCTCCCAATCGTCCACGAGGGCGCTGACCATGAAGCGGAGTTTGTCTTCGGCCGTGCCGTCTACATCGATCAGGCGCTTTTCGAGCGTGGCAGTGAGGCGCTCGTTGAATTCGGTCAGGAGGTCCGCTTTGCTCGGGAAATGAAGAAAGAAAGTGGCCTTGGCGACATCCGCCCGCTCGCAGATGTCCTCAATCGTCACCGCGTCATAGTCCCGGGCTGCAAAGAGCGCCATGGCAGCGGAAAAGATGCCCCGCCTTGTCTGCTCTTTCTTGCGTGAGCGTCGGGATGGAACGCCCGCGACGACTGGGTTTTCGGATGCATTCACGCTCGCGGCCTTTCATTTGCCTCAAAAACTAGACCGTAGTCTAATTTTACGAAATAACTGAGTCAAACAGTGGTGTCCGGCTTAAAGTCCAGGCATCGAAAAACAGCTGAAAAGGGAGAGATTGATGGGACGTTTGGACAATAAGGTGGCTTTGGTGACCGGTGGTGGCAGCGGCATTGGTCGTGGTGCAGCAATTGCGATGGCGGCTGAAGGCGCGAAAATCCTGGTCACAGACATTGATGCGGAAGGCGGCGAAGGTACCGTTTCCAAGATCAAGGAAGCCGGCGGTTCAGCCAAATTTGCCCCTCAAGATGTGACGGACGAAGCCCGGTGGGGCGAGATTGTTGCCATTGCCGTTGAGACTTTTGGTGGCCTTCATGTGCTGCTTAACAATGCCGGTATTGCCATCGGTGCGCCGGTGACGGAGATGAGCCTGGAAGATTGGCGCGTGCAGACAGCCATCAATATTGATGGTGTGTTTCTCGGCTGCAAATACGCAATCCCTGCGATGGCCGAAAGTGGTAGCGGTTCCATCATCAACGTGTCTTCTGTTGCCGGGCTTGGCGGCGCGCCGGGACTGTCGGGCTATTGCGCGACAAAAGGGGCAGTGCGTCTCTTCTCCAAAGCGGTTGCGCTTGAGTGCGCGCAGGCTGGAAACAATATCCGCAGCAATTCTGTTCACCCCGGCATTATCGATACGGCGATCTGGACCAAGTCGATCATCGACAGTGACACTTTCGGCAATTCGGACGCGATTGTTGAGGGCGCCAATGCCATTGACCCGGACACACTTGCCTCTCTCAGTGTTCCGGTTGGGAAAGCGGGTCTGCCTGCGGACATTGCTGCCGGTGTTGTCTTTCTGGCATCTGACGAAAGCCGCTACATGACCGGGACAGAACTCGTCATTGATGGGGGAATGACAGCGAGCTGACCGCCCGGTTTATGTGTTAAGGCGGAGAGAATGGGTTGCATCGGGCTCACGGGTCGGTTGAAATCCATAGGCTTCGTAAAAGGCTGCCGCCTCCGCACTGTCTGTGCGGAGGCGCACCCGGTGGAAATAGCTCCCGGCTTGCGACAGCAGCGTGTCCACCAGAGCGCGTCCGATGCCTGATCGCCGATAGGGCGAGGAGACGTAGAGATGTCGCAGGCGGCCGGTGGTTGCCTCAATCGCGTAGGGGTCTTTGTTGAGACCGCCGATGGCGACTAAACGGTCGTCTAGGCTTACACCTACGACATATTCGCCAGGCGTTGCGAAGCGGTTTGTCCCCGTGTCCCACTCGCTCTGCATCCGCTCCAGAAAAGCATAACTCTCGCTGGCGGCTTCTGCTGCCAGGGCCTGAAACCCGTCATGGGGCAGTGTGATGACTGATGTTCTGAAACGAAGATCCATTGCGGCTGTGTTAGGCCGTTTTCATCACGAAGAACCCGGCGCGTGGGAAGTGGACCACGACGTCGCCGACACGCGGGTCGTTTCGTTTGATCGCAATGTGTTGCGCGGAGGAGGAGACAAGCTCGCCTGCAATGGGGTCGCGACCATAATCGTCTGCCATGACGCTCACTTGATCGCCAGGCTTCAGGCCATTGGGTTCGCCTTGATCCGCTGTTTCCCTGGCAACGCTTGTAAATTCCTTTGCGATGTCCAGAGCTTCTTCGCGCCCTAATTCCTTGCGGTCACCGTGGCCGATTTCCTGAATGCGTTTTTCCCAAACGGTGACGTTTTTGAAGGCATCAATCACAGCGGCGCCCGCAGGTGCGATCCAGCGAATGAAGGCGAGATTGTAATAGGCGTTTACGTCGGCAATGCCTGCTTTGTCACCCATCAGGAAGGCGCGCTTGTCGGAGAGTTGTTCTTCCAGCCAATCCAGCTGCGCGCGGAGCTGCTCTTTCATCACTGGTACCGCCATCTTCATTTCTTCTGTGTTGAAGGGACGGCCCATCAGTTTTTCACGGTCCTGCATGAAAGCTTCGTCTGCAAAACCCTCTGTGCTGCCAAAGATCACCGCGACGGCGGCCTGGAAAAGCACGCGGTCCGTCCAAAGGCCCATGCCCCAGCCCAGCGCCCTGTCGCCGCCCACAAAGAGGGACGGTGTTGGGAAGCGTTTCTCCAGCTCACGCAGGATGATCTGTGTGTCGCAATACACATCAGCGCCAATCTGCATGACAGGAATTTTGCGGTAACCACCGGTGAGCGCTGTCAGTTCCGGCTTTGGCATGATGACCGGCTGGTCAACGGCGTACCAGGTGAGCCCCTTGATCCCAAAGGCCACGCGCACTTTCTCAGAGAAGGGCGAAATGTCGTACTGATGGAAGAGGATGGCGTTTTGCATGTCGGTCATAGGGCGCTCGCAGGTTGATAGAGGTGTTCAGGAAAAGTCGTTTGAAAAGCGGATGTTCTTTTTGTCCAAGCCCTTGGCAATCACGTCCAGGCCTGCGGTCTTCACCATCCATTCCAGGCGATGGTCGCGATATTCCCGCTTGAAGAGGCCTTGCTCAACAATGTCAGCGACCATGGTCATACCTTCAATGCTGGCGGCAGCTTCTTTTGCTGTCTGGGCGACGGCTGGCCGCGCGTTGGTGCGCGCCGCCCAGGCTTCGAGTTTGGAGCCTGAAAGGGGCGTGTTGCCGAAAGAGGCCGATCCGTTCACATAGGGAATAACAGAGAGATCTCCCCATCCGAAGCTTGCGCCATTCAACCAGTCGGCCTCGCCCAGCTGGTCTTCCAGCCACGCGAAGAAGCCTTGAGTTTGTGCGGCTGCCTTTTTGAAGATGACGTCGGCGGCAGCGCCGTCTGCGCGCTTGAAATAGGCGACTTCGCCCAGACCCCAATTGATGGCCTCAAACTGTGTGTCCATGACGTCTTCAATCATGCGAACCCGCGCGCGATCTGCTGCGCTTGCGGGTAGCAGGGAGGGGGTGGGCCATTTGTCCTCAAGATATTCAAGGATGATCGTGCTGTCGAAAATGGCAAATCCGTCATCGACGAGCGCGGGGACTTCTCCCCGCGGATTGGCGTTCAGGAAATCTCCGCCCGTGTCCCCTGACCCGATGGCGTCAGGGGTTGCCAGGTCAAACTCAATGCCCTTTTCGCGCAGCGCGATCTTGTTCTTCTGTGCGTAAGGAGAGAGCGGATGTTCGTAGAGGGTCAACATGGGGTGGGTCTCTGTTAGTTTGAGGTGATTTAGGTCAGCGGCGGTCTTTGGCAAGTTCGGCCATTTGCCCAAACAGAGTTGGGATGTCTGGCTCTGCCTCTTCGCCGGAAAATTCGCGGTAGAGAGTGGTGACGTTGATGATGATGCGCTCACCGTCGCCCCAGCTGTCATAGTCGGAGAAATTGATGTCGCGGCAGGCATCCATGGCGTTCAGGCCTGCATCATAGCGCTTCTTTGCTTCGTCTCTTGTGTAGATCAGGTAATCCTGAACTGCTTTGACGCCGCGTTTGTCGGTGATGGGGCCGTGGCCTGGAACCACTGTCTCCACATCCATCGCCATGATGGCGTTGCAGGCGTCAATCCAGTTCTGCACCGGCCCTTCCCACATGATGGGATGACCTTCAATAAAAAGAATGTCGCCGGTATAGACCGTCTTGTCTGAGGGCACATGGGCGATGATGTCGCCTGGCGAGTGGGCGGGACCGACATGGGTCAGATGGACCTGCTTGTCACCCACTTTCCGTGTGAGTTCGGTCTCAAATGTCGTGGTGGGTAAGGTCTGGGTCACCCCCTTAAAGTCGAATGCCCCAAAGCTTTTTGTAATGAAGGCGCCCAGATCCCCCAGATCAGGTGCCATGTCGAGAAAGCCTGCAAGCAAAGCAGGGGGTTCTTTCAACATGGCTTCGGCGGCCAATTTGTGGGCGATGATCTCTGCCCCTTCACAGCATTCATTGCCGTTGCAATGATCCCCATTGTGATGGGTGTTGACGAGCGTGTGGATATTGTTCGCTGCCTTTGGTTCTGCGGCGCGCATCGTGTCCAGCATCTCCCGGGTTAGCGGCACGTCGAACAGGGTGTCGACGAGAAGGGCTTCATCCCCATCCACAATCAATCCGGCATTCGACCAACCCCAACCACCGTCTGGCTGGAGGTAGGCATAGCCCCCATTGCCCAGATCATGCAGACCTTTGGTGTAACTGAATTGGGGTAGGCCAAGTGACATGAGAATTCCTCCCGATTGGATTTAGCGGATGGTGGTAAGGCCGGCGTCGACCGCCAATATTTGTCCATTAACGTAAGATGCTTCGCCGGACATGAGAAAGAGTGCCGCGTAGGCGACCTCCCAGCCGGTTCCCTGGCGTCCGCCTGGAATATTGGTGCGCGCGCGGCTGGGTCTGCCCTGGCTGGAGAGACGGCCGAGCGGCGTGTCGATCAGGCCGGGGGCCACAATGTTGGCTCTGATGGCTTTTGGTTCTGCTTCCAATGCCACGTGACGCATCAAGCCGCCTAAAGCAGCTTTGGAGGCATCATAGGAGGGTATGCGGCTTCCGGGCTTCATGGAGGCGACGGAGGAGACAAAGAGAATAGAGCCGCCCTCTTCCATGGCGGGGAGTGCGGCTCTGCAAGCCAACATGGGCCCACGCAAATTGACGGCCATGACCTGATCCCAGAGATCGGGTGTGGACCCCTGCAATTGCATGCCAGCGCCAATGCCCACATTGAGCACGATGCCGTCCAGGCCATCCAGCGTGGTGTGTGCGTCGCTTACCATCTGCTCAACCTGATCCGGTTTTGAAATGTCAGCGGTGATGGCGAAGGCGCGTCCACCTTCCGAGGTGATCTGATGGACCGTTGTTGTGGCGGAATCTGTGTCCATGTCAGCAATAGCGATATGTGCACCCTCGCGCGCGAAGAGAACAGACATGGCGCGGCCATTGCCAATCGGGTCTGTCTCTGCGTCAACGGTGCGTTGACCGCCACCCACGATGAGAATGCGTTTGTCGGTCAGTCGGCTCCGACCTGGCGCGGCACCTGTTGCCTCATCACTTAGAGGGAGAGGGGTATAGGGGCGCTTTTCTTTTTGGTCGGTCATCTCAACTGCCTCTGCTCAAGCTTTTGACACCTTCTTCAATTGCTTCAAGACCAGAGCCATCAATGTCGGTTTCTTCAAGCTCGACTTCGAGTGTTTCCAGGAAGCGGCAGACCATCAGATAGGTGCCAACGACAATGGTGAGCTCGATGGTTTGCGCATCGGAGAGGTGTGCGTGGACGGCGTGGAATGTCGTGTCAGAGACTTTCACCTGTGCGACCTGCTCATCGGCAAAGAGGAGTGCCGCGTTTTCGGCATCGCTGAACACAGGGTTTGGTATGGAGCCCTTCACCGCCTGGATTCTGTCTTCTGTGAGTCCAATCGTGCGGGAGACCCGCTCGTGCTGATGGACTTCATAGGCAGATCCGCACAGATGCCCCACGCGCAAGATCACCAGCTCGCGAAGGTCCACTGGCAGCACGCCGTCGTTCAGGTAGGCGCTTATAAACTGCATGAAGGGTGGGAAGGAGGCCCCTGCGCCTGACATCATGCGAAAGACATTGAGTGGCGGCAGGCTTGCCATCAGCTCCCGGTTTTCAGGTGACAGGTCGTTGGGGTCCGGGTAGGGAAGGCGCGCCATTTCTATTTGCGCTCCAGGGCTTTCAGATCGACACCTGCCGTGCTGCCTTCCTCTTCAATGTCTACATCGAAAGTTTCCAGGAACCGGGAGACCATCATGTAGTAGCCGATGGTGAGCGTCAGTTCCTGCATTTCCTGGTGGCTTAGATGCTTGCTTAGGGGATCGAAGGTCGCGTCGCTGGCCCGTACGTTCAACACGACGTCATCGGTGTAGCGCATGACCAGACGTTGAAGATCGTCAAAAGCCGCAGCGTCGGGACCCTCGTGGAGCGCCTTGATGAGGTCGTCTGACATGCCGATTTGGCGGCCAATGCGTTCGTGCTGATGAACCTCGTAAGAGGCTTTTGATAATACACCCACACGGATGATTGCAATTTCGCGCAGGATTGCATCGAGTTTCGCGCGTCCCAGAATATGGTTGCCGAGGCTGGTGAATTTGGCGAGCAACCCATTTGAGTGCGCCATCATCCGAAAAATGTTGAGACCCGGTAGTTTCTCGATTGTTTCTTTTAGTTTGTCGTCAGCATTTGCTGGATCGAAGTACGGAATACGCGCCATGTCTCACCCCTGTTTTATCTCCGCGGCATTTTTGCCGTCTCATGGGCATTATCCTAGTAGGGGTTGAGCGTTTTGTCGCGCTAGAGTTCTGTCAGGGACAAAATGAGCCTTGGAGGTCTGATGAGTATAACCCCAGCGGGCATTCTTGCTTTTTGGCGGGAAGCGGGTCCGGAGAAATGGTTCAAGAAGGACCCTGCGTTCGATCAGGCAATTGCTGCGCGGTATGGCAGTGCCGTGGAGCAGGCGATGACGGGCGCGCTGGACCATTGGTCAGAGACGCCGACCGGATCACTGGCGCTTGTGCTTGTTCTGGACCAGTTCACGCGGAATATCTGGCGGGAGGATGCGCGCGCTTTTTCCGGGGATGGAAAGGCGCTCTCTGTGGCAGAGAGAGCGATAGAGACGGGTCAGGATTTTCTGATTTCGCTTGAGGACCGGCAATGGCTTTACATGCCCTTTATGCATTCTGAAAGCCTGGATGTGCAGCGTCGTGGCCTCGTCTATTTCAAAGACAGGCTGGAAGATCCAAACACTTTTGATTTTGCTGTCCTACACTGGGAGATCATAGAGAAATTCGGGCGCTTTCCTCATCGCAATGAGCTGCTTGGTCGTGAAACCACTTCAGAGGAACAGGTATTTCTCGATGAAGGTGGGTTCAAGGGGTGAACAGGTGAGGGGCTGAGAAGTCGGCACAAAAAAAGAGGCGCTAAAAGCGCCTCTTTTGATTTGGTTCTGAGTGGACGCTTTATGCGGCGCGCACGTCCTTCAGGAATTTGTCCACTGTGGTTTTCAGTGACTCTGATTGTCCTGCAAGCTCACCAGCTGCTTCCTGAACTTCCGTTGCAGCACCGGCAGATTCTTTTGCCGCTGCGGAAACCCCGGATACGTTCACTGTCACTTCGTTTGAGCTTGATGCAGCTTCTTGTACGTTGGTGGAAATCTCGATTGTTGCTTCCTGCTGTTGCTCAATTGAGCTGGCAATCGCATCTGAGATTTCGCTGATTTCTCCAACGGTGGTTGTGACTTCACGAATAGCGGTGACCGCTTCGTCGGTAGAGGCTTGAACAGCAGCGATCTGCTGGCTGATCTCGTCGGTCGCACGAGCTGTCTGGTTGGCCAGCTCTTTGACTTCGGAGGCAACGACTGCGAAGCCTTTGCCTGCATCACCTGCTCGTGCCGCTTCAATGGTTGCATTGAGGGCCAGGAGATTTGTCTGCTCAGCAACATCCTGGATCAACGTCACTACTTCGCTGATCTGTTTTGCCGCTGAAGACATGCCTTCGATGCGGGTATTGGCATCTTGTGCTGTTTCCGTGGCCTTACGGGTGACGGCTGTTGACTGCTCAACCTGTCTGCGGATTTCCTGAATGGAGCTGGAAAGCTCTTCAGCAGCACCGGCAACCGTTTGCACATTTGTGCTGGCTTCTTCTGAAGCAGCGGCAATGGCGGTCGATTTAGCGTTGGTTGTTTCAGACGTTGCGGTCATGGCGGAGGCGGTGTGTTCCATCTCCGTTGCAGCTGCGCTTACGGCACCCAGCATCTGAGCCATTGAATCGTCGAAACCAGAGATCAAGTCTTCGATCTTTGCAGTCCGAGCTTCTTTGGCTTTCTGCTCTTCTGCCTGTGCCGCTTCCAGTGCGATACGATCAATTGCGTTCTGTTTGAAGACTTCAACAGCCTTGACCATGTCACCGATTTCATCGGCTCGATCCCCATGAGCGATATCTACCTCTGTTTCACCAGCCGCCAAACGGTTCATTGCATCAGTTGTCTGGGAAATTGGGTTTGCGATCTGACGCGCCAGATACACGCCGATGGCGGCAATAGCTGCCATGAGGGCCACTGAGATCATCGCGATGATGTTTCTCATGGTTCTGTGACCTGCCAGGACCTCATCTTCGCCAATTTGTGCGACGAGTGCCCATTTGACCCCTAAGAACTCCTTCTTCTGGGCATAGGTCCGAACGAGATTTCCGAGGTGGTTGGTGTCGTAGTCAGACTGTCCGCGTGCTTCGCCTGCAAAAATTGCGTCGATCGCTGCTGCGTGCACTTCTGTTACGAGCAGATTTGGGGTGCTGGACAGACGCGAGTCAGCCCGCATGAGGTCATCACTACCGACCAGCAGAACTTCACCAGTCTCTCCCAAGCCGTCGGATGCCTGCATGAGCGTGTTGATGACATCAGCGGGCATCATGAGGGCGAGGACGCCGATTTTTTTGCCATCCTCGAAGACAGGCTTTGCAATGAAACTTGCTGGGTCCCCATGGGCAGGTTCAAACGCAGCATAGTCAGTGAAGGAGTTTGCAGTGCCGTCTGACGCGCTCACTGCTTCGCGGAATATGACACCCAGGTTAGTGTCCTTCCACTCGCCGGAAATGAGGTTGGTCGCAAAATCGGGTTCTTTGTAGACCGAATAGATCAGGTTTCCGTCCAAATCAAAAAGGAAGACGTCGTGATATCCTTTGCCGAGAGTAAAGGTTCTGATCCAAGGGTGATACTTGGCATGCAGTTTGGAATAGAAAGACCCGTCGCTGCCCTCATCAAGCAGATATCTGCTGCTTTCAGGGTGCGGGTTTGAGGCGATATAGACTTCCTGGAGATAGCCGGTAGGGTCGGTGCCAAGTGTGTCCCAGGCTCTCGAAAAGTCGTGGATGGCGGAATGAATGTGAGGGCTATCCGCCATAATCTCTAAATCTTTTTGGATCGACCCCATATACTGGGCGAAGGAGTCGCCGCGGCCAGCCAAAGTTGCTGCGAATTTGGAGTGTGCGGCGTCATCAAGAGCTGACGTAGCCTGCATGTAGGTGGAAATGCCGACGCCAAGTGCGGCAATGAGCGAGCAACCGACAATCGTTAGCGGAAGCTTTTGTGCAAGTTTTAGTTTCGTCAGTTTCTCAATCATTGAAATGATCCCTATTTCCACCCGGTGTAATTAGATTTCAAAATATCCGTGTATAAAGTGTCCGTGTATCTAAGGGACTAATTTGGGACACAAATCTAAAGATTGATTTAAATGTCCAAAAAAGATCTAAGTATTCAGGCCTCGATCTAAAGATTGGTAGTTTTCCTCGTTTTTTTTATGAGTTCTTCTTGTTGTTTGGTGCCCGGCATTGAAGAGGGCGGCAACCTTCGTAATACTCCAGCTCATAAAACAAATGGGGAGGCGTACATAGAATGGCACTTGATCCACAGGTGAAAGCGTTGCTGGACGGGCTGAATGCGGCGGGTGGTACACCCATGTCCGAGATGAGTGCGGCGGACGCACGGGCGATGTATCTGGAGCTGAAAGATCCGCTCGATGTGTCGATTGGCAAGGTGGAGGACAAGATTGTCCCTGGGCCTGGCGGAGATGTGCCGGTTCGCCTCTATACACCCGTGGCTTCTGGCGGTGGCGCGCTGCCCGCGATTGTCTTCTTTCATGGGGGGGGCTGGGTGATTGGGGATCTCGACACCCATGATGCGCTCTGCCGATCGCTGGCGAATGAAAGTGGCTGTAAGGTGGTGGCGGTGGACTACCGTCTGGCGCCTGAACATTGCTGTCCGGCGGCTGTGGATGACTGTTACGCCGCAGTTGAGTGGGTTGAAAAGAATGGTCCCAGCCTTGGCATTGATGTGAACGGCATTGGTGTTGCCGGCGACAGTGCTGGTGGCAATCTCGCTGCTGTCGTCTGTCAGTTGGCGAAGGCGCGCAAGGGGCCCTCGATCCATCATCAATTGTTAATCTATCCGGTCACCGATACGAAAACAGACAGTGCGACCTATCAGTCTTTCGGCGAGGGGTTCTTTCTGGAAAAAGCCACGATGGACTGGTTTATCGACCTTTATGCCGGACCCGACTTTGATCGTGCGGACCCTCGTATCGCGCCCCTGCGGGAGAGTGACTTGTCTGGTTTGCCGCCTGCGTACGTCATCACCGCAGGTCATGATGTCTTGAAGGCTGAGGGAGCTGCTTATGCGGACGCTCTGAAAGCTGCCGGTGTGGACGTCACCTATATTGATTATCCCGGGATGATCCACGGCTTCTTCAATCTGCAAGGCATGGTGGATGCAAGCCGTCCGGCGGTTGCGGCAGCAGCCGTTGCGGCGGGTAAAGCACTCTCCTGACAGGAGAATGGGAACACAAAAAAGGCGGACCCGTTTGGCGGGCCCGCCTTTTTTAATGTCACCTAGCAGCCTTAGCCCAGAAGCTTACCGGGGTTCATGATGCCTTTCGGGTCCAGCTCAGCCTTCAGGGTTTTCAGAACCGTCATGCCGGTGGTGCCTTTTTCCTCTGCCATCCACGGGACGTGGTCTGCGCCGACGCCGTGATGGTGAGAAATTGTCCCCCCATTGGCGGCGATCGCGTCCGATGCGGCGCGTTTCACACGCTGCCATTGGCCGATCTCATCCTTCAGATCTCGCGGAAACACAAAAGTGAAGTAGAGGCTCGCGCCATCAGGGTAGGAATGGCTCACGTGACCCATCACGATGCCTTTTTGACCCGGTTCTCCCATATTCTCATCAAGCGCTTTTTGGATGGCACCGATCATTTTCTCATGCAGCGGCAGGATGTTAGACCAGGACGTCGCCGTTTCCAGCGTGTCGATGCCGATCCCGCGGTCCATCATAGGGTCGCGGGCATAGGGAGAAGAGAAGCGGCCATGATACCATTTCTCTCCTGCACTTGAGCCAATGCTCAAGGCTCCCGCCTTTTTGCAAATGGCACTTGTGCGCTCTTTCGCCCAGTCAACCGTTGCCTTCTCGCCTTCAAGACCGATGAGCATCACGCAGGGGTCTTTGGCGAACCCCTTCCATTTCAGATAGGCATTTTGCAGTTTGGCTTTGAGGCCACCGGTGCTGCTTGATCCGAAGGTTTGGAAGAAATAGGTCTCCGGGGCGTCAGACAGCCGGACCATGGCAACGGGAATGTCCGCGTGATTGATGGTGCGGGCAACCTCAACGCCGGTTGCGAAATCTTTGAACAGATAACCCCGATAGTCTTTTGTCTCGGGCTTTTCGTGGATCTTTACGGTCGCATCACAGATGACCCCAAGGGTTCCTTCGGAACCTGCGACGAGCTGATTCAGGTTGGGTCCTGCTGCGGAGGCTGGCGCCTCCTCTGTTGACCAGGGGCCTGATGGGGTGGCGAGACGGGCGGAAATCACCCATTTTTCTGCTTTGCCATATCGGTTCGATTGCTGGCCGGCACCGCGTGCTGCAATCCACCCCCCTAGGGTGGAATATTGAAAACTCTGCGGGTAGTGGCCGAGGGTCAGCCCTTGAGCCGAGAGCTTTTCTTCAAGATGAGGGCCATAGATGCCCGCGTCAATGCGGGCTGTCATGGAGACGCGGTCTACGTCGTGGATTCCGTCCATCAATGTGAGGTCGAGCGTGATCACCTTGTCGGTGGCGGACCGTGCTGTTGCGTTCACACCGCCCACGACACTTGAGCCGCCCCCAAAGGGGACGACGCTCATGTCATTGTCCGCGCAATAGCTGAGGACCGCCTGGACTTCATTTGCAGCCCGGGGATAGATCACCGCATCAGGTGCGACGTTCAGATCACCCGCACGGACATAAAGAAGGTCGTGGTAGCTTTTGCCGCGTGCATGAAAGGCGCGTTCATAATCATCGGTGCGCACCTGGTTTTCGCCAACGATATCTTCGAACCCCTTTATTTCTTCTGCTGTCAGGTGACAGGAGGGAAGGGTGATCTCGGACAGCCGTTTTGCAGGCGTCGTGGGGAGAACAGCCATGCCCAGGGTCTCTTTGATCCAGGCCCATTGAGGCGCCCCTTCGGGCATTGGATTTTCCTGTTTGGCGGGACCCCAGCCGTTCCATCGAAGTGTTTGGCGATCTATTGTCACGTTCTTGTCCTCTAATTTTCCGTCTGGGGTGTTTTAGACCCGGAGTGTGAGCGCCCCGGGAAGGATGTCAAAGCGCGCGGGCAGCTTGCCGGGCGCTTCCCCGTCAATGTCGAGCAGTACGGGCTTGGTGTTGATGGGTTCGGCTTCAACCCAGGTTGTGCGGGTTACGATGACTTTCTCATTCTCAACATGGGTGCCATCATAGAGTGCGCCTGAGTCCTTGAAGAGATCTCCCACACTGGTGTCGCGCATGATCACGAGATCGAAAGCACCATCCTGGGGATTTGCCTCGGGTGCCATCATCATGCCGCCCCCAAAAAAGCGTCCGTTGGCAACCGCTGCAATGCCTACATTGATCACTTCATCCAGGCCGCTTTCTGTGCGGATACGGACGGGTTGCGGGCGGTAGCGGAGCGCGGTTGAAAGCGTTGCCCAGAGATAGGTGAATGACCCGCCAAACAGTTTTGAAATGCGGGCATTGTTGACGGCGCGGTCGACCGCGCCCGACATGCCGAAGCTCGCAATATTGTTAAAGTGGCGTGCGAGAGGTTGATTGTTATCGGCATTGAAGGTGAGCCGTCCTATATCGATGGTGCGGCTGTCTCCATTTGCGAGACGATCAATGCAGGCATCCAGGTCAGCAGGCAGGTCGAATGTCTTTCGAAAATCCCCGCCGGTTCCCGTATTGAGGATGCCGAGGGGGGCAGGGGCTTGCCCGTCTGTTGTGTCGTGAAATAACCCGTTAATGGTTTCATTGATTGTCCCATCTCCCCCCACCGCGATGATAAGCGCTGCGCCACGGTCCGCCGCCTCCCGTGCAAGATTGGCCGCTGGCAGGTGGTTGGGTGTTGCCGGTCCATCGGTGAAGAGGGGTGTGATCTCACCGAGAGCTGTTTCCAGCTTTTTCTGGATCTCTGGCCAGTCGCGACCCGTCCGGCCACCGCCCGATGCCGGGTTGACGATGGCGTAGATGGGGGCGTTGGTGGGCCCGCTCACGCTGTGCTGTCGAGCGTTTTATAGCTCGCCTCAACTTTTGCGATCTGCCGGGTGCGTTCTGCCTCATCCCAGCCCAGTTCTCTTGCCATCAGATCCGCCGTGCGATTGATTGCGGCCTCACCTGGGTGCACCAATGTCCCAAGACCTGTTCTGCGCAGTAAGACGTCTTCCAGGGTCATGGCCATTTCGTGACGCACGGCGTGGACAATCTGTGCGCCGATGTCGCTCGTGGTCTCGCTCAGGGGTTTTAGCAGTTCTGGTGCTTCGCCCTGTCGTTCGTCGGCGGTTGCCAGGACTTGTTCGTAGCGGGCACCGTGATAGCGGGTCAGGTTGCGCACAATGTCTGCGGAAATTTCAGGGTGCGCCCCGATGGCCTTGTCGGTGAAAGGCAAGAAGCGGCCTGTCGCTCCCCCGTATAGGGGGGTGCCTTCAGTATTGCTTTTGGCGGACTTGCCCAATTTCTTCACGGCGCCATCAACAACCTTTTCTGCCAGGTGACGCGAGGTTGTCCATTTGCCGCCCATGGCAGAGAGAAACCCGTCAATATTGTCGACTTCTGAATGGTCGACAATTTCTGCCGCCCGGCTGGCATTGTAGCTGTCGGAATTGTCTTCATCATCCTGCGGTGTTGTGTCCACCAGCGGACGGATGCCGACATAAAAATTCTCGACGTCTGCTCGGGTGAGGTTCAGGGTTGGGAGGCCGTCATTCACAACCGCCAAAAAGTCCTCAATGTCCTGCTCGGTCACGCCGATCTTGTCGGGCGCATCATCAAACACTGTGTCGGTGGTGCCCAAAATCGTTTTGCCGCGCCAGGGGAGAACGAAAAAGTGGCCGCCAATTTTTGATTGAACGGCGAGCGCATTTTCGCCTGAGAGCGCGCGGGTGATGAGGTGGATGCCTTTCGAGCGGATGAGACGACGGGAGGGGTTTCCGTCATCAGAGAGACCCATCAAGATGTCCGCCCACGGACCTGCCGCATTGATCGTCAGTTTACCCTTGATGGTGTGGGTGTCGCCTGTCAGCTGGTCTTTGACTGTGACGCCGGTAATGCGGTCATTGCCCGCGCCGCCGTTGGCGCTGCTGGTGGTCTTCTCAAATCCTGTGACCTGGGCATAGTTGGCAACGTCGGCGCCCTTTTCCACAGCGCCGAGAATGAATTCGAGGCAGAGGCGCTCGGGCGCAAACATCTGGCAGTCGTAATAGATCTTGGCGCCGGTAAGCCCTTTGGGATTGAGGGACGGCATGAGCCGGAGAGCTTCTTCACGGGAGATGCTTTTATAACCCGGCAGCTTTTTATCTGGATCATCCAGGCGGTTCCGGTCATAGGCCAGGAGGTCGTACATGGTGAGACCGATGGCGAGGACGAGCGCGCCCTTCATGCCACGGCCATAGGTCGGCAGGATAAAGGGCAGCGGGTCCACGAGATGGGGGGCGTTTTGCTCCCAGATGCGCCGTTCCCGGAGCGATTCCCGCACAAGTCCGATCTCGCCGTTCACCAGATAGCGCAGACCGCCATGGATGAGCTTGGACGACCCCGCCGTTGTCGCGTGTGCGAAATCGTCTTTTTCGAGGAGTGCCACTTTCAGCCCCCGAAGGGCGGCATCCCATGCGATGGAGGAACCAGATATGCCGCCGCCCACAACGATCAGGTCGTAGTCGGTCTGGCTCATAGCAGAAAGGTCGCGTTGCATGGAAGGCCTTATGGTTGCGGGCTTTAACGTTGGGTTTAAAAGGGTTTTCGCGTCTTATGCCCGCTCTTGCAAGCCGTTTTGTTCTAGGCGCCAAATGAGATGCGCCAGTCGGTCCTGGCCGAAGAAAGGCTCGCCCTGGAAAACCATCAGGGGTACACCCCAATGGCCAGCTGCATTCTGGGCGGCCTCGTTGGACGTGATGATGTCATCATAATGTGCTTCATTGGCGGCGATCTTGGCTTCCAGGCTCGCAAGATCCAATCCAGCGCGCGCTGTTGCCTCTTTCATATGGTCGCCATCGTGCCAGTTTTTGACGCCGCCAAAGATGATGCTGCTGACTTCATCGAGAAAGGCGAGGCCATGTCCCTCTTCGGTTGCGGCACAGCCAAGGCGGGTCAGGCGGTGGATGTAAGGCTGGTCCTTGGGCACCTCTCCTGAGGCGAGGTCCATGACGACCGGGTCTGGCGAAGGCCAATTGTAGGCAAGGCCCTCCATCTCGGCGACCCGGACCGTGTCCTTCATCAGATAAGGGGGCCATAGCGGGTTTACGGTCTTGAAGAAGCCGTCCATGCGAACGGCGATTGGATAGACCGGGCGCACATTCACTTTCACGTCATAGGTCTTTTCGATGGCAACCAGGCGTTTGGTGGCAAGATAGGAATAGGGTGAGCGAAATGACCAAAAAACGTCGAATTCCGGGGTTTTCGTGGCTGGCATGGGAGACTCCCTTAGATACAGATTTGGGCACAGATTATGAGGGTCTGCTTTCGCTCAAGGTCCGGCTTTTGCGCTGGCTTTGCAACCCCTGCTAAGCTCCCTTCCAAACGACACACATGATGGAAGAGGGTGGGGCATGGCGCAGATATCAGCCAACGGAATAAACATCGAATATGAGCGGTTCGGACCGGAAGACCGGGAAACTGTGCTGCTGATCATGGGCCTGTCTGCCCAACTGACCATGTGGCCGGTGGAGCTTTGCGAGGAGCTTGTTTCCCGGGGCTATCATGTTGTGCGGTTTGATAATCGGGACATTGGTCTTTCGACCAAGTTTGACGAAGCGGGTATCCCCGACATGGGTGCGCTCATTGGTGCCTTGATGGCAGGGACACAGCCAGACGCGCCCTATTCTCTGGATGATATGGCGGCGGATTCCGTCGGTCTTTTGGATGCGCTCGGTATCAGCAAGGCGCACATTGTGGGGGCTTCTATGGGCGGCATGATCGCTCAGCTCGTTGCCATCAACCATCCTGCGAAGGTGTTGAGCCTCACCTCCATCATGTCCACTACGGGCAACCCTGAGCTGCCGCAGGCAAAACCGGAAGCGATGGCAGCTCTTGCAGCGCCTGCGCCTGATCCCAATGATCTGGAAGCCGTGGTCGCTCGGGGGATGAACACGTGGAACACGATTGGCAGTCCCGGGTACAAGACTGACGAGGGTCAATTGCGAGAATGGGTGTTGCGCGACTTCAACCGTTCCTTCTATCCCCATGGTATTCTGCGACAGATGGCTGCGATCATCTCCAATGGTGACCGCCGCGAGAAATTGAAGTCAGTCGCGGTGCCAACAGTGGTGTTGCATGGCATAGATGATCCTCTGGTGCCGATTGAAGGGGGTCGGGATACGGCTGCGAGTATTTCCGGGGCAGACCTTATCGAAGTGCCCGGGATGGGGCATGATTTCCCTCTCGCGCTGGTCGCCACTTTTGCAGATGCAATTACGAAGGCGGCGTCGCAATCCTCAACCCAAGCTGCAGCGGAGTAAACGCGATGCAAGTGAGAGCTAACAATCATTCGTTTGAAGTGGAGCGGTTTGGCCCGGAAGATCGGGAAACCATACTCCTTGTCATGGGACTTGGCGGTCAGATGACGCTATGGCCGATGGAGCTGGTCAATGATCTGGTTGCTCGCGGCTATCATGTCGTGCGGTTTGATAATCGCGACGTCGGGCTGTCAGCGAAGTTCGATCATCTTGGAAACCCCAAAATGCTGCGCCTGATCCTGGCGGATGCCCTGGGCTTTAATCCGAAGGTTCCTTACCTGCTGGATGATATGGCGAAGGATGCTGTGGGCGTGCTTGATGCGCTTGGGATTGAAAAGGCTCATATCGCAGGTGTGTCCATGGGGGGCATGATTGCGCAGCTTATCGCGGCGAACCATGGTGAGCACGTCTTGAGCCTCACGTCGATTATGTCGACGACGGGTCATAAGTCATTGCCGAAGCCATCGAAGCAGGCGCGGGCGGCACTTCTCACCCCTCCCCCAAAAGACCCTTCTGATATGGACGCGGTCTTTGCGCGGATGACGAAGACATTTGCCGTCATTGGGAGTCCCGGCTATCCGGCGAGTGACGAAGAACGTCGAGAATTGATGATGGAGCAGTTGGAGCGGAGTTATCACCCAACGGGTCTTGTGCGTCAGATTGCAGCGATTGTTGCCAGTGGTGACCGTCGCGCCGCCTTGAAGAATGTGACGGTGCCTACCGTTGTGCTACACGGGGAAGATGATCCGCTGGTGCCTCTTGAGGGGGGCAAAGACACAGCCCTTCATATTCGCGGAGCGGAGCTCATCACCATTCCTGGAATGGGTCATGACATGCCCAAACAACTGGTTCCAAATATTGCTGATGCCATTGTGCAGGCTGCAAAGCGGGCGGGATCAGAACCTGCCGCGCAAGCTGCGGAGTAAGTCTATGCAGGTTCAAGCAAATGGCATTGCCATCGAAGTTGAGGATATGGGGCCGAAAGACGGGCCGAGCATCCTTCTTGTGAACGGGTACACGTCCCAGTTGATCAATTGGCCGGCGCCACTTCTCAACGGTTTGGTTGCCGAAGGCTTTCGTGTTGTTCGCTATGACAATCGCGATGTTGGTCTCTCTCAAAAATTTGAGGGCGCGCCTGATCCATCCGCGACGCTGCAAGACATGCTCGCTGGACGCAAGCCAGACATTCCCTATGTGATGGCTGATATGGCGGCGGATGGGATGGGTGTTCTTGATGCGCTTGGTATCGATAAAGCCCATGTGGTCGGCGTGTCGATGGGCGGCATGATTGTGCAGCTTATGGCGATCAATCACCCTGGCCGTGTGCATTCGATGACATCCATTATGTCGTCGACAGGAAATCCGGATGTTCCGCGTGCAACGCCAGAAGCACAGAAGGCGCTCAATGAACCAGCGCCGAGCCAAGCGCGCACCGACGTCATTGCGCATTCTATTAAAGGACGGCGGACCTATGAAAGTCCGGCTTACAGGAAAACGGATGCGGAGTATGAGCAGCTGATCGGCGACAGCTATGACCGGATGTTCTATCCCGAGGGATATATGCGCCAATATTGCGCTATCGTGGCAGATGGGAGCCGTGTGGAACGGCTTGGCAAAGTGGATATCCCAACGCTGGTGATCCACGGGAAAGACGATAATCTCGTACGCGTTGAAGGCGGGATTGATACGGCAAAATCCGTCCCTGGTGCGCGACTAGAGCTTATTGATGGCATGGGGCACGATTTGCCGGAAGCGCTCTGTCCGAAGTTTATTGAGCTGATCGTTGGCCATGCGCGCGGTTCGTTGGCATCTGTTGCCGCTGACTGAAACTTTTCGAAGATAAAGAAAAGGCGGGGCCCCGATGATTGTTCTGGGCCCCGCCTTTTTTCGTTGCAGCTGTTCGTGACTTACATACCGCTTAGACTTCTGCAGCGCCGCCGTCGCATGGCACGCAGGCGCCGGTGGTATAGGCCGAGGCGCGGGATGCCAAGAAGATGGCAACGCCTGCAATGTCTTCTGGTGTGCCGATGCGCCCGCGTGGGTTGCTTGCCTTGATCGCATCGCCCATGGTCGCCAGCGTTGCCGCCATCATGTTGCTCTGGAAGGGGCCTGGCGCGATGCAGTTGACCAGAATGTCCTGCTTGGCGAGTTGGCCGGCTAGATGACGCGTCAGCATGATCATGCCCGCTTTCGACGACGAATAGGCATACGTCTCCAGGATCGGCGGTACGATGCCGTTGACGGAGGCCGTATTGATGATGCGTGCTGGCTCGTCATAGGTCGCGGACTTGCGCAATAGCGGCAGCAGCTTTTGAATCAGAAAGAAGGGGCCTTTGATGTTGATATCAAAAACCTTGTCCCAGCCTGCTTCGGAATAGTCGTCGAGCGGTTCACCCCAGGCAGCACCCGCATTGTTCACGAGGATGTCGACTTTCTTTTCGCGCTTGGCGATTTCTTCAGCGAACTTCGTGACACCTTCAACAGTGGAGAGATCGCCCGGGATGGAAATGCAGGTGCCGATCTCGCTGAGCCGTGCTGCCGTGGCATCGCAGGCTTCTGCCTTGCGTGCGGTGATATAGACCTTGGCGCCATTTTCAACATAGCCCTGGGCAATCATTTCGCCGATGCCCCGCGAGCCGCCGGTGACGATGGCAACCTTGCCGCTAATATCGAAGAGGTTTTTCATATCTGGTCCCTGTTTCTCATTTGCGCCCCTGCGGGCTGCTTAAGTCCTTGAAGACGCGAGCGACTTCCTGATTTTGATGGCGGGCACGCTATCACGGCGGGGGAGGACCGCGAAGGGTCAAACATTACTGCTGGGACATGTTTTTCTCGACGAAGGCAATGGTTTCTACGATTCGTTCCGTGGCCCATTTGAAGATGCCGGGGCGGTCCTCGGGCGCATCCAGAATCTCAATCTGGGCCATGAGGTCGAGAATATGGGAGAGGGACTGCCAGTTGCGTGGCAGGGTTCCCGGCGTTCCAATTCCGCTTCGCTCACCGTTCCGTCCGTTTGCTCATCAGCATATGGCCCGTGGGTGCAAAACCGCGGCGTTCATAGATCTGGCGCGCGCGATCATTGGTTTCGGTTACTTCGAGATGAAGATAGGCGAGCCCCAGCTCTTTGGCTTGGGCGTCAGCAAAGCTCATGATCGCAGCGCCGCCGCCTGCACCCCGGAACTCTTCTTTCAAGAAAAGCTCGTCGATGAAGCCGTCTTTGCCGCCGTAATACATGGAAAACCCAATGGTGAGGATGAGATAGCCAGCGGGCGTCCCATCCGCGTCCACAATCCAGACTTTGACGGCCGGGTCGCCCTGGGACAGTTGGTCTAAGGCAGGCCCGTGCAACGAGGCATCATATGTGAGCCCGTCGAACGCATAGTACCCCCGGACAAGCTCCTCGATCAGTGAGCGGTCTGAGGGCGTCAGCGGGCGGAATGAGAAGTTCATGGGCGTCTCGCGTAAAGAGCCAACATCTGGTAGGCGATGGTTGCGCCCGCAAGGGCTGTGATTTCGCTTACATCATAGGCAGGGGCCACCTCCACCACGTCCATGCCGACCAAGTTGATGCCTTCCAGGTTTCGGAGGATGTCGAGAGCGTGCCGCGTTGTCAGCCCGCCTACGCAAGGTGTGCCGGTGCCTGGGGCGTAGGCCGGGTCGAGGCAATCAATGTCGAACGTGAGATAGACGGGGTGGGCGCCTACAGCCTGCTTGATCTGGGTAGCGATGTCGCCTGCATCAGATTTGCAAACTTCGGTGGCGTCCAAAATGTTAAAGCCGTGCGTTTTGGGGTTGTGTGTGCGAAGGCCCACTTGGATGGAGCGTTCAGGGACGATAAGCCCTTGTTCCTTGGCGTGATAAAACATGGTGCCGTGATCAATGCGTCCTTCTGCATCTTCCCACGTGTCGGAATGGGCATCGAAATGAATGAGCGAGAGAGGCCCGTGTTTTGCCGCGTGGGCTTTGATCATGGGGTAGGAGACAAAATGGTCCCCGCCCATGGTGAGCATGGCGGTGTTTGTTGCCAGAATGTCTGCCGCGTGAGCCTCCAGACGCTCGATCCATGTTTCGGGTCTGCCTGGATCAAAAGCGCAATCGCCCCAGTCCGCGACCTTGAGCTTGTCCAGCGGATTGAAGTCCCAGCCCTGGGGCCAGTCCCAGGCGAGATTGGTCGAGGCGTCTCGTACGGCTCTGGGTCCAAGGCGCGCACCCGGCCTGCCGGTGGTCGCCAGATCGAAGGGAACGCCTGAGACAACGACGTCGAAGTCTTTGAGATCTCTTGTGTATTGGCAGCGGAGGAAGCTTGTGGCGCCTGCATAGGTCGCTTCATAGGAACCGCCAAGGGGAGACGACCTTGTAAAGGCGGCGTCGCCAGTGCCTTCGCCTACCTCAGATGGATCATAATCAGCCATAAGTCTCTCCTGTGTTGCCCCTAGCATGGAACATGAGGCTTTCTTGGGGAAGAGCAGATGAGAGGTTAGCTGGTTTGTTGCTTGAAATTTTGAACAGCGGGAACGCCCCAACCGAGATCCAGGAATGTGCGTTCTTCAAGTGACCTCATCAGTTCCAATTTTCCAGCATGTTCGTCATCCTCATATCTGACCGTTTCGATCATATGATTGATTGTCACGAACTTTGGCCTGCCACCTGGGTCGGCTGTCAGTGGTAAAGTTAGACTTTCCATGCGTGCGATCTTGCCGGTCACATGGCGGTTGAGCACAACCAGATAATGTGCGCAAGGCTGAGAAAGGATCGCTCGGAGGTCATCGAGAATATTGATCCCTATTTCCTGCGGTGTCACTTGGGACAATTCCGCGCCGGTGAGGTCCGATTTCATTCGGGCAATAACAGCGGTGCCTGCCATCCGACACATGATACGTCCGTCAGAGTGCATCTCCCAAAACGTAATATCAGGAAGCGCTGCTGGAATTTGGATGAGATCGAATTCACTCACACGAGGCGCGGCGTCGGTGGCAATTGACTGCCAGTACGTGATGACCTGTTCGAAGTGGGGCGAATCGAAGGTTGGCAAAATGTACCCTGGAAACTTGTGATGACCACAGATTGAGTATGCGGGGTCAATTGTTGCCAGAAGGCAAACAAAAGCCCCGATGGTTCCATCAGGGCTTTTGCATTTGCTGGAATTTGTGGTTTTAAGTCAAAAAACCTAAGCGACGAAGGCGTCTTCCTCGAGTTTCATCAGGTCCTCAGACCCAAGTTCGATCCGCTCGAGATAGGCCGCCGTGTTGGGCACTTCCCGCTCTAGCCAGAATTTCGCCAGGACGAGCTTGCGATTGTAAAAATCCGCATTGCCTTCGCCTGCTGCGAGTTTTGCCAGCGCAACTTTCGCCATTCGTGCCCACATCCAACCAAGAGACACAACGCCGAAAATGTTCATCATTTCGTATGAGGCAGAACCTGCATTGTCGAAATTCTTCGGTGCGTTTTCCATGAGCCAGCCTGCGGCTTTGCCCATGCGCTCATATCCAACCTTCAGAGGTTCGATGTAGGGCTTCATCGCTTCATCACCTTCATTTTCTTTGATGAAGGCTTCGATCTTACTAAAGAAGGTCATTGTCGCGCGGCCACCCTTGGCCGTCATTTTCCGACCGACAAGATCAAGTGCCTGCACGCCATTGGCGCCTTCATAAACCTGATTGATGCGGGCATCGCGCACGAATTGTTCCATGCCATGGTCACGGACATAGCCGTGGCCGCCAAAGACCTGCATCGACGCATTGGCCGCATCAAAGCCTTTGTCTGTGAAGTAACCTTTGATGACAGGGGTTAGAAGCTGGCTGAGATCAGCTGCTTCTTCGCGTTCCTTCTCGTCTGCCGCATTGTTCTGCACGGTGAAGAGCATGGACACATACATGGCAAGTGCGCGGGCCCCTTCCACAAAGGAGCGTGATTGCAGCAGAAGACGGCGCACGTCTGGATGTACAATGATCGGGTCGGCAGACTGATCCGGGTTTTTTGCGCCCGTCAGTGAGCGCCCGGCAGTGCGTTCCAGGGTGTAGGCAGCGCCATTCTGAACGGCGACCTCACCAACGGCGATGCCCTGGATGCCGACACCCATGCGGGCCCCGTTCATCATGCCAAACATGCCGGCCATGCCAGATGATTTGGATTTCACTTCTTTGCCGTCTGCACTCTTCTTGACCTTCTTTGGTGCGCCGCCAAGCTTGTAGGCGACGGCATTGTCGAAGTTCAGAACGCAGGTTGCGTTGCCCTTAATGCCCATCTTCTTTTCGATGGAACCAGTGGACACGCCATTGCGCTGACCCATTTCGCCGGTTTCTGGATCGACGAGGAATTTGGGCACCATGAAGAAGTTCACGGTCGACAGATCGTTGGCGAGTTTGCCATCTTCTCCAGGGATTTTTGCAATCACCATGTGAACAATATTGTCGGTCATGTCGTGATCGCCACCGGAGATGAAGATCTTCGTGCCGTTCATGCGGTAGGTGCCGTCTTCCTGTTCAACGGCATTTGTCCGCATGAGCTTCAAGTCGGTGCCGCAATGGGGTTCGGTGAGACACATGGTGCCGGTCCACTCGCCTGCCACCATTTTTGGTACGACGTGCTCTTTCATCCAGTCTTCGCCGGTTGCGTGCAACGCGCCATAGGCAGCATTGGTGAGGCCCGGATACATTGTGAAGGCCTGGTTCGCAGAGGACCCCATTTCGGAGAAGGCGAAGGTGATAACGGAGGGCAGGCCTGCGCCGCCCATTTCTTCTGAAGCGCCAAGGCGGTTCCAGCCATCTTCGCAATATTTTTCGAAAGCTTCTTTGAAGCCGGGCGGTGTGCGAACAACACCATTTTCTAAAACACAGCCGTGCTCATCGCCGATCTGGTTCAGGGGCTGCAAAACTTCTTCACAGAATTTCGCGCCGCCTTCAAGAATGGCTCCGGTCATGTCGGGCGTGAGATCTTCAAAGCCTGGCAGGTCAGCGCGTTTGTCGATTTCGAGTAGTTCGTGGAAGAGGAACATGAAGTCCTCAACAGGCGCCTTATAAGTTGGCATGGCGTCGTTTCCTCAATTTTCAAAATTGTCAGTAAGCGGTGCGAATACTATTCAACCGTGTTCATTTGTCGAGCAGATTCGACGCTTTATGAACCCAGGGAGTCCAGAGAAAATCACAGATAACCCTACGAAACCATGAGGGTCGGGTTTTTCTTTCCCTTGCTTCCTAAGTGTTTTGGTAGGCAGGCGCTCGTTTTCCCAGAAAAGCGCTGATCCCCTCGCGGAAATCATCGGTCTGGGCGCAGAGAATCTGGTTTCTATCTTCCATTGCAACCGCTGCTTCCAAGCTCCCGGCGTCAACGCTCATGTTGAGACATTCTTTGGTGAGGCGCAGGCCCAAGGGTGTCGTCGTCAGCATTTCTTCCAGATAGGGCTTTACGGCTTCTGTCAGTTGGTCGTCGGGCACGACTTCCGATACCAGCCCCACCCGTTCAGCGCGAGACGCATTGATGAAGCGCCCGGTCATCATGAGTTCGCTGGCGACAGAGACACCGACGAGGCGGGGGAGAAAGTAGCTCACCCCAATATCGCACGCTGATAGTCCGATACGAATGAAGGCGGCGTTCATGCGGGCGCTTTCACCAGCAATGCGGATGTCGCTTGCGAGGGCCAATGCAAACCCGCCCCCACAAGCGGGACCATGAACCAGAGAGATGATCGGTTGCGGCGCGCGGCGCATGCGCATGACGATCTCGCTGATCCGCCGTTGGCCCATAAGACCTGCCTGGGGGCTGGAGGATGCGGTTCCTGCTTCTGGTGCGTTTGAGCGATCTTTCAGATCAAGGCCTGCACAAAAGGCACGGCCGGCTCCACGCAGGACGACCACACGGACGCTGTGATCCATGTAAAGACCGCCAAAATAGTCGAGCAGGTCGCTCACGAGTTCCGGGTTCATGGCATTGAGCGCGTCCGGCCTGTTCATGGTCACCCAATCGACGGCGCCTTCTTTTTCAATTTTGAGGGTTTTGTAGGTGCTCATTGTTCTGTTCTCCCCGACAGCAGATGTGGATTTGATGAGATTGTCTCTATTTCACCGATGGTGTGCGATATGGTCGAGTTCGGCCAAGAGATTTGCGTCCATGTCCAGCCACCGCAGGACGGTGCATCCGTCAGGGCCCCGGCGCACTATATCGGCCTGGAAGGGTGTCAACGCTTCTGCATCTGACCAACCGACTTTGCCGGACACAAGGCCGCCAATATGGCCTGTATGATGAAAATGATCGATGGCGGTTCCGCCTGCCGACCAATCCCGGACGATATAGGCAAAGCCGCCCGTTTCGACCCGGAGCCAGGGTTGGCTTGTGCGCATGTGGTGCCTGCGTTCTTCCTGCAGACCGCGCACCCACGCAAGGATCTTGGTTTCCCCCAGCATTGACACTCCTCACAACCAGCTCACGACAGGCGCCTGATAGGGCAGACCTTGTTTTTTGGCATATTTGCACGTACGAGCACGCTTCGAAACGGCTGATATCCGCGATAGATATAAGGGCTGGGCCGGGCTCCCAAGTTCCTCTATAAAGCCGCCTTCTGAGACAAACCGTCCTTTGGCATAAGCGAGAGTTCCATGGCTGATACGCAACCCATCATGATTGAAGTTGGTGCTGGTGAGTTGATCGACAAGATCACAATCCTCAATATCAAATCTGAGCGGATGAGTGACGCAGCGAAACTCAAGAATGTGCGCTACGAATTGGATGTGTTGAGCGCTGCTCGGGATGCGGCTCTTGAAGACACGGCTGAGTTGCAAAAGCTCACCGCAGCGTTGAAGCAAGTCAATGAGGCTCTCTGGGTGATCGAAGATGACATTCGTGAGTGCGAGCGGGATAAGGATTTCGGCGAGAAATTCGTCGCTCTTGCTCGGGCTGTCTATGTCACCAATGACAAGCGGGCAGCGTTGAAGAAAGACATCAACCTCGCGACCGGTGCGACAATTGTCGAAGAAAAATCCTACACTGAGTTTGATTGATCTTGGCAGTATTGGTTGTCGCGTTTTCGGACGGATAACCGGATCCACTTATCCTGAAAACGCTTTAGAGACGAGCCTTCACTGCTGCGTAAACGTCTTCGATACTGAGCTTGTTCAAATCCACAACTTCGATGGCGTCAAAAGCGTCGGTCTTAATGCCGGTCTTTTCCACGCTTGTGTGTGACCCAAAGAGAGCGAGCCCCGGTTTTCCCATGTGGGCGGCAAGGTGAGACGGGCCTGTGTCATTTCCGATCACAAAGCCCGCGGCGTCCACGACGCCCGCGAGATCGAACCAGCCTAAAAAAGTCTCGCCCGTTAGGGATGTGCCTGGAATGGCGGCACACAGCTCCATCTCGTCTGGACCAGGGACCGTCACCACATCATGCCCATCGGTGATGAGGCGCTTTGCCAGCTCCCCATAAAACGGCCAGCGTTTGTGGGGGAGCGACGCAGAAGAGCCCGGGACCAGCAGCACAAAACCCGGTTGTACATTCGCTTCGCTCAACAAAGTGCTGACATCGTTTGCCATCCAGCTGACGTCTGGACGGAGCGTGTGCGTGCAGGTGAGGCCTGCGTCGACGAGCTGTCCTTCAAGGCGCTTCAGGCTGTGGATGGATTTGGGGTCAGGTGCTTTGTGAGGATGGGAGCAGCCAGGTGCTGTGCCGGACCATTCGGTGCCGGGAAATATCCACCTGAAATAGTCGGTTGTGCGGGACGAATTTTGCAGGTCATAGACCCGGTCGATTTTTTGTGTGCGCAATTGCTTTCGCAGGGCCCACATCTTGTCGAGCCGCCAGCGGGGTGGGCGTGGATCGCGCACAACCTGATCAACCCAGGGGCAGCGCTCCATGATTTTGGCGTAGGCCGGTTCTGTCAGAACAGTGATCTGGTCATGCGGGTGGTGCACACGAATATCGTGCAACGCGCCCTCGCACTGCATCACGTCGCCAAAGGCTCCGTGTTTGATGATCAGAATGTTTTGCGCTCTGCCTACCATGTTCAAACTCATAACAAGTCAAATGCGATTGCGATAGAGGCAAGCGTCAGACCAGTCGCCGCGACCGTCGTTGGTTTAAGCAGACAAACGCCGAACGCCTGCAATCTGACCACCCGCGAAAGTCGCAACGCCAACGGCGATGAGGCCCATCACCGTGATCCCTGCAGACGTCAGAATGCCCGATACGAAGGGCAGGAGAGTGATGGACCCAAGCACCCATCCGATATCCAGCGCGATGATGACCCAGGCCAGCCTGGTCGAGATTTCCTGGCGCGTTGCTACCCAGACAATGGCTGCGGCGAACATGAGGAGTTGCACTCCCAAGACAGGAAGAAATGTCGGGTCAGGGATGCCAAAGGCATGTGTGAGGGGGGCTGCGTCCACAAGAGACAGGGCGCCCGTCAGTGTTGAGAAAGTAGCATTGCCCAAAAGAAAGCGTCTTAGAAGGCGGCTTTCGGGATTGAAGGCTGTCTCGCTTTTCCATGCATCAGTTAAAAACATTGTTGGCTTTCCTCGCGCTGGACTCATTGTCCTGAAGATCGCCTATGCAGGGGGAGCGCTCAATTCCCTCGCAGGTAAGCAAGATGGGCTTATGAGTTGGCGGCGAAAAGATCTAGCCAGTTCTGCCTGCTCTCTGCGTCTGCGGGCAGGAAGGTCTCAATGCGGATCTCCTGCAATGTTACATCCTGGGGCGTGCCCAGCGTCGTGACGGTGGTTACGAGCTCAATGGTCTTGTCGCCGATCCTCATAGAGACTGGAACAAGGGGTGGTTGGTGTGCGCCAATATCGACGAGTTTCCAGTGTTGCGGCAGGTCATAGGTTTGCATGAGTTCGTCGAGCAGGTCTTTGGTGGCGGTCTCGTTCCGGCTGAGTTCTGCAATGGCCTCTCGGTGCAAGCGTTGCACGATGGGGTAGGCCACCTCGTCCCAATTGGTGACAAAATCGCGAAAGCCGCCTGGTGCGAACATGCGCTTCAAGAGATTGGGTTTTGGTGCGTCAGGTGCCAGCTCACCCCCCGTTGTGGCCCAATAGGTTTTGTTTGCGTCCAGAATATTCCAATGGCGGTCTATGGCCGCTGCGCAATAAGGCTCATTTGAGGTGAGCATCAGTCTCACCAGGTTGCGGATCTCGCTCATCTCCGACCCGTCATAGTTTGACTCAGCAAAGGCTGCTGGAAAGCCGGCCGCGATCAGGAGCGCGTTTTGTTCGCGTAAAGGTACGTCCAGTGTTTCGGCGAGAGTCAAAACCATTTCGCGGCTTGGTTGGGCCCGACCGGTTTCGACAAAACTTAAATGACGCGGAGAAATGTCCGCGTCACACGCCAGAGCCAATTGGCTCAGGCCACGAACAGATCGCCACTGCTTGAGCATGACGCCGACAGAGGTTTGTGTATGGGCAGTTTGCATGGGGCCAGCTCGCCTCCTGTTGGGGAGGACTAGACTTAAGAGGCTATTGGCTCAAGAGAGGAGCCAATAGCTGCGGCGAGGGTGGGGCCATTGCTTCGCGTCGTTTCTATCGGGCGTAATATTCAACCATGGGGTCGTGCATGCCTCCGGCATATTGAATGAGGTCATATGTGTCGAACACAAGGGAGATGGCGAGAGTGAGGCTTGCGACGTAAAGCCAGGTGCGGAAGTAGGGCCGCCCCTCGGTTTCAGCTTTGCCTGTGAAGATCCGGTGAACGATATAGACGAACGCGACTGCCCAGAATATGTGCCCCAGCCCGAAAAGTTTCGTGATCATGTACCCTTGGGCCACATAGACATAGAAACCGAGCGCGAAGTTAAGCACCTGCGCTGCGATGAGGGCCTGTGCCTCGGGTCTCTTGATAAAGAGAAACGGCAAAAGGATGAGCAGGGTCTGCATCCATGTGAGCCACCATTGCAGCCAGATGGGAAACTGAGCGATTTGCGCGTTCATCTCATTGAAAATGTCCATGTCTTGTCCTCAAGGTTTGTCTGCCCGAGAGCGTAGAAGCATGGTGTCAGACACCCAATTACTTGACGGGTAAGCGAGGGGTCAGCCGGTCGCATTTTCGTCGATGCCGAAATTTGGGCACTAAATAAACTAAAGCGATCATTTTTTATGCGCCCGTTTTCTATTCTCCGTTAACTGACTAAAGGTTCCACAGAAAGTCCAGAGACTCTCATCTCATATGCCGGGGGATCTGGTGAAGTGCGCTTTAGGTGCCCTTACGTTACCCCTGGCTGATGGCCTGCGACAAAAGTGCGCACCCACCGTAAGGTCTGGGTCTTGTTAGGAAATCGAAAGCTTCGATTTACTTGGTCATCAACCCTGTTCGACTCGGCATTTATGAGGTGTGCGTTCACCAAATTAAGTCGCACACTATATATGAGTCCGGAAAACCTGCTGCCATTTCAAATGTTGAATACTTAAAAAACAAATTTCGGACTACAAACATTTATGCAGCACGCGCTCGCCAAACCAAGTAGCGCGCTACAGCAGCTGCTGACATTGTTGTTCCTAAAGCCCTCAATGTTGTGCGTGGTGACCCCGGGTGGATTCGAACCACCGACCCTCAGATTAGGAATCTGATGCTCTATCCTGCTGAGCTACGGGGCCTCTGACGCAAGTGAGGCGCGTGGTATAGCAGAGAGACGGTGGGGTCGGTAGGGGAGGTCTGCCCGAAAGGTTTTTTGTTAGGCTCGTCAATCTGTATCAAACGCGATCAGGCAATGCGCGTCGGCGCGGACCTCCTTTTGAGGTGTTGGTTTTTCTGCCGTTGGTTGGACTGTATCTCGCTCTTGATGTTTGTTCGAAAGGCGCATGATCTTCCGATTACAAAAGAAACAAGTATTCCGACATAGAAGACCGCGTAACTACAGTTTCCAAAAGGGAAATAGATGACCCTGAAAAGGCGCTGCTGAGATTGTGGTGAAGTTTTGATTATTATATACTAGTGATAATTAGAAATATTATCATTGGATATCTACACCCCATTTTTACCGCTGACTGAGGGCTCCGTCGGGGCGTCAGTTGGAAGCAATACAAGGTGTAGTGTGCGCAGGTCGGGGGACTAAGCGTTATGAAACTAGTTGTAGTGAGTAAGCATCCTTGTTGCCGCATCGGATTGGCAACAATTCTTAGCGGCGTTGATGCAGCCGCAACTGTCATCGAAGCAAGCAGCATAGATGAGCTCATCGATTTGAAGGGCGCGGACGGAACGGTTGATTTGGTTCTGATGGAAGGTGCCGCTCAGATCGGACGTGAGATGGCTGCTATCACGCGCCTTCAGGAAACAGATGGCATTGGGGCTGTTATTTTGCTCCACGAACAAGACCAACCGGAAATAGTGCGGCGCTATCTTGATATGGGCGTGCAAGGCGTTGTGCCTAAAACAACGGAAGCCGCTGTTCTTGTGGGCGCCGTGCAGCTTGTTCTGTCCGGTGGACGGTATGTACCTGAAACCATTCTGGCAAAAGAAAGCTCAGGATTTGGCGAGCCCAATTATGCGTTTAACGCAGCTGGATTGGATCGCCTGACGCGTCGCCAGATGGATGTTTTGAAAGAGCTTGGTCGAGGTGCGTCCAATCAGGAAATTGGAACGCAACTAGGTATTGCTTTGGCAACGGTGAAGCTGCACGTCAACGCCATCTTGAACACACTTGGTGTGCGGAACAGAACCGAAGCTGCCATTATTGCACACAGAGCGGGGCTCACTGATTTGAGTGTTCAAGCTTAGTCTTCTCACCTTTATCGTTACGTTCAGACGGGTCGCCAGTGCCGCGCCCCTCCTGTTTTTGCTCAGCATGTTCTGGCCATCACTGGCGGTTGGTGCATCGGCATGTGATCTTGAGCCGGGAGAAAGTGGCCGGGTCGTCGCCGTCATAGATGGGGACACGGTCGCGTTAGAAGATGGTCGTGAAATCCGACTTGTCGGTCTTCAGGCACCCAAGCTTGGCCTGGGGCGGCGAAATTTCGATGATTGGCCCCTGGCCCCCGAAGCACGCACGCATCTGGAAGCGTTGGTTTTAAATTCTGACGTGCGTCTGTCTTATGGCGGGCGGCGCGAAGACAGGTATGGGCGCTTGCTTGCCCATCTCCATTTGACCGATGGGACCTGGGTGCAAGGTGCCATGATCGCCGAGGGTATGGCCCGGGTCTATTCTTTCTCTGACAATCGCGCTTGCGTTGAGGATCTGTTGATCCTGGAAAGAGAAGCGAGGCGCGCGGACCGCCGCATTTGGGGCAATTCCTATTACAGCCTGTTATCTGCAGATGCTCCCGCAGTGCTTTTGAAACATGTAGATACTTTCCAGATTGTTGAGGGGACAATCCGGCAAGCGGTGCTTGTGCGCGGTCGGCTCTACCTCAATTTTGGAGAGGATTGGCGTGATGATTTTACCGTCACCGTTGCTCCGCGGGACGTTCGTCATTTTCGTGAGGACGTGGGCGATTATTCCGATGTGCGGATAAGGGTGCGTGGATGGATTAAGTCTTACAATGGTCCAGAGATTGTGGTGACCCATCCCGAGCAGATTGAGTTTCTCAGCGGTCCTGGCCGTGCGTCTTGATATGTGATGCGTGTTTCGTGCAGGCTGGCTGAAAAGCACTACGTCATTTTCCGGGACCGGGTCATTGTTTAGAAATTGGTTTTTGAGCCCGCCGGGTTTTTCGGATCTGGCACCCCACATCCCCAAAATCGTGAGGCGCCGCTCGGCATTGGTCCCTTTATTGGTGATGAGTGTTCTGTCGGGCTGTTCTCTTGGTGGGGACGGGGGTGATCGCTCGGCGGCAGCTTCACAAGTGGTTTCACAAGGACAGGGTATTAGTGCTCATGCCCGTATCCTCCGGTCATATGGGGGTGTTTACGAGAATGCTGCGCTCACGGCATATGTCGGGACTATTGTTCGGGCGATTGCGCGCCAAACGACATTGCCTGAAGAGGCATATGTACTGACAATTCTCGACAGTCCGAGGGCGAATGCGATGGCTTTGTCCGATGGCCGGGTTTATGTCACCCGCGGTATGCTGGCGCTGGCAAGTGATGAAGCGCAGCTGGCGGGTGTGCTGGCCCATGAAATGGGGCATGTGAACGCGCGGCATATAGCTAGCCGGCGGGACGCGGCCGCAGATATAGCTCGCTTAGACAATGTCGTTGGGGGGCTTTTTGGCGAAGGCAGCAATGCTGCGCCGGGCTTGATGTCGCGTAGTGGTCTTCTTGCGGGGTATTCGCGTATCCAGGAAGAAGAAGCTGACCGGTTGGCTGTGACCTATCTCGACCAGGCGGGGTATGACCCGCTTGCCGTGAGCGATGTGCTTTCGGCTATGGATGCCTATTCCCGACATCGTGCTGGATTGGTCGACCGGGCATTCTACGCAGATGCTGGTAGCTGGTTTGCCAATCATCCCAAGACCCAAGACCGGGTCCGCCGAACGGCGGAGCGGGCCCAATCTCTCCGTCTGTCGCGCCAACCCAAATTGCGTCGTCGTGCGCAGTATCTGGCGGCGATTGATGGGCTGCTGTATGGCACATCACCCGAGCAGGGCTATGTGCGGGGGCAGCGTTTTGTCCATATGGTGCAGGGGTATCAGTTCGAGGTGCCCGGGTCGTTCCGACTTGTCAATGCGGACAAGGTGGTTTGGGCAATCGGTCCGGAGAAGGTCGTTGTGAAGGTCGATCATGTGAGGGTGCCGTCGGGTATAGAACCCGTCACCTACCTCACCAATGATTGGGCCTCGTCCCTTGCTCTTAAGGATGTTCGCCAGTTTGAGATAGCGGGGCTTTCGTCAGCGTCGGCCCGCATGCGGTTTCAGGGCCTTAACACACTGGCGGTGGTCATTTCAGCGCGTCCTGGAGAGCTCTATCGTTTTCTCATTGGCGTCCCGCCGCAGGTAGGGGAACGCTATCATGAGGCCCTTTCGCAGATCGTCTCCAGCTTTCGCCTGATGGGCGAGGGTGATAAAGGGCTCGGGTCCCTGCGGATCAAGGTGATGGACACGCTAAGGGATGGGACTATTGAGCAGGTTTCCCGTGACTTGGGGCTGCCTGTGCAGGACCGCGCGGAGCTGGAACTGCTCAACGGGCTGGAGCGAAATGAGATTGTGCCTGCCCGAACGCTGATCAAGCTGATAGAGGAAGCCCTGGCCAGCTAAGCCGAGAGAGACGTCGCTGCGATTGGATCGTCGATTTTTTCAGTGATGGCGGTTTTCATTTTTTCCAGTGCGCGATTTTCGATTTGACGCACTCTTTCCTTGGAAATACCAAATTTGGTTCCGAGCTGCTGCAAGGTGACATTTTTTTCGCTTAGTCGGCGGGCTGACACAATAGCCCGCTCGCGTTCATTCAAATGCTTGAACGCGTCAGCGATCCATTCACGCAACCGTGCATCCTTATCGATTTCTTCCACGGTTTCATGGGGCGTGGGTGCGTTGCAGACGAGCAGTTCCTGCCATGTGGATCCGCCTTCGTCTTCCTGACCTCCGGGCACTGCATTTAGTGAACGATCGCTGGCAGATAGACGGCTTTCCATCTTTTCGACCTCGATGACCTTGACGCCCAAGGTCTCTGCAATCGATTGGCGGTCATCGGGGGTTAGCTGATCGCGGGTGCCGTTGGCGATGCGGGCTTTCAAGCGACGAAGGTTGAAGAATAAGGATTTTTGTGCCGACGTCGTTCCAGTTCGGACAATTGACCAGTTGCGGAGGACAAAATCCTGAATAGCAGCCCGGATCCACCATCCTGCATAAGTCGAAAAGCGGACATTGCGATCGGGGTCAAAGCGGGCAGCTGCCTGCATCAGACCGACATTGCCTTCTTGCACGAGGTCGGCGACAGGCAGGCCATAATAGCGAAAGCGGGTCGCCATAGACACTACAAGGCGGATGTAGGCGCCTGTGAGTTCATGCAAGGCGTCAACGTCTTGATGGTCTCGCCATTGCCGCGCAAGGTGCCGCTCATGCTCCTCAGACAGAAGAGGGCGGGTCATCACTTTCTTGATGAACTTGCGGTTGGCTTTTTGAGCTTCAGGCGTGTCAATAAAAGTGGTCGATGTCATGGCCGATCCTCATCCCCTCTCCAGAGGTCCCGTTAGGCACCTGAGAGGTGTTGTGGTTGTCTTGAGGTATACGGCGAGGGCCTTGGGGCGGATCAAATAAAAAAAGCCCGGATAAACCGGGCTTTTTTAACTCAGTTTAGCATTGAGGGAGGCTTTTAGGTTGGTTCGCTCGCCGCTGCTGCCTCGGCTTCGGCCTCAGCCTCAGCTTTTTTCTCAGCCTTGCCTGCTGCAGTGATGAGGACTGTCTCCAGCCGCGTGACGGCGGCGGCATCATCCATATTGTCGGCAGCAGCAACTTCGCGGGCCATTCTGTCGATGGCTGCTTCGAAAAGCTGGCGTTCGGAGTAAGATTGTTCCGGTTGCTTGTCAGACCGATACAGGTCACGCACCACTTCAGCGATGAAAATCAGGTCGCCTGAATTGATCTTCGCTTCATATTCCTGCGCACGCCTGCTCCACATGGTGCGCTTCACCTTCGCCTTCCCCTTCAGCGTATCAATCGCTTGGGTGATGACTTTGGGTTCGGACAGCTTGCGCATGCCAACAGCTTCAGACTTGTTGGTGGGCACGCGCAGCGTCATCTTGTCTTTTGCGAAAGTAATGACATAGAGCTCAAGCTCGTGGCCCGCGACTTCCTGGCGTTCAACGGATGTGATCTGGCCAACACCATGTGATGGATAGACAACATATTCCTTGTTCTTGAAGGAAAGCTTGCTCGGCCGTGGATCAGGCGTTGCCGTTACTTTTGGCTCAGCCTTTGGAATTGGGCGAATAGAGGCTGGTTCTGGAATAACCACTTTTGCGGGCCGCGCGACGATTGGCGTTGTCCGTGGCACCTTCTTCTCCGGCAGGATCTCAAGCTTCGCGGCCTTTTTTGCAGCCGCCTTTTTTGCTGCAGCGGTTTTGGGGGCGGCTTTCTTTGCCGTGGTCTTCTTCGCGGCTGTTTTGGGAGCTGCTTTCTTTGCAGCAGCTTTCGGCGCTGCTTTTTTTGCGGCTGTCTTTGCAGCCGCTGCTTTTGGTGCAGCCTTTTTCGCGGCCGGCTTCTTCGGCGCTGCGGCTTTCTTGGTCGCTGTCTTTTTCGCGGCGGGCTTAGCAGCGGTTTTCTTCGCTGCCGCCTTCTTTACCGCAGTCTTCTTTGCAGCAGCCTTGGGCTTGGCTTTCGCGGCTGTCTTTTTGGCTTTTGCCGGAGCGGCCTTTTTGGTTGCTGTCTTCTTGGCAGCAGCCTTTACCTTGGTTTTAGCCTTCGCCTTTGCAGCTGGTTTTGCTGCTTTCTTGGCGCTTGTCTTTGTCTTTTTAGTGGCCTTGGCTGCCATGGTTGCTCCGTCTGATTGCTGGGCGTGCCAGCGTGTGTTCCAGGCTTTGGGCTGTGCGACATTGGGGCCTTGCACATGTGAAACAGAACAATGGGGCCGTGCCGTTGCTGCACCGCTCATCGCTCAATTTTTCCGTGTGCGTGAAGAGATCGCTCAACGCCTCCCTCTCATTCCTGGGAGGTGTGGCAAGCTTTTCCTCGGATCCTCAATCTCTCGTTCTTGGCTCTCGTTCTTGCGTTTTAGCCCGAAAGTTGGGGCTTAACCCAGAAGAGGATCCACGCTGACAATGGCTTGTTTTCCAAGCTTCACCGCCAAATTGATGCCCAAATGCGCCCGGTCTTCCTTTGACCAGGCCCTGTCAAAATTACTTGGAACGGAGTGTATCACAAAATTCGCCCGAAATAAAGATCGGGCGGTGAAAGGCAAGCGAAATCAGATGGATAGAAGGCAGTTGGGGTTAATCTCCCTCGCCTGGCTCCGCGCTGAAGTGCTCTTCGAATTTGTTCTGCTTGCCGTCCCAGTCCGCCGCGTCGGCAGGCTGCTCACCTTTCATGGTGATGTTTGGCCATTTCGCGGCGTATTCGGTGTTGATTTCAAGCCATTTTTCGAGCCCTGGCTCCGTGTCCGCTTTGATGGCCTCTGCTGGGCATTCCGGCTCGCACACACCGCAGTCAATGCATTCATCCGGGTGGATGATGAGCATATTTTCGCCTTCGTAGAAGCAATCGACCGGGCAGACCTCAACGCAGTCCATATATTTGCACTTAATGCAATTGTCGGTCACCAAATAGGTCATTTTCTACTCCGTTTCCGCGATTTTCCCGCGGACGATAGGTGTGGTCTTAACTCTTGAGGCCGAGACGGGCCAGAACCCGTTTTCGGGCTTCGCCTGCTTCGCGGTCGGGAACGTATATCAAGCCTGCCACCCGCCGCAACAGGCTCGCTTCATAGTCGTGCAATTCACCGTCTGCATAAACGACTTCCCAGAGCTGCTCTATCAGCCGGGCGCGCTCTTCGACCTCATAGGCGTCTTTGAGGGTCTGGCTCCAGCGATGCAGCCCGACCGCGCGTTGCTCTTCGGTCTCAGCAAGAGCAATCAGTTCTTCGGCTTCTTCCTCTGTCAGCTCAAGGAAGCTTCTTAGGACCTCCCGGATTTTGGCCTGTTCGTCTTTGCCGTAGACGTCATCCATGGTTGCTGCACAGACGAGCAGCGCGGCTGCTGCGACTTTGACATCGTCGAACGCTTTTTCAGGGGTTTCTTCAGCAGGGCTTTGAAATAGAGCTTGGATGCGCTTGAGCATGGAACCGCCGTTTGTTGATTTTATTCTACTTATAGACTGAGGGAATAAAATTCAACCACATCAGGGATATGTGATTTATTCAAACCCTTCTTTGAGAGCCGTGGTTTGCCGTCGCTCTCGTTTTGTCGGGCGCCCGGCTCCGGCCTCTCTTTCCGCTATTTTTGGCTCTCTATCCCCGATTTTCCGGGGCTGAGGCGGTGCTTGGTCCTCATAAAGCGCCTGGGCTTCAGGTGCTGGGCCTCTGCGGCTGCCGAGCTCCACTATTTTTATGACACGGACCTGTTTGGCGGCGGGGAAGGTCAGGATGTCACCTGGGCGAACCGTATGACTGGGTTTTGCGACACGCTCTGCGTTCACCCGGACTTTTCCGGCGCTGACGACGCTGGCAGCAAGGGTTCTGCTTTTGAAGAAGCGGGCAAACCAGAGCCATCGGTCGAGCCGTTGGGCGTCTGGAGATGCGGGGGCCTCTGCCATCAGTCCTTCGGCTGCGGGTTTTTCAGCGCCATCAGAGCTGCAAAGGGAGAATCAGGGTCCATGGGCTTTTCTTTTGGCCGCGGCTTCTGATGATCGCGCTTTGGACCTTTGCCGGACCCTTTCGGGGGACGTTTTCCCGGTTTGCCGTGGGTCTGTTTGCCATGGACTGGCTTGTCACCAGCTGTCTGCTGCTGGTTTTTGTTCCTGTGGCGCGGTGGCCGACCCGTGTTCTGACGGCGTTGAGGACGCCAGATTTGCACGTCGGTCTCGACGGGCTCTGTTGCGGCTGCTTCAGGGGTTGCATCATCGGTGGCCGGGGATGCATCGCCGGCAGGGTCCGCGACACTTTCGGGTGCCACAACAGCGGCCGCTGTCGGTGCGCTCTCTATAGGAATAGGAGCTGTTTGGGCTTGCGGGGCCTCTGCTGGGTCGGCTGACGCGACACTGTCGGTTTCTGGCGCTTGTGTCGCCTCTGTCGCGGCTTCTTGCGCAGGCGTCTCGCTGTCCCCTTCAGGAGCGGTTGCGGGCTCTACCTTATGAGGTTGGGTCGCTGCAATTTTCTTCGGAGCTTTTGCGGCGGCTGCCAGGCGTTCGGCGTTGGCAATTTCATCCGGGGTGAATTTCTCTGTTCCCACCCGGTAGCCGACGCCTTTCAGAATGCCTGCCATCTCTTCAGCAGAGCAGCCCATGAGGGACATCATATCCGGGTCGATCACAAAGCCGCCTTTGTAGCGGCGCTCAGAGATGATCGGGCGGATGACGTCAGCGAGGCGTTCCAGCATATCGCGACGGACGGCGCGGGGGCCGCTTACCCGGAAACCAATGGCTTCGTAGAACTCCCGGGATGCATCTGCTGGCACAGTCATCGACGTGAGACCAGGTGCTGGTGCAGGGGGGAGGCCCTCAAACGGATTGGCGTCTTTGTCGTCCATTGGGCGGCTGAGCGTCCAAAGCGTCAGAATGAGGTTTGCAGCTGCCGGTTTCAGCAGGATCGGCATAAAGATCGAATAGGCGCCAAAGCGAACGCCCTTCTTGCGGAGCTGGCCGCGTGCTTCCTGATCCAGTGCCTTAATGTCGTCGGCGATCAATTCCCGGTTCATGGACCCAAGGTTCTCAACCAACTGGAAGGCGACGCCGCGGGCAAGGCCCGTCAGTTCTTCGCCACTTTGGAGGGTGAGAAGTGGTTCGAGTACATTAGCAATGTGAACCTTGACCCAGCTCTCCAGGCGACCTTGTGCTTTTTCCCGGTCGGGCCCGTTCAGTTGTTCGCTGGCAAAAAGCTCCACTTTTGGGGCGAGGGCTGTGTCGCCGGCAACAAGGCGTCCGACTGCGTGACCTGCCCAGATGAAGCGTCCCTGCTCAGCAAGCTGGATTTCACTGGCGGGTGCTCTGGCGAATTTCTCCGCACGTGCCGCAATCTCTCCCGCGAGAGCTTTGTCCGAGGCGGCGCGGAGCGCTTTGCCATGGACGCCCGTGGCGCGCTCGTCAGCCACAAAGACAAAGCCTTGCAGCTTGCCGACGAATTCTCCTTCGACGAGTACATCGCCTTCTTGATTTACCGACGCCATTAATTCCTCGCGTTCACGCAAGCGCTTCATCAAAACACTGGTCCGCCGATCGACGAACCTCTGGGTGAGGCGCTCATGGAGCGCATCTGAGAGCCTATCCTCTACAGCGCGCGTGCGCTCTTGCCAATGGGCAGTATCATCTAACCACCCAGCTCGGTTGGCCACATAGGTCCACGTGCGCATGTGGGCGATGCGATTAGACAACGTATCTATGTCTCCATCGACCCTTTCGTGACGCTTTACCTGGGTATCCAGCCATGTCTCAGATATGCGCCCTTCCTCAGACATCAAGGAGGCATAAATGCGGCCCAACAGGCTTGCATGTTCGCTGGCTAAAGTTTTGCGGAAGTCCGGTACCTGGGCAACATCCCATAATAACCCAATGGCAGCGGGGCCTGCAGCCATTGCGGCGGTTTCTTCGTCACGGGAGAGATGGGTGAGCACCTCCAGGTCGGTCGCCATAGGTGCGCGGGTTAGCCCTCTGCGATTGGGGGAAAGCTCAAGGGAGCGGATCAGGTCTTTGAGGGTTGAATAGTCGAGATCATTATTGCGCCAATAGAAAATCTGCTCGGCTTCAAAGCGGTGATCTTCAATGCGTTCAATCGTTTCTGGGTCGAAGGCAGGAGCCTCTCCAGTTGTCCCGAAACTGCCATCATTCATGTGCCGCCCGGCGCGCCCGGCAATCTGGGCCAGCTCAGCAGCGCGGAGCGGGCGGTGGCGTGAGCCATCAAACTTCGATGTGCTGGCAAAGGCAACATGGTCCACATCCATGTTGAGCCCCATGCCAATGGCATCGGTGGCGATCAGATAATCCACGTCGCCATTTTGATAGAGAGCCACCTGGGCGTTGCGGGTCCTGGGACTGAGAGCGCCCATCACCACTGCTGCGCCGCCGCGCTGGCGTCTGATCAGTTCTGCGATCGCATAGACCCGGTCTGCAGAAAAATCGACAATGGCAGAGCGTCTGGGAAGTTTGGTGAGCTTCTTTTGCCCGGCGTGCGACAGAATGGAAAACCTTGGCCGGTTGGTGATGCTGGCATCAGGTAAGAGCCGCGCGATCAGGGGCCTTGCGGTTTCGGAGCCCAAAAACATCGTCTCTTCTTCGCCCCGGGCGCGCAGAAGGCGATCGGTGAAGACATGGCCGCGCTCGGGATCGGCAGCGAGTTGAATTTCATCAACCGCCAGAAAATCGACCCGCTTGTCGAGGGGCATGGATTCTGTTGTGCAGACAAAGTAGCGCGCGTGGGGAGGCACGATCTTTTCTTCGCCAGTCATGAGCGCCACTTCGGATGGGGACACACGCTTGCGGATGCGGTCATAGACCTCGCGCGCCAGCAGCCGGAGCGGCTGTCCGATCATGCCGGTCTTGTGGCCAAGCATGCGCTCAACCGCCAGGTGCGTTTTGCCGGTGTTTGTCGGGCCCAGAACAGCGGTGATTGTGCTGCCGTCAGGGGCTGGAAGGGCGCGGGGAAGGTCCATGTCGGCGCGCACCTTCGCGGCTATGGGATCGGAATGCAAGGCCTTGAAACCGGGGCTTCAGGGGTCCACAGGCCCAGAGAAGCCCGGGACATCTGCGTTAACGTTTGGCTTGTTAACTTTCAGATCATTGTGAGAACGAATCACGTCCGAATCGACGACCTCGCCATTTTCCCGATCCGTTCACGGCTAAATCTAGTGTTTGGGCAGGCCAGGGGGCGGACGGGCCTTAATAAAATCTGTGGATAAGTTGTCCCCCTTACGTAACGTCGTGTCTGGCACCCGCTTGCTTAGTCTCTATAGTCGATTCCATCAAAATCAGCCTTTTGGCACAAACATCCGGGGAGGATGGCAGATGGATTTCGAAATTCCAGAAAAGCTCCGCTCATACCTGTTGGAGCTTGATCAATTCATTGAGAAAGAGATTAAACCGCTCGAGAACAAGGACGACAATATTCGGTTCTTTGATCACCGGCGGGAGCATGCGCGGACCGACTGGGACAATGATGGATTGCCGCGGGAAGATTGGGAAGACCTGCTTCGGGAGATGCGCAAGACCGCCGATGCGGCCGGTCATCTGCGCTATGGCCTGCCGGAAGAATATGGTGGGCAGAATGGCAGCAATCTCGACATGGCGGTGATCCGTGAGCATCTGGCGATGAAGGGCCTTGGGCTTCACAATGATCTTCAGAACGAGAGTTCCATTGTTGGCAACATGCCACAGATTCTGATGTTCCGGGACTTCGGCACGCCGGACCAGAAGGACGAGTTTATTGGGGGCATGCTGGCGGGCACGCACAAGGTTGCGTTTGGCCTGACCGAACCGGACCACGGGTCTGATGCGACCTGGATGGAAACCCGTGCGGTTCCTGAAAAGCGGGATGGCGTTGATGGGTGGCTCATCAATGGCTCCAAGATGTGGAACACGGGTCTTCATGTTGCAAATTACGACATGATCTTTGCGCGTACTGCGGGCGATGATGGTGCCGCTCGGGGCATTACCTGCTTCCTGGTGCCAACGGATGTGGAGGGGTTCAAGATTGAAGAATATCTTTGGACCTTCAATATGCCGACGGATCATCCGCGCATCTCTCTGACCAATGTATGGGTGCCCGATAGCGCGATCTTAGGCCCGCGGGAAAATGGTCTGGCGCTCGCGCAGCACTTTGTGCATGAGAACCGCATTCGCCAGGCTGCATCTGGGGTTGGCGCGGCACAATTCTGCATTAATGAGAGCGTGCAGTATGCGAAGGACCGCAAACCTTTCGGCAAACCGCTGGCGTCCAACCAGGCGATCCAGTTCCCGCTTGTTGAGGCGCATACGGAATGCGAGATGATCCGGAACCTTGTCTACAAGACAGCCTGGCAAATGGATCAGATGACCAAGCCGGAAGTGGCGATCCACCTGTCAGACAAAGTCTCCATGTGTAATTACCGGGCGAACCGTCTGGTCTGTGAAGCTGCTGACCTTGCCATGCAGGTTCATGGTGGGATTGGCTATTCGCGGCATAAACCGTTTGAGCATATCTATCGGCATCACCGACGCTACCGGATCACAGAAGGGGCTGAAGAAATTCAGATCCGTAAAGTGGGTGGCCATCTGTTCGGCTATATCAACAAGAATGCAGCGCCAAAAAAAGCGGCTGAATAATCTAGGGGAGGCGGGTGTTGGAACATGTCTAAGACCCGCCTTCTTCTTGTCCGTCATGCGCTTGCTGAGCCCAGCCCGCACATCGACGAGGCTGCCTGGCCCCTTTCTTCTGCGGGGCATGATCAAGCCAAGGATCTCGCCGATGTGTTGCCCGGGGATCTGATTGGCGAGATTTGGAGTAGCCCTTTTCAGCGGTCCATCGATACGGTGGCTCCGCTTGCAGGCCGCCTCTGTCATTCTACGAAGACCCATGCTGGCTTGCGCGAGCGCTGTTGGTCCGACGCATGGCTGGATGATTTTGCGCCCCATCTGGAACGGTCTTTTCATGAGCCAGACTTCAAACTGTCTGGTGGGGAGAGTGCGCGGGAGGCACTGCGTCGGTTCGATGCGGCGCTGATTGAGATTGCCTGCGTCTCTCAAAGTGAGCACGTCGTCGTTGGCACTCATGGCAATGTTTTGAGCCTCTTTCTCCGGTCCCTTGATCCCAGCGTTGATTTTCAGTTCTGGAAAGATCTTCCCCACGCGTCGGTCTACCCGGTCGATTGGGATGGCGGGTTTCATTGGCGGCGATGAGTGCTGGGCCTTTCTCATTTGGCTTCTGAGGCGTCTGTGGCGATCCCCAAGCCTCATACTGTCCGTTGACTCCTGTGTTTTTTTATATAATATAATAGTTATGGAACAAGTTGGTTATACTAAAGCTCCCCCTAATCTTGATGCGGTTTTTTCGGCGCTGGCCGACCCGACCCGGCGGGCAATCCTCTCGCGGTTGGCGAGGGGGCACGCATCGGTCAATGAGTTGGCAGCGCCTTTTGAGATCAGCCAGCCGGCGGTCTCCCGGCACTTGAAGGTGCTGGAGAAGGCGGGGCTTGTTGAGCGGGGTGTTGATGAGCAGCGTCGTCCCGCAAGATTGAAGGCTGATAACATGGCCGCCGCCGTCGACTGGCTTGCGGAGTTTAAGGCCTTTTGGGGGAAGAGCTTCGACCAGCTTGATGACCTCCTTGTCCATTTGAAACAGTCGCAAACGAAGGATGCCGACCATGAGTAAATTGCCAGAGTTCATCTCAGATCGAGAATTTGACGCCCCTTGCAACCTGGTCTGGCAGGCTTGGACTGACCCTGAATTGCTTGCCCGGTGGTATGGGCCAAATATTGAGACGGTCATTCACAAGTTTGATTTGAAACCCGGCGGGGTTTGGCTCAATGAGATGAAGATGCAATCCATGTCGGACTTTAGCAGGATGACGTTCACGGAAGTTGTGCCGGAAAAGAAGTTGGTTTGGCATCATTCGACGACAGATGCAGACTGGAACCTTATCTCGAACCCGATGATGCCGGATTGGCCGCGTGTGCTTCTGACGACGGTGACGTTTCAAGAGGCTGGGGAAAAGACGAAGGTGCGGCTGACCTGGGTCCCGTTCGAAGCAACAGACACCGAGATCGCGTGCTTTGCGGGTGCGATGGATGGTTTTGGCAGTGGCTGGGGAGCTGGCTTTACAATTATGGATACTATTCTTGCCGAGCTTCAGGCGTAGCGCCTTTTGCCGACTACTACGGATGCGAGATGATGGGTGTGGGCTCGGGGAAACTTGAGCTCACTCCTTTATACGACCTCGGTTATAATGCGGTCGGTTGGCAGAATGAGTCTGTGGTTTGGGAATGTGAAACTTACTTCTGTTCCCACGCCTTCCTCGCTGGTCAACTCGAATGAGCCGTTATGCATTTCGACCAGGTGTTTGGTGATTGCCAGACCAAGGCCAGTACCGTGATGCTTGCCGGTCATGGAACTCTCCACCTGCACGAACGGCTCAAGAGTCTCCCGTACCCTGTTAGCTGGAATGCCAATTCCTGTATCTCTGACAGCGACGGTCAGGCCGACATTGTCTTGGACCTTTGCCTTAACAGTGATTGTGCCACCGGCTTCGGTGAATTTCACGGCGTTGGAAAGCAGGTTTAACAGGACTTGCCGGAGCGCCCGTTTGTCTGCGTAGACCAGCGGCAAGTCTTCGGGGACTTCAAGTTTGAGCTTCAATTCGCCTTCGGCCAATTTTGGTCTGATCAGTTCAGCGGACCAGCGGATGACATCGTCGATTTCAATGTCGCGCTCTTCAAGGTCATAGCGCCCTGCCTCAATCTTGGAGAGGTCCAGAATGTCGTCGATCATGCTGAGCAGATGGCGACCACTGGTCAGGATGTCGCCTGTATATTCTGCGTAGCGATCATTTCCGAGCGGGCCAAACATTTGCTGCTGCATGACCTCAGAGAAGCCGATGATCGCATTCAAGGGCGTTCTGAGCTCGTGGCTCATGGTGGCGAGGAAACGTGACTTTGCCCGGTTCGCCATTTCGGCGCTCTCGCTGGCGTCTCGCAGTTGGCGTTCCTGCTGACGGCGGTCGACGGCGATGCCTGCTAAATGAGCAGCGCCGTCTATCGATATGGTTTCCGTTTCGGTGGGTGTTCTCTGTTCTTCATAGAAGGTGGCCAGGGTGCCAATAATGCCTCCCCGGCGCGAGAAAATGGGTTGGGACCAACAGGCGGAATATCCCACTTCGTGCAATATTTCGCGATAGTCATTTTCCAGCGGATCTATCTCAATATCTGAAACGATCACTCGCTGTTCGCTGGCAATTGCGGCGCCACAACATCCATCGGTCGGGTTCAGCGTCGCCCCGATGATGGCATCACGGAGCCGCTTGTCTACGCCCGGGCCGACAGCGTCAGTCACACACAGATCCTCATCGACAAGGAAAATGACAGAACAGCCGGAGCGCGCCCTTTCGTCGGCACTGGTTGTGATCTTTGCCAAGATCTCGTTGATCTCGATCCCTCTGGCCAGCGCATTTAGGACTTCGAGGTGACTGCGCATCTCGTCGTCGGCCTTTTTGCGCTCGGTAATATCTCTAATGTTCAAGACAAGGCCACCGACTGCTTCGGTGTGACAAAGGTCTGTGATGGATGCTTCGATCCACGCCTCCCGACCTTTTGGTGTGACCACCTCACCTTTTAGCGTCTGCACCGCCCCATTCTGTTCACTCAGGTTGCGAGGCTTTTCGAGCAGTGTTGGGTCATCAAGGGGTTGTAAGACAGTGCTTAGGCGACGACCGATTGCTTGTTCTGGCGAAATATCAAATTGTCGGACAGAGGGCGCTGCATAGCGGATGAACCCGGCCTCATCGGTCAGCAATATTGTGTCATAGGCATTCTCGACGAGTGCCCGAAACAGTTCCTCGCGTTCGCGCACATTTAGGTTGGCTTGTTCAGCCCGTGCGCGTGCTTGATCGGAAGCTTGTTTGGCTTGCGCCAGATCAGTGATCAGTTCCTCGTTCTTAAACCGGACGCGGAATGTGTCGATATTTTGGAATTGTGCAGACCGGGCAACAACAATCAGAAAAATGTAGAAGGCCCCCATCAGCAAACTCATCACGGGGAAGACAGGACCACCTGCGATGAGACCCCCGGCGAGAATTGCCAGGATGGGCGGGATGCTGTTGGAGAAGAAGATCGTAAAGTTGCGGAAGGAGATCGCGGTAACTGTCACGACATGACAGGTCAGGATCATGAACAGGAATATGTTTTGAATCTGGTCTTCCGGATGCCAGAAAAGGGGGAGAAAGAAGACCCAGATGATGTTTGTTACCCAATAGGCTCTCGCGTACTGTGTAATTCTCTTTTCGGGATCAATGTCTGCGTTCGGTGAGAGGAAATATCTTTCCTGGACGATGGTCATCATCCCATAGGTAAGGAATACAGCTGCCAACCAAGTGGCGCTGAATATCGGGGGCAATTGGCTCTCTAGAAGCAGAAAGAGGGCGGTGGCTATCCCGCACATCAAAAAGGGAGAGGCTCGGTATGCATGTGCAATCGAGTCGAATTGACTGGTTTTGATCCCGCGGATGGAATCAGGCGTAAGGGAACGTGCGACAAAAGGGCCGCGCCAGGCGGCCTCTGCCAATCCCCATATTAAACGCCAACTCTGCATCACCGTACGAACTCCCAGCGTCTGCCCTGTAAGGCTGACCTCATCGTTTGGGTGCATATAACCCTTTGATCTATCTTCTGGGGTATCGGAAAAGATTGTCTAAACTTGCGCGCAGAACCTGTCGGTCAGAGGCCAAACTGCGGATCGTGCTTAATCATTCGTTACCGCAGTTCTTCACACACTCGTGCATGCGCGTGTTTTGTTTCGTTCCAGAACATCTGGAAAGATGAAGTGCGCGCTAGGGACTCCCAGCCCGAATGCGTGATTATGATCTGGTGCGGCGCCCCCTAGGTACACCCCTGAGCGCTGCCTGTCCGGATCGCGGCGGCGGGTTTGCGTACCCTATGGCCCGCCGTCGCATTTTCGGGAGCCTTGCCGCAGGGGCTTTCGGGCATTCCTCGTGGAATTTTTAATGTTTTTGGCGGTTTTTAGGGCTTTGTTGACCGGGCGGCACCGTTCCACGATACTCCGCGCCAACTTCTGACCGGCTAGGAATGTGAACGTTATGGGCAGCGATACCCCCCCGATTGAGACTCCGATTGAGACATGGCGCACTTTGGCTGAAAAGCAGATGAAGGGCCGCTCCGTTGAGAGCTTGACCTGGGAGACCCCTGAAGGGATCGACGTCAAAGCGCTTTATACAGCTGCTGATCTGGAAGCGATCGCTGCTGAGGGCTATGACGTTGACACAATGCCCGGCATGGCGCCCTTCGTGCGCGGCCCGCAAGCCACTATGTATGCCGGTCGGCCATGGACAATCCGCCAGTATGCGGGCTTCTCGACAGCTGAAGAATCCAACGCTTTTTATCGCCGCAATCTTGCCGGTGGCCAGAAGGGGCTGTCTGTTGCCTTCGACCTGGCAACCCACCGCGGATATGACAGTGATCACGAGCGGGTTGTTGGCGATGTCGGCAAGGCCGGGGTGGCAATTGACAGCGTTGAAGATACGAAAATCCTGTTCGATCAGATCCCGCTGGATGAGATGTCGGTCTCTATGACCATGAACGGGGCGGTGATTCCGAACCTCGCCAACTACATCGTGGCGGCGGAAGAGCAGGGCGTCACACCGGACAAGCTCGCGGGCACCATTCAGAATGACATTCTGAAAGAGTTCATGGTTCGCAATACGTATATCTATCCCCCGGCCCCTTCGATGCGGATCATCGCGGACATTATTGCGTATTGCTCCAAGAACATGCCGAAGTTCAACACGATCTCGATCTCTGGCTATCACATGCAGGAAGCCGGCGCGACGCAGGTTCAGGAGCTCGCCTTCACACTGGCCGATGGCATGGAGTATGTGCGTGCCGCCCAGGGGGCTGGTCTCGACGTGGACCAATTTGCGCCACGTCTTTCCTTCTTCTTTGCGATTGGTATGAACTTCTTCATGGAAGTGGCGAAGCTTCGTGCGGCGCGGCTTCTGTGGCACCGGATTATGTCGGAGTTCGGGGCGAAAGATCCGAAGTCCTTGATGCTCAGAACGCACTGCCAGACGTCCGGTGTGTCGCTGACGGAAAAAGATCCTTACAATAATGTGATGCGCACCACGCTCGAAGCGCTCGCTGCTGTCCTAGGTGGAACGCAGAGCCTTCATACCAATGCGCTGGATGAAGCGATTGCCCTGCCGACGGATTTCTCAGCGCGCATTGCTCGCAACACTCAGCTCGTGATCCAGGAAGAAACGGGCATCACCAATGTAATCGACCCTCTTGGTGGTTCTTACTATGTGGAGACGCTGACGCATTCCATCGCGTCGCAAGCCTGGGCGAAAATTCAAGAGATTGAAGAGTTGGGCGGCATGACAAAGGCTGTTGAGAGCGGTCTGCCGAAACTTGAGATTGAAGAAGCCGCTGCCCGCAAGCAGGCGCGTGTCGACAAGGTCGAAGAGGTTGTTGTTGGCGTCAACAAGTACACGCTTGAGACTGAAGACGACATCGATATTCTGGAAGTCGACAATGCGAAGGTTCGCGATGCGCAAATAGCGCGTCTGAAGCATATTCGGGCGACCCGCGATGAGGCGCAGACACAAGCGACGTTGAAGGCGCTGACGGAAGGTGCCAGGGGCACTGCGAACCTGTTGGAGCTTGCGGTTGATGCAGCCCGGGCTCGGGCGACTGTTGGTGAAATTTCAGACGCAATGGAAGAAGTTTTCGGGCGTCACCGGGCGGAGGTGAAGACAGTGTCAGGTGTTTATTCCAAGGCCTATGAAGGTGATGGCGGATTTGAGAAAATCCAGTCTGATATTGAACAATTTGCAGCGGACGAAGGTCGTCGCCCCCGCATGTTGGTGGTGAAGGTTGGCCAAGATGGTCATGACCGCGGCGCTAAAGTCGTTGCAACGGCATTTGCTGATCTAGGTTTTGATGTTGATGTCGGGCCCTTGTTCCAGACACCTGCGGAAGCTGCACGTGACGCGATTGAAAATGATGTTCACGTGATCGGGATTTCCAGTCTGGCGGCTGGTCATAAAACGCTGGTGCCTGAAATTGTGAAGGCGTTGGACGCGGAAGGGGCTGGCGACGTCGTCGTGATATGTGGCGGCGTGATCCCCGCGCAGGATTATGACTTCCTTTATAAAGCCGGCGCGTCGGCGATCTTTGGCCCGGGCTCGAACATTATCGAGTGCGCGGCGGATGTGCTTCGCCTGATCCGCGAGAAACGGTCCGCATAAATCGCGGCTAGTTCGTTACCGGCTCGATCAGTTTTTCACCATCAACCTCAGCTTTGGTGAGGTGGGCTGTGGCGTTGACGATGCTCGTTTCAAACAGCATGCGTACAGGCAACACCAGCGGCTGCGTGCCGCTTGGCCCCATTGTTTCCTCAAAGCGGGCTAGCCAGATTGTGAATGGTGGCAGAGGGTTTTTTGCGCGCTCAACCAGAAATTCGCGGGTGAACCCGGCGACCGGATCATAGAGCACGGTGCATTTCCAAGCCGGTCCGGTATAGGTGCCGGCGCCAATTGGTTGCAGCTGAGTTTGATCCAATTCCTTGAATTTCAGATTGAAGATCCGGCGACCATCAAAGACAGGGATCGTTTGGGAGCAAGGAGCTGCAGTGGAATTGATTGCAGTGAATATGGATGCTGTCAGAGGGTCGACTTTTCCGCGAACGATAGATGCAGAGAAGCCCTGTTTGTGAATTCCATCCTCTGGCTTGGCTGCGACGTTGTATCGACCGCTTTCATCCAGGACCATGGCGATGGAGCGCTCTCCAAACCGCCCGTCATACTCTTGTGAATAGTTTAGAAGCCGTGGTCCCGAGGGTGTCAGGAGCCCGCTGGCGGTGCTTGAGCCGCGCCCATTGAAGAGGGTGTCAGCGACACCTTGGGTCTGGAATTGAGCGGCTATTTCATAGCGTTCCGGCGTCAGGGTAGCCTGTGTTCCAAAGGACACTATGTGCAAGCCGCCGCCATAAATTTCGAAGGTCAGGTCGACCTCCGTCGCGCTTGTGTCGGTTTTTGTCAAATTGGGCAGGGTCGTTTCGGCAGCCTGAAGGGGTGCTGACAAAAGCAGAGCAGCAAACACCATTGGTGCAACTGGGAGAGCAGATTGGCGGTCAAAAAGGGTCATGCAGTCCTTATGCCCTTTATCGGGGCATCCTCATGCGGGACGATGGAATAATCATCTCTCTTAGAGGGTACGTGAGCAAGACCCCATCCGATCACATTTTCTTTGATCCCTCAGGTTAGTTTGCGGCGACCTCAAATCGGGTGGCGCGCATAACTGCCCCGCCAAAGGGGGTTCTGAGTGTCATGCGCACGGGTACCCAGACGTCGGTTCCTTCAAGAGGAGCGAGCCATACACGGATGGAATCTTCACGCGCGAGCAGTTTGATCAAGGTTTTGCGCTCATATCCGGCGACAGGAAGCATGCCCACAGTGCAGCGCATCGCTGGGCCATTGTAGCCACCCTCAGCATCGTTCATTTCCATCATGCCATCTTCGCGCAATTGCAGGTCATATCGACGCCGCCCATCAAACAGCGGGAGAGACCGATCGCACGGGGAGGCAGTGGTGTTTCTTACCGGAAGCAACAGTGCGCTGATTGGGTCCTGGGTCATCAAGATATCGTTCAATTGAACGTGGGGGCCAAAGCCGTCTTCGTAAGCCGGTTCTGCAGCCATAATCGGTGCGCCGCTGCTGGGGTAGGTCAGCTCCACCCGACGACTGGAATCGGCATCTGCGTATGTGGAGACAAAACGGCTGGGCTTTACCCGGTTGCCAGAAAAGGAGCCCTGGCTTGCAAGCGCGAAAGTTGTTTCAAAGAACTGTTCTGCGACGCCCTCCGTTTTGATGAGGGCATCCAGCTCATAATCGGCGCCGCCAATCACAGCCTTAATGTCGGCGCTGCCAAAATCAAAGCCTCCCAGGGCGATTTTGTAATCCACTTCGAGGCTGGTCGGGACCTGCTCGGCGGCTGCATACCCAGACCCTGCCGTCAGGATGAGGGAGAGGACCGTTGCCGCGAGGGTGCGGGTTGAACGGCTTGTGGGGGCGATGTTCGTTTTCATACGCTCTATTTTGGCGCTGCCAAATGAACTCAATCTGAATGGGTAAGGAGGCTGAGCGGAGAAAATGGCCAAAAAACTGGATTGAGCCTCTTTGCTCCGGTATGCATCAGGGATGGCAGGTATGGGGTCAAAATCAGGCAAAACCTCGCAGGCTGGACGGACCGATCCATCGGTTCTCGCCGAGGGGATTCGCGCGGGAGAGCGGGCAGCCCTTGCGCGTGGCATTACGCTCGTGGAATCAAGCCGAACAGATCATCAGGAAGCCGCTCAAGATCTTCTCGCACGGGTTTTGGATCTGAGCGGCGGGGCCGTGCGGATTGGCCTCTCCGGGGCGCCGGGTGTTGGCAAATCCACCTTCATTGAGGCCTTCGGACTGTTTCTGATTTCTCAGGGGCTCAAAGTCGCCGTCTTGGCGGTTGACCCATCGTCTGCCCGCACGGGCGGGTCTATTCTGGGCGACAAGACCCGGATGGAGTTCCTGGCGCGGGATCCATCCGCGTTTATCCGGCCTTCTCCCTCTGGCGGCACTCTGGGGGGGGTGGCCCGTCGTACCCGGGAGGCCATGCTGCTGAGCGAAGCGGCGGGCTATGATGTGGTTCTTATCGAAACTGTTGGCGTTGGTCAGTCCGAGACGGCTGTTGCTGACATGGTTGATATGTTCGTGCTGCTTCTGTCGCCTGGCGGCGGGGATGAGCTGCAGGGCATTAAGCGGGGGATTATGGAACTCGCTGATCTGGTGGTGGTCAACAAGGCGGATGGGGATCTGAAACCCGCTGCCCGACGGGCCGCGGCGGAATATGGGGCTGCGCTCCATTTGATGCGGCCTAAAAGCCAGAACTGGTCTCCGAAGGTGGCGTTGGCTTCGGCGCTCAAGGGGGAGGGGCTTGAGGATATTTGGGCCTTGATCCAGGAGTTTCGGGCAAAAATGCTGGAGTCTGGCGAGCTGGATGGACAGCGCGCGGAGCAGGCTAAAACCTGGATGTGGACAGAGCTTCGCGAAGGGCTCTTGTCTCAGCTGCGCGCCCACGCAGAGGCGAGTCAGCTTGTTGGAGAGCTTGAGAAAGAGGTCGCGAAGGGTGGTGTGACACCTACCGCTGCCGCGAACCGTCTGTTGGCGCTTTTGTTTCCGGACCGGGCTTCTTAAGCCCTTGGAACTAAAAGAAAAAATCACCCCACCTTTCGCTTTTAAGCAGGCTTGACGGCAGGCCTTGTCGGTTCTATACCTCCCCGCTCACGAAAGGTGCAGGGTCGATACCCCGCGCCATTCTCTGCAAGAGTTTTCAAAAGCCCTTTGCGCCGATCCGGAGCTATCCGGTCTATGGCAGCGAGGGGTTTGTCTAAGATGGGAAGAAGCTATGTCGCGCCGTTGCGAGCTGACCGGAAAAGCAGTTATGTCAGGCAATAATGTGAGCCACGCGAAGAACAGAACGCGTCGTCGGTTCCTGCCGAACCTCTGCAATGTGAGCCTGATGAGCGAAAAGCTTGGTCGTCAGTTCAAGCTGCGGATTACCGCTCATGCGCTGCGCTCTGTGGAGCACCGTGGTGGCCTGGACGGATTTCTTCGTAAAGCCCATGCGTCTGAGCTGTCGCTCAAGGCACAGCGGATCAAGCGTGCTCTGTCAAAAGCTGAAGCGGAAGCTGTTGCTAACTAATCTTGGCAGCGCAGTTTGATAAAGAACGGGCTTCCCATTAGGAGGCCCTTTTTTTCGCCTAAATGCCTGCCAAACGAGCACTTTTGAGCATTGCTCCGCGCCTGTTTACGTTGAATTGTGAAGTTAGGTGCCTTCAGCTAGGCGATGTCCCTCCCCTCCGCTAATATCTTCACGTCAGAGCGTTTCTGCATTTGAGTGGAGGGTTGAGAGTAATGCGCGGATTTTTCGACGCGCTTGGAAGACTTGTCTTTCCGGTTGCGGCGCAGTTTGGTGTTTTTGCGCTGGCCTATTTGGGCTCAACCCGGTTTGTGACGCAGTTTGATGTGTTTCCGCCGGACCAATGGTTCCTCAATCCAGGCTATTGGCTGACCTATGGCCATCTGGCGCTGCCGCTCGCATTTCTTGTCCTGAACCTTGTGAACCGGAAATATGGGCCGGGGACAACGATCGGATCGGTTACGGTCACCTGGTGTCTGGCTGCCATTGTCTTGATCTGGGCGGTTATGACCTATGGGCTTAGCGCCGTAGAGGGGCAGGTGGCTTCCATCGGTGTTGCGGCAACTTTCTTCGGCGCGCTCTTTGCCGGACAGTTGGTTTCGATCTACACGTTTGATCAGGTGCGCGGCATTCCCTGGTGGCGGGCGCCCTTTTATGGTGCGCTCTTTGGTGGGCTGATTTTTGCTGGTTTCTTTTATGGGCAGATGGCCTATGGCTCAGAGGAGCCTTGGGCAAACCGCTTGGCGGTCATGGCAGGTATCTATGCCGGTGCTGCCTTCATAAACGTTTTCATCTATTGGGCGCTGCGGCGTTTCATTCGGCCGATGTCGGGCTTTGGCGGTGCCTAGACCGCGTCAATCGTTCAACGCAAAGACCAGCAGCAGTGTGCGTTGGAGCGCATTGAAATTGTCGTCTGAAATCAGATAGAGCAGGGTGGTTCCCTCCTCGCTGGTGCGCACGGACAGGCCTTCCATATTGTCGATAGACCGCGTGTGGTTTGCTTCCATGAGCACTTCACCGTCTAGGGGATCGCTGCTTTCGAGTGCCCTTGCGGGAATGCGCCGCATCATCATGGAGACGCCCGCGAGGGGGCTGTAGTGGCGCTCCAGGGTAATGAGATCACCGCCCGGCAGGATATCAATGTCGGTGAGTGCATAAGGTCGGTGCTGCTTTAGACGAACGGGTGTCGCGCCGTTTTCTGTAAGACGTGCGCCGATGATATGCCCGTCTTCGTCGAAGGTTTTTTCAGAAAGTGCGAGCAGAGAGCCGTCCGGCAGATAGGTGATGGCTTCTAGCCCGCCATTGTTTTCCAGGCCGTCGAACATTTGGGAATCGTTGATAGGGATTGCGGGGGCATCAAACCCAAGACGTGTCAGGTCGTAGCTGCGTAGCCGATGGTTCCGTTCAAAACTGACGATAGTGGGGGAGGTTCGCGGGTCTGCCCCATATGCAACCGTCAGACTTTCGGCGTCCGTATTGCGTTTGCCTGATAGAGGCGCACCATCTGTTCCCCTCATTGGGGCGATCAATGCCTCTCCCAGGCCCATTGGTCGATTGTTTTCTGAGATGACGTCGGCTGTGACCCAGTTGCCCTGATCGCTGACGGAGATGAGGGCATCTCCTTTGTCTCCGATGATGAGGCCGGAAAGCCCCCCAAAACTCGGGTGATCGGACGTGAGCTCTAGACCGCCGACATAGGTCAACCTGCCCGCTTTGGTGTCGGTTGGGTTTTCCGGGTCCCAAAAAACCGAGTGGGTATTGACGATGAGGTTTGTTGGCTCAGCAAGTGCGGGCTTTGCCCCTGTGAACAGATAAGTGCCTATCGCAATCGCGGCAAGGAGGGCACTGCCTGTTGAAACGAGAACGTAGGAAGTTTTGAAACGCCGCATGATCACTCTCCGCTGGTCTGGGAGAGAGTTTAGCAGATCTTCGGTAAAAGCTTACCCGCGTTTGGCGGCGACATCCTGGAGACTGGTTTTGCTTAAAGAGCTTGGACCACGACCGGGAGACTTCTTGGATGCGGCCTGGCGGTCTTTGCGTCGTCCCCGAGGGCCGGTCTGGTCATCAAACAGTTCAGCGAGCTTATCGGTCATGGCCCCACCCAGCTGTTCGGCGTCGATGATGGTCACAGCACGCTCATAATAGCGGGTCACGTCGTGGCCGATGCCGATGGCGATCAGCTCAACAGGTGAGCGGGTTTCAATGTCCTCAATCACCTGACGGAGATGCCGTTCGAGATAGTTGCCTGCGTTGACCGACAGGGTGCTGTCGTCGACGGGAGCGCCGTCAGAGATCACCATCATGATTTTGCGGTGCTCAGGGCGGGCAAGCAGACGGTTATGGGCCCAGACAAGGGCTTCGCCGTCGATGTTTTCTTTCAGCAGGCCTTCGCGCATCATCAGACCCAGATTGCGCCGGGCCCGCCGCCAGGGGCTGTCTGCGGATTTGTAGATGATGTGGCGCAGGTCGTTCAAGCGACCGGGATTACCGGGCTTGCCTTCGGCGAGCCACTTCTCACGTGCTTGTCCGCCCTTCCAGGCGCGGGTCGTGAAGCCCAGGATTTCCACCTTCACGCCGCAGCGTTCGAGCGTGCGGGCAAGAATATCAGCGCAGAGCGCTGCCACCGTAATGGGGCGACCGCGCATGGAGCCTGAATTGTCGAGCAGGAGGGTGACAACTGTGTCACGGAACTCCGTATCGTTCTCCATCTTGTAGGCAAGGGGCATTGTCGGATCGGTAATGGCGCGGGTGAGGCGCGCGGCATCCAAAATGCCTTCTTCCAGATCAAATTCCCATGTGCGGTTCTGCTTTGCCATCAGGCGACGCTGCAGACGGTTGGCGAGCCGTGAAACGACGCCGTGCAGTTGATGGAGCTGCTGGTCGAGATATTGCCGCAGCCGTGTGAGTTCCTCTATGTCGCAAAGGTCTTCTGCGCCAATCACCTCATCATAGGTTTGGGCGAAAACTTTGTAGGATGGAGTGCGCGATGCCTCATCCATACCGTCCGGGCGCCAAGGCTGATTGCCGTCGCCCATATCTTCCATATCTTCGCCGTCTGCAGGCATGTCGTCAGCATCGACTTCGACAAGTTGTTCTTCGCCTTCTTCGCCGTCGCCTTCAGCCATTTCGGCCTGCTCTGCGCTGGCTCCTTCGGGCTGTTCGGCTTCACCAGCCTGGGCGTCATCATCGGGCTGGTCTTCCCCGCCGTCTTCGCCTTCTTGCTCGTCGTCGGCATCTTCTGGGCTGTCGCCCAGCTCATCGCCCATGTCGAGATCGGTCAGCACATCGCGCATGACTTTGGCAAAGGCTGCCTGGTCTTCCAGAACCTCTCCGAGGCGCTCCAGATCGCCCTCGGCCTTCTCTTCGATCCAAGGGCGCCAAAAATCGACCAGGTTGCGTGCAGCATCGGGCACGGGGGCACCGGTTAGCTTCTCGCGGGCCATCATGGCGACGGCTTCTGCAAGAGGCGCTTCGTCTTTGTTGGTGATTTTGTCGTAGCCGCGGGCTTTGTAGCGTTTTTCGAGTGCCGCGGTTAGATTATCGCCCATGCCGGACATTTGCGTCGCGCCAATGGCTTCGACGCGGGCTTGTTCGACCGCATCAAAAATCGCGCGGGCGTTGCTGCCATCGGGGGCAAGCTTTGTATCAATGTTGGCGTCGTGATGAGCGAGACGGAGTGCATAGGCATCGGCAAAGCCGCGTACTTCTGCGACCTCTCCTGCTTCCAGTTCCCGACTTGGCAAAGGAAGGCGCGCGCGCAAGCCCCGGAGACCTGGCGGCTCTGTGCCGAAGGTCACCGCCAGCTCTTCCTGCTCGGCAATGGTCTTCATGGCCGCCGTTAAAGCACGCTTGAACGGTTCGACCGGACCTTCCTTATTCTGCATAGACGTGATCCTTAGATCTCGGTTGCGTTACCTATCGCGTTTCCCGACGGTGAACCGGCGGCCACTTCACCTGGAAACGTTTTGACGCGTTGTGTCTAGGCCACCATGATTTTTGCAGCGCTGTCGGGCAAATCTTCACCAAAGCAGCGTTGATAGAACTCGGCCACGGTTGCCCGCTCCAGCTCGTCGCATTTGTTGAGGAAGGTCACCCGGAAGGCGAAACCAACATCATCAAAGATCTCAGCGTTTTCTGCCCAGGTGAGCACGGTCCGAGGACTCATCACCGTTGAGATGTCGCCTTGAATGAAGGCGGCACGGGTGAGATCGGCAACACGCACCATGGAGGAGACAATGGTTTTGCCCTCTTCGGTTTCAGCGTAGTGCTTTGCCTTCGCCAGAATGATGTCGGTTTCCGCATCATGGGCGAGATAGTTCAGCGTGGTCACAATGTTCCAGCGGTCCATCTGACCCTGGTTGATTTGCTGCGTGCCGTGATAGAGCCCGCTCGTATCGCCAAGGCCAATTGTGTTGGCTGTTGAAAACAGGCGGAAATAGTCGTTCGGGCGGATCACCTTGTTTTGGTCGAGCAGGGTGAGCTTGCCTTGGACTTCCAGCACGCGCTGGATCACGAACATCACGTCGGGGCGACCAGCGTCATATTCATCAAACACGAGAGCGACAGGGTGCTGCAGCGCCCAGGGGAGCAGACCTTCGCGGAATTCGGTGACCTGCTTGCCGTCTTTCAGAACAATTGCGTCCTTACCGATGAGATCAATCCGGCTGATGTGGCTGTCCAGATTAACGCGGATACATGGCCAGTTGAGGCGGGCAGCGACTTGTTCAATGTGGGTCGATTTGCCCGTGCCGTGATAGCCCTGGACCATGACGCGTCTGTTGAAGGCGAAGCCTGCAAGGATGGCAAGGGTGGTTTCGCGATCGAAGAGATAGTTTTCGTCGAAATCTGGCACATGTTCACTGCGTTCCGAAAAGGCTGGAACTTCCATGTCGATATCAATGCCGAAAGTCTCGCGGACTTTTACCGTGGTGTCTGGGCCTGTGACTGACAAAGTGCCCTGTACTTCCGATTCCATTCTGCTCTTCTCTCTTTCCCGCTGTCCGACCCCAAAAACCCAGCAACAATGAGGGGGTCAGTCGATATTATCTCACGTTCAAACGTGTTCACCCTACCTTGCAAATTGGCAAAGCAGGCTGCGCTGGCGGTGTGATCCCACTGATCAAAAACCGCGCCCTTTAAAAGCGCGGCAGGTGATTAGCAGAAGCCACTCTTTTTCAGGTAGTCGTGTGCTTGGATGACTTTCTGGAGCCGGTCTTCAGCAGTCCGGTCGCCCCCATTCGTGTCGGGGTGGAATTTCTTCACAAGCTCTTTGTAGCGGGTCTTTATGTCGGTCATCGTGGCGGTCTCGTCAAGACCAAGGGCCAAAAGCGCCTTGCGCTCCGCATTGCGCGGAGGACGTTTCCGGTTCCCGTCCGCATCCTGCCTGTAGGGGTCATTTTCCCCAAAAAAGCCAAAAGTATCTGCAAACGCAGGGTCAGCCTGGAACCTTTTGCCCCCGGAGGCATCAGAATTCATGCCCATTTTCCAGGTTGGGCGGTGTCCCGTCCTGTTCTGTTCCTGATACCCGCGGACTTCTTCGTCGGTCATATTGGCGAAGAAATTGTAGTTTTTGTTGTATTCACGGATATGGCTCTCACAAAACCAGGAAAATTGGTCCTGTGAATTGCGGCCTTTGGGGGCTCTGTGGGGAGCTGTTGCCGTGCATTTGGGCCATTCGCAGGCGCGATTGGCCTTTTTTTCTTTTTTCGCTTTCTGAGGCGCGATCCGGATCGAATCGAAATATTTGGATGTGGAATTCACAGGAACAACTCTCGTTTCGAAGCTTCGGGTTATGTCCGTACCAATAATAGTCTTTGGGACGGTCTTTCGGACTCTATCGGCAGAGTGTTAAGAGGGTGGATGACTATAGCAGAAGATATCCACGAAATCCTTAGTGAAGCGATGGAGCCCCTGAGGCTGGAGGTCGCAGACAGATCTCATCTCCATGCAGGGCATGCAGGCGCCCGACCAGAGGGCGAGACGCATTTCCATGTGACCATCGTCTCCTCGCTTTTTGAGGGCGAAAACCGCATTGCGCGCCATCGACGGGTAAATGCGCTTCTGGCAGAGCTTCTGGCAGGTCAAGTCCACGCTTTACAGCTGAAAGTCCTTACGCCGGAAGAAGATAGTGCCTAGGTAGTAGAGCTTGTCCGTATCGGTTTTACCCGCAATTTTGTGAGCTGATTGCGCTGCTTGTCTTCAATCGTGAAGCGAAAGCCATGGAAAGTGAAGGCCTGGCCTTTTTCCGGGATGGTTTGCGCCTCGTGAATGACCAGACCGGCAATGGTGGTTGCCTCATCATCGGGGAGGGACCAGTCCATGTTTCGGTTCAGGTCACGGATGGTCACGGTGCCATCCACCAGGACGGCGCCATCTGCTTCGCGGTTAACATCGATAAATTCAATGTCATGTTCATCGGCTATGTCGCCCACAATCTCCTCAAGAATATCCTCAAGGGTCACGAGGCCCATGAGCCCGCCATATTCATCTACGACGAGCGCAAAGTGAGACTTGTTGCGCAGAAAGGCGTTGAGCTGACGCTGCACGCTTGTTGTTTCGGGCACGAACCAGGGTTTGGACGCGAGCGTTAAGATGTCGAGGGTCTCGGGATCTGCTTTGTCCTCCGCAATCGCGCGGAGCAGATCTTTTGCGTGCAGGATGCCGACAATGTTCTCTGGTTCGCCCTGCCAGAGTGGAATGCGTGTGTGAGGGCTTTGCATCGCTTCCCGGATGATGTCGATGGCGGGCTGATTGGCATCAACCATGACCATGTGCTTGCGGTGAACCATGATCTCTTCGACTTCAAGCTCGCTGAGATCCAGGATGCCCCCCAGCATATCCTTGTCGCGTTTGATCACCTGACCTTCTGAATGGTGCAGGTTGATCGCCCCGCGGATTTCGTCGTGAACGGAGAGCGCATGGTCTGCGCCGTCGGTTGCAACGCCGAAAAGAGCCAGCGTGCGCTGTACGATGAAGGCGATGGTGATCGTAACAGGTGCAAAGACACGCACGATAAGTGCAATCAGCGGCGCCACGGCAAGCGCCATTTTGTCTGTGTGGGAAATGGCGTAGGTTTTTGGCATCACTTCCGCGAAGATCAGAACCAGGGCCGTCATCACGAGGGTCGCATAGACAACGCCTGCATCCCCAAAGAGGCTTATGAGCAGGCTGGTTGCCAGGGCAGAGGCCAGAATGTTGACCAGGTTGTTGCCGAGCAGAATGGCGCCGATCAGTCTTTCTCTGTCTTCCGTCAGTGTTTGTACACGTTTTGCGCGCTTGTCGCCGTTCTCACTCAGGTGGTGCATGCGCGCACGTGAGGCTGCGGTCAGGGCTGTTTCAGACCCGGAAAAGAATGCAGAGAAGCAGAGCAAAATGAGGATAGGCAAGAGAGTGAGAAGTAGATCGACGGTGTCCATCAGACAGCCTTTTGGTCAGTTACGAAGGTGAGCAAATCGGATGCGCTCACGTCTTGGGTAATGAATGCCTCGCCAATGCCTTTTGCGAGAATGAAGGTAAGCGTGCCGTCGACAACTTTTTTGTCTTGGCCCATCAACTCGATCAAGCGCTCAGCGCCCGGAAGCTCGCCTGGAATGTCCGACAGTTTTGTCGGGAGGCCTGTTATCTCCAGATGACGGGCGGCACGTGTCGCATCCTGGCCGGAACAGAGCCCCAGTTTTGCAGAGAGGTTGAAGGCCATCACCATGCCGATGGCAACGCCCTCGCCATGGATGAGCCTGTCGGAAAAACCGGTTGCAGCTTCCAAAGCGTGGCCAAATGTATGGCCCAGATTAAGGAGCGCCCGCACACCGCCTTCACGTTCATCCTGAGCGACAATGCGGGCTTTGGACCCACAGCTCTTGATGATCGCTTGGGACAGGGTGTCTTCATCGCCGTTCATGATTGTGTCGACGTTTGCTTCCAGCCAGTTGAAGAAAGGCGCGTCGTCGATCAAGCCATATTTGGCTACTTCGGCGTAGCCTGCCCGGAGATGCCTGGCGGGAAGGGTTTTGAGGGCGGATATGTCTGCAAGCACCAGGCGGGGCTGATGAAAGGCACCCACAAGGTTTTTACCCTGGGGCACGTTAATGCCGGTCTTTCCGCCGACAGAGCTGTCAACTTGTGCCAGCAGGCTTGTCGGGATCTGAGCGAAATCGACCCCACGGCGCAAAATACTTGCGGCAAAGCCTGTCAGGTCGCCGATTACGCCGCCGCCAAGGGCGATGATCAGATCGCCCCGTTCAACCCCTGCGTCCATCAGGTCACTCAAGAGCGACTGTAACTGGTCGAAACTCTTTGTCTTTTCGCCTGCGGGTAGGATGAACGTGCTGAACTTGATGTCTGTGGCGCTCAAGCTTTTCTCGAGCGTGCCCAAATGCCGCTCCGCGACATTGTCATCCGTCACAATGGCGACCCGCCCGCGTTTCAGCAGGGGTTTGAGGTGCGCGCCTGCATTTGCCATAAGATCGGAGCCCACGAGAATGTCGTAGGTGCGGTCACCAAGATTGACGGTGACTTTGTCTTGGGTGCGGCTGGTCATTTTACCTTAAGTCTCCGCCCCACCGCTTTTCAGCGTTGCTGCCAGCGCGTGGACGATCTCGTCTACGACGGCATCATGGGGGCCTTCTTTACTGTCAATTTCAAGATCGGCTGTCGCATATATGGGATAGCGCTCGTCGATCAAGCGTTTCATCACGGCTTCCGGGTCATCGTTTTGAAGCAGGGGGCGATTGGACCTTCGTGAGACGCGCTTCATCAAAACATCCAGGTCTGCTTTCAGCCAGATCGAGACGCCCTTTTCCGTTGTTGCGTCCCTGGTTTTGGGGTTCATAAACGCCCCGCCGCCGGTTGCGAGCACCTGGGGACCTTCGCCTAACAGTCGAAAGATGACCTTCTGCTCACCATCGCGGAAATGGGCTTCGCCAAACTCCTTGAAAATATCTGCAATGCTGGACCCGGCTGCCTTTTCAATTTCGGCGTCGGCGTCGACAAAGGGCATATTCAGACGGCTTGCCAGCCTGCGACCCACTGTGGTTTTGCCAGCGCCCATGAGCCCTACGAGCACAAGTGATCGGCTCCCGAGCGCAGCTGCGACAGAGGTAGCTTCTTCTGATTTGCGCGCGGCGTCATCGACGGGCGCTTTGCCTTCCAGCGGCTGGGTGCCGCCCATATCATCACCTGTTTCTTTCAGCCATCCGCAGCACAAAAGACGCGTAGCGGTCGCCATTATCCAAATTTGCCGGGAGACGGCATGTTTAGCGGCATCCTACTGCACTATTGCGGAGGTTTCAGCCTTCTTTGCGCGATGGATTAATTTGAGCGCATGAGGTGATTCCGGTGCAAACGCCCTAATTTGGTCAAATGTCGGACTTAAGCCACACTGGCGGTCTTGTTGCTGCGGGGCCGCATTTTTTAAGCTGTAATCACGTCGGGCGACAGCGTTGTAATTTTTGGTTGGGGGTGGGTGTGCCATGAAGGGTTTTATTCGAGGGTTGGTGGTGTTGGCTGTTGTGTGTGTGGCTGGGTTTATTGGTGTTGTTTATCTTGCTCAATCGACCGCTCCGACAAGTACGCCTATAGAAAAGTCCATTTCCAATGACACGTTCCCGGGTTAGGCGCCCCTCGCAATGAAAAAGACAGGGCTCATGAAGAAGGTTGGGCACCCACTTGCGGCAGGCATTTTTCTCTCTCTGTTCGGGGTGGGGTCGGTTCTAGCGGAAGACCCCTCCAAAGACTGGCCATTTGATCAGTCTCCTTCCCGGGAACAGAGTTGGCCGTTCAATAGAGAGAACACCGATACTCCAGCGACCATGAACCCTGTGGCAGAACCTGATGACCCCGTGTCAGAAGGGGCTTCTCTTCAACCTCCCACTCCAAGCGGACCCATTCGTATTTTGCCGCCGGGCATCGGGAAGGTCGTGCCCGAGGTCGACCCTCTTGATGCGCCTGCGGGGGACCCGATCACCCTTTTTCCCGGTGGACAGAGTTCGAGGGACCGCAATGATCTTCCTACGCGGGCCTTGGATGCGCGTCCGGGCGAAGCAGGTACTGGGATTGAGATGGGGTCGCTTGGCAAGGTGGACGAAGCAAGCGTCGGCCTGTTGGATGACAGCAATGGTGGCCTAGGGGCCGCCATGTGGTCGGGGGCCGACCGTCGCTCTGTCGAACAATTTATCGGCCAGGTGCCGGGTCCGACGACATCCCCTGTCATGGGTGATTTGTCCAGACGCCTTCTTCTTACTGCCGCACGGCCCCCTCAGGGGCTAAGTGATGGCCAGTCTTTGCTGGCGTTGCGGCTCCAACGGTTGAATGCGGCGGGGCGTTCTAACGACGTGATGAGGCTTCTTGTGCGCGCTGGCGTCTCGAGCCCAAGTCCCGCAGCAGCGCAACAGTTTGCTGAAGCCGCTTTGGCGACAGGTGAGAGTGATGCCGCGTGTAAATTGCTCACAGGCCTGCCTGTCGGCGGTGACCCTGGATCGGATGCGATTGCGGGCTTTGCATTGAAGCTCTCCATATTCTGTCAGATCGCAGGAGGTCAAACAGCCGCCGCCAACCTCACAGTGGATCTTGCCCGTGAGCAAGGATTGGCAGCGCCGCTCTTTCTCTCGTTGGCCGCAGCTGCGACCGAGGGTCTAACATTGGATGCGCCGGCACCCCGTGTTCTTGACCCGCTCATCCTTCGAATGATGGACGCCGCTGGGCGCGCTCTACCAAGTGACGGGATTGGGAAGCTGGCACCATCTGTTCTTGTCTCCGTCGCGGAGGACGGATCGCTTAATCCGGAGTTGCGGATTGCGGCAGCGGAACGGGCAGCAGCACTCGGTCTTCTTGATGGGGATCAGATGGCTGCAGCCTATCTGTCTGTCCCCTACACAAGAGAAGATGTGGCAGGTGTGCGGGTTGGGATCGAACCTGCCTCTCCCTATCGGCGCAGGGCTTTGTTTCATCAGGCGATTCTTGATGAGCGGGTGCCTGCAGGGCGGGCTGACCTTCTCTCAATGCTGTTTTTTCGTGAGGTCGGTAGCGAGGCCTATCCCGCGACGCTTGCCGCCCATCGCGGGTCGCTCGCCAGCGTGCCGCCCTCAAATGTGCTGAGCTCATTTGCACCTATGGCTGTGCAGGCTTTTGTCCAAGTGGGGGACCGGGTGCGCGCAGGCATGTGGCTTTCTGTACTGGAAGGGTCGACCGTTGCCACACGGCAGGTGCGTGAGCTTCGCGCTGTCCTTCGGTTGATCGATCCAAGCACTGTGGTGCGTCCTCCCATTGCGCTTCCCGGAGATGTGGGGGGCGATGCGCCCTCCGTCGTCCCAATCCCGGCATTTGTCCAACCAGCGCTCGATGATCTGGCGGCGGGCGGCGCACCCCGCACTTTTGCTGCTCTGGAGATTGTTCTTCTGGATGCGCTGGGACTGCAATTGCCACCGCCGGTCTGGGATGCCTTGCTGGCTTCTGGTGGATTGCCTAGTGGTGACTTGGCACCGCTTGGCGTCACCAATCGGTTGAAGTTGGCAAGCGATCAAAAGCGTGTGGGTGAAACAGTTCTTCTCTCTCTCGTGGCCCTGTCAGAATCGGGGCCCTCCACGGCACACCCGCAGACCCTGTCGGAAACCGTGCGGGCCCTTCGCAAAGTGGGCTTGGAGAGGGAAGCGCGCAGCCTTGCGGCAGAAGCATTGATTGCCCGTATGGGCGATGGGTCCTGAAGCAATGCCTCAGCGTCGTCAGAGAAACCCCCATTCAGGCCTGCCGCGTGATGCGTATCGCTTGGAAGCCTTTCTGGAAATGCTTAGCGCTGAACGAGCGGCGTCGCAAAATACGCTCGAAGCTTATGCGCGTGACCTGAAGGATTTTGGTGCGACATTGGCCGCTCGGGGAAAACCCTTTTCAGCGTTTGATAGTGGGGACGTGCGTGCCTACCTGGCGCTGATGGAAAGGGCCGGGCTTGCAGCATCCACTGCGGCGCGGCGCCTTTCGGCTATTCGCCAGTTCGCCCAGTTTTTGATGAGCGATGATGTGCGCGTCGATGATCCCTGCGCGATCATCGAAGGACCAAAGCTTGCTCGGTCTTTGCCGAAAACACTCAGCGTTGGTGAAGTTGATCAGTTGCTGAAGGCGGCGGCGCTGTATGGGGATGCGATTTCTGATGAGGTTCGGCGCTCTTATCGACAGGCGAGAACGGTCTGTCTGATGGAAGTGCTTTATGCAACGGGGCTCAGGGTCAGCGAGCTTGTCGGGCTGCCGGTTGCGGCCGTCGGTGGCTCCGAACGCATGATCGGTGTGAAAGGTAAAGGGGGACGGGAGCGCCTCGTGCCCCTCAGCGAACCCGCTGTTGAGGCGATCACTCATTATCTTACCTGCCGGGCGCAGGCACTTGGAGACATTAAGAGCCCGTGGTTGTTTCCTTCTCGGGGAAAATCAGGCCATTTGACCCGTCACCGGTTTGCCCAATTGCTCAAAGAACTGGCGGAGAAGGCTAATATTGATCCCGTTCGGCTGTCGCCCCACACGCTGCGTCATGCGTTTGCGAGCCACCTATTGGCCAATGGCGCAGATCTGCGGTCCGTTCAGCAATTACTCGGTCACGCTGATATTTCAACGACTCAGATCTACACGCATGTGCTGGAGGAGCGCCTTCGAGAGCTGGTGACTAGTCATCATCCTCTTCGTAAGCGCTAAATATGGATTTTTGGGCTTTTTGGTCCCTTTTTCTGCCATTTACCGGCATGGTGGACCATAGTTGACAAGGGAAAGGTGACGGGCCAGTGTGCCGCCGCCGACCGTTATTTTGGGCTGTGAGTAAACCAAGAGCGCATGCATACATATCTCGAATTTGAAAAACCAATCGCAGAACTTGAGGGCAAAGTTCAGGAGCTAAAACTCCTGGCGCAGGAGGACCCGACTGCGGGCATTTCTGACGATGTCGCCAAGCTGGAGGCAAAAGCCGCGCAGCTTTTGACGGACATGTACGCGAACCTGGATACCTGGCAGAAAACGCAGGTTGCCCGGCATCCCAATCGTCCGCACTTTCTAGATTATGCAAATGCCCTGATCGAAGACTTCTCGCCATTGGCCGGTGACAGATGCTTTGGTGAGGATGAGGCCATTGTTGGTGGTCTCGGTCGCTTCCGGGGTCGTTCTGTTGTGATCATGGGCCATGAAAAAGGGTCCGATGTTGAGACCCGTATGAAACACAATTTTGGGATGGCGCAGCCGGAAGGTTATCGCAAGGCGGTCCGGCTGATGGAAATGGCTGACCGCTTCTCTATGCCTGTCATCACATTGATCGACACGGCGGGCGCGTTTCCTGGCCGTGAAGGTGAAGAACGCGGGCAGGCTGAAGCCATTGCGCGCTCCATTGACACATGCCTCAACATTCAGGTGCCATCTGTTTCTTTGGTTATTGGCGAAGGTGGCTCTGGTGGCGCGCTCGCAATCGCGACGGCCAGCCGCGTTTTGATGCTGGAGCATTCAATCTATACGGTTGCCTCTCCTGAGGCGTCCGCGTCGATCCTTTGGCGGAACTCTGATAAGGCGAAAGATGCGGCAGCAGCGATGAAGGTCACTGCGCAAAGTCTCCTTCAGCTTGGTGTCATTGACCGTATTCTGCCTGAGCCCGTCGGTGGGGCGCATCGCGAGCGCGCGCAGATAATGTCAGAGGCCGGGGACGCGATCGAGCATGAGTTGCGCGATTTGTCCGGTCTGGATGGCGCCTCTCTCCGTCGTCAACGGCAGGAGAAATTCATGGCTATGGGTCGCGGCGATCTTTCCTAAAACATTGAATCTATAGTGCTTTTGGTGTTCTTTCGGCGTTATTTGTCAAGGGACGTTAAACTTCTCTGTGCCACTTTGGTTGCAGTTTATCGCGACGCCAGCGGAGTGACCCAGAGTGCCAGCTTTCAAAAATCCATCGACGAAGCTTGTCTTTGACTATTGGGTTTCGCTCAATGGAGGAAAGCCGCCGGCAGCGCGCCGTCTTGATCCTGTCGCTATCCCAAAACTAATGCCTTACGTGCTCATTCTAGAACGTCGTTCTGAGTGCGGTGCGCGGAGTGGGTTTGCTCCCCGTTTTGCTGGAACGAGTGTTTGTGACTTTGTTGGCACGGAGCTAACAGGTCTTCCCCTTGATAAATACCTTCCGGGTGAAATTTTGAAGGTTGCGGAATCGAACCTCACCGTGATGCTTGATCATCCTTGTGGGCGCTGGAACACCAGCGCTACCCGGTCAGCTGCCGGACGTGTGAGTGACGTCGAGTATCTTTCCTTGCCGCTCTGTGATGAGCTGGGCACTCCAGACCGTATTATGGTTTTCATGGCCGTTTTGAGCACACGGGGGTTCGGCGAAACCTCAGCTCTTGTGGGGGAGAGTATGGCCAGTGAGTGGATTGATCTCGGGTCTGGCATTCCGGACGTCCAAGCAAACCCTTCTCATTCGTTGAATTCTGCACTGTAGGAAAGTCATCCTCAGGCGCTTTGTCAAGTAAGGCTAAACCTATTTATGTAAGTCTCTCCCGGTGATTGGCGTTGTCCATCGGAGCTAGACTCGGTGCCAGAATTTAGAAGCGAAGATAGCAAAGTCTTTTATGACTATTGGATGAGCCTTAAGGACGGGCGCATGCCGGCTTATCGCGAGTGGGACCCCATCCGTGTTGCCAAGCAGATGCCTTGGTGCACGATTTTGGAACGCGGTGGTGCAACTGGATACCGGCTGCGATTTGCAGGAACGGCTATCTGTGAATTTTACAGTGAGGAAATGACGGGTCAGGCGGTCGGTCGCCGGATGGACACTGAAGCTCGTGCTTTCTATTTTGCACAAATCGAAAAAACGTTAAGCCGTCCGTGTGGCATGTTCTTTAGAACTCATGCACGATCTGGTACTGGGCGTGATTGTTTGTTTGAGACGCTTGCCCTTCCACTTGCGGATGATGATGGCATCGGTGCTCGTCTAATTATGCATCAGGTGATTGTTGAAGAGGTCACGTATGGCGATCCATCTTCCAAATTTTTTCTGCCTGTCATGATGGAATGGGTTGACCTGGGCGCTGGTGTTCCTTTGCTTGATAGACCGCAGGATGCTCAAAGCAGCTGACTCAAGGCCTCGCGAACGTCGTCGGTAAAGAGTTCTGGCTCTTCCATGGCTGCGAAGTGACCGCCTCTCTCCATCACTTTGAACTCTTTCAAATTGTAGCTGCGCTCGGCCCAAGAACGCGGTGTGAGCGGCAGTGTGTCCATTGGATATTCTGTATAGGCGGTCGGCACAGTCACCTTCTGTCCTGGCTTGAGCAAAGCTGACCCTTCGGCAGGACCTGATTTGTAGAGCGTATTGGCTGAATTGATGGTGCCGGTGAACCAATAGATAGAGAGCTGGGTCAGGATCGTGTCCATGGGGAAGCGTGCTTCCATTCCCTCCCAGGTGTGAGACTTGTCTGTATCACCCAGTCGGTAATATTTGTCTGCGAGCCAACCCGCGAGCCCGGCGGGCGAATCCATCACGGCGTAGGCGAGTGCCATCGGCTTTGTCGACTGGATCACCCGATACCCTTCTTCCTCGGCCCACCAGCTTTTCATGCCTTTGACCCAGGTGGCTTCCTCGTCAGTCACGGGGGGCTGGCTTTCGTGCCGCAGGTTCGGGCGGAGTGGCAGCATGGTGAGGTGAATGGCGCGCACGGCGTCACTATGCTGCAGGGCGAGACGGGAGGTTACGAAGCTGCCCCAGTCTCCAGCCTGTGCGCAATAGGTGTCGTAGCCCAATACGTCGGTCATGAGTTGATGCCAGAGGTCCGCCATGACCGCGGGGCCGATGGGTTGGCGTGGCAGGGAAGAGAACCCGAAGCCAATAAGAGAGGGCACGATGACATCGAAGGCGGGGCCTGAGCGGCCATGGTTTTCCGGGTGGGCCAGCCTGTCCACCACATCCAGAAACTCTCGAAATGTGGAGGGCCAGCCATGGGTCATGATGAGGGGGATCGGATTTTCGCCTGAGCCCCTCTCATAGACAAAGTGGATCTCGTGATCCTGATCCGCGTCATCGGTCACTGTGACCTTGTATTGGGGAAATGAGTTCAACCAGGCTTCTTGTGCGCGCCAGTCAAAGTCATCGCGCCAATAGGAAATGAGCCGCTCCATATAGGAGAGGCTGGTGCCGTAGTCCCAATGCTCATTCCCATCGGGCTCATTTGGGAAGCGGGTCTGTTCCAGCCGGTGTTTCAGGTCCGCGATCTCATGATCGGGCACATGGATTTTAAACGGGTCGGCAGGAATGACGGGCCTTGTCATTTGACTATCCTTTTACCTGGCTCGCAAAAGCGCGCACGTCGTCGGCGAAGACAGATCCAGTTTCAAGGGCCGCGAAATGGCCACCTTTGTCAAACTCGGTCCAGCGTTGGATGTTGAAGCCTTTTTCAGCCATGGATCGCGGCGGGAAGACAAGAAACTCTTTGGGGAAATAGGCGATGCCTGTTGGTACTTCGACCTTTGTGCCGGGCGCCATGTCGGTTCCGCCCTCTTCAAACATTCCCCGGTAAAACCATGTCGCCGTGTTGAAGGTGCCGGTGACCAGGTAGATCATGATGTTGGTGAGCAACTGATCTTTTGTGTAAGTGTTCTCAATGTATTCAACGCCATCGGCGCCTCTTGTGTCGGACCAGGTGTTGAACTTCTCTGTGAACCAGGCGGCGACACCCACGGGACTGTCCATCATCGCGTAGGAGAGGGATTGCGGCTTGGTCATTTGCAGGCGGAGATAGGCGCCTTCCATTTCGAAATTGAACCCTGCAGCTGCCGCCCAGGCTTCCTCTTCATCCGTTTCAGGTGCGACGCCGCTTGGCCGGACGCCCCACATGTTGAGGTGGACGGCTTTGCAGCCCCCGCCTTTGTTGGTTCCGTGATTATAGGCAAGGAACCCTGAGACGACGGAGCCCCAGTCGCCGCCTTGAGCAATGTAGGTGTCATAGCCCAGCGTTTCGCGCATGAGCTTGTCCCAAAGCTCTGCGGTGCGTTTTGGCCCAAGGGGTGTTTTGGGTTTTCCCGAAAAGCCGTAGCCAGGGAGCGAGGGGATCACGAGGGTGAGGCCGTCTTCTGCGTTGCCCCCATGGTTTTCTGGATGGGCGAGAAGATCGATGACTTCCAGGAACTCAAAAATAGAGCCAGGCCAGCCATGGGTCAGGATGATGGGCTGCGGGGCGTTGCCGGAACCCTCCACATGATAGAAATGGATTTCCTGGCCCTCGACAGTTGCTTTGAACTGAGGGAAGGCATTGAGCTTTGCCTCTGCGGCCCGCCAATCAAACGTGTCCACCCAATAGGTGCAGAGCTTTTTCATGTAGTCCATGTCGGCGCCATAGGCCCAACGATCAGCGCCAGGTTGGATCTCGGGCATTTCATGCCACTGATAGGCTTTTACCTTAGCGCGAATGCCATCGAGGACGGATTGCTCAATGGTAATCTGAAACGGGGTGGGGGTGCTCATGATTGTCTCCCTGAAACTGTTTTCTTGCATTATGGGCGCAAGGCCCCCGGGCGCAACCGTGCCGGGAGTGGGATTTGCTTTGCCGATAGGGACCGCCGCGCTAGGGTGATCGAAAGAAATAAGAATTCTCGGGGGAAATGATGGCGGCAGAGGCAAGCGTTAGCGCTGGCGAATTTACAATGTCCAAGACGTATCGGCGCTATGCGCTCGGTATTTTGTTGCTTGGCTATATTTCCAGCTATGTCGACAGACAGATTATGGGTGTCGTTCTGCCCGCAATTAAGGCGGAATTTCTGCTGGCGGACTGGCAGCTTGGGTTTCTGTCTGGCATTGCGTTTGCCATCTTTTACGCAACGTTGGGCATGCCTATTGCGTTTCTGGCAGACAGGTCCAATCGGCGGAATATTATTGCGGCGGCGATTTCTATCTGGAGCCTGATGACGGCGGCTTGTGCGTTTGTCACTGGCTTTGGCACCCTGGCGATTGCGCGTATCGGTGTTGGTATTGGTGAAGCGGGCTCAAGCCCACCCTCTCACTCCATGATTGCGGATATGTATCCGCCGGAAGAACGCAGCGGCGCACTGGCGATTTATGCACTCGGCGTATATCTCGGCACAATGATCGCCTTTGCGGTCGGCGCCTTTGTGGTCGCGCAATATGGCTGGCGAGCAGCTTTCCTGTTGGTGGGCCTCCCTGGGTTGCTCATTGCGCTTTTGGTGCGCTTTACCCTCAAAGAGCCGCCACGGGGATTTTCGGAAGGCAAACCAGCGCCAGAAGACAAGCCGATTGATTGGAGTGAAATCGGGGGGCAGATCTCTGCGGGCTTTCGTCATATTTGGACAGATCGCGCTTCCTTCCACACGGTGATGGGGGTCACCATCATCTCATTTGTCGGCTATGGCGGTGCGGTGTGGGGGTTCTCCTTTTTCATGCGCAGCTTCAAAATGGGCTACGAGGAAACCGGTGTGTTTCTGGCTCTTACCGTTGGGATTTTCGGCGCAATGGGGGCCATCCTGGGTGGTAAGCTTGCCGACAAGATGGGGGCCAAAGATGTGCGCTGGACGCCCTGGGTTGTGGCTATCGCGAAAGTTGCTGCTGCACCCATTATCTTGGCCTTCTTCCTGGTCGAGAAAGAACTGGCGCTGTGGCTTTATGTGCCGATGACAATTCTGGGCGCGTTTTACCTCGGTCCCAGTTTTGCCCTGATCCAGAGCCGGGCGCCTCTGCATATGCGGACGACGATCTCCTCCATCATGCTTTTCATCCTCAACATTATTGGTCTGGGCTTTGGACCTCAGTTGGTGGGCATTTTGAGCGATGTGCTGGAGCCCACTTATGGCATTGAGTCACTGCGGTATGCGCTGTTGCTCATGAGCTTTGTCAGTCTCTGGGGGGCGTATCACTATTACCTCGCAGGCAAGGCGCTCGGCCGTGAAGCCAATGGGCACTAATGCCTGAGGTTACACTCTACGGGCCTGCCTATAGCGCCTATACGCGCATTGTGCGTTTGGTGCTGGTAGAGAAGGGCATTCCTTATAAGCTTGAGGAGGTGGATTTCATCTCCTCAGGGATGCCCGCTGCGCAAAAAGAACGGCACCCGTTTGGGATGGTTCCAGCGCTTAAACATCAAGACGACATGTTTTTTGAGGCCGGGGCGATTTGCGGTTATCTGGACGATGTGTTTCCGACACCTAAGCTCACGCCAACTGAACCCGTATATCGAGCGCATATGAATGCGACTATTTCCGTTCTGGATGCCTATCTCTGGCCCGACATTCGTGAACTCACGACGCAAGCGGTCTTCGCTCCTCTTGTGGGTGGCTGGCCCGACGAGTCCATCACCGAGCGCATGATCAAGAGATTGAAAGCGTCTCTCGCGACCCTTGAAGAGAAATTTGTACGCGTTGGTACGCTCGGTGGAGACCAGGTCACCCTTGCGGACCTGCATGCGGCTCCGATGATTGCCTATCTCGCCCAAACCGTTGAAGGGCAGGTATTGCTCAAGGGGCTTCCGCGGCTATCGGCGTGGTGGAGCGTGATGAAAGTGCGCTCGTCTGTTGTTGCCACCGAGTTTGACATGGCGACTTACCCTTGGGCTCGAAGAGACGCTGACTAGGCCAGTGCCCCGTGGCAATGCTTATACTTCTTGCCTGACCCACAGGGGCAGGGTGCGTTGCGCGCGATTTTTCCCCAGGTGGATGGGTCGTTGGGGTTCATCGCGATTTCGCTCTGCCGATTTCGTGCGGGGCGGGGGCGCTCAGCGAGAGCAACATCTCCCTCCGCGGCGGCCATTTCATCGCGTCCTGTGAGCGGGTCCACATGATGGGCCTGCATCTCCGGCAGGGCTTCATCGTCGAGCTGGGGTGGTTGTTCTGCAACAAACTGAAGCGTCATCAATTGACGGGTCACATCTTCGCGCAGCCGTGTCAGCAGACTTTCAAACAGCGCGAAGGCTTCCGTTTTGTATTCGTTCAGTGGATCACGCTGGCCGTAGCCGCGCAGTCCAACGGATTGCCTCAAGTGATCAAGCATCTGAAGGTGTTCGCGCCAGCGCTGGTCAACGGTCTGCAGGAGAACGGCTTTTTCGATCTGACGGAAAGTCTCTGATCCAACGTCGGCAACCTTCTTGGCCATGGCTGTGTCACCGGCCTGATAGATGCGGTCGCGGATTTCTTCGTCGGCGATGCCTTCTTCTTCCGCCCATTCCTCGATGGGCAGATCAAGGCCGAAGGTTTTTACAGTTTCTTCTTTTAGCCCTGCAACATCCCACTGCTCGACATAGGCCTTTTCAGGAATGTGCGTGCTGACAAGATCGTCAATGCACTCATGGCGCATGTCGCGCACATCTTCTGATACGTCTTCGGTGTGCATGAGATCAATGCGCTGTTCGAAAATCGCCTTGCGCTGATCGTTCATGACATTGTCGTACTTGAGCAGGTTTTTCCGAATGTCGAAGTTGCGCGCTTCGACCTTCTGTTGTGCTTTTTCGAGGGCCTTGTTGATCCATGGATGGATGATGGCTTCGCCTTCTTCCAATCCCAGCTTTTGCAACATGCCATCCATTCGGTCGGTACCGAAAATACGCATCAGGTCGTCTTCGAGACTCAGGTAGAATTTTGAGCGTCCTGGGTCGCCTTGACGACCGGCACGGCCTCGCAGCTGGTTGTCGATGCGGCGGCTTTCATGGCGCTCGGTGCCGATGATGTAGAGGCCGCCTGCGTCAAGTGCTTGTTTCTTCTTCGCAGCAATGTCTGCTTCAATTTCTGCCGTGCGCTTTGTGCGCGTTGCTTCGTCGAGGCTATCGTCAATCTCGTCAGCGATGCGCATGTCGAGATTGCCACCCAGCTGAATGTCGGTGCCGCGGCCAGCCATGTTCGTGGCGATCGTGACGGCGCCGGGGACACCTGCTTGCGCGATGATGTGGGCTTCTTGTTCGTGGTAGCGCGCATTCAACACATTGTGCTTCACCTTCTTCTTTTTCAGAAGGTCAGCGAGATATTCAGATTTCTCAATCGACGTGGTGCCCACAAGGACAGGCTGTCCGCGTTTCGCGCAATCTTCCAGTTCAATGATGATGCCGTCGAATTTTTCGCGGGTGGTGCGGTAGACTTCGTCGTCTTCGTCGATCCGCGCAATGTCCACATTGGTCGGAATTTCGAGCACGTCGAGCCCATAAATATCCATGAACTCCTCGGCTTCGGTGAGCGCTGTCCCCGTCATGCCTGCGAGTTTTTCGTAGAGGCGGAAATAGTTCTGGAAGGTGACGGATGCCAGTGTCTGGTTTTCCGGTTGGATCTCAACCTGTTCTTTGGCTTCGAGGGCTTGGTGCAGACCTTCTGAGTAACGACGGCCTTCCATCATACGGCCCGTGAACTCATCAATGATGACGACCTTGCCGCCTTTGACGATGTAGTCCTTATCTTTCTGGAAAAGCTTATGGGCTTTCAACGCGCAGTTTGCGTGATGAACAAGAGAGATGTTCTCTACGTCGTAAAGCGTGCCTTCTTCCATAATGCCTGCGTCACGAAGCAGTTCTTCAACATGCTCGTTGCCCTCTTCGGTGAGGTTCGACGTGCGGCTCTTCTCGTCGAGATCAAAATCTTCTTCCACCAGGAGCGGGATGATCTTGTCGACGGAGACGTAGAGTTCTGAATTGTCTTCCAGCGGGCCAGAGATGATCAGCGGTGTTCGTGCTTCATCGACGAGGATGGAGTCCACCTCATCAACAATCGCGAAATGATGACCGCGCTGAACCATGGCGCCGAGCTGGTATTTCATGTTGTCGCGCAGGTAATCGAAGCCCAGCTCATTGTTGGTGCCGTAGCTGATGTCGGCAGCGTATGCGGCGCGGCGTTCTTCGTCGGCGATGCCGTGGAGAATGACGCCGGTGCTCATTCCCAAAAATTCATAGACCTGACCCATCCAGGCGGCATCGCGACTGGCGAGATAGTCGTTCACGGTGACAACGTGGACGCCTTTCCCGGGTAGGGCGTTTAGATATGCGGCGAGAGTGGCAACAAGGGTCTTCCCTTCACCGGTTTTCATTTCAGAAATCCGGCCTTCGTGGAGCGCCATGCCGCCGACCAACTGCACGTCGTAGTGGCGCTGTCCGAGGCTTCGTTTGGCTCCTTCGCGCACGGTTGCGAAGGCTTCCGGCAAGAGATCATCCAGCGTTTCGCCCGCTTCAAGCCGGGCGCGAAATTCCTGGGTCTTTGCGCGCAAGGCGTCATCTGACAGGGCTTCCATTTCTGGCTCGAGCGCATTGATTTCGCTCACGCGCGCTGTCAGGGATTTAATCTTGCGGTCATTGCTGGAGCCAAAGATCCGCTTGGCAAATGCGCCCAAGCTAGCCATCAGGTCATGTCACCTTGTTGGGGCAACCGGCACGCTGACGATAGGCCAGCGAGGGGTGCCCAGTTATTGAGCCGGAAAGGGCTCTTTCGTCCTGAAAAAGCGTCTATCCGAACCCACTTGATGTAAGGGGGGGCTTGGTCCTTGTCAACGCTTGCCACGCGGGGGCGGGTGAGGGGTGAATATTCGTTAATCTCTTGCATTCATTGCGAATTCTTAATGGGGTCACTCTTGTATGAGAGGCTGTGACCCCTCAATATAGGCCTTCACCTGAAGCTCGGATGAACCGGGCTCTCTGCTTTCTTCAAGGTTCTCTTTCCCATGATGTTTTTGTTGAATTCTCTGGCCGGGCGTCTGCCGGTCTGGCTCTTCAGCGCTGCTTTGATCGCGGCGGTGTCTTTTAGCGTGTCCACGCCTTTGAGCGCAGAGGAGGATGACACTGTTGTCGCACGGGTAAATGGGGCGGAAATCCGCTTTTCGGACCTTTTGTTGGCTGAGGAAGAGACTGCTCAGGCCCTGGCGAGTGTGCCGGAGGATGTGAAGTTTGAGTATTTGCTGAGCCTGCTGATCGACCGGGTCATTGTTTCCAGCGACGCCCGGACGCAGGGTCTTGTCGACGACCCTGGCGTTCAGCGTCGTCTGGCCTATTACGAGAATAAGGCGCTCAGAGACGTTTATTGGACTCAGCTGATCGCCGCGCGTATTACCGATGAGGCGGCCAAGGAATTCTACGATGCCCAGGTTGGCAATGCTGAGCCCCGGGAAGAGATCAAGGCGCGCCATATTCTGGTGGGCACAGAAGAAGAAGCACAGACCGTGATTGAGGCTCTCAACGCTGGGGGTGACTTTGAAGCTCTCGCGAAAGAGCATTCGACGGGTCCAAGTGGCGCCGAAGGCGGTGATCTAGGCTATTTCGCAGCGGGAACGATGGTTGCAGAATTTAATGACGCAGCCTTTGCGCTTCAGGCAGGCGAGATTTCGGCTCCTGTGAAGACGAAATTCGGTTGGCATGTGATTAAGGTTGAAGACCGTCGTGTTCAGGAAGTGCCAGGCTTTGATCTGGTGAAAGATCAGGTAATTGAAGCGCTTGCTCAGCAAGAGGGCCGGACCATGATGGATGAGATGCGCGCTGCGGCGGTGATCGAGATCGTGGGTGCAGACGGTGAGACCTCCAGACCGTTGATCGCGCCGCAAGAATAAGTCATATGAATTGGGTCTGGCGAATACAGGCCTGCCAGGCACAATTTTTGATTTAAAGGTGCGCGTTCATGTCGAAGGTTTCTGCAACATCTGAAAAAACCGCTTCGGGCGGGTCGAAAGCAAAGACTGCATCTAAAAAGGTCGCTCAGAAAAAGACCATCAAAAAGGGTGTGAAGAAGAAGGTTCTTCCCCTGGTCTCTCCTTTGGCGCCGACAAAGCTCGCGGAGCTTCCTCCTCTCGCAGGTGTTGAACTTGCCACGACCAATAGCGGCACAAAATACAAGAAGCGCGATGATCTTCTGGTGGTGCGCATGGCAGAAGGCACCCAAGTTGGCGGTGTCTTCACGACCTCTAAAACAGCCGCCGCTCCTGTCACCTGGTGCCAGAACAGCCTGGAGGGTGGGTTGGCCCGTGCTCTGGTGGTCAATGCTGGTAATGCAAATGCCTTTACCGGAAAAGCGGGTTTACAGACTGTTCGGCAGACAGCGTCCGTTGCTGCAGCGATTACCGGGTGTCGTCAAAAAGATGTCTTCATTGCCTCAACCGGTGTCATTGGCGAAGTGCTTGATGGGGATGCCATTGGGAACGCGTTGACGAAGGCTGTTAATCGGGGAGCGGCTGATTGGGACGCCGCCGCGCGGGCGATCATGACCACCGATACCTTTCCAAAGCTTGGCACCAAGACCGTCAAAATCGGCGATGTCGACGTGCGCATTAATGGCATCGCGAAGGGATCTGGCATGATCCAGCCGGATCTGGCTACCATGCTTGTCTTCCTTTTCACAGATGCGGCGCTGCCTGCCTCAGTGCTGCAAACACTGTTGATGCTCGGGGTGCGCGATAGTTTCAATTCGATCACTGTCGATAGTGATACGTCGACGAGTGACACTGTTTTGTTTTTTGCGACTGGCGGTGCAATGGCGCAGGCGGAAGCAGAAGCCAAGACGATCCCCATCATTTCACGCGCAGGAGACCCTCGGTTGCGGGCGTTTCGGGATGCGCTGAATGAGCTGATGCTTGATCTGGCGCACCAGGTTGTCAAAGACGGGGAAGGCGCGTCGAAATTCATAGAGGTCAAAATTACCGGTGCTGCGAGCTACAAAGCAGCCCGGCAGATCGCGCTTTCTGTGGCGAATTCACCTTTGGTGAAGACCGCGATTGCGGGTGAAGACGCAAATTGGGGCCGGATCGTGATGGCTGTCGGGAAAGCCGGGGAAGAGGCTGACCGGGACAAGCTGAAGATCGAGATCGGCGGTGTGGACGTTGCCAAGAATGGTGTGGCTGTTGAGGGTTTTGATGAGAAGCCCGTTGCCCGCCACATGAAGGGCCAGGACATTAAGATTGCGGTTGATGTTGGTGTGGGGCGCGCAGAAGCGACAGTCTGGACCTGTGACCTCACCCACGAGTACATTCGGATCAACGCAGACTACCGAAGTTAATATCGGTCAGCTGTCGACGTCGGTTTATGGGGCAGGCAGGGCATTTTGAAGAAAAACTCACTTACTGCACGCGGGCTTGTTGCCGGGGATCTTATCGCGGGAGGGTTGGGGGCGCGCAGCCTCTTCACTCCCCGGTTAAGTCTTCGCTGGGTTGCTCAGAGTGATGCTGAACAGTTGAGTGCCTTCGGGGGCGATCCGTTGGTCCTGCAAAAAACTGAAACCATTCCCTATCCTTATGACGTGCCTGCGGCCCATCAATGGATCGATGAGGCGCAAGATTTGCGGGCGCGCGGCATCGCCTACCGATTTTCCATTGAAGAAAAGGCGAGCGGTAGGTTTGTCGGTGTGGCTGCCTTGATGATGCTGACAGAGGGCACAGCCGAGCTTGGCTATTGGCTCGGGCGGCCCTATTGGGGCCAGGGTTTTGGACGGGAAACGGTCGCAGCGACGGTGGCTTTTGGGAAAGACATTTTGCGGCTTCGCGCATTGCAGGCAGTGGCCTATGCAGAAAATACCGCGTCCGTGGCGGTGCTTCGCGGGCAAGGGTTTACTGAAGTGACGTATGAGACCATTGATGTGCCAGAACGAGGTGGGCTCCGTCTGGTGCGCCGGTTCGTGCATGACCTGACCGGCGAGCTCAAACCGTCCAACGTCGTTCCTATGTCCGAGCGGGTGGCGTGATGGGCGATGCTTCCCTTCCCATCATTCTGGTTTCAGCCTGTGCCTTGGTCGATATTGAGGGCCGGGTATTGCTGGCGCAGCGCCCTGAGGGCAAGTCCATGGCGGGCCTTTGGGAGTTCCCTGGTGGCAAGGTGGAGCCGGGTGAGGCGCCAGAAATGGCTCTAATCCGCGAATTAAAGGAAGAACTTGAGATAGATGTGACGGCTTCCTGTCTTGCTCCGTTTACCTTTGCCAGCCATGCTTATGAAAAATTTCACCTGTTAATGCCACTTTATGTCTGTCGGAAGTGGCAGGGCATTCCGTCACCTGTGGAAGGACAGACCTTGAAATGGGTGCGACCTGTCAGAATGGGCGACTACCCAATGCCACCGGCAGACGAGCCGTTGGTTGCTATGTTGAGGGACTTTCTGTGAGCGAGTTTGGTTCAGAGAGCAGATTAAGCGGGTTGCGCGAGAGCGTCATTCTGTGGCGGGACAATGACCAGGGCGCGACGGCCATTGAATATTCGCTGATCGCGGCTTTTGTGTCGTCAGCGATCATTACGATCATTTTCGTATTGGGTATCAATGTGCAGGGTCTGCTGCAGTCTATTGCGGATCTCTGGCCTGCCTGAGCCTGCTCAGTTGCGTCGCCTCGGTGTTTTCTCTCCCGTGCTTATCTCTTCAGTCTTCAGTGCATCGGCAAGTTTCATTGCGGCTGTCCCCGGTCGCATGGGTTTTTGCTGGCTTTCATGGGGTGCCCAGCCCGTCGCGTAGAGAATTTCAAACGTCGCTCTTATGCGCCCGTCCGGGTCCGCATATTTTTCCTGATAAATTTCGGCTGCGCGCATGAGTGTGCCGCGTTTGAGGGGCACGCGTCTGCGGTCGTTGATCGCGTTGGTTTCGCCCATGGCTTTCAGATCGCTCATGAGATTAAAAAGCGTGTCATAGCGTACGACGATCTGATCTGCGTCGACGACGGGTAGTGCAAAGCCTCCTCGCTGAAGCAGGCCGCCTAGATCACGGACATCGGCAAAGGGAGAGACCCGGGGGGAGACGCCCCCGTCGCATTCAGTTTCGGCCAGCATTAGCACGTCACGCAGTTCGTGCAGTGTCTCTCCACCGAAAAGTGCCCCGATAAAAAGCCCGTCGGGTTTGAGTGCCTGTCTGATTTGGAGCAGAGCGCCGGGCAGGTCGTTTACCCAATGAAGCGAGAGGGCGCTGGCGACAAGGTCCAGTGAGCCGGCTTTGAGGGGCAGGAATTCCTCGTCTGCAACAATGCGCGGGGCGGGTGCTTTTCCTGCCATTGCAGGTGAGAGATCGGCTGACACAACTGTCGGTATGCCTGTGGGCTTCAATATATCGCGGGCGAGAATGCCCGTATGGCAGCCCAAGTCCAGGGCCGCCTCGAAAGAGCGGTTGGTTGTTTGCAGGCGACCGCCGATTTCTTCGGCTGCGCGTCTCACCAGAAAATCAGCATGCTCGAACCCGCTTGCGGCGCGGGCGCGGTGGCGTGCGATCAGGCGCCGGTCAAAAGGGGCGGTGGCAGAGGTCATTTCGGCACTATGGCGATCTTCCGGGCGCGCGCAAGATGCTTTCGCTGGGGTCACTCTCAGCCTATCCTCAGCTCATGGCAATGCTTGGTCCCCATCTACGGCGGCCCGACCGCACTCTGCGCGCCGCGATCCGGTGGAGCGCGACTATGCTGCTGCCGCCTCGATGTATTTCGTGCTCAGCGTCCCTTTGGGGAGAGACCCAGGTGTGCGGTGTCTGCTGGGCGGACCTCCAGTTCATTGACGCGCCTTTGTGTTCTGTGAGTGGCGTCCCGTTTCCGTTTGACCCAGGGGTTGGTGCGTTGAGCGCGGAGGTGCTGGCCCGCAAACCAGCCTATGGCCGGGCGCGGGCGGCGCTTCTCTATGATGAAGTGAGCGGGCGGCTGGTCTCGCGTCTGAAATATGGGGACCGGCTGGAAGCTGTGCCTCTTTTTGCCAAGTGGATGGTGCGCGCTGGTGCCGAATTGCTTGGTGAAGCGGACCTCATTGTCCCGGTCCCGCTGCATCGCGCGAGGCTCTTTCAGCGGCGGTTTAACCAATCAGCCGAACTTGCCCGGGCGGTGGCAAAGCGCTCAGGTGTCCCCTGCACTCCCGATTTGTTGATCCGGACGCGATCAACTCGGGCGCAGGTGGGGCTTTCTGCCTCTGCACGTCGGCGAAACGTCTCCGGTGCTTTTGCACTGACCCCCGGAAAGGGTGAGAAAGTGGAGGGAAAGCGGCTCTTATTGATCGATGACGTGCTCACCACGGGGGCCACCGTGGAAGCCTGCGCGAAACGTCTTGGGGCCGAAGGCGCCTTGAGCGTTGATGTGCTCACGCTTGCGCGGGTTGTTCCCCGGGACGAAGGCCCTATATGATCCGCGCAACCGAAAGTTCGTTCAGGAGTGACCCATGGCAGATGTGACCATTTATACAACGATGATGTGCCCTTACTGTCATCAGGCCAAGAAGCTGCTCTCTCAAAAGGGTGCCTCTTTCAAAGAAATTGATGTGGGCATGGACCCTGACCTTCGCAGGCAAATGATGGCGCGTTCAGGTGGCGGGCACACCGTGCCACAGATCTTTATTGGGGATACGCATGTGGGCGGCTGCGATGACCTTTTTGCGCTCGACTCCAAGGGGGCTCTTGACCCCATCCTTGCCGGTTAATCAATGACCAGTATGGGGACCGCCCGCACCGACAGGTTTACTGCTGCTTGCGTGCAGATGAGGACCGGCACCGATATTGATCGTAATGTGGAAGCGGCCACCGGGTTGATCCGGGAAGCTGCCCTGTCTGGCGCGCAGTTTGTGGCCACACCTGAAACGACAGCTCTGATGGAGCTGGGTGCCAAGCGATTGTTTGCCAACATTGTGGCTGAAGAAGATGATCGGGCGTTGAAAGCGTTGCGCACCCTTGCAGCTGAACTCGGTCTTCACCTGCTGATTGGATCGCTTGCGGTCAAGGTGGCCGACGATAAAGCGGCCAACAGATCTTTCTTGATTACGCCTGAGGGGGCGATTGCCGCGCGCTATGACAAGATCCATATGTTCGATGTGGATCTGGGGAATGGCGAGGCCTATCGAGAGTCAAAAAACTACCGGGCGGGGGATGAGGCCGTCCTCACCGATCTGCCCTGGGGCACCCTGGGCATGACGGTCTGTTATGACCTTCGGTTTCCGCATCTCTATCGGCAGCTCTCTCACGCGGGCGCCGGGTTTTTGACTGTGCCGTCTGCGTTTACAAAACCGACGGGCGAGGCGCATTGGCTTGTTCTGCTTCGGGCCCGTGCGATTGAAACGGGGTGCTTTGTTTTTGCCCCGGCGCAAGGTGGGACTCACGAGAATGGCCGGGAGACCTATGGTCATTCCCTGATCGTTGACCCCTGGGGAGAGGTGCTGGCGGAAGCCGGGACGGACCCTTGTGTGATCCTGGCTGAAATTGATCCCGGCAAGATTGAAGAGGCACGGTCCCGTATTCCAAGTCTCACCCATGATCGTGCTATCATTGCATCAGGAACAACTTCTGGTGCGTAGCGCATGATCAAGTATCGGCTCATTTGTGAGCAGGATCACGAGTTTGATGGCTGGTTTGCCGGATCTGTGGCGTTTGACGCCCAGGTGTCAGCGAAAGAAGTCGCCTGTCCTTATTGCACGACCACTGAGGTTCAAAAAGCGCTGATGGCGCCCTCTGTTGTGACTTCAAAGCGCAAGAAGAGTGGTGGCACGTCGCCCACAGAAGCTGTGGAGCAAGTTCAGATGTTCATGAGCAAAGTACGCCAACATGTCGAAACAAATTTCGATTATGTGGGCGACCAGTTCGCGGAGGAAGCGCGCCGCATTCATTATGGCGAGACGGACGAACGCGAGATCTACGGTGAAGCAACCTTAGATGAAGCCAAAGACCTGGTCGAAGAAGGCGTGTCTGTTGCGCCGCTGCCCGGTGAGGATAAGACGAAGGCTAACTAAGCTTTGCGCGCCTCTATGCTTATGCACCCTGGGTAAAGACCGGCCAGCTCTCCGTGATTTCTCCACCATCGAGAACAGCAATGTTTCCGAATTGAAGAAAGACGAACTCGCTTTGCGTTGGGCGCAGGACGACCGTGTCGTTTGGCGAGAGCGCGATGAGGTCTGACCCGTTCAGCATTTCCTGATTGCTGGAGCGTCCAAACACGCCGTTGGTGCGCAAGCCAGGTGGTGAGACAGGTTCTGCCAGCCAGTTGCCGCCATAGATAAAAAAGGTCTGGGCGGTATTGCGATCCCAGAGTCTGGTGGGTGCCGTCAGGCCTTCGAGGCCTGGAATGTCCGTGCGGTCCGTCGTTTTTACAACCGGTGTTGTTATGAAGCTTGCGGGCACGTGGTCGGCCAAAGTGGGCGTGTCAAAATGGGTTGGCTTCACAAGAGCTGAGCCCACAGCGACTTCATTTGCATGCATTGTCTGTTTGTGGAGCTGATAGGTGGGGCTTCCCGCTGTGTTGAGGGTAAGTTCCTCTGGCTTCCAGTCTTCGCCGTAGTGCTCTGCGGCCGCGGCGATGAATGATTTGTAGATGTGCATCGATGTGTCGATGGCGCGGCCTTGCCAGCCCATCAGGTCTGGTACAGAGGCCAGATGCGGGTCGTATCCCATGAAGCCTGAGAAAGTGAGCAGCGGATCGGCATCAATGGTCTCCAGAATGGCTTTGAGCCCTGCTGGATCGGTAAGGCCACCGCGATGGAGGCCCACATCCAATTCCAGATTGATGCGCATGGACTGACCGCGTGCGCCTGCAAGCGCCTGATATTCCTGAAGGCGCTCTGGTGTGTCGATCAGCCATTGCAATTGTTTGGCGGGGTTAAATGAAGTTGTCCCCAATTCATCATAGAAACGCGCGGCGGCTTTAACCGGCATGGGCTTGCCCAGCAGGACATCTGCGCCGGGTTCTTCCATCGCTACAAGATTGACGAAGGGTTGATGGAAGAGCATCAGCCTGTTGGTGTCGGCGGCTGCCATGACATGGCGAATGAGTGGCAAGGAGGGCAGTGACTTTGCGACGATGCGGTATCCCATACCGGGGCGGAGATGGGATTTCATCGCCGCAATGTTCTGATCCAGGCGGGCGAGATCAATTACGAGAGTGGGACGTGCGAGACCTGCGCTGGTGACGGCGGCGCCAAGTTTTTCAAAGTAAGGGTCCACCGGCCCGCCGTCTTTCGTGGGGCGTGACAGAGCCAACAAGCCCAGTGTTGCAACACCAGCGCTGCCGAGCATGAGGGAGCGACGGCTTAATCCATCAAAGCGGGCTTTGATCTGAGTGAGAAGGTCACGCAATGCCGAAGACCTCCCGCAGATGAGCGTTCAGGAAGATGCCTTCCGGGTCCATTTCCTGGCGGACGGCACGGAAGTCGTTCCAATTCGGGTAGAGCTTGGCAAAATCGGGGGCGGTCAACGTGTGAAGCTTGCCCCAATGCGGACGCCCGCCATGCTTTTGCAGGATAGGCTCGATGGCGGAGAAGAGCGGCTTGTAGTCTTCTTCGTGAAAGCGGTGAATGGCGATGGAGCAGCTTTCGCGACCCTGGAAGGGGGAGAGCCAAATATCATCAGATTTCACATAGCGGAATTCCCATGGGAAGAAGAAATCTATGTTTTCGGCTTCGACAAAGGTGCGGATTTCTTTCAGTGCCTGAAGCGCGTTCTCTCTGGGCAGGTGGTATTCCATTTCGTTGAAGCGGACGCTTCGCTCGCTTGGATAGACCTTCCAGGACGTATCAACAAAGGACTCCGGCGGCACATCTTCGAGAGCTGAGCGGATGAAATATTCCCTGAGAGATGGAGACCAACCCAGATAGTCGCCAAGGGCCTTGAGAGTCATGACCCCATCATCGTCTTCGGCGACAGAAGGTGAGAGTGGTTCATCGGTCTCATTGTGGCTGATCCCCATGCACATGGATGAGAAGGGGATGTAGTAGAACTCGAAGTTCCGGTTCTCTGCCGCAAATGTATCTGCCTGTTCCATCATCTCATCAAAGGGCATCACCCATGTGCGCTTGTTGATCCGATGTGGTGTGCGGTTCTGCATTCTGATTTTGGTGATGATGCCAAGTGAACCGAGCGACACTCGAGCTGCCTGAAAGAGCTCTGGTTGATTGTCTTTGTCGCACCAGACGGTGTCGCTGTTTGCCGTGACGAGTTCCAGCCCGGTGACATAGCTCGACAGCGATCCAAATTTTTCGCCGGTGCCGTGGGTGGATGTTGAAATCGACCCGGCCAGGGTCTGACGATTAATGTCGGGCATGTTGATGAGGGCCTGACCGCGTTCCTCTAGCGGCGCGCCCAGATCGCCCAGCTTGGTTCCGGCACCAACCGTTGCTTCCAGGGTCTGGTCATTGGTTTCCAAGACGCCACTTAACCGATCGAGGGACATGATGGTCCCATCTGTGGGCACGAGAGCTGTGAAGGAATGGCCTGTGCCGACGGGGCGGAGGGGCTTGGGACTTGAAGCAATGATCTCTGCTACTTCGGCAGCGTTTGCAGGGGCCAGCCTCGCTTCGGGGAAGCTACTTTGCCAGCCGGACCAGTTTTGCCATTTGATCCGTTGTTCTTGTGCTTTGGCAGGCGTTTCAGCAAAGGCTGAGAACGGTTTGCCGGTGGCAAGGGCTGCAATGGCTGCGCCCTGCATCATAAGTTTGCGTCTGGTGAGGTTCATTTGGTGTCTCCCGCCATAAAAGCGATCAGGTTTTCGAAATCATTGATGCCGCAATCGGGACAGGCGCCCAGCGGGGGCATGCCTTCAAATCCATTGAGGGTGCTTTGCAGCAACCCTTCTGACCCTCTGGCGTCCAATCGTGGTGTCCAGGCACGCACGTCACCGGAAAGGGGCGCTGTATTTTCCGGGTCCGCATGGCAGGCCTGGCAGGCCCGCTCGTATTTCTCAGCTAAAACCGGATCAGCGGGAACACGGGTTTGTGCGGCCGCAATAATGACGGCGCGTTCTTCGGCAGATTGTGGTGCTTCTCCGCAGGCAGCGGGCAAAATCGCTACACTCAATAGCAGGGCTCGTGCCCCGATCATTCCCAGTTTCATTGATCACTCCCCTGTCTCACCAACCTATCAGACCGCTTAGCACGGACTTGGTCAAATAAAAATAGTCATAACTATTTTTTTGATTGGGAAATGACCTCGCCCCAGTAAGCGTTGATGGCAAGCGCCGCTTCTTTGAGGACGGTTTCAGAGGACAGGTTTGTCTCTTCCATGGCCATTTCTATGGCGGCATAGCCAATATCCACCGTCAGCCGCGCCTTGATCCATAGCTCGGCCTTGGGGATGCCCGGAAGCAGGGTGCTTAGATGCTCGACCCAGCCATCTGTCACCTGATGGTGGGAGGCGAGACGGACCTGCTGGAGTGTTGGGACTGCGCGCAGTGCCCGCATAATCGCCAATCCACCTGGATGTTGCTCGGTCACTCGCAGGGTTTCGAGGAGGTTCTCAAGCGTCCCCTCCATTTGAGCATCGATGCTGTTTCCAGACTTCATGAGGAAGGTTTCGAAGATCTCGTTCTGCTCTTGCATCAAGCGATCACCGAGCGCGCGGAGGACGGCATATTTGTTCGGGAAGTAGCGATAAAGGGTTGGCGGTGTGACGTCGGCCTTTTCGGCTATGAGGTTGGTGGAGATGCGCTCTACGCCTTCGGCTTCCAGCAAGCGGGCGGCCACGTCGAGCACGCGCTCATAGGTTTCGATGGCGCGCTTTTGGCGGGGTTTGTTTTTTGGCTCCAGATCAATGTCTGTGCCCGTGGGGTCCGTCATAGAGGGGGGGCCGCTTTGGTGGCGACCATCATGTAATTGACCCCCATGTCTGTCGAAAGTGACCACCGGTCGCTCAGCGGATTGTAGGTGACCCCTGTTTCTTCCACGACTTCAAGGCCGGTGCGCTCGATGCTCTTGAACAGCTCTGCAGGGGTGATGAACTTGTTCCAGTCGTGGGTGCCGCGTGGCAACCAGCGCAAAATATATTCTGCACCGACGATAGCTAGACCAAACGCCTTTAACGACCGGTTGAGTGTGGCGCAAAACAGGATGCCACCCGGTTTCAGCATTTGGGTGCAGGACGCCAGGAAGACGTCTCTGTCGGCCACGTGCTCGATAACCTCCATGTTCAAAATGACATCAAATTGAGCACCTTCGGCCGCCAGTGCCTCTGCGGTGGTCGCCCGGTAGTCAATATTGAGGCCTTGTTCGTTTGCGTGGACGCTGGCGGTCTTGATATTTGCCTCGCCGGCATCTGCTCCTAGAACGTTGGCACCAAGGCGGGTCATAGGTTCGCTCAATAGTCCGCCGCCACAGCCGATATCCAGCAAGTTCAGACCCTCAAATGGCGCGCTCTTTGCACCGTCCAGCCCAAAGTGATCGATCACTCGGTCCCGGATGAAGGCGAGCCGTGTGGGGTTGAATTTGTGCAGAGGCGCAAATTTTCCCGTCGGGTCCCACCATTCGGCGGCCATTGCGGAAAAGCGGGCGATTTCGTCCTTATCAACGCTCGAATTGGCACTTGTCGCGGCGTCAATCACTAGAACGCTCCTTTTAGCGGCGGCTGTTGCGGCATGGGGTTCATCCGAGTATGTATGGCCCCGCAAAAGTGGATGGGTATTTGAGGAGATGCCTCAAACGCGCTCCGCTTTTGTTTGTGTATATGTGCATGGCCTGACGACGCGGTCCAGTTTACCGCGCAGTTTACCGGATTTGGGCCGATTGCGTGAAGGTTGGACATGATGGCCCGATTGGTCATGAAATTTGGCGGTACCTCTGTTGCAGATCTAGATCGGATCCGCAATGTGGCAACCCATGTGAAGCGCGAAGTAGAGGCTGGGCATCAGGTCGCGGTCGTGGTTTCTGCTATGGCGGGCACGACCAATCAGTTGGTCACGTGGACAAAAGAGGCTGCCTCTTTGCACGACGCCCGCGAATATGACGCCGTGGTGTCGGCTGGAGAGCAGATATCGGTGGGTTTGCTCGCGATCACGCTTCAGGAGATGGGGGTTTCCGCCCGGTCCTGGCTTGGCTGGCAGATCCCTATTCTCACAGATGATGCGCATGGCGCGGCGCGGATTCGGGATATTGATGCGACGAAACTAGGCGAGCGCATTGATCAAGGGCAGGTGGCGGTTATTGCCGGGTTCCAGGGCATCAGTCCGGATGGGCGAATTGCGACTCTTGGGCGCGGTGGCTCTGACACGAGTGCGGTGGCGGTGGCTGCAGCTCTCAACGCAGATCGCTGTGATATTTATACGGATGTGGACGGGGTTTACACCACCGACCCTCGGATCGTGTCGAAAGCCAAAAAGCTCGACAAAATCAGTTACGAAGAGATGCTCGAAATGGCGTCCCTTGGGGCCAAAGTTTTGCAGACCCGGTCTGTAGAGCTGGCAATGGTACATGGGGTCCGCCTCCAGGTTCGCACCAGTTTTGATGCACCTGACGCACCTCAAGGAACCGGTAGCGGACCGGCCTATATTGGTCCGGGCACCCTAGTCTGTGGCGAGGAAGAAATCGTGGAACAAGAAGTCGTAAGTGGCATTGCCTACACCAAGGACGAAGCCAAAATCACGCTTATCAAAGTAGCAGACCAGCCAGGTGTTGCCGCGCGCATCTTCGGGCCTTTGGCCGATGCCGCCATCAATGTGGACATGATCGTTCAAAATGTCTCAGAAGATGGCGAGCGGACTGACCTGACATTCACCGTGCCGGTTGCGGATCTTGAGCGGGCCGTTGCGGTGATCAAGGGTGCGTGTGATACAATCGGCTATGAGCAGATTTTGAGTGATACAGATGTCGTCAAAGTCTCCGTCATTGGTATTGGCATGCGTTCCCACGCTGGGGTTGCCCAAAAAATGTTCCAGACGCTTGCGGACAAGGGCATCAATCTCCAGGTGATCTCCACATCTGAAATCAAAGTAAGCGTATTGATTTCAGCGGAGTATACAGAGCTTGCGGTGCGGGCCCTTCATTCGGCCTATGGCCTTGACGATGACGCTGCGGCATAGCTGACGCTCGTCCGACACAGAAAGACAAGATGGCGGTTCTTACGGCGCATAGCATCGCAGCTCCTTGCCCCTATGTGGGCATGGGCGTGCGGTCGTTCTCTGGGGCGGTGATCTGATGCCCGGGACGACAGGACCGCGCGTGCTGCTGCGCCGTTTGCGCGAAGCCATGGCTGAGGTGAGTGAGTCGCAGGCGCGGCTGGACGAAGTCGCCCATTTGATCGCCCAAAATATGGTCGCCGAAGTGTGCTCCATCTACCTGATGCAACCAGGCGATGAGTTGGAATTGTTTGCGACAGAAGGGTTGAAGCCGTCGGCTGTTCATCAAACCCGTCTGAAGGTCGGCACAGGTCTGGTGGGGGACATTGCTGCCCATGCACGGCCTCTCAATCTGTCTGACGCGCAGGCGCACCCCAATTTTGCTTATCGTCCGGAGACGGGTGAAGAAATTTACAAGTCGCTGATGGGCGTGCCCATTCTGCGGTCTGGCCAGGTTGCAGGCGTTTTGGTCGTTCAGAACCGGACGATGCGCCACTATTCTGAAGAAGAAGTGGAGGCGCTGGAGACCATTGCGATGGTTCTGGCGGAGCTTGCTGCGGCCTCTAACTTGATCTCTTTTGATGATGAGGCGCAGACCGCCGCGTCCCACCAGCCGCATTATCTGGAAGGTACCGCTTTGTCTGGCGGGATTGCTCTGGGTCATGCTGTGCTGCATGAGCCGCGCGTGCATGTCACTCGGTTGATTGCGGAAGATGTCACGATTGAGTCCGAACGCCTTGAAAAGGCGGTCTACGAATTGCGTTCCTCTCTCGACAAGATGCTGACAACATCTGATCTCTCTCATGCAGGCGAGCACCGGGAGGTCTTGCAGGCAACCCGGATGTTTGCCAACGACCGGGGTTGGTTGAAGCGGATGCTTGAGGCCGTGAAAACGGGCCTCACGGCTGAGGCGGCTGTTGAACGCGTCCAGAATGATACCCGGGCCCGCATGATGCGGCAGACGGATCCTTATCTTCGGGACCGCCTGCACGACCTGGATGATTTGGCGAACCGCCTTCTGCGTCATTTGACCGGTGTTGCGCTTTCGTCGGCCAGTGGTGACCTGCCCGAAGATGCGATTATTGTCGCGCGGAATATGGGACCTGCAGAACTGCTCGACTATGACAAGGACCGTTTGAGGGGCCTCGTTCTGGAAGAAGGGTCTGCCAACGCTCATGTTGCTATTGTGGCGCGCGCGCTCGGCATCGCCGCGATTGGGCGTGCCAAGGAGATTTCAGACCGGGTCGAAGATGGTGATGCGATCATCGTGGATGGTGATACGGGCGAGCTTTATGTGCGCCCAAGCCAGGACATTGTTGACGCCTATTCTGAGAAAGCCCGTTTCCGGGCGCGGCGGCAGGCGCAATATAAAGCGATCCGCCATGAACCCTCCGTCACTCTTGATGGGGCCAAGGTTGAGCTCAATATAAATGCCGGTCTGATGGTGGACCTGCCGCACCTGGATGAAAGCGGCGCGGATGGTATTGGTCTTTTCCGCACCGAGTTGCAATTCATGATCGCTTCAAAACTCCCCAGCCAGCGCGAGCAGGTGGAGCTTTATAGCGACGTTATGACAAGCGCGGGTGACCGGCCGGTCGTGTTTCGGACTTTGGATATTGGTGGCGACAAGATGCTGCCTTACATGCAAAAAGCTGAGGAAGAAAATCCGGCTCTTGGATGGCGGGCGGTCCGGATCGCTCTCGATCGCCCCGCCCTTTTGCGCCACCAGGTGCGTGCGTTGCTGACAGCAGCTGTCGGTCGGGATCTTCGTCTAATGTTCCCAATGGTCGCCGAGGTGGCGGAATATGAGCGCGCTCGGGCGCTGGTTGATAAAGAGCTTGCTCGTCTCGACACACATGGACGCGACAAGCCGCGTTCAGTTGCTGTTGGGACCATGCTCGAAGTGCCAGCCCTTTTCTGGCAAATGGAAGCATTGCTGCCCAAAGTCGACTTCATCTCCATTGGCAGCAACGATCTGATCCAGTTTCTCTTCGCTGCCGATCGGGGCAATCCAAGGGTGGCAAATCGCTATGATCTGCTGAGCCCTGGTGCCCTCAACTTTATGCGCCAGGTTGTGCTGGTGTGCGGCCGTCACGAGGTTCCTTTGTCGCTGTGCGGTGAAATGGCGGGCAGTCCGCTGGAGGCGATGGCTCTTTTGGGGCTCGGATTGCGAAAAATCTCCATGTCGCCCGCCGCAATCGGGCCGGTGAAGATGATGGTTCGCTCGCTCAATGTCGGTGATCTTGAGGCCTTTATGGAAGACCTTTACAGCCGACCGGATGCCAGTGTCCGGGAAGCGCTTCGTGGCTACGCGGACGCGCAAGGAATTGCAATTTAAAGAGAATTTGCCGTATGCAGAGCAACTCTTTATTTGCAGGATGATGTATCTTTTGATTTATTTAACCATCAGATGGGCACAATTGGAGAATAGAATTGTGCTGCGTCATATTTCTGCAGAGATTTTTGGCGCATAAAACTTCTTCTGATGAGAGGAAATGAAGGTTGAAATAGCCAAAAGGTGGCTGTTTTCCTGATTTTTTCGATGTTGAGCCGCTTCATGTGGTGCAAATCTCATTGGGCAAAAGAACCGGGTTGATGCCAACGCATTCAACCCATTTGAGACGAGAAACTCGTACAGAAGGGCAAGAACCCTGCTGTGTGAGACCGGGAAGGCCGATGAGCTCGGAAACTGAAATGACGAATGTGACAAAATTTTCTGCTGCAGCTGAGGGCGACGACGAAGGTCGCCGTATCCATTTGCGCGACATCACGGCTGACACGCCTCTGGATGGGGAAGAGGTCGGCGTGGTCCTGCGCAAAGCGCGGCTTAAAACTGGCGAAGACCTGAAATCGGTTTCCGACAAATTGCGTATCCGCCGTCCGTATCTTGAAGCGCTGGAAGAAAGTCGGCATGACGATCTGCCTGGCCGCGCCTACGCGATTGGGTTCGTTCGCACCTACGCTGTTTATCTGGGTTTGAACCCTGCAGATCTCGTTACACTTTATAAAACTGAGACTGGGGCTGAGGTGGAGACCTCAAACCTGGGTGAATTCTCCTATCAGGAAGTTCGCCAAGAAGCCCGACTCCCTAAGGGGTCCTTGTTTGTTTTGGCTCTTCTTCTGGGCGCTGGCGTTTATGGCGCCTGGCTCCTGTCCGTTTCGGCTGACCGCATGGTGACGGAGCGGGTTCCGCCTGTGCCTGAGCGGCTTGGTCTTGCCTCCAGCACGAATGCAGAGCCATCTGCGTCCGACCTTGTTGCAGGTCGGCCGGCGTCTGCGAGCCTTGCGGGCGATAGTGCATCTGCTGCGGCCAATACAGGCGAACTGCCTGCTGCCAATGAGCCTGTTCGCAGCGTTCCGGTTGTTGCACCGGCTGCAATCGCACCGATTATTGTTGAAGAAGCAGAATCACTTGCTCCTGTCGAAACTCCTGAGGCTCCTGTTGACGTTGCAGCGCTGACACCTGTCGCTCCTTCGTCGGATGAGCCCTCTGTGACGATTGCCAATGATTTGGCACTTGCTGTCGGAGGCGCACGGGTCTACGGGCTTGAAAATGAAGGCACACGGGTAACTGTTCGCGCGTTGAAGCAGGCATGGCTCCGTATCGAAAGCGGTGACGGGTCGGTTCTTCTGAACCAGACGCTGGCAGAAGGCGAAATGTACCGGGCACCAGCGGGTGGTGGCGCCATTCTGGTGGCACGTGACGCAGGCGCATTTGAGATCTTTGTTGACGGGGCGCTTCTGGGTGCTGCTGGACCTTCCGGTCTTGTTTTGACGGGTAAATCGCTCAACCCAGACGATCTGCGCCGCTAATTTACGTTCCTTATCGCGATGTGATGTCGCAGGACGCCCATAGGCGCGTTCTTGCTCGTTCTGGGCTGGGGTTCGGCTTCCACATTTGCTATAGAAGCGCTGATCTCTGTTTTCAGGTAAAATGGCAGTCCCGATATGAGCATTCGTCCATGGCGTGATATTGAGCGGCGGAAAAGCCGTCAAATCCATGTGGGTTCTGTGCCGATCGGCGGAGATGCGCCTATCACTGTGCAGTCGATGACCAACACGCCGACCTCTGACGCCGCGGCCACGATCGCCCAAATCCGACAATTGGAAGACGCTGGTGCAGACATTGTCCGTGTCTCCTGTCCCGATGAAGCCTCAACGGCTGCGCTGAAAGAGATTGTTCGCGCGTCAAATGTGCCCATCGTTGCTGATATTCATTTTCACTATAAACGGGCGCTTGAAGCCGCTGAGGCAGGTGCTGCGTGTCTGCGGATCAATCCGGGTAATATTGGCTCGGCTGAGCGCGTCCGCGATGTTGTCCAGGCGGCAAAGGATTATGGCTGCTCCATCCGTATTGGGGTGAATGCCGGGTCTCTGGAACGTCCGCTTCTGGAGAAGTATGGCGAGCCGTGTCCCGATGCGATGGTTGAAAGCGCGCTCGACCATGTCCGGCTCTTGGAGGAAAATGATTTCCGTGAATATAAGATCAGCGTCAAAGCGTCTGACGTGTTTATGACGGTTGCCGCCTACCATGCTCTTGCGGAGGCTGTTGATTGCCCGTTGCATCTTGGTATCACTGAAGCCGGTGGCCTGACGAGTGGCACGGTAAAGTCTGCCATTGGCATGGGCTCGCTTCTGTGGGCGGGTATTGGCGATACGATCCGGGTGTCCTTGTCTGCTGACCCGGTTGAAGAGATCAAAGCCGGGTTTGAGATCCTGAAATCGCTCAACCTGCGCCATCGTGGTGTCACGATCATTTCGTGTCCGTCTTGCGCGCGCCAGGGCTTCAACGTGATCGAAACGGTTTCCATCCTCGAAGAACGGTTGGCGCATATCTCAACGTCTATGTCGCTCTCTGTCATTGGATGCGTGGTGAACGGACCAGGCGAAGCATCGCAAACCGATATTGGATTTACCGGCGGTGGCGCGGGTTCAGGCATGGTGTATATGCGCGGGCTTGCCGACCATAAAATGGCGAACGATAAGATGGTTGATCATCTGGTCGAGCTGGTGGAAGAGAAAGCGGCTGAGATTGAAGCTGCGCGCGCGGCTGAAGATGCCGCGACAATCACTGGGGCTACTGCCGTTGCGGGGAATTAGCTGAGATCTGTCTCTTTCTGATCTTGTCCCCTCTTTCTTTGGCTGAGCTTTCCCATGATCCCTCACGAAAAACTCGCAAAAATCCTCAACCGTTTTGATGCTGTTCAAGCGGAAATGAACGCAGACGTGTCTCCTGAGCGCTTTGTTGCGCTCTCCAAGGAATTCTCCGAACTGCAGCCGGTGGCGGAAGCGGCACGAGGTCTGGAAGAAGCCCGGCGGGCTGATGATGAAGCGCGTGAGATGCTCGCTGATCCGGAGATGGTGGCGATGGCGCTGGAGGAGCTTGAGGCGCTGTCAAAAAAACTCCCGAAACTCGAACAGGAAATGCAGATCCTGCTTTTGCCGAAAGATGCGGCGGATGATCTGAGTGTCATTCTCGAAGTGCGGGCGGGAACAGGCGGGGATGAGGCAGCTCTCTTTGCGGGGGTTCTCTACCGCATGTATGAGCGCTATGCGCAATCGCAAGGGTGGAAGGTTGACCCTGTCTCTATCTCGGCAGGCGATGTAGGCGGGTTTAAAGAAATCACAGCTTCCATCACCGGCAAGGGTGTCTATGCAAAGCTTAAGTTTGAGTCGGGCGTTCACCGGGTGCAGCGTGTGCCCGCAACAGAGTCTGGGGGGCGTATCCACACTTCTGCTGCCACGGTCGCAGTGCTGCCGGAGCCTGAAGAGGTTGATATTGAGATCGAAGACAAGGACATTCGGATTGATGTTTTTCGCGCAAGCGGTGCTGGTGGTCAGCACGTCAATACAACGGACAGTGCCGTGCGCATTACCCATCTTCCGACAGGACTTGTGGTTCAGCAGCAAGATGAAAAATCCCAGCATAAAAACAAAGCGAAGGCGCTGAAGATTTTGCGCGCCCGTCTTTATGACGCTGAGCGGGAACGGGCCGCGAGAGAGCGGGCTGATGACCGCAAGGGGCAAGTGGGATCGGGGGATCGCTCTGAGCGCATTCGTACCTATAATTTCCCGCAAGGACGGGTGACCGATCACCGCATCAATCTCACCTTGCACAAGCTCGACAAGGTTGTAGAGGGTGATGGTGTTGCCGAATTGATCGACGCCTTGATTGCCGAAGATCAGGCCGGGCGCCTTGCCGCCCTTGGAGAAGAGACCGACGCGTGATGCACTCTGTCGATCCAGCCAGCTCTACACGGGGCGCTGTCTATCGAGATCTTTTGGCGCAGTTGCGCGCGGGTGATATCGCATCGGCGGAACTTGATGCGCGGCTTTTGATCGGGGCTGCTGCGGGTGTTGATGACATTGCGTTGATCGCCGACCCGGACAAGTTGATCGCGGGCGAGGCGCTCGCGGTTCTTGATGCGTTCGTGCAACGACGTCTTGCGGGTGAGCCAGTCTCACGTATTCTGGGCACGCGAGAGTTTTGGGGCCTTTCTTTTGTCCTCAATGGGCAGACGCTCGACCCACGACCTGACAGTGAGACGTTGATTGAGTCGGTATTGCATCATGTGAGGGACAAAGAGGCGTCGCTCAACCTTCTCGATCTGGGGACAGGTACGGGATGTTTGCTTTTGGCGCTTCTGTCGGAACTGCCAAACGCCCGCGGGCATGGTGTGGACTGTGCATCTGATGCCATTGAGGCCGCGACCGTGAATGGCGACCAACTGGGTCTGGCGTCGCGTGCGACTTTCTCCCTTGGTGATTGGGGAGAAGGTCTTGCCGGACCTTTTGACCTTGTGATTTCGAACCCGCCTTACATTCCATCGGCAGATATTGAAACGCTTTCACCAGAGGTGCGGCTGCATGATCCGATGAAGGCTTTGGACGGTGGAGGTGATGGGCTGAATGCCTATCGGGCCATTGCGCTTGAGACGGCTCGGCTTTTGACGCCCACAGGGTCCGCATTTTGGGAGTTTGGCATCGGTCAGCTCAAGGATGTTTCCCTGATTGCTCAGTCTGCCGGTCTGGAGGTGTTGGGCGTGGATCCCGACCTGGCAGGGATTCCAAGGATTTTGAAGGTAAGGCGGCGTAAATGACGTCTGAAAAAAACATTTGGACCTGAGGCGGCCAGAGGGTAGGTTCCTTAAAGAGATTCAAGCCTCTAGATACATCTCGCCGCCGATAGGGGCTAGAGATGAGAGGCAGGGGCAATACTTGGTGGTAGGCCCCATTGGACGCAAACTAGCTGGACATATCGTGGCTTAAAGGCGTCTGGAAAATTCTTTCATGACTACTGTCCCTCTCAATGATGGGGCGTGTTGGACATGGGTTGGGTCAGTGTGTAGGCCTTCAGAATGGGCACACATATGAAGGGCAATCGCTTAGTCCTGGCGAGTTTAGTCTCGTGGCTTTGTCTGCAGGAATGCGGAAACGGGCCACCGGGTCGCTATGGGCGGTGTATTTTTCAACGGTAGACAGAGCCGGAGTGATATGAGGCAGGGTCAAAACCAGAATCAGAAGCAGCGCTCTCGCGGGCGCGGCCGTAAACCGCAAAATCCCCTTAGCCGGAGTATGGAAAGCAATGGCCCGGACGTAAAAATCCGTGGCACCGCGAGCCATATCTTTGAAAAATATCAGACACTTGCGCGGGATGCGCAGTCGTCAGGGGATCGGATCGCTTCGGAAAGCTACTTCCAATATGCGGAGCATTACCATCGTCTGATCGTTGCTGCTCAAGCGCAGCAGGAAGCAAGCCGACCAGAGCAAAACCGCCAGGAAAACCAGGGTCGCCAAGAAAACCAGGGTCGTCAGGATCAGCAGGACCGGGGCGGAAATGGCCGGGCTGACGATGAGGGTTCGGAAGCCGCTTCTGACCAACAGTCGGGTGCAGAAGTTTCTGAGAAATCAGATGCTGATGAGGCTCCCGCTGAAAGCAAAACGGTCGAGGCAGATGCTGAAGAGAAGCCTGCGCCGCGCCGTCGGGCACCACGTCGGCGACGTCCCGCTGCTAAATCTGATGACAATTCAGATGGCGGTGGCGACAAGCCTGCATCGGAAGACGTGCCTGCCTAATTCGGGTCGTTTACAGCAGATTTTCCCCATAATTTTCCGGGCATCCTCTTGTGTTGCCCGGATGTCACACCCATATCATTCAAGTCGACGCTTCCCGAACGGGATAGGAAAAGCGCGCGTTATTGGAGTTGCCTAATGTTGGGGCTCTGGTCTGCGGTTTTCTGTTTAGTCCCGTTCAGCTTTTTTGAGGGTGATCACATTTATGAATTTGGGCCCCTTTAGGCCAAATTCATTGTGATCTTGGAAGGTCGTCAACGGTTTGTGCGGCATACTTGTGTTCGTGCAATCGCGTTTGGTCTTGATCTAGGGCATGTCGCTAACTGGCGGCTGGGTTCAGTCTTCTGAGCGGTGTGTCTGAGACGTTCGTTTGTAGCCTGCCGGTCTGGCAAAGGGGCAAGCGGTGCGTGCTTGAATGGGGGTCCCGATGGATCTTGAAAAATATACAGACCGAAGCCGTGGCTTCGTGCAGTCGGCTCAAGGGCTGGCACTTCGTTCCGGACATCAGCGGTTCACGCCGGAACATCTCCTTAAAGTTTTGCTCGATGACGAAGAAGGCCTTGCGGCCAATCTCATTCGGGCGGCGGGCGGTCGGCCTGATGCTGCGCTGGATGCCGTAGAGCTTGAACTTGGCAAGCTGCCGAAAGTGGAAGGCGACGGGGCGGGGCAGATTTACCTGGCACCGGAACTGGCCCGCGTTTTCGAGCAGGCAGAGCAAGTCGCCAAGAAAGCTGGCGACAGCTATGTGACGGCGGAACGTCTCCTGTTGGCTTTGGCCATTGAGCAGGGGGCAGCGTCTGCGGGCATTCTTAAAAACGCAGGCGTTACGGCGCAAACGCTTAATGAGGCAATCAATTCAGTGCGTAAGGGACGAACAGCAGATAGCGCGTCGGCAGAAGATGCTTATGACGCGTTGAAAAAATACGCCCGTGACCTCACGGAAGATGCAGAAAACGGCAAGCTTGATCCGGTCATTGGTCGGGATGAAGAGATCCGCCGGTGTCTTCAAGTGCTCTCCAGGCGCACAAAGAACAATCCGGTTCTGATCGGCGAACCCGGTGTCGGCAAGACAGCGATTGCCGAAGGGTTGGCGCTGCGCATTGTGGACGGCGATGTGCCTGAAAGCCTGCGTGGCAAAAAGCTTCTGTCGCTCGATATGGGCGCGCTCATTGCGGGTGCGAAATATCGCGGTGAATTTGAAGAACGCTTGAAAGCGGTGCTCAACGAAGTGAGCTCGTCTGATGGGGGGATCATCCTCTTCATTGATGAAATGCACACGCTTGTGGGGGCCGGCAAGACGGATGGTGCGATGGACGCGTCCAATCTGTTGAAGCCTGCGCTTGCGCGGGGTGATCTTCACTGCATCGGCGCAACCACTCTTGATGAATATCGCAAGCATGTGGAAAAAGACGCAGCCCTTGCGCGACGGTTCCAGCCGGTCATGGTTGAAGAGCCAACGGTGGAAGACACGATCTCCATCCTTCGGGGTCTGAAAGAGAAATATGAGCTCCATCACGGGGTTCGGATTTCTGATGCGGCCCTTGTATCGGCAGCTACGCTGTCGGATCGCTATATCTCTGATCGCTTCCTGCCGGACAAGGCCATCGACCTGATGGATGAGGCCGGTAGCCGTTTGCGGATGCAGGTGGATAGCAAGCCTGAAGAGCTTGACGAGCTTGATCGGCGGATCATTCAGCTCAAAATCGAGAGGGAAGCGCTGAAGAAAGAAACAGACACTGCCAGCCAGGATCGTTTGGAAAAACTGGAATCCGATCTGGCGGATCTGGAATCAAAGTCTGCCTCTGTCACTACCGTGTGGCAGCGGGAAAAAGACAAGCTTGGCCGGGCGCAAAAGGTTCAAGAAGAACTGGACAGCGCACGTAATGAGCTGGTGCAGGCGCAACGCAGTGGCAATCTGGAGCGGGCCAGTGAACTTTCTTATGGTGTAATCCCAGAGCTTGAAAAGAAGCTCGCAGAAAGTGAAGACAGCGATGTCGAGGGCAGTATGGTCGAGGAGACTGTGACCGCGCAACATGTGGCGCAGGTTGTGTCTCGCTGGACGGGTATCCCTGTCGACAAGATGCTGGAAGGCGAGCGTGAGAAACTGCTTCAGATGGAAGCGGAACTCTCTGCCCGTGTCATTGGACAGGCGGAAGCGGTGAGTGCTGTGTCGCGCGCTGTGCGCCGGTCTCGTGCAGGCCTGCAAGACCCATCTCGGCCCATTGGGTCGTTCATGTTCTTAGGGCCTACGGGCGTTGGGAAGACAGAACTTACCAAGACACTTGCGGACTTCCTGTTCGATGATGATCAGGCAATCTGTCGTCTGGATATGTCGGAATATATGGAGAAGCACTCTGTCTCCCGGCTTATCGGAGCGCCTCCGGGCTATGTCGGCTATGAAGAAGGTGGGGCGCTCACTGAAGCAGTGCGGCGTCGCCCTTATCAGGTGGTGCTGTTCGATGAAGTTGAGAAGGCCCATCCCGATGTCTTCAACGTGCTCTTACAAGTGCTGGATGATGGCCGTCTGACCGACGGGCAGGGACGCACGGTCGATTTCAAGAACACGCTCATCATCATGACGTCAAACCTTGGGTCGGAGTTTCTTGCCGAACAGGGCGAAGGCGAAGACACAGAAGCTGTGCGCGATCAGGTGATGGATGTGGTGCGGATGCGCTTCCGTCCGGAATTCCTGAACCGGTTGGATGAAATCCTGCTCTTCCATCGTCTCACACGCGAACAGATGGACGGCATTGTCGACATTCAGATGAAACGCCTTGATGCGTTGCTGGTTGATCGGAAGATTGTGCTGGAGCTGGACGCATCAGCGCGCAGCTGGCTTGCGGATAAAGGCTATGACCCGGTTTATGGGGCGAGGCCTTTGAAGCGGACCATTCAGCGCAGTGTGCAAGACCCATTGGCTGACCTTCTTCTGGAGGGTGTGGTCAAGGATGGCGAAACGGTGACCGTTTCTGCAGGCCCAGACGGCTTGATCATTAATGGCCGGACGATCAGCGCCCAGGCCGCTGAGTAACTGCGTTTGATAGAAGAATGAGACAGGGCTGCCTTTGGGCGGCCCTTTTTCTATGCGGGGCGTGGTTTATCCCCGAGCCAGCCATTTTCTTCTCCGGGAAACTGAGGGAATGGGCCGGGTTTGAACGTCGACCTGTTTGTGGTTGTGAACTTTCTTTCTAACCTTATCCCCGGGTGGCGTGTCTCGTGGTTCAATGCGGCTCGGTTCCAGGGTCTACACCGATTGGATCTAGGAATTTTCGACAGACGCTCTAAGCTCCGGTGTGTCTGGGAGACAAACGCACTGGGAGAGGATGCACATGAAAAAGCTTCTGATTGGTTTGGGTGTTTTGCTGGTTGTGGTTGTCGGCGCGTTTGTCTATCTGGACCGTACAAGCAATGGCATTGTTGGCTTCTATGCATGGAAGCTCATCCCTGGAAATGTTCAGGTTGAAAGTCGCGCTGACATAAACGGCATCTCGCTCTATTACGAAACCTATGGTGAGGGATCGCCGGTGCTTGTGTTGCATGGCGGCAGTGCCTTTATCGAAACGATGCACAATCAGATCACGGCTCTGGCGGAAGATCATTTCGTCGTGGCGCCGGACAGTCGCGCCCATGGGCGCACCAGTGATGCCCACGGTGTGCCACTTTCCTACGCGCAAATGGCGGACGATATGATTGCGCTCATGGATCTTTTGCAGATCGAGAAAGCGGACATTGTCGGGTGGAGTGATGGTGGCAATATCGGGATTGATATGGCGCTCCGCTATCCTGCCCGTGTGGGCAAGCTGGTCACCTATGGATCGAACTTTCACACGAACGGTCTCGTGCCAGACGAGCCTGGTGAGGGCATTACGTCGTCAGCAGATGATCCCAGCTGGGAAGTGGTGCGCTCCTTCTATCAGTCCGTCGCACCCGCTCCAGACCATTGGCCTGTCTTTCACGGGAAGCTCATGACCATGTGGGGGAGCCAGCCTACGTTTGTGGTGGATGACCTTCGTGGCATCTCAGCCCCCACGCTGGTGATGGCCGGCGAGTTTGACTCGATCAAGGACACACACACGCGCGAGATGGCGGCATCCATTCCCGGTGCAACGCTCCTCATCGTTGAAGGGGAAGATCACTTCGCGCCTTTGATGGCCCCTGAAAAAGTCACGCCGCACATTGTCGCGTTTCTGAAGTAGATCAACTCGGGCCGCAGTTCGGGTCCCAATCCGATTGAGAGCCGACAGGTAGGCAGTCGGCGAGCTTCAGGCATTGGCAGGTCAGTCCCATTTTCAAAATGCGCTGCAGAGATTGCGCGTGGGCAATCTGTTTTTCGATGGCTTCAAGTTTTGTGTCGGCAAAGGCCCGCCAGACATCGCTTGGGGGGCTCACTTCTGACACGCCTTCAAAGAAGAGTTTTATCTCCTCCAGCGTGAAATCCAATGCTTTGGCCGCCTCAATAATGCGCAGGCGATCAATGACGCTTGGATCATAGAGCCGTCGGCCGCTTCTGCGCGGGGGTGCCGGCAGCAGGCCGATGGATTCGTAATAGCGAATGGACGAGGTGTTGAGCCCCGTTTCCTTCGCGACTGTGCCAATTGTCAGATCGATCATCGCTTTTCCTTTTCTGTTCGGAAAACCCGCTTGACTTAAAGTTGACTTTAACAATTAGAGTGGGGGCCAAGTCAACAAAGAAGGACTTTGGCTATGAATGAGAGACCAGCGATTGCCCCAGGAACGGGGACCGGGATTGGGATTGCAGCCGAGAGCGACGGGCCAAGCTGCGCAGTCGACAAATCCTGCTGCGGAGGCGCAGCAGAAGTTGTCTTGAGTGAAGAGGGTTGCACCCTTAACCCGTCAGAGATGCCGGAACGGCTGGCCCGCTGGCAGGCTTTGTTCGGGCAGGTTTTGGGGCACGACGCGCGAGAAGGTGAAGCGGTTTTTCGCTTTCAACGAACCGCGGCCCTGGGTGCAGAGCTTCTGGAGCTCGTGAAGCTGGAGCAGATCTGTTGTGCCCATGTCAGCTGGGAGCTGATGAGCGTCGGAGATGAAACCCACCTGACATTGAAAGCAGATGCAGGTGCTCTTGAGGCTCTCGTGACGGGCCTTATGCGCAGTGAATTTGGAGGAGCATCATGAGCACATCAGACCGGACAGGAAAACGCGCTGCTTGGGGCGCTGTGTTGGCCGCTGTGGCGTGTGCGGTTCCGCCTTTTCTCGCCGTCATCTTTGGCGTTGGCATTCTTGCTTATGTTCCTCCTTGGCTTGATTTTGTGCTGGTGCCCCTCTTTCTCGTGCTGCTTTCTGTGGCCGCGTACCGTTGGTGGAAAGGGCGGTCGTCGAAGCGCCCCGTGTGTTGATGGGTTTTTATGTAGCGGCAGCGATTGCCGAAATTGCCGGTTGTTTTGCTGTCTGGGCCTGGGCGCGCGAGGGCCAGAGTGCCTGGTGGTTGCTGCCCGGCATCGTTTTGCTGGGTCTCTTCGCTTTTCTTCTTACCAAAGTCGATAGTGCTTTTGCGGGGCGTGCCTATGCCGCGTATGGCGGTATCTACATTGTGGCGTCTTTGTTGTGGATGTTTGTGATTGAACACACGGTTCCTGACCGCTGGGATCTTGCAGGTGGCACTGTGTCCCTGCTTGGTGCCCTGATCATCATCTATGGGCACCAAGCCTAGGCTTTCCTCAGACTTGACCTGAGTCAAAGAATATATGTCGATATAAGTATATCTTTATATGTTCTTTGGTCCGAAATGGAGAGGGTGGGTCATGAACGAAAAAATCACACCGGAAGAACTGGTGGCGTCAGATACCAGGTCGGCGGCTGAAGGCCCCGTCGAAGAGGCTAACAAGGCTGGGGCTCTGGAGACGGCAATTTCAGTTGGTCCGACGGTGAGGGCGCCTGTTGAAGAAAAGCCAAAGCCGACGGCTGGTGAGCAGCGCCATACGTTGTCACAAATGCGGCACGACCCGGAAGCGATCCGACAGGCATTTGAAACGGGTGCCTACCCTTACAAAACAAAGATGAAGCGCCCGACCTACGAGCGACATAAAGCAGATTTGCAAGTTGAGCTTTTGAAGGTTCAAAAGTGGGTCGAAGAAACGAACGAAAAAATCGTCATCCTGTTTGAGGGGCGTGACGCCGCAGGCAAGGGCGGGACGATCAAGCGTTTCATGGAACATTTGAATCCGCGGGCGGCGCGTGTCGTCGCACTGCCCAAGCCTTCGGACAAGCAACGCACGCAGTGGTTTTTTCAGCGCTACATCGAGCATCTGCCGTCCGGTGGCGAGATCGTGATGTTTGACCGCTCCTGGTATAACCGCGCTGGCGTGGACCGGGTGATGGGCTTTTGTTCGCCGACCGAGTATTTGGAGTTCATGCGCGAAGCCCCTGAGCTTGAGCGGATGTTGACGCAAAGCGGTATCCGCTTGTTCAAATACTGGTTCTCCGTGACGCGTGAGGAACAGAAGCGGCGCTTTGCGTCGCGTGAAGTTGATCCGCTTAAGCAATGGAAGTTGTCACCGATTGATCGGGCGTCATTGAATAAGTGGAACGATTATACGGAAGCAAAAGAGGCGATGTTCTTCTACACAGACACAGCAGACGCGCCGTGGTCCATCGTGAAGTCCAATGACAAGAAGCGCGCCCGGCTCAACTGCATGCAGCATTTTCTCAGTGCGTTGCCCTATCCAGACAAAAATCATCATGTTGTGCGGGGGCCTGATCCGCTGATCGTCGGGAATACAGAGCATGTCATTGGTCGAAACGAACATATTCTAGGGGCGAGCCTGCATCCCGATCTTCGGCGGAACGGAGATTGAGCGAGCTTGCTGTCGCCTTTAAGCCAGCCAAAGCAGATCCCTGTTGATTAAACCTGTGAGACTTGAGATGCAGCGAACACAAAAAAGGCCGCCTGATAACAGGCGGCCTTTTGAAACTCTCTGACGACGTCGCTTACTGCGCGCTGGTCTCGTCTGTGTTGGATGCGATTTCAGCCTCGGCCACGCGTGTGGCGGCGGGTGCTTCTGCCATCAGCACATCAATGGTACTGCGGGCTTCCTGGAACGCGGCCAACTGTCCCCCAGACAATGTGCGCCCTGTTGGGACGCGAATGCGCTGCGGGTTCACCTTGTTGCCGTTCCGGATCACTTCATAGTGGAGATGAGGGCCGGTTGAGCGACCCGTTGTGCCGACATAGCCAATGACCTGACCCTGACGAACCCGGACACCTTTGCGAATGCCCCGGCCATAGCCGCGCATATGCGCATAGGCAGTCTGGTATCCGTTGGCGTGGCGGATGCGAACGTAGTTGCCAAAGCTGCCATTGCGCTGTGCCATCTCGATGGTGCCGGTGCCGGCGGCATAGATCGGTGTGCCGCTGGGCGCTGCGAAGTCTGTGCCAGCATGCAGGCGTGTGTATCCGAGTATCGGATGACGTCGATTGCCAAAGCTTGAAGAAATGCGTGCGCCATCAATTGGTGTCTTCATGAGGAACTTCCGCATGGAGCGTCCCTGCTCATCAAAGTAATCCCAATTGCCCCCGTCGGATGGCTCGTGCCGCCATAAGCGCCGCTCTTTTCCTCGCACATTCATGGAGGCGTAGAGCACGTCACCTTCCCGCACAGGGGTTCCGTCTTCGTCATACTCGCGTGTGAAGAAGACTTCGAATGTATCGCCCTGGCGAATTTCGCGCTGGAAGTCGATGTCATAAGAGTACATGCGGATCATCTCAACAGTGATCGCGGCTGGAATGCCGGCATCTGCTGCTGCCAGGAAAAGGCTTGAGTTGATCGTGCCGCGCGCTTGTACGTGGCCCGTCTCCAGCTCAGCAATAATCTCAAGACCGCTATAGTCGCCATCTTCCTGACGGCTGACCATGATCTCCCGGTCGACATCTGTCTTCATACTGACGGATGTCAGGAGGCGTGCGATCTCGTTGTCGCCTTCTTCTGTCTCGTTCACATATTCTTCAAAGCCGAGCTGAAGCTCCTGGCCTGCGCGCAATTTGCGCGGGTCTTGAAGCGGGGTCATGGCGGTAATTGCTCTGTGTGCATCAGAGCGTGCAGCGCCAGACCGTGTGAGCAACGCCATTAAAGTATCGCCGCGGCCGACGGACACTGTTTCGCTTGCTGTGCTGCGAATG
>Ga0189291_100040_pt1 | contig 235024 bp, 282 predicted proteins | sample UW1redminimetaG_FD_130331 | JGI IMG/M metagenome (GOLD analysis project Ga0189291, IMG submission 130331) | Marine microbial communities from the Costa Rica Dome - UW179B-red mini metaG | ecosystem: Environmental > Aquatic > Marine > Oceanic > Photic zone | place: Costa Rica: the Eastern... | reverse complement strand
CGATCATCAGCAAGCCACGAAAGACATGATCTTCGAGGCGATCCGCTTCGCCAACTGGGCCGCCGGCGAGGGTATAGTTCCAGTGAAAGAACAGCCCGCCCGATCGCCAGGGGAGTTTCTGATGGATTACGCAGAGGCCACCGGTGATGAGGATTTCGAAACCATCGCGGAGCGCATGCGCGCAAAGGTGCAGCTCAAATGATCTTAAACGTGTTCATGTGGTTCGCAACGACGGTCGGTATCGCGGTCATCGGGTACTTTGCCCTCTCGTTCGCGGCCGATTTTCTGCGATGCGCTTACTGGGCGGTGTGGACGACAATTCCGGTAGCCCGCAATTACGATGGCAAGGTAAAAGTCCGCATGGTGCTGCTGAGCATCTGGCGCGGGTTCGTCAGTGAATGGACGGGTAGCTTCGCCTACGACACCATCCGCTGCCAGCACTATAGCCACGGGTACTGGCCGTGGGAGCCGCGCGCCTGGTATCTCATCGACAAGGAGTCAGACGATGAAACTCTCTGACCGCCTTCGACAGTCTGCCAGCAAGCTCTCCAAGTGGGGTAATGCAGACAACGCAACCGTCCTGATGCGCATGGCAGCAAAAGAGCTGGATAAGCGTCAGGCACAAATCGAAAACCTGAAAAACGATCGGCTGAAGAGCCAGAAAGATGTCCGAAGCGCTCAATGGGCTGCGTTCGACAAAGTCCTGATGTGGGTCAACTCGCAAGAGGGTAAAGCCTTCACCAGAAAGCAACTACACCATGCGGTCATCGAGATGAGACCGGATCAATATAAGGAGAATACAAATGGTTGAAATTCTAGGATACGCTTTCGTCGGCGGGTTGGCACTTGCCTTGTTCGCTGCACCGATCGTCGCGCTGATATTCGGCGCGCAGTGCTTGTGGTCGAAATGGTTCCCAGACCAGTGAAGAAGGACGATCTGCCGGATCACATGAAGTTCGGATACGCGGTCAACGTGGAGAAGAGTGCCATCCGTGACCGGCTGATCGTCGCGGGTGCGGACCCGAAGGACCGTCGACTGATCTTCGACGTCGAACGGGAGTATCAGGAAGCCCACAAGGACGACCTGACATTCCGCCAGCGCCAGGACTTAGCCAGATGGCGCGGGGAGAAATGGGTAACGCCCCACCCCGCCCCACCTGCGCCAAAATTCACAAATGAGGAGATCGAGATGATCAAGGCGCGGTTTGCAGGGTCAAACGACCCAGTCGGGCAGTCCATCTATGCGAAGGCACTGCGGATGACGGAGTGCGGCAATGCGTGAGTGGCTCAAGAAGACGTGGTGCTCGTGGTTCCACCCAGGCTCTATCGGGCGTGACGAGCTGGGGCGCATCAACTGGAAGTGCTCCAAACCCTCCTGCGGTCGTTGGAGCGATTACCCTATCCCTCTCGATGAAGAGCGACGCATGACGGATGAGGCTCTCACGGTGTTTGCACGATCTACCGATCAGCGCATCTGCTTCGTCGATTGCGGCAAGCAGGCACCGGAGTGTCACTGTAAGGCGCGCATGCAGGATCAGAACGCGGCTCTATAAGGACAGCTCACACATCCACCCGCGGCTATATAAGGCTTGGGCTGCCGATGTGTTTTAAGTGTGTGGGATAGGGCCGCACCCCGAATCACCCCTGTCTAAGACTTCTTGCAACGAAGGGTTGGGTGTGACCCGAAAGTCACACCCCTTGTCACTAATCATTTGAGTTGATCAACAGTCAATGCAATCAACGGGTGATCATAGTTAACAGACTTAATTACGCGACGATCATCATCCCATTGCACGACACCCAGTGCAGCGAGGGTGCGCAGTGAGCTAGACGCTTGAGTCGACGCTGTAGAGGGCTGCATGTCAAGCATTTTAGCGAATGCTTCAATGTCAGCGTATGCGCCCCGAATTGACTGAGTAAACATCGCTTGCGCAAGCGTAGGGGTTAGGGCTGTCTCACCCTTCTCAAGGGCTTTCTTGTTCTTCACAACGTATGTCAGAATGCATGCGCAATACTTCTGCGCTGTCTTGTCAAGCTTTGTAAACTTGCCCGCTGCTACGCTGTCGATATGGGCGCGTACTTTTTCAAGAGCTTTGATGTTGAAGCGATTGCCCGCCCGCAGTGCATCATTGATGAAGTCAAACGATTGCACGCCCATTGCTTGAACCCCTTTGAAGAAAGAGTCAGAGAGCTTTGTTTCACCCGCTGCGAAGTCAAAGTTGAAGTGTCGTTTGAGCTGCGCCCCGATTGTATTTGTATCGCATTTTGCATCTTCAAATGCAGTGCGGGCGATGATGTTTGCGTTCAAAGAAGCGCGAAGGGATTTAAGAGATACGTTTGTCATTTGATTGTCTTTCTTTCTAGTGTTAGCGGGTTGCGTTATTGCATCCCGTGACACTGTTGTAAGTCAGAAGTGAGTTGATTCGCAACCCCCTTTGCAGAGAAAACCTGCAAAACCCGCTTTCCCCTTGTGAATAAGGGGCAATCTATAGGGCGTGACACCCCATAGCAGGGGCAAGGGGCGTATAGAGGGGGTTTTATGGGTGATGATCAGGGAAGCCCGCGCAATGCCCCTCTATGGGCGATTCTATCGGGCTTGATGATCTTTCCCTATTTGAGGGGTTGCGAATCAAGTCAGCACTGAGCTAGAAAGATTGCACGGGGGCGATTGTCGCCCCTGCTAGATTAGAAAGATAAGACATGACTTTTCAAACAACCCTCCCCCGCGATGTAGCAGAGCAACCCGTTACAATGATGATCTTGCAACGCAAGACTCAAGTGAACGTCGCGACAGTTGAGTTTTTGCTGAACAGTGAATTTGAAGACGAACACGAAAACGACGCAGAGTCACTTGCGTGTCTCGATTGCGTCAATGTGCTAGATCGTGCAAAAGTCTATCGCGCTATTGGGGCGTGATGCAGGGGCGCCCCTAGCGGGGCGCTCTACCCAGTGTGACTTTGTGCAACATCTGCGGGTGTTGCTTAATAGGCACATTCACTGTGATATTTGGGCAACTGTGGCTGATTCGCAACATTGGCACCCGACTACACCCTCGCGCTCCAAGAGCGATCGGGGCACTTGCCATGGCGACCTGTAGGCAAAACCCTTGCCGTACCTAGGCGCGGGGAGAGCCTTTCCCGAAGCCTTTCCTAAAGCGGGCCTTTCCCAGAGGCGAAGCCCGCCTTTCCATACCTCAGTTCAGCAGACGGCGGGCGCATGGCAGTACGTCGATAATCTCTTTGCCTAAAGACCCTCACCTTTAGGCAAAGAGATCTCCTTCTACATTTCTGATTTAATCGTTTCCTTAACTGACAGTGAAACACCATCAAATCTCTCAACATCGAAGAAATCTGCCGTGATCGAACCCTCGCCGCTGTGCGCATCGTATTTTGGGTCGTGATGCTCGGTGATTTTATCAATGACGAAAGACCCCGCCATACCCTGTTCGTCATAAAACGTCTCTTGAATGGCATCTCTCATCCCTGACGCCTTAAAGCATGGGTCGTCATGCGGAACTGCAAAGCTTACGGTGATAACTCTCATCTTAGGTGAATATGTCATATCGTTCCCTTTCGTTTGATACCCCTTGTTGATACATCAGCACTGATTTACCAACAACGGGACGCCCGCGCCATGGACCCATTGACCTCGCCACAAATCCATGGACCCGTTTCCGCCAGGACTCCATGGACCTTCCATGGCAGCACCATGGCCGGAACTCCATGGACTAGCCATGGCAATGCCTCGACATAGCCAGATGCCTACAGAGTTTCCCCTGTAGGCACAAAGCTCGCCTTTCTCACCCCCTCCCGTCGCGCTTGGCGAATGTCTCGCTGACGAACTGAATGGCGGGCATCACTTCGACGTATTCGGGTGCAACGAAGTACAGATCGACGTAGGAGACATGCGAGAGGGTGAAGGGGTCAGTGACGCGCCAATCAAACTCGTGACTGTCGAGACAGAGGCGAATGTGCAGAACACCCGCAGGGGTGTTTGTCTCAAGCGCACGATAATCGTAAACGCAGCTCATGCCAAGACTTCCCAACGCTACGGGAAACAGCCCTTTGGGCTGCCCCGCTGTCAGCTGATTGTAGTCGTCTTGGGTGATTTCGATGAAGAGCGGCAGTGTCATGTTATTCCCTTTCGTTGATACACCCCGAAATTAGCTCAGTGCTGAGTTACCAACAAGCAAATTCCCTCGCCAAGCTATTTTCAGTTATGCCACAATATCAATGGGTTAAGATGGCATTTGCATAGGGGAAATACCCGCAAGTCTCCCTGCGGGCGTTCAGTCACATGTCGCGCAGCATTTTCACTGCAAACTTGATCGCTTTCCCTTCTTTCCCAGCGATCCAAGCACTGTCGGGGGTCAATGACATCGCATCTTGCATCGACATCGTTTGGACTTTGTCGTAATCCCCGTCAAACGAGTGTTGTCCAATGTAGAAAAGCCCGTCGATTTCTTCGACCCGCACACATCCCGACTGCGTTGCTCCAAAGAATACTTCGCGATAGCTGCCCCAGTCTGAGTTCATCATTGCGTCGTGATCTGCGCCCGCGATTGTAGTGATCTTCATATCTTTCCCTTTCGTTGATACACCCCGAAATTAGCTCAGCGATGAGTTACCAACAAGCAAATTCCCTCGCCAAGCGATTTTCAGTTATGCCATGAAATCAAGGGTTTAAGATGGCATTTGCATAGGGGAAATGCCTACAGAGTTAGCTCTGTAGGCAGACAGGGCTTCTTTTCTATGCCCAGGTTAATGGGCCGTCATAATCTCCAATCGTATCACCCGTATCTTCGGAGCTTTCATGAATCTCCTCCCAGATCTCTCGCTCCTGTAGCTCTCGATCATCAGGAGCTGCGTGGTGTATTTCATTCACGATTGGCTTAAAGCTGCAATTGTTCAAGACTGCACAATTCATGTCGTTCCCTTTCATTGATACACCCTCTTTCTAACCCAGCGCTGACTTACCAACAAGGGAAATAGAGCACCAAGAGCTTTTCAGTTATGCCATGAAATCAAGGGTTTAAGATGGAATTTGCATAGGGGAAATGCCTACAGAGTTAGCTCTGTAGGCAGAAAGCTCGCCATTCTTCACGGGGCCATAGACGTGTCGTCAAAACCCCCGAAGATCTCCAGCATCAAGCGCTCGACTTCTGCATCATACCAAGCTTTCGCCTCGATATAGCTGAAGAAGGCGTTCTCGCTGATCGTTTCGCCTTTCATCGCATAGCCATCTTCGATCCACCCAGGGCCATCTTCACTGCCCTTCTCGCTCTGTTTCGAGAAAGTCACATGGTAGATCGACTTGGGCTTACTGGCGTGTACCCACATCGAGCCGATGTAGCGTTGGCCCACGATGCTCTCGTAGCGGGGTGAGCAGTCAAAGCGAAAGCCCTTGTCTTTCAGCGTCTTCATTGCAGCGTTCATGTCGTTCCCTTTCATTGATACACCCTCTTTCTAACCCAGCGCTGACTTACCAACAAGCAGAATACATCACCACAGCCCCTGGGAAGGTTCCTCATGCACAAGTCGACCTCCTCGGCACCCTGTACCGCCCAAACGTCATGGCGGCCCTGTGGAAGCTTCCTAGCGCCTCAAGTCATGGAGGTTTCGCCATGGCAGTACCTCGGCAGAGCCATGGATATCTCTAGGCCCGCCCCCAGCCTTTCTCCATGGAGAAATGCGAGCCAAAGAGAAACCCCCGATGGTGTATCAAGCCATCGGGGGTTTCTACGCCAGGGAGACGACCCAGCGGAGAGCGTTGCGCCCTCTATACAGACCTAAGTCAGGGAAAGCTTAGGCCCGATCTCGTTCTTGGCATAGGCCATGCCTCTTCACCCGCCATCACCCGACGAACTGCTGCGGCAGCGTCTGCGGGAGTTGGATTTACAAACCCCGCATCATAGGCGATATCAGGGCAGAATAGATCAAGCACCAAGCCGTTGTTTTGGATCTTCCCTTTGCACAGAACGTCCAGCCCCAGCCAAGTCGCAGCGCCCCACATGACGTCATCCATAGATGCTTCTTCAGCTTCTTGAAGAATGTCGGGTGGGAATGAGCCGTCGGGCGTCAGCGACATTTGAAATGCAGCCCCTGCGATACAGCAGATCGTTCCGCATATATTACCCAAGGTGTCTTCGTCATCATCCCACTTTTCCGGCGCTCGCACAGTTGTACCCATATCCAGCACAGCATGGGGTGCGCCGCCATCAAGCCACGCCAGCAGTTTGTTGCAGTTCGCGATGTTTCCGATCAGTTGTGTCATTGTCTCACCCTTAGCCTTCTGAAATGTTCATGTGGGCATATGAAAACGCCTCCATGTCTTCAAAGATGAAGTCGATTGACTTGATCTCATCCTCATTGAGACCTTCGACGATTGCCTTGATCTCCTTCATCTTCTCGATCAGCTGATCCTTGAAGCCCTTGTCTTCTGCGCTGTCTGCTGTCGTCATTGTCTTGAATCCCTTGTTTCGCTTGTCTAACACTGTTCTATCAGTCAGCAGTGAGTTACACAAGCGCGTGTTCTCGCCATGGAAACACTGTCTGGGCGACCCTGTCATGGTGCCGCCACGGTCGTGCCATGGTCGGTTGGGTGTTGGTGGGGCGCCATGGAAGGGGATGGTTACATTTGTAACTTGACAGATTTGTTGGAGGGGCGCAGTCAAACTACCCCCAATACTTACACTGACAATCCTTACGTTAGCCTTATGCTTACTTCTTTAGGTATCTCTCACGCATTACGTCACTCTACTCGGCATCTCTCTAGGCATACACCTCTATAGGCATCTACCCGTCCTTTCCCTCTACCAGGTACTCATGCCCAGATTGTTCCAGTGTTCGCTCTATGAAGAAGGCACATGAGTTCCGCTGTCCTTGGTGCAGTTCCCTTTCGCTCCGCAGCATTCTCGCACAAGTCGCCAGTGGTATCGCGTCGAACTGGTACAGTGCATCTTGTCTCCCTATACGCTTTGCCATCTCCCACGTTTCCCAATCTTGTGCAATCAACCCTATCAGCATTCCTATGCATGCAGTGAGCGTTAGCGTTGCTGTCAGCATCTTGCCAATCTCTCGGGGTGTTCGGGCTTCGGGTTTCGTATGTTCTATCTTCATGTCTTTACCAATGCCTCTATGACCTTCTTCAGTCTGGCTATCTCCGTATCTCTTCGTTCGATGTACTCCACCATACGGCCTATGTCTTCTGGGGTCAGCGTTCCGCCATGCACTTTGTGATGATAATACCGCCGTGCTTGTGCAGTCTCATACAGATGCGGGCGTTCGGGTTTCGCAGGTTCTGTCTTCATGCCATCTCCTCGAATGTCTTGCATACCGCCACTCCACTGAACGGGCCATCGTACACGCTCTTCCGTGGGATCGACGATGCTGCCTCTGAGACTTTGAGCTGCAACCCTCCTCTTATCGGGGCGTTTGCTGCCATCTTCTCCCACCACCCGCAGATCACATTGTTCTTGGCGAAATGCTCAGACGTTGGCTGCCGCATATGTGCGCATCTTGCACACGGAAGCTTTGCCACTGGCAGTTCCTTCATATCCTTCATCATGGGGTTTGCTTCGGGTTCTGTCTTCATGCCTTTTCGGCTCCTCTACAGTCGATGGTCTTTATGCTTGGGCTTTGCGTTCTTCGCCTTCATAGACTTCAACGCGCTATCCCTTTTGTTCCGTGTGTAGCCTTTGCGTTTTGACAATGTACTCGGAAGTTTCTTTCGCTCTGCATTGCCGCTATCCCCGTTCACTGCCATTCTTCGTATCTCTCTCCGCGTTCCAGCTCTTTCTGGGCTTTGATCCGCCATGCCTCGATTTGCCTCAGCAGATCTTGGAATGTGGGTTTGCTCATGGGAAGCATGCCATCACTCTTTTCTGGTGCAGAAGCTGCTTGTGCCACATCTCTGTGCGAAGCCACTTCTCATCGACATCACGGTGTCGCTTCCACCCATGCCCCTGCGTTGTTATGTGATACACGCCAAGACCTGACTGAGCCTTCCAGATCGGGATGTCGCCTACCTTACCACCCCAGTCCATTTCCCAGCTCAGTTGCTCAACCATTTCTGGGAGTGCCTTTGCGATGACCTCTGCCTGGGCGTTGAGCGGGATCACGTACCAGTCTGTTCTCTCGCTCATTGCGACGGTGATGCTGTGCTGTAGTGTCATGCCAGCATCCCCTCGACAAGATCGTATGCCTTAACCTCTTCTTCGGGCGTATCATCGAAAGGCCATCCGATATCGCGAGCCGCCCCCTCCCAGTCGTCTACGGGGTGCCAATCCCTTTCAATCGCGGGATAGTGCAGTGCAGGGAACGGCCCCTCGTGCCCTTCGTATTGAGGTTTTTCCACTACGACAAACCCCTCTTGCTGAGCGATCTTTTTGAAATACTCTGATCTTTTCGTCATGTCTTTCCCTTTCGTTGTCTCTTGGGCTTTTGTAGCTCAGGGGTGACTTACCAGCAAGGGATTTGCTTAGCCAATCTTCCCTGCGGTGACGCATACTGGGTAGACCTCGTATGTTATACGAAAGCGCGGGTACTCTTTGGCGCAGTATCTTGCGAACTTGCCAACTGCCTCATCCACTGATCGAGCGTCGAACACCTTGCTCGTGACCGCAAGCGTGCCGCTTTCCGACCAGTACCAGATCGTCCACTTCTTCGGGTTGGTGAGGGTGCAGATCGTCTGCTCCAGATCGTACCGTGCCGCATGCAGATCGTCTTCGATGCACTCATGATCCTCTGGGTCTTTCGCCCCGATGAAGGCATATTCCATAGCTGCTTCGATCACGGTGGTGATCTTGCCTTTCACCGCGGGGCTTACCGCGGTGACATAGTTCGGGTCATACGGGAATGGGTGTTTCTTGGTCATAGGTTGTCTCCTCTTCCAGGATACGGGTCTTGCATCCAGCTTGCATACAGATCGGGGTCTATACTTTCCAAAATCGCCACACGCTCGTCAAACGTCACGCCATCAAGCTGTCGGGATAAAGCTTTCCTTTTCTCAGCCAATGTTCTCTGCTGCTCAGTGACGCGTCTTGGCGTCTTTCGCCAATTTAAGTGCCATGCAATGAGCAGACTTGTCCACATCCCAGCGGTAAAGATGCAGAACGGGTTCCAGTCTGTCGCGTATGAAAACGCAAGCATGGCGGGTGGGATCAGGTATTCCCATGTGGGTCTATTAGTCATCAGCTGTACGTGCTCCAGTTGCCAGGGATGGGTTCGATGATCTCCACAAGCCGCGGGTTCAGCACCTTTCTGGGAATATCGCCATACGCCTGCGTGAACATCTTCACCGCCTCTTCGGGCGTGCTGAAATGCTCGTACATGTCGTCTTGCCAGTCTTCGAGGGTTTCGTTCCAGCTGTCATAGATGACCGCATATCCCATGTGGGCTTTGGCGAAGGGAACGCCTTTCGCCAGAGCTTCTTGATGAAATTAGGCATGTATCGCTCCTTTCCTAACCGCGCTCTTCGATTGCGTCATACGCAGCGCAGATCTCCTCAAGAACATCTGCATCCCAGAAGCCGCTGTCTTTACCTTGTTCACGTCGTCACTCCGTCAGCGGGAATCGCTTGCAGATTCCATCAAACACCTCGTCGTATCCTTCGAAGATGCACTCCGCTGGAACTTCATCCCTTGATGCGCCACTCTCAAACTGAATATGAAACTGCGGTTCGGGATGATCTCCGTCAACTTCATTCATCGTGAATCCGATGATCTTGAAAGTCTCGCCATCACGAATGTCTGATGGGCAATCATTTCTGTAATGCGATCTGATCTTCATGTCTTTCCCTTTCACTGTCTCTGCATCTGTTATAGCTCAGGGGTGACTTACCAACAAGCGCTCGATGTCACCACGCCCCGAAGTCTTCGCTCCTTTCGGGTTCGGGTTCCTCCAAGTGAACGACCGTCTTGTTGAGATAGGCCATCGTCTTGGCGGCATATGCCGCGGCATCGACGGCATGGGTGAAGCTCTCCGCTGCCTTAGCGACTGTCTTCGTGGTAGATTTGAGCGTGCCTTCTGCGATGTCAGAGTCACGCCAAGAGACCGTATCCACAGTCACTCCATCGGGTCGTGCCGCAAGCTCTCGCATTTTACGGGCGTGCTCGGCAACTGTTCGCTCCCGTGCGAAAACCTCCTCCCTCTTCAGCACCTCCATCCACTCATCTACGCCGCCCGCCAGTCTTGGTCTGCTCGATATAGCCATTTCCCTCGCCTCTCTTTTGTCCGCCGCCCGCTGTATTTCCATCATCTGCTTCATTGAAAAGTCATAGATGGTTGCTCTACTGACTATCGAGTCTAGGATGATCTCTTTAGTTGATGATATAGTCTTACGCGGCTTCGGGGGCTTCCTTGTCAGTCGTCCATAGACTTCTTTCGATGCGTCAGAAATCGCGTCACTGAGCGTCTTGGTCTGCTCTGCGGGGATGCAGGGTGTCAGCTTTAGACTCTCGCGTGTATCGGGCGTTTTTCGGGGGTCTGTGACACGTCCAACCCTGACGGGGTGGGTCTTGATCGCGTCAGGGTACGTCAAGGACGCGTCAGGGGGCGGGGTTAGTAGAACCTTTTCCAGTATCCGCTTAACCCCCGTCTGAATGGCGTTCTTAAGCGCCAGGTCGATCAGATCTTTGTGGTCGATCAGATCTTTGTGGTCGATTTCGAACCTGCTCATGTGTCTGCCTTGATCACGTCTGCGAGATTGTCCAGCATTGCCCGCATCGTCTGCTCCGCCTTGTCTGCGCGGGCGTTCGCCAACTTCTTCGCCTTGCGTGCTGATTTTAGGAGATCGCGCACTGCATTGAGCGCGCCCTCTTTCTCCGCAAGCCGATCCGAATTTGCCCTCACACTCAGTGCAAATCGCTCCAGCAATTCCTCATTTGACAGCTCCGCGAGCGGCACCATGCGACGATGCGCATCGCTGATGCCAAGAACGATACGGGCTTGCTTGCGCTCTTCGACGGTGTATTCTCGTTTAGTATCAGTCACTTAGCTTCTCCTGTGTGAAACTTGCAGAGTTCAATCGCGCCAACTTCGCAGGCGATTTCATGCAGATGTCTGTGCGCTTCCTGTGCCTGAAACAGCGTGTTGAGATTGATAAAGATCAGAAACAGAATTGCGGCAGTCATCAACGGGTTGTCGATCACTCCACACCTCTTTTCATTGCTGCCAGTAGCGACTTCTCGTTATCGCCACGATAGAACGGGCGGTGATCTGCGAACTTGCCATCGACAAGTCGTGCTGTCTGAATGCCGACACCCATGCGGGAGTTAGCCACGCGCCAGAAGTGCAACCCGTCTGCGCGTGTGAAGCTTTGTATCCACCCGTCAGTTGAAACACCGGTCACTTCGAAGCCACTGTCCTCAACCAGGCTGTTGAACCTGGCGCGCGGTGAAGGGTTCTCGCCAACTGCCACTTCATATCCCCAAATCATGCCGCTCATCGGGACAACCCCAAGGCTTCGTGCAGAACTTTGGAGCAGCTGTAGCAATACTCCCTGTTCTTGATAGAATGGCCGCCAGATCCACGAGGGTCGTAGCCCGAAACTTGTGCCGACAAGTTCTCAATGATCATGCCGCTCTCGCGCTGCATCTCCTCGCCGCATTTATCACAGGTGTTCGTGACGATTACCGTTTCCGTTCTCATCGCTCCCTCATCTCCACATACAGACCGTCGAGTGCGTTCTCGACCTCGCGCATTTTCTGCAAAAGCCCCTCCGCCTTTTGATCGAGCAAATCATGCGCCGCCGTTTCAACTGCGGTGGCGAGCTTTAGAAAGCCAGTCTGCTCTTCGATCTGCCGTTCTGTCTCCTTGATCCAGTGCTGCATGACTTCTTCGAACACCTTTGCCGGCACGGGCACGCCATTGATCTTGACCTCGGCTGTCATGACCTGATTCTCAGACCATTGGGGTGTCTCGGCGATTTGCTTCGCCGCATCCGCATCTTGCAGCGCGAGATGCGACAGGAAGACGCCAGAGTCTTCCACGTTGAATTTGAAACCTGTCATACGTCTTCCCCTTCATCATGGTTGAGGCACACGCGCTCGACCACAGTTCGCTCCAATGCTTCGTTGAACACTGCGGTTTTGAAGCAGTTCCGCTGCGTGTCGAGCGCCATGTCCAGCAAGTATGCAGCTGCGGCAAAGATCGCGCAGACTCCCACCATCCATTTCATGCTCATGCTACTTTCCTAAGTCAGTGCTGACTGTTGCAATACGGCAACAGTCAGCTTTGAGGTGCCGCCTCAGCGATGTCTGGAGATTTCAGACATCATGCGATTGTGTCGGCGCGTTGACTGCGCCTGTGCAATCACAAACAGGGTGATGATTGACATCAAGGGCCAGAGCCACCCCATCGAGACGATGATCAGTATCAGCGACACCAACGCCCACAGGATGCGCCCAGCAAAGAGCGCGCCGATCGGGGGAAGAATGAAGCCGATAAGATAGATCATGCCGCTGCGTCGCTCTCTTTTGATTCGAGCGCAGCATAGTGGTCATGCAGCATATTGCCAATCTCGATGTCGCTGTTCTTCATCAACTCCTCCACCGTCATGCCCAGAGTTTCGGCGAACAAGGCAAACGTCTTTTCAGAGAACTCCTTCAGCTCTTCTTCCGTGGGTGCGTTTTCGTCAGCGATGGCCGCCTGGAGCCCTTCGTGGCTGAATGCGTCCTTGAACGCCACGACCTCAAGCTCATAACCATCGGGGTAGTACATGTCGTAAAGGCTGCGCGCCGCGGTCGTGTTCATTGCTGTCAAAAGATCTTCGGCGGCGCAGATAGCAGCACCCAGCTCCATGCCGCTTTCAGCGATGGCGACTGCATGGCCGACCGGCATTGGGGTATTCATTACAAGGTAAATCTTCTTCGTCATGTCTATCTCCTATGACATATAATGAGCGGCGTTGATCGACGCTCTTAGATCCGCTACCCGAAATATCCCACGGGTGCGGGGTGGTAGAACTGCTGCCAGTAAGGGTGCAGTTGTTCGTAAAGGATGCGAGGGACCGGGATCATGAGGACGCCCAGCCAAAGAGAATGAATGCGCCATCCCGCGTGTCGATACATCCTGACGGACCCCACTTGTCTTCGATCCGCCCGTCGCCTTCGTTGATCAGGTTCTGGGCGTAATCCGCAAAGTCACCACGCGTCCACCCGCTGACGTCCTTGCCGTCTTTCTCTGGGTCGATGATGACCTGATCGTATTTCTCCGCGATCGTGCCGGTGTAACCGGCATGCCCTTCGAGATGCCTTGCATCTTCAGTTGCCTTGATGAACGCGTCACGCGCATTCTCAGCTTCAACGATGTCCAGATATGTACTCGCGCCCATTGCGTCTTCCCTTTCGTTTCTCTCACCCCTTTCTAACTGAAAGGGGCAAGATTGTCAGCACTGACTTATGACCAGTTGCAGTTTCAATGCAACCACTAATCAGATCGCCCATTGCTTCTTGGCTTCGATCGACGCGCGCGTGGCGACTTCTTGTTCGAAGTTGTGATGGTTCTTCCAGAACTTCATCTTGCGCTCTGCAATTGCCAATTCGTTCGACGCTTCTGAGCGCTCTTTCATGGTCCCGTTCTTCATCATGAAGGACAGATATAGCGAGTTGCAGTAGTGGCGCATGTAATGCTCTGTCGCTTTCGCTTTGCTCATGTCAAAGCTGCCCGTGAATGGCTCGGTGCGTTCACTGTAGACAAGTGCCATGTTCTCAATCCCTTCTCTGTCTGATACATTTATCGTTATATATCAGACAGATAAAGGCGTCACCCCTGACTTATCGCCGAGGCGTCGCAATGATGCGATAGGAGATGCGGGTTCTCATGCGTCCTAACTTTGCCACGTCAGTCCCTCCAGATTGATCTTCTCGCACAGCGCGTCGATGGCGACTTCGTCAAGCGAGATACACTCGCCGCCATTCGTGGCGATCTCGTGAATGGGTTCGCTGCGATTGAGTGGTTCGCCCATCCCGCTGTCTTGGTAGAATCGCAGTGCCGCGAGTATCGTAGAGATCTCCTGTATGTCGACCACGCCATTCGATTTGTGCCGCTTGTGAAGGGCTTTTGCAGCTTTCTCCAAGAAACCCTGACGCTCTTCACTTTCGAAGACGCCGTCACCTTCGGGAGAGGCTGTGAAGACTGTCTCACTATCCTCCTCGAACATGTATTCGGCACGAAAATGACCGTGCCGAAGGCGCATATAGCCGACATACTCGTCGTCAATGAAGACGTCATACGCCTCTGGGCACGCGCCGCAAGTCACCTCCAGCGCGCAGCCCCCTGTCTCAATCGCCACGATCACTCCTCCTTTTCAGAGGTACGAGGCACGCACTGGAGGCCAACGGGGTGGGTTTGCCCGAATGCCATGATGCAGACCGTCTCTGGGCTGCCAACCGGAGACCACTCGTAGACCCGAACGTCCAAGCCAGGTGTCGGGACGCGATACCCTGCCGTCGGGTTCTTCGGCTCCAGACTGCGGTTCTTGCTCCATGTCCAGAGATCAGCGTGTGCCACGCCGGCAGTCATGGAGAGTAGCAGTGCTGTTGCGATTGCGTATTTCATGGTGTTTTTCCTTTCAACCATTGTAATTGTCTTCGTCTTTGGTGAAGGCGTGCTCGACGCCAAGATGATCGAGCAGGTCGGTTCCTGCGAAGTGCAGCTTTTCCATGATCATGTCGTTCCCCTTAGTGTTAGCGGGTCAATTCCCGTACTGTCTTTCTATCGCAGGGGTTTTAATAAGTCACCCCTGAACTATCACCACAGCCCGATCAGGCTGCAATCGGGAGTCGGAGATCCACGATCTTCCACTCAGCGCGGTCAGGCAGTGTGCGTCTGAAACAGGAGGCTTCGATCAAGTCGGTGAACCCTGTATAGGCAGAGTTGCTGCCGTTCCTAGTCAGGTGAATGCCTGCGATGTCGCAGATTTGCGGGCGGGGGTTTGGGGGGCAGCCATACCCGCCCGTCCACGTGCCCTTCTGGATGTGCTCAAACTTGGTCATAGCGAAGAGTTCACCGTATCGCTGAGATCATTGAGCATCTTCTCCGCCAAGTTCTTCATCAGGAACCCTTCCTGATGATCCTTCATGATGAGACCCGATGCCGCCTGATAGAACTCCCAAGCTGCCGGTGCCTTGAAGCTGAACTTGTCAATCTTCTCCTTGCCCTTCTCGACCGTTTGAACGTGGTAAATCCAGCTCCCGTCAGGAGTCGGTACATGCAGCAGCTGGACAGCCCATCGCTTCCCGTGCTTTGCGCTGCATAGCGTCTTCACTTCCAACATCTCTACACCCTCTCTCTCTGTGTTCTCTTGACATAACATCTATGTCAGTGCTGAGTATAGCACATTTCCCGACCACTTGAGATAGTTTACGTCCATCGCCGCGAGCCATGCTTTGAACGCCTCATTCCAAATCATCAAGTCTGTATCGCCAACACATCTCGCCTGATCGGGCGGGACGGAAAATACATGCGTCAACATATCCGCCTTGAGCGGGTTGTCTCGCGTGCCGCCGGCTCTGGTTATTCTGCCGGCAAGCGGCCCTATCGGGCCTTCGTACCCGCTTCTCAAAGTCAGACTGTTGCAGGTCACGCCAAAGGTCTCGGAGACGTACACGCCAACCATCATCGCGCCCTTCGGGTGCTTCTGCGACCGCACACCGTCCGGCTCCATCAGAGTCTGCGAGATTGCGCCATACCTTTTGCGCCAGGCGCGCTTCATACTGAAGGCGTGTCTGGTATCTCTTGGCATGCCTGTAGCCAGTCGCAGATGCGGGCGATCGACGCCATGCACCTGCATGAGCTTCTCCACGTCCTCTTCTTTCATCTTATCCAGATGGAGGTATTGGTCTATGCTGAAATAGAACGGGTCGGCGTCATCGAGAAAGAGTGCATTCATACATTCACCAAGAGCCGTACCCCGACGCCTCTTCCCAACTCTCTCGCTCTTTCTCCTGTCTTTCTATCTTCTGGAGAATGTCTTCCAGCCCCGCATAGCGGTTCTTGTAGTGATCCACCTTCGCCTGCCTGACGTCTTCCTGTGATCGTTTGGGAGAGATCATCGTCGCCGTATGCAGCTTCTTGGACAGTCCAGAACCATCTTTTACGGCCTCGCCCATTCTTCCACCCTTGTAGTTGTAGACCTGAAGCGACCCTCCCTGAGTGAGCTGAAGATAGAAAGGCTTCCCGACTGCATTGCCATGCAAGCAGCTTTGCACCACGGCCTGATCGAAGTTGGTAGTGACCGTATGTATCAGCCCGCCTTTCGTGACGACAGCGTAGATGGTGATAGGCTGCTGTTCGGCGAACTCAACGCCAATCACACGTCTGTTGGTGATAGGGTGTATACCGAAGTTGTACTTTGCCTTCGGTATACCCTTTTCAAACAGCGCCCCAGCCTCCTTGAGCCGCTCGAAGTTGCGATTGTGAATTGCCTCTTCAGCTTCTGGGTTTTCAAGTGTCATCGGGTTTCTCCGCAGCTAGGGCGTACTCGCCAGAAGCAACGCGCGCCTCTTCTACGAAGCGATTCCAGAGCGCAGCCATGATGCGCGCGTGGTTCGGGCTGTTCGGCGATGTACCCGTGTGGCAGATTACCGTATTGGTGCCTTCGATGTAGACGCCGTGCATCGCTTGCGGCCCCGTCTGCTCGAAGCTCTTCGCCGTGTTCTCGATGGATGCGACCAAGTGCGCCTTATGCTCCTCGACACTTAGCTCCCCAGTAGAACCCCAATCCGCCCTGCCGATCTTCAAGGCGGCTGCATACATTTCATTCAAGGTCACTTGATCACTCATTCGCTCTTCTCCATTGGAGGTCTCAGAATGTTCAGAAGCTCATTCAGAGCCACAACAAGCTCATAACATTCTCCAGTCTCCAGATATTCTTCGATCTTCTGCACAGCTTCGGGTGCCGCGTAGATGTTGGCGCCGGTGAAGCAGTAGATCAGCACCCCGCCGTAATCATCGGCGTCCTTCTGCGAGAACTCTTCCAGTTCCTCGTCGAGCTGGGTGTCGTACATCTCGTTACGACAAAGGCGTTCCGCTTCGCCGGCGTCCTCAGCCCAGCCCGCCCACGAGTGGGTGCCTTCGGCGCTGGAGTTGTAACCCCATTCGACGCATACGGTGAAATACTCCATCACAGCTCCTCGAACGATGCAGTCGGGTGACGCTTGAACATCTCTCGCGATGCCCGATACGCCTCATCATAAGTCGCCTCTTCAAGCTCCTCGATCACGTCGATCACGCCTGTGCGTTCGACAAGCCGACGGGTCTCCGCGTCGTAGTGACTGAACGACACCCTCTCGCCGCCATTCATCAGGGTGTAGTTCTCGTCCTCGTCTCGGCCCATTGCGCAGAGCACAACCTCGAACGTAACCTCATCACCTGGCTGAAGATCAACCTCACCCTTTTCATCGACGTCCCATTGAAAGGCACTCACGACGGCGGTGAAGCCGCACCCCTTGCACCGACAGGGGCTTTCACTCGACCACTCATGAGACCCGACATCTTCGGAGCCTTCGTCTGTCAGCAGCGCTTCTGCCTGTATCGAGACGACAATCTGGCTATCGTCGATGCAGCCTGGACAACACATCTGATGATCGTTGAGCTTCATGTCTGCACCTCGACCATCTCCAAGCCTGCTTCTGCGGCAACGCGGGCGGCAGACACAGCAAACCCATTCATCGGATGTGAAAGGGAAGTCGCGTCATCGTGGGCGCTCTGTAGCTCTTCCAGCAACTTGCGATGAGGTTCGAGACGATCTGGCAGAACCATATCATACAACGCCAGCTCGTCGTTCACCTCGTCATCTTTCAGAAGCTGTCCGACTGCGCACTTCAACCCGTTCGGGCCTCTGTAGAAACACCGCCCGCTTTCTGCCGACAAAGCCCCTTGCTTGAGAACCCCGCCTACGGCGATGTCGAAGACTTCCTGTGCTGTCATTACTGTCTCTGTCATGTCTTTCCCTTTCGTCTTTCCCCTGTTCTATCATAAGTCAGCACTGATGCAACAATCATCACACGCCATGGCAACCCTTCGCAAATACGCCCGTAGAAGCTCGGCAATCCCGTTCGGGGGTGACGACCCGTTATCAAGCATCCAAAGCCCCAGTGAAGCGCTGAGCGCGTGCCACTGGGCAAGAAAAGGGCGCTGCGCCCATTCACAAGCGCAACGCCCCGACATCCATGGCAGGATTGGGTCGAAAAGAAAGGCGTGGGTCTCCCCACGCCCGTCTCTCCTTATGAGCAGTACGCCTCCAACAGCACTGAGTTAGGGTTAGGCTTCAGCGTGCTGCGATCTAGGCGCTCCGCCAACTTCATCTCCGAGAACAGCACCATCATCTGCCCTTGCTGGGCATTCGCCGTGCCAGGCTTGTAGCCTTCGTTCTCGTATGCCTTCTTGAGCTGCGCTGTCGTCACGACTTCGCCTGACAGATATGCCTTCTTCAAGACTTCCAGCGCGATTATGGTGTATTTGCTCAGCTTCTCATCCTTCATGATGTTGCCGAACATTTGCAGCGCTTTCTCGCGCACCTTCTTCTGCGGCATGCTTGCGATCAGCTCTTTGACCTGCGCATCCGTCATTTCGCCCTGCTCCGCATCGAGCACGAGCGGCTCTTCCTTGTGATATGCCATCACAATGTCTTCGAAGGGCTGTTTCACCGCGCGGGATCTGGCTGTCTTGACGACCTTCTCATCGCCAGACTTCTCCTCGCTCGTGTCGATCTCGGAAGTGCTCGACTTATACGCCTCGCCCTTCGCGTCTGCGAGGTCGATTTCGCTTGCGACGCTGTCGATCAATTCACCCTCATCTGACGCCACGTCTTCGACGGGTGCCGCGCTCTCAGCGTCAAGCAGGGCTGCAATGGCGTCGATGTCTGCGGCGGCTGCGTCCATCGTTGTTGTGTCAGCAGTGACTTCCTCTACAGAAGCTGCGGTAGATGCTGTCGCTTTACGTTTACGTGCCATGTGAGATGTCTCCTCTTATCTCGTCTTCGTGAATGTTTTGGGCGTTCACTATTGCGCCCCGTGATAACGTTCTATCGTATTAAATCAGCAATGTCGGCCCAGAACTGTCGCCACTGTCGATTTCTGTAGAGCCTAGTCGATCAACCCCGCTTTCGCGAGAAGGCGCGTCCGCATGCGCGTTGTCTCGGTGCGACGCATCATCGCGTCCACGTTCTGAAACACCTTGAAACTGCGGAAGTCATCCGGCTCCATCCCCACCCCGATTGACTCAAGGACGATCTTGCCCTTGTTGGTCTGATAGAGACGCATGATCAGGTATTTGTCAGAGCTTGGGCGCTGACTGTCGACCTCTGCAAGCATCTCGCCAGTGAACGTCATTGGCGGGTTGTTCGCGATTGTCGATGTGACCGTGTATTCTTTCACGTCATGTCCTTTGTGTTAGCGCATAAATGCGTCAGGGGCGAGAAAAACCCCGCCCCTGTATTCTGTCTATATGAGCGCCCCAGAAGGGGCAAACTGGCTTCTAGTCCGCGGACTGCTTCAGACTGTCGCCGTCTTCAACCCTAATCCCAGCACCTCCCTGCGGGGCGTCGTACCAATAGCCAGGCTTGTTGGCGGTCGCAGTGTCGATGAAGCCACCCTCGCCTTCATTGGCGATCACGGGCTTGATGTATTTCACCTTGCGGTGCGTGCCGTCCGAGTCGATGTAGGCACAAGTCCCGCCATTCTCACGCACCTGTCGATACGCGTCGCCCCGAACACCGGTCAGTTCAGCTTCAAACAGTGTTTCACTTGCCATCTTCATTACCTTTCGTTGTTATTGGAGGGAGAGAATACAGTCTCCCCCTCCTTGAGAAGTTGCAGCTTCCCAGTTCTGGACGGGCTTCCAGGTAACCCGTCCACCGAAGGAACCGATGTATCCTTCGTTGAAGTGCAGCTCCGCCGTTGTGCTGCACTTCTATCAGCTGCGACTTAGCAGCTCCGGCCCGAGGCCAGGACTTGACCGACGATACGCTTCACGACGCTGTCGGTATTCGGTATGATAATCTCAGGGTGCGCGTCCTGAGCAGACTTTAGCCCGCCCTCGACTGCGCGCCACAGATCGCGGTACTCCGCTTCGTGTCTGTGCATCTTCTCGACATCAGGCGTCTCTTCTGGATTGACGCGAAGAACTTGGCGTCGATCCGTTCTGTGTCCTTTGGCGCAGACGCCCATCGAAGGAATGCCACGTGAAACGCTGACGATCCTGTCTTTGCACACAGGGCACCATTCGTTAATCTCAATCATCTTAAGTCTCCTTTCCCGCGTCAGGCGGGGTGATACCGAAAGCGGATAGCACCTGCGCTACGTGGTGGGATTGGGCTGCGGCTTTCAGCGGGGCTATATCGTCGTCGTGGAAATGACTCTGTAATTCGACGGAGGTTGATCTTACACTCTGCCACCATCGAACATCATCGCAGGATACGTAGACAAGATAGTAGCCAGTAAAATCATCGGTATCGTCGCAGATGAAATACGCCCCTCCAGCCACCTTAGCGCGGGACAAGACAGGTTCTCCGTTTAGGGGATGATCCTCCCACTGCAATGGCACCACCATATCCGGCAGGGCTGCGATGATGGCATCTGCTGCTTTAAGTTCTGCTGTTCTTCCGCAGGATGTCTTCGAATGCATACTTCCCTGTCCGACATATTCCGAAATTATTTCCGCTACTGTCTCTCGCATGATCTGGCCCCCTGTGTTTTGTGATAGCGTTTCCGCTATGTCAGTTTCCGGCGTGGTTTCTGAGTTAACGGGAATCATTCCGGCTCCTTCGCCATTATGCGTATCAGTGCGTCCGTGTATTTTTCTGGCGCGATAAGAAATCCTAAAAGGATTAGCCATCTTCCGATTGCCATACGTATATTGTCTGGAGCGTCGATCAGCTTATCCCGCATCACGTCTCCCCCTCTGCGTCCTGCCCAGATAGGGCGGCTTTTGGCTCCTTGTATTCTAGGGCTTGGATGGATTGCTTGCACCACATGGCACTCATTGCCTGAGCCTCGAAGCTACTTTCACGGGCTGCCGTGATCTCCTCATGGCACCTGACTACCGCTTCACTCCTCCCAGCTTCCCACCCCTCACGCCGTGCCTGAGCGATTGCAGCGTCATAGGCTGCTTGGGCGTTGGCGGTGGTACGTTTGGTGCGAAGAAACTCAGATGTCCCACCTGTCCACGCCAGCGAGATAATGTGCGCCGCATCCTCATACGCCGCTGCTACCAGTGCATCGGAGTGGGTGATTTCGGCAAGTTGACCGGATCGGTGCATGTTTACGAGGGTGGCAACATAGCGGGCGTTCGCGCGGCTTTCATCTGATCGGGTTGTGGAGCCAAAAATGACGACCCCGTTTGCCGATATGTTCTTTGTGTCGTGAGTAAACCAATCGCCCTGAGTAGCCACATTAGAAAGTGATTTTAGGTTCGTCTTAGGTGCATCCGTCATCACTCGCCCTCCGAGATTGCGCGTAGCCATGCGGGCACCGCATCTGATAACAGGGAATGCTGCGCAACAACGTCGAAGTTGTCGGCCTGCCATACTTGGAAGCATACGCTTGTCGCATCCACTCCGACCGTAGTGGGACCATCACCAGAAGCAGTTAACGGCATATCGATAATGTAAAAGGGTAACTGACGCTTCTCCGCTAAAGGCAACAACACCTTCGCCGCATCCTTCACAGTCACCTCTTGCTGCGGCATGGCGGCACGGGCAGCGTCCCAGCCATCCCGAAAGCATTGCCGCTTATAGGCGCAAGGTTCACTTTTGAGATTAGTCGCAATCCCGTCATATGCGGCGGCTTGGGCATCCCGCTCTACGGTATTACCCGTCATGGCTGGTGTCCAATCGCTTTGTGATTTCTTGCTGAACCCAAGCTAACGCGCAAATGGTATCCAGCTCATTTAAGTCTTGGTAATCACCTTCTCCGATATCTCCGGCTAATGGTGCGTTGAGACATTGCTCCATAGCGCGAAGTCTGCGCATGGTTAACTTTACCGTTTTGTCAGTCATGGCTGGTGTCCTTTATGGAAGCTTGTGAAGCACCGACATAATGTCAGGCGTCTCATATTGGGTTTTTGCGTATGTGATGCCGCGTTGTTGTCCGTCGCGGTCAATCTGATCCAATAGGATATGCCGCGCATCATGGACCTTTGTGTCGTCGCCCAAGACCATCCAAAGAAGTCCGTAGGCACGTTCCGCTTTCTCCCGAACCGTTGCGGCCTTCGCCTCTAGCTCTGCAATGCGGGCGGCTTGGGCTTCGATCATAATGGCACCGCTGTAACGAATATTCTGGCTACTGTATTGACGAAGCATTTGCGCCTCATGTTTTGCCGCTTCCTTGCTAATATCCGTCATCGGTCTTCTCCTTTTCGTCACTCACCACCCCTGCGAGGGCGAGAATGTAGGCAGTTACCCAAATGGCGACATGCGCCTCCTTCGGAATCTCGTCTCGGAGATAAGTGAGGAACTGGGGCTCACTCACAAAGAGCATCTCCAGAAGCAAAATCGCAGGAACAGAGGTCGCCGCCAGTGCGACGATCACCAGTGCCATGAATGCGCTTCTCGCAATTGACCAGATCACTTCGACCTCATTTCTCTGTACCCTTCGAGCGTCAGGGTGGAGCGATAATCGTCGCCGCCGTCGTACCATATTTCTGTGAAGCGATACGCAGTGTTTGCATCCACCCCCAGACCTTCGACTTCGGCTTCTGAAAGAAACTGATGCAGCGTCGGGATATTACCGTGCAGGGTTATACCGACCGCCTCTGTCAGCTCTTGCTGATCCTCTGTCATGAAGAGAAGCGTGCCTTCGTAGTTGAGACCAAGACCGATGCCTTCCTTGTAAAGGCGTTCAGAAACCTCTTCGACATTTTCCTTCGGCAAAGCCACTCGCAGCTCCGCAATCCAGCCTGATACGATTTGATTGGTGCTCACTTCTTCACCCCTCCGATAAACGCTTTCATTTGCTCAAAATGCCGTCGTGCTGCATCTTGCTTCGCCAGATCGTCATCCTTCATGACGAGCTTGCCGGCGAATGCGGCTTTCATGGTGAGAAAGACAGAGATCGGCGTTCTGCTAACGACCAACAGTGACTGCGCCAGCATCTTCAGAAAGCTGAGCGCGAGTGTCAGAAACAGAACCCAAATGGTCGCGACGATCGCCTTCGGCAGCCCCGCCATAACGACGCTAAACCCCAGCCAGATCGAGCGTAGCCGACTTGGGTTCTCACCCTTCGACAGGAAATAGACGTCTTTGCCTTCAGGCATTGCCCTTTGCAGGCGCTTTGAAATGATCATGCCGCCTCCTCCAGCCCGAGGAACTCTGATACGTCGAAGTAGCCAAGATCAGCTGCGTTGAAGAAGCCTTTCATCATGACATCGACGTCATAATCAGCAGCGTGTGCCTTTGCAGGGTCGTACTCGACACCCATTGCCCAGCAAAACTCTTCCAGGCGCGGAGGCTTCGTGTCGTATGAGGCGAACATGCCGTTCTGCATCGTGTCAAAAGACTCGATAGACGGAAGCGAGACGCCCACTTGTGCAAACTCATGCGCCAAGAAGGGCAGATCGAACCACTCCCCGTTGTGCGTCACCACGCCCTCGCATCGCTTGAGCATTGCATCAAGCTTCGGGGCGACCTCCTTGAAGACGGGCTTACCGACAAGATCGGCAGCCGTGATCCCATGAACCTTCTGCGCCTTCGCGCTGATGCGTTGACCGACGGGGTTGATCCGCTGGGTGAAGTTGGTCAAAGGCTTGCGTTCGTGAAAGTCCCAGACCTGAAGGCATACTTCGATGATACGATCGCCTTTTTCATAGTCGAGTCCCGTCGTCTCGGTGTCGAGACCTCCGATAAGCTTTCTCATTTGCGACCCTTTCCTTTGAGCAAGCGTTTCAGGCTTGAGCTTTTCTCTTTACGCTCCTGCGGGGGTGGCGGGATCGAGCGAGCCTGTCGCTTCGGGGGTTTGTAGCCCCGATCTTCTCCGTCATTCAGCACCACGACGCTTTCGCTTGCCGCAAGCGCCATCGAACCCATGTTTGCAAGAGCCGCCAACATCAGCATTCTGTTCATTGCAGAGACCTCGCACAGCGGCGGAAGTACATCGCTGCCTTCTCCCGATAGTATTGGGCCAGTGTGCTTTTCGACTTCTCAGCGTCTGCCGCTGCTCGAAGCATCCCCATTGCCAATCCCTTGTACCTGTGCTTGCTCATGCTTTTGCCTCTTTCTTGATTTCGCTGTTGAGGTAGTTCATCACTTCCGAGATTGTATCCATCGTGTCATGACTGACTAATCCCGCCGTGCAGTCCCAGATCACTGATAAAGCGTCATAGGCGCGCTGGTGTGTGACTTCTTCGCGGCTGATCTTGAAGAGCCAGTTCTCAAGACATTCGACCGTCTTTCGCTCCAGCTCTTCAGTCACATCCGGGGTTTTAAACCCGCTTTTCATTGTCACCCCCTTGTTTAGAGTTAGCGCTCACTTACTAGCTCAGCAATGACTTATTACTAGCAGCAGATTCGCAACCCCGCAACATAGAAGTGTTGCCATCTCCCTAATGCAGGGAAACGACTTGGCTGACGGAGATATCGTCGTCAATCAGATCGCCGTAGAACTCCTCCAAGACCTTCGCCCGCTTCTCGGGTTCATGGCATTCTTTGCGCAGAAACCACGTCTCCACGGTCAGTTCGGGCTTGTTCATCAGCCCAGCAACAAGAACGTCGATATGCGCCTGATATGCGTCGTCAGGACGGGGCTTGCCCGCTTCCATGACGTATTTGATCTTCGGGGATGGCGGCACGTATAGAACGCCCGCGAATGCCATGTTCGTGATGTCGATGCAGTCGTCAATGAGCTTCAACACCTCTGCGTCGTGCTCTGTGCCGTAGAAGCCCTGCACTGCGTCGCCCAGCGTGTAGGCCGCCACGTCGATCGGCGTCCGATCGGAGATGAACGCCGTCTTACGCCCCGTAAACACGCGGTCGCACGCTTCCACCGCTTTGTGCTGAACCTTCAGACGCGTCTTGACGTCCTGAATGTCTGCGGGTTCGAGACCCATGTCTGCCATGATCTGCGTCATCGAGATGGTGACGAAGTCGCAGCCGTAGTCTTCGGCGAATGCTTTCGCCATCGTTGTCTTGCCCGATCTGTGGGTGCCTGCAAGCCCGATAAAGCTCATTCGTTGAACTCCCTGTTTCGGAAATACTCAGTCATAAGCCGACACATTCCCTGTCCTGAAATTGGCTGATAGCCGCCTTCATTCAAGCTCTCTGCGAACTCCTCTCGCGTCTTTCCTCTGTTCATCACCATGCCATCGGTCATAGCGATTGAAACGTATTCGCCATACTTCTTACGAGGATTAGTGTACTTCTCTTCGCTGTCGTCACTGATCGACAGGTATCCAATCTTCGCAAGCGTAGAGACTGCGTATTCGATTTTACCACGTCGTTCTTTAGGAGTATCCCCCTCAGACGGCATTCCCCTGACGTAGTAGGCGTGCGGTCTGATGTCCTCCGCCTCCCAGATGTATTTCATATTAACCTCGTACAATTTGAAAGGGGCGCTACCTGCGCCCCTTCGTTTATATCAGGATGACTTACTTCCCAGTGGAGCCCAGCTTGCCATCGCCCCGCTCTGTCTCGGTCAGCTCTTCTTTGGAGACGACGTCAAAGGCGACTTCGGGAACCAGCAGGAACATCATCTGCGCAAGCCGCATGCCTGGGTCGATAGTGATCGTCGCCACGTTGTTCGACTGCACGCCCATGCCTGTCATCTTCACCGGTGAGTTGCGGTTGTGCGCCGAGACGAAGACTTCGCCGCGGAAGTCGTTATCGACCAATGCAGTGCCATTCCCCAGAACCAAGCCCAGCTTGTGACCGTGACCTGAGCGCGGGATGAGGATCGCTTGCAGACCTTTGGACTTACCCATGTCGAGGAAGATGCCCGTCGGGATCAGCGCCGTCGCGCCAGGGGCCAGCTTGATCGGGGCGGTGATGTTTGCCTTCAAATCATAGGCGCCGGACTTTGGCGTGCCCTTCTCTGGAACATCGACGCCCTCTGCCAGTGCGATTGAAACCTTGTTCATGCTAATTCTCCTTCAGCTTTGCATGCTTCTTGTTTGATTGTACCCTTCGCGTCGGGTGCCTCGCGCTCATCCACTAAGTGCAGAATGAACAGACCCGCCCACGCCAGCGCGCACAGAACCGCCAGAACCTTCATGTGTAGTTCTCCATAATTGCCTCGCCTTCGACGTATTTGCGGAACTGTTTGAACCCCGTGAAGCAGCCGTGCTTGTCAGGGTCCATCCACTTGCCCGTCTGCTGGTTGATGGCATCAGGTGTCGCCTGATGCTCAAGCGGCGACGCGTGTACCGGTGCGCTGCCTGCCAGCTGATCGAACAGCTTCAGATCAGCCTCGACCGTGGGTTTCGCTCCGCTGAATAGATTGTAAGACAGGCGCGCGCAGTGGGCCGCCGACATGCGCAGAAGCGTTTCAGGCTTTTCCTGGATGACCGTCTTGCCGTTGTTGTGCATCGCGTCGTAGATGACGGCGTTGCTCTTGTCCTGTTCATTGATGTACGGCATGTGCCATTCACCATTCTCCAGAATCTTCGGGGTGCTGATGTCATAGGCGTCGTGCATCTTGCGCGCCAGCTCGCGGATCGTCGGGTCTGCATCTGGATGATCGCGCAGCGCCCAGAAGTTACTCCAGTGCGTCGATGTCACGAGAACGCGGATGTGCGACCAAGGCTCAAGAATGCGATTCACGATCTGCTTGTGCGCACCCGCCTTCATCGCGAGCCATGCAGCCCCCAGCGCCCCGACCCGCGCCCCGTGCCATGCGAGTTTGGTCAGCTCCAAACGCCAGCCGGTAAGCTCTGCGCCCGCCTGCATTCCTGGCTTGTTCGAACCCCATGCAGATGGCTCTGCGGGGTTATGCCATACGGAACTGAGCAGCTTTGCGACAGGCATGGCGCGGGATGAGCTGGCGTTACGGGCGAAAACCCGATGCGTCATGAACTCTGAATGGATCATTCGCGGGTAGTAGATCTCCATCGTCGTGATACGAACGCCGGAGCTTCTTGCCACGCTATCTGCAACGACCTTTGCGGTGATTGTCATGTTGATGTCTTCTCTTTGTGTTGTGTCAGTATTGACTTATATCAGGCGGGAAACTCGCGCAAGCGGTTAGGCTGACTTCGCGCGCAGCTTCCCCTCACGCACCATCTCGATCAGATCATCGCAGCCGCCAATGTGCTCGTCGTTCAGGATGATTTGGGGCACGGTCGTGGCGTCGTTGGAGACGCCCATCATCTCAGTGATCAGCTCTGCGTTTCCTGTGACATCGCGCTCAACCCATTTCACGCCGGCTGAGGTCAGCAGCCGCTTGGCTACGGCACAGTGTGGGCAGTCTTTCGCGGTGTATATCAGTGCATTCATCTTATTCTTCCTTATACAAGTGATGAGTCGCCATCAGCCCGCGGTGGGATTTCTCCCAAACGAACCATGCGTGCGGTGTTGGAGTTGATCGGCCCTTGCGACCTTTGATGACGTCCTCTTTCTCGACGCCGTTCTCATCCTCCCATTGGGCTGTGACGTCCTCGTCTGGGATATCGCCGCGCCAGGACACTGCCCGATCACCGCACAGCCAGATGCGGGCGGGCGGAAGTCTGTCGAAGAAGTCGCGGCGGGTGGCGCTTTCGAGAAACGCAAGCCGCTGGAACATGATGACCTTGCGCGCGCCAATGGCAAAGGAGGTCTCAATGAACTCGACAGTCTTCGAGAAAGGCGGGTTCATGAAGACGGTGAACTCTGTGTCGACCGTCTCCTCGATCTCCTTGCGCATCTTGCCGCCGAGAAAGTCCATCGGGGCCAAGATGAATGCGTCTTTGGGCGTATCGGGCCAGACGTTCAGATCAAACTCCCTTACCCGATACCCCTTGGAGCGCGCTGCCCGCCCCAGAACGCCCCGCCCTGCGCATGGATCAATGATCAGCGGGGTGCAAAGCTCTACGTCTAAGATGCGCTCTGCTGCCCAGTCAGGGGTCTCGTACCACTCAGCTTCCTTCGCCCGCTTCATCAGTGCGTCGTGTTCTTCCTTGCGTACAATCTTCACACTTCGTCCTCTTCTTCAATTTCATAGGAGAAAGCGGGATCATCGAAGAGGTCAGAGAGCATGTCAGCCTCTGATCTTGTATCCCGCAATCCCGACGACAGGTCTTCGATGTCATCCATCAGATCGTCGAGTTCATCGGATAGTTTCACACGTGCCATGTTTACTCCCTGACAGTCAGTGCTGAGTTACGCCTGACCCTAAAGGAAGGGTCGAGCGCCTTCGCATCAGATGCCGTCTTTTTCAAAGTCCACAGGACATGCGCCGCCTTCACAGGCAAGGTGCTCGAAATCGACCGACTCTTCCATTGGCTTGTCATCAGCGACCGTCGAGTTGATCGCCGCAGCGATGCGCTCGAACTCCGCTTTTGTCACGGGCTGCTCCGGCTGATACTCATAGGCAGTTGTATCCACCTGCGGCATCACAGAGACGCACTTGACCGTTGGCTGGTTCTCAAGGATTTCAGCAGAGAAGTCCTTGAACCCAACCTCTTTCGGGTCGTACTTCAGCGTGTAAGAGACCTGATTGCCAGTGTCTTCGCTCAGATTACCCCTGATCCAATACTTCTCAAGAAGGCGCAGATACTCGAACTGCTCTTCCATCGTCGCTTCGGCTGCCGTGACAAGCTTATCTTCAAGCCCCAAGCTCTTTGCCAGTTTCACAATCTCAGGAGCTGTCGGGAAACCCACAACGGTTGTGCCGTCGTATGTCTTCAGCTTCTTGATAGGATACCCCAGCTCCCGATACTTATCGACCAGAGGGTCATCGTTGCGGAACTGTACCCAGCGCAGATACTCCAGCATTGCCGGCAAGTGTGCACCTTCTGTCAGCCCGAAGAGCTTTGAGGTCGTACCCGCTGGCTTCATTGTCGTATCAGTGTGCGGCACTTCAACGCCTAGAATGGCTGCATAGACCTGCGCCTCTGACTTCACCGCCCGCGAGAAGTGCGCCAGCATATCCCAGAAGGGCTGACTTGCCTTCTCGTCTACGATGTCACGCCACCCATACCCGAAACGCTTCATGGCGTATTCGTGCAGACCCGTCATGCCGACCCCGATACGATTCGTGCGCTTGACCTCTTGGGCGTAGAGCGACGGCATCAGGTTCGTGCGCATCAGGGCGCGAGTGGTAGTGCGGAAGGCATCCTCTGCCTCTTCGTCACTCTCTGCATGGAAAGGAACGACATCAGCGATGACGCAATACCCGCCCCACTTGACCAGCTGGATTTCGCCGCAGGGATTGGTGATCATCGGGTAGGCTGAGTCTGCACCCGCGGATGTCACCTCTGCGATCATACCTTTAACGCCACTTGGCAGATCCATGCGGTCGGGGTTGATCACGTTGTTTACATTGACCCGCTCATCCAGCTTCGCGTCGAACGTGTCCACGTTGATGAAGCCTGGCTCGCCGGTGCCGTCGTGATATGCCGCTGTCACCACCGCTTCGTACACCTGAAGCGCCCAGCTTTCAGCACCCGTCACTTCAGTCTTGCTCTTCGCCGCCTTGACAAGCTTCCAGAACTCAGCATCGACCGTGACCGAGTTGTTCGAAGACCACAGGAACTTCCCGCCCGCCTTCACCTTGACGAAGTCGATCACACCAGGATCACGCCAGAACTTCGTTGACATACGAGCCGCACGGCGCGCACCACCCACCAGCACAACCGCTGCGCCGAAGTGATCTGCGTAAAGCGCCGAGCGCCATGCAGGCATCCCTGCGTCACGCAGCTTGGCAATGTTCACAATCGCAGACATCAAAGGCGCGGGGCCGGATGCGGGGCGATCTTGCATGCCGCCAATCGGAGCCCCGTTCGGGCGCACGTCCGAGAAGTCGAGGATCAGCACCTCATCGCGACGCACCTGCCATGCCGCGTACTCGATCTGGGCTATGGCTTCTGCCCAGCCCTCGCGACTGTCCGGCACCTTGAAGACCGTAATATTACGGCCGCCATAGAGGTGCCGCACCTCTTCCATTGTCTGATAGCCAACCGCGCGCCCAGCTGCCACATCCGCATGTGTTTCGCCAATGACAGGGACAACGATCGGCATGTTCTTCAGATCCACGACCATCATATCGTCGGAGTAATCGCGCCCGACACCGGAGCCGTTCAGCAGCAGGTAGAAACAGAGAAACGATAGGGGCGCGGTCGAACAATTGGTGAAGACTTCTGCCACCCGCTTGCGCTGCCCCGCGTCGCCGTGTTGCAAGTGTCGGCCCGACATCAGGGTCGTGGCGTTGCGCAAATGCGTGCGCATGGACTTGTATTCCTGATCGAAGTCAGGGCCGTTCAATGATGCGTTGCCAAGTGCGACGCGATCCGCCACCTCTGCCCAGTTCTCGCGACGCTTGATGCCTGTGACGTAGAGCGTCAAGCGCACCGTCAGATCATCCCCCTTGCGCACGTGATAGCCATCAATGATCAAGCCTTCATCCCGCACGTACTGGCCGACCTGCATGTCCAGTGATACAGTGTCATTGCGTGGCAGCTCGACGTCTCGGAACAATGTCGAGGGGTAATTCTCCTTGACCAATCGTGCTACCGTGCGATCCGCTACCGCCCGCCCCATTCCCGCTGCAAATTCCTTTGGCGCGCGGCTTTCAAAGTCCAACATATGTTGCCCCTTACTAAGTGTTGTGTTCAGAACTTATCAGTCTACCATAAGTCAGTTTTGACTTACATGCCTTGACAAGGAAATACTACTGCGGAAGCGGTGAGTATTTCGGCTTAGCAGCTTGCTTCGCTCTGATCTTCTTCATGATATATGGCTGCTTGATGCGATCAAGCTCGACCTCTGCACATTCTGCGAGACTCATCTTGTTCGCCGAGCAGAGCGCTGCAACCGTTACCATGACGCCGCCGACTTCCTGCGGAGGGTCTCCGACTGGGCGGCCGAAGACGTAATCGACCAACTGATGCGCCTCTTCCCGCGTGCAATCGAGTGACTGCACCAGCTCAAGCGCTTCTTCGAGGAAGCGGTGATTGCGTTCGATCCTGTCGTTTGCAGTCATTTCGCCAAAGGCTTCAAGCGACCATTTGGCTGTGTCTTGTTGGAACTTTCTCATCTCTTTTCCTTACGCCGCCAGGGCTGATTGCATCATGGATGCAGCTGCTCGGAAGCTCTCTGTGCGAATTGCGGTGTGAACGATTGCAAGGGCGTCAGCCATGTGCTCACTGTCGCCCGCAAACTTGTCGCAATACTTCTTCCCCTTGGGCCAATCGAGATGAGGGAACTGTGTCGTCGCCCACTCCACCATCTCCTCTTTCGACGCGCCGGCGTAACCCGTCACCGACTTCTTCACCTCGGTCGGGGTGACTTCGATCAATGGGCGGCGGTGATGCGAGATGACGCCGACAACCAAGCCAAAGGCGTATGCTGCGTTTGCGGACTGCGCGCCGGACGGGATCTCCGCAGCGTGCAGATTTGCTTTCGCTTCCCACTCACTGAACTCCATGGCGAGCTTACGGGCGCGAAGCAATTTGTCCGAGCTTGCGCGAATGGTTTTGTTCTTGGACTTTTCAGTCTTGATCAGATGAATGGCTTTCGCGTTCATCTCCAGCGTGTCGATGTCAACTTCGACCAGCGCAAGACCCCAGCTTGTCAGGCTGGGGTCGTTTCCTAGAATTGTCAGTGTTGGCTTCATGCTACCTTCTCCGTCTCTTGTGTCACTTTAGGAGCGTTCAGAACTTTCAAGGCGATTTCGCGACACGCATCCGAATCCCCATGCTCAGCAGCTTCGCGCACATCATCCATCGCCCGATAAAGCTCAGTGGCTCTTTCCATGATCGGGTCAAACATGATGCACATCGCCTCGTATCGCTGCGCATCCGTCAGGCCGTTCCACAGATCATCTGCTTCAGCCATGTCGATCACGAGTTTTCCGTCTTTTATTCCTGTATTCATGCTACCCTCTTTCGTTGCATTATCGTTATAGCTGGCAACTTTCGTCACCAGCTCCCAAAAGCTTCACCCCGCTCGACGGGCTCCGCTTTTTCCTTCTCTTCCTCGCGCTCGCCATCGAGAAACTCGTTCATGACGTTCACCATAGCCATGAATTCATTCTGGTTGATTTGCTTTGTGAACTCCGCAGAGGTCATCTCGGCGCCGACAGCGCGCCAAGACTTCGCATCCTTTGGAAGCGCGACACTCGCAAGAGGTTCGCCCAACTGCGGGTCAAAGACCAGAACTACCTTGTGCCGTGAGCCGGCGTATGCTCTGACAGGTCTCATGAGTGTGTGTGCGAACGTGGCTTTTCGATATGTTCGCGGCATAGACGAGGCGAGCGGGTCGAAGATGGTGATCGGCGGGGATTTGCCTCCTATGACAGGCCAGCTTCGCTCTGAGCTGATTGAGCTGCCCCAGAACTCCATGAACTCTTCGAGCTTCTCGATACCGTGTTTCTCGGCAAAGTCTGTCAGGATTTCATGCGCCGTCAGTTCTTTATCCGGTGTGAATGTCTCGCTCATCCCACAACCTCCGAGTAGCCGTCTTTGCGACGCACGGTGATCGAGTTCGAAATCCAGTCCCGAAGGTCAGTGTGTGAGATCACCAGCACCGTCCCGCGTTCATGCGCCTTCTCTTCGAGCACGTTCATCAGGCGCTCAAGCCCGGCGTTATCCAGCGCTGCATCAATCTCGTCGCCGATCCAGATGCCGATGGGCTTCGTTGCGCGGGTCGAGACCAAGTCCTGAAGCGCGAGAGCGCATGCAAGTCGTATCTTGCGCTTCTCCCCGCCCGACATGTCCACGAATGTCCCGCCCGACTTACTGTCTTGCGCCACGATGGAGAACTTCTCGCGCACCTCCTTCTTCGCTGTCAGCGAGAGGGTTGACCACGTCGCCTGGAATTGTCCGTCTGACAGGGTTCCAAGATAGCGCGCCGTGCGTTCGTTCAGAAATGGCGTGACAGAGTCGAGGATACGGGCGCGGATGCCCTTCGGTGAGTAGAGTTCGGCGACACGCTTGGCGACAGCCACCTTGCGACGCTGCGCATCAAGCTTTGGCTTCAGCTCTGTGCGATGATCTACCGCCGCTTCGAACTCCTTCTTGCGCTCTTTCACCGTTTCCTTGAACGGGTTCTCGACCTCGCGCTCCTTCTTCACCGTCTCGACCGCCTTCAGCGCGCGACGTTTTGCGCTGTCGAGTGTTGCGGCGATCGTTTCCCGATCTTTGCGCTGCGCTCTGAGCGTCGCTTTCTGAGCTTCCAAGTGCGTTGGGTCAGTCATGCCCGCGACGTATGCATCCAGCTTCTCACGGGCTGTTTTTAGGGCTTCTTTCGCCCTCTCCAGCTGAGCTTGCAATGCACGGGCGTCGCGCATCATCTCAGTCTGTTCATCTTTGGCAGCTTCGATCGCCGATCCGAGTGATGTCTCGTCGTGATTGCGGCCGCATGATGAACAGGGCTCGCCAATCTGATCCTTCAGACGCTCATACGCCGTCTTCTTGCGCTTGATATTCCCGACCAGCGTTTCGATGTTCGCCTGCAAACGTGTTGCTTCGCCTTGACGCTTTGCAACTTCGTTCTCATGCTCCTTCTTTTTGCGGGCTTCAACGTCGAGGCGCTCAGACTTGCGCTTGACGACGTCTTCCTTCTCCTCAATCTCCTCGATCGGGCGACAGTCTTCCAGACGCTTCTTCGCATCCTTCGCCTCGTCGAGCAGAATGCGGGCGTTTGCCTCGTAATCCATGATGCGAGCTTCCCGCTCGCCATCCCATGTCGCCACGCTGCGCTTTGCGTCTTCGACGCGATCTTGAGCGGCGTCAACCTTGCGGGTCGCATTCTCCATCTGCATGATGATCGTCTCAGCTTCCGACGTCTCTTCACGGTGCAGCTGGTTGGCGATGCCATATGCCTTTTCGAGCAGAGTGATACCGGCGGCTTCTTCGATCAGAAGCTTGAGCTGCTTGTCCGTCATCGCTGGCAGATCGGGCATAGCTTCCTGCCCAGAGTACACCGCGGCGGTGAAGACCTCATACGGGCAGCCAATGATCTCTTCGATCAGCGCCTGGGTCAGCTTGTCCGTGCCCTTTGTCAGATTGACCTTGCCGTCATCAGTCGTGACGTGGACGTTCGACTTCAGCACCTTGTGCTTGCGGCCCCGCGCGATCTGGTAAGAGACCCCGTCGTCCACGATGTCGAGCGTCACGCTGCAATTCTTCTTCTCTTGGCGATTGATGACACTGTCACCTGTCGCGCCCTTCGCTGTCTTGCCGTAAAGCACCCAACTGATTGCCTCGACAATCGTGGACTTCCCCGCCCCGTTCGAGTTCGCCGACGGGTCGTCGAGGTTCTCACCCTGCACAAGCACAAGCCCGCGCTCCGAGAGCTTTACTGTGGCGCTTTTGATGCGTCCGAAGTTCTGAATGTGGATCTGCTCAAGCTTCATCTGAAGTCTTCTCCTTGCTACCTCTATGATTTTGCCGAGTCATCACTCGCCCCTCCGACCGATGACGACGTACCCTGTCGGCACGTTTGTTCCGCTCTCTGCGAATGACCCCACGGGCAGATCAGTCCAGGCTGCATCTACAATCCCCATCTCTTCGAGATGACCGTCATAGTAAGCCGACGCGGGGAGGATGCAGATCAAGACGCTGCCAACGCCATATCGGGACTCGGGCTTCTTGAGAAACTTACGACCGTGCTCCAGATGCTTCTTCCAGTGCGTGCCGTAGAAGGGCGGGTTCATGATGACGTAATCGAATGACTCCGTCGGCTCGGTTGCCAGAAAGTTCAGGTGCATGATCTTATGCCCCTTCGCCCGCGCCTGCTCTACGCGCCCGCGGTGGTACTCGATGCCCAGCGTCTTCGCGCTCGGCACGTGCTTCTTGATCGCGTCAAGGATTGCCCCGTCACCGCAGCTGGGTTCGAGGAACTTCTTGTTCTGACCCCATGAAACACCGTTCATGATGCGGTCGATCACCGCCTTGGGCGTCTTGTAGAACTGCAAGTCCTTCGAAACCTCAGTGCTCACGCTTGAGGGCTTTGCCTCTGGGTCTTTCGTGTCAACATCGGGCAGCACTTCACCGTAGAACTCGGCGAGACCTTTGTTTACGCTGTCCATCTGTTGCTTTGTGAAGTGCAGGTGCCCATTGCCGTTTCTGAAGCACTTCAAGCGCATGCCGTCGAGTGTCGCTTCGCCGCCAACGCCGCTCCCTGATGCTTTTGCGATGAAGTCCTGAAACTCGCGAGGGTCGACGTGCGGACGTCCTTCGAAAACACGCATTGCGTTGATCGTATCCCGCAGGCGCTCCCCGCCCCACCTCAGAAACCCGTAGCTGTCTGCTACGCTTGGCAAAATGATGCGCTTCGGAAGTTTTGCGGCGCCGATCTTGACCTTCGAATGCGACTTGTATGCCTGGTCGAGGTCACAGAAGCATTCCGCCAACCCTTTCAGGATGTGATGGCGGGAGTCTTGCAGATAATCGCCAAAGGTCGCCCGAATGTTGTCGAGCGTGAACTCTGGCGGGTCTTCTACTGCAATGTCGAAACGCCCGCGGTCTTTCGCACTGGCGATCAGATTGACGTTCAAGAGCTTGTAGGCATGCCGCCACGCCGACTTGCGCAAGTTGCTTTCGAGGGTCGATTTATACAACCCTGGATGATAATCATAGACCCGACCGACGTACTCACCTGCTACTGTCGTTGCCATATCGAGCGCAGTGTAGTGCGCTTTGTGGTCTTCTATGGTTTTGTCGATGTTCGCCAGCTTCTTGTCGTACTCCGCAATGACTGCGTCGATGTCGCGAAGCTTCGCGGGAAGCTGGCTATTGATGTCCGCATGTGCGTTCATTTCAAGCCTCCACAGTTTCGCGCACAAGGTTTGCGTTCTTGGAAACGTCGATCACGTGGTTTTCTTGCTCAGGCACCACGAGCTTCATATTGAGGCAGCTCATGTTGTTCGGCTCGCCGTATTTGATGTGGCGCAGAATGACGAAGCGGGCGAACTGGCTTGGGCGGCAGACGACGTGAAGGTCTTCATTCCGAATTGCCATCTGTTTCAGCTTGTGCGCGTCAATCCCCAGCGTCTCCGTGATGCACTCGCGGATCGTATTCTTCTGGAGATAGCGCTCCCCGACCGTAAAGTGTACGCGATCATGTGACATTTTGCTCATTTCATTCCCTTTCTGTCTTCTATCTAGTTGTAACTCAGCAATGACTTACCAACAAGCGTCAATTCCCACCAATCTCTGCGGCAAGACGCTTGCGTGCTGTCACTGCAAGATCATCCGCCCGCTCGTTGAACTCGTGCCCCTTGTGCGCCGGCACGTATTCGAAGACGACGATCTTATGGAGGCTTCGAAGCTCGTCGAGGCGCTGCCAGAGTTCGCGGTTCTTCACAGGGTCGCCGCTTGACAGGAGCCAGTGGTTCTTCTTCCACTTGTGGATCCAATTGGTGATGCCGTTCAGCATGTACTTGCTGTCCGAATAGACACGCACGAACTGCGGCCCCGTGCGCTCCAGTAAGAAGTCGAGCGCGTTGACCACCGCGGTGATCTCCATGACGTTGTTCGTGGACTTCTCAGTCGCCCCGCTGATCTCGATGATCTTGCCGTTGACCTCGTTGTGAAAGACCGCGCCCCAGCCACCTATGCCTGGGTTTGGGCTGCACGCCCCGTCAGTATAGACCTTGACGTCTTTGGCGTTCTTTATGTCGTATTCAGACAGTTTGGTCATGCTCCGTCCACTTCGTATCTTGTGCTGTCGATTTCAATCACGTTGCCGAGCGCGTCTGGCTCCGCACCGTCTTCGAGCTGTCTCTGAACGTGCTCGATGGCGTCGCCCTGATCATCGAACTCGTCTTCGATGTGGAGATCGTAATAGACGGTCTCCTTGATCCTGACGGTGCGGGTCATTCCGAAAGCTCCGCGATCATGATCTGAAGGACAGCGTCAACCCATGCACGCGCTGGAATGTCGTTGAAGGCTGAGAACACTTTCAAATCAATCCCAGGCGTGCCTGTCACGAGCGTCACGCAAGGGACTTCCCTGTTCTCCTGAGCCCAGTAGAGTCTATGAGCCACCCACCAACGGTAATCGGGCGCGAATGCGTTGTGGAACGTTTCTGCTGAATCAAGCGACCCCTTGCATGCGAAGGCGAAATTCACAGAGGCAAAGTGAACACCCTCCCCCTCTGACAGGGCGTCCCAGACATCTTTGGCAATGATCTCATCACCCGATCTGACTTTCGCCAACAGACTTTTCAAAGCTTCAATACGGTCACTCATCGAACCCCTCCTCACGCTCTTCTTCGTTTATGACAAGCTGAGCGCACTCGCTTGTCGGCACACAGCGTCCACCAGTTGCGCGACAGCCGTAGCCCCTGTTGACCATTCGGGGCATGCCCCGAACGAAGTACGCCAGTGGGCATGAAGGATCACTCATTGTACGGCACCGCTTGCATGATAAGGTCGAGTACGGCGTCGAGACGCTGATCTGTTGAAAGACCTTTTTCATTGTACCGCAGCTCCGAGAGCTTGGTGTAAAGCTCGTCATGAGCCGCCCGCTCTATCGCCTTGTCCAAGCCGTCGTCAGGGCTGCCTTTGAAGTATGCCCTGATCAACGACTTGTGCGGGCGGGGCTGTCTTTCGACCAGCGCATGAAAGTTTATGTCACTCATCGACCGACACCTCGCGCGCAAGCTTCAGCACTGCCAGAGCCCCCTTCTCGACCTCTGCCCCGTAGTCTTCATCTTCGGACGCATAGTCCTTGATCTGACCCTCGACGGTCAGCGTCTCGGTGGGCTTGGTGTCACGGGTGACTTCGGGCTTCGCCAGCGGGTCGATAGTCACCCCTAGCGCGCCAGCTTCGTGCAGACCCTCACGCATGGCGCGCACATCTGACTCATCCATCTCAACACCCCGCACCCGCACGAAGTTGCCGGCGTATTCGGTCGTGTCGCGTTCGATATCGAAGTCCACGAATGAAGGCGCGTTCGTTTCGATCTGGTGAAAGATGTCGTCCTGCACTTCGATGAAGCCAGACCGCGACCCCACGTCCCGCCATGTCTGGTGCGCGGGCGAGCCGATCGAGACGACTTTGCACCCGTCAATACTGAAGACCGCGTGATCGTGGTAATGCCCAGCAAACACCCGCTTGAAGCCGAAGCCCGCAAGCTCTTCCGGCGACCACCCGTGATCTGGAACCCCGATCAGGACGCCGTTGATACCCGTGTGTAGATGCAGGTCGTAATCGCAGACGCGCTCATCCATGTCGTTGATGAGGCGCTTGAGCAATTCAACGGCCGCAAGTAGACCTTCGCGCGTATTCTCCCACGGGAGCAGCGCCACGCGATCTTCTGGAATGATGACCGGTTTCGAGTAAACTCGCACACCTTCGATCTCACCCAGTGAGGTGATTGCGCTGGAGATGTCTTCGCTCTCCACGCTTTCAAGGTCGTGATTGCCTGGCATGAGAATGAACTCGATGCCGCGCTCGCTTGCCAGCCGGCTCAAGGTGTTTGAAACCACATTGAACACTGTCGGCTTGATCGACCCGCGAACGTGGAAGATGTCACCGGCGACATAGACGCGCTTCGCCCCTGCGCGCTCCGCCTGATCCGCCATGCGTTCGACTTCGTCCATGACATGTTGAAGCCGCGAGTTGACGCCGTCTTCAACGGTTGAGAATTGCGACCACCCGTGGCAGTGCCAGTCAGCGCTTACGATATAAGTCATCCGCGTGTCACCTTTCCGAAATCAGGCTCCGCCCCGTTCGCTTTCTCTTCATAAGAGATACCATCCTTGACGCTCCTCATCATGTCCGCTGGGTCTTCGAAGTTCATCACCCTCGACACGGTCATGAAGTCCTCGAACTTCAGCTCCTCGATCTGTCGCAGAACAGCGTGAACCCTGTTTTGTTTCACCTTTGCCGTCATCGCATTGCTCCTGTCTTCTGTTGAATTGCCGCGTTGTTGAACGCGTTTGTTTGTTCGCGACTGAGGGTGACGGACATGCCGCCGAAGGTGCTGATGAAGTCGTTGCGGGCGTAAATGTCCGCGAACCACATGATGTCCTTCAGCTTCCCGTCTTTGTCGCGAAAGTTCTGGATCAGACCGTGCGGCTTGTCGCCCGCCCGCAGTGCGGCCCAGTGCTCTGCGATGAATGCGCCCCGCTTGGGGTCAAACCCCATCGACCCGAACAGTTGTGCTGGCTTGTCGCTCATGTCTTCCCTTTCGTCTATGTCTGCATCTGTTCTAACTCAGCAATGACTTACCAACAAGCTTATACTTTGACCAGCCCGTGTGTCTTTCTGAAGTGATCGAGTCCCAAGGTGCGCTGAGTGTACCCGTTCTTCATGCGATTGGACTTCTTCACACCGTGCTCGGTCATGCGGCTCAGCGTGGTTGCGTAGAAGCTCTTATCTTGGCGCACGTAGATGATGAGGATATCGATCTTGCGGCGCTTCATCTCCGAGATTGTCGACGTCTCCACCGACCACCCCGCCTCCCCTGTCTGCATGGATTGAGAGATGTATGGCGCGTCCTTGTCTCGCCATATGTCACGCATTGATCTGGCGATCACCAACGCCTTCTTCCCGCTCTCAAGCGTCAGTATGGTCCCGACTTTTCTGCGCCCCTTTAAGAGGCTCTCTTTTCTAAGACTTGTTGGCAGTTTCATCAATTTCCCTCAAGTAAATCGCTGTCGCATTCCGCCCCGCCGCTGCGAAGTTTGACCCATAGGCATTGCGCATGATCCGCATCATTTCGGTCACTGGGTCTTCGGGCTGTCGATGAAGAATTGCGTGGTTGTATTTCGCATGACGTTCGCAGATCTCCGCAAGGGGCGCTGTAGACATTCCCTTCACGGACATACGCTTGACGATGCGCTTGTTCACCGTGTCCGCAATCGCGACCGTCTGCCCTTCGCCCATACGCTTGGGCCATGCTGCCCCTATGCGAATGGTGTTCCAGATCGGTTGATCAAGACCATCGAGAACGGAGAAGCTCAGAACTGGAATGAATATCTCGCAAGCATGGACTGTGCTGATCGTACCCTTGTCCATCACCCCTCGAAGGGAGCAAGGGAAACGACCGCAATAATCGCACAACCCGCGCTCCGTCTTGTTTAGATCACCGATGCGACTGACTGTGAACATGCTGCCGGATCGCTTGATGCGGCGTGTTTCTAAGTTTGGTAGCATCGGTAATCTCCTGTTATCATACGCTTATGATAGCAGGCTAATCAGAACTGATTCCAATCAATAGTGGATGGGTTGTCGGCCCGATCTGCACCCCAGTCCGGCAGGAGCTTGTAGAGCTGTTCGCGGTCGCCGCTTTCGTTGATGCGACGGACGATTTCGTTCTTGTGCAGCTTCTTGCCTTCCCACTCGATGAACGCGCCGCCCTTCTTGAGGATGTCTTGCTCGGTGAGCGCGTCGATCACAGAGCCAACTGGGTCGAAGAACCCCGTCCCGTCCTCACGGAAGACGAAGTCCCATTCCGCCTTCTCGAAGGGGCGATGCACCTTGTTCTTCTTCACCAGCGCCTTGACCGTCTGCCCCAGAACGTCCTTTGTCTTGGGGTCTTTGATCTGCGACCGCGTCAGCGACACCCGCACAGAGGCATAGAACTCCGGCGCAGAGCCACCAGGCGTCGTCTGATTATCCCCATAGACCACACCAGGCTTGGTGCGCACTTGGTTCAAGAAGATCGCCGTGAACTGATTGACCTCGCAGAACTTCGCAAGCGCCGGCAGGGCTGAGCTTGTCGCCCGCGCCAGTGCGGTCGTGTCGTTCATGTTGTAATCAGCCGAGTCCTTGTCGAACTTAGACTTGGGCACCATCGACGCGAGACTGTCGTAGACGAAGACGATAGGTGCTTTGGGGTCGATCAGCTTCTTGCTGCGAATGGCAGCAGCCGTCTTGATCGACAAATCCATCGAGTCTTCAAAGGTGTTGGGCGTGCGGAACACCCAGCGATCCAAAGTGTCCAAGCCGTTCTGCTCTGCGAGGTGATGGTCGAAGCTGTTCTCGTGATCAAAGAAGCCCGCGACCCCGCCCATCTGCTGCGCACACGTCATAACAGTGGATGCAATCGCTGTCTTCCCTGTAGAGCTTCCCCCGAACATTTCGACAATGCGCCCAACGGGGAAACCCCCGTGATAGCTTCCTGACAATGCGTCATTCAGCAAGGGGTGTCCTGTGTTTAGCCAACTTTCAACAGTCGTCGGCTTATCGTTTGCACCAATTGCTGATGCAAGTTCATCCATGAAACCCATCGGTTTCTCCTATCTTTTCAATGTGTTGCGGTTAAGCCGCTTTGGCTTCGTTCACTGTGGTGAAGTTCTCCACCCACTGATCGACGGCACGCAGGATCGACAAGAAGCCATGCTCTTCACACACCTTCTTCAGAAGCTCTGGGTTCAGGTCTCCCTGAACGACCTTAAGCCCTTCGGGTGTCGGGATGTCGTCTCCGAGAAGGTTCATCATCCGCATGTTGTGCTTGAAGCGGTCGATCGCCACTGCGCTTTCGGCAAAGTCGGTGAGCGGCTTCTTCGCGCGAATGTGCGACGGGATGGCGTCTTTCTTGCGCATGCGCACGTCTTTCACCATCTCCTTGACAGAGCCCCAGTGGTCCAAGATCTGCAAAGCGGTCTTTTCACCGATCTTCCCGACGCCCGCGAGGTTGTCAGACGCATCCCCGCGCAGGGCTTTGCCTTGCACGAAGCGAAGCGGCGTGGCGTACCCCAGCGTGTCTGCGAAATCGTTCTCCGTGACCGTGCGATACGTGGGCTTGCCGACTTTATAGTTGATCGGGTTGTGCCATGTCACGTTCGGGCCAACGAGCTGAAGCAAGTCCTTGTCGCCGCTGATGATCGTAATGGGCTGCGCGCCTTTGGAAGCCTTCACCTTGAGAGCGATCAGGTCATCAGCTTCAAGGTTCTTCGCGCTGATCTGGGTAACGCCGAGAGCATACAGTGCCTTCTTGATGCTAGGCAGCTGTTCGCGGAACTCAACACGCTGCTTGGCAGCTTCTGCATTGTCGTCTCGATTTGCCTTGTAGTTTTCGTCCAGATCCTTGCGGAAGCTGCGACCATCCCAAGCGACGATGATGTTCGCGCCTAGAAACTTCTCCTGCTTCACAAGCGCGTGGATCGACTTCATCACACCGAATATTGCTTGTGTTGGCTTGCCGCCGCTGGAGAGTGGGTTTGAGTTTTGTGCAGCCATACCCAGGCTGTTTCCGTCGATGAGTAGCGTGTGCATCTGACACCTCCTACAAAAGGGTGAAGAGGGGCGGGTTTAACCGCCCCTCAGTGTCATCACAGACCGGCGAGAATATCGTCGAGGTCTTCATCAGTGACGTCGGAACCGAAGGACTTTTCAGCTTCCTTCTTTTCCTCTTCTTTCGGCTCTTCAACTTCCGTCGCAGTGCCTTCGATCAAGTCTTCAACGTCCAGCTCGTCAACGCCATCAGACTCGTCAGACTTGCGTTCTGTCTCGTCAGTGATGGAGCGTGTGCCTGGGCCGCCGGAGCCACCGGTGTCTGACAGAGCTGGTGGCAATTCACCCATGCTTGACGCAATCACAGCTTTGGCTTTGTCCAGCTTGGCTTCGAAGTCCTCGCGAACGTATTCTTCGAGGTTCAGTGCTTTCTGCCATACGCTTTCAGGGATAGGCTTCGACTTCGCAGCGGAGCGCACCGTCAGGGTGTACTTCGTGTCGATGCCGGTGCCGTCGCGGTTGATGATCAGATCATTGCCTTCGTTCAGATCAAGCATGTCGGGACCGTACTCTTCGAGCACTTCCATCATCGAGTTCTCGAACAGAGTACGTGGCATTGCCATGATCACCGGCTCGTTCGCGTCTTTGTCAACCTGCACCGCGTTCACAAGATAGACCTGCTGCGCGCGAGCATCCTTCAGACGCTTGCGCGTCTCGTCATCAGGAGCCTCCGCAATGGCGACTGAGATGAGTTCGCAGATTTCGCAAGGCTTGTCATACGTGCGTTCGGGGCAGCCGATCACGAGCTTGATCTTGCCTTCACCATCTTTCAGATAGTGCTGACCGAATGCGTGGAAGAAGTTGAGGGGGTCGGCTTTGTCCCAACCTGGCAGAACGCGCCAGATAGACTTGCCTGGGGGCGGCTTGATTGCCCGTGGCTTGTCGTCGTACTGTGGTTTACGTGCTTTGACCTTTTTGATGATATCATCGAGCTTAGACATTTGCGTTTCCTTACGCTAGAGTTGATTGTTTGCGATACGCTGATTTCAGCTTTTCGCAGTGACCCTTCAATTATATCAGCTTTGACTGAAGCCTTGAAGGGAAAATCAGTCAGTGGTGAATTATATCATGCGCTGTTCGCGACGCGATCTTTCAGACGCTCAATCGTCCCGCCAACGCGATCCTTGCCTTCCCCCTCTTTCTCTTTCCGCACCAAGATACGGCCTTGTGTCTCTAACTCCATGCGGTGCCGGACCCCGATCTGAATGATCATGTCCTTCTTCGCCTTCAAGGCTTCAACGGTTGCCCGCAAACCCTCGTAGATCGACCGCGCTTCAATCACTGCCCGACGTAGCTTGATAACCTCGGTATTCAGTGAAACCTCTTGTTCCAGCTGTTTTTCGGTGACTTTCTTACCATCGTCAGCGGCAGCCCGACGTGCGTCCCGCCCGACCTTTGCCTCCGTGATCTCTGTCATCATCTTGGCGCGATCTACTTGAGACTGCGCTTTCGTCGCAAGCTCCCCGTAGTATGACATGAGTGCCGACTGCTCCAGCATCGCCTCATTCAGCATCGCTTCCGTGAACGATACATCTTCCTTGACCTGCTTTGGGTCCACAAATCGCTCAATCTTCATAGCGCCCGCCGTTCCTCTCTTCTCTGTATTAGAAGGTAACTCATAACTGACTTACCTTCTCTGTGCAATGCAAGTTGATTGTATATATAATATAGCTGGACTATCTGTGTCCTTCTTACCCTCCTACCAGATCATTTCCCGAACCTTGTCGAGTGCATCGACAAGAAGCTCGGCACGGGTGTGATCGAAGGCAAGCATTCCTGGAGTGATGCCTACAATCAGATTGCAGTCGTCGTTTGCACCTTCAGCAGAGTGCGGGAGGTAGACGATCTTGCCCGCATTGTCCTGGCAGCCACCCTTCACTTTGGGCAGAAAGTGGCGCATTGCGTTCGTCCCTAGCGTTACAATCACTTGGGGCTTTAGAATCTCAATCTCACGCTTCAAGAGCGGGGCATACGCTGCAATCTGGGCTTGAGTGTATATCTTTTCACCCGCAAGCTTTGGGGCTTTACACAAGCCCGTCCAGTACCCGTCTGCGATGTCGATACCCAGATCGTCGAGGATGTCCCGCATGATGTTGAAGCTTTTACCTTCAGTGAACTTCATCGCGGCTTCTTCGCTCCAGCCAGGCCCATCGAAGACGGCCATGAAACGCGGTTCTTTACCCATGCGTGGTGACGTGAACGTCGCAGAACTCACGATCGGACATGACGTCTTGCTCTTCCACTTATCAAGCTCAGCCTTCAGCACCTCCATCGTTACCTTGTCGCGCGGGATGGTGCGGGTCACTGATATGCCACCCAGAATGATGTCTGGACAGAACATCAGCTGATCCTCCCGCCGACGTTCATCTGATGCAAGCGGTGCGCTTGGGGTGATCTTGGCAAACGCACCCACCCGATCAAGCTTGTCCATCACCGTCTTGTTCACATTCCGCGGAGGCAGTCGCTTTCTGAAGTCCTCGATTGACTCGAACGGGCCATCATTCTCGCGCTGCTGCATGATCAGCTCCGTACCCTTCGCCGACAATCCCTTCAATGCGGACAGGGGCGCGACAAGGGTGCTGTCGCTGGCGATCTCGAACTCTGCGGTCGAGACGTTGACGTCTGGCGGCAGCACAGTCACCCCGTTCTTGGCGGCATCGCGCAGGAGTGCCGGCATCTTCTCAGATGAGGCGATCGTCATGGCGGCCGCATAGAACTCCAGCGGGTGATATGTCTTGAGGTACATCGTCTGATAGGAGATCAGCGAGTATTCGACCGAGTGCGACTTGTTGAAGGAGTACCCCGCAAACTTCACCACTTTATCCCAAAGCTCGGTCGCAGCGGTCTCATCCATGCCGGTCGTGACCGCGCCCTTGATGAACTTTTCGCCCATCGTCGCCATCTTCTCCTTGTCTTTCTTACCAATCGCCTTGCGAAGGTGATCAGCTTCGGGACCGGTGAAGCCCGACAGGTCGCGACTGACGCGCATGACCTGCTCTTGGTAGACAAGCACCCCCTCCGTCTCCCTGAGCGCGTTCTCCGTACTCTTGTGCGGATAGTCTGGGGCCATGTCGCCCTGCTTGATCGCGACAAAAGTGTCGAGCAGCCCCGACTCCATCGGCCCTGGACGATATAGAGCGGTCGCAGCTGACAAGTCCTCGAACGTCAGAGGGTCTGCTGAGGCCAGTGACCGCAGAAGCTTCTGCATCCCTCCCGATTCAAACTGGAAGACCCCGACAGTGTTGCCTTTGCCGAATGATGCGAGAACCTTCTCGTCATCCAGCGGGATTGCGTTCAGATCGGGCGGCGTGACGCCGCGGGCTTCGATCTTGCGCAGCGCTGCATCCATCAGATCGAGCGTCGATAGGCCCAAGACGTCGATCTTGACCAGCCCCATCTCTTCAACAACGCCTTTATCCCAGTTCACCGTCTGCTCGCCAGAGCGACGCTCGACCACCGCCCGTTCGATCAGAGGCTCACCGGCGACAACAACCCCGGCAGCGTGCCGTGATAGCGTGCGCATGCGCCCCTCCAGCTGGGTTGCGTAGCCCCAGACCTTCGGCTCTTTCTCAGAGAAAGCTTTGATCTCCGGCACCTCTTCAATCGCCCGCTCCAGCGGGATTGCGGTGCCCTGCTCGTCTGGGATTGTTTTCGACACCATGCGATCAACCATCGGCATCTGAAGAACCCGTGTGATGTCCTGAAGCACAGACTTCGACCCCAGCATCGAATAGTTGGAGATACCCGCGACGCGGTCGATCCCGTACTTGCCTTCGAGGTACTCAATGATCTCGTGCCGGCGCTCCGACATGAAGTCGAGGTCGATGTCGGGAAGGTCAATACGCTCTGGATTGATGAAGCGTTCAAAGATCAGTCCAAAGCGGATCGGATCCACGTCAGTGATGCCCAATGCATAGGCGAGTAGCGACCCGCCCACAGACCCGCGACCTGGTCCAACTTTAATCCCGTTCTCTTTCGACCAGATCACAATCTCGCGCACGAGAAGGAAATATCCTGAGAACCCCATCTCGGTCAGCACGTTCAGCTCATATCCAAGCCGATCGACATACTCCTTCATCACCGCGCGGGCGGGCGTATAGCCGAAGACATTCGATTTCAGGCGGTTCTTCAACCCTTCCTTCGCCAAGCGCTTCAGCTCCTCGACTTCATCATCCGCCATCTTGGGCAGCGAGACGTCGAGCTTGTGCCACTTGAACTCTGCACTGTCGCGCAGCCGGGCCCAATGTCCGCGCGCCGCCTTCAAGTGATCTGCTGAAGCGGTCATCCCAAGGCGAGATTGTAGGCGCTTGAACTGCATCGCAGCTGCGGTCATGATCTGCGCAGGCGTCTCGGGGTGATAGTCATCGACGTGCGCATTGAAGTCACCATAAACCCGCCCGTTCGCGGCGATTGCACCCATGACGTCAAGCGTATCCCACATGCCTTTGTCTGAGTTGATCGCGGGGCGTGCCAGCAGCACCGGCAGTGCCAGTTTCTCAGCGTATTGGTACGCAATCAGCGCTTGTCTGTCCCATACTGCGCTGTCAGAGGGGGTGACTTGCACAAACGTATTGGATGCGCCCAGTGAAGCGCTCACGCGCTCTAGCACGTTGCCAATGTCAGGGTGTCGCAGTGCGCTGTAAATCCCGCCCGTTGAGAAGGCTAGATGCCCTTCAGCCCCGTCGATTGCTTCGAAGACGTCATCCCAAGACAGGCGCGCGACATAGTAGAAGTGATCGTCCTCGTTTGCCTTCGACAGCAGGCGCGTCACCCGCTTGAAGCCTTCGTCGCTCAGAATGTAAAGCGTCGGATAGACGTTGTTCTGTTTCTTCTCACGCTCCAGTGTTTGCGGGATGCGCAAGCGCACGCCAATCACGGGCTTGATGCCGAACTTGTCAGCTGCTTTGGTGAACGCCGGCATGGCTGATATAGACATCGTGTCCGTCACAGCTGCGGCTTCGAAGCCTGTCTTCTGAATGGCTTCGATAGCCTGTTCGGGCAGCAGCAGGCTTTCACCGATGCTGAAATGCGTTCTGATATCTGCCGCAATTGTCATAGTAGCTCCTCAATGAGTGGTGTGATCTTGTTCCCGTCGCTCTTGGCGAGACCTAAGTGGGTTAGAAGGCTGACAAGTGCTGTTGCCTTGCCTGCTGTTTTCATTCGGTTGACCCCCGCGCTGTGGATTGCGGATCGCACATCTGCCATCGTGCATTCACCAGCGATGCGCTTCAGCGCGACGGGCAGCCAAGGGATTGTTCTGCACGTCTCCATTACTGTTGAGCGCATGAAATTGATCAGGTCAGTCTTGTCGATTCCCATCGACTTGATCTCCTTCATCATCGCCCGCGCCGCCGGCGTCAGTTCACCTGACTGCCCTGGCACAGGGAGACTGATCGACCCCGTGATAGGCTTCGACTTTCCAGGTCTGCATGTCGGTTCGGTGATCATGTTCTCTTCACCGATCAACCCTGCAAGCTCCTCGTGATTTACCTTCGTCATCGCTGTGCAGGCGACTTTGACTTCACAATCACGGCAGAGCGGGTGCTCTACCGCCCGCAGTGTCGGGCTTCCGAAGCACCCTGGCGCGTTCTGCCGTTTGCTCTCATCCATTTGAGTTCATGAACCCCCGTACTTCGCGGCGTGTTGCCTTCAGCTGCGCTTCGCTCATGCCCATCACCTGACAGATCGTGTCCACGCTCAGTTTCACATTCGGGGAGGCGTACCCCGCTTCTTTGCACCGCGCGCTGAACGCCTTCATGCGCTCGATCTCCTCGACCAGAGCATTGCTTGGTGCGATGAGCTGCTCCAGCACCCGACGTGTGAGGTCGCTGAACTCCTCAAGCGTGCGGCGTGCGGTCTCCTCCCGCTCAAGAACGTCAGCAGGGTCCATCGCATTCGGATCCTCCAGAACGTCGATCAGCTCCCCGTCTTCGCCAATGGGTTCGAAGAGCGACCCCGTCTTGTGAACCGCCGAGCGTTGATTGTCGCAGTAGCGGTTCAGGTTCATTGAGATTGCGCTCCACAAGTATGTCGAGAACTTCACCTGTCGGGTGTTGTCGTACAGCTCTGCGGCGCGCATGAATGTGATCTGTGCCTCTTGCATGATGTCGTCGAAGTCCGCTTCAACGCCAGCAGTGCGCAACCTTGATTGCGCACGCCGAGACAGTTTGATCAGCATCCCTTTGTAGTCTGCCATATCGGGTAGAAGATCGGTCATTTCTGACTTACCGTGTCAGAATGCGTTGGGCGATTTGTCCGCTGACTTCCTTGTCAACTGAGTTGAGGCGATTGAGAAACGCCAACTCGATCCCTTTCGAGAAACTGCCGATGCGCTGCCCGATCTTCGCTGCCGCAATCAGGGCGCGTGGGGAGATTGGAGACTGAACCCCGCCGCCATCGACCTCTTTGCGAATCTCGTTTGCGAAGCGCACCAGGTCTTTCGCGTCCTGCTTGAGAACCCCCGCCTGCGCTACGACAACCGCAATCTCCTGATCTGCGGGCATCCATCCGACTGGGATCATCAGGTTGAAGCGCTCATAGTTGGCGAAGTCTTGCATCGACGTCGCGGAGTAAAGCCCCGTATCATCACCGGCGCCGTTAGTGTTGCCCGTCGCGACAAAGCGGAAGTCGGGATGCGGCTTGATCACGCGCCACTCAGCGGGAGCTTCTTTCGTCACCAACTGCTTGCCTTCAAGCACGGGCTGGTAGACGGAGAGTACCTGCGACATGCCTCGATCATATTCGTCGGCGCAATACGTCAGCCCGTACTTCATGGCGATTTGCAGCGGGCCAGGCTCCCATACGGTCTCGTTGTTCTTGAAGATATATTGCCCGAGAATATGGCTTTCTTCCGTGTGAACAGTGTGTTGGATGCGCAGCATCGCCCGCTTGGTCATCGCACATGCCTGCTCGATCAAGGTCGACTTACCCGTACCCGCATGTCCGACGAGATAGCTGACGATGTTGCTTTCCAAACCCATGATTAGGAGCTTCAGCGTGTCCACGTTGAAGATGTAATTCGGGTCTTTGTCAGGCACGAAGTCATCATAGCCAACTGGAGCTGTCGCATAGACTGTGATCGGGATAGGCTTCTTCTCGCGAGATGAGAGCGCATCGGCTGTGGTCTCAGGGATTTCAAAGACCTCGTGAAATGCCGCCTTGCCAGACTTGATCGGGGTATGCCCCGCCATCAGGGCGCGCTGTGTCTCTTCCTTGCGACGCGCGGCGATCTCGTCAAGCTTCGCAGCAGCCGATTCACTCAGCAGTGGCGCGTCAGGGTATGTCTCCTGATACTGTTCGTATGAAACATCCTGATGCGCTTGCTCAAGATGGCGCTTGATCACATGTACTTCTTCGCCGCAAATCTCGCATTTGATCATCTTGCTTCCCATGTCTTCGTCTCCGTTTGTTTGTGTCTTCTTACGTTCAATCTATCGCGTGATTCTTAGTAAGTCAAAGATGACTTACTACCACTTATCACTTTAACAGCGCCTTGCGCAGCTCCCCGATCAAGGTCTTCGGGAGATCGCCTACGTCGTTGATTACCACGTTCTTCGGGTAGTAGTCCGCTACCGAACGCGTCTGGATGCCGATGCCGATGACTTCAACTTCCGCAGCTTCCGCCTTCTTGGCAACCTTCTTCAGCTCCTCCCTTGCACCCCAGTTGTCGCCATCGAAATAGGGCTCGCCGTCGCTTAGCACGATGACGATATGACGCTCTTCAGGACGCGCAAGTGTCTGGCGCACAGCCCAGTCCACAGATACAGGGTCCATGTTGTTGTAGTTTTGCTCAGATTCATGACGTACAGGATCATGCACCCAGCCATCGGCGAAGCGCGCAGTTACCTTCGCGTTCATGGTTTCATGCCACGTCTTGAAGATCGGCTGATAGTTTGCTTCGTCGCCGATGCTGTATCGAACCCCGCTCTCGGCTGCTGACTTATTTCTCTCCTTCACGACGTCGCTCGAAAGCGACTTGGTTGTGAAGCCCGACACCATCACGGGGATGCGCAGTCGCTCAAGGGTGGACGCGAGGGCGTAAGCACTCTGGAAAGCGACCCCCATGCGTGAGCCTTTGCCATGTCGCATTGATCCCGACAGGTCGATGACGAGGTGAACGGCCGTAGACTTGTCGCGTGTCTCGACCTTGCGACGAAAGATGCGATCGTCCTTAGCTTTGATGCGGTGCAGCGCTGTCGAATTGATGCGACCGCTGCGACGTCCAGGCTCGAAGTGAGACCGACGACGCGCCATGATCAGACGCTCCAGGTTCTTCTGCATAGGCCCGATCAGCGACCTTACGCTCTCGACCAGGTCTGGGCTGTTACGTGAAGCGGAAGAGCGCGCCTCGTAGATCGGATACTCGTCATAATCACTGGTGAACGGGAGCCATGCTGACCCTGACGCGTCCTTCTTATACATATCCGCAATCGCGTCAGACGCCATGTCTTCGAAAGTGTCCGAGTCTTCGATAGCGTCCGTCATGTCCGGGCGCGGGCCTGTGCCCGCTTTTTCAGACAGGCCATCTTCACCATCTGCGGAAGCTTCGCCTTCACCGGCGTCCTCTTCGTCTTCACCCGCGTCTTCGCCTTCACCGGTGCCCTCTTCAGACTCTCCGTCGCTCCCTTCGCCTCCACCGCCTTCTTCAGCGTCGTCGTCGGCTTCACCCTTCTCACCACCCTCGTCTTTACCTTCTTTCTTCTCCCCCGAAGATGTATCGCCGATCGCTTCCCCTTCGCTATCGTCTTCTCCATCTTCGACCTCGTCGCCCTCTTCGTCCAGGCCGCCACCTTCTGTCTCTTCGACTTTGTCTTCCTTCTTATGCTCATCATCAGTATCGCCGCCCTCCCCGTCTACTTCTGGGGATGGGCCGAGTGCCTTCAGCACCTTTCGCGCCAGTGCGAGCGTATCGTGTGAGCTTTGGCAGCGATCAAGATCATCGCGGAAGAACTCCTGCAATCTCGGCAATACCGTTGGGAAGAAGCGCCAGTAATCGTGCTCATCCATATAATCAGTCAGTTCTTCGTGACCCGCGAGAGCGCGGAGCAGCGTGACCAGCATGCATTTCACCGCGACCGGCTCTGGCAATTCGTCAAAGCCGAAAGTCTCGCGCGTCTTTGCAATTCCCTCCTCGCCCTTCGTGATGAATACCAGAGTGCGAGTTTTGGACATATTGCTGCGCGCGCCTGGATAGTTCTTAGCCATCTGCGGTTCGATCCAGCAGTCTTCGACCATGTTGTGAAGCTTATCAAGCGCCTTATAATTCGCTTCTGACTTATCAGCGCGGGCCTGTGGGTCCGTATAAAGGATATGCGCAACTTCGTGATCCAGATACCCTTGAGTTGCGCCAACAAGCTCAGCGCTTGCATTGTCGGGCAGGTAGGGGATATTCACCCGTGTCACGTTGCCTTTACGATCCCAAGTGACGAAAGCTTGCGACCCGCTCTGAGTGACCTTCACCTTGCGCCCTGCAAGGATCTGGGTGACTTTCGTGATGGCTTCGCGGGTTACTGCGATGTCTCTGCGCATTTTTTATTCCCTTCAGTGCTGAGTTACCCCTTTTCTATACTCACACGTATAAGAGCGCAACAATGCTCTATTGCCATAGTTTCTAAAAGCCCGTCCTAAAACAGCGAAGTTCTTCTTTCGTCAAGGTCTCTGTTCAGATTGAAGCCTTGCAATCTGGGGGTGTTGCACGCTAGATATGCAGGCTTTCAGCAAGTCCTCGGAAAGCCTACTAACAATAAGCAGTGAGCTACATTTTCCTCACTTAAACAGGAGTAAACAACATGGTAAAAACTATGACTGTCGCTGAGTATCTCGACGCGGCACTCGACATCTCTGGCAAAACACAGAGGGAGATCGGTCTGGAGGTTGGATATACGAAGCCCAATTTCCTTTCGATGATGAAAACCGGCGTCACTAAGGTTCCGATTGACAAAATCCCCCTGCTGGCCCGAGCTTGCGGTGTGGATGAGAAGAAGTTTCTTCGCATAGCCCTTAACGAATATTTGCCTGCGACCTGGAGTGTTATTCAAGAGTCTTTGAATACCGACCTTCTGACGGAAGACGAAGAGCAGCTTCTGAAGGAGTATCGTGCGGTTAAGGATTCTATCCCGCCCAACGCCTATGACAGTGAAGACTTTGACCCGGTTGTCATTCTTCAAGCGATTGAGAAGGGCAGAAATCAGGGGAACGGCGTTTAATAGCGCCGACTTTGGTACACACTTTGGTACACACTTTGGTACACACTAGCCACGCAAAGCGTTTCTTTTCAAAGGCTTACGCAGCTATGCAACTGGTGTTGGCGGAGGCTCAGGGATTCGAACCCTGGGGACGCTCTCACGCCCGTCGGTTTTCAAGACCGGTGCATTCGACCACTCTGCCAAACCTCCGCTGCCCGCTCCTCCTAATGTGCAAAAATTGATTCGGCAAACCACAATCAGCGGCTCCCGGAACCAAAATAATATACGCGCCCATTTGGGGAAATTCGCCGATCCGTGTGTTGCAGCCTTTTCAGGTGTGGCGTTGCAGGCTAATGTGCGCCCAAGATCCTCTGACAGGGGACCCAAAGGTGCGCCGTGATCAACGGTTTAACGAGGTCCAAAGTGACCCAGAGGCAAGGACGACAGCAGATGAGCAGGCCTATGGAAATAATGCACAGCGCAGGGCAAAAGGCCCGATTGACCGTGACAGCGGCCATTGCACTGGCCTTGCTTGCCGGCTGTGACGAGAATGGCAAGTTCAACCTGTCGATGCCAAAAGGCAGCACCGCAGCGACAACTGCTGGCAGCACAAAATCCACCAAGCTTGTCGAACGTGACGTTGAGGCACCTGAAGTCTTCTCTGCCACGGATCAGGGGTTATGGGACGGGCGCCCGTCGCTTGGCGGGGTTTGGGTGGCACATCCAGATGTGAGCGAGCCTGAACGGGTGATCATCCGCAACGAGGCCAACGGCAAGTTTGTCATCGGCGCGTTGTTCCGCAAGGAACGTGATCTGCCCGGTCCAAAGCTGCAAATCTCTTCCGATGCGGCGGCGGCCCTCAGCATCCTGGCCGGTGCCCCTGCCCCGTTGAATGTGACCGCGTTGCGCCGTGAAGAAAGCGAAGTTGCCGCACCCGTTGATGACGCCGCAACCGGAACGGTGGACGCCCCGGCAGAGGTTTCTGAAACCTCTCTTGATCCCATCGCTGCAGCCGGTGCCGCCATCGACGCCTCGGCGGCAACCCCGCCTGCGCCCAAGCCCGAGGCCCCGCGCCCTACATCGTCACTAAGCAAACCCTTCGTACAGCTTGGTATTTTCTCAATCGAGGCCAATGCCAACCGGGTTGCCAAACAGATGCGCGGTGCCGGTATGGTGCCTGCGGTGAAACAATCCGAAATCAACGGCAAGCCGTTCTGGCGGGTCCTTGTCGGCCCTGCCACGTCAAAGTCTGAACTTAACAACCTCATCAAGGCGATCAAAGCCGAAGGCTTTTCCGACGCCTATGCGGTCACCAACTAACGGGAGCCCGCCTGTCTATGTTTCGTACCCTCTCTGCCACCGCCCTCGCAACCGGCGTGACGCTGGCCCTGTCGATCTCTGCCGCCTCTGCCTTTGAGACCAAGGCCACTGCGGCCTATGTCGTTGATCAGACAACCGGCACTGTGTTGTTGGCAAAAGATGCCGATACGCCCCTTCCACCGGCCTCCATGTCCAAACTGATGACGCTTTATCTGGCGTTCGAGGCTGTTGCCTCTGGCCGATTGGAACTGGATCAGAAGCTGCCGGTCTCCGCGGATGCTGCCGCCTACGGTGGATCAACCATGTTCCTTCAGGAAGGCGAACGTGTCTCTGTCGAAGATTTATTGCGTGGCATCATCGTGCTGTCGGGCAATGATGCCTGTGTGGTGATTGCAGAGGCCCTGTCAGGCACCGAAAGCCGCTTTGCCCGTGACATGACCATGCGCGCGCAGCAATTGGGCATGACCAATTCGACCTTTATGAATTCGAACGGCTGGCCGAAGCCCGGTCACCGCATGTCGATGCGTGACCTGGGGTTGCTGGCCAACCGGTTGATTTCGGATTTCCCACAGTTCTATCCGATGTTCGCCGAACGTGAATTCATGTTTGACGCCAATGAAAGTTCAAACAGGTTTAACCGTAACCCCCTATTACAGCTGGATATTGGCGCTGATGGATTGAAAACCGGTCACACAAATGAGGCCGGATATGGACTGGTGGGCAGCGCCAAACAGGGCGATCGCCGGGTGATCTTTGTGATCAGCGGTCTGGACAGCGCGGCGGGACGCGCACGCGAGTCTGAATCCATCGTCAACTGGGCATTCCGCCAGTTCAGCCAGAAAAGTCTGGGCACCGCAGGGACCCAATTGGCCGAGGCCCCTGTCGCCATGGGTGAACAACCAACCGTCGGGCTGGAGCTGGCCGAGGATTTATCGGTGCTGACCCCGATTTCCGTCAGTGGTGGATTGGAAGGCGAGGTGGTCTTTACCGGCCCGTTCCGCGCCCCGATTACCAAGGGTGATGCCATCGCCGAACTGATCCTGACCCGCGACGGGCTGCCAGAGGTCAAGGTGCCGCTTGTTGCCGCCGAAACCGTGCAGCCCGGCGGTTTCATGGTGAAAATGACCGCCGCCGCCAAACACCTTCTGGCGCGTCTGAACGCAGGGCCGCAGGACGCTTCGTGAGCCACGCCGGACTGTTCATCAGCTTTGAAGGGATCGACGGGTCGGGCAAGTCAACGCAGGCGCGCCTGCTGGCCGACCATCTGCGCGGCCTTGGCCATGACGTTGTACTGACCCGCGAGCCCGGCGGCTCTCCGGGGGCAGAGGAAATTCGCGCGCTGGTCTTACAAGGAGATCCTGATCGCTGGTCCGCACGCACCGAAATCCTGTTGTTCACGGCGGCCCGGCGCGATCATCTGGAACGCACCATCCAGCCAGCACTGGAGGCGGGCAAGATTGTGATCTGCGACCGTTTTGCCGATTCAACACGTATGTATCAGGGGCTGTCACGCGGTGATTTGCGCGCCATGGTAGATGATTTACACCGGCTGATGATCGGGATGGAACCGGATCTGACCGTGCTGATCGACATGGACCCGACCAAGGGCCTGTCGCGCGCCCTGGCCCGGCAGACGGTCGAGGAACGGTTCGAGGATTTTGGGGAGGAGCTGCAACAGGCCATGCGCACCGGGTTTCTGGCCCTCGCTGATGAGTTTGCAGAGCGGTTTGTCACCATTGACGGCGGGCGCGGCATTGATGAGGTCGCAGCCGACGTGCAAAAGGTTGTCAGTACCCGTTTGCCGTCCTGAGCCTTCCCTCCCGCGCCAAACCTGCTAGACCCGGATCATGAGTGATGACGCCCCACAGCCCGACCGCCTTGCCGGTGCCCTCCACCCGCGCGACACGCCCCTTTTGATCGGGCAAGGTGCCGCCGAAGCCGCGTTTCTGGATGCATTCAATTCTGGCAAGCTGCATCATGCATGGATGTTGACCGGCCCGCGTGGTGTGGGCAAGGCGACATTGGCCTGGCGCATTGCGCGGTTTCTGCTGGCAACGCCGGACGACGATGGCGGCATGTTCGCTGCCCCCACCCCCGACACACTTGATATCGATCCCGACCATCCTGTCGCGCGCCGCATTGCCGCCGGTGGCGAAGGGGCGCTGCGCGCTGTCACCCGTACGATCAATCCTGATACCAAGAAGATGCGCAAACAGATTGTGGTCGATGACATCCGCGCGTTGAACGGTTTTTTCCAGATGTCCGCAGCGGATGGCGGGCGGCGTGTGGTGATCATTGATGACGCTGATGAGATGAACACGAATGCGGCCAATGCTTTGTTGAAAATGCTGGAGGAGCCGCCCGAACGGGCGGTGCTATTGCTGCTCAGCCACCAGCCCTCTGGCCTGTTGCCCACCATCCGCTCGCGCTGTCGAGTGCTGCGCCTTCACCCGCTGAACGCAGAAGATATGCAGAGCGCTCTCACCGCCTCTGGAGTTGAAATGCAGGGCGATCCGATGGCCCTTGCTGCGCTTTCCGGTGGCTCGGTTGGGGGCGCGCTGCGCCTGTCCCTGATGGGCGGTTTCCAGATTTATGCCGAGCTGATGGGGCTGATGGCCTCCCTGCCCCGGATGGACCGTGCCCGCGCGATCAAACTTGCCGAGGCTGCCGCACAGCGCGGCGCGGAAGAAAAGCTGATCCTGCTGTTTTCCCTGATTGATCTGATGCTGGCCCGGCTGGCGCGCAGCGGTGCCACCGGTGCCCCCCCCCAGGTCGAGGCCACACCAGGCGAGGCGGAATTGATGCAACGCCTGTCTCCCACCCCGTTTCAGGGCCGCAAATGGGCCAATCTGGCGCAAGAGGTTTCGGCACGGGCACAACACGGCATGGCGGTGAACCTTGACCCTGCCGCGCTGGTCCTAGATACCCTGCAAAAGATAAGCGACTGCGCCCCAAGGTAGAATGACGGACTGTATGACCGACACCTTCCAGACGACCCAAAACCCACAGAACATAGCCAGCCCGCAGATCACGGACAGCCATTGTCATCTCGACTTCCCCGATTTCGAGGATCAACTGCCCGAGGCCATCGCCCGCGCTGCGGATGCTGGTGTGACGCGGATGGTGACGATCTGCACCAAGCTGCGTCAGGTTGATACAGTGCGCGCCATTGCAGAGGCCCATGCCCCAGTGTTCTTTGCCGCTGGCACCCATCCGATGTCAGTCGCCGCTGAACCGATGGTCACAGTGGATGAATTGATCGCCCTGACCACGCATCCCAAGATGGTGGGCATTGGCGAAACCGGTCTGGATTATCATTACACCGCTGACAGTATGGAGGTTCAGCAAACCTCCCTGCGGATCCACATCACGGCGGCGCGGCAAACCGGCCTGCCGCTGATCATTCATGCCCGTGATGCCGATGCAGATATGGCGCGGATTTTGACCGAAGAATACCGCAACGGGCCCTATTCTTGCGTCATGCATTGTTTTTCCTCTTCACCCGAACTGGCCCGCGCGGCCCTTGATCTGGGGTTTTACCTCAGCATGTCGGGGATCACCGCTTTTCCCAAATCCGCCGATCTGCGTGACATCTTTGCCGCCGCCCCAATCGAGCGGATTCTGGTGGAAACCGACGCGCCCTATCTGGCACCCCCACCCCATCGCGGCAAACGCAACGAACCGGCCTTTGTGGCACATACCGCGCGGCGGGCTGCGGAAACATTCGGCATGGATTACGCCGATTTCGCCGCACAGACGCAGAAGAACTTCGAGCGGCTGTTTTCCAAAGTCACCGCATTTCAGGCCGCTGCCTGATGACGGAAATGCGCATCACCATATTGGGCTGCGGATCATCGGGGGGCGTACCGCGCCTTGGCGGCCATTGGGGGGCCTGCGACCCGAGCGAGCCGAAAAACGCGCGCCGCCGCTGTTCAATTCTGGTCGAACGCGTGACCGAGAATGGCACCACATCCGTGCTGATCGACACCTCCCCCGATATGCGCAGCCAGCTTCTGGATGCCGGTGTCGGGCGGCTGGACGGGGTTCTTTACACCCATGCCCATGCCGATCATGTTCACGGCATTGATGACCTGCGCATGATCGTGATCAACATGCGCGCGCGCTTGCCGGTCTGGGCCGACGCTCCGACCAAAGCGGCCCTGCTGGAACGGTTCGGCTATGCCTTTATCCAGCCCAAAGGGTCGATGTATCCACCGATCCTTGATCTGCATGACATTGAGGGCGACACCACGATTGACGGCCCCGGCGGCGCGTTGACCTTTACACCGTTTCTGGTCAATCATGGCGGCATGGATGCCTTAGGGTTTCGGGTAAACGATGTCGCCTATCTGCCTGATGTCGCACAGATTCCCGATGATGTCTGGCCGCATCTGGAGGGGCTGATCTGCTGGATCGTCGATGCCCTGCGCCGTGATCCACATCCCACCCACAGCCATCTGGACCAGACGCTGGGCTGGATCCGCGACATGGCCCCGAAACAGGCGGTGCTGACCAATATGCACAACGATCTGGACTATCAGACCATCGCCGCTGAAATGCCTGCCCATATCGACCCGGCCTTTGACGGCATGGTCCTGACTTTCCCGCTGGCCTGACCCGCCTCTGAAACCACGTAACAAGGCCCGCCTGTGCAAACCCTACTTGAAGTTATCCTGCCGGTCTTTCTGGTCATCGGTTTTGGCTATGTCGCCGTCTGGCGCGGCTTGTTTCCCGCCAGCGGCATCGATGGGGTTCTGCGGTTTGCCCAGAATTTCGCCGTGCCCTGCCTGCTGTTTCAGGCGATTTCCAAAATCGACATTGCCGCCTCCTTTGATCCACGGTTGCTGATCAGCTTTTATACCGGTGCGGCGGCCTGTTTTGCGCTTGGCATCATCGGCGCGCGGGTGTTCTTCAAACGCGACTGGGAAGACTGTATCGCCATCGGGTTTTGCTGCCTGTTCTCCAATTCTGTTCTGCTGGGCCTGCCGATTGCGGAACGCGCCTATGGCCCGGACGCGCTGACCGGCAATTTCGCCATCATCGCCTTTCACTCGCCGTTTTGTTACGGGTTGGGCATCACTGTGATGGAGATCGTGCGCGGGCGCGGGCAATCAGCCGGAAAGCTGTTCCGCTCTGTCACCCGTGCGATGTTTCGCAATGCGCTGGTGCTGGGCATTCTTGCAGGGTTCACCGTGAATCTCTCCGGTCTTACCCTGCCCGGCGTTGTTGATGATGCCCTGTCGCTGATTGCACGGGCCGCTTTGCCTGCGGCGCTTTTTGCTCTTGGCGGCGTATTGATCCAGTACAAACCCGAAGGTGATATGAAAGCCATCGCCATGGTCTGTGCCCTGTCCCTGCTGGTGCATCCGGGCATTGTCTGGGGCATGGGCACTGCGCTGGCGCTGGACAAGGATCAGTTCCGCGCGGCAGTGCTGACCGGGGCCATGGCACCGGGGTTCAACGCCTATATCTTTGCCAATATGTATGGGCGCGCACGCCGTGTTGCCGCCTCTGCTGTGCTGATCGCGACCGGCAGTTCAATCCTGAGTGTCTGGTTCTGGCTTGCCGTCTTGGCCTAGGGGCATCTTTTCGGGTCCGCCCCTCCCGGAAACCCGAGGTGTTTACATCGCCGTATCGCAATGCCTACAGTTCTCCATCGGCTCAGGGACCCCCCTAGGCTTTTAAGCTGGCCATGCGCAACGTCTCTGCAGGTAGTGCCAGCATAAACGGGAGAAAGATATGACGTTTTCATTTAAAGGCCTGAAGGCCGCCGCGATTGGCGCGGTCTTGGTGACCAGTCTGGCAACTGCCGCCGCCGCACAGGATCTGAAGTTCTTTACCATCGGTACCGGCGGCACCGCCTACACATATTATCCGGTTGGCGGCGTGATCGCCAATGCGATTTCCAAACCATCGGGGTCGCGCGAATGCGATGCAGGCGGATCTTGCGGTGTTGAGGGGCTGATTGCCTCTGCTGTCTCCTCGCGTGGGTCAGTCGATAACGTCAACGCCATCATCTCTGGCCTGCGCAATTCGGGCTTTGCCCAGTCCGACGTGGCCTATTGGGCCTTCACCGGCACCGGTACGATGGAGGGCAAAGAACCTGCCAAAGACCTGCGCACCATCGCCGCCCTGTTCGAAGAGCATATTCATCTTGTGGCTTTGGCCGACAGTGGCATCAATTCGGTTGCCGATCTGAAGGGCAAGCGCGTGTCGCTGGATGAGCCGGGTTCAGGCACCTATGTTGACGCCAACCTGATCCTTGAGGCCAATGGTCTGGGTCTGGACGATGTAACCGCCGAAGCCCTGAAAGGCGGCGCCGCATCCGAGGCCTTGCGTAATGGCAAGATCGACGCGTTCTTTGTCGTCGCGGGCTATCCAACGGGGTCGCTTGTTGAACTGGCCTCTGCGGCGGACATCAAGCTGGTGCCGATTGATGGTGATGGCGCTGCAGCACTGACCGAGAAATACGGTTTTTTCGCTGCCTCTGACATTCCAGAAGGTGCCTATGAGGGTGTTGCAACCACAACGACCGTGGCAGTGGGTGCGCAGTGGTTCACCTCGGCCAATGAGGATGAAGAACTGATCTATAACATCACCAAGGCCCTGTGGAACGAACAGTCCCGCAAGCTGCTGGATGTGGGCCACGCCAAGGGCAAAACGATCACTGCAGAATCTGCATTGAACGGTGTGGGTGTGCCGCTGCACGCCGGTGCAGAGCGGTTCTATAAAGAAGCTGGGCTGCTGAAGTAATCCCGGTTTCGACTGATCTGGCCCGAACGCCGCATTGGCGTTTGGGCCTTATTTTATTTCACGATTACAGACGGATACCCCATGGCCGCTGATAACACACCCGAATTGACCCCCGAACAACTGGCCGAGATCGAACGCAGGTTTGATCCCGAAACCGCCTTTCGCCCGACGGGGCGCATGTTGGGGCATTTCATCGCAGCGGTGCTGGTGGCCATGTCGGTCTATCACTTCTATGCCTCAGGCTTCGGATTGATCCGCGAACTTTTGCACCGTGGCATCCATCTGTCTTTTGTCCTCGGACTGGTGTTCCTGCTGTTCGGCCTGCGCAAATCCGACCCCGCACTCGGCGTACCAAAGGCATGGTATCGTTTTGACGGGGTGCCGGTCATCGATATCATGCTGGCGGTTCTTGCCGTGGGGGCGGCCATGTACCTGCCCCTTTTGCCCCCGACGATTGTCGCCGAACGTGTTGGCAACCCGTCGCAATTTGACGTTTTCATGGGCACATCCTTACTGCTGCTCACATTGGAGGCGACGCGGCGGTCCGTTGGCCCGACCCTGCCGATCATCGCCATCCTTTTCCTTGTCTTTGCCTATTTCGGACCATGGATGCCGGGGGCGTTGAAACATGGTGGCGCAAGCTGGCTGGGCATCATCAACCATCTTTATATGACCAACCAAGGCATCTATGGCATCGCCATCGGCGTCATGGCGCAATATGTGTTCCTGTTCATCCTGTTCGGCGTACTGGCCACGCGCATCGGTCTGGGGCAGTTGTTTATCGACCTCGCCATGGTCATTGCGGGTCGCTATACCGGTGGTCCTGCCAAGGTTGCGATCTTCTCCTCTGCCTTTATGGGCACGATTTCGGGTTCTTCCATCGCCAATACGGTGACCACCGGGGCGCTGACCATTCCGGCAATGAAACGCGTCGGCTACCCCCCTCATTTCGCCGGCGCGGTCGAGGCCACGGCCTCAACCGGTGGTCAGATCACCCCGCCAATCCTTGGTGCTGCGGCGTTTATCATGGTGGAATACCTTGAAATCCCCCTGCGCGATGTGCTGGCGGCGGCGCTGTTTCCTGCCTTGCTGCATTACTTTGGCATCTTCATCATGGTGCATCTGGAGGCAAAGAAACTTGGCCTGCGGGGCCTGCGCGCCGAGGAACTGCCCAAGGTGGGCGTGGTCCTCAAGGATCATTGGCTGTCAATCATACCACTGGCCATTCTGGTCTATCTGATCCTGTCCGGCAAAACCCCCGATTACGCAGCGGTCTATGGCATTATCGCCTGTGTGGTTGTCGGCTTCCTTAATCCGACCCATCGTCTGACCTTTCCCGATCTGTGGAATGCCCTTTCGGCGGGGGCGAAAAACACGCTGGCGGTTGGCGCAGCGGCGGCCACTGTCGGGGTTGTCGTCGGGGTTGTGACCCTGACCGGCGTCGGGTTCCGCCTTGGCTATGTTGTGGTGCAGACCGCGACGGACATCGGCGGGTTCCTCAGCACCCTGCCGGTTCTGTCTTATTTCACCGTGACCCAATGGGCGCTGTTTGTCTCGCTGATCCTGATCGCAATTTCCTGCATCATCATGGGCGCGGGTATTCCGACCACTGCGACCTATATCATCCTTGTTGCCGTCGCTGCCCCTGCCCTTGCACAGTTACAGGTCGAACCCCTCGTTTCGCATTTCTTTGTGTTTTATTACGGGGTTCTGGCGGATATCACGCCGCCCGTTGCACTGGCCGCCTATGCCGCTGCCGGGATCGCAGGATCGAACCCCTTCAAAACCGGCAATACCGCCTTCCGTCTTGGTATTGCCAAAGCCTTGGTGCCTTTTGTCTTCGTCTATTCCCCCGCCCTCCTGCTGGTGGCAGACGGGTTCACATGGTGGCTGTTCACCATCACATTGTCCGGTGCCATGCTGGGCATTGCTTCCCTTGGTGTCGCCTTCAGCGGCTTCCTGTTTGCGCCTCTGGCTAAATGGGAACGCTGGTGGGTGGCGCTGGTATCGTTTCTGTTCATTGCCCCGGGGTTGCTGACGATGATCATCGGTCTGGTGCTCATGTCGCCAATCATCATCCGGCAGGTGTTGGCACGGCGAAACACCCAAGCCGCATGAAACCCCAATCCATTCCCAAGGGTCATAACATCGAAAGCTGTTAAGACCCCGATCACAAACAACAGGACACCACAATGACATTGCTACAAATTGCATCGCTGCTGATCGTTCTTGCGGGTGTCTTCGGGGCCATCAACTATCTGTTTCTAAAGCTGCCTTCCGCCATCGGCATTCTTGTGGTCGCATTGTTCACCTCGCTGGTGGTGATTGCCACCGATGCGATTTTCCCCGCCCTGACAGTCGAGGAAAGCATCCGCGCACAGGTCCTGGAACTGGAGTTCTCCGAAGCCCTGCTGGAAGGCATGCTGGGCCTGTTGCTCTTTGCCGGTGCGCTGCATGTCAAACTGTCGGATCTGCGCAAGGCATGGCTGCTGATCCTGTTGATGGCGACCATGGGCATTGCCATCTCAACCGTCATCGTCGGGGTCGCCTTCAGCTGGATCACCGGCATGCCCTTTTTGATGGCACTGATCTTTGGCGCGTTGATCTCCCCCACAGACCCGGTGGCCGTACTGGGTGTGCTGCGCGACGCGGACCTGCCCAAGGCTTTGGAAACAAAGATCGCCGGTGAAAGCCTGTTCAACGATGGTGTTGGCTATGTGGTGTTTCTGGTGCTGGTCGGCCTCGCCTTTCCCAGTGGCGATGCCCATGGTTCGGGCCTTGCAGGTGCGGCAAAGCTGTTTGTGCAGGAGGCACTGGGCGGTGCGGTGCTGGGCATTGTTCTGGGCTGGCTGACCTTCCGGGTGATGCGGCTGATTGATGATTATTCACTGGAGGTGCTGATCACACTGGGCCTTGCCTTTGGCGGTTATGAGCTGGCTGTCTGGCTGCATGTCTCCGCCCCCATCATGGCAGTCTGCGCAGGGCTTTTGATCGGGGATATCGGTGCCAAACACGGCATGTCCGAAGAGACCCGGCAATATGTCGATGCCTTCTGGAAACTGGTGGACGAGATCCTGAACGCGGTGCTGTTCCTGATGATTGGTTTTGAGGTCTTTGCAATCGCCTTTCAGGCCGATTTCGCCCTTGCCGGTGTCATGGCGATCATCGTTTCGCTGATCGCGCGACTGGCGGCTGTTTCTGTTCCCGTACTGATGCTGCGCCCATTTCAATCCTTTAGCGCCGGTGTCATTCCGATCATGACCTGGGGCGGGTTGAAAGGCGGGATTTCAGTGGCTTTGGCCTTGTCCCTGCCTGACAATGAATGGAAACCGCTGATCCTGACCGCCACCTATATCGTTGTGATCTTTTCGATCATCGTTCAGGGCCTGACCATCACCCGCCTTGCTGAACGGGTTGGGCGCACACCTGAGTTACCACATGAGTAAAGCGCGACAGGTCCAGCCCCGAATGGGCCCACTCAGCGACTATTGGCCGGGGCCGGCACAACCGCCGCGCCCCGGCACAGCGATCCCAAACGCCCTTAGGGTTGTACAACAGGCATAGGTTGGAAGTCGCGCGAAAGTCAGCGTGGACTTGTCGCTATAGTATGAACGCCAGCCGCTGCACGATGTGTCATTCAGGATCGAGCAGATTGAACTGAGCGCAATGCAGGCCAACGTGCTATTGGCGCACACCGCACCAATCCGCAGGGAGCGCACGCCAGCCGCAGACGGCTTCATTTCAGAAGAGTTACGCGACACAGTTGAAATTGCGCTTGAGGGTATTGGGCAGGTTTTGCCGAGGCTCGGCCTGTCAAGTTTCAAGCGCCCGAAAGTACTGGTTCCGCATGAACCATTGGCGGAAATTGCTCGTGAAACCCATGAAGGGTTTGCCTCAGGACGTCTTGAAACCCAAGCAGAAGTGAAGCGCTTCTTCGAAGGCTGTCCTTACTTCCCGCGTAGCAGCTATTAAGCATGGGAAAGAAGAAGTGGTGCGGGCGGTGGGACTCGAACCCACACGGGCACAAGGCCCAACAGATTTTAAGTCTGGTATGTCTACCATTCCATCACGCCCGCAGCAGGTGCAGATAATCCCAAGGCGGGGGCAGTGTAAATGGTCAGAGTTCCTGATCCTTGCGTCCCAATGGTGCGCCATCCGCCAGAAGGGCCGCTTCGGACAGCCAAGGGTTGTTTTCCACCGCCACCAGCATCTGTGCCCGCGCCTCCGCAAGGCGGCCAAGGTTCATCAAGGTCAGGGCGCGGCCTGATTGCGCGGCGACATGATAGGGTTGCAAGGACAGGGCCACATCCAGATCAACCAATGCCTTTTCATGGTTACCGTTCAGGAAATGAATATAGGCGCGCTGGTTAAAACCCTCGGCATAGGTCGGGCAATATTCAACCAACCGGTCGAACTCGCGAATGGCACCGGTAAAATCGAACACCTCGCGGCGACGCATGCCAGCATCCAACACAGCCTGCGCCGCTTTATCAGGCGCGCGCAGCCAGACCTGCCACATCTGGTTTGACGCCTGCGCCCCTTCTGCCGCGTCATCGGCCGCCTGCGCGCGGGCAATAAGCGCCTGCAATTCTTCATGGTGATCAGCAGGCTCGGGGCAGGCGGCCCATGCCATCTGGCCCGCTGCAAGGGCCGCCGTACCCAGGATCATCAAAACCTGCCGCATGCCTTTATCAAGGACGCCGCAGGGCATCACGTCAAGTCCCGTCTGCCAGCATGGTCTCTTTCACCGCTTCCATCGCCACATAGGTCGAGGTGTTGGAGACATGCGGCAGTGATGAAATCGTCTCGCCCAGAAACCGGCGATAGGCAGACATGTCACGGGTCCGCACCTTCAGCAGGTAATCAAAATGGCTGGCAATCATATGGGCCTGCTCGATCTCCGGCACCTTTGCGATGGCCGCATTAAACTCGCGCAATGCCTTTTCCCGCGTATCGCTCAGGCGGACCTCGACAAAAGCCACATGATCTAATCCCAACCGGATCGGATCCAGCAAGGCACGATAGCCAAGTACGACCCCCTGCTCTTCCAAGCGGCGCAGGCGCGCCTGTGTCGGGGATTTGGACAGGCCGATGCGTTTGGCAAGGTCGGTGATGCTGATCCGGCCATCCTCGGCCAGCACAGAAAGAATCGCATGGTCGAAACGATCCAGCGCGAATTGAACGTTTTGCATTTCAATACCCCCCGGCAAATGGTTTTTCATCTGCGTTTTGTAGCAATCTAAGGCAAATCGACTTTCAAAGATAGTGTATCCTCGACGAAATGCCTTATGGAGAGAGCCATGGCCGAACATACACCCCAAACCCTGCGCCACCAAATTGATGCCGGCATGTATGCCGATCCTGATACCGTATTGGACCGGTTGGTCACTGCCGCCAATCTGCCCGCTGATGAACGTGCCGAAATTTCGGCGCAGGCGGCTGATCTGGTCCGTGCCATTCGCGGCACCACCCAACCCGGCCTGATGGAGGTCTTTCTGGCCGAATACGGCCTGTCCACCGATGAAGGTGTGGCGCTGATGTGTCTGGCCGAGGCGCTGTTGCGCGTACCCGATGCCGATACGATCGACGCGCTGATCGAAGACAAGATCGCCCCCTCCGATTGGGGCCGCCACATGGGGCATTCCACCTCGTCACTGGTCAATGCCTCCACCTGGGCCTTGATGCTGACGGGCCGTGTGCTGGATGATGAACAGCCCGGTCCGGTACGCCATCTGCGCGCCGCCATCAAACGTCTGGGCGAACCTGTGATCCGCACCGCCGTTTCCCGCGCGATGAAGGAAATGGGCCGCCAGTTTGTGCTGGGTGAGGATATTGACGCCGCGATGAAACGCGCCGCAGGCATGGAGAAAAAGGGCTTCACCTACAGCTATGACATGCTGGGCGAAGCGGCCCGCACCGAAGCCGATGCCAAACGCTATCACCTCAGCTATTCGCGGGCGATCAGCGCCATTGCCACCGCCTGTACCGACAGCGATATCCGCAAGAACCCCGGTATCTCTGTCAAACTCTCCGCCCTGCATCCGCGCTATGAGGTCTCGCAGGAAGATGCGGTGATGACCGATCTGGTGCCGCGTCTGCGCGCCCTCTGTCTGTTGGCGAAATCGGCTGGCATGGGCCTGAACGTCGATGCGGAAGAGGCTGACCGCCTTGGTCTCTCGCTTGAGGTGATCGACCGGGTGATGAGTGAACCCGCGCTGGCCGGTTGGGACGGGTTCGGCATTGTGGTGCAGGCCTTTGGCCCCCGTGCCGCCACTGTGATTGACGCGCTCTATCATATGGCGGAACGCCTTGACCGCAAGATCATGGTCCGTCTGGTGAAAGGTGCCTATTGGGACACAGAAATCAAACGCGCACAGGTCGAAGGCATCGATGGCTTTCCGGTCTTTACCCAAAAGGCCGCCACTGACGTCAGCTATATCTCCAACGCCCGCAAGCTCTTGGGCATGACTGACCGGATTTATCCGCAATTCGCCACCCATAACGCCCATACGGTTGCTGCGGTCCTGCACATGGGGGCGGATCAAAAGGACGCTTTTGAGTTCCAGCGCCTGCATGGCATGGGCGAAACCCTTCATACAATCGTGATGAAGGATCACGGGTCGCGCTGCCGCATCTATGCCCCTGTGGGCGCACATAAGGATCTGCTGGCCTACCTCGTGCGCCGCCTGCTTGAAAACGGCGCGAACTCCAGCTTTGTGAACCAGATCGTGGATGAGGATGTCCCGCCAGAGGTTGTCGCGGCAGACCCCTTTGAGCAATTGGGCCTGCCCACCAACCTGATCATTGCCAAGGGGCCAGAGATTTTCGCGCCCCTGCGTGGCAATGCCCGTGGGTTCGATTTGACCCATACCCAGACGCTGGATGAAATCGCACAGGCCCGCGCCCCCTTCCTCGACAAGACATGGCAGGCTGCCCCGCTGCTCGCAGGCAAGGCGGCACCACAGGCTGCCACGCCAGTCACCAACCCCGCTGACCCTGACGCCTCTCCCGGTACGGTGCGCAATGCCTCGCCTGCAGATGTGGCCACCGCCCTGGACAAGGCCAAACCTTGGACCGCCCCCCTGTCAGAACGGCGCAACATCTTGCTGAAAGCAGCGGATCTGATCGAGGATCATTTCGGCGAGATCTTTGCCCTGCTGACCCGTGAGGCTGGAAAAGGCTTGCCCGATTGTGTCGCCGAACTGCGCGAAGGCGTTGATTTCCTGCGCTATTATGCAGGTCAGGCCACGGGTGAACCACCCGCGGGCATCTTCACCTGCATCAGCCCGTGGAACTTCCCCATGGCGATTTTTGTCGGGCAAATCTCTGCCGCTTTGGCTGCGGGAAATGCGGTTCTGGCGAAACCGGCAGAGCAAACACCCTTGGTCGCCCATGTCACCGTCTCACTCCTGCATCAGGCTGGTGTGCCAAAAACCGCCCTGCAGCTCTTGCCCGGTGGTGGCGACATCGGTGCCGCGCTGACCGGCGACAAACGCATCAACGGCGTGGCCTTCACCGGCTCCACTGCGACGGCCCAGCGCATCCGCGCCAATATGGCCACCCATTGCGCCCCCGGCACCCCGTTGATTGCCGAAACCGGCGGGCTGAACGCGATGATTGTCGACAGTACCGCTCTGCCCGAACAGGCCGTGCAAGCAATTGTTGAATCCGCGTTCCAGTCGGCGGGCCAACGCTGCTCCGCGCTGCGCTGTCTCTATGTGCAGGAAGACATCGCCGAGGATCTGATCAAAATGCTGATCGGCGCGATGCAAGCCCTGAAAATGGGCGATCCTTGGGACCTTAGCACCGATGTCGGCCCGGTGATCGACGAGCTTGCCCGCAAGGGCATCCTTGATCACGTGAAAGCCGCCCGTGCCGAGGGACGTCTGGTTGCTGAACTCAATGCTCCCGCCACCGGCACATTTGTCGCCCCCACCATCCTGCGGGTGAGCGGCATTGGCGATCTGAAGCGCGAGATTTTCGGCCCCATCCTGCATATCGCAACCTTCAAATCGCAGGAGCTTGACGCGGTGATCGACGCGATCAACGCCACAGGTTACGGGCTGACCTTCGGGCTGCACACCCGCATTGACGACCGTGTGCAATATGTCTCTGAACGGATTGAAGCGGGCAATATCTACATCAACCGCAACCAGATCGGTGCAATTGTCGGCAGCCAGCCCTTTGGTGGCGAAGGCCTGTCCGGCACCGGCCCGAAGGCGGGCGGCCCGAACTATCTGCCCCGTTTTGGTGCGCCTGATGTGCAACAGGTCGCCGGGACATGGGACAAGGCACAAACCAGCCTGCCCGCCCTGCCCGCACATGCACCGGCAGCCCCCATCGAAACCCTGTCAATGCCGGGGCCAACAGGGGAATCCAACCGACTCAGCACTCTGCCCCGCGCGCCCCTGCTGTGCATGGGACCGGGGGCTGAGGCAACCGCCGCACAGGCCCGTGCGGTCGAGGCGCTTGGCGGTGTCGCCCTGCGGGCCACCGGAGAGATTGCCCCCGACCTGCTGGCCACCGGCCCTGACTATGGCGGCATTCTGTGGTGGGGAGATGCCGAAACCGGGCGTCAGATCGAACAGGCTCTGGCCAAACGCAGCGGCCCGATCCTGCCGCTGATCCCCGGTCTGCCCGATCCCGCACGGGTTCGTGCGGAACGTCATGTCTGCGTTGATACCACCGCTTCCGGCGGCAATGCTGCCCTGCTGGGGGCCGCCAGCTGACACCTATCGCCATTTTGACGGGCGCGGCCACTTGACCCCGCCCGTCCAATCGCCCAGCTTGGCCTAATGTTTCCCATTCGCGATCATAACCCGTCAGGCGGCGTGCCCTATGTCACCTATGTGCTGATGGCGCTGAACATCGGCATCTTCCTGACCTATGTGCCTATCCTCAACGACGACCGCGCCCTCTATGCGCTGTACAACGCCTACGCGCTTGTCCCGGCGCGGGTCAGTGACGGCTATGGGTTCTCGGGGCTGTTTACCTCCCAATTCCTGCATGGCGGCTGGATGCATCTGGCCGGTAACATGCTGTTTTTATGGATCTACGGCGATAACATCGAAGAAGAGATGGGGCATTTCGCCTATCTGGCCTTCTACCTTGCCGCAGGTGTTGCTGCCGGGCTGACACAAGTTGCCTTCGAACCTTCCTCGGCTGTGCCGATGGTCGGGGCCTCTGGTGCGATTGCGGGCGTCATGGGGGCCTACCTTCTGCTGTTCCCCAAGGCCAAGGTGGACATCCTGATCATCTTTGTGGTGTTTTTCCGCATCTTCCCGATCCCGGCCTGGATCATTCTGATCCTCTGGTTCGGGATGCAGTTTATTGGCGGGATTGGCGCTGATCCCAACACCGGCGGCACCGCCTTCTGGGCCCATGCGGGCGGTTTCGTGGCCGGCATCCTTGGTGCGCTGCCGGTCTGGCTGAAGCGCGGGGCCGTGGCCTACTGGAACCGCACCGACGGCCATCCACCCCACCCCGAAGCAAAATACCCCCAGATCAACAACAGCCGTATTCCAAAGGTAAGACGCCGATGACTGAACCCTGCGATATCAAGGCAAGCTGCCATTGTGGCGCCGTCACACTCACTGCAACCCTACCTTTCGGATTTTCAGACATCGGGCGCTGCAATTGTTCCTTCTGTGCGCGCCGACAGGCCGCTGCCGTGACCGCAACAGCAGCTTCTGTTGTCGTCACGCATGGCGCGGACAACCTGTCGCTCTACAGCTGGGGCACCCATACGGCGCAGCATTATTTCTGCAAAACCTGCGGGATCTATACCCACCACAAACGCCGCGCCGACCCCACGCAATGCGGCATCAACCTTGGCTGTATCGAAGGTGCAAACCCTTGGGATTTCGACCCAATCCGATGGAGCGATGGGCAGAACCACCCCTCCGACCAGTAATCTCATAGCAGTTCACAAAAAACGTCAAACACCCGCCGCCTGAAATCAGAGATTCCAACGCGTTGCCTGATGCTCTGTGTATATCAGGTTTTCGTCGAAGTGATTTAGCCGCGCACAGCCTTGGCAAAACCCGAGAAAATCGGCTCGTTGGCACAGATGATCTGGCCATGGCCGATAATATCGCGCCCCTCATCCAAAGGCTCAACCAGCCCGCCAGCCTCGCGCACGATCAGCGATCCTGCCGCCACATCCCATGCGTTCAGGCGCCGCTCCCAAAAACCATCGTATCGCCCTGCGGCAACATAGGCCAAATCAAGCGATGCTGCGCCCCAGCGGCGCACACCCGCACAGACCGGCATCAAACGTGCCAGTTCCTGCAAAGTCTGCGGCAGATCCGACCGGCCACCAAACGGCAGACCGGTGGCAAAAATACTCTCGATCATGCGATGACGGCCAGAGGCACGAATGCGGCTTTCGTTCATCCAAGCGCCGGCACCTTTTTCAGCAAAGAACATCTCGTCCTTGGTCGGGTCAAACACCACGCCCGCTACGATCTGGCCCTTATGTTCCAGCGCAATCGACACCGCCCAATGCGGCAAACCATGCAAGAAGTTTGTAGTGCCATCCAACGGATCGACAATCCAGCGACGAGTCGGATCAACACCTTCTTCCTCGCCACCCTCTTCAGCCAGCCAGCCATAGGTCGGGCGGGCGTTCATCAATTCGCTTTTGATGATCTGTTCGGCAGCGATATCGGCCTTGGAGACAAAGTCACCGGCACCTTTCACAGAAACCTGCAATTGCTCGACCTCGCGGAAATCCTTGGTCAGGGCACGCCCCGCCTTACGGGCCGCTTTGATCATGATGTTGAGATTCGCACTGCCAACCATTGAGAAACGCCTTTTTTCCGCGATAAGATGCACCCTTTAGGCTGATGGGGCCGGTTTGCCAAGGGTGGGCGACCGCTCTGACATATGATTCTGATGTCACCAGCGCGACACTGCACAACTTTCCCGGTTGTTTCACCCTGCAAACCGCATCGCTACGTCATCTTTCTTGTCTCTTGCCATTCACGCCCAGCACGTCACGGTAGCGTCAAAGTGATCCATTTCAGGAGAAAACCATGAGCACTCAAATGCAAGAAATCGTCCTCGCCAGCCGGCCCGACGGTGCCCCGACACCAGAGAATTTCCGCCTTGAAACCTCTGATCTGCCAACGCCGGGCGAAGGTGAAGTTCTGGTGCAGGTGCAATATATGTCGCTCGATCCGTACATGCGCGGCCGCATGGATGACGCAAAATCCTATGCCGCCCCGGTTCCGATTGGCGGCAAAATGGAAGGTGGCAGCGCGGGCAAGGTGATTGCATCAAATTCTCCACATTTTAACGAAGGTGATTTGGTCTTTGGCCCCTTCGGCTGGGCCACACATGCGGTTGCGGATGCAAAGATGTGCCGCAAGCTGGACCCGGATCAGGCACCGATCACCACCTCACTGGGGGTGCTGGGGATGCCCGGGCTGACCGGCTGGCACGGGCTGATGGCCTATGGCAAACCCAAGGCGGGGGAAACATTGGTGGTTGCAGCCGCCACCGGGCCTGTGGGATCCATGGTTGGGCAGCTTGCCAAATCGCTGGGCCTGCGGGTTGTGGGCATCGCGGGTGGTGCGGATAAATGCAAGACTGCGGTGGATCACTTCGGCTTTGATGCCTGTATCGACCACCGTGCCCATGCGGATGCCAAATCCCTGAAGGACGCGATAAAGGCAGAATGCCCCAAAGGCATCGACATCTATTTCGAAAACGTCGGTGGCAAGGTGCTTGAGGCGGTGATCCCGCTGATGAATCCCTTTGGCCGCATCCCCATCTGCGGCATGATCGCATGGTATAATGCCGGTGGCCTTGGTGAAAACGCCGGTGGGGCGGGCCTAACTGCGCCCAAACTTTGGCGCACAATTCTGGTGAATTTCCTCAGCGTGAACGGGTTCATCATTTCCAACCACTGGGACCGTTTCCCCGAATTCATCCGCGAAGTGGCTCCAAAGGTCGCCAGTGGAGAGATCGCCGTGCAGGAAGACATCACCGAAGGTCTGGAAAACGCGCCGCAGGCTTTCATCAACCTGTTGACCGGTGGCAATACCGGCAAGGCAATTGTGAAAGTTTCATAAGTCTTGCACGGGCTGGGTAAACCCCGCCCTACCGCAGGCTGCTAATGTGACCGATACCGCGAATGTTATTTTTGCAGGAACCGTTGCTCTTGAGTTTAAGGGCAAGATGAAGCGCAGGATCGCGCTTTCACTTTGCCTGTAAACTCAATTCAGGTGTTGCCACCCCCACGACGCCTGCCTTGGCGCGCGCCATCACACCGCCTGTAACTTGCGCGCCTCCTCCCCGGCCAGTTGCAGCAGTTGATCCATGAACGGCTTGCCCAAATCATCATTACGCACCGCTGCATAGAGCCGCCGCGTCACGCCGTTTTCGGTCAGCGGGCGGGTCACATAGTCTGACGAATATTTCACCTCGCGCACCACCCAATCAGGCAGCACCGACACCCCCCGGTTGGAGGCCACCAGCAGCAGGATCACCGCCGTCAACTCGACCTGCCGGATGGCGGCGGGCTCTACCTTGGCAGGGATCAAAAGCTGGCTAAATACATCCAGACGGGAGCGTTCAACCGGATAGGTAATCAACGTTTCCGCGCGAAAATCATCCGCTTCAACATAGGGTTTCCCGGCCAGCGGATGGGTGCTGGCCGCGACAAAAACCGCTTTATAGTCAAACAGTTCGACAAATGTGACCCCGGCAAGGTCTTCGGGATCAGAGGACACCACCAGATCAACCTCTTCGCGCAGCAATGCCGGCAATGCGTCAAAGGCCAGACCAGGGCGAATGTCCACGTCCACATCCGGCCAGCTGCGGCGAAACTGCTCCAGCACCGGAAACAGCCATTCAAAACAGGCGTGGCATTCAATCGCGATATGCATCCGCCCGGTGCTGCCTGCCCGCAAACCGCTGAACTCGTCCTGCAAGGCTTGCACCTGCGGCAGCACCTGCTGTGCCAGTTTCAACAAACGCAGCCCCGCAGGCGATAGTTTTAACGGCTTGGAGCGGCGCACAAACAGCTCGACACCGGCCTGATCCTCCAGCCCCTTCACCTGATGGCTCAGCGCCGATTGGGTGATGTTCATCTGTTCAGCGGCACGGGCCAGCCCCCCTGCCTCGTGAATGGCCTGAATGGTGCGCAGATGGCGGAATTCAATGTGCATGTGAGGCGATCCTCATATTCAAGATGAAAGTTATGAATTTGTTTCACATGCCGCACTGCGGTACAAGAGAAGTCACAGCATAAAGGACGATCCAGATGACCAGCCCACGCGTTTCCTTCGAAGTTTTCCCGCCCCGCAATGTCGACGCGGGTTTTAACCTTTGGGACACTGCGCAGATGCTGGCCCCGCTGGAGCCGCGGTTTTTTTCTGTCACCTATGGCGCGGGTGGCACCACGCGGGATCTGACCCATGATTCCGCGCATGTGCTGCGCCGCACCTCCGGCCTGCCGGTTGCGGCCCATCTGACCTGCGTTGGTGCCAGCAAGGCAGAGACGCTGGAAGTTGCGGATACTTTTGCCAAAATCGGCGTCACCGATATCGTCGCCCTGCGCGGCGATCCGCAGGATGGTGCAAAAACCTTTACCCCCCATCCCGAGGGCTTTGCCAACAGCTGTGAATTGATCGAGGCGCTGGCGGACAAGGGCACCTTCAACATCCGTGTCGGGGCCTATCCCGACAGCCACCCGGAAGCCGCAGATATGGACGCCAATGTGCAATGGCTCAAACGCAAGTTCGAGGCTGGTGCGGATGAGGCGATCACCCAGTTTTTCTTTGAGACCGACAGCTTCCTGCGGTTCCGCGATGCCTGTGCCAAGGCGGGTATCGACAAACCAATCACACCGGGCATCCTGCCGATCCTGAACTGGAAATCAGCCCGCAAATTTGCGACCCGCTGTGGCACCCCTGTGCCGGTATGGCTGGATGACGCGTTCGAGGCGGCGATCCGCGACGATCGCCATGATCTGCTGGCCACGGCCCTTTGCACCGAAATGTGCGATACGCTGATCAGCGAAGGGGTTGAGGATCTGCATTTCTACACGCTGAACCGGGCGGCACTGACGCGCAAAGTCTGCCATGCAATTGGGGTCACACCGCAAAGCACAGTGCGGGACGTGGCGTAACCGCTTGGCATCGGGGGGCTTTGCCCCCTAGCATCGGGTGGTGATCTTATCGGAGAAACCACCCATGCCCCGCATTGCGACAAAACCCGAAGACCTGCTCAGCCAGTCCGAAGCATTGCAAATGTCCGGGCTGGAATTCATGCAAGCCATTCTGGACGGCACCAACCCCGGCCCGCCCATCGGGGCAACCATGGGCTATACGCTGCATGATCTCGAAGAAGGTCGCGCAGTGTTTCGCGGCACCCCCGAATTCAATGTCACCAACCCGATGGGGACCGTGCATGGCGGCTGGTACGGCACCTTGCTGGACAGTGCCATGGCCTGTGCGGTGATGACGCAAGTGCCACGTGGATCAATCTATACCACCCTGGAATACAAGATAAATGTCCTGCGCGGCATTCCCTTGGGCATGCAGATTGATTGTATCGGCGTGACCGATCATGTGGGCCGCTCGACCGGCGTCGCCCATGGCGAAATCAGAGGGGTTGAGGATGGCAAGCTTTATGCCACGGGCTCAACCACCTGTATCATCATGAAAATCGCCTAGGCGCAGGGCCACAGACCTTACATATTGCCTGTTCGGGCTTCCGGCATCACAGTTTTATCCTGCTGCTGCGCCGCCTGACGCTGCGCGATACTTTGGTGCAACCGTTCTGACGGGTCCTGCCCGACAATGCGTTTCCTGCGTGACATCAATATCTTGCCATGCCCGCGCCAAGTGCCCCGCGCCGGGGCTGTTGGATCCTGTGGAAAGCGGGAACGCCATTCCACCGGCAGCGCCAGTCCACAGCTTTCTGCCTGCTCCAACATCCAGACGAGCGGGATGTTCGCCAGCGGCCGCGCGGCCTCAAACCCGCCCAGCTGCCCGCCCACATCGCCATGGGCACCGGGAAACCAGACCTGTTCCACCCGCCCTGCAAACCCCGCATGGGATTGCCAGAGAACCGGCTGATACGCCACGCGGGTCTCATCATGGGCCAAGGCGTGAAACCCGTTGCGCACAACATGGCTCAGGTCGTGATTGTGAAAGGCATGCAGGTGTTCGGACAACCGCCACAGCACCGGCGCGTTAATCCCCAGCGATTTCACCGTGTCCCAGACACCAATCATTTCAATTTCGACTTGGGCGTGACAATGGGCATTGCGAAATGCCGTGCGGGTGGACATCTCGGGGCTGCATTCATAGTGGCGATAGGCCATGCGGATATTGCGACTTGTCGCATGCTCCGCCTGCAACAGGCCCACCATATCAATCACGCCAGCCAAGGAGCGTACCGCATAGGCACCGCGCGAATAGCCAAACAGGAAAATCCGGTCACCGGGGCGATAGCGAGAGGCCAGCCAACCATAGGCGCGCCGGATCAGCCTATTGATCCCCTTGCCCGACGCCACATCCAACACCGAACGCCAGTCATCCCATTGCAATCCCGACTCGTAATACAGAGAAACCGCCGGCCCTGTTTCCTTGAGCAGCATATAGGTCCGCGCCGCGTTGGTCTGATGCAGCGGTTCCAGCGACGACAGGGTGCCGTCCAGAACGATCACATGGGTGGTCGCGGCCCGGGGCGTAGCCTCGGGAACCGAGATCTGTGTTTTAACGCGCTTATTCTGCCGCGATCCGGCCCTCATTCAACAACTCCCAGACGCGGTGCGGCGTAAACGGCATATCCGCCTGACGCACCCCTTGATCCCACAAGGCATCCTGTACCGCATTTGCAATGGCCGCCATGGCCCCCACAGTGCCGGCTTCGCCACAGCCTTTCATTCCCATGATGTTCGCCGTCGAAGGTACAGGCTCCGAGGTAAAGGAAATGTAAGGAAGGTCTGCCGCACGGGGCATGGCATAGTCCATGAACGATGCCGTGAGCAGCTGACCGTCCTCGTCATAGACAACCCGCTCCTGCACGGCCTGCCCAACCCCTTGGGCGACACCACCATGCACCTGCCCTTCGGCCAGCATCGGATTGATAAGATTACCAAAATCATCAACCACGGTGTAGCTTTCCGTAGTGACAACGCCGGTTTCCGGGTCAATCACCACCTCGGCCACATGTGCCCCGTTGGGAAAACTGCGGGCGGGCAAGGTCGCACGTTCGTGATGGCTCAACAGGTCGTCACGGCCTTTTTCGCGGGCCATCTCGGCAACCTCCAGCATGGTGGGGGTCAGGTTTGACCCTTCCGCGCGGAACCGTTCATCGTCAAAGCTGATCTCGCTGGCGGCTACGCCCATTTCATCCGCAAGAAAGGCGGTGAAACGCTCGGTGATTTTGGCCACCGTCGCCAAAGTTGCATTGTTCTGCGTGGTGACAGAGCGCGATCCACCGGTGCCGCCGCCCTGCGCAATCAAATCCGAATCGCCCTGCACCACGCGAATACGCGCTGCCGGGATGCCGGTCTGATCGGCAAGGAACTGGGCATAGACGGTTTCATGCCCCTGCCCGTTCGATTGTGTGCCGACATAAATCGTGACGCTGCCGTCATCTTCGAATACAACTTTGGCCCCTTCGCTTGGGTCGCCCAGAATGCTCTCGATGTAGTAACACAGCCCCTGCCCGCGCAGCAGCCCGCGTTTCGCATCCGCCGCCTTGCGCGCCGCAAACCCTGCGCGGTCGGCCTCCTGCGCCACACGGGTCAGCAAACGATCAAAATCCCCCACATCATAGGTTTCACCCGTCGCCGCCTTATAGGGAAACTGCTCCGCTTTGATAAAGTTGATCCGGCGCAGCTCCCATGGGTCCACCTCCAATTCACGCGCTGCCCGGTCGATCAACCGTTCCAGCACATAGATCGCCTCGGGCCGTCCCGCCCCGCGATAGGCATCCACCGGCACCGTGTTGGTGTAATAGCCATCCACCTGCAACCAGGTGGTCTGCACGTCATAAACACCCATCAACACGCGGCTGAACAGCTGCGTCTGGATGAACTGCGCATACTGCGAATTATAGGCCCCCAGATTGCACTTGCTGGTCACACGATAGGCGGTGATCTTGTTATGCGCATCAAAGGCAAACTCCGCCAGCGAGGTCAGGTCACGCCCGCCATTGTCGGTCAACATCGCCTCGGTCCGTTCCGACATCCAGCGTACCGGACGTTCCAGCACACGCGCCGCCTGCGCCACGCAGAAATATTCGTTATAGGTCATCGACTTCATGCCGAAACCACCCCCCGTATCCGGGTTGGTCACGCGCACCTTGTCTTCGTCCAGCCCGAACGCCTTGGCGATATAGCCCTTATGCACCCAAACGCCCTGCCCGTTATTGGCCACATGCACACGCCCGTCACTCCATTCCGCATAACAGCCGCGCGGCTCCATCGAATTGACGATGATCCGGTTGTCCTCAACCTCCAGCGCCACGGTTTTCGCCGCCGCCTGAAAGGCCGCCTCGGTTGCGGCCTCATCCCCCATGCCCCAATCCATCGCCTTATTGTCCGGGGCTTCATCGTGCAGGGTCTCTCCACCTGCCGCCACATCAATCTTCGCCAGCAAATCGTCCACATCAAACAGGATCAGCTCTGCCGCATCTCGCGCCTGCGCAATGCTCTCCGCCACGATCAGCGCCACCGGTTCCCCGACGTAGCGCACACGCTCCTTGGCCAGCATCGGGCGCAGCGGCCCCGCACCTTTTGAGCCATCCCGATTGACAATCTGCGCCCCCGCCATGGCGATATTCATGCCCGCCGCTTCCAGATCCGCGCAGGTCAGCACCAGATGCACCCCCTCTGCCTCAGCCGCATCCGAAATATCCAGCTCGCTGATCACCCCATGCGCCACAGGTGAACGGAAGAAATAGGCATGCAACGCCCCCTTCGGTGCGATGTCATCCACATAGCGCCCCGCGCCGGTCAAAAAGCGTACATCTTCTGTCCGAATGACCGACTGACTTTTGCCGAATTTATCCATGTCTGGGTGCCTCTTGCTGAATGCCTGCCTTGCCCAATGACATAACTGTCCGGCACAGGTTGTCCAGCCCGCCCTTTCCCTTCCCCGCAACACCCGCTAGATCAATCCTCAAACGTGATTGAGGATCAAAGACCATGGCTCTGGAAAAGAATTTTGACTCAGGCGAGGCCGAAGCCCGCCTCTACGCCGCTTGGGAAAAGGCCGGTGCCTTCAAGGCCGGCGCCAATGCCTCGCGTGATGAGACCTTTTCGATCATGATCCCGCCGCCCAATGTCACTGGCGTTCTGCACATGGGCCATGCGTTTAACAACACATTGCAGGACATTCTGACCCGCTGGCACCGGATGCGTGGGTTCGACACGCTGTGGCAGCCCGGACAGGATCACGCCGGCATTGCCACGCAAATGGTTGTTGAACGCCAACTCGCCGCTGACGGCAAACCACCGCGCCGCGACTGGACGCGCGAGGATTTCACCGCTGAAATCTGGAAATGGAAAGCCAAATCCGGCGGCACCATCATTGATCAACTCAAACGCCTTGGCGCCTCTTGCGACTGGTCGCGCAACGCCTTCACCATGTCCGGTGCGCCAAATGCGCCAGCAGGTGAAGAAGGCAACTTCCACGACGCCGTGATCAAAGTCTTTGTCGACATGTACAACAAGGGCCTGATCTATCGCGGCAAACGTCTGGTGAACTGGGACCCGCATTTCGAAACCGCCATCTCGGACCTTGAAGTCGAATCCACCGAAGTTGACGGCCATATGTGGCACTTCAAATACCCGCTCGCGGCCAAAGAAAATGGAGAACGCGCCACCTATACCTATGTGGAGAAAGACGAAGACGGCAATGTCACCCTGTCCGAAGAACGCGACTATATCTCCATCGCCACCACGCGCCCTGAAACCATGCTGGGCGACGGTGCGGTTGCGGTGCACCCCTCTGACGAACGCTATACCTCCATCGTCGGCAAACTCTGCGAAATTCCGGTTGGACCCAAGGAACACCGCCGTTTGATCCCGATCATCACTGATGAATACCCTGATCCGACATTCGGGTCCGGCGCGGTCAAGATCACCGGTGCCCATGACTTTAACGACTACGAAGTCGCCAGGCGTAACAAAATCCCGCTTTACGCGCTGATGGACACCCGTGGCGCGATGCGCAGCGACGGCCTGCCCTATGACGCCGCTGCCGCCCGCGCGCAGGCGATTGCGGAGGGGCGCGAGGAAGCCCCCTTTGATGCCACCGAAATCAACCTTGTACCCGAAGACTACCGTGGCCTTGACCGTTTTGATGCCCGTGAAAAAGTGATCGCGGACATCACCGCTGAAGGGCTGGCCGTGATGACAGCCCATGACGATCCGCGTTTGGGCAAACCTGCGAAGAAAAAGAAAAAAGGCGAAGGCGAGGCCGAGGACACAAGCCCCGTGCCACTGGTCGAAGCCAAAAAGATCATGCAACCCTTTGGCGACCGCTCCAAAGTGGTCATCGAACCCGCGCTGACGGACCAGTGGTTCGTCGCCACCGACAAGATCGTGCAGCCCGCGATTGATGCCGTGCGCAACGGCGAGGTGCGCATCCTGCCCGAGCAGGACAAAAAGGTGTATTTCCACTGGCTGGAAAACATCGAACCATGGTGCATCTCGCGCCAGCTGTGGTGGGGCCATCAGATTCCGGTTTGGTACGGGCTGGACCTGAACGCGCGCGGCTTTACCGACGATGAAGGCGACGGCGCATTGGACATGGTCGAACTGTCCCGCCTGCTGTTGCAACAGTCCCTCCCCGAAAGCAGCGATCACCATCACTGTGCCGCCGATTTCGATGCGGTCAGCGACAGCTTTGCCGATGTCTTGGTCAAACTGCCAACCCCGTTGAACCATGCCCGCGTTGTCGAAGTCGCCTCGCGCAGCGAAGCCATGCATGTTCTGGCCGAAAGCCTTGCCGTCTATACCGGCAGTCAGGATCCGACCGATATCGTCTATCCGGTCTGGCGTGACCCCGACGTCCTCGACACGTGGTTCTCCTCCGGCCTCTGGCCCATCGGCACGCTTGGCTGGCCCGAACAGACCGAAGCACTGGAAAAATACTTCCCCACCTCCGTGTTGATCACCGGTTTCGACATCATCTTCTTCTGGGTCGCCCGCATGATGATGATGCAATATGCCGTGGTAGATCAAAAACCCTTCGATACCGTTTACGTCCACGCCCTGGTGCGGGACGAGAAGGGTAAGAAGATGTCGAAATCCCTCGGCAACGTGCTTGACCCGCTCGAATTGATCGACGAATTCGGCGCGGATGCGGTGCGCTTCACCGTAACCTCCATGGCTGCGATGGGCCGTGACCTGAAACTCTCCACCTCCCGCATCACTGGCTATCGAAATTTCGGCACCAAACTTTGGAATGCCCATCGTTTTGCCGAAATGAACGAAGTCTTTGAAATGCACCAGACGGTGCACGGGGGGTGCACAGGGGGTGTACGCCCGGCACAGCCCTCCGCGACACTGAACAAATGGATCATCGGTGAAACCGCCCGTGTGCGTGAAGAGGTCGACGCGGCCCTCACCAACTACCGTTTCAACGATGCGGCCAACACGCTTTATGCCTTTGTCTGGGGCAAGGTCTGTGACTGGTATGTGGAGCTCTCCAAACCCCTGTTGCAAGACGGCGCAGCAGAGGCCGAAGAGACCCGCCAGACCATGGGTTGGGTGTTGGATCAATGCCTGATCCTGCTGCATCCAATCATGCCGTTCATCACCGAAGAACTGTGGCAAGCCACTGTTAACAGGGATAAAATGTTGGTTCACGCCGATTGGCCGACCTACACAACAGCGGATCTTCTGGACGCGGATGCGGATCGTGAATTGAACTGGGTCATCGGGTTGATCGAAGCCATCCGTTCAGCCCGTGCGCAGATGCATGTGCCTGCGGGCCTCAAGGTGCCAATGATCGTCACCGAAATGGACGATGCCGCGCAGGGCGCATGGGAACGTAACGAAACCATGATCAAACGGCTTGCCCGCGTGGAAAGCCTTGAAAAGGCGGATATTTTCCCCAAAGGAACGGTCTCAATCGCGGCCCCCGGTGCCACCTTCGGCCTGCCACTGGCGGGTCTGATTGACATCGCTGAGGAAAAGGCGCGCCTGCAGAAATCGCTGGACAAACTGGGCAAGGAAATCGGTGGTTTGAAAGGCCGGTTGAACAACCCCAAATTCGCCGCCTCCGCCCCACCAGAGGTGGTTGCAGAAGCTCAGAGCAATCTCGATGCACGTCAGGAAGAGGCAGACCAGCTGCAGGCCGCTTTGGATCGTCTGGCAGAGATGGAATAGCGACCTCTCCCGCCTGTTGACAGGGCGGGATTGAGTTTAAGGGCAAGGTGAAGCCCATCTGTGGCACGTCATAACTGGCGTGCCACTTTTCTTTGACTGGATTACTTAAAAACCGCTGGGCGTTTGCCCATTTCCGCGGCAATCACCTCCATCTGATGGGGCTTGCCAATGAGCGCGGCCTGAATGCTGGATTCAGCAGCAAGGACCGTGGCCGCATCCTGGGATTCTGCAATTGTGATCAATTGCTTGGCCGCGCGGATGGCAGAGGGGCTTTTGCCCGCGATGGTGATTGCAAGCGCAGTGGCGGCGGCCAATGGGTCCTCGGCAATCTCGGTGATCAGCCCCCAATCGGCGGCCTGACTGGCGCTTATTTGTTCTGCCGTATAGGTCAGCCGGCGCAGCACGTCAGAGCGAACCAGTTTCGGCAGCAGAACCATGCCCCCCATGTCCGGCACGATGCCCCATTTCATTTCCATCACCGCAAAACGGGCGTCAGCTGCGGCGATACGGATGTCGGCCCCCAATGCCAGCTGCATGCCTGCGCCAAAACAGACGCCATGGATGGCCGCGATCACCGGGATCTCCATCCGCGACCAGATCATCGCAACCTCTTGCCATTGGTTGGTGGTGCCCTCGCCATGGGTGCGCGGGTTTATCACCTCTGCAGGGTCTTTGCCCATCATCGTGGACAGGCCGGTGATGTCGATGCCAGCACAAAAGGCGCGTCCCTCGCCAGAGAGCACCACGGCGCGGGCATCAGAGGCGGCAACCTCTTGCCCTGCCGCGATAATTCCGTCGATCATTTCCTGATCAACCGCGTTCATTTTGTCAGCGCGAGTCAGGCGGACAAAGGCGATGTGGTTTTCGTAGGTGACGGTGACGCGGGTCATGGGATCCTCCGGTTTGGGTTGGAGGGAGTACAGCGCATCAGGCCCGCACGGACCAGCGAAACGTGGCGGCAGATCAGGGGACCAACCGGTCAATCGCGCGCATCATGCCAAGGCTTTTGTCATAAACCAGTGTCAGGATACGGCGGGCGGGTGGCTTTGTCAGCACCACGGGCACGCTGCGCACCGCACCAGCGGCGACGGTGGCGGCGATAAAGCCGCGACGGGTGAGTTTTGCCATTGGGTTGGCCTCCCGATTACTTGCGAACCATTCTCATATAGGGGCTGTGCGGCATGTTTCCAACCCTTGCCCCGCTGGCTTTAGCCGCCTATCACCAATCATATGACAGAGTATCGCCTGACCCCGCTTGCCCAATCCCTGCCCGCCACTGTCCCCTTTGTCGGGCCTGAAACACAAGAGCGCAGCATGGGGCGGCAGTTTGACGCCCGTCTGGGCGCGAATGAGAATGTCTTTGGCCCCTCCCCCCACGCGATCAAGGCGATGGCCGAGGCGGGGCATTGGATGTACGGCGACCCCGAAAGCCATGATCTGCGTCAGGCGCTGGCCACGCATCACGGCACAACCCCGGATCACATTATCGTGGGGGAAGGCATCGACGGGCTGCTGGGCTATGTGGTGCGGTTGTTTGTGGAACAGGGTGACGCGGTGGTGACCTCTGACGGGGCTTATCCGACCTTCAACTACCATGTGGCAGGCTTTGGCGGGGTTTTGCACAAGGTGCCCTACAAGGATGATCACGAAGATCCTGCTGCACTGTTTGCCAAGGCCGCCGAGGTAGATGCCAAGCTGGTCTATCTGGCCAATCCCGATAACCCGATGGGGTCATGGCACAAGGGCGAGGACATTGCCGCGGCGCTGGAGCGCTTGCCCGCGCGGAGCTTGCTGGTGCTGGATGAGGCCTATGTCGAAACAGCCCCCGAGGGCACCGCCCTGCCCTTGGCATGGGGTGACCCGCGTGTGATACGAATGCGCACTTTTTCAAAGGCTTACGGGATGGCAGGGGCGCGGGTCGGCTATGCGATCGCCGCGCCGGAATTGATCACTGCCTTTCACAAGGTGCGCAATCATTTCGGCATGAACCGTGCCGCGCAAGCGGGTGCCGTGGCGGCGCTGGCGGATCAGGCATGGCTTGCGGTGGTAAAGGATCGCATTGCACAGGCACGCATACAGATTGCCCAGATCGGACGTGACAACGGGCTGATGCCCCTGCCCTCTGCCACTAATTTTGTGACGCTTGATTGCGGCGGCGATGCGGCCTTTGCCAAGGCTATTCTGGACGGTCTGGTGGCGCGTGGGATATTTGTACGCATGCCGTTTGTTGCCCCGCAAAACCGCTGCATCCGCGTCAGTTGTGGCACAGAAGCGGACCACGCTGCATTTACCGCAGCCCTGCCAGCAGCCATTGCGGCAGCAAAAAAAGGCTGACGTTAAGGAAATACGGCGTAAGGTTCCGGCGGAACAAATCGGACATGCCGCATGAGACACAGCAGTAACCGCCCCGCCGCCCCGAATTTCACGCAAGCCTGCGTGGTGATGTTCGGTGTGAACCTGACCTGGATTCTGATGGTGATCTGGGTGGTATGGGGGTTGTTCGCGGTGGCCGCAACCGGCTGGCTGGTCAATCAGGTCATCAACCGGATCGCGGTGGCGCGGGGTTAACCGCCACCAATCACCTCCGCCGCTGCATCCAGCGCACCAGTGCCATGGTCGATGTTCAGCGCGCGCATGCCCGCTTCGATACCGCCCAGCATGCCCATGATCATCTGGCCGTTTACATGACCCATATGGCCCAGCCGGAAGAACCCGTGCCATGCCGGATCACCGGGCGTTGCCATGCCCAGTCCAATGCCCAGCGTCAGGCCAAGCTGTTGTTCCACCCAATCGCGCAGTGCTGTGGCATCCGGGGATTGCAGGCGCAGGGAGGTAACAGCATTGCTGCGATAGGCGGGATCCGTGACGTTCATCGCAAAGCTGCCGGTGGTTCCCCAGGCCTCACAGGCGGCCCAGACCGCGCGCGCAAGAGTGCTGTGGCGGGCCCAGACATTTTCGATGCCCTCTGCATGGATCATATCAAGCGCAGTGCGCAGCCCGTAAAGGTGATGCGTAGGCGCCGTACCGGCATGATATTGGAAGAATTCTTCGGCGTGGGCCCGTGGGGTCCAATCCCAATACCAACTCACGCGGGGCAGTTTGGCCCGCGCAGCTTCAGCCTTGTCATTGAAAAAGACGAACGACATGCCGGGGGGCACCATCAGCCCCTTTTGACAGCCGGTGACCATGATATCGACGCCCCACTCATCCATTTCGAACCGGTCACACCCCAGCGACGCAATGCAATCGGCCATCAACAGCGCCGGGTGTCCAACAGCGTCCAGCGTCTGACGCAGGGCGGAAATGTCGTTGCGGATCGAGGTGGAAGTATCCACATGCACAGCAAGCACCGCTTTGATATTATGTGATTTATCCGCCCGCAGCACTTCTTCGATACGGGTCATATCCATCGGGGATTGTTTGCCGAAGTCGATCGTTTCAACCTCGGCTCCCAACCCTTTGGCGGTTTCTCCCCAGCCGATACCAAAACGGCCCGTGGCAGGGACCAGCACCTTGTCGCCCGGTTGCAGGATATTGGCGAGGGATGCCTCCCAGGCCGCATGGCCATTGCCTGTGTACATCGCCACCTGATGCTGCGTCCGTGCCACCCGTTTAAGATCAGCCACCAGCGACGGCATCATTTCCACCAGCTCACCAGCATAGATATTGGGGGCCGCGCGGTGCATCGCCTGCAGGACAGCGTCGGGCATGACCGAGGGGCCAGGAATGGCAAGATATGCGCGGCCATGCGCAAGGGTCGGAGATCTGGACATGAAGGAAGCCTTTATGGGAGCCGTATTCTGGCCGAGATTATGCCCCCCAAAGCCCGCGTCAACCACTGATCGCTTTCTGGGGCTTGGCTTGCTCAACCTTGTCCGGATGCTTAGATGTGAATGCAGTTTTCCAAGTAAGCGGTGCGGCTCTCATGAATGACCAGACCTATACCTCCAAAGAGCTGCTGGGCTGGCTGTGGCGGGACTACCTGAAGAAACATCTGGGGCTGATGTCACTGGCGCTGATGTTCATGGTGATCGAGGGCGGTAGTCTGGGGGCGCTTGCGCGGCTGATGGAGCCGATGTTTGATCAGGTCTTTGTCGCAGGGCAGGAAGATGCGCTGATCTGGGTCGGACTTGCGCTGGTGGGTATTTTCATTCTGCGCGCCATTGCCGGTGTCAGCCAAAAGGTGCTGCTGACCAAGGTGGCACAGGGCACAGCCGCGGATCTGCGCATTGATCTGCTGGAACGGATGATGCAGCAGGACGGTGCCTTTCACCAAAGCCATCCTCCGGGGTTTCTGATCCAGCGGGTGCAATCGGATGTAAACGCTGTGGGTGATGTCTGGCGCGCGGTAATCACCGGTGCGGGGCGTGACTTTATCGGGCTGCTGGTGCTATTAGGTGTGGCCGTGTCGATTGATCCGGTTTGGGCGTTGATGGCCTGTATCGGCATTCCGGTGATGGTGCTGCCCGCCGCCATGGCGCAGCGGTTTGTGCGCAAACGGGCCCGTGAAGCGCGCGATCTGGGGGCCGATCTGGCCACCCGTCTGGATGAGGTATTTCACGGCATTGTGCAGGTGAAACTGAACGCGCTTGAGGCCTATCAGACCCGTCAGTACCGCAGCCTGACAGGGCGATTTGTCGAGACCGAAGTGCGCGCGGCTTTTGGCAATGCCGCCATCCCCGGCATGGTGGATATCCTGTCGGGAATCGGGTTCATGGCGGTGATCCTCTACGGTGGATCAGAGATCATTTCAGGTGACAAAACCATTGGTCAGTTCATGACGTTTTTCACTGCCATGGGATTTGCCTTTAGCCCGCTGCGCCGCTTGGGTGGGATTGCTGGCCTATGGCAGATTGCGGCGGCTGCCCTTGAACGGATCCGCGAATTGCTGGATGCGCCAGTGCGCCTGAAAGACCCGGCTACGCCGCTTGCCGCCCCCACCGGCACGCCGGAAATCGTGCTGGATCAGGTCAGCCTTTCCTATGGCGACACCAAGGTGCTGAACCAGCTCGGCTTTACCGCCAAAGCGGGCGAAACAACGGCACTGGTCGGCGCGTCCGGCGCGGGAAAATCAACCGTTTTCAACGTACTGACCCGCTTGATTGATCCCCAAAGCGGTCAGGCGACATTGGGCGGTGTGGCCACCACGGACCTAAAACTGACCGACCTGCGCGGCCTTTTCTCTGTGGTGACGCAAGAGGCACTTTTGTTTGATGCCAGCCTGCGCGAAAATATCGTGTTGGACCACAAGAACGTGACAGAGGCCCGGCTACAAGAGGTGCTGGAGGCGGCCCATGTGGCGGATTTTCTGCCCAAACTGGAAAACGGGCTGGACACGCTGGTGGGCCCGCGTGGCTCTGCCCTGTCCGGGGGGCAACGACAGCGCGTGGTGATTGCCCGCGCCTTGCTGCGGGACACGCCGATCCTGTTGCTGGATGAAGCAACCAGTGCCCTGGATGCGCAATCCGAACAGGTCGTGCAGGCCGCCCTTGACCGGCTGTCCAAAGGGCGCACGACAATTGTCATTGCCCACCGTCTGGCGACTATCCGCAGTGCGCAAAAGATCGTGGTGCTGGACAAGGGACAGGCCGTGGACGCCGGTACACATGACGAGTTGCTAGAACGCGGCGGGCTATATGCGGATCTTTACCGTTTGCAATTCAAGGATGGGCGGCAGGTTTCCGACGCCCCGAAGAAACACCGTTTGAGCAAAAGCAAGAAAGACATATCGCCCCCCCGTCGCAGCCTTTGGCGCCGGCTGTTTGGCTAGCGCCCTGCCCCTATCGACGGTATTGCGCGGCGAGGGTCGATACATCGGCCCCAGCGAAATAGCGCAGTAGCGTCAAAAGGTTCCGCGTGCCTCGTTTCAACCACCCCTGCCGGATGTATTTATCGGCGCTGGTTTGGGCGATGGCGTCCAGTTCGACCAACCTGCCCTTCAGGGCACGGGCGATGGCCACATCCTCCATCAAGGGTTGATCAGGATAGCCCCCCACCTGCGCATATAGATCGCGCGAAACCAGCAACCCCTGATCACCATAAGGCAAGCCAAAGCGGCTGCGCAGATTCGCCCAGCCTGCAACCGTTCTTGCAGCAAAGCCGCTGCGATCAAACGCCAGCCGGAACCAACCTGCCTTGTCACTTTGTGCCAGATGGGCCTGCACCTGTTTGTGCCACCCTGCCTGCAATACCGTATCGGCATGAAGCACCAGCAGCCACTCCCCTGTGGCCTGCGCACAACCGCGATTCAATTGCCCGCCCCTTGACGGCGCAGCGTGAAGGATCTCTGCCCCCCAAGCCTGTGCAATTGCGCCTGTGGCATCGGTTGACCCGCCATCGCTGATGATCAATTCACGGATAAGCCCGGCCTCGACCCCTTCCATCAACCCGCCCAGACATCCGGGCAGGCTGTGTTCTGCGTTCAATGTAGGAATGATGACCGAGATCGGCGCGCGCATGCTTGCCCCTTTTGATGTGACGTGGGAACACTATATCGCATCTGCACCCTGAAAGGACAGAACCCATGACCAACCGCCGTATCCTGCGCCTAAGCGGGGCTGACACTTTTGATTTTCTGCAAGGGCTGGTCACCAATGACGTGAAGAAGCTGAAGGACGGTGCGGTCTATGCGGCGATCCTGACGCCACAGGGGAAATATCTGGCGGATTTCTTTATGATCCCGGAGGGTGATGCGGTGCTGCTGGATGTTGCAGAAGCGTTGGGTGACATGCTGGCGCAACGTTTGACCATGTATAAGTTACGGGCCGCCGTGGCGATCGAAGAGGCCGGATTACATCTGCATCGCGGCTTGGGTGAGGTGCCCGAGGATGGCTTTGCCGACCCGCGTTCGGCGGAAATGGGCTGGCGAGCCTATCGCACAGGTGCCCAGACAGCAGATGATGTGGACTGGGCGGCCCTGCGGGTTGCGCATCTGGTGCCCGAAACCATGATCGAACTGACGCCCGACACCTTTATCCTTGAGGCGGGATTCGAACGGCTGAACGGCGTTGATTTCCGCAAAGGCTGTTATGTCGGCCAAGAGGTCACTGCCCGGATGAAACACAAGACCGAATTGCGCAAAGGGCTGGCGCAAGTCCATGTTGACGGGCAAGCCCCGGTGGGCACGGAGCTAAATGCAAAGGGCAAGGCGGCGGGCACCCTATTCACCCAATCCGCCGGTAAAGGCATCGCCTATCTACGATTTGACCGCGCAAAAGGACCGATGCAGGCGGGAACAGCGCAGGTTACATGGGCTGATCCATCGGAAAATGCCTAAGACTTAAATAAAAACCCCGTTGCGCGAGACGCGAACGGGGTTTTTTAAATCTTAACGGTCTATTACGTCGCGTCATCAAAACGCGGGCCGATGCGGCAAAATCAGGCCCGTTCGACGTATTCCATTGTCTCTGTGTTCACCACGATATCTTCATCCTGCCCCACAAAGGGGGGGACAGAAACCTTAACACCATTGTCCAGAACCGCCGGTTTGAAGGAATTCGCAGCGGTCTGGCCTTTGACGACCGGTTCTGTCTCGGCAATCTTGCAGATCACTTTTTGCGGCAAAGAGGCGTTCAATGCCTCCTCTTCGTGGTACTCTACGACCACCATCATCCCGTCTTGCAGGAAGGGGCGGCGCTCTCCCAGCAGCTCGGATGGCAGCTGCACCTGATCGTAGGTATCAGTGTCCATCAGAACCAGCATCCCATTGTCTTCATACAAGAATTGCTGATCTTTTTGTTCCAGACGCACCTTTTCAACCTTATCGGCAGAGCGGAAACGTTCGTTCAATTTCGAGCCGTTACGCAGGTTGCGCATCTCGACCTGAGCAAAGGCACCGCCTTTTCCCGGCTTTACATGGTCCACTTTGACCGCAGCCCAAAGGCCGCCGTTATGCTCCAGAACGTTTCCGGGGCGAATCTCGTTTCCGTTAATTTTAGGCATGAGGCAAAACCAAGGCAAAAGGTTGATGAAAGGATAACGCACCCTATATCTGCAGCAGCGGCACCCTGCAAGCGCACGAAAATAATCGGTCTACGACCAATTGATATGCGCCCAGAGCATGGCTGCCATGTGATAAAGCTGTATCCGAATCGTCGGATATGTTCCATAAGAAACGACAAGCCCGAATGACAAGAGCAAGAATAATCGAAAGGACGACGAGTTGAGAGATTTCGTTGACGGCACCGCTTTCAATAACGAGCAAGGCAACCGCGCCCGCAAACTGTTTGCAGCAGTGGTACTTGCTGCGTTGGACGATGCAATTGCAGATGACAAGAAATATGGCAATGGCCCGGAGCAAATTGCCCGCTGGGCGCGTTCGCGCGATGGCCGTGAAGTGTTGAGCTGTGCGGGTATTGACCCGAACGAGCGTGTTGTGGCTGGATTGATGGACTTTGTTGGCAAGGGTGTGCGCACCTCGGTTGCCCTGTCCCGCGAAGAATCCGAGCGTCGCCACGCCGCACAACAGGCCGAAGCCGCCTGATTTTTATCCCTTTACCGGGACGATGGACGCAGCCTTCGGGCTGCGTTTTTTTATGCGCTTGTGTTTTTTTATGCGCTTGTGTTCAAGTCGCTGCACTGCATCTTTCTATGCAACGCCCCTTTCCCAATACCGAAAACTAGGCCAGTTTGCCCCGAAACGAACAGGTGCAGCAGATGACCAAAGCCATCATGATTCAAGGCACTGGCAGCAATGTCGGGAAGTCCATGATCGTCGCCGGTATCATCCGCGCCTGTGTGCGGCGCGGCAAGGCGGTGCGCCCGTTTAAACCGCAGAACATGTCAAACAATGCAGCAGTGACGGCGGATGGCGGGGAAATCGGGCGCGCACAGGCATTGCAGGCACGCGCAGCCGGCGTTGATCCGCATACGGATATGAACCCGGTCCTGTTGAAACCACAATCCTCTACCGGGGCGCAGGTGATTGTGCAGGGTCAGATTGCCGGACAGCAAGACGCCGCCGCCTTTGGCAAGAACAAGGCCACTTTGATGCCTGCGGTGCTGGAATCGTTTCGCCGCTTGGCTGGGCAATGTGAGCTGATCGTTGTCGAAGGTGCCGGCAGCCCTGCCGAAACCAATTTGCGCGGCGGTGACATCGCCAATATGGGCTTTGCCTCAGCAGCTTCGGTGCCGGTGATCCTGATGGGCGACATCGATCGTGGCGGTGTGATTGCCCAGATCGTTGGATCCCAAGCTGTGATGGATGCCGATGACAACGCCCTTATCCGTGGTTTTGCCGTTAATAAATTTCGTGGCGACCGCAGCCTGTTTGATGCAGGCCGCGATGACATCGTGCGGCGCACAGGCTGGCCCTGCCTCGGGGTGATCCCCTGGTTTGAGGAGGCACATCGCCTGCCCGCCGAAGATGTGATGGACCTGCCCGCACGATCCCGCTCTGCGGGCCGGGGCTGCGTTATCGCCGTGCCCCGCTTGCCGCGCATCTCGAATTTCGATGATCTTGATCCGCTGGCCGCTGAACCCGGTGTTGATCTGCGCATCATCATGCCCGGCACCCCCCTGCCCGCGGACGCAGATCTGGTGCTTCTGGTTGGAAGCAAAGCCACCATCGCCGATCTGGCGGCCCTTCGGGCCGAAGGGTGGGATATTGATATTGCCGCACATATTCGCCGTGGCGGGCGGGTTTTGGGGCTGTGCGGGGGATACCAGATGCTGGGCAACAGCATTGCGGACCCGCATGGAATTGAGGGCAGCCCCGCAACGGTCAAAGGGCTGGGGCATCTGGATGTCGATACGGTGATGGCCCCCTTGAAGCACCTGTCGGTGAAGCAGGGGACCCATCCGGCCAGCGGCACAGCCCTATCCGGTTATGAAATCCATATCGGAGAGACCACAGGCCCCGATACCAACCGCGCGTGGTTGCAGTTTGGTGAAACTCCGGAAGGTGCTGCCAGCCGTACTGGCGCGGTTCAGGGATGTTACATGCACGGGCTGTTCAGCTCTGACAGTTTCCGCGCCGCCTATCTGGCAGAGCTGGGGGTGCAATCATCGTTGCAGTTCGAAGATGGGGTCGAAGAGACTCTGGATGCCCTGGCCGATCACGTCGAAGAGTTTTTCGACATCGATCTGATGCTTGAACTTGCTGGCGAGGTTTAACCTCGCCCGGCGACAGCTGTGTTATTCCAGCTCCTGCGCCGTAAGGGCACGGTGAATTTCACGTCGAACCAGCTTGCGGACATTGCGGGTAATACGTTCACCCAGCGCGCCCTGCAGCTCTGCACGGACAATTTCCGACACCAGATCACGCAGCGCTTCTTCATCAATCAGCTGTTCATCGCCGGAATAGTCCAAACCGTCCTGCGTAGAACCTGTGCCTGTGGCGTCGGTTTCATCTGCCTCGGCAGCCAATGTGGCGGCCGCAGGCATATCAGGGGTTGGCGCAACAAGATTCTCGGCCACTTTTGCCGTCTCCGATTTGGCAAAGAACTCCTCAAGCTGCGCTTCCATCACCTCCAGTGCTTCGGCCTTCTCTGGCGCGGCAAGGTCTGATGCTGCCGATTCAGCCTCCGAAGCAGGAGACAGGGTGGATTCATCCGGTGCGTCGTCTTCCCATGCCATCTCCCCGGCTTCGCTGCCAGCATAGTCACTTTCACCGGCGTCATCAGGCTCCCAGGTTTCGGAAATCTGGCCAATAGCGGTTTCAAGTGCGGCAATCTTGGCCGTCAGAGCCATTGATTTATCCGACGCGATAGAGGACCCCATTGTCAAACTTTTCGCATGTACGAAAGGTGCTGGTTTGATCTCTGATGCCTCTTGCTTTGCATCAGAAACATCTGCGTTTTCATGTACTTCCGGCTTTGGCTCTGCCTGTTTTGATAGGTCAGTATGATGGAAAACAGCAGCTTTTGAAACGCCTGATGTATCCTCGTCTTCCGTGTCCCGAGAGGGTGTTAGCTCTATATGATAGGCATCCTCCCCATCACCGTCCGCATCGGCATCATCGTCAAAATGATAGGGGTCTGTTGAATAGTCATGTGAGGGATCATCAACCGAGTCCGCCTCAGCGGTCTCGTCAAACATATCCGCCTCATCATCCTCTTGTGGATTGGCAGAGGGCACCGCACGCGGCGCAAATACATCAAGAGGTTGATCATCCGTGACCAAATCCGCAAGCCCGGCACCTTTGCCTGCACCCGTCTCTGCCGCGGATTCATCATCAGAAGAATCGGTCACGCGCAAGGCAGGTGTCAGCACCAAACGGTCATTCCTGACCTCGGGTTGTGTCGAATCACCATGCCCGGATTGGACGGTTTTCGGCTCTACCTTGGAAACTTGAACAGAACGGTTGTCTTCGGACACCAGACGGCGGATCGATGACAACACGTCCTCTACCTCAGCATTTGTGACTGGGTCAGACATTGAATTTACCACTCTTTTCTCGTGCGTAAACTAACCCCAGATAGAGTTTCACACAATGGGTCGCAGAAAATTGTCAGTCTTTTTGCAAGGCCCGCAACACCCGATCCAGTTTGTCACCCTGCTTGGAACGTTTTGCCGGGCTGTCCTTGACCAGATTATAATATTCAGCGGGATCATAGATTTGCACCGGCAGGCGCAGATCCTTGGCGGTCAGACGCCCCGTTGAAACGAGGATATTATAGGCCGCGACATAGACACTGACCCGCGCCGAGACCTGCAGAGACCGCGCATCCAGCAAAGACTGTTCCGCATCCAGCACATCCAGAGTTGTACGCGCACCCAATGTCGCCTCTTCGCGGATACCGCGGAATGCGATGCTAGCAGCACGTACCTGACGTTCGGAAGCTTCGAGCTGTGATTTCACTGTGGTCAGCTGGGCGTATGCGTCGCCTACGGCCTGTTGCACATCATGACGTACCACATGCAGATTACCACGCTGCGCATCTGCGCGGGCTTTGGCCTGTCGGTTGGTGGATGACAACGCACCACCTTGATAGATCGTCTGCCCCGCTTCGATTCCAACGGAGCCGCCCCGGTTGAATTCGCTGGTGCCCAGGTTTTCCGTAACACTCAATCGCCCGGTAAGGCTGATCTGCGGTTTCATATCCGCCTCTGTGGCACGCACCAGAAGATCCGCGGCGGCCACCTGATGCTGCGCGCCCAGCATGGATGGATGGCGACGCACGGCGATTGCTTTGGCCTTCTCCACACTGGGTTCGACTGCCGGCAGGCTTGGGGGCTGACGCAGCTTACCGGGTTTGCGGCCCACAACGTTGCGGTATTCTTCAACAGCCGAGACCAGCGACCCTTCGGCAGAAGCCAGACCGCTGCGCGCCTGCGCAAGCTGTGCCTGTGCCAGTGCCACATCTGTACGGGTGACTTCGCCCACTTCAAACCGGTCCTGCGCAGCGCGCAGTTCCTGCGTCAGCAAACGCACGTTGTTTTGGCGCAATGCCACAAACTCAGAGGACTCAATAACCCCCATATAGGCGCGGATGGCGCGAAACAGCACTTGCTGTTCGATGTCGATCAGCGCCTCGCGGGTGGCAAGAACGGTTTCCTTGGCCGCCTCGACACGCAACTGGCGTGACCCGAAGTCATAAAGCACAAGTTCCGCCGCAAGGTTGAGCGCTGCGGTCAAATCATCATTGTCGATGGTCACAGGAGAGGCACCTGTCCGTACCCGCCCAAACGTCTGTGTCAAGCTGGTTGACCAACGCAGCACCGGCTTCAGGGTTGCCACCGCGCTTGCCACATCTTCATCCGCCGCCCGCAGCAGGGCCCGGTTTTGATCCAGCAAACCGGAATGACCATAGGCCGAGACCAAGGCATCGGCGAGAGTTTCCGCAGCCGCACTGCGCGGAGACATGACCGCCATGCCAAGCGCAAAAACGCCAATAGTACAGGTTTTGGCCAACAGGCGCATTCCGATGGGCATTTTGTCGATCTGCATGGGTCTCGTGACCTCTTTCTTGTTAAACCACCGCCTGCCGTTGGCAGACCTCATCACTCTCTGTGCCGAGTTAAAGCTGAAACGCAGGGGCGGGATTGAACCCGTCGAGCACCGGTGCCGCCGCATTAAACGCCAACCGCCAACTGATCTGGCCGCCGCGTTTGTGGCCGATGCGCACCTCACCCAATTCGCCCTCCATAAAGAGCGCCGCGATGCGACCGCCATCTTTCAATTGGTCCAGAATGGCTTGTGGCACGTCCCTTGCGCCGCCTTCGATGACGATCACATCATAGGGGCCATGCTCTGCCGCACCCTCTGCAAGGGCACCGGTATGCACGATCACATTATCCGCGCCTTCCTGCATCAAGGCCTCTACTGCCTCCTGCGCCATCGCCTCGTCTTCTTCTACGGCAACAACGGCTTCGGCCATATGGGCGATCACCGCAGCCGAATATCCCATCGCACAGCCGATATCGAGCACCAGTTCCGCATTTGAGATCGCCAGCGCATCCAGTGTTTTTGCCAATGTGCGGGGCTCAAGCAGGACACGCCCCTGCACCAGCATAAGGTTTTCCCCCATATAGGCAGCTTCTCGACTGGCGGCGGGCACAAAAACCTCGCGCGGAACCGTCAACATGGCGTCGATGATCGGAAATTTGGTCACATCCGAGGGCCGGACCTGCGTATCGACCATCATAACGCGTCGGGCGGTGAAATCACTCATCTGGTAAACTCATCCGTTCAGATTCTATTTCTCCCAGATGTGCCACATCCCGCAGCGCTCAGCAACGCCCAGTTGGTTCACTTTCGAGCATCATAGATCTTGCAGCCGCAAAGCTGATCGGATAGCAAGCAAAAACCACTGGTCGGCGAGTTGGCGGAGTGGTTACGCAGCGGATTGCAAATCCGTGTACACCGGTTCGATTCCGGTACTCGCCTCCAATAAAATCAATAGGTTACGAATATTGCTGCTCATTGGGTATCACCTCGGGTATCAGTTTCACGTTCTGTGCCTGTTCTGTTCGGGGTCATTTGCGCTTTGCCGCTGCCTGCCGCGCCCGCATGATTTGCCGCGCTTCCCCAGCATATTTGATGATCATTGCCTTGGACGTGTGGCCGCTATAGCTGGCGATTTCGTCATCCGTGCAACCAGCCCATGCCAATTCCATTACACCGCGATAACGGAGCGCGTGCTGATCGAAAGCCATCAAGTCCAAGCGCTTGCGCTCACGCACCATCACCCGTGCCATGGCGTGATAGTCCATTGCTGAACCGTCGACCCGCGTCAGGATGTGCCGTGATGGATGTGGCGTAAATTCAAGACTTGCTTTGGCACGGTCCAACGCTCTTTTCAAAGCTTCGGTACAAGGAAGGAGCAAAGGCTTGCCAGTCTTGTTCTGCCGTAATTTCAAGGTTTCGCCGTCATAGTCGCCCCACTGAAAGTCCACCCAGTCACCGGGACGCTGCACACTCCCCACACCGATCTCAAAGATCAGTAACGGCAGCAGCCCACCCTCTTCCCGCATTTTTTCAACCGCCCAGTCGGCCCATGGCAGATGTGGTTTTTCACGATCTTTAGGAACTTTGAGTTGTTCGATATCAACGGCAGGGTTGTCTTGCCGCCACCGCTTGCGGATCGCCAGCTTGGATAACATGCTAATTGCAGTCGGAATGTAGTTGGCAAAGCGGACACGATGGCGGTTATTGTCCATCGCCTCATAAATGTCGGCTTGGGTCAATTTAGCTACATCTGCGTCACCGATTTTTTCAGTCAGATATTTGAAGACTTTTTCGAGGTCGCCACGATATCGGGTAGAATAGTTGGCCCACTTGTCTGTTTCGCGCATCGCATCGATTAGCGCGGCCCATGACGTTTTCACGTTGGCCTTCTTTCCGCTCAAGATCTCCCAATATTGCTGATCAAACGCAGCTGTGCCCTCTTCGGCTGTAATCCGCCCCAAATAAATCATTTTTCCATTCACGCATTTCCGAACATACCAACGTCCCGATTTATGCCGCCAAAGGTACTTTTTGCGTGTGGTCACCAATCGATTCCCCCCCATGTGTCGCTGCTATCGCCATTTGATATTCGCCGAAGGTCTTCTGTGTCCCAGCGAAGCACACCCGGGGCAATCTCTCGTCCGGGCGGCAAATGGCCCTGTTTAACCAAGTCCATGAACTGATTGGTTCTAAGGTCGAGCAAACGCGCCGCTGTTACGTCGCTTGCGAAAATGGGTGTCCTAGGCTTCATCAATGAACCCTCCGTCTGCTTGGGCTTTGACGCTAAATTGCGAAACGTACTTTTCCCATGCTCCTTTAGGTATCTTTGGGTTCCGCTTGCCCGGAGCGGTGAAGACATGCTCAAGCATCTCTTCTCGGATAAGGTAGCGAATGTTGGTGACCGGCAATCCAATGCGATTTGCCAATTCCTTCGGTGTTTCTAAAGCTTTGGGCACGTTTCACCTTTCTATTGAAATCAACCTTTAGTTCCTCCAAAGTGAACAAAACGACGCAGAACGCACTTAAGGGGCACTATTGTGCACCATAAGTAACCAGAGGTGCACCGATGTCAACAGGTTTGTATGGAATAGGGCAACGACTTAAGGACGTAAGGAACAAGCACGGTCTCACACAGCCCGTATTGGCCGCCGTCATCGACGTCTCAGACCGGACCTACAAATACTACGAACAAGAAAAACGGGAACTGCCCGCACTGGCGGCTGTGAAGATTTGCGAACGTTTCGACATGAACCTTGAGTGGCTGCTGACTGGGAAAGGTCCCGTCGAAAAGAGTGACGAGCGCCTCTCACAGATTTGCTCATTTGCAGTCCTAAATGAAAAAACACAACGCAAGCTCGACCTAACAGACGAAAAGACAAGCAAAATCATAGGCTTTGTCGAGGAACAAGCATCCCAATCAAGCGAGACGGCGGCTGAGATTGCCAAAAAGTACTTTGATACCCTATAGATAAGAGGAACCCAAGCAAATGAATACAAGCACACATGATGTAGAATTTGAAGACCGTCCCCGCCTCATTCGTGGGCAGCGCATTGGTACCTTTGGGTTGGTTTGCCTTCTTGTCGGAACATCAAGCATGATCGCATCTGCTACGCAGATTGAGTGGGATGCAGCTCGGTCGTTCTACATCGTTCTGATGGCAATTGGCATAGCCGGTGTGGTCTGCGGTCAAAAAACGCTTCGCCCGCTGATGAAAAAATACCTTCGACCATTTCCGTTCATTTCTTAAGCCCAAAGTGATTGTGCATTTAACCCCAAAGGATCGCCCGTGACCGAACTTAACTTCAAAGGCAAAGAATTTGTCTACAACCACCACCTTTCGGTTCCGATCCGCCCTTTGGAGATGCACGCTGACAAGGGCATTGGAGACCCCTCGCTGGATGGCAATCTGATCATTCAAGGCGACAATTTGCACGCGCTCAAAGCGCTTTTGCCAATGTATGCGGGAAAGGTGGACTGCATCTTTATCGACCCACCATACAACACGGGGAACGAAGGCTGGGCCTACAACGACAACGTCAATGCCCCCATGATCAAGGAATGGATGGAAGCCAACCCGATTGGGATCGATGATGGCTTACGACACGACAAGTGGTGTGCCATGATGTGGCCAAGACTGAAACTACTTCAAGAACTGTTAAACGAAGACGGCAGCTTGTGGGTCACATTGGATGACAACGAGGCTCATCGTGGAAGACTATTGCTAGATCAGATATTTGGCGAAGAGAATTTCATAGCGTCCGCAGTATGGCAGAAAAAGTATAGTACAAAGAGCGACACTACGTTTTTGTCACCCGAACACGACAATATTTTGATCTACGCCAAGAACATTGAACTTTGCCAATTCGAGGGGTTGGAAAGGACAGATGAGCAAAACTCAATATATAAGAACGCTGATGATGACCCCCGCGGAGCTTGGACTTCTGATAACCTGCTTAGAACAGAAGCAAGGGACTACGCGATTTTTGACATTGCAGGTCCGACAGGATCGAGTTTTTCTCCACCAAAAGGAAGCAGCTGGAGATTCAACAAAGAAAAGATTGAGGAGCTAAGAGAGGACAATAGACTCTGGTTTGGTGTCAACAAAGATGCGAGACCGCGCTTAAAACGGTTCCTTTCAGAAGTTCGGGATAGCATCCCAGCCCAAACAATTTGGAAATATCAAGATGTCGGTCACAGCGATAATGCAAAGAAAAACTTGCAGCTGATATTTGCAGATTCGACCGACATATTTGCTACGCCGAAGCCTGTTCCACTCATTCAAAGAATACTAAGGCTCATAGGCAAACCGAACGCACTTATTCTCGATAGCTTCGCCGGTTCTGGAACGACGGCCCATGCGGTACTGGAAACAAATAAGCGCGACAGAGGCAACCGCCGTTTCATTCTGGTTGAGATGGAAGACTATGCTGACAAGCTTACAGCCGAACGAGTGAGGCGCGTGATCAACGGATATGACTTCCAAGGCACTCAGAAAACTGAACTTCTGCGTGAGAAGCTTTCTTGGGCGAAGATCGAAAAAGCCGAAAAACTGCACGACAGTGTAACCGCCCTTGAAAACCTGCATGGGCATGAATTCGACAAGATCAGTAAGACCGTCAAAGACGATCATCTTGTGGTCACCGGCGAAAAGAGGGTGGAAGACCGTGCAGAGGGACTAGGTGGCAGTTTCACCTATTGCACACTTGGTGACCCGATAGAGCTGGACGCCATCCTGACAGGTGAAAGCCTGCCCGATTGGGCGGGCCTAGGTCGCATTCTGTTCCACATGGCGACGAGCCAGCCGCTCGACGCTGGCACGATGGATGAAGGCCGGTTCTATCTTGGAATGAATGCTGGGACTCATGTCTGGCTTGTCTACAAGCCTGATCTTGATTGGCTGAAGTCGCCTGAAGCGGCTTTGAACCTTTCCTTTGCTCGGACGGTTTCCGAAACGGCACCAGATGGCCGCCACGTCGTGTTTGCACCTGCGCGTCACGTCAGCCAAAAAATGTTGGCGGATCAAGGCCTGCCCGTGGAGTTCGCGCCACTCCCATTCGCGCTCTACCGGTTGGAGCGTGAATGATGCGCAAGCTCGACTATCAAGAAAAGGTTCTGACGGCAGTTGATAAGTATTTAGGCGCGTTGGTGACGGCAAAAGGGGAAGCCGACAAGGTTGATGCCGTCCGTGCCGCGAACCCCGAGTTGGATATCCCAGCCGTAGATTTCCCTGCCAAGGCATGGGAGGCCTGTCGCACGTCTGGCGTGATAAAAGGCCGCGTTGATAAGAACAAAGACGTTATCCCATTTTCGCCGCGCCAAGATGGTTGTGGTCGTGCCGTCCCAAACATCACACTCAAAGTACCAACAGGTGGTGGTAAAACCTATCTGGCGACAAGTGCGGTTTCTAAGGTTCTGAGCAAATACTTGGGCAAGAACACAGGTTTTGTTTTGTGGATCGTCCCAAACGAAGCGATTTACACCCAGACGCTGAAAAACCTGAAAGACCGCGAACACCCGTACCGGCAAACGTTGGATCGCGCTTCTGCCTTTCGCACCAAAATCATGGAGAAAGGCAACCGCCTGAACGCCGAAGACGTAAAGACGCATTTGTGTGTCATGGTGTTGATGCTTCAATCAGGAAACCGGCAAAACAAAGAAGCCCTGCGGATGTTCCGTGACCGGGGTGATGTGCACGGGTTCTTCCCTGATGAAGGGGAGCAACAACTCCACAAAGCAGCCTTTGAACTGACGCCAAATTTGGATGGATACAAAGACGACTTGTATCCAATGGTAAAAGACAGCCTGGGTAACGCCTTAAGGACGATCCGCCCCGTTGTTGTGATGGACGAAGGGCAGAAGGCAACATCGCAGCTGGCATACGACACGCTTTATGGTTTTAACCCATGCTTCGTCTTGGAACTGACTGCGACGCCTAAAGACGTGAAGGCCACCGATACAAAGCCAGCCCGCTTTGCCAATTTGCTGGTTGAGGTGATGGGGCGCGAACTGCATCAGGAAGAAATGATCAAGATGCCACTGAACCTTGATCCGCGACAAGGAACAGACTGGCGAGCAACGCTTACGGCGGGTCTAGACAAGCTTAAAGAGCTTGACGCAACTGCACGGACTTTCACCGCCGACAAAGGCCCCACACGCTACATTCGACCTATTATGCTGGTGCAAGTGGAGCGCACCGGCAAAGACCAGCGCGACGGCGAACACATCCATTCTGAAGATGTGAAAGAGTGGTTGCTAACAGCGGGATTGGATGAAGCGGAAGTTGCCATCAAGACAGCCGAGAAGAACGATCTTAGCCAGCCGGAAAACTTGGACTTACTCAGTGACACCAACCGAGTGCGCGTGATCATAACAAAGTCGGCGTTGCAAGAAGGCTGGGATTGCCCATTTGCTTATGTGCTCTGCTCGTTGTCCGCGTCATCCAACCTTTCCGCAATGACGCAGCTCATCGGGCGAATTTTGCGGCAACCACATGCCTTGAAAACAGGAATTGATGCGCTTGATGAATGCTATGTCATTACACATCATGCCGACACGGCTGCTGTCGTCGCCTCCATTAAAAAAGGTCTCGAAGCCGACGGGTTGGGTGACCTCGTTTTGGCAGTCACAGGAGATGCGGGCAATGAACAACGGGTCGCTCGCCCTATCAAGAGACGTCCAGAATTCAAAAATCTAAACATCTTCTTGCCAAAGGTGCTGTGGACTGGAGACGGCGAACCGCGTGAGTTTGACTATGAAACTGACCTACTAGCCCGCTTAGACTGGCGCGACTTCGACCCAACGCCAACGGCTCAGCGTGTACCAGAAAATCCCATCGTAGCCGCATCACAGCTCCAAAGGATATCGCTTACAGATGACGGCGAAGAACTTCTTGAAAACAAAGCTGTAGCTGCCGTTTCTGAAGCAATTACGTTTGACCCGTCTTATATCGTGAGAGTCATATCTGATCTGGTGCCAAATCCGTTTGTTGCGCGGTCGCTAGTTTCCTCAGTTGTCCAAGCGTTAAAAACTCGAGAGTTCGACGACGCTAAGATAGGTGCAGCTTCTGGCACTATCATCAGCCTGCTACGCGAGGATTTGGAGAGCGAACGCCTTTCAAGGTCCGAACGACAATTCAAGGAAGATATCCAAACAGGATTGGTTCAGTTCAGGCTACGCATTGATGGTCGCAACTGGTCCGTGCCTAAAACGATCTACACGACCGAACCTGAAGGCGCTGACACGCTCGCAAACAAGAATGGTTTACCGCTCGAAAAGAACCTATTTGCACCAGTTTATAAGGCTGAACTCAATGAAGATGAACAGCGCGTTGCAGTGATGCTAGACGACGCATCTACTTTGAAATGGTGGCACCGAAATGCGGTCGGGGCCTACGGCCTTCAAGGATGGCGACGTGGCCTAATTTATCCTGATTTCCTTTTTGCGATTAAGCGGTCCGACGACGATGGTGAGATCATCGCGTTGGAAACCAAAGGCGACCACCTTCAAAACGAAGATACTGTCTACAAGAACGCCTTGTTAGAAGCTCTGACTGACGGATTTGAGTGGGACAACACCGTGCAAGTTGGTGAATTGGAGCTCGAAAAATCCGGGGAAAAAATGCGTTGCGAATTGATTTTGATGAAGGATATCCCAGCCGATTTGCCGGGACTATTGTAAGAGGTAGTGATGAACGACGGTCAATCATTTGGCAGAACGATCCAACTATTCCTTGTTGACGGAAAGCCAACTGGATTACGGAAAGCAACCATTCATGGGTGGACGGGATTGCTGTTCGTGAGTGGAGCGTCAACGTTCGGGGACCTCACAGCTCGCGACGAGGTTGACAGAACAGGCATTTACATACTTTTTGGCCCGGACCCTGACAAAATTGGTGGAATCCGTTCTTATATTGGGTCGGGCAACTCGGTTTCAGAACGCATCAAACAAAGTGCGATTAAGCGGCCATTCTGGGAAACAGCAATTACAGTCACCACCAGCGATGATGACTTATCCAAAGGCCATGCGGAATATCTTGAAGCAAGGTTGATCGAAATGACCAATGCGGCTGGTCGAGTTTCTTTGGACAACGGCACACAACCGGACACAAGCCGGCGTCGTCTGCCGGAAGCCGATGTAGCAAATATGGAGCAGTTCCTGTCCAACCTCAGGATCGTTCTGCCCGTCATTGGCCTTGAAATGCTTAAGCCGCAGCCTCGGGCTGTTACACAAACCGCCCAACCAATCGAAGAACGTACAATCGGTGATGTGCAGTACGAAATTCGGCACAAAAGTGGGGTGCAAGCATCAGCTGTCGAGGAAGACGGCGAATTTATCGTGCTAGAGGGGTCGGAAGCTCTGACGGCTACTGGCTACGTTCAGCAAAGCTACGGAAGCTTGAAGGAAAAGCTGATCGCAGACGGCATTCTCGTTGAGCATGGGACCGGCAAATTGCGATTTTCGAAGCCGTGGCCGTTTTCAAGCCCTTCGGCAGCTGCTGCAGCGGTGTTGGACAGGAACAGTAACGGGCGAACCGAATGGAAAGTAAAAGGTTCAAAGCAAAGTTACCACGACCTCCAGCAAGCACGATCAGAACGTATCCACACCAAAGAATAACTCCATCAACGACAACTGCGAACTTTTCGCTAGGCGTTGAGATGCAGACAACTTAGAAAAAAGGTAAAAATTACTGTACTAGAATATGAAAATGAATGGTGGTCCAAATGGTAACTCAACTCACTGCTCAAGTTGTAGTGTCGAACTATGATGAGAGCGTCGGCTCGACATCAAAAGAAATATCCTTTGAAGTGGACGTACAAAACTGCAGCGATTCAGCTGGCGGCTTTGACTTTGATATCATTATCAAAAACACTTCTGATTCTGGCTTTGAGGAAGTGCGATCTCAATCGTCGACTTGGCAAAGGACGTTTGGTGACAAAAGTAAGATAAGCATCATTTTCTCGTTCGAAAAAATATACGATGATGAGTTTATCAGTGACGTAAAAGTAACTCAGGTTGATGTAGATTGCTTTGACTAGCACTCACATTCGACATTCGACGCGTTGCAATTCGCTAGTTCTCAATTTGAGACATTCCACACCTACATTGATTAGTTAGTTGAAAAGTATATCACCTCAATATCAATTGGGTCCCTTGTTGGCGTGCTACAGCTTGAGATTGCGGAGAGCTGATAATCTGCGGTTTCGTCAAGGGTATTGAACGTCATCCAGTCGCTCCATAGCTCTGAAGTAACGGCAATAGTATTAGTTAGCTCGGTATTTCCAGAGTTGAGCTTGAATTCAGATTGACAAATCGCGGCGTTGCTTCTTGCTCTAACCAAAATTTGGGTATTCTCGAAAGCACTTTCTATAAGATAGGAACTTAGCTCCAGGTCGGCCTTCGACATTCTAACTATTTCCATTTGACCTGCATCTGCAAAAGCACTTGAAGAAGTAAAATTCTGTAACATTGCTACAGCAAGAAGCTCATCCAGAGGGGTTGAAAAACAACCCACCGGATCGTTATCGAAGGTTACAACCAGTTCACGATTGTCGACACCAGTCCCGGTACCATTTACCAAATTGGCTGTTCCCTCAATTTCGATGGTTCGTTCGGACAGTGACAGAAAATCGCTGATCTTAAGAACAGGTTGGGTTCCCGCAAACGGAATATCTCCCAAGATAAAGTCCCCTTCTAAAACAACGACCCCTGATATAGGACTCCATCTTGCGAACCCAAATTTTACAGTCTCTCCATAGAGGATACTATTCGGTGGTATAGTTTGTGTGTAATCAATTGATTGCGTCGTCGTTTCTGTGTTCCTTGATGTATTTCGAGTCAGATCTACAACGGTATTGTCCAGCGACGCAGAGCCACCGATTTTAAGGATACTGACATCAATTCCGATATTTGCGGTTAGGGCGCTCTTACTCGTAAGCGTTGTCGAAGTTTCCGTTACGAGACCTGTAACAATATTTAGGGTATTGGATATATCACGATTGACTTCAGTAGGGCTACAATTTCTGTATGCAAACGGCCTCATGGCAAGTAAAACTTCATCCATCTCGACCACTTCATCCCCAACTTCTACGGAGGACAGCACTGGATCCACCAGGGCCCCGGAAATCTCGTAATTTATTCTCGGTTGAGTGGAGCTTGCGGGAAGCGTCGTTAATCCACCTGTTTGAGCTCTTCGAGGTGGACACTGGAATCCGACCAAATTTCGGTCACATGCCTCTTGTTGGAATTCGAAAAGTGTTCGCCCGAACTCACTTTGAAGCCGGTACTTGAGGTACTGATCTACGTCTATTATCTGTCCATTTTCGTTCCAAGACCTGCCATCTCTGATAATCTGGGCGCTTACTGTTATGTGCCCTTCTGCTGACAATTCGTTGCTTAGTCCAAACAGGATAGACATAATGGCGGCAGCCAAAGGCAATTTCATCAAGTTCGATTTCATAGCAACCTGCCCAACACTTTTACTCTCCTTTCCCTATCATGCTCGATAATTTGAGTCCAATCTTTGACACCACGTGACGTGCCAAGACGTGACGAAGTTCACTGACTAAAAATCTTCACAAACCAGCTTTCAATATTCGATTTGAAGGTTCTACCTAGTACATCGACAACCGCCACAAATCTCAACTATGACTTACTAAAGGTCTTCAACAGCTGAGGTCGCCCCAGTGCTTGTTTTACGGCGTTTCTTCACTCAATACGCGGCGTCGTCTTAGCTGATCTGCATGAAGTCACAAACAACGTCGCCCCAACGTGAACTTGATCGTTTTAGACGAAAGGAAGTTGGCCTAAATGAGCATTTGAAAAGGCACAAGGCAGGACAAGTCTAAGCTCAGAATGCACTGAAGCGACATCGGGTGTGATTGCGTCGTCAGCCGCAAACCTGGCAGGGAGACGAAGTTGGTGCATTCTGAGACTGATAAAATAGTGGCCAGAATCATAAATTGAATATCTGACCAACTCCAATTTCCTTCGCGTCAAGCCCCAGCTCTTTCACAATGTAACCCGCGTCGCCCCATCTCTGGATGTTCCGTAGATATAGATTGCCATTAACATCCTCGAATAAACAGCGAATGTTGACATAGTCGCCCCAGATGCCCGCAATAGCCGTCACCAGCGTACCAGACGGCAAACAGTCAACTTTCTGGTAGTCGCGATAGTCGATCCCAATATCGCGGGCCTGTGCAAAGCTCATGGTGAAGTTTTTGTGATTTAAGCGCATTTTATGTCCTTTCTGATTATAATCCATATCCGTGGCCGTGATCGGCCACTCGCTCACTGGCATTGTCTAGCTCAGTCTCAGCCTCTCTTCGGCGGCCTTCACTAATTTCAAGCTCGTCTCGAGTTGCCTCAGCAGATTCCCGTAGTTCGAGCCCTCGCTCAACAAGCCGTGCAACGCAGCCACGGACGCCGTTTGCGATTGAATGAGCACCGACACGCAGGCGGCCAAGCCATCCATCTGGCTCTGCATCTTGGTCGTCGAGCGTGCCTCTAACCCGTTCAATTCCTTTGCTGAGACCTCGCAGGCCGTCACCAACCGCTCGACGCAAGCGAGCAAGTCGCGTTCCAAGGCTGTCAGTGGTGTCGCCATCTAGTTCTCCTCGATCTTGATGCAGGTCACTGACCTGCCGCCCAGCGTGCAGGTCCTCAGGCGGGTCTTGGTCGGGTCCAGCACCAGCCAGGTCCCGTCCTCCCTGTCGATCCGCGTCAGGCCCAATTCCGTCAGTTCCGAGCGCGTCAGTTGGACTGTCCAAAGCCAACTCGCGACCATCATCAAGGCGATCCCCGTCACGATGATCCCCGTGATGATCCAAGGCGAAAACGTCATCCAATTCTTGTTCAGTTCGATCCGTTCCTCGAACAAGTTCCTGTTGTGAAACAGAAAGTGCGCCGTATCGTTCTTCATTGTAGTCTGCGCGTCGTTCAACATGGCCTGCGAGGTCTGCACGAAGTCTGTCATGTGAGATGCCATCAAGTCTTGTTGTTCGGTTTGCATCTGCGCCAGTTTCATACTCAGCCGCGATTTCTGCGTGTCGGGTTGTGGACCAGTTTTCATGGGTGAGGACGCCTTCGAGTTTGAACGGTTTGGAAAATTCAGGGTCGCGGACGCTGATGGATTTTGCGGCTTGGCGCGTGACCTCAAAGCCTGTGTCTTCAAAGAACGTGACCATCGTCGCACGGTCAGTGATCAGGCCCGCGTCGATCTGATCATAAAGCGCGGCAACGATGACCTGCCGCGCCTCGGCCCGCTCGGCGCTCTCGCGCACCAATTTGAAGTCACGGGCAAGATCAGACTCCATCGGGTCAGCCCAACCGTGGGTCTTGTTCAACACATCGCGCAATGTGCCGAACGCAGCCTCGTGACCCGGCGGTGCGATGTTCAACGCCCTGCCCGTCGCAAGTTCCAAGCGTGGCGTGCAAAAGTGCAGTTCAACATTTCCCTCATGCACATGGCGCACCCAAAGGCAGTCGTATTGATCCGCTTCAAGCCCAGCAAAGGCCAGAGCCTCAAATAGCTCAATGGCCTCTTGCTGGGCGTCCTCGATGGGCTGATCGGCCTCCGCAAAGCTGATCACGCCAGCCGTGTAGCTCCATTTGTTCGCGCTGGCGTCGATCAAATCCCGCGTCTGGTCAGGATTGCCGTGCAGGACTTCGGGCAGCGGGTCGCGGATTTTGGTTCGCGGCTGACCGTATTCATCACGGACCAAATTGCGGTTTTCGTCGTAGGCCAAAACCTCGCGGGCGGTCAGGTAGTCAACGGGGGCTGCACCGCCGCCCGTTCCAGACGAAAAGAACGAGATGATCATTGCTGGCCATCGCTGTGCTGCCCGATGATCTGCGCGAGCTGGCGTTCAATTGCGACAAGCCGCACGCTGACCCTGAGGGCTTCGATGTGGCTTGCGCTGCCAGATTTGACGGCCCCGTTGATCCAGCGGGCCAGTTGGTTGAGGTTGCCGCCGACACGGGCAACGGCAACGGTCAAAAGCGGATCGACACGCGGCACGGGCTTACGTCGTCGCGCTTGGACCAGCCCCAAGGCCTCGCGCATCAGCGTGGCGTTAGGCAGTCCAGCCGCGTCCGCCTTGGCGACAAGTGCTGCCTTCTCCGCAACGGTGCATCGAAAGATCACAGTTTCGGAAAGGCCTTCTTTGACGCGCTCGCCGCGCGTCTGGTTGGGGTTTGAAGGGGAGGCTTGCCGCCCCTCACAAGTCCCGCCGATGTAATCGGTGGGTAACCTTGCTGTTTGTTCTGTGGTCGGATCGGGTGCGGTCATATTCTGAGGCCTGCGGCTTGGATTTGCGCCCGTGTCACGAGCTTCGAGGTAAGCAAAGCCGTCACTTGCGGGGCCGTGATGTGTTTGCACATCGGGCTGCGATCACTGATCCAGCAGGCCAGACGCGCATGGTGATCGGCCTGCAACGCTGCCGCTCTCTCTCGATCTTCCGCCTGCTTCTCGACATAGGCCTGCCAGCGCCGCGCCCGAAACCAGTTGTCAGAAAAGCAAACCTTGGATCGAGTAAAGCCCGCGCTGTCAGTGGCGTAGGCTTGCACGGCCTGCAACAAGTCCTCCGGCCTGATCTCTTCCTTCACGGCCTCTTCGATCTGCGCAAGGCAGGCCGCTTTGCCTCGCAGTCGGTCGGCTGGATAGGCTGACAAAATTTTCTCAGCCTCCACCCCCTCGCACCCGTGCGAAGGAGGTTCTTTTTTAGGTTCAATGGTAAGGTTCCTGTCCCGATTTGAGACTACCCCCGTCTCACCCTTGAGACTTTTCCCCCTAGGTTTTGAGACGTTTCCCCCCGTCTCATTTTGAGACCCAACTCCATCAGGACCGCTCACCCCACCCGTCGGGCGGGCGCTCGGACCAAGGGTAATATCGAGGTGCAGCTCATACTGATTAGACCCGCGCCCGCCATCGCCATCGCCACGGGCATGACGCGTGACGAGGCCGCATTCCTCTAAGGTCGTCATGTGCCGGAACAACGTCGCACGGCCCATCTCGCATTCGTCCGCAAGCCGCTTGGCACTCGGATTGCATTGACCCGTCTCTTTGTTGTGGAAGTCCGCCAGTTGGATCAGCACAATCTTGGCGGCTGGTTTAAGGCCTTTGACATTCGCGGCCCAGATCAAAGCCATACCGCTCATGAATAGTGACCTGCAAAATTCGAGGTATCAGGTTCACACCTTGTTCGGCATATGTCCTGATACCCTAGAAGTCTTAAGCGATTGTTTTTAAATAATAAAGCGCTGGATTGCAAATCCGTGTACACCGGTTCGATTCCGGTACTCGCCTCCAAGTGTTTTCAAGCACTTATGCAGGGTCGTGTTGGGCAGCACACAAAACGTCTACTCATTTGCTACCCTTTCCCGCTCTGTTCTTCTCGGTGTTCATAACCGGCACCGGCGCTGATGTTGTGCGGATCAGGGGGTAGGCCAGCTAAATGTAACCGTCGCCATCGAGACGGTCTATGATTGCGCACACTTCGCCGCCGCGTTCGGCTGCGATATCGACAAGGCCCTGAGCCGTCGAAGCACCCCGCTTGCGTCCCCCCGCTCTAAAAAACTGTTGTTAGTTACAAAAGCAACTACTAACCAAAGCAGTGATGGCAGAACATTGCCGCGAAACCACGCTGGAGGGGATGACATGGTTGCATCACGTTACGAGACCGCGTTCAAACTTTATCCTTACGAAAAAGTCGCAGCGCAAAGCGGCACGCCCGAGCGCCATCCGGTGGTTATTGTCGGTGGTGGGCCGGTGGGCCTGTCCCTTGCCCTTGATCTGGGTAAAAGAGGCACGCCGGTTCTGCTTCTCGATGATCATGACGGTGCCGGATTGGGCAGCAAGGCGATCTGTTTTGCCAAACGCACCTTGGACATCGCGCACCGTCTTGGGGCCAGTACGCCGATGGTCGACAAAGGTGTGGTCTGGAACGTGGGCCGTGTGTTTCGCGGGGACGGGCAATTGTTCGGGTTCGATCTGCAACCCGAAGACGGGCATCGCAACCCGGCTTTTATCAACTTGCAACAACCTGATTTCGAACGCTTTCTGGTCGATGCTATTCGTGTGGCCCAAGACGCTGGCGCGCCGATAGAATTGCGTGGGCGTAACCGGGTGACGGGTGTGGAGCCCCATGATAACCATGTGACGCTGGACATAGATACCCCCGACGGCCCCTATCAGCTTGAGGCGGATTATCTGGTCGCCTGTGACGGCGCGCGCTCCGGTCTGCGCGACATGATGGGCCTGTCGTTTGACGGGCGGGTGTTCGAGGATAACTTCCTGATTGCCGATGTGCGGATGAAGGCGGATTTTCCGACCGAACGCTGGTTCTGGTTCGAACCGCCTTTTAAAGGGGCCGGACAATCTGCCCTGCTACATAAACAACCCGATGACATCTGGCGGATTGATTTTCAACTGGGCTGGGACATTGATCGGGCCAAGGAGCTGGACGAGGCCAATATCCGCGCCCGCGTTGATGCCATGCTATCCAGTCAAACCGGCAAGGTGCCGGAATACGAGCTGGTCTGGACCTCAATCTACACTTTCCAATGCCGTCGCATGCAAAGTTTCCGCCACGGGCCCGTGTTCTTTGCCGGTGATTCCGCGCACCAAGTGTCCCCCTTTGGCGCACGTGGTGCCAATTCCGGGGTGCAGGATGCGGAAAATCTGGCGTGGAAACTGGATCTTGTGCTGAAAGACGTCGCTGATGAACGGTTGCTGGAAAGCTATGCGGCCGAGCGGGAGTTTGGCGCGGATGAAAACATCCTGAATTCCTCGCGTGCGACGGATTTCATGACGCCGAAGTCAAAGATCAGCAAGAGCTTCCGCAATGCGGTGCTGGATCTGGCAGGCAAACGCGCCTTTGCACGGCCCTTTGTGAACTCTGGCCGGCTCTCGGTGCCCTGCGTCTACGATGGTTTCCCTCTGTTCTGTGCCGATGCGCTGGACGGCCCCGCAATCACACGTCCCGGCGCATCCTGTGTCGACGCACCGGTTGAGGACGGTTTCCTGCTGGACCATCTGCACGGGTTCACCCTGCTGGCCATCGGGGGGGGTGCCCCTGCGCCATTCACTGCGCATGGGATCGACATGCCTGTGGTGCATATCGAGGCCCCCTCGCCCCTGCTGGCAAAACGCTATCTAGGCGCGGCCAAAACGGCCCTCTATCTGATCCGTCCTGATCAGCACATCATCGGGCGCTGGTCCAGTTTTGACTCAGAAACTGTTCAAGCTGCCCTGTCCACCTCACTCGCAAAGGGTTGAACATGACTGTGAATCTTGATCCCAACATCCCCGACCCTGACGGGTTTTATGACGAGCTGTTGCAGGCCCATGCCGGCTTGAGTGACGAGGAAAGTGACGCATTTAACGCGCGGCTGATCCTGACGCTGGCCAATCACATCGGTGACCGCGCAGTTCTGCGCGCCGCGATTGAAGCAGCAAAGTAACCTGCATCAGGATTGATGCTGGGATTTCACATATTCCATCACATCTGCCCGCACCGACATCTCTCCGCGTTCGCGTGCAGCATTGATAACCGCGCGTACATCTTCCAGATTGCAGCGCCGCAGCAGGCTTTTCACCGGACCGATCGAGGCAGGCCGCATCGACAGGCTGCGAAACCCGATGGCAGCGAAACACAAAGCCTCCACCGGGCGGCCCGCATCTTCACCACAAAATGACAGGTCGGTATTGGTGCGGGCGCAGCGCTCAACGATGCCCTCTAGGAAAGTCAGAAAACTAACGTTCAACGTATCATAGCGCTTGCGCACCCGTTCGTTTTCGCGATCCGCCGCAAAGAAAAACTGCTTCAGGTCGTTACCGCCCACCGACAGAAACTTGACCTCTTCAAAGAACTTCTCAGGCGCAAAGGCAAGGCTGGGTGTTTCAAGCATTGCGCCCACCTCAATTTTGCTGGGCAAGACATGGCCCAGAATTTTCTCCCGCTCAATGGCCTTGTCAACCTCGCGACTGGCCGCACGGAATTCCTCGAACTGCGCGACAAAGGGGAACATCACCGTCAACGGCCGCCCGTTTGCCGCGCGGATCAATGCCTGCAACTGCATCCGCATCACGCCGGGTTTGTCCAGGCCCACCCGGATCGCCCGCCAGCCCAGTGCCGGGTTCGGCTCATCATTGGGTTTCATATAGGGCAGCACCTTGTCCGACCCGATATCAAGCGTGCGAAATACCACACGTTTGCCGCCTGCCGCATCCAGCACCCGCGCATAAAGCGCTGATAACTCGGAGCGTTTCGGCATCTGGTTGCGCACCAGAAACTGCAGTTCGGTGCGAAACAAGCCAACGCCTTCCGCGCCGGAACTGACCAGAGAGGGCAAATCAGCCATCAATCCAGCATTCATGTCCAGTTTGATCACCGCGCCGCATTTTGCCTGCGCTGGCTGGTCCAAAATCGCGGAATAACGTTCCTGCGCCGCCGCCTGCATCGCAATCTTGTCGCGGAATGCGGTGGCCACCATGTCATCAGGGCGCAGATGGATAATGCCCTGTTCACCGTCCACCATGATGTGATCACCGTTCAGCGCATCATTGGTGATCCGCCCCGCATGTACGATCAGCGGGATCGCCAGCGCCCGCGCCACAATCGCCGCATGCGACCCGACAGAGCCACCTTCCAGCACGATCCCCCGCAACCCGCGCCCGTATTCCAGCAATTCCGCTGGGCCAATGTTACGCGCCACAAGAATCGGATCTGCCGGCATCTCCGCTCCGGTATCTGCGCCCTGTCCGGTCAGAATGCGCAGCAACCGATTGGACAAATCATCAAGATCGCTCAGCCGTTCACGCAGATAGGCATCGGTGGACTGACTCATCCTGGCGCGCGCCAGGGACTGCTCTTTTTCCACGGCGGCCTCTGCCGACAATCCGCTTTGAATGTCTTCCGACATCCGCCGCATCCAGCCTTTGGAGTTGGCAAACATCCGATAGGTTTCCAGCACTTGCTGCTGGTCCTTGTCGCCATTTCCGGCCATCGACAACATCTGATCCACGCTAACCCGCAGGGTATCAACCGCCTCGGTCAGCCGCTCGGTCTCGCGTACCGGATCATCAGCAATCAGATTTGACACAACCACACGCGGTTCATGCAGCCAGACATGCCCTTCGGCAACACCCTCCTGCGCAACCGTGCCACGCAGCAAAACCGGCTGTGAATGGCGCGCGGACATGGCTGCCCCCTCCCCCACAAAGGCACCCAATTCAGTCATCTCGGCCAGGACCATGGCCACAACCTCAAGCGCGTAGACCTCATCTGCGGAAAATTCGCGCGCGGTTTTGGACTGAACCACTAGAACACCCAGCGTTTCGCCCAACCGTTGCACCGGCACGCCAAGGAAGCTGGAATAAATTTCCTCGCCAGTTTCCGGCATAAAGCGGAAACCGGTCGCCTGCGGCGCATCCGGTGTATTGATCACACGTCGGAATTTGGCGACGCGCCCCACCAGACCTTCACCCAGTTTCATCCGGGTTTCATGCACCGCCTGCGCGTTCAGCCCTTCTGTGGCACAAAGCTCCAGCGTATCCTCGTCACGGAACAGATAGATCGAACAGACTTCACACCCCATGGAAGTCGCGATCAAATGGGTGATCTTATCCAGCCGTTCCTGACCAGCATGATCTCCCGCCATCGCATCCCGCAACCTGCCCAATAGCTTGCGGCTCTCTGTCTCTGTACGCTCGGCCATACTGGCGCGTCCTTCCGGTTTAACCCAAAACAGCTTACACCACAGGCAGGACAAAAGCGAAATGGCCGAATTTGATAAGAGCGCACAATTATTGGTTGTGCCCGCGCAATCAGCGGAAATCGGCAATGACGTCTAGAAACTGAGCGCCGACATTTCTATATCAGATACAGACGCTGTCAAATCACAAGGAGAACCACCATGCCGATGCTCCTCCTGCCGCTCATTTCAGCACTCTGCGCTTAAATGATTTTTTGTGACGCCCAGGCCCGCAACATGAACGCCCATGGCTGGGCCCTGTTCATTCTGCTCAGCACGATGCTGGGGCTGCCGGTCTATTTCCTGATGCGAAAACCGCGACGCGCTTAAGGTCCAGGCCCTAAGCGGCCTTGTCCAGTTCAAACGCATCATGCAGGGCCTGAACCGCCAGCTCCATATATTTGCGATTGATCAACACGGAAATCTTGATCTCCGAGGTGGTGATAACCTGAATGTTGATGCCTTCGTTTGACAGAACCTGAAACATCTTGGCCGCCACACCTGTGTGGCTGCGCATGCCGATGCCGACAACAGAAACCTTGGCCACATCCTGATCCGCCAACAGCTCACTGTAGTTGATGATGCCGCTTGATTTCGCCTCAGCCATCGCCTGTTCGGCGCGTTTGACCTGATCCACCGGGCAGGACCACGTCATATCGGTGCGCCCTTCTTCGGAAATATTCTGCACAATCATGTCGACGTTGACACCAGCATCCGACAGGGCGGAAAAGATCAGCGCCGCGATGCCCGGCCGGTCTGCAACCGACACCAGCGTCATCTTGGCCTCTTCGCGGCTGAACGCCACACCTGCAACCACATTGCTTTCCATAATTTCCTCCTCATCACAGACAAGCGTTCCGGCTTCATCCGATTGTTCTTCAAAACTCGACAGCACCCGCAGCTTAACCTTATAGCGCATCGCCAGTTCAACGGATCGCGTTTGCAGAACCTTCGCCCCCAAAGACGCAAGTTCCAACATCTCCTCAAAGGAAATCTTGTCGAGCTTGCGCGCCTTTGATTCAACCCGCGGATCGGTGGTATAAACCCCGTCGACATCGGTATAGATATCACAGCGCTCCGCTTCAAAAGCAGCCGCAAAAGCCACCGCTGTGGTATCCGAACCGCCGCGCCCCAGGGTGGTGATCCGCCCCTCAGGGCTGACCCCCTGAAAGCCCGCCACCACAGCCACTTTCATACCTTCGGCAAATTTATTCATGATATTGGCTGGCGGAATATCCTCAATCCGCGCGGCCGAATGGGCGCTTGTTGTCTGCACCGGCACCTGCCAGCCCTGCCAGGACCGCGCCGGCACATCCATTTCCTGCAGGGTCAGCGCCATCAAACCTGCTGTGACATTCTCGCCAGAAGACACAACCGCATCATATTCGCGCGCATCATACATCGGCGAGGTCTCATTGACCCAACCGACCAGCTCATTGGTCTTGCCCGACATGGCCGATACAATGACAATCACATCATAGCCTTTGGCCACTTCCACACCAACGCGTTTTGCCGCGCGGCGGATCCGATCCAGCGTGGCGACAGAGGTGCCGCCGAATTTCATCACAAGAACAGGCATATTCCCTCGCCCCTTAAGTCCAGCGCCGTTTACGCCAGCACACCCGCAAGAGCAAGCATGACAACGCCAAAACCCTGTCTTCCTCTTTTTGGCTCTATATCCTGCGGAGTTTGAGGCAGCGCCTCAACGAATTTGCCCGAAGCAAATTCCATAAAAAGACTCATCTCGCCCGCAACAGCTCAAAACGCATGCGGGCGGCCGTCCCAGTTTTCAAAACAGCCGGTTGTCTCGATATTCAACGCAGCAAAGCGCGCAGCCAGCCCCTCGACCGCCTCTTGCGTGGTGATCTCTGCGGTCTTGCCGCCCATATCGGTCTGCACCCAGCCCGGATGATAAATCCCCACGGCAATGCCTTCGGCCTTCAGATCATTGGCCAGGTTCAACCCAAGGTTCAAGGCAGCCGCTTTCGACGCCCGGTAAATATAGCTCCCGCCGCTGCCCCCTGCTTTTGCCCGTGCATCCGATCCCATCTGCGATGAGAGGATGGCAATCTTCGAAGAGCCGGCGCGGCGCAGATGCGGCAACAAGGCCTGAATGCTCATGAATACCCCCGTCACATTGGTGGCAAAACTCTGCGCCCAAAGATCCGCGCCATATCCGCTGTCCAGATCGTCACCTTTGTCCAGATATACGCCTGCGTTACACACCAGCAAATCAACCGCCTGCCCCTCCAGCGCCTCGGCCATTTCCCTGTGGCTCGCCGGGCGCGTCACATCCAGTTGCAATTGTGACGCAACAGAACGTCCCGTGCCGATAACCGCGTGCCCCTGCGCGCGATAGTGTTCAGCCAATCCAGCCCCAATGCCACGGCTTGCTCCGGTGATCACAATATTCATGGGGTTTTCCTTATGAGGCTCAGGTCAATTTCTGTTTCGGACGGAACGGCAGGGGCATCAGCGGCACACCCTCCTCAATCAGTTCTTTCGCCTGATCCAACCGCGCCTCACCATAGATCGCACGCTCCGGTTTCTCGCCCAGATGCATGGCGCGCGCCTCTTGGGTGAAACTTTCCCCGACATAATCCGACGTTTCTTCCACTTTCTTGCGCAGCGCCTCCAGCGCCTTTTCCTTCTCTCCTGCTGGTTCAGACAAGACCGGCACCTTCGCCGCCTTGTCATCTGAAACACGCACAGGCGGGGCCATCAGGGCTTTGGTGATCTTGCTGCTGCCGCAGGTGGCACAGCTCAGATGCCCTGCTTTCTCCAGGGCGTCATAGGCCTGTGCAGATTGAAACCAGCTTTCAACATGGTGGTCCTGGTCGCATTTAAGGGTGTATCGGATCATCGGTGCTTTCAACTCCTCCTACAGACATGGGTGCCTGAGGCCGCGAGGTCAAGAATGCTTGCGCGTACTGCGCGGATCGAAATTCAGAATCAGACGGGCAAGATCCTCTTCCGCCACTTTTTTCGCCGCCTTCTTGCGCGACACCCACTTGCGCCGCCGCTGCCCGCTTTCGGGAAATTTTTTCGCCAGCGATTTCACCAACACAGGGTATAACATCACCACGCAGGGCAGCTCCCCCCCCACTACAGTGGTCTTGCCATAGGTATAGACACCCAATGCCGTTTCATCGACCTGCCCGCGCACCCCTGCTTCTTCCCAAGCCTCCTGCGCCGCTGCGGCAGCGGGCGTTTTGCCCTCCATCGGCCAGCCCTTGGGAACGATCCAGCGCTTTGAACGGCGTGAAGTGATCACCAAAATCTGCACCTTGCCGCGCCTGACCCGATAACAAAGCGCCGCAAATTGTGTGCGCAGATCGCCTTTTCCGGCACCAAGAAGGGAGAGAGGGGGCTGGTTCACCATGATACGCCTGTAAAATTCACTGCGCCAGACATGCCGCGCCATGCGGCTGATCGCAAGCGCCTAGATTGCGCCATTGCGCTTGAAGGGGGGCGAAGCTTCGCAGATACTGCGATGAATGACACGATTTGCCGCGATTTTTATCTGTTTAACCCTGCCCTTTGCGGCACGTGCTGAACAGATCACTGTTTTTGCCGCCGCCAGCCTGCGCGGCGTGTTGGAAGATATTGCGGCACCCTCTCCGCAAAAGGCCCGCCTGTCCTTTGGCGGCTCCGGCACCATGGCGCGGCAAGTGGCAGCTGGCGCGCCTGCTGACGTAGTGGTGCTGGCCAACAGGCTTTGGATGGACTGGCTGACGACACAGGGCATCAACACACTTTCCGTGCCAGTCACAATCGCGGGCAACCGGCTGGTCCTGATCGGTGCAAAAGCGGCCCCGCCGCTGACGTCAACCGACGAGATCACCACGCTGCTTGGCAAAAGCCGCCTTGCCATGGGGCAACGCGACGCGGTGCCCGCCGGCACCTATGCAAAGCAATGGCTGAACCATATGGGTCTTTGGGATGCGCTCAGCCCCCATCTGGCCGAAACCGATAATGTCCGTGCCGCCCTTGCTTTGGTCGCGCGGGGAGAGGTGCCCTTGGGCGTCGTATATGCCAGCGATGCCTTTGCCGAACCGCAGGTTCGCGTGCTGCTGACCGCGCCCTTGGAGGCCCATGAGCCAATAACCTATCTCGCGGCCAGCCTCACACCTGCTGGGGCTAAATATATCACCAACCTGACCACAGCCGCCTCTGCCACGATTTTTGCCAGCCATGGCTTTGCCCCGGTACCGCAGGAATGAGCGCAGATGCCGCCGCATGGGAGGCACTGCGCCTGTCGCTTTGGGTGTCACTCTGGGCCACGCTGCTGGCCGTGCCGCTGGCCCTTTGGGTGGCATGGATACTGGCGCGACGTGATTTTCGCGGCAAAGCCTTGCTCAGCGCCGCCGTCCACCTGCCACTGGTCCTACCGCCCATTGTCACCGGTTATCTGCTGCTGATCCTCTTTGGCCGCACTGCCCCCTTGGGCCGCGCGCTGGACAGCATTGGCATCACCTTTGCCTTTCACTGGTCCGGTGCGGTGCTGGCCGCCATCATCATGGGGTTTCCGCTGATGGTGCGGGCCATGCGCCTTGCCATCGAAGCGGTTGATCCAAAACTTGAAGAAGCTGCTGCCACCCTGGGCGCCCCGCGTTGGTCTGTCTTTGGCCGCGTCACCCTGCCTCTGATCGCCCCTGGTATTCTGGCCGGGGCGGTGATGGGTTTTGCCAAAGCCATGGGCGAATTCGGGGCCACAATCACCTTTGTCGCCAATATCCCCGGCCAGACACAGACCCTGCCCAGCGCCATCTGGAGTGCGCTGCAAATCCCCGGTGGGGAACATCAGGCCGTTATCATGGTGTTGATGGCCTGCGCCGTAGCGATGGCAGCGGTGTTGGCGTCAGAAAGCCTTGCGCGGCGGGTCGCGACACGGATCGCTGGCGCATGACATTACATGTGGATATCACCCACCGTTTCGGGGATTTCACCCTGAGGGTCGCGTTTGAGGCAGAGAGGGGAATCACCGCCGTTTTCGGGCGTTCCGGCGCGGGCAAAACCACCGTGATCAACGCCGTTGCCGGCTTGTTGAAACCGGATGCGGGACGCATTGCCCTTGACAACACCACGCTGTTTGACGGCGCGACGTTCCTCCCCCCGTCGGCCCGCCGTTTGGGATATGTTTTTCAGGACGCGCGACTATTCCCGCATCTGAACGTGCGCGATAATCTCAATTTCGGCAGTCGCTATGCGCCCGCTGATGCGGTTGGTCCCGAGTTTGACGATGTTATCGAACTACTGGGGCTCGCGCCCCTGCTGGACCGGCACCCTGCCAAATTATCCGGTGGTGAAAAACAACGGGTCGCCCTTGGCCGCGCCCTGCTCAGCAAACCACGGATGTTGTTGATGGATGAACCGCTGGCCAGCCTTGATGGCCCGCGCAAACAGGACATTCTACCCTATCTCGAACGCCTACGGGACGGGCCTCTTGGGCTGCCGATCCTCTATGTCAGCCATTCGGTTGAAGAGGTTGCACGGCTGGCCGATATGCTGGTGTTGTTAAAGGATGGTGCCGTCGCGCGGTCGGGTCCAACAATGGAAGTGATGGCAGATCCCGCCGCCGTGCCGTTGCTTGGCGTGCGGGATGCAGGCGCTGTGATCGAGGCAGAGGTGGTGGAACATGCAGCGGACGGGCTGTCCTGCCTGAAGATCAGCGCGGGCTTGCTGCATCTGCCGGGGGTACAGGCGCGGCCCGGCACCAAGGTCAGGCTACGGGTGTTGGCACAGGACGTAATGCTGTCCACCCGGCGGCCCGAAGGCCTGTCTGCGCAGAATGTTTTACCTGTGACAATTGAAGCTATCCAGCGCGGCGATGGCCCAGGTGCGGCAATCAGTTTGCGCGCCGGTCAGGACCTGCTGCTGGCGAGGATCACGGGCCGTGCGGTCTCAGAACTGGGCCTTGAAACAGGCAAGACATGTTTCGCGGTGCTGAAGGCCACCAGTGTTGCACCGATCAGCATCGGGCATTAACCGGGTTGCCCTGTATCAGAGCGGCAATCTCAGGCGGTTACCTTCGGCCTCGCCATTTTTTCCTTTAGTTTCACCAGCAGTTCCGCATGGGGCACATCCGCATCAATCGCCAGTTTGCGCAGGCCGAAATGCACATGGGCCACGTCCTGATAGTAACTGGTATAGGCATAATTTGTCGCGGCCCCGGCCACTGCCCCCAGCACCGGCACCGCTTGCGCCGCCAGTTTCTGGCCCAGCACCACCGCCAGTTTCGGAGCGATCTTGGCGATTACCGCCTGCATCGCCTTGCCCGAAAGCGCCAGCCGTGCCGACAGGAACCCCAGATCTGCACCATCATCCCCCGACAGAGGGCCCGCCGCCGCAAAAACCTGTACGCAGTCAAACTGCACGGATTCCGCTTCGGGATCAAAACCATGTTCAACCGCAACCCCCTGGATCACCCGCAACAGCAGGGTTGTGGTAACCGGCAATTCCGCCAATGCAGTTGGCAGGCCGCCTGCCCCGCCTGCGGCCCCCATCGCCGTTGACACCGCCTGATTCAGCCAACTGGCTTGATCGGGCACGACCGACCGGCTGGAATGCGCCGCTTTCATTGCCTGATTTAGCGCTCCGACTGTGGCGTTTTCCAGATTGCGCCGGATTCCCTCGGGCAAGCGCTCGATTAGATTGTCCGCAGAGCCGCCAATCAGGTTTAACACATTGATCCCCAAACCACCTGCCGCCTTATACCGGCGGGCCAGCTTGTCGATCTCAACTTCAACATCTACCGGCGTGGGCAAACTGGATTCTATCTGCATGGAAACTCCCCTTTGGTGGTCAATGTGGGGGGGCGACGGCAGAATTTCAATCCAGCCAGCGCCGGACCTTGCCGGCAACACCTTCCCAAGCACCCGGTGCAATCGCCCGCCCCAACACCCGCGCAGGGTTGGTGGGAGGGGGCATCTCGATATCTTTCAACAACTCGAACCCGAAACGCCCGTAATAGGGCGCATCGCCTACCAGCATCACCCGGTCCCAACCCAGAGGGGCGGCGTGACGCAGGCTTTCTTCGATCAATGCGCGGCCCAGCCCTTCGCCCTGCCGCGTCGGGTGCACCGCCACTGGGCCCAGCAACAATGCCTCCACCGCGCCGATACGTACCGGCCAATAGCGGATGGCGCCGCCCAGAATGCCACCCGCATCGCGAGCCACATGGCTTAACCCCGAAACCGCCGGAATACCGTCGCGCAAACGATAGGACGACAGGGCCTCGCGGCCCGGTGCAAAACAGGTGTCATAAAGCGCCTCGACCTCCCAATAATCTTGCGGTGTTTCCGGGGTTAGCTGGTACAAGTTGCGTCGCTCTTTTGAATTGCAGTGGCGTCCGCCCTAGCATGGGGGTAGCCATAGGCGCAAACCACCAAAAGGAATTCTGATGTTCTATAAGCCAAGTGAGGGCCATGGCCTGCCCCATAACCCATTCAATGCCCTTGTGACACCGCGCCCTATCGGCTGGATCTCAACCCGTGACAAGGATGGCAATGACAATCTTGCGCCCTATTCCTTTTTCAATGCCGTGGCTTATGTGCCACCGCAGGTCATGTTTGCCTCCACCGGCGTCAAGGACGATGTGGAAGGCACCAAGGATTCGGTTGCCAATATCCGCGAGACTGGCGTCTTTTGTGCGAATATTGTCGAATATGCCGCGCGGGATGCGATGAACCACTCTTCTGCCACTCTGCCCCATGGCAGCGATGAGTTTGACCATGCCGGTGTTGAAAAGCTGGAGTGTGATACGATCAATTGCGCCCGCGTCGGTGGTACACCGGCAGCGCTGGAATGCCGGATGACACAGATTGTCCAGATTGAGGGCGCAGCGAACTATGTCGTCTTTGGCGAAGTCATCGGCGTGCATATGCGCGATGATTGCATGGTAGACGGCCGCTTTGACGTGACCCGCTTTGCACCGCTGTCACGCCTTGGCTATCGCGACTATTCCGTGGTGCGCGAGGTCTTCGAGATTATCCGGCCTGACGATTGAGTGCGACAGGACGCTTTGCCCTATACCGGAGCAAAGCGTCCGGTGCCGTAATCAATGCCCGCCCAGCACCCCGGTACGCACGGAATAGTCCACCGCCAGTTCGTAATCAGGGTCATCATCACTATCGACCATCAAGTGGCCCGCCTTGTTCAGCAAACGGTGACAATCGCGGCTGAGGTGACGCAGCATGACGTGTTTGCCGGTATTTTCGTATTTCAACGCAATCGCCTCAATCGCCTGCAAGGCGGATTGATCCACCACGCGGCTGTCAGCGAAATCGATGATCACCTTTTCAGGATCATCTGCCACGGTGAATAATTCGGAAAACCCGTCAGAAGAGCCAAAGAACAGCGGCCCGTGGATTTCATAGACCTTTGCGCCTTTTTCGGTTTTCGACTCGCGGGTGGTGGCATGGATGCGGCGCGCGTTGTTCCACGCATAGGCCAGCGCGGAAACGATGACGCCAACAACAACTGCCACTGCAAGGTCTTTGTAGACCGTCACAACGGTTACCAGCAGAATCACAAACGCGTCGGTCAGCGGGACCTTGCGCAGGATCGTCAGCGAGTTCCACGCGAAGGTGCCGATCACCACCATGAACATCACCCCGACCAAGGCGGCCAGCGGGATCTGTTCAATCAGCGACGATCCGACAAGGATAAACAACAACAGGAACACAGCCGCCGCGATGCCCGCAACCCGTGTACGCCCCCCGGATTTCACGTTGATCATCGACTGACCGATCATCGCACAACCGCCCATACCGGCAAAGAAACCAGTCACCGTATTGGCAACACCCTGCGCCACACATTCCTGGGAGGCACCGCCCCTGGTGTTGGTCATATCCCCCACGAGGTTCAGCGTCAGCAGCGATTCAATCAGCCCGATCGCAGCCAGGATCACCGCATAAGGCAGAATGATATAAAGGGTTTCCAAGTTGAACGGCGCAAGCGGTGTGCCATAAAGCCCAAGACCCTCGCCAAAGGGGATATGTGGCATCGGCAGACCGCCCTCGATAGAGGCCAGATCGCCGACCCGAGGCACATCCATGCCAGTAAAAATCACCACAGCCGCAACAATACCAATGCCGGCAAGTGGGGCCGGGATCAGTTTGGTGATCCGCGGCATGACCCAGATGATCGCCATCGTCGCCGCAACCAGTGCCAACATCAGATAAAGCGGTTGACCGGACAGCCATTCACCACCGCCCATGCCGTGACCTGTATCCACCATGGTGCCGGGCACTTTGAACTGGCCCATCTGCGCAAGGAAAATCACAATCGCCAGCCCGTTCACAAAGCCCAGCATCACCGGATGTGGCACCAGTCGGATAAACTTGCCCCATTGCATGACACCCGCAAAGATCTGCAAGAGCCCCATCAAGATCACCGTGGCGAACAGGTATTCAACACCGTGCTGCGCGACCAAAGCCACCATCACAACCGCCAAGGCCCCTGTTGCACCGGAAATCATACCGGGGCGCCCGCCGATCAGTGCAGTAATCAACCCGACCAGAAATGCCGCGTACAAGCCGACCAGCGGATGCACCCCGGCAACAAAGGCGAAAGCCACCGCTTCGGGCACCAGAGCCAGAGCAACGGTCAGCCCCGACAGAAGTTCAATGCGCAAGCGGCCTGCGGAAAAGCCATCTTCCGGCATCCAGCGCAGATCTGTCACCTCAAGGTTTTTGGTAAAGGCATGAAACGTGGAACGCACCATCGGGCTTCCTTTTATGGATCTTGTGGGAAATAAGCCGCGAGGCCGGTTTTGCCGCTCGCTATACCAGAATGCATAGGATTCCAAGACCATTGCCGCAATCCCCGCCAGCTGTGAAATTCAAACCACCGTGTGCTGATGAAAGAGGGGTTGAAATCGCCGCCCTGCTCTGACTTGCTGGAAGCAAAGATGCCCCCGTCGGGCATGAAGTTGGGGATCAGAATGACACAGACAAAAATCGCAGTGATTGGTGGCTCTGGCCTCTATGAAATCGACGGGCTGACCGGAGCCGAATGGGTGACCGTGGAAACCCCATGGGGCGCACCATCTGATGCCATCCTGACCGGGACACTGGACGGGGTCGATATGGCATTCCTGCCACGGCACGGGCGCGGCCATGTGCACAGTCCCAGCACTGTACCCTACCGCGCGAATATCGACGCGCTGAAACGTCTGGGTTGTACTGATGTGATCAGTGTTTCTGCCTGTGGATCGTTTCGTGAAGCAATGGCACCGGGTGATTTTGTTATTGTAGATCAGTTTATTGACCGCACCTTCGCCCGTGAGAAATCATTCTTCGGCACTGGCTGTGTGGCCCATGTTAGCGTCGCCCACCCAACCTGTCCGCGCCTTGGTGATGCCTGTGAAACGGCAGCGAAGGATGCCGGGATCACGGTGCATAAAGGCGGCACCTATCTGGCGATGGAGGGACCGCAGTTCTCTACGCTTGCAGAAAGCAAAATGTACCGCGAAAGCTGGGGTGCGGATGTGATTGGCATGACCAATATGCCAGAGGCGAAACTCGCCCGCGAGGCAGAGCTTTGTTATGCCTCTGTGGCGATGATCACCGATTATGACAGCTGGCATCCCGATCATGGCGAGGTGGATGTGACCGCGATCATCGCCACCCTAATGGGCAACGCTGACAAGGGCCGAAATCTTGTCGCCCGATTGCCTGCGCTGCTTGGGGCGGACCGTGCGCCCTGCCCGCATGGTTGTGACCGCGCGCTTGAATTTGCGATTCTCACGCAGCCCGATGCCCGCGATCCGGCGCTCATGGCGAAACTTGACGCCGTTGCAGGCAGAATGCTCTGACCACTTGTATTTCGAAGGCCTTGCTGTCTTTCGTTGTGGCTTAACCTCAGGAGTTCCCGATGCCTTTTGACCTTTGGCTGACATTCGTCGCCGCCTCTATCGCGCTGTTGCTGATCCCCGGTCCCACCGTCTTGCTGGTACTCAGCTACGCGCTCAGCAAGGGACGCTCCGTTGCGGTGGCCTCGGCTGCTGGTGTGGCCTTGGGCGATCTGGTCGCCATGAGCGCTTCACTTGCCGGGCTGGGTGCCTTGGTGCTGACCTCTGCGACGCTGTTCACCGCACTGAAATGGGCCGGTGCTGTCTATCTGGTCTGGCTGGGGATCAAACTGCTGCGCTCTGCCCCATCAGGCGGGATGTCCCTGCCGCAAAGTGCTGACATCACAGGAAAACAGGTCTTTGGCCACGCCGCTGCCGTCACTGCGTTGAATCCGAAATCGATCGCGTTTTTTATCGCCTTTGTGCCACAGTTCCTGACGCCCGACGCACCGCTGTTGCCGCAGTTCATCATTCTGATTGCCACCTTCGTCAGCCTTGCCGCGCTGAATGCATTGGCCTATGCGCTGCTCGCGGATCGTTTGCGCCGCATCATCGACCGCCCATCGGTCATCACATGGATCACCCGCGCGGGCGGCGCGGCGCTGATCACCATGGGCATCCTGACCGCCACCCTTCGCCGGAGCACAACATGAAAAAGATCGAAGATTACATCCGCACCATCGTTGATTTCCCCCATGAAGGGATCATGTTTCGCGATGTGACCACGCTGTTTGCTGATCCGCGCGGGTTTCGCATGGCGATTGACCTTATGCTGCACCCCTATGCAGGTATCGAAATCGACAAGGTTGTCGGGCTTGAGGCGCGCGGGTTTATCCTGGGCGGGGCGATTGCGCATCAGCTGTCAGTCGGGTTTGTGCCGATCCGCAAAAAGGGCAAACTGCCCGGCGCGGTGATTTCCGAAAGCTATACGTTGGAATATGGCGAGGCGATTGTGGAAATTCACGATGACGCCATTCAAGAGGGCGAAAAGATCCTGGTGGTTGATGACCTTTTGGCCACCGGAGGCACGGCAGAGGCCGGGATCAAACTGGTCGAACGTCTGGGCGGCAAGATCGTCTCGACCTCCTTTATTATTGACCTGCCAGAGCTGGGCGGGCGCAAAAGGCTGGAGGCGATGGGTAAGGAAGTCAACGTTCTATGCGCGTTCGACGGCCTTTAGACGTTAACCACCGCGCCGGGGTTCATGATACCATTGGGGTCCAGCGCGGATTTGATTGCCTGCATTGCCGATAGTTTTGCAGGATCGCCATAGTGTTCAAGGTCGGCGCGTTTCATCCGCCCGACGCCATGTTCCGCACTGAAAGAGCCGCCCATTTCCTGCACCAGATCATGCACAGCGGCCTGAATCTCGGCTTTCTGATGGTCGTGATCGGCGCGGGTTTTTCCTTTAATCGGGAAAACATTGTAATGCAGATTGCCATCCCCCACATGGCCGAAACAATTGATGCGGAAATCTCCGATACGGGCCAGAACCTCACCGCCTTTGGCGATAAAATCGGGGATGGCACTCAGCGGCACAGAGATATCATGACTTGAAATGGACCCGATTTGGCGGTTCCCCTCTGGGATCATTTCACGGACGTTCCAGAAATCCGTTGCCTGTGCCGCGTTCTGTGCAATCAACCCGTCAGTCACCAATCCCGCCTCATGGGCCGCCGCAAATAGCGTCTCCAAGGCTTCAGAGGGGTCCAATTCCCCGCTCAGGCCGACATCAATCAAAACAGACCACTCAGGCGGCTCCGCAAAAGGTTGGCGCACGTCAGGCAGGGTTTGCGAAAGGAACTCCATTCCCTGCCGGTGGATCAGCTCGAACGCGCTGATCATTTCACCCAGCTGCGCCTTGGCCAAAGACAGAAGTTCAAGGGCGGCGCGCGGGCTGTTCACCACCAACAGGGCCGTGCCGCTGCGGGCCGGTTTGGGGAACAGCTTCAGCGCCGCCGCTGTAATGACACCCAAAGTCCCTTCGGCCCCGATCAGCAGATGGCGCAGATCATACCCTGTGTTGTTCTTACGCAGCCGCGTCAGCCCGTTCCAGATTTGCCCATCCGGCAGAACCGCCTCAAGCCCCAGACACAGATCTCGGCTGTTGCCATAGCGCAAAACACCGGTGCCGCCTGCATTTGTCGACAAGTTGCCACCGATCCGTGCAGAGCCTTCCGCAGCCAGCGACAGCGGGAACAGCCGGTCCACCGCGTCCGCCGCCGCCTGAACGTCGGCCAGGATAACCCCGGCTTCAACCACCAGAACATTCTCGTCGGGATAAACATCGCGCAGCTTGTTCATCCGCTCAAGCGACAGGATCAGCGGTGCGGGGCCATCCGGGGCCACCTGCCCGCCAACCAGCCCGGTCCCCCCGCCGTATGGAACAACGCCCACCCGCGCATCATTGGCATGGCGGATCAGCGTCGATACCTCCTCTGTCGTGCGTGGCAAGGCAAGCAATGCCGGCTGTCCTACATAAACTCCACGCGGTTCTTCCAGATAGCGCGCATCAGCATCGCGAAGAACATCGTCAGGCAAGTCAGCGGAAAGGCGGGCGCGAAAGGCGGCATCAGCGGGATTTAATATCATGGCCCTTTGATCCTACCTGATCCCGAAAGATGCAAGTGCTTAGCAACTGTATTTTAGGCAGCCTGATCCTAGCGGGCGACATTGATATATTCGGGCCGCAATACCATGATTGTCGGATGGCTCGGCAGATTGTGCAGCGATACAGTTAGGGAGGGTCCGCCAACCTCTACTATGGAAAAATCACTTTGCATGCCGGTCAGAAACCCATCCAGTGCGAAACCGGAAAACCAGTGCATCGGAATCACAATGGATGATTTCAAACGTTTCAGCACCGTGATCATTGTCGGCTGATCCAGCGTAAAGCCACCGTCAACCGGGGCCATCACCACATCAAGCCGCCCCAGCGCTGCATATTGAGCCGCATCAGGCGCGTGGTGCAAATGACCCAAATGACCGATACAAAGCCCCGCCATTTCAAAAACAAAAATCGAATTCCCTTCCACCTCAACGCCGGAGAATTGCGACCGGATATCCGTAGACACATTGCGCACCAGCACCTCACCCAGATCAAGGTGATGATCGATGCCTTTGCCAAACGCCCCCCAACCGGGCAGCACGTGAGGAATGGCCGGATCAGGAAAGGCCGTCCAATGGGTGTCATGGGCGTGGTTCATCGTCACAACATCAGGGATGAACGGCAGGGTCCCGGTGAAGCCGGTAAAGTCGGTCACCATGTTCAATCCACCATGGCTGCGGATCAGGAAAGAGGCGTGGTCTATGTAATGCAGATGTACGTTTTCCACGGCCACTTCAGGTAGGCTGGCCGGGGTCACATATTCCACCCCTTGCGTGTCATGGGCCAGCGCAACGCAATGACTTGGGGTGCGTCCCTGCGCCTGCACCACGGCAGGCAGCGGCATCAGCAAGATCAAGAAGAAACGGATCATCACGGCCACCTCCTGCAAAAGAAGGTAGCACAGGATTGGTGCAAGTCACTGAAAGAAGATTTCGATGGCCTTAGCCACTCGGTCAAAAGATGCAGGTTTCACCCTGTTGTTGCGAGGACAAGGGACCTCCCCGGAAAACACGCCTCCCCGGCATGGCGGATCAGCCCACGTCGGTTTTACCCCGTCGGTCACTGCGCAGTGCCGCATAGAGCACATGGGTCCGCCAGCGCCCGTCGATCTGCAAATAGCTTTGCGCGACACCTTCGTATTTGAAACCGGTCTTTTCCAACAATCCGCGCGAGGCGGCATTTTCGGGCAAACAGGCGGCCTCGATCCGGCTGAGGTCCATCCGGTTAAACGCCTGATGCACCACCGCATGTATCGCCTCGCGCATATAGCCTTGCCGCGCAAAGGGGGCACCGGTCCAATAGCCAAGTGCGCCGGATTGCGCAGGCCCGCGCCGGATATTGTCCAGCGTGATGGCCCCCAGAAGCGCATCATCCTTGCGCCGCACCAGAAACAGCGGCAAGGCTGTGCCGCTGCTGACAGAACGCTGCGCCCAATAGACCCGATTGGTAAAGGCCTTGCGCGACAGGTGATCCTCTGCCCAAACCGGTTCCCATTTGGTCAGAAAATCGCGGCTATGGGTGCGCAGGGCAGTCCAGCCGCGAAAATCGGAATGGACCGGCGGACGCAGGGTCAGCCGTTCGGTTTCGATCCTGATTTTGCGTTTGAGCAACAACATCAGGCAGCGCGGCGTTCCTGCAAGGTGCCCAGCCCCGGTGCTTTTTCCACCGGACCATAAAGAGCAAGCGCCGCGGGAGCATCCGCCGCCATGCGTTGCGCCAAATCACGTACATCACCAGTGGTGACCGCATCAATCTTTTCAATGGTTTCCTTCAGCGAAGGCACACGGTCCCAGATCTGGATCAGACGCGCCAATCGCTCGGCACGGTTTGACGGGCTTTCCAACCCCATCAACAGCCCGGCTTTCATCTGCGCCCGTGCCCGTGCCACTTCCGCAGGGGACATATCAGAGGCGGCGCGTTTCATTTCATCAATGGTGATACCAGCAAGTTCCGGCAATTGTTCCGCGGAGGTGCCCGCATAGATCGTCATCATCCCTGTGTCAGCATGTGCGCCCGCCTGAGCAAAGATCGTATAGCACAGGCCGCGGTTCTCGCGGATTTCCTGAAACAGCCGAGAGGACATGCCGCCGCCAAGGGCAGAAGCGTAAATCTGCGCCACATAGATATCATCCGCACGATACCCCGGTGATTCAAAGCCAAGCGCGAAATGGGCCTGTTCCAACTGTTTATTCTGGCGCACCTCGCCGCCTTTGAAAGAGGCTGTATCCATTTCGAACAGGGGTTTGGCGGGCATGTCGCCAAACAATTTCTCGGCCAGTTGCACGATTTCATCGTGATCCACCGCGCCTGCTGCAGAAAGGATCATCTGTTCAGGACCATAATGATCCTTGATGAAACCTTGCAGATCCGTGCGGCTGAAATTCGATACCCGTTCAGAAGGCCCAAGGATGGTTCGCCCGAGCGCCTGCCCCGGATAGGCCTGTTCCTGCAACCAGTCAAAGATCACGTCATCAGGCGTATCCAGCGCCTGACCGATCTCTTGCAGGATCACCCCGCGCTCCACCTCGATCTCATTTGGGTCCAGCACCGGATTGCGCAGGATATCGGCAATCACATCCAACCCCAGCGCCACATCGTTTTCCAGCACCCGCACGTAATAGGCGGTCACCTCACGGCTGGTATAGGCATTGATATAGCCGCCCACATCTTCAATCGCTTCGGCGATTTGCAGTGAGGTGCGTTTGGCTGTGCCCTTGAACGCCATATGTTCAAGGAAATGCGCAATGCCGTTTTGTTGCGGTGTTTCGTGGCGCCCGCCTGCGGCGACCCATACCCCGATGGAAGCAGAGGCAAGCCCCGGCATATGTTCGGTGACAATGCGAAAGCCGTTTGAGAGGCGGTGTTCGTTCAGGCTCATAGGCCAAGCGCCCCTTTGATATGTGTTTTCAATGCGTCAAGGTCGTTGGCCACGCGGGTCACGCGCTCTTCACGGTCAAACAGGTCGGCCATCCGTGGCGGCAAGGGCGGGCGGATGCCGCTGGCTGCCTCAACCGCATCAGGGAATTTGGCCGGATGGGCGGTGGCAAGGGTGATCATCGGAGTCGCCTCTTCGCGTTTCTCTTGCGCCACTTTCACCCCAACCGCAGAATGCGGGCACAAGAGTTCACCAGAGGTTTTCAACGCCTGTGCAATGGTCGCGCTGGTTTCCTCTTCTGTCGCGCGGCCAGAGCTATAGATATCCTGCAACACCTGCATGGCCCCCTGACTGATGTCGAAACCACCCTGTCCCAATTCGTCCATCAACTGCGCAACCGCATTGCCATCCCGCCCGTAGGCGTCAAACAACGCCCGTTCAAAATTGGAGCTGACCTGAATATCCATCGACGGGCTGATTGAGGGTTCGACCGTGCCCTTGTGATAGCCCTGCCCTTTCAGGCATCGATCAAGGATGTCGTTCTGATTGGTGGCAACCACCAGATCCTTGATCGGCAGCCCCATGCGTTTGGCGATATAGCCCGCGAAGATATCACCGAAATTACCAGTTGGTACGGTAAAGCTGATCTCGCGCTCTGGCGCACCAAGAGAAACAGCAGAAGAGAAATAATAGACAACCTGCGCCAGAACCCGGCCCCAGTTGATCGAATTCACCCCAGCGAGTTTCACAGTGTCGCGGAATTCAAAATCATTGAACATATCCTTCAGACGCGCCTGACAGTCATCAAAATCACCATCAATGGCAAGGGCATGTACGTTCGATTCGGCGGGGGTGGTCATTTGACGCCGCTGCACATCGCTGACCCGGCCATGTGGGTAGAGGATAAAGACATCTACGTTATCCAGCCCGCGAAACGCCTCGATCGCGGCGGAGCCGGTGTCGCCAGAAGTGGCCCCGACAATCGTCACACGGGCATCTTTACGCCCCAGCGCTTTCTGAAACATCTGACCAATCAGCTGCATGGCGAAATCTTTGAAGGCCAAAGTCGGGCCGTGAAACAGCTCCAGCAGGAAATGGTTGGGGGCAAGTTGCACCAACGGCGCGCGGGCAGCATGACCAAAACCACCATAGGCATTGGCGATCAATTCGCGAAACTCTTCCTCCGTAAACGTATCGCCAATGAAGGGGCGCATGACGGAAAAGGCGGTTTCTTCATAAGACTGCCCCGCCATGGCGGCGATCTGCGCGCGGGTAAGCGTCGGGATTTCTTCGGGCACGTAGAGCCCCCCGTCGCGGGCAAGGCCCGTCAACATAGTGTCTTCGAAACTCAGTGCGGGGGCTTTACCACGGGTGGAGATATAGCGCATTGGGATCAGCTTTCGGATGAGATGGCGCGGCGGCGGCGCAGGAAAAGAAGGGACATGGCCAGCCAGATGGCGGCCAGCGAAAACCACGTGATTGCATATTGCAAATGGTCATTGGGGATGCGGCTGGTGTCGACGGGCAATGGGGTGACGGAAGGGTCGTCTTGCTCCAAGCTGCGGGAGACAATCAGGAGAGGCTCTGTACCAAGTGCCTGTGCCATTGCCGGCACGTCACGGGCAAACCAGATGTTGTTTTTGGTATCAACCTCAGGGGTGAACCCGTCAGTTTCGCGGGGCCATTGAAGGTTGCCGATCACGCGCGCCTCTCCCTCGGGGCGGGCGACATCGGGGCTGTCAACCGCAACAAACCCGCGGTCGACCAACACCCGCCGCCCGTCTGTGTCAAACGCGGTGATCAACCGATACCCCGCCCCCTGCGTTTTTTGCGACACGAGGACGCGCAGGGTATCACCCAAAAAATGCCCAGTGGCTGCGACAGGCAGGTATGCGTCACCTTCGCGGTTTGGTGTCGCGGGCAGATCAACGGGGGCCGCATGTATGCGGGCATCGATGTCAGATATGACACCCTGTTTCCATGCCAGACGCTGCACCTGCCAAAGCCCCAAGGCACACAGAATGGCAACACCCCCAAGGCCGACAATGATAAGAAACAAGGCGCGGTTCATAGACACTCATGCATACGAAAAAGCACGCGAAGCGGTTGCTGCGCGTGCTTGGGTTCTCAAGGATCAGGGGTGCAGATGCAACCCCGTTTTGCCGCGCTTAGGCCGGGACACCCCAGATGTAGACGGCAAAGAACAGGAACAGCCATACCACATCCACAAAGTGCCAGTACCATGCAGCGGCCTCAAAACCGACGTGCTGCTCTGGGGTGAAATCGCCGCGCATGGCACGGATCAGGCAGACCGCCAGAAAGATCGTACCGATCAGAACATGCAGACCGTGGAAACCTGTGGCCATGAAGAAGGCAGAGAAGAATGCGTCGCCACCGAAGGTCCAGTCATGGTGCAACAGCAATTCACGGTACTCATAGGCTTGCAGGATGGTAAAGAACACGCCCAGCACAATGGAAATGGCCAGACCGCTGATCAGATCCTTGCGGTTGTTTTCGTGAACCAAAGCGTGGTGCGCCCAGGTTACGGCACAGCCCGACAGCAGCAGAACCAATGTGTTGATCAGCGGCAGGTGGAATGCGTTTACCGCGTCGAAGACCGGTGGCACATATTCGGATCCGACATATTCGTTCATCGGATAGATGGCCTGTTTGAAGAAGGTCCAGAACCACGCCACAAAGAACATGACTTCGGACATGATGAACAGGACAAACCCGTAACGCAGGCCAATGCGCACCACCGGCGTGTGATCGCCCACATGGCTTTCGGCAACCATTTCGCGCCACCAGCCGAACATGACGTAAAGCGTTGCGACGAAACCACCCAGGAACAGGAAGGGGGTTACATCGTGCATCCACAGGACCGCCCCGAAGAGCATGACAAAACCAGCCACTGCGCCCAACAGGGGCCATGTGGAAGGCGCGAGGATGTGATAGTCGTGGTTCTTAGCATGGGCCATGGCGGGCGGTCCTTCTTTGGTCAAAGCCGGTTGGCTTAATTCAGTTCTGTTTGGCTGTCTGCATCTAGGGCTGCATAGCCTTCGGGCAGATCAATTTCGTAGAATGTATAGGAAAGCGTGATGGTGTGTACATACTTGCCGTCATTATCCTGAACGATTTCGGGATCGACGAAAAAGCTGACCGGCATCTGCACCCGTTCACCGGGGGCCAGCACCTGTTCGGTAAAGCAGAAACAGTCGATTTTATCGAAAAAGGCACCGGCGGCGTAGGGTGTTACGTTATAGCTGGCCTGCCCCGCGATGGGGCGATTGGACGGGTTGTAGGCCTCGTAGAAGGCCAGACCAACCTCGCCAATGCGCAGTTCCATCTCGCGCTGGACCGGTTTGAACTCCCATCCCATATTGTCGTTCAACGTGCCGTCGAACCGCACTTTGATGGTTTGATCCAGAATGTCGTCAGAGGCGACCTCGACCTGTCCGGGCACACCGCCAAAGCCGGTGACGCGGCAGAACCAGTCGTAAAAGGGAACTGAGGCCCAAGCCATCGCGCCCATGAAAACAACCACTGATACGGTTTGTACAACTGTTTTGGCTGGGCCGGACATTGCCATCAGTTGCCCTCCTGAGGTGCGGTGCCACTGGCGGCACCAACGGTACCGGGTGCCGTGGCAAAATCAATCTGGGTGATCTTCACAAAGGTCAGTACCATGACAAGAACCACAAATGCGCCCAGCATCAGGCCAACACCGACGTTGCGGGTTTTACGACGGCCGTGCAGATCATGTTCAACACGCAAAGCCATTACCAACCTCCCAATCCGTAGGGGCGCAGGGTCGCTTCGATCAGGATCGCACCGAAGTGCAGGAAGAGATAGAACAGCGACAAGCGGAAGAATTTACGCTCAACCGCATAATTGTCTTCTTCGGCCATGACCTCATCCCGCTTCCAGATGCGGTAGGCCCCGATCAGGAACAGGACATTCAGCACGATCGCAAAGCTGAGATAGATATAGCCGCCAATTGCGGTGAACCCCGTGCCAATCGCAAGAATCGCCAACAGCACCGTGTAGCCAAGGATATGACGCCGGGTCGCCGGGCGGCCATGGGTGACAGTCAGCATCGGCACATTTGCATCGTCATAGTCAGAGCGCATGAACAGCGCCAGCGCCCAGAAATGCGGCGGTGTCCACATGAAGATCAGGGCGAACATCAACCATGCCTCGACAGAGAAACTGCCGGTGGCGATGATCCAGCCGATGACAGGGGGAAACGCCCCCGCAGCACCGCCGATAACGATGTTCTGCGGTGTCACCCGTTTGAGCCACATGGTGTAGAAAACCGCATAATAAAGGATCGTGAACAGCAACATGCCCGCGGCCAACAGATTGGCGCTGAGGGCCAGCATCATCACAGCCATCCCCGAGAGCGCCACGCCTAGTGCCAGTGCCTCACCGGGCTGAACCTTGCCAGCGGGAATCGGACGATTGACGGTGCGTTTCATCACCGCATCGATATCCGCGTCCCACCACATGTTCAGCGCGCCGGATGCCCCTGCCCCGATGGCGACAAACAGGATGGAGGCAAATCCGATGACAGGATGTACAGTAACCGGTGCAGCCAGCATGCCAACAACAGCGGTGAAAACCACAAGCTGCATGACACGTGGCTTGAGCAGGGCAAAATAATCGCCCAATTGCGCCTCGTGCTCATTGGCAGCTGTGTTGGAGATATCGGTCATCCGGCACCTTTTAGGCAGATGGGTGGGCAAAATGCCTACCTTTCGTTTCAGTCGTCTGCTCGGTTATTGGCCTTGGGTTGGGAGGGGCAAGCCCTCCTACCCCGTCGGCCGATAAGGTGGGCAAATTGCCCACCTCAGCCGTTAGTTAGAGGCAACCTGAACCGTTGGTGCGATACCAGCGTATTCTTCCTTGGCCTTGCTGATCCAGTCGGCATAGGCCTCTTCAGACACCACTTTGACGGTGATCGGCATATAGGCGTGCGCCTGACCGCAAAGTTCTGAACACTGGCCAAAATAGACACCTTCTTTATCGGCGTTGAACCACAGTTCAGCCAGACGGCCCGGTACCGCGTCCTGTTTCACGCCGAAGGCCGGAATCGTCCAAGCGTGGATCACATCAGACCCTGTAACCTGCATCACGATTGTCTTGCCCACGGGCACAACAACCGCTGTATCGGTCGCCAGCAGCCATTCGTTGCGCGAATACCCGGCTTTTTCCAGCTTGGCGATCATCGCATCGTTCAAAAGGTTTGCAACGGCACCGGCCGCTTCTTCTTCGGATGTCAGGGTCGCAGGCGCACCAATCATGTAGCTGTCAAAGCCGAAACCGTCATCGACATATTCATATGACCAGTACCACTGGTTGCCGATGGCCTTGATCGTGATATCGGCCTGCGGAATTTCCTGCTGCCGGAACAGAATCGGCAGGGAAAACGCGCCAATCAGCACCAGAATCAGAATCGGGCCCACAGTCCATGCGATTTCGACAGGGGTGTGGTGGGTAAAGGACGCAGGTGTCGGATTCCGTTTCGCGTTAAACCGGATAATCACCCATGCCATCAGACCCGTCACAAACAAGGTGATGACCGTGATGATAACGAGAATCAGATAATCCAGATCGTGAATGTCCTGAGCAAGGCGCGTAACGGCAGGCTGAAAGCCCGTCAAACCGTCCTCCGGCGCGCCGATCACCTCAAGCCCGTCGATCCGCAATGCGTCCTGCGCCATTGCTGGTAGGGCCGAAAAGCCGGCCATGAGCGCACTCAAAGAAAAAAGATGTTTCATGTGTCGTCCTGATCTTGTGACCAAAATTGGCTACGGTTTCACGCGAGAGCGCTTGGTCCGCACCCCTGCCGTTGTCTTCCTGATGCTTACAATCATATTCTATCCTCAAGATAAAGTCTTTCGATTGCGTCAAACGGACGCGAAGTCGGAAAAACGTGTTTCAAAAACAGGATAGCCTGATGCCCCATACGCCCTTTTCGCCGTTTGAAAATGATCTGGACCGCGATACCGCCCTATCCGTGCTGCGTGACGCCACCCGTGGCGCAGATGACGGCGAGTTGTTTTTCGAACGCCGCCGTTCCGAAGCACTGATGTTTGATGACGGGCGGCTCAAGACCGCCAGCTATGATGCCTCTGAGGGGTTTGGCCTGCGGGCGGTGCGCGGCGAGGTGGCAGGATATGCCCATTCGACGGAGATTTCGGAACAGGCCCTGCGCCGCGCGGCACAGACGGCGCGGCTGGCTGTGGGGGATGGCGGCGGGACCTGGGCGGATGCGCCAGAGGGCACCAATAAAAAGCTATATACAGATGCAGACCCGATTGAAGGGGCGGCATTCCCTGTAAAAGTAGAAACCCTGCGCGAGATTGACGATTTTGCCCGCAGCCTTGACCCGAGGGTGGTACAGGTCAGCGCCAGCATCGCCGCGAGCCTGCAGGAAGTGGAGATTCTGCGCCCTGAGGGTACATCGGTGCGCGACATCCGACCAATGACACGGGTGAACGTGTCGATCATTGTCGAACAGGACGGGCGGCGCGAAAGCGGCTCCGCCGGGGGCGGTGGGCGGATCGGGTTGGACGGCCTGCTGACACCGGAAGACTGGCAGGCCAAAACCCGCGAGGCGCTGCGGGTGGCGGTGGTCAACCTGGATGCGGTACCCGCCCCAGCAGGCGTGATGGACGTTGTACTTGGCCCCGGCTGGCCGGGTATTTTGCTGCACGAGGCGATCGGCCACGGGCTGGAAGGGGATTTCAACCGCAAGGGCAGTTCCGCCTTTGCCGGGCTGATGGGACAACAGATCGCGGCCAAAGGGGTGACCGTGCTGGATGACGGGACGATTCCCGACCGGCGCGGATCTATATCTGTGGATGACGAGGGCACGCCCAGCGCCAAGAATGTATTGATTGAGGACGGCAAGCTGGTCGGTTACATGCAGGACCGCCAGAATGCGCGGCTGATGGGGGTCGCCAGCACCGGCAACGGGCGGCGGCAATCCTACGCGCATATTCCGATGCCGCGGATGACAAATACCTATATGTTGGGCGGTGATACCGCGCCCGGTGACATTGTGGCGGACCTTAAGGACGGGATTTACGCAGTCGGGTTCGGCGGCGGTCAGGTGGATATCACCAACGGTAAGTTCGTTTTCTCCTGCACTGAAGCCTATCGGGTAGAGAACGGCATTGTCGGCGCGCCTGTCAAAGGTGCGACCCTGATTGGTGACGGAGCAACCGCGCTGAAACATATCCGCGCCATCGGCAATGACCCCTCTCTTGATCCGGGCATGGGCAACTGCGGTAAACAGGGTCAATGGGTACCGGTGGGTGTCGGCCAGCCAACGCTGATGATTGGCGGATTGACAGTCGGTGGATCAGCGGCCTGAGCGTCGTGGCGAACCAAACCGCTCCAAGCTAAGGGAGATTGGGCCTATTTTGTTCACCCCCTGTTAACCAGCGCGATCTATACCTGATTCTAGCAACAGACGGAGCAACGGGATGACTGACAAGGAGCACTTTCCTTCTTCCACTCACCCCCCACTCCCACCCACCCCGGAAGACGAACAGTTTGCCCGCCTCCGTCTGTTGCGCTCGCGCCGGGTCGGCATAGCGACGTATAAACGACTGCTGATTGAACACGGCACTGCGCAAAACGCGCTGGCCGCGCTGCCAGAGGTGGCGCGCGCCGCGGGCGTTTCGGACTACAAAATATGTCCAGAGGGTGTGGTGCAGGCCGAACTGCGCAATGGTCGCGCCGCAGGGGCGCGGTTGATTTGTTTCGGGGATAAACATTACCCCCTAACCCTGGCAGAGATTGACGATGCCCCGCCGTTTCTTTGGGCCATTGGTGACACAAGCCTGCTGGCCCGCCCTATGATATCCCTTGTCGGGGCGCGCAATGCCTCGTCGCTGGGAACGCGGATGGCCAAATCACTGGCCCGCGATCTGGGGGCTGCGGGATATGTTGTGGTATCCGGTCTGGCGCGGGGCATTGACGCGGCGGCGCACCATGCCGCCCTCCCCACCGGCACGGTTGCGGTTCAGGCTGGCGGCGTCGATGTCATCTATCCTGTTGAAAACACCGAACTGGCTTTTGCAATTGCAAAAGCAGGCCTGCGCCTGTCCGAACACCCGATAGGGATGCGGCCGATGGCACGGCATTTCCCCAGCCGAAACAGGATCATCTCTGGCCTGTCACGTGCCACCATCGTGGTAGAGGCGGCAGCAAAATCCGGCAGCCTGATCACCGCACGCGATGCGCTGGATCAGGGACGTGATGTGCTGGCCGTGCCCGGCCATCCCTTCGACGCGCGGGCCGCTGGCTGCAACATGTTGCTGCGCGACGGGGCGACACTGATCCGTTCTGCTGCTGATGTGCTTGAAATTCTGGGCGCAGCCACTGCACCGGAATTGCCGCTGCCGCCGCCTGCATCGGCCCCCAGGAAACGCAGCCTGCGAGAAAGCGCAGCGTTGCATGCACAAATTTTGGCCCGCCTTGGCCCCTCGCCGGTCGCAGAGGATCAACTGATCCGTGATCTGCGCGCTCCCGCCGCAGAGGTCGCACCGGTTTTGGTGGATCTTGAACTTGACGGGCAGATCTCTCGCCAGGCCGGTGGCCTCCTCAGCAAGGTCAGTTAAGCGGCAGCAACAGTTGCAAATGCCCGTTTGCCAAACTCGATTTCCACCCCTCAAAAAACACCGTTCAACCTGACCAATCCGGGTCGCAATGGGAAAGACTGCGCAGCTGCCGCATTGACAATACCCCCCGCCATCCCACATGTGACAGCGCAAAGACCGCCACAAATTTTCACGTAAGGTGCTTAAATCTATGCCCGTAGTTGTTGTCGAATCCCCGGCCAAGGCCAAAACGATCAACAAATATCTAGGCGATAATTATACTGTCCTTGCCTCTTACGGGCATGTGCGCGACCTGCCTCCGAAAGACGGATCCGTCGATACCGACAACGAGTTCGACATGAAATGGGAAGTCGCCAGCACCAGCAAAAAACATGTCAAAGCCATCGCCGACGCGCTGGCCGGTGACAATGAACTGATTCTCGCAACCGACCCCGACCGTGAGGGCGAGGCGATCAGCTGGCATTTGCAAGAGGCGCTGACCAAACGCAAATCCATCAAGAAAGACACGCCGGTCAGCCGCGTGGTGTTCAACCAGATCACCAAAAAGGCCGTAACCGAGGCGATGGAAAATCCGCGTCAGGTCGATATGCCGCTGGTCGAGGCCTACCTCGCACGCCGTGCGCTGGACTATCTGGTGGGGTTCAACCTCTCGCCGGTGTTGTGGCGCAAGCTGCCCGGTGCAAAATCCGCAGGCCGCGTGCAATCAGTGACCCTGCGCATCATTGTTGAGCGTGAAATGGAGATCGAGGTTTTCCGCGCCCGCGAATATTGGACGGTCAAGGCGATCCTCTCGACCCCACGCGGTCAAGAGTTCGAAGCACGACTGACCACGTTGGCCGGCAAAAAGCTGGATAAATTTGATCTGTCCGACAGCACACAGGCCGAAATGGCGGTGCAGGCGATCAGCAGCCGCGATCTGAGCGTCACAAGCGTTGAGGCCAAACCAACCACGCGCAACCCCTCTGCCCCGTTCATGACCTCGACCCTGCAACAGGAAGCCAGCCGCAAATTCGGCATGGGAGCCAAGGCCACAATGTCGACCGCGCAACGGCTGTATGAAGCCGGACACATTACCTATATGCGAACCGACGGCATCGACATGGCACCGGAAGCGGTTGAGATGGCGCGCGATGCAATCAAGGACCGCTATGGCGCGGATTACGTGCCAAGCAGCCCGCGTATCTATAAGAACAAAGCCAAGAACGCACAGGAAGCCCACGAATGTGTGCGCCCGACCGACATGGCCAAGGATGCCGCCTCGCTGAACCTCGAAACAGATCAGGCGAAACTTTACGATCTGATCTGGAAACGCACGCTTGCCTGTCAGATGGAATCTGCGCGGATGGAGCGGACAACTGTTGAGATTGGCAGCAAGGATGAACAGGTTGGCCTGCGCGCCACCGGTCAGGTTGTCCTGTTTGACGGTTTCCTGCGGGTATATGAAGAAGGCCGCGATGATGTGGTTGTGGATGATGACGACAAACGTCTGCCGCAAATCTCCGAAGGGGATAAGACCGCCAAGAGCAGCATCACACCGGAACAGCATTTCACCCAGCCACCGCCGCGCTATACCGAGGCAACGCTGGTGAAACGCATGGAAGAGCTGGGCATTGGCCGCCCCTCGACCTATGCCAGCATTGTTACAACCATTCAGGACCGCGGCTATGTACGCCGCGAGGGGCAGCGGCTGATCCCTGAGGATAAGGGGCGGCTGGTGACGGCCTTCCTTGAGAATTATTTCCGCAAATACATCGGCTATGATTTCACCGCCGACCTTGAGGACCAGCTGGATAAAGTATCGGCCAACGACGCCAACTATAAGGACGTGCTGACCCGGTTCTGGCGCGATTTTTCTGCAGCAATTGCGGAAACCGCCGATCTGCGGATCACCGAAGTGCTTGAGAAGATTAACGAGGTGTTGGAACCGCATCTGTTCCCGCCACTGGAAGACGGCGGCGATCCGCGGCTTTGCCCGAATTGCGGCAATGGTCGCTTGTCCATGCGCACGGCGCGGTCCGGCGGGGCCTTTATCGGCTGCTCTGCCTATCCTGAATGTCGCTATACCCGCCCCTTCGGCCCGCCAAACCCCGAGGCCGAAGCTTCTGCCATCCCACCTGAGGGTAAATTGCTGGGCACCGACGCGGGCGACGAGATCCGCGTGTTCAAGGGGCGTTTTGGGCCCTATGTCCAACGCGGCGAAGTGACCGAAGAAAACAAGAAGCCCCCGCGCCAGTCGGTGCCAAAAGAATGGCCGCCCGAAGAGCTGGAGCTGGAGCGGGCGCTGATGCTTTTGTCCCTGCCCCGTGAAATCGGACCACACCCTGAAGACGGGATCATGGTCTGGTCCAATATCGGGCGCTATGGTCCCTACCTCAAACACGCGCCCAGCACCTCGGACCGCGGAGGCACCAATGCCAACCTCGGCGATCTTGACGAGGTGTTTACCGTTGGCATGAACCGCGCCGTGCAATTGCTGGCCGAAAAGGTTGCCAGCCGGGGCGGTCGCGGTGCCGCTGCGAAACCGCTGCGCGAACTGGGGGAACATCCGGCAGCAGGGGGTGCGGTCAATGTGATGAAGGGCAAATACGGACCCTATGTGAAATGGGAGAAGATCAACGCCACGATTCCCGACACCATTGATCCTGAAGAGCTGACCATGGATCAGGCGGTGCATCTGATTGATGAACGCGCCGAGAAGGCGGGTAAAAAGAAACCCGCAGCAAAAAAGAAGGCCGCCCCGAAAAAGAAAGCGGCCCCCAAGAAGGCAGCCCCAAAGAAAACCACCGCGAAAAAGCCAGCGGCAAAGAAACCCGCAGCGAAGAAAAAGGCACCCGCCTCAAAAGAGGGTGAGACATAGCTTCTGTCTGAATAGGTCCGGTCGCCTTGGCAGACCGGACCGTTCCTGCGAGTGACAGCCAACGGGCAACTGGCCAGCGTGGTTTCGCCCAAAAGGCTCAGGCGACACAGTTCATGACTTTGTGATTTGATCCTTCCCGATGGCCCTGCCAATAGGTCCAAAAGACGAAAGGCAGAGCAATGACAAAACCAACCCTCACAAGACGCGGATTGATTGCCAGTGGGACAGCGGCCCTTTTCGCCCCCTCGGTTCTGCGGGCCGAAGCCAACCCCCAGGAAGAAGCCAGCGCTCAAGAAGGGGTGCGCCGCAACGCCACCAGCTTCGTGTCGCAAGACTGGCGTGACCACTTCGACACTCTGGGCAAAGCGGCGATCGTTGCGGATACCAGTTCGCGCGCGCTGCATTACTGGAACAGCGACGCCAGCGACTACCGGGTTTACCCCACATCAGTGCCGGCGACTGAAGAGCTGACCAAACGTGGCTACACCAAAATCACCCGCAAGAAGGTCGGACCGGACTGGACCCCGACCGCATCGATGATGGAGCGGTTTCCTCATTACAAATACATGCCACCCGGCCCTGACAACCCGCTGGGCACCCATGCGATGTATCTGGGCTGGCCTGCCTATATTATCCACGGCACACAGGACACGCGCAAGATCGGTCGGCGCTCGTCAGATGGCTGTATCGGGCTGTACAACAACCAGATTGAAGAGCTTTTTGCGATTTGTCCCATCGGAACGCAGGTCCGCATCATCTAATCTTTCCAGCCCCTCTTTGCCCATGTGAAACATTTGACTCTGCCGCGCCGCAGCGTCACAAAAGGCGTGATTAACACTGACCTGCAAAGAGGGAACACCGATGAAGAAAGTCTATGGCTCGGCTGCCGAAGCGCTGGATGGCGTCCTTGCGGACGGGATGCTGATTGCATCGGGGGGATTTGGTCTTTGTGGCATCCCCGAGTTGTTGTTGCAGGCCATCAAGGAAAACGGGGCCAAGAACCTGACGTTTGCTTCGAACAATGCGGGCGTCGATGATTTTGGCATCGGGATTTTGCTGCACACCAAGCAGGTCAAAAAGATGATCAGCTCTTATGTAGGTGAAAACGCGGAGTTCATGCGCCAGTATCTCTCCGGCGAGCTGGAGCTTGAGTTTAACCCGCAGGGCACATTGGCCGAACGCATGCGCGCCGGTGGCTGTGGCATTCCGGGGTTCTACACCAAGACCGGTGTGGGCACGGTGATTGCCGAGGGCAAAGAGGTCAAAAGCTTCAATGGCGAGGATTATATCCTTGAAGAGGGGATCGTCGCGGACCTGTCCATCGTCAAAGCCTGGAAGGCGGATGAGACCGGCAATCTGATATTCCGCAAGACCGCCCGCAACTTCAACCCACCGGCTGCCATGTGCGGCAAGGTCTGCGTGGCCGAGGTCGAAGAGATCGTTCCCAAAGGCTCCCTTGATCCTGATATGATCCACCTGCCCGGCATCTATGTACACCGGATCATTCAGGGTGATCACGAAAAACGCATTGAACAACGTACAACCCGCAAGCGCGAGGAGGCTTAATCATGGCTTGGGACAGAAACCAGATGGCTGCGCGCGCGGCACAGGAACTTGAAGACGGCATGTATGTGAACCTTGGCATCGGTATTCCGACGCTGGTGGCGAACTATGTCGGCGATAAGGACATCACATTGCAGTCTGAAAACGGCATGTTGGGCATGGGCCCCTTCCCGTTTGAAGGCGAAGAAGACGCCGATCTGATCAACGCGGGCAAGCAGACGATCACCGAATTGAACCGCACGGCCTATTTCGATTCTGCCACCTCTTTCGGGATGATCCGCGGCGGCAAGATTGCAGCGGCGATTCTGGGGGCGATGGAAGTGGCCGAAAACGGCGATCTGGCAAACTGGATGATTCCGGGCAAGCTGGTCAAAGGGATGGGCGGTGCCATGGACTTGGTCGCCGGTGTTGGCCGTGTGATTGTTGTGATGGACCACGCCAATAAGCACGGTGAAAGCAAGGTTCTGAAAGAATGCACCCTGCCACTGACCGGCAAAGGTGTTGTTGACCGGATCATCACCGACCTTGGTGTGCTGGACGTGGTTGAAGGTGGCTTGCGTATCGTGGAATGCGCCGAGGGTGTCACCGAAGACGAATTGCGCGCCGCCACACAGGCCACAATCGTTTAAGAAACCATGGCGGGCAGATTGCCCGCCTTACACGGTCCTCTCTATTTGTAACGGCACGCGGGGCGAAAGGCTGATTGCCGCTACCGCATGTCAGTTCAAAGCCGCAAAGACACAGCCATCGGTAATCAACTCTGGTGGCGTCTGGCACAACCCCTTAGCCACCTGAAACGCCGCCAGTACCTTGGGCACGTAATCCCGTGTCTCGGCAAAAGGCGGCACGCCCTGGTGTTTGCGCACCGATCCCTCACCCGCGTTATACCCCGCCAGTACCAGAATGGGGTCGTGGTCAAATTCTTCCATCAGCCAGTTCAGATATTTCACCCCGCCGCTGATGTTCTGCGTTGGTTTTAGACTGTCCTCTACCCCGAAACGTTCGGCGGTGGCTGGCATCAACTGCATCAGCCCCTGCGCCCCCGCTTTGCTCTCGGCATCCGGTTTGCCTGCAGATTCAATCGTAATCACCGCCAGCACCAAAGCGGGCGACACCTGTGTGCCAACGGTCGAGCGCAGGATATCAATGCCGTTGTTGCGCGCGATATCCTGCATCTGTTGCAGGCGGGGTGCGGGTACTTTGCTGGTTGCACCGGCCAGAACACTGATGGCGGTTTGTAGACGTCCCGGTCCGGCGCTGGCGGCCTCGGGTGAAATCTTGTCCCAAAACCAGCCATATTGCCCCGGCGTGTCGCGGTTGACCGTGCCAGAGGGGGCCAATGCAACCTCTGCTGTGGATGGCTGTGCCTGTGTGGCGGAATCAATCTGGATTGTAATCCGCTTACCGCCGCCCGATTTGGGCGGCTTCACCCGTTTAGCACTGAAGTCCGCAAAGGGTTTGGGGCCATCAGCCTGGGCCATCGCCACAGAAAGAAACCCCGCCAGAAGCGATGAAGTGAGAATTCGAAGCATGCCTGCCTGCTTTTATTACGCTTATCTGCTCGATTTTTCGGAAATATCCCACAAATCGGCCTCTCAAACCAGCCAAACGTGGCACAGAACATGGCGATTTCGCCTTATTTGAGCGTTTTCGTGGGGAAAATCAACTAAATCAACACGGTAAATATAATATTAATACTGCAATTACAGTAGCTTATAAGATATTGCTGTGATTTTCAGTCTGTAAACGAAAAAGTCACATTTCATGCCAAATTGGTGCCCCATTCGAGGGGCTATATAGCGTCATACCAAGTCGGACAGGCAGCCAACTGAGAGAAACGGTTGCCACAACGGACGGCGGGGTTGGAACTTAAAACTTACATGATCCTTGGAGGGACATACCATGATGAACTTTATCAAAAACTTCCGTGCAGACGAAGACGGCGCTGTAACAGTAGACTGGGTTGTTCTGACAGCCGCCGTTGTTGGCCTGGCCGTTGCAGCTTACTCTTCCATTCAGACCGGCGCTGCTGACCTGACATCCGACACCGGTACATTCCTTGAGAACCGTCAGCCTGGCGTAATCGACTAAACCCAGGTCTGAGCTTCTTTTAGAGCTCTTGGGGGGCCGCGTTCTTATTCTCAGAGCGCGGCCCCTTTTGCCTAGGCGATGTTCAAATCAAGAACTTGAAAGGCCCAACATGCTAAATAAATTTTGTACCTTTATCAGGTCCGAAGATGGCGCGGTCACGGTAGACTGGGTTGTCTTGACAGCCGCAGTTGTCGGGCTGGCGATCATCGCGATCCTCGCGATTTCAGGACCAACCGGCAGTGTCGGCACGACCGTTGGCAGCTGGCTATCAGACTATCTTCCAGGCACCTCCAATTAATAACAGACAACCGAAAGCCGACCCGCAAGGTCGGCTTTCGGTTTTCAGGAGGTGCAAAATGCCGTGTTCAGAACGCTGTGCGCAGAATGCCACAGCCGTTCCGCAGAGCGGGCAAATTTAAGCCACATTCAACTGGCACAGTCAAAATAAGCAATCAGGCGCCGGGCCAAACCCGGTAAGAACAGTAACAAGAGGTAAGAGACATGCGCATGGTATTTGGATTGGTTCTTTTGGTGGGCATCGCGCTTGCCGGTGGGGCCGTATACCTGGCCAAGGATCGGATCGCGCAATATCAACACGCGAACGCTCAGGCTCAGGCAGCATTGGCAAAGATTGTGCCGACACAGACCGTTTATGTGGCAACCGGCGCGCTTAAATATGGGCAGCGACTGACCCGCGAGAATGTCCGGGCCGTCAACTGGCCCGAGAATGCGATCCCCGAAGGGACATTTGTCGACATGGCCACACTCTTTCCTGAGAATACCGATGAACTGCGCGTGGTTTTGCGGGAGATGGAAAAAGACGAGGCCATCATGGCCCTCAAGGTGACGGAGCCCGGCGAAGATACCGGCCTGACCTCACGTCTTTCGCGTGGCCAGCGTGCCTTTGCCATCAAGGTTGATGTTTCAAGCGGCGTTTCCGGCTTCCTGCGTCCCGGTGACAAGGTTGATGTCTATTGGACTGGCCGCACAAGCGGCAGCAGCAGTGGCTCTCGTGAAGTCACCAAATTGATCGAGGCCGCGGTCAAGTTGATCGCCATTGACCAAAGTGCCGGTGGTACACGTGACGAGGCAACTATCGCCCGCACTGTGACCGTATCTGTCAGCCCGCAGCAAGTTGCGGCACTGGCGCAGGCCCAGTCGACCGGCTCCCTGTCCCTGTCTCTGGTCGGCGCCGAAGATGACACCATCGCTTCCGCTATTGAGGTGGACCAGCGCGCCTTGCTGGGTATCGAAGCGGAAACAGTGAAAGTAGAAGCTGAGGCGGAAAAGGTCTGTACCATCCGCACAAGACGCGGTGCCGAGGTTGTCGAAATCCCGATCCCCTGCACCAACTAAGCCGGAAACCCCGGTAAAACCAATTGCTTGAATCAGCGTCGCACCCCTGCGGCGCTGATTGCGTTTGAGGCTTTGTTGCCATTAATCCACATAAACAGTTCCTGCGAACACCTTGATTCTTGCAATAAAAATGAAACTGACGCAGAGTGCCCCAAACGACGGGCGAAAAGACCCTACTTTGAGGCGTGATCAAAAAGGCAGGTCACATGAAAATTGATAGATTTCTGAAAGCGGCCCTTGTCGGGCTGTCCCTTAGTGTCATTCCAATGGCAATTACCGCTCCGGCTCCGGCCTTTGCGGATACTTTGCGTGTTGTGAAGAAGGGCACAAACGCCACGCTTGACGTCCCGATGAACCGGGCGGTTGTGGTGGAAAGCGACATTCCATTTGCAGAGCTTAGCATCGCAAACCCCGGCATCGCGGACATCTCGTCCCTGTCGGATCGAACAATTTATGTTCTGGGGAAATCACCTGGCCTAACCACCCTGACCCTGCTGGACGCCAGCGGGCAGTTGATCACCAACGTCAATGTACGTGTCGCAGCGGATGTTTCCGAATTCAAGGAACGGCTGCGTCAGATCCTGCCGGGTGAAAAGATCGAAGTCCGCACCGCCAATGATGGTATCGTATTGTCAGGTGTGGTTTCATCGACCCAACGGTTGCAGCGCGCACTAGATCTGGCCGAGCGTTATGCCCCCGAACGTGTATCCAACCTGATGAGCGTCGGTGGCGTTCAACAGGTGATGATGAAGGTTCGCTTTGCAGAAATGCAGCGCAACGTGTCCAAATCCCTCAGTTCCTCCCTATCCCTGAACGGGGCGATTGGTGGCACAGGTATCAACGGCGGGTCCGGAACAACGAACCAGTCCGGCGGCGTTGCGACCTCGCTTGGTGGTAATATCCCGGCTTCAAACCAGAACGCCGGCGCAATGCTGTTCGGGTTTAACGCGGGTTCGACCCAAGTGGGTATCCTGTTGGAGGCATTGGAACAAAAAGGCGTTGTACGCTTTCTGGCCGAGCCGAATCTGACAGCCCTGTCCGGTCAAGAAGCGAAGTTTCTGGCCGGTGGTGAATACCCTGTTCCTGTGGCGCAGCTGAACGGCCGGATCTCGGTAAAATTCAAACCCTACGGTGTTGAACTGGCCTTTATCCCGCGTGTTGTGGACAAGGATGTGATCAACCTTGAAATGCGCGCTGCGGTATCGGCGATTGACCCGACCAACAGTATTGCATTGGGCAACGGCATTGAAATTTCCGCCTTTACCCGGCGCGAAACCTCTTCAACTGTTGAGCTACGCGATGGCGAGAGCTTTGCAATTGCTGGCCTGCTGACCGATGATTTCGTTGATAACTCAAGCCAGCTGCCGTGGATTGGCGATGTTCCCATTCTGGGCGCGCTGTTCCGTTCCGCGGATTATCAGCGCAGCCAGACAGAACTGGTGATCATCGTGACCGCACATCTGGTGACGCCGACCCGTGGCGAGGCGCTGGCGCTTCCAACCGACCGGATCAAACCGCCCACTGAAAAAGACCTGTTCCTTCACGGTCGCGTCTCCGAAGACACGCGGACACCAACGAAAGGAGCCGCCGGAGAGGTTGCCAAACAGGACTTTGGCGGGTCATATGGCTATGTACTGGATTAAGCCAATGAAAACCCTCATGCGCAAAAATATCAAAATTGCAGGGATCACAGCCCTCCTCGCGACAGTCCTAGGCTGCACGACAAGCTCTGATCCGGTTTACACGCAGTTTTACCGCGAAGCAGGCGCGTTGACGGATACCGGTAACTTCGGCAATGCGACGCTGAACAACCGTTTGGTTATGACCGGCGAACGCCAGTATACCTTTGATCTGGCAAATAGATTTGCCTCTGAAGTGAACTCGACGGTGACTTTTGAGTTCAATTCTGCCCGTCTGGACGGCACCGCGCAGGCGATTTTGCGTCAGCAGGCCCATTGGATCAGACAATTCCCGGAAATCCGTTTCCGCGTTTACGGCCATACTGATGCTGTTGGATCGAACCAGTTTAACAAGGCTTTGGGCAAACGTCGTGCGGATGCGGTTGTGCATTATCTCAGCACTCTGGGCGTCAGCCGCAGCCGTCTGGAAGCGGTGGTTTCCTTTGGTGAAACCCAGCCGTTGATCGTCAGCCAGGGCCGTGAGCGCCGCAACCGGCGTACCGTGACCGAAGTGAGCGGTTTTGTCGGGCGTCACCCCACTGTGCTGGACGGTAAATATGCGCAGATTATCTATCGGGACTATATTGCAAGTGCGGTACCACCGACCTTGCTGACCGAAGGTGCTTTGGGCGAAGAGTAACCTCGCCCAGAGATACGGCCCCGCCCCTTTTGGGGGCCGGGCCCCTCAGACCCCGCCGCACCAATCAAAGGCAGCTGGCAGGATCGTTTCAAGATACCCAACAATCGAAACTTTTTGGCCCCAATCCTGCCCCAGTTGCCTGCGATATCTCGCCCCATAGGACAAATGTGTCTGCGCAAAATGCCAGACATGGGCGACCGCAAGGGGTGAATATCTGCACATCAGATGCAGCGTACATCTTTGCCAAGCCCTTGCGAGCAAAGGATGTAAGCCATGAGCAGTGTTATGCCCCAACCCCAGACAGCGCCCATTGTGGCCTGTACGGTCAGTCGCGATGTGCAAAACTTTGATCTGTTGATCGAAGATATGGAAGACGCGTTGGGTGAAAGCTGGGGTGATCTGGGCTTTGCCGAGGCGCTTGCATTTTTCGGACAGCCCGAAGCCGAGCAGATGGAATTCATCGCACTGGCGATGGATGAGACCGACGAAGATAATCTTGTGCTGATGAGTGAAATCATCACACAGGCCAAGGCCCGCGATATCAAGGTGATCCTGATTGCCGAAGACGTGACCCCTGCCGCTCTGCATTCCCTGCTGCGTAAAGGCGCGGATGAATTTGTGCCCTACCCTCTGCCCGAAGGCGAATTGGCGCAGGCCATCGAACGCGTCAGCAAGAAAGAGGAAGAAGCGCCCGCCGCAGAGCCGGTTAATGCGCCAACCCTCAAGGCTGGTGCACGCAAGGACGGCGCGATGATTGTGGTGCATGGTCTTGCCGGCGGCACCGGTGCCACCACCACGGCAGTGAACCTTGCTTGGGAACTGGCCAATGTCGAAAAGAAAAACCCGCCTTCGGTCTGCCTGTTGGATCTGGATCTGCAATTTGGCTCAGTGGCGACCTTCCTGGATCTGCCACGGCGCGAAGTTGTCTATGAGATGTTGTCGGAAACCGAGAACATGGATGAAGAGATTTTTGGCCAGTCGCTGCTGACCTATGAAGACCGTTTGCAGGTGCTGACCGCCCCTACCGACATGTTGCCGCTTGATCTGATCACCGCAGAAGATGTGACGCGCGTGCTTGAGATGGCGCGCAACCAGTTTGACTATGTCATTGTCGATATGCCCTCGACCCTTGTTCAGTGGTCAGAGACCGTTTTGAGCATGTCGCATATCTATTTTGCGATGATCGAACTCGACATGCGCTGCGCGCAAAACACGCTGCGCTTCAAACGTGCGTTGCAATCCGAAGAGCTGCCGGTTGAGAAACTGCGTTACGTGCTGAACCGCGCGCCCAAATTCACCGATCTGAATGCCAAGGGCCGCGTCAAGCGCATGGCGGAATCACTGTCGATCTCGATTGATGTGCAGCTGCCCGATGGTGGCAAGCCAATCACGCAGGCCAATGACCATGGCATGCCCTTGGCCGCGTCTGCCCCCAAAAGCCCGTTGCGCAAAGAGCTGATGAAGCTGGCCGCGTCGATCCATGACCTCAAAAACGATCAGGCCGAAGCCGCTTAACCCTGACGGAAAGAACAAATATGTTTTCCAAATACAAAAAGCCGAGTGCAAAACCAGCCGCAAAGCAGCCGGTAGAGGTTATTGACAACGTCACATCGATCGAAGCCCCCAAGGCGACACCATCGATGCGCAAGGCGCTGGCGCCTGCTGCGGCTGCACCGATTGATAAAGAGGTCAAACGCAAGCAGCGGATGTCCGAAATCAAGCTGGAACTGCACCGTGCGCTTCTGGACAACCTGAACCTGTCGGCCCTTGAACATGCAAGCGAGGCGGATCTGCGTCAGGAGATCAACGAAATCGCGGTCGAAATTCTGGCCGAGAAAAGCATCGTCTTGAACCGCGAAGACCGCATGACGCTCAACTCAGAGCTTTATGACGAGGTCACCGGCCTTGGTCCGCTTGAAACATTGCTGAAAGACGAAACCGTCAACGATATTCTGGTCAACGGTCCGCAACAGATTTTTGTGGAACGTGACGGTAAGCTGGAGCTGACAGAGATCACGTTCAAAGACGAACGCCACCTGCTGCGCATCATCGACAAAATCGTATCGGCCGTGGGTCGGCGTGTGGACGAAAGCAACCCCTATGTGGATGCCCGTTTGCAGGATGGTTCGCGCTTCAACGCAATGGTGCCCCCGGTGGCCGTGGACGGCTCACTGGTTTCCATTCGTAAGTTCAAAAAGGACAAGCTGGGGATCGACGATCTGGTGAACTTTGGTGCTTTCACCGAAGAAATGGCCGCCTATCTGCAGGCCGCGGTTGCCACACGTCTGAATGTCATCGTGTCCGGTGGTACGGGTTCTGGTAAAACGACTACGCTCAACGCGCTGTCCTCTTTCATCGACAACGCCGAACGCATCCTGACAATTGAGGATACGGCGGAACTACAACTGCAACAGACCCATGTGGGCCGGATGGAAAGCCGCCCACCCAACGTGGAGGGCAAAGGCGAGGTATCGCCGCGCGATTGTTTGAAAAACGCCCTGCGTATGCGTCCCGACCGGATCATCGTGGGTGAAACACGTGGCGAGGAAGTTATCGACATGTTGCAGGCCATGAACACTGGCCACGATGGGTCGATGACCACGATCCACGCCAACTCTGCCCGTGATGGTGTGTCACGTCTGGAAAACATGATTGCGATGGCGGGGATCGAAATGCCGCTGAAGGCGGTACGCTCGCAGATTTCATCTGCTGTGAATCTGATTGTTCAGGCCTCGCGCCTTCAGGACGGCTCCCGCCGCATGACCTCGATCACCGAAATCACCGGCATGGAAGGTGATGTGATCTCGATGCAGGAAATCTTTCGATACCAGCGCGTTGGCCTGACACCGGATAACAAGATCATCGGCCATTTCACTGCCACCGGCGTGCGCAGCCACTATGCGGAACGGTTCCGCATGTGGGGCTATGACCTGCCGTCCTCGATCTACGAACCCGTCGCGGCACAGTGACCAAATTGATGCGCAACCGGCGCAATAAGGAATAAAGTAATGAGTGCAGAACCTATCATTTACGTCCTGATCTTTGTCGGCGTTCTGGTGCTGGTCGAAGGCCTGTATCTTGTGGCCTTCGGCAAATCCATCAGCCTGAACAGCCGAGTCAACCGCCGGTTGGAGATGCTGGAAAAAGGCACGCGCCGCGAAGAAGTGTTGGAAAAACTCCGCAAGGAGATGGAACAGCACATGAATTCAAAGTCGATCCCGCTGTATTCCTTGCTGTCGGAAAAGGCACAGCGGGCGGCGATCGCCTTTAGCCCGCAACAGCTGGTGATGTTGATGGGGGCGCTGGCTGTGATCGCCTTTCTGGGATTGACCATCGGCACGGAAACCGAAGCGCCGGTGCGCGCCCTGCTGGCAGTCGGGATCGGGGTTGGTGCGGTATATTTCTGGGTTTCGTCCAAGGCGAACAAACGCATGGGCATGATCGAAGAGCAGCTGCCCGATGCAGTTGAACTGATGGTGCGCTCACTGCGTGTGGGCCACCCGTTTACCAGTGCGATTTCTATTGTGGCCAAAGAAGTGCAAGACCCGCTGGCCTCTGAGTTTGGCGTCATCGCGGATGAAGCGGCTTATGGCCGTGACGTAGGCGAGGCGCTTAAGGATATGGCAGAACGGCTCGACATGCAGGATCTGCGCTTTCTGGCGGTCGCCGTGACCATTCAGCAGCAATCCGGTGGTAACCTGGCCGAGATCCTTGCAGGTCTGGCCAAGGTGATCCGCGCCCGCTTCCGTCTGTTCCGCAGGGTCAAGGCGATCACCGCAGAGGCGAAATGGTCCGGCAAGTTCCTGTCTGCCTTCCCCATCGTGGCCCTGATCGTGATCAATGTTTCAGACCCACATTATTACGACGAAGTTAAGGATCACGCGATGTTCATCCCCGCCTGTTTCCTCGTGGGTATCTTCCTGAGCCTCAACCTGTTCGTGATGCGCATCTTGACCGACATCAAAGTTTAATCGGGGGGTATTTTCAAAATGCTTACAGCCTTTAACGACCAAATCACCGCCCTATTGGGACCTATGGGTCTGATCATCATTGTTGGCGCATTGGGGTTGATCCTTGTGGCCCTGACCGTTGTGATGATGGTGAAACAGCCCGAAGACCCATTGGACAAACTGAAACGCGCCTCCAATCGCGGGATGCAGGCCGGCAATGGCAAGGCCCAGTTGCGTCAGGCCGACGGCAACCAGCAACTGCAAAAATTCGCGAAGTTTCTGGAACCCGAAGACGTCGCTGAACTTTCTGCCCGGCAGCTTCAGCTGCGTCAGGCCGGATATCAGGGCCGTGACGCGGTGCGCATGTTCTATTTTGCTCAGATGGCCATCGCTCTGGCCGGACTGGTCGCCGGGGTCGTCTACATCAACTTCATGGGTGGCGGTGATGGCATGAGTACCCAGAAAACCATCATCTATACCCTTGTTCCAGGTGCCGTTGGGTATTACCTGCCGAAATACTGGGTGACCCGCCGCGTCGAGGCCCGCAAGGAAGAAATCACCCGTGGTTTCCCTGACTCCCTTGATATGATGCTGGTCTGCGTCGAAGCTGGTCAGTCGCTCGATCAATGTATCGTGCGTGTGGCGAAAGAGCTAAAAGCCTCTTACCCCGCCCTTTCGGAAGAGTTCGAGGTGGTCGCCTATGAGATGAAGGCCGGTAAGGACAAGGTTACCGTGCTGAACGATATGGGCGAGCGTTGCGGTGTACAGGACGTGTCATCCTTTGTTACCGTGCTGGTGCAATCCGCGGCCTTTGGTACATCCATTTCGGATGCCTTGCGGGTCTACGCCGCAGAAATGCGCGACAAACGTGTGATGCGCGCCGAAGAGGCCGCAAACAAGTTGCCAACCAAGATGACACTTGCCACTATGATGCTAACCGTTCCACCGTTGCTGATCATTCTGGTTGGCCCTTCGGTGCATGGCATCACGCAAATGGGCAACATGGCAGGACCAGGACAATAAGACACCTATCGTTCGGACGCCCGGTTTCGGGCGTCCTGGCCACTCTTATCATTCTCGGATTGGCCGCCTGTTCTCCGGGCGGCTTTTCTGCTGCGGGTGAACAGGTCTATGCGCCCGGCGTCAATCAACGTGCCACTGCACAGGATGGCGTTGAGGTGGGGCACCGCCTGATGGCTGCCGGGCAGTATGAGCTGGCAATCAAATCCTTTAACCGTGCGGCACTTGTACATGGGCTGGACGTTGAGATCCTGTCGGGGCTGGGCAGTGCCAACCTTGGTCTTGGGCGTTTGGGACAGGCCGAAAGCCTGCTGCGCTCTGCCGTGAAAAAGGACGCAACCCAGCCTGAAGTCTGGAACAATCTGGGTGTTGTCCTGATGGAACGCGGCAAAACCCGCGAGGCCGAGCAGATCCTGCGGCGCGCCTATGCCATGGACAATGGCGAAAGTGACGCAATCCGTGACAATTTGCGCTTAGCACTCGCAAAATCTGAAAATCCTGATAGTTTGGGTATTGACGACGATAATTATAAATTGGTGCGAAGAGGCTCAGGCGACTACCTGATCAGTTCGACACTATAGTGGTCGTGGCCCCGTGGGCCTTAGGCAGAGCAGTAAAAAGGACGCTAAAATGCGCCACCCTATTCTATTGGCCCTCTGCGTCGCAGGGGTCACCGCAGTTGCAGGCTGTGGTCAAAAAGACGCAAATGCCACCGTAGAACGTGCGTTTCAGGACGTCGACGCGCTTGATGGCAATGACATCTCTGATGTGATGCTGACCGTGGCGGACCCCAACGAGGCGATCACCTATTTCCAGCGCGCCACCGCAACTGACCCGGATCGTATTGACCACCAACGTGGTCTGGCCGCATCCCTGATACGTGCCAAGCGCAACACCGAAGGTGCCGCTGCCTGGCAGAAAGTCACCAAGATGCCAGAGGCCAATGCAGATGACAGCGTAGAGCTGGCAGATGCCCTTATCCGTTCCGGCGACTGGGCCAATGCAGAACGTGTGCTGGACGGCGTGCCCCCGACCCATGAGACTTTCAAGCGCTATCGCCTAGAAGCAATTGTAGCGGACAGCAACAAGGAATGGAAAAAGGCGGACAGCTTCTATCAGACTGCAGTGGGGCTGACGACAACCCCCGGTTCGGTGATGAACAACTGGGGCTATTCCAAACTGACACGTGGCGACTACCCTGCAGCGGAACGCCTGTTCTCCGATGCAATCCGACAGGATGGCGATTTGTTTACCGCCAAGAACAACCTCGTTTTGGCACGCGCGGCACAGCGTGATTATACGCTGCCAGTCATCCCGATGGACCAATCAGAACGGGCGCAATTGTTGCACACAATGGCACTGTCTGCCGTGAAACAGGGGGATGTCGAAACCGGCAAGGGCCTGCTGCGCGAGGCCATCGACACCCATCCGCAACATTTCGAAGCGGCTGTGCGCTCTCTGCGCGCGCTTGAGAACGGTTAAGATGATGGCGATCGAGGCCACAGATGCGATGTGGTTTTTGCCTTTTGTGCTGCCGATCTGCCTTTATGTGGCCTTTACTGATATGGCGCAGATGAAGATCACCAATCAGGCAGTGATTGCGCTCACGCTGGTTTTTGTTGTCATCGGTTTCTTTCTGATGCCCTTCACCGACTATCTGTGGCGTCTTGCGGCGCTGGTCATTGTGCTGGTGGTTGGCATCATTCTGAATGCCGCCGGTGCCCTGGGTGCCGGCGACGCGAAATTCGCTGCAGCGGCTGCACCCTTTATCGCCCTTGGTGATCTGCGCCTGCTGATGGCGCTGTTTGCCGCCACGCTTTTAGCGGCGGCTGCTGTGCATCGGGGGGCGAAATTCACACCGCTGCGCCAACTTGCCCCCCATTGGATCAGCTGGGAACGCGGCAAGAAGTTTCCCATGGGCCTCGCCCTTGGGCCTGCCCTGGCCATCTATCTTATTCTTGGAGCGCTCTATGGCAGTTGACCGCCCCCACCCTAAAAAAGTCGCAAATTCAAGCTATGCCGCTGTAAACGCCATCTTCAGCCCTTTTGCCCCATATCTCGCGCAGACCTGATCATCGGAGCCGTACCATGAACATGCAACCCAACACCGTCATGGCCCCACCCCCACCCAAACGGCTGGAGGAAATGAAGCTTCCCCTTGTGATGATGCGCGATATCATCCTCAAGACGATCTTTCGCAAAAACGTCGAAATGGTCAGCGAACTGGCCGCTGCCGTCTGCCTGCCGGTCCCGGTGACGCAGGAACTGGTCGACATGGCCCGCACCCAGCGCCTGCTAGAAGCAACAGGCACGCTGAACGCTAACAACCGCAATGAAATGGGTTATCAGCTCACCGATGCTGGTAAAGCGCGGGCGCTGGATGCGCTGGCCCAGTCGGAGTATTTTGGCCCGATGCCCGTGCCGCTGGATGTCTATGCCGAACAGGTCAAACGCCAGTCGGTGCGCAATATCCAAGTGACCCGTGACCAGCTGACCGGCGCGATGGGCCATCTGGTTTTGCCCGACAGCCTGCTGGACCATCTGGGCCCCGCTGTTTCCGCTGGACGTTCCATTCTGATGTACGGCCCGCCGGGCAACGGAAAATCCTCGATCTCCAACGGCATTCGTGACGCTTTGGGGGACAAGATCTATGTCCCCTTCGCCATCGAATACGCCTCTCAAGTCATCACGGTCTATGACCCGATTGTGCATACCAAGGCTGCAGAGAACGTCGAAGACCCCAATGCCCTGCGCCGGGTGACCCGTTTTGACACACGCTATGTCTGCTGTGAACGCCCCACGGTGATCACCGGCGGTGAATTGACCACCGACATGCTGGATCTGGTCTATAATCCAACGGCCAAAACCTATCAGGCCCCGTTGCAGCTGAAATCCACTGGCGGCATCTTTATTGTCGATGACCTTGGCCGTCAGAAAGAACCACCGCAAAGCATCGTCAACCGCTGGATTGTGCCGCTGGAAGAAGCCAAGGATATCCTTGCCCTGCAATCGGGCGAGAAATTCGAGGTGCCTTTTGATACGCTGGTGATCTTCTCGACCAACTTCCACCCGAACGAGATTTTTGACCAAGCTGCCCTGCGCCGGATCTTCTTTAAAATCAAAATCGACGGCCCAAATCAGGAAAATTTCCTGAAAATCTTTGCCATGGTCGCCCGCAAACGCGGCATGCCGCTGGACGAGGCCACCTTGGTCCATCTGCTCAAGGTCAAATACCCGACCATCGACAACATCTATGCCAATTATCAGCCGATTTTCCTGATCGACCAGATGATCGCAATCTGCGAATTCGAAGGTATCCCCTATCAGATGTCCCCCGATCTGATCGACCGCGCATGGGCCAATATGTTTGTGAAAGACGAACATATCATCAAGTAACGCGGCTGCGATGGCCCTGTCGCTGCAACCGGCCTTCATCTTGCCCATAACCTCCGGGGGAGTCAGCTTTGCTGACGGGGGCTGGCCCCCAAGCCGCACCATGCTATCTAATGATCCATGGCTGTGCTTCCCCCAACCTTCGAAAACTGGTTTGCCACCAAAGGCTGGACCATCCACCCCCATCAGCAGGACATGCTGGCGCGGGCAGATGCCCCTGCACTGTTGCTGATCGCCCCCACGGGGGGTGGCAAAACGCTGTCCGGTTTCCTGCCAACGCTGATTGATTTGGCAGATGGCAACCATGAGGGCATGCACACCCTTTACATTTCCCCGCTCAAGGCGCTGGCGGCGGATATCAAACGCAACCTGACCACACCGGTTGCCGAAATGGGTCTGCCGATCACCATTGACGAACGCACCGGCGACACACCGCAATCGCGGCGCAAACGCCAACGCGCCGACCCGCCGAATATCTTTCTGACCACCCCGGAAAGCCTTGCCCTGCTGACCAGTTATGAGGATGCGGCCCACATGTTCAAAGGTCTGAAACGGGTGGTGATCGACGAGATCCACGCGCTGGCTGAAAGCAAACGGGGGGACCAGATGATGCTGGCGCTGGCGCGGCTGCAAACCCTCTGCCCCGACCTCAAACGTGTCGGGCTTTCGGCCACCGTGGAAGACCCCGCCGCCATTGCCCATCTGATGGCCCGCCACCCTGATCCCTGCGAGATCCTGCTGGCCGATCCTGGGCCTGCACCTGACATACAGATGCTGCGCACTGAGGAATCCCCGCCTTGGGCCGGTGCCGGGGCTGCCTATGCCATCCCCGCCGTGCTGGAACAGATCAAACAACACGCAACCACCTTGATCTTTCACAACACCCGCGCGCAGGCCGAAATTTTCTTTCATAACCTCTGGCTCGCCAATGAGGAAAGCCTGCCCATCGGCATCCACCATGGCTCGCTCGACCGCGCGCAGCGCAGCCGCGTAGAGGCGGCGATGGTGCGCGGCGATCTGCGGGCCATTGTCTGCACCGGCAGCCTAGATCTGGGCATCGACTGGGGCGACGTTGACCTTGTGATCCAGATTGGTGCCCCCAAGAACGTCAAACGTCTGGTGCAGCGCATCGGCCGGGCCAACCACCGCTATAACGCGCCCTCCAAGGCGTTGCTCGTGCCGGCCAACCGGTTTGAAGTGGTCGAATGTGTCGCGGCATTGGAGGCGGTCCTGGCCGGTGAGCTTGACGGTGATCCGCGCGGTGCCGGCCCACGGGACGTGCTGTGCCAGCACATCCTGATCGCCGCCTGCGCTGGCCCGTTTGATGCCGACGCGCTTTATGCCGAATTCACAACTGCCGGGGCCTATAGCGACCTCAGCCGCGCTGATTTTAATGCCTGCCTGGAGTTCTGCGCAACGGGCGGCTACGCACTGCGGGCCTATGACCGTTGGCAACGTTTGCTGCAACTGCCCGATGGCCGTTGGCAGCTGCGCGACCCGCGCGCCGCACGCAACATCCGCATGAACATCGGCACCATTCAGGACACGGATACGCTGAAAGTCCGCATGCGCCGCAATCGCGGTGGCAAGCCCCTGGGCGAGATTGAGGAAGGTTTTGCCGCCACCCTGACCAAGGGCGATACCTTTCTGATCGGCGGACAGATCGTCAAATATGAAGGCCTGCGCGAATTGACTGTCGAGGTCAGCCGCGATGCCGCCAAAAAGCCCAAGATCGCCACTTTTGCCGGTACAAAATTCGCGACCTCGACCCAGCTGTCGGCCCGCGTGCAACAGATGTTCACGCAGGAAAGCTGGCCTGATCTGCCCGCCCATACCGCCGACTGGCTGCGCCTGCAACGCGAGGTCAGCCAGCTGCCGCAACCGGGTCGTTTACTGGTTGAAAGCTTCCCGCATGATGGGCGTGAACAGACGGTGATATATGGGTTTGCCGGGCGCAACGGCATGCAAACACTTGGCCTTTTGCTGACCAGACGGATGGAGGCACTGGGCCTGTCGCCGCTTGGTTTTGTCGCCACGGATTATGCCACCCTGATCTGGGGGCTGGAGGCGGTTGAAAATCCGGCACCGCTATTTGATCCCGACGCCTTGCATGACGGGCTGGACATATGGCTGGCGGGAAACGCGGTGATGAAACGCACCTTCCGCGCTTCTGCGACCATTGCAGGGTTGATCGAACGCAACAGCACCCAGGCGCGCAAATCCGGGCGGCAGGCGACCTTTTCCAGTGATATCCTCTATGACACATTGCAGAAATACGACCCTGATCATCTGATGCTACAGATCACCCGCGAAGAGGCGCTGCGCGGTTTGGTCGACTTTGGCCGGATTGAAGAGATGCTGCGCCGGGTGGACGGGCGCATCGACCATCGCCGCCTGTCCCGCGTTACCCCACTGGCCGCCCCGCTGTTTCTGGAAATGGGCCGCGTGCCGGTGAAAGGGGCCGCTGAAGAGCGTCTCTTGGCGGATGAGGCCGCACGGCTGATGCAGACCTCCGGCTTGGCACAGATCACCCCTGCCCGCTCGGATGTGCCACGCTGGCGCGGGCCACGATAACCGCCTCTTGCCAAGGCGGCAAAATTCAAACATGAACAAAGGATGAACGCACATGACTTTACCCTCGCAGGTGCACAGCTCAAGGCGCTGAACACAGGCGCACTATGGTGGCCTGACGCTGAGTTGCTCTGTGTCAGCGACCTGCATCTGGGCAAATCGGAACGTATCGCGCGGCGTGGCGGTACAACCCTGCCCCCTTACGAAACCCGCGACACGCTGACCCGTCTGGCGGCGGATCTGGCGCTGACCCATGCGCGCAGTGTGATCTGTCTGGGCGACAGCTTTGATGATCCCGGTGCCGCCCTTGCCCTACCCGAGGAAGAAAAGCTTTGGATCGCACGTCTGCAAGCGGGCCGCCGCTGGGTCTGGATCGAGGGCAACCATGATCCCGGCCCGGTTGATCTGGGCGGCAGCCATCTGGCCGAGCTGCCCCTTGCCCCGCTGACCTTCCGCCACATCGCCGAAGCCGGGGCCAGCGGGGAGGTCTCCGGGCACTATCACCCCAAGGCCAGCATCGCCTTGGGCGGACGCACGGTCACACGGCCTGCTTTTATCTATGACAGTGACCGGCTGATCCTGCCGGCCTATGGCACCTATACCGGTGGTCTGAACACCCGTGACGACGCCTTTCGCCCCCTGATGCGCCCTGAAGCCTGTGCCGTGCTGACAGGTAAAACCGCCATCGCCATCCCAATGCCAAGGACCGCCCAATGACCCCTGATGCCCGTGCCCGCCTTCACAACAGCTTTGCCGCGCAAACCATGATGCAGACCCTAGGGGCCGAACTGACCGAAGTTGAAGAGGGGCTGATCCGCATCGCCGCCCCGATTTTGCCCGGCAGCCGACAGCAACAGGGGTTTGGCCATGCCGGGCTGACCTTTTCCATTGGTGATTCCGCCGCCGGCTTTGCGGCGCTGACACTCTTGCCGCTGGATCAGGAGGTGGTCACCGCCGAAATCAAGATCAACCTCTTGGCCCCTGCGCGCGGTGATCGGTTGATTGCCACCGGACGGGTGGTGAAACCCGGCAGGCGGCTTTCTGTTGTCACCAGCGAAGTCCACGCAGAGGCAGAGGGCAAGTTGACCCTGATCGCGATTTTGCAAGGAACAATGGTGCCTGTCCCGGCTTAATGGGCGATCGGGCGAGAGTTTAGAACAGCCCTGCCTCTTGCGCAGCACCACGGTTACCTCGGCTGACCGGCACCTCTGCCCCGTCTGACAGGATCAGCAGGTCGCGCCCCTTTTCCCGCCGGTGTGCCGTGACCGCCTCCAGCGCCACCCAGTGCGAGCGATGTACCTGTAGGCCAGCGGTTTCGCCCAGCTCTTGCACCGCATCGCTCAGGCGCATCAGGATCAGCGCCGCGCCGCGATCCGTGACCACCTTAAGATAGTGATCCTGCGCTTCAATCCGCACAAGCGGGCCACGTTCCGCCAAAGGCAGGCGGCGCAGAAATAGGGTTTGTGGGTCCATATCCCTGCCGGGGTCTTTTGTCGTTTCCCGCCCGGCGTGGTCAAACAGCATAAAGATGCCATGCACAACGACGACCACCGCCCCGACATACCCCAAAATTTGGCCAAGCTGTGCCACATTCTGCCAGCCTTCAAACACCAGAGCATTCAGGCCCCAGATCAGCAAGCTAAGCAGCACAGCAAACAGCACCCAAAGAAACACGCGCTGTGACGCCGATGTTGTTTTCTTTCTGCTCAGGGCTGTGCTGGCACCTACAGAGGCACCTACCACAATCGCCCAATAGGTAAATCGCGCGGCAGGGCCTAAGGCCGCAAGCGTCCCGAAAGGGCCTGCGATGACACAGATCAACGTGGCCATCCCCCAGATCGCCAGTGGGATCATCAGCCCCCGCTTTTCACGAAGCGCCAGTTGCATGCCACCTATCCGCTTGCCCATTCACGCAGTTCCCTTGCCGCTCACGTAACTTGGATAGCGGTGTAACACCTTGATCTGCAATGCCCAAGCTACAGCATCTACAGGAGCTTTGCCCGTGACCCTTACCCCGCTTTTCAACGCCACACCGGTGATCCAGATCCACACAGCGCTGGCGGTCTTTGCCGTGGCGCTGACCATCGCCATCTTCACGATCCAGCGCGGGAGCCCTGCGCATCGCATTCTGGGCTGGATCTGGGTTTTGAGCATGGCGGGTGTTGCGCTGAGCAGTTTCTGGATATCCGACATCCGCCTGATCGGCCCGTTCAGCCCGATACATCTGTTGTCGGTTTTTGTTCTGGTGCAGCTCGTTAGCGCCGTGCGCGCAGCCCGCAGCGGGCAGGTGCAACGCCATCGCCAAACCATGCGCGGTCTGGTGTTTGGTGCCTTGATCGGGGCCGGGGCATTTACGTTTCTCCCCGGCCGCGTGATGTATCAGATATTCCTAGGCGGTTAGGCCTTCGGGCTCTGCCAGACCGTTTGCGCGGCAACAGGCCGTGACCGTATTGGCCAGAAGACAGGCGATGGTCATCGGACCAACACCACCGGGCACCGGCGTGATCGCACCGGCGCGTTCGGCGCAGCTTTCGAAATGCACATCGCCCACCAGTTTGGTTTTGCCCTCACCCTTTTCAGGCGCGTCCAGCCGGTTGATGCCCACGTCAATGACGGTCGCGCCTTCCTTGATCCAGTCGCCAGGCACCATTTCAGGACGGCCCACCGCAGCAACAACGATATCGGCACGGCGCACCACATCGGCCAGGTCCTTGGTACGGCTATGTGCAATCGTCACGGTCGCGCTGTCGTTCAACAGCAGTTGCGCCATCGGTTTGCCCACGATGTTGGATCGGCCAATCACCACCGCATTCATGCCAGAGATGGACCCCTGGTGATCGCGCAGCATCATCAGACAGCCCAGCGGTGTGCAAGGCACCATGGATTTTTGCCCCGTGCCCAACAGACCGACGTTAGAGATATGAAAGCCGTCCACATCCTTGGCCGGCGAGATTGAATTGATAATCAGATCTTCGTTCAGATGTTTGGGCAAAGGCAGCTGTACCAGAATTCCGTGGATTTCGGGATCATTGTTCAGCTGTTCGACAACAGCCAGCAGGTCCGCCTCTGAGGTATCCGCATCCAGCTTGTGTTCGACCGACTTCATCCCGACTTCGACGGTCATCTTACCCTTGGAGCGCACATAGACCTGCGAAGCAGGGTCTTCACCAACCAGCACCACAGCAAGGCCCGGTGTGATACCGTGATCATTTTTCAGACGGGCCACATGTTCACCAACCTGGCTGCGCACACGGGCGGCAAACTCTTTGCCGTCGATAATCTTTGCTGTCATTTTTCTTCCCTTATCAATGCGTAAGGCGGGGAGAACCCCGCCCTACATCCGTTCCCTAGGGTGGGATTAATCCCGCCGCTCCGTTAGAACAAGCCTTCAACCTCGCCCGCGTCATTCAACCCGATGCTTTCGGCAGATGGTACACGGGGCAGGCCCGGCATGGTCATGATCTCACCGCAGATGGCGACAACAAAACCGGCACCAGCAGACAGGCGCACTTCACGCACCGGAATGTCAAAACCCGTTGGCGCACCGCGCTCGTTGGGGTCCGTGGTAAAGCTGTATTGCGTTTTCGCCATACAGACCGGCAGATTACCATATCCCTGATCTTCCCATTCTTTCAGCTGGTTCAGGATCTTCTGATCCATCTGCGCACTGTCCGCACGATAAATCTTGGTCGCAATGGTGTTGATCTTATCCGCCAGTGACATGTCATCAGGATAGATCGGGGCAAAGTTGCTCTCGTTCTTCTCGATGGTTTCGACCACCTTGGCAGCAAGATCGGCAGAGCCTTCCGAGCCCAACTCCCAGTGACGTGACAGAACCGCCTCGGCACCCTGGGTGGCCACGTAGTCCTTCACTGCCTGCACTTCGGCATCAGTGTCGGTGACAAAATGGTTGATGGCGACGACAACAGGTACGCCGAAGGACTTCATGTTCTCGATGTGACGCCCAAGGTTGGCACAGCCGCTGTTCACGGCCTCTACATTTTCGCCGCCCAGATCGGCCTTGGCAACACCGCCATTCATCTTCATCGCGCGCACCGTGGCCACAACCACAACCGCAGAAGGCGCAAGCCCCGCTTTGCGGCATTTGATGTTCAGGAACTTTTCCGCGCCCAGATCAGCACCAAAGCCCGCTTCGGTGACAACATAATCCGCCAGTTTCAGCGCCGTTGTTGTTGCAATGACAGAGTTACAGCCATGGGCGATATTGGCGAAGGGGCCGCCATGTACAAAGGCCGGGTTGTTTTCCAGTGTCTGTACGATGTTGGGCTGCATTGCGTCTTTCAACAGCACTGTCATCGCGCCATGCGCTTTGATGTCCCGTGCAAAGACCGGTGTTTTGTCGCGGCGATAGGCAACGATCATCGCGCCAAGGCGTTCCTGCAAGTCAGCAAGGTCTTTCGCCAGACATAGGATCGCCATCACTTCGGAGGCCACGGTGATGTCAAAGCCTGCTTCGCGCGGGAAGCCGTTGGCCACACCGCCCAGCGACGCAGTGATCTGGCGCAGGGCACGGTCGTTCATGTCAACCACACGACGCCAGACAACGCGGCGGGTGTCGATCTCAAGGGCATTGCCCCAATAGATGTGGTTGTCGATCATCGCGGACAGCAGTGAATGCGCCGAGGTGATCGCGTGGAAGTCGCCGGTGAAATGCAGGTTCATTTCTTCCATCGGCACGATCTGCGCATAGCCACCACCGGCGGCCCCGCCCTTCATGCCAAAGTTTGGTCCAAGCGATGCTTCGCGGATGCAGACGGCGGCCTTCTTGCCGATGCGGTTCAACCCGTCACCCAAGCCAACAGTCGTGGTTGTTTTACCTTCGCCCGCAGGGGTCGGGTTGATCGCGGTGACAAGGATCAGCTTGCCATTCTCATTGCCTTGTACCGAGTTGATAAACGACTGGCTGACCTTCGCCTTGTCGTGGCCGTAGGGCAGCAGGTCGTCGCTGCTAATGCCCAGCTTTGCGCCAATCTCTTGGATCGGGCGTTTGCTCGCCTCGCGTGCGATCTGGATGTCGGTTTTGTAAGCCATCTGAGAATCCCCTCCTGCCCTAAGGCGTTGTTCTTTTGCCTGTCATACAGCGCTGCCCCCCTGAAGTGAGGTCGCATTTCCGACATTTCCATCACCCGACGCGTCAGAGTGCCGCAGAAGCGTTTCGTTTCGGAAACCGCTTCCCCTAGATGTGCTTCCAGGCGCGTTGCCCTGGGATGTGCAGCCGCAGAGTGTCGCCAACCCTCAGCAGCCCCTTGCGCTCCACCCAACCACAAACCCCGCGTCGGTTTTTGGCCGCAGCTTTGAACCCCTTACCATGCCCCGGTGTTTCCTTCTCAATTTCGCGGGCAGGGAAGTTGCAAGGACCGTTCTGCATATCCACAACAATCGTGGCACCATTGGTGGCCTGAAGCCGTGAATTGGGCGGGACGTGGGTAAAGTCGTCAATCCCTTCCACAACGATCGACGCGCCCAGCAATATCGGGTCCAGCGTTTCAACTCCGATTACCGCTGCAATCGCGGCAAGTTCTTCTGCCGAGACAATGGAGAATTGCCGCACATTGCGAATTTCCGTCCCCTCTGGATGTTGGGATTTGACCCGTACACAGGACAGGCGCGTCAGACCGGCGTGATAGGCTCCCTCAAAACCGGCATAGCTGGCAAAGGCTTCCTTAATCGCTTCTGATCTGATGTTGGGACGGTCCTGCGGGACCTTGCCCATCCAGACAATTTTGGCGTGATGATCGGTAGGGACCAGTTCGGGCATCGGGTATCTCCTTTGGCTGGGGCCAAGATGATCAGAGCGCACACAAAAGAAAAGGCCCTGCGGGTGCAGGGCCTTATGATTTTTTGTGACCGTTTGACCACTGATCGCGATCAGGTAGAGGGTTCCGGCTCAAGTCCGCCATCAGCGGGCGGGGTCTTTTTGGCCTTGCCCTTTGCCTTGGGGATCGCTGTCAGGCTTGGCGTTTCACCCTTGTCACCATCATCGTCATCATTTTCGGCAACCGGCGGCAGCCCGTCCATGACGCGCTGGATTTCGCCCCCCGTCAGGGTCTCATACTCCAAGAGACCCTGCGCCAGGCGCTCGAACTTCTCTTCGTTTTCCTTGATCAGCTTAGCCGCCCATTCATAGCCATCCTGAATGAACTTCTGCACTTCTTTCTCCACCAGCTCTTTGGTGCTGGCCGAGACAGAAAAACCACCGGTGCTGCCCTGATAACCTTGGGCCGCTTCGGAATAGTCGATGTTGCCGACCTTGTCGGACATGCCCCATTGCAGCACCATGGCGCGCGCCAGTGCCGAGGCTTGCTGGATATCGCCCGCCGGACCGTTGGACACAGCGTCTTCGCCGTATTTATGGATTTCCGCCGCCTTGCCCGCCATGGTCATGGCCAGCCGCTGGTGGCATTCGTCCTTGAACATGTTCAGACGGTCCATTTCAGGCAGACTCATCACCATGCCCAACGCGCCACCGCGCGGGATGATCGTGGCCTTATAGACCGGATCACATTTCGGCAGCAGCATCCCGATCAGGGCGTGCCCCGCCTCGTGATAGGCGGTCATTTCCTTTTGTGCGGCGGTCATCACCATAGAGCGGCGTTCAGCCCCCATCATGATCTTGTCCTTGGCGGATTCAAAATCAATCATCGTGACAAAGCGACGGCCCAGACGGGCAGCACCAAGCGCGGCCTCGTTCACAAGGTTCGCCAGATCCGCACCGGAGAAACCCGGCGTACCACGCGCGATAATGCGCAGATCAACATCAGGGCCAAGCGGGGTCTTGCGCGCATGGACGCCAAGGATTTTTTCGCGGCCCTTGATGTCAGGGTTGCCAACGGTGACCTGACGGTCAAAGCGACCGGGGCGCAACAGCGCCGGGTCCAGCACGTCCTTACGGTTGGTGGCCGCGATGATGATCACACCTTCGTTCGCCTCAAAACCGTCCATCTCGACCAGCAGCTGGTTTAGCGTCTGTTCGCGCTCGTCATTGCCGCCGCCATATCCGGCACCACGCGAACGACCCACGGCGTCGATTTCGTCGATGAACACAATACAGGGGGCGTTCTTCTTGGCCTGTTCGAACATGTCGCGCACACGGGAGGCACCGACACCGACAAACATTTCAACAAAATCAGAACCCGAAATGGTGAAGAATGGCACACCCGCCTCCCCCGCGATGGCGCGGGCCAACAGGGTTTTACCCGTGCCGGGAGGGCCCTCAAGCAGCGCACCCTTGGGGATCTTCCCGCCCAGGCGACTGAATTTCTGCGGATTACGCAGGAATTCGACGATTTCTTCAAGCTCTTCCTTGGCTTCGTCAATCCCGGCGACATCATCAAAGGTCACGCGCCCATGTTTCTCGGTCAGCATCTTGGCCTTGGATTTGCCAAAGCCCATGGCCCCACCTTTGCCGCCGCCCTGCATCCGGTTCATAAAGAAAATCCAGACACCGATCAGCAGAACAATCGGCAAAAGCGACATCAGAAACGTCTGAAAGCCCGACTGCTGCTGCGGACGCGCCTGTACCGGGACGTTGTTTTCGATCAACAGCGTGGTCACTTCTGCATCGGCAGGTTTGATCACCACATAGTCGGACCCGTCGGTCTTGCGAAAGCGCACTTGCTCTCCGTCCAGCGTCGCGTTGCGGATTTCACCGCCCTCTACCGCGCTGACAAATTCGGAATAGCTGACTTCATTGCTTTGCAGATTGCCATTCGACCCGCTGAAAAGATTGAACAGCGCCAAGACGAGCAGCATCAACACCACCCAAAACGCAAGATTGCGAACATTTCCCAAGGGAATTCTCCTAAATGCTTTTGGCCCGCATCATGTTGCGGGCCGTTTGGCGCACATGCTGTGCGCTGCTTGCCCTATAAGATAGACTGGATACAGTCAGGTTCAATGCGATAATAGCGTTGCGAAAAAGGTATCTGGCTCTTCATGCAGTTTCGCTTGCCAATTTTGTGCAAATCCGGCCAGTGGTGCCGCAACCAGACGATCCCCCTGCCACACGCCCGGCGTCGATTTCAAAACCACGTGAGGACGTCCTGAAGCGCGCCAGCCCGCGCATTGTTCAAGCCCCTCAAGCCCAAGCGCTCGGATGCGCAGATCGCTCGCTTCGGGCAGTGCCTCATCATTGCTCAACTGCCAGCGGCCGTCCCATAGCTCGTTAATGGCGACCTCGGTATCACGTACAGCATTATATTCCCGAAACACCCAGATCCGCGTTGCGATACGCCTGATGTGGCAGCCGTTCAGCGTGGTCGCCTGCCCTTTGGAAAGCGCGGTCATCACATTGGAAAGCGCCGCCCGGCGGGGCGCATAATATCCGCGACTGACCCAGTTGATCGCACGGATCAACAGCCGCCTCTGCACCTCATCTGGTTCCAGATTAAAGCCGGACTCCTCAATCAATACCGCCCCAGCGTCCAGGGAAACAAACTGCTTGGATACCAGAAAACTATGCCAATCCAGCGCCTTACGCGCCGCCGTCATGTTTGCAGCAACTTCGCCCAAAGCGTCAGCATCAATGCCCAACGGTGCCAAAAGCTCCAGCGCGTTTCGGGCCTTGATCCGGTCATATTGGGCATCATCATTACTGGGATCATCAATCCAGCCAATGCCACGGCCACTCAAATAACTGCGCAGCACTTTGCGGCGGGCTTGCAGCAGCGGGCGGACCCATGTGACCCCTTCGCGCAGCGAGCGCCGGCTGATCGCCGACAAGCCGTCCACCCCAGAACGGCGGGCCAGCCGCATCAATACTGTCTCTGCCTGATCATCCGCAGTGTGGCCAGTGGCGATGGTGTCAATTCCATAGCCCTGCGCCCAGAGGGCCATCTTGTGATACCGCGCATGTCGCGCCACACCCTGCAGGTTGCCTTCGCCGCGCCAGCCATTCCAGACAAGGGTGTCATGTGGCACGTCAATCTCCGCACAGACCCGTGCGACATGTCTTGCCTCTGCGGCTGATTCCGCGCGCAGGCGGTGATCCACAGTGACAGCATGCAGTCGGATTTGCCGCATTGTGCAAAATTCATGCAATAGATGCAGCAGCGCCATTGAATCACTGCCGCCCGATACCGCAACGCCCATCGCCTTTGGGGGATGCGGCAGAAACGCCTCTGCCAGACAAAGGGGCAGTGTTTCGGGCATGGCTTATCCGCAGCCGATGTTCGTGCGCTGATCCTGAGCTTTTGCAACAGCAGCGCTGTCGGGGAATCTGATCGCCACCTCCCCCAAAGTGACACAGGCCTCCTGGGTTTGTCCCAATGCACCCAGAGTACGGCCCAGTTCAAACAGGGCCTGTGGTGCCATCGGTCCTTGCGGATCCGAGCTGAAGCTCGCCAGATAGGATCGCGCCGCTTCGCGGGTATCCCCCAGCTTGTCCAATGCATCGCCCCGGCGCAAATCGGCCTCGGCGGCTAGCGGACCACCCGGATAGGTCTGATTGAAGGTCTCAAAGAAGTCTGCGGCGGCGCGAAAGTCACCGGATGCGAGCGCCTCCTGCGCCCGCTTGAAGTCCGCCTCTTCCCCAACTGCCAAAGAGGCAGATTGGGTTGGCGTGGAAGGTGCGGTCAAAGGCGCGGCGGTGGCGGTTTGCCCCTCACCACCAAGGGTCGTGGTCTGCCCAAGCGCGGAAATATCGCCGCCTTCAAGCTCAACCAAGCGGAACTCCAGATCCCCGATGCGCGCGGTCCCATCCGCAACGATCCGGTTGATCCGGTTTTCCAGCTCTTCGGTCTTGGCGGTCAGCCGTTGCAGTTCGCTTTCCATGGTGCCGACACGTTCCAGCACGGAGTTGCCAGCCGTATTCACACCGCCGCTGCCGGAGGTCGACAGTTCGCGGCGCAGCTTTTGAACCTCGGTATAGAGGATCGTCAGTTCCTGACGGACATCCGCCAGGGTCTGATCATCCTGCGCCGCAAGCATCACCGGGGAAAACATCATCCCCAGAACCAGCGTCGCCGTAAAATGCAGTTTCATCGCTTGATCATCCTTCGATTGATCTCCCTCGCCGTGATCGGTTTAGCTGCTCAGCCCGCCGGCAAGCACCGTCACCGCACGGCGGTTCTTCGCATAACATGCTTCATTCGAGCAGATTTCAATCGGGCGTTCCTTGCCATAGCTGACAACCCGCAACCGCGAGGATGGCACCCCCTTGGACAGCAGGTATTCCTGTGCAGCATTGGCGCGGCGTGCCCCCAGCGCAAGGTTATATTCCCGCGTGCCCTGTTCGTCGGCATGTCCTTCGATTACGGCCTGATAGTCGCTGTTGGTCAGCAACCAATTGGCCTGGCCGTCCAGTGTCGCCCGGCCCGTGGCGGTCAAAGAGGACTGGTCAATCTCGAACAATACACGGTCGCCAACAGATTGCTGGAAGAACGCGGTGGAGGTTGGGTCATTTGCACTGCCCGGAATGATGCCGCCGTTTGCACCGGCACCAACAGTTGCCCCACCCCCGGCACCATCTGCGCCAAAACGGTCGGGGTTGGTGCAGGCACCGACGGCAAGGGCTGCGATCAGCAGGCCGCTGGTCAGAAGTTTTTTCATGGTATCTCTGCCTCGTATTTTATGAATTTTGCGTAGCATATTTTCAACGATGAGGGAATTCCCTCGTTCTGCGGACCGATCTATTTCTGCAAGGGCGACCATGAGGGGTCCGACCCGCCAGAGGGTGTGCTGACAGGGCGCAGGTTGCGACCCGAAATATCAACGGAATAGAGCGTAGATGACCCGCCTGCCCCCTGGGTTTCGCGGGAGAACATGATCACGCGACCATTGGGTGCCCATGTTGGACCCTCATCCAGAAACGATGCCGTCAACAGCCGTTCCTGCGAGCCATCGAGCCGCATCACACCAATGTGGAAACGCCCTTTGTTCTGTTTGGTAAAGGCCACCAGATCACCGCGCGGCGACCAGACCGGCGTGCCATAACGCCCTTCTCCAAAGGAGATACGCTGTGCCTCGCCCCCTGTTGCGGGCATCACATAGAGTTGTTGGCTGCCAGAGCGGTCACTTTCAAACACGATCCGACTGCCGTCTGGCGAATAGCTGGGCGCGGTTTCGATTGCAGGTGTATTGGTCAGGCGCTGGGACTGGCCAGAGGCGATATCCATTGTATAAATGTCAGTATTGCCACCCTGCGTCAAGGAATAGACCACTGTCTGACCGGAGGGTGAGAACCGGGGCGCAAAGCTCATCGTGCCATCGGCACTTTCCAGAACCCGGCGCGATACCGATCCGATGTCCAACACATAGATACGCGGAAATCCGCTTTCGTAGCTGGTGTAAAGCACCCGATCACCGGAAGGCGAGAAGCGCGGAGCCAGAACAATCGAGCCAGAATCGGTCAGATACTGCACATTGGCCCCGTCATAATCCATGATCGCCAACCGCTTCTTGCGGTCGTCCTTAGGGCCGGTTTCCGAGACATAGACAACACGGCTGTCGAAATACGGGCCTTCGCCGGTGATCCGCGCATAGACGGCATCCGACACTTTATGCGCCATCCGCCGCCAGCCATCGACAGTGCCGGAAAACTGCAAACCACTGCCCAGTTCCGCGCCGGAGAACACATCGTAAAGGCGGAATTTCACGTTCAGCGTATTGCCCTGCACATTCACCGCACCAGTGACCAGCGCCTGCGCATTGATCGCTTTCCAATCGGCAAATTTCACCGAGGCGTTAAAATCGCTGATGGTAGAGATATAGGCAGATGCCGGGATCTCGCGAAACAACCCCGTGCCGGTCAGGTCCGCCGCAACAACGCGCGCCAGGTCGGCCGCCATCTGCCCGGCCTCCGCGCTTTCCGCCTGAAAGGCGGGTACGGCAACCGGCAGCGGTTCGATAATGGCTTCGTCAATGATGATGCGCAGGGGTTCTTGCGCCTGTGCAGGTGCCGAAAACACTGTGACCCCTGCAAGGGTCACGCCCAATGCTGCCGAAATGCTCAAAAACAAGTGCTTCATTGGATGTGCATCCTTTCTGGAATGGTTCTGGCCTTTGGCAAACAACCTGCCACAACTGTGTCGGTTCCCGAAGCGGGCGCAAAGGGGAAAACTTTGCACTTTGGCCCCTGCGGCTGCGGATAGATACTGTCGCATGATCAAAATCCCATCTTGCTGGGGTCAAAGGTCATTTCGATGTTTTGCCATTGGCTGAATTTATCCGCCGGGAGGTCATAGCCCCGTGATCCGCAAAGGATAATCGCGCGCCGCGCGCTGTCATAGACCCGCCGCGCAGAGCTGTCCGAACCGCCGGAGGCGCTGATCATGCGAATGCTGTCGTTCACCGGTGTGGCGTCGCGGTTCATTTTTACCCCGATGATCACAATCGTGCCCAGGGCTTCGGTGGAGAGCGATCCGATGTTCCAGCATTTGGCGATCTGTGCACGCAGGGCATCCTTTTCGCCCGCAGACAGGGGCGGCCCGCTGGGTGCTGCCACAGCTTCCTGCGCTGCTGCCAAAGCGGCCAGCACATCGTCGTTGTTCACGGACCCGCTGTCCGCAGGCGGTGTTTCCGGCGCGGGTCGGGGTGTTTCTACCGCAGGTGCTTCTGCCACCTGACGCGTCGGCGCCGCAGGGCGTCGCCCCGGTGGCCGGTTGGAGGATGCTGGCGCATTGGTGGCTTCGGTCACGATCTCGGCCACAGCTTCTTCCGGTGCCGTTGCTTCCTGAGCTTCCTGTTCAGGCGCTTCCCCCGCCGCATCCGGTGCCACAGCTTCGCGGGTCTCTGGGTCGGGCTGTGCCTCCGGTTCGGGCTGTGCCACGGGTTCCGGTGCCACACGCTCCACCGGGCGTGGTGCCGCTTCAGGCGCGGTTTCGGGAGTCAACACGGCGATATCCCCGACAGGCTCTGTCAAATCCTGCGGCGTTTCTTCTACCGGCGTTTCCGGCGGCAGTTCGACAACTTCCGGCGGCGTATCATCGGGAGGCGTATCAACCTGCACCGGGGCGGGTTGTTCAATTTCCGCATCCGGCGCACTACTGACGTCGGGCGCATCGGTGCTGGTGTCCGGCGCGGCAGGTTGTGCCACTTCCGTTGTTGATTGCGGCGCTTGCTGCGCAGCAATCATTGCATCAAAATCAGCACCGGAAATTACGGAAACTTCGGTCATCTCGAAAGGCTCGGGCTTGTCCGCAAACAGCCCGCCCAAAAGCAACCAGGCAATCAGCCCCAGATGCCCTGCCCCCGAGATATATTGACCGGTATGCACGGATCAATTCCCCGACGGATCGCTGCCGTCCAGCGCCGGTCCGCCAATATCAGTCACCAGACCGATGTTGGAAAACCCGCCCGCATTCAACGCGCCCATCACTTCCATCACCGCCGCATAGGGCACCGCCCCATCAGCCCGCAAAAACACCCGGTCGCTTGCCCGTTCTGCCGCAATACCACGCAGCCGGGTGATCAACTGGCCACGTTCCACGGATGTGGTCTGGATCTGTATGTCACCCTCTGCCGTTACCGTAACGGTCAGCGGCTCTTCCTGCTCTGTTGGCAAGGCACCCGCCGCCGATTTCGGCAACTCCACCGGCACGCCCACGGTGAGCAAGGGGGCGGCAACCATGAAAATGATCAGCAGCACCAACATCACATCCACAAAAGGTGTCACGTTGATTTCGGCCATCGGCTGCGCACGGCCCCTGCGCCGCCCGCGCCCGCCGCCGCCCTGTTTTTTGATCGTTCCAGCGCCCATCTAGATTGTGTTCCGCTTCATAAGAAATTCTTTGACCACATCATGCCCCGAGGCTGCGCTCTGCTTGCAAGCGCGTTCGGGGCCGGTTGTGGCCTCTGTATTGCGGGACACAGTCATCAGGAGTCCAACTGGCGGCTGAGAATGGTGGCAAACTCATCGGCAAAAGCTTCGTGATTGCCGATGATCCGCTCACTGTCCGCGTTCAGCTTGTTGTAGAAAATAACCGCCGGGATCGCTGCCAGCAGACCCAAGCCTGTTGCAAGCAGCGCCTCGGCAATGCCGGGGGCCACAACCGCAAGGTTGGTGTTCTGTTGCTCTGCAATCTCGATAAAGGCGTTCATGATACCGATCACGGTCCCGAACAAACCGATAAAGGGTGCCGATGATCCGACAGTCGCCAGGACCGTCAGGCCCTTTTGCAACCGGTCCGCTTCTTTGGCAATTGCCACATCCATGCTGCGGTCAATCCGTGCAGTGGCACCAGGGATCAACCCGCCATCCTCGCGATGCGAACGACGCCATTCCGTCATCCCCGCAGCAAATACCTTTTCCGAAGCCCCATCAGGGTCCGGCCCGATCTGTTCGTAAAGCCCGTCAAGCGGCTCGCCCGACCAGAACGCATGATCAAAGGCCTCATTGCCCGAACGCGCCTTACGATACTGGATGGTTTTCTGAATGATGATTGACCAGGACCAAAAGGACGCGAGGATCAACATGACCATCACAAGTTTAACCGTAAAGGTCGCCCGCGCGAACAACCCCCACATGGAGAAATCAATCTCCTGCGCCAATGCCAGCGTCTCTGCTTCCATGATACCTGCTCTTCTTATACACCGCTTGCGCAGCTACTGCCTCAAGGCCCCGTTTTCGAGGCTCATTTGTGCAGAAACTAACGAAGTACAAGAGCGAAAGCCAGAAGAATGGCTTTATTCCGCTGGTGGCGGCAATACTGAGCGGAGTTTTGCTGGCAATCGGGTGGGTTTTCCCGCTGTGGTCATGCAAACGGCGGTCACCTTGGCGCTAAAAATGACCTCTTCACCGCGCAACACATCCTGATCAAACATCCAGCGCACCGCGCCTTTGGCATGATGTGTCGTGCGCACTTCCAGACGGTCCCCGAACCGCGCCGATCCAAGGTAATCCGCTTCGACCCGCGTGATGACAAAAACAATGTCTTCCTCGCGCATGGCCCGCTGATCAACGCCCAGCTGCTCAACAATGTCAGAGCGGGCGCGTTCAATATACTTCAGGTAATTGGCGTAATAGACGATACCGGCCATATCGGTATCCTCATAGAAAATTCGGACCGGAAAGGAATGGCTCATTGGGGCCGCTCCATTGAGGCCTGCACCCTTGCCGACAATCGCAAGGCATGGCTGGCGTCCTGCGCCACCACCGGCAACACCGGATCATATGCAGCGCGCAACAGGGCGGCGATATCGGGACGCAGCACCGTTGCCTGTTCTGCCACCATCAAGGGGGAGCGGTCCTGAAAAGCGCTGTCCGACCACAGAAGCATTGATTGCACAATCTGGCTCAGCGCCAATGTCTGCGCCGGCACATCGCTTAAATGCTGATCCATCCGCAAAAACACAAAACAGGCCTTGATCGCCCCACGCTCATCAAAGCGGAAGAACCGGTATTGATTTGCATCCACACCTTCAAGCCGTGCCACCAAAGGGGCCAGATCCGGCACCAGCCGGTCCATCCCCGGCACCTCCAGCAATTCAGCCCAATCATTGAAAAAGAACATCATCAGGTTTGACCCCAATTCCGCATCCATTTCGCCCATCTCATGCCCGGCCAGTTCACAGACGGCCGCAATCGCGCCTTTCACAACGCCAAGCGTTGCATCATCCACACCAAACACCACTGGACAGATCGGCCGCCCCCAACGTGCAAAAGCAAAACTGCCCTCAGAGCGGGTGAACAGCCCCTCAATCTGCGCAACTTCCATCTTCATCTTGCCCTTAAACTCATATCCGTCAGATCAGCCAAACAAATCGCTCTGCGACTTGGGCGGCGTCATTCCCAAATGCGTCCATGCCTTTTGCGCCAACATCCGCCCGCGCGGGGTGCGCTGGATCAACCCTTGCTGCAACAGGAAAGGCTCGATCACCTCCTCCAAGGCATCGCGGCTCTCGCTCAGGGCTGCCGACATGGTTTCAATGCCCACCGGGCCGCCCTGATAATTTTCGGCAATCAGTCGCAGGTAACGCCGGTCTGCGCCATCAAGACCCAGATGATCGACGCCAAGCCGGGTCAGCGCCATATCGGCCAGATCGCGGGTCACACGCCCGTCACCTTCCACAACCGCAAAGTCCACCACCCGGCGCAGCAACCGCCCGGCGATCCTTGGCGTGCCCCTTGCACGTTTGGCGATCTCGCGCGCGCCGCCTTCATCTGCCGGTGCGCCCAGTTTGCGCGCATTGCGGTCCACGATGATGAACAACTCGTCCTCGGTATAGAACTGCAATCTCGTGGGGATGCCGAAGCGGTCACGCAGCGGGGTGGTCAACAACCCCATGCGGGTGGTGGCCCCAACCAAGGTGAAAGGCTGCAATTCAATACGCACGGTACGCGCCGCAGGCCCTTCGCCAATCACCAGATCCAATTCAAAATCTTCCAATGCGGGATACAGCACCTCTTCAACCGCCGGGTTCAGCCGGTGAATCTCGTCGATGAACAACACGTCACGCGCTTCCAGATTGGTCAGGATCGCGGCCAGATCACCTGCCTTGGCCAGCACAGGGCCCGACGTCATGCGAAACCCGACCCCCAATTCACGCGACATGATCTGCGCCAAGGTTGTTTTACCCAAACCGGGGGGGCCATGGAACAGGGTGTGGTCCATCGCCTCGCCGCGCTGTTTCGCGGATTGGATAAAGACCGCCAGATTCGAACGTGCCTCTGCCTGCCCGACAAATTCGGACAGCAGCTGCGGGCGCAAGGCGCGGTCGACATCTTCCGGCATCGGCTCTGGCCGCACAGTGGGGTCAATTTCGGTCACAACATACCTTTACGCGAAGAAAACCCGTCAGGGCTTGATAAGCGCACCCTAACCCTTGGGGGCAAGAAGTTTCAACGCAGCGCGGATAAGATCCGGCGTTGCCGCCCCTTCCATTTCCCCCGCTGCCTGCGCCACCGCAGCTGCCGCATCACCGGGGCTGTAGCCCAGATTGCCCAGTGCGGACAAGGCTTCGGACTGGGCCGATGCATTTGGTGTCGCGGCTGCTGGTTGCGCCCGCGCGACCGGTTCCAGTACTTCGGCCTCAACCTCGCCCTGCGCTTCGGCCAAAGTTCCCGACATTGCCATCACGCTGGGGGCCTTATCTTTCAGATCCAGCACCACGCGCTGCGCAATCTTCGGCCCCACCCCTTTTGCCGCCTTCACTGCGTTCCAGTCGCCCAGCGCAATGGCGCGGCTGACCCCATCCGGCCCCAAGGTCCCAAGGATCGCCAGTGACGCCTTTGCCCCGATCCCCTGCACCGAGGTCAGCAAGCGGTGCCATTCCTTTTCCACCAATGTCTGAAAGCCAAACAACTGCATCAGGTCTTCGCGCACCACCATATCAGTATAGAGCGCGGTTACCTCGCCCACAGCTGGCAAAGCGGCCATGGTACGGTCCGAACAATAGACCAGATAGCCCACGCCGCGCACATCGATCAGCAGGTGATCCGCCGCGCGGTATTCGATCCTGCCAGTAATCTTGCCGATCATATGCCCGCCCTCGCTACCGCTGCCGCCAGCGAACTCGCCCCGCCGTGATGCGCGTGACAGATCGCAATCGCCAATGCGTCCGTTGCATCCGACCCGTTCAGCACAACACCGGGCAATTGCACCTTTACCATATGGGCCACCTGTTGTTTGTCCGCATGCCCTGCCCCGACAACCGTTTTCTTGATCTTATTGGGCGCATATTCACCCACCGGCAGCCCGGCCTGCGCCGGCACCAGCATCGCAATGCCGCGCGCCTGCCCCAGTTTCAGCGTCCCTGCGCCGTCCTTGTTTACAAAAGTCTGTTCAATCGCCGCCGAAACCGGCTGATACCTTGCAAAAACCCCGGTCAGCTGAACATGCAAATCCAGCAGCCTTTGCGCCAGTGGTTCATCCCCCTGCGATTGGCATACGCCGTTCGCCACATGGCTCAGCCGATTGCCCGTGACGTCAATGACGCCCCACCCAAGGTTGCGTAACCCCGGATCAATGCCAATAATGCGCATCATTACCCTGCTCTCGTTTATTTTGTTGCTTTTATGATGCACTAGCACGAAACGCGAACATCCGCCAAGCATTTGTGCGCAAATGCCAAATACGACATAGCACCTGTCGCAGATAGACATCAGTGTCGTTTATCGCCAGTTTTGAAGTCAAAAACGACATCTGTTCAATCCAAATTTTACCTTAATTTATCGCGGGTTAACTATCGTTTCGACCTATGCAGAAAACGCAGATCACACATGCAATTGCAGGAGTTGTGGCACCGTAACGAACCCCCTATCTGCCGCTCATACCGCCGAGGAAATCGGCATAACATACATACAAAAGGACGGCTCACATGGCAGCTTTCGACACAACCCGCACCGCATACGGCTCCACATCAGCCGTTTCCTCATTCATCACACGCAGCATCTCTGCTATTGTTGCATGGAACGACGCCCGCGTGACACGCAGCGCGTTGGCCTCTCTGACAGACCGCGAGCTGGACGATATTGGCCTGGTCCGTGGCGACATTGACGCGGTCGCACAGCCAAACTTCTTCCGCTAAAACCAAGGGGCGCGGCGGCCCTCCCCTGCCGCGCTTTTTGGGCTGTCTCGACGATTGTGATACTTATCTTGGTAGCCTGACGCAGAGACGGGGGTTTGACCCAAACTCCAAAATAGAAAAAGCCGCGCTCTGACCCCCAGAAGCGCGGCTTTTTTGTGCCTTCAGACATGCAGACCCCCGAGATCTGCGCTGGCCATCACTCTCGCGCTGACCGGCAAAGCACTTAACGTAGTGTTGGCCCTACTGAATCGGCCAGAACTTCAGTCACCGGATCAATGGCAAGCGCCTTGGCTCCCACCTGTTCAATCATGGTGCCGGTTTCAAGTTTCGCCAGCCGCTCGTTGTAGGTGATCGGCCCTACGGCGATCAAAGCCACCGCTTTGAAAGCGATCAGCCCCGCCACAGCAAGAACAACCAGTTTGATCGGTCCACCGCCCCGCACGGGCCGGCGTTTTGGCTTCACAACAATCAGGCCATCTTTGCCAACTTTGGTCGTGTAGCCATGAGTCATTTTCTGATGCTTTTGACCAAGCGCTGTCAGGCGATTTACAAAGTGGTCGTGGTTCTCAACCCGCATGGTAGCAGTCTCTCATTTAACAAACGGCCCCCACCGCTGTTAAGAAACTATTAGCCAAAGAATGTGGCGAAATCTGGGCAACTGCCTCAAATAGACCTTAAAACCCCTTCAATTTAGGTCATTTTTTGAAGCGTTAGCGTCGTCCAGTCAACAATGCTTTCCCTGTGCATAAGATTGACGCCGGATCGTGCATAAACCTCAATCACCTCATCCGCCTGTTCGTTCAAAATGCCGGAAAGAATCGCATAGCCGCCCGGTTGCAGGGAATCCGCCATATCCGGGGCCAATGCGATTAACGGACCTTTAAGGATGTTGGCGAAGACCAGATCGAAAGGGGCCGCCGCAGCAAGGTCAGCGTGATCAAAGCCTGCGGCCTCGACACAGGTGACCCGCCCGTCCAGCCCATTCGCCGTGACGTTGGCCTGCGCGACGTCCACAGCCACCTCATCAATATCGCTGGCCAGCACGGTTTCTGGCCAGATCCGCGCGGCAGCCATTGCCAGAACGGCGGTGCCACACCCCACATCGACAACATTCTTGCCCGCAAACCCATCTGTCGCCAGCCGGTCCAATGCCCGCAAGCAGCCCAGCGTTGTGCCGTGATGTCCCGTGCCGAATGCCATCGCGGCCTCAATCAGCAAGGGTTCGCAATTCTCGGGCACCTTATCCGCGTCATGGGAACCATAGACAAAGAAACGCCCGGCCTCGACCGGTGCCAGTTCGCGTCGCACATGGGCCACCCAATCGGTTTCAGGCAGCTCGGACACAACAAAGGGTTTTGCCCCCATCGCCGCCGCCAGCACGGCCAAGGCCGTTTCATCAGGCGTTTCCTCAAAATAGCCGCCAACCTCCCACAGGCCGGAACCGTCTTCCATTTCAAAGACGCCCACGCCAGTGGGTTCCGGCGTCAGCCGCTCCATCGCCTCGCCCAGCGCATAGGCAGGCGCGCGTCCCTCAAGTGTGGTGAGTGCGGTGAATGTGGTCATTATCTTCTCCGGTGTTTGTCTGGGTTCGGGTAGGCGCGTGACGGGACCGGGTCAAGGGCTTGCCCGTCCGGGCTGCGCAGCCCTTTGACATAGAACCAGCCCCAGGTTGCCGCGATCATACCCATCACCCCGCCGGCAAGTGCCTGCCCATAGATCACCCCGGTCGCCCCGAACGCCCCGGTCAGGGCCGCCGCCGCAGGGTAACTCAGCACGCCATCCTTGATCCAGTTCACCAGCGTAGAGCGTGCGGGCTTTCCCAGATTGTTGAAAGCAGCATTGGACACAAACAGCGCGCCGATGAAAACAAACCCGCCCACGCCAATCAATGTGAAAGATTGCAGCACCTCGACTCCCACTCCTGTCAAACCGAAGGCCGCGATGACATAGGGTGTTGCCAATAGCATCAGCGCCCAGGCGACAAGCGTATAGACAAGGCAAAAGATCAGCGCGTCACGATAGGTGCTGCGCACCCGCGCCATCTGCCCCGCGCCATAGTTCTGCCCAAAGATCCCGCCAATCGCGCCGGATAGGGCAAATACCCCGCCAAAGACCACAACCGTCAGCCGCCCGATCACCGCCCATGCCGCCATTGCCGCATCACCATATTGCGCCATCACCATGGTCAGCAGGTAATTCCCCGCCGGTGTCGACATCTGTGTGGCAATCGCCGGCCCCGCAACAACCATGAACGGCCCCGCAATATTGCGCAGCGTGCGCGCAGTGGGCCGGTCCACCAGCTTCATCTGGGTCACCGCGAAATACACCGCCAGCCCCAGCAGGCAAAGGCGGAACAACACCAGACCAATCGCCGCCCCATCCAGCTTCCAGCCCAGCCAGAAGATCAGAACCGGGTCAATCAGCATCAACACCACACCGGCAAACAATGTGACATACATTGCCTTCGCCCCATAGCCATCAGCACGCAGCGCGCCTGACAAAACAAGGGCCGCCGACATCGGGATCAGCGAGGGGATGGTGAAGGCCAGATAGCGTGCCGCCAGCCGGGCGGTTTCCCCCTCGGCCCCGGCCATCCCAACCAGCTGATGTCGAAATCCGACGATCAAGGCCGTCACGCCTGCAAGGATGCAGGCCGAAATCACCACACCCGCCCCTGCCTGCCGCCGCGCCTGATCCCGGTTGCCCATCCCGATGCTGCGCGAAATCACCGCCGTTGCGGCAATCATCAACCCCACCGCAACCGAGACTGAAAAGAACTGTACCGCATAGGCAAAGCCAATCGCCGCCACCAGTTGCGGATCACCCAGCTGGCTGATCCAGAAAAGGTTCGCCGCATCCACCAGAAATACAAAAGTGATGCCCATGGCACCCGTCGCCGTCATGCGCACCACATGACCCATGGTGCCCCCGGTAAGAAAGCGCCCCGGCCCCATGTTACTCGGCTGCCTGCGCAAGCCCGGCGCTGAAGATCGTTTCATTGCCCCGTGTGGGGTGACGCGGGATCAACATCGCAAGAGCAAAAGACACTGCCGCCATGCCTGCCGCCAGAAAAAACACCGCCGCGGGTGAGATCAGCCATAGCAGCCCCAGACCCACAGGCAGGAACACCGCCGCAATGTGATTGATGGTAAAAGCCACTGCCGCAGTGGGCGCGATATCCGCCGGATCGGCAATCTTCTGGAAATAAGTTTTCTGCGCCATGGCCAGACCAAAGAACAAATGGTCCAGCACGTATAAAGTTGCCGCAACCATGACACCCCACCCCAGATAATAAACCCCGCCATAGCTCAGGAACACCAGGATCAGCCCGATATATTCAAACCCCAGCGTGCGCCTTTCGCCAAAATAACCCACCGCACGGCCCAGCAGCGGGGCAAACAGAATGTTGGCAACAAGGTTAGTCAGATAAAGCGTGGTGATTTCATGCACGTCATAGCCGAATTTCTCGACCATCATGAAACCTGCAAAAACCATGAATATCTGACGCCGCGCACCGCCCATGAACTGCAAGGCGTAGTACAGCCAGTACCGGCGGCGCAGAATCATCTTCTTGTGCTGCGGTGTCGGGGCCTCGAACTGCGGATAGGCCAGCATCGCAAACACCGCGATCACCACGGTCAGACCACCCCCCACCATATAGACAATATTATAGGACAGATTCAGCGTGTCCCAAAGCGCCATAATCGCCAGATAGGCAATCAGGGTCGCAAAGGACCCCACCGCCATCAACCAGCCCAGCATGCGCGGGGCATCTTCAATCTTCAGCCACTGCAATTGCAACGACTGGTTCACAGTCTCGTAATAATGAAACCCGATCGAGCTTAACATGGTCAGCGTCAGGATCCCGCCCATCGAGGGAAACCACGCCGTCACGGCAGTTGCCGCCCCAAGCAGGATCAGCGCCACCATCCCCAAAACCTGTTCGCGCACGAACAGGATGATCGCAATCACCCCAACGGCCAGAAACCCCGGAATCTCGCGTATCGTATGCAACAACCCGATGTCTGCGCCGTCAAAATCCGCAACCTCAATCACAAAGTTGTTCAGCAGAGCGGCCCAGGTGTTAAAGGCAATTGGCATCGCCAAAGCCATAAGAAACAACAGTGAAACAGGCCTGCGCCAAAACGGCAGGGACTTGGCATCTTCGAGGGTGATATATTGTGTCATCCCTCACCCTTACGCCCGCCCCAAGGGAAAGACGAGATGAAAACCACGTCCGCCCTCCCCGCCTTGCGCCACGCCGGCCCCAAGCACAGCATCAGCTGCCCCCTCTTTTTGGCCTTATGTACTGTCCGCACTCACGACACCCACCGCCCATTGGCGTTGGGATGATGATGCGTTCCGTTATCAGGAAGCGGAGGGCAGGCTCCTGCGCATTCGCCCTTAATAAAAACTCTGTGGGTCAATATCCACGGCCAGCCGCAAATCCCCTTTCAATCGCAGCTGTGCCACCCATTGCGCCAACGCCTCCTGCAAAGGGGCGGATTTCTCCGCCTTCACCAGTAACCGCACACGATGGCGCCCACGTACCCGCGCAATCGGTGCCGGTGCCGGCCCGAAAACCTGCGCCCCGATCCGCCGGAGTGCCCCGTCCTGTCGCGCCAGCAAATTACCCGCGTCAAATACCGCCGCCACATCCGGCCCGCTCAGGATAATCCCCGCCATACGCCCATAGGGTGGCACGCCCGCCTGTTTGCGCTCGGCGGCTTCCGCCGCCCAAAACCCTTCTTCATCCCCTGCCAGAATGGCGCGAATGACCGGGTGTTCCGGCTGATAGGTTTGCAGCAGGGCCGCCCCCGGGGCCTCAGCCCGCCCTGCACGCCCGGCGACCTGACGCATCAGTTGAAAGGTGCGTTCAGCGGCACGCAAATCCGACCCCTGCAACCCGAGGTCGGCGTCAATGACGCCAACGAGGGTCAGGTTGGGAAAATTATGCCCTTTGGCCACCAGCTGCGTGCCGATCACAATATCCGCCGCGCCTTCGGCAATGCCCGCGATCTCGGCCTTCAACGCCCGCGCAGATCCATACATATCCGAGCTCAGCGTCGCAATCCGCGCCTCCGGCCAGATCGCTGCGGCTTCTTCGCCCAACCGCTCCACTCCCGGCCCCACCGGTGCCAGCTTGCCCACCGCCTCGCAGTTCGGACAGGCCTCCGGCATCGGCTTGCTTTCCCCGCATTGATGACAGACCAGCCGTTTCAGGAACCGGTGCTCCACCATCCGCGCATCACAATCATCACAGCCAATCTGATGCCCGCAGGCGCGACACAGGGTTATCGGCGCATAGCCGCGGCGGTTGATGAACAACATCGCCTGCTCGCCCTGCTCCAACCGCTTGTTGACCTCTGCCTGTAAGGTAGGTGAAACCCACCGGTCGCTCTTCAACCCCTCGGCACGCATATCAATTGCGCCCATCTCCGGCATCACCGCAGGCCCAAACCGCGAAGTCAAATCAAGCCGGCGGTATTTGCCCGCCTCCACATTCGCCCAGGATTCCAGCGAGGGTGTTGCGCTTGCCAATACCACCTGCGCTCCGCAGATCGCTGCCCGCAACACCGCCATATCGCGGGCATTGTACAGCACACCCTCTTCCTGTTTGTAGGAGCTGTCATGTTCCTCATCGACCACGATCAGACCCAGATTCTGATAGGGCAGGAACAGGGCCGAACGCGCCCCGATCACCACCTGGCACTGGCCCTGCCCCACCATGCGCCAGATACGGCGACGTTCGGTCATTGTGGCACCGGAATGCCATTCGGCAGGCTTCGCCCCGAAGCGTTCCTGTACCCGTTCCAGAAACTGCTCGGTCAGGGCAATCTCCGGCAGCAACACCAGCGCCTGCCGTCCTGCCCGCAAGGCGGCGGCCACGGCTTCCAGATAAACCTCGGTCTTGCCTGATCCGGTCACCCCGCGCAGCAGGGTTGTACCATATTTCCCTGACCGCACCCCTTCATCCATCACCGCTGCCGCTGCCGCCTGATCTTCGGTCAACGCCTTGCTTGGCCGTTCAGGGTCCATCTGCAGGAACGGCACATCGCGCGGGGATTCCTCTTCGCGCACCGCATCCTGCGTCACCAGCCCTTTGACCACAGAGGCCGTCACCCCCGCCATATCCGCCAGTTCTTTCAGAGTGAAAGACAGGTCCCCATATTCATCCAGGGTTTCAAGAACACGCCGCCTTGCATCGGTCATCTTGTTGGGTTCAGCCGTCCCGCGCCGGTAAACCTTGCGCATCGAGGGCGGGTCCCCCAACCCCGGTGCCCGCGTTGCAAGCCGCAGCATCGCGGGCATTGGGGTTAAGGTATAGGCGGCGGCACGTTCCAGAAAACTGCGCATCTCATCGCGCATCGGTGCGACATCCAGCACACGGATCACATGGCGGATTTTCGCCAGATCATAATCCCCCTTGCCCGGCCCCCAGACCACGCCCAATACCTTGCGCGGCCCCAGTGGCACTTCGACAAAGGCCCCCATTCGGCAGCCCCCTTCCGGCGCTTTGTAATCCAGCGCACGGCCAAGGGGTTGGGTGCTCATCACTGCAACCAAATCACCATGATGAAAGAATTCCGGGCTGCTCACAGGCGCTCCATCGCTACAAAAGAGGGTTTCAGGTCCGCGTGGCTTACGCTAGACCCAAGATCAATGCATCCCCCTCCAACCGCAAGGACCGCACATGAAATTCTTTGTAGATACCGCCGAAATCGACGCCATTGCCGAACTGAACGATCTTGGCATGGTCGACGGGGTCACAACCAACCCCTCGCTGATTCTGAAATCCGGCCGTGACATCATGGAAGTCACCAAGGAAATCTGCTCCATCGTTTCCGGCCCGGTCAGCGCCGAAGTGGTTGCCATGGAAGCCGACGCAATGATCGCCGAGGGCCGCAAACTGGCCGAGATTGCCGAAAACATCGCCATCAAACTGCCGTTGACATGGGACGGGCTCAAGGCCTGTAAAACCCTGTCGGGCGAGGGCCGTATGGTCAATGTGACCCTGTGTTTCTCTGCCAATCAGGCACTGCTGGCGGCAAAAGCCGGCGCAACTTTCATCTCGCCTTTCATCGGGCGTCTGGATGACATCAACGTGGACGGTATGGACCTAATTCAGGACATTCGCACGGTTTATGACAACTACGGCTTTGAAACCAACATTCTGGCCGCATCAATCCGTTCCGTGGCACATGTGCAGGAATGTGCCTTGATCGGTGCCGACGTCATGACTGCCCCGCCAGAGGTGATCAAGAAACTGGCAACACATCCGTTGACCAATGCGGGACTTGAGCAATTCATGAAGGATTGGGCGAAAACCGGGCAAAATATCCTGTAAAACCCCTTGGCTGGGCCGCCCGCCCAGCTGACCAACCGGAGACAGGAAGATTATTCTGTCTACCGGCACCTCTGACGCCAAAGCGCCACAGGTCATCATTTGCACAACTTGGGGGCAGATTTTTGCGCTGCCCCCTGATATAAGATGCGAAAATAAAAAGAGACGACCATGAGCAGCAACCCCAAGATCGATGATGTCCTGCGCGAGGCGATCATTTCGAAGCCCGATGTGATTCTGGATGACGGCGACGTCATGCAGGCGCTGATTGCGGCGAATGAAAAAGCGATGGGCGGCAATATTGTTGATCTGCGCGGCATAGCAATGGAACGGCTGGAAGCGCGGCTGGACCGGCTGGAAGACACCCACCGCAGCGTGATTGCTGCCGCTTATGAAAACCTTGCGGGCACCAACCAGATCCACCGCGCCATTCTGCGGATGCTTGATCCGGTGGAATTCGAAACCTTTCTGCGCGATCTGGGGGGCGAAGTGGCCGATATCCTGCGTGTCGACGCGGTCAAGCTGGTGTTGGAGTCGGTTCAAAACGACGATGATCCGGCGGTGCAGCGTCTTGGCGATGTGTTAAGCGTGGCGGAACCCGGATTCATCGACGACTACCTGACCCACGGGCGCGGCGGCATTGCGCGGCAAGTGACGCTGCGCGGGGTACAGGATGGATCAGAACAGGTCTATGAGGGCAAAGCGGATTGGGTCCGCTCCGAAGCCTGTCTGAAACTCGATTTCGGCGCGGGTCGCCTGCCCGGCCTTCTGGTGCTGGGTTCCGAGGATCCACATATGTTCGTCCCGCAGCAGGGCACGGATCTGCTGACGTTTTTCACTGGTGTTTTTGAACGCGCCATGCGCCGCTGGCTGTCTTGAGCCGCGCAGGAAACCCCACAAACATCGGGCTGATCAGCCCCGCCGCGCGTGACGCGCTGCAAACATGGCTTGAACATCAACGCGCCTTGAAGGGCGCGGCAGAAGGCACCATCACCGCCTATCAGGGTGATGTTGCGGATTTCCTGTCGTTCATGACCCTGCACAAATCGCAATCCCAGGGGCTGGGCGCATTGGCGCAGATCACCATCTCTGACATGCGCTCTTGGATGGCCCGCACCCGCGGCGCAAATGTGGGGCCGCGGTCCATGGCCCGCAAGCTGTCTGCCGTGAAAGCGTTTTACCGCTGGCTGGCCGAACGCGAAGGGTTTGAACCCACGGCGGTGCTTTCCACCCGCGCGCCGAAATATCAAAAGAAGCTGCCTCGCCCGCTGGCTGTAGATGCCGCCAAGGCAATGATTGATTGTGTCGAAATTCAATCGGATCGCCCTTGGGTGTCCGCCCGAGATGTTGCTGTCCTGACTCTGCTTTGGGGCTGCGGCCTGCGGATCTCAGAGGCGTTGGGTCTGCTGGCGCGGGATGCTCCCCTGCCTGAAAGTCTGCGGATAATCGGGAAGGGCAGCAAGGAACGGGTGGTGCCGGTTCTGCCTGCCGCGCGGGATGCTGTGGACGCTTATGTGCGGCTGTGTCCACACCCTTCTACGCCTGATGCGCCGCTGTTTCGCGCCATTCGCGGCGGTGCTTTGTCAGCCCGTTCGATTGCCAAGGTCATGGCCGATGCCCGGATGCAACTGGGGCTGCCCGCGACCGCCACGCCCCATGCCATGCGCCACAGTTTCGCAACTCATCTGCTGGATGCGGGTGGTGATCTGCGCGCGATTCAGGAGTTGCTGGGCCATGCTTCCCTATCGACCACACAGGCCTATACGGCGGTAGATACTGCACGTCTGATGGAAGTCTACAATCGGGCGCATCCAAAGGCGGGGTGAGCGTTTTCTTTTGAAGAAAACGGTCGGAAACTTTGAAAGTTTCCGCTTTTCCCCGTTACCGTCCCAGCCCTTCAACAAAGGCCTGCGCTGCCGCTGACGGATCCGCAGTCCCCGCCGCAACCCTGTCGCTCAACTCGGCCAAGGCCGCACGCGCCTCGGCCCCCTGAAGCTGGGCCAGCAAACGCTGTTTCACGTCTTCCTCGAACCAATAGCGGGCCTGCGCTGCGCGCGTGCGTTCCCAAAATCCTTCCGAACGCCGCCAGTCCACCAGTGTTTTCATGCTCTTCCAGGCATCCTCTAAACCGTTCTCCTGCAAGGCGGAAACCGCCATGGCTAGCGGGTAACCATCAGGATCCTGTGCCCGTTTGCGCAGCAATCGCAACGCCCCGGTATAATCCGCCTGTGTGCGCACAGCGGCCGGTTTCAGATCACCATCTGCCTTGTTGACCAGAATGATATCCGCCATTTCCATGATGCCGCGTTTTACGCCCTGCAACTCGTCCCCGCCCGCCGGTGCCAGCAGCAGCAGGAACAGATCGGACATTTCGGCAACCACGGTTTCGGATTGCCCCACACCAACGGTCTCGATCAAAACCACATCAAACCCCGCTGCCTCGCAGAGGCGCACCGCCTCGCGGGTGCGGCGCGCCACGCCGCCCAAATGGGTCTGACTGGGGGAGGGGCGGATAAAGGCATTTGCCTCGCGGCTAAGCAGGTCCATCCGCGTCTTATCGCCCAGAATGGACCCGCCGGAGCGTGACGATGAAGGGTCCACCGCCAGGACCGCCACCCGTAGCCCCTGACGGATCAGCATCATGCCGAAACTCTCGATAAACGTCGATTTGCCCACCCCGGGCGTGCCCGACAATCCGATGCGCAGCGCCTGACGGTCTTGCGGCAAGGCGGCCAACAGGTCTGCCGCCTGCGCACGGTGATCCGCGCGCCCTGATTCAACCAATGTAATGGCGCGCGCCAGTGCGCGCCGCTCGCCTGCGCTGACGCGCTGTGCTATGTCCTTGATGTCCATGGCGCATCTTTTGCGGTCCCCGCCAGATTTGTCCAGACCCAAGACCCTTGGCCTTTGCCCCGCTTTGCCCGATAACCGCCCCATGTCCGAAGCTTTGCCCATTGATGCCGTGCTGCCACAGGTGATTGCCGCCCTGCGGAAACATAAACGTGTGGTGCTTCAGGCACCGCCGGGTGCGGGTAAAACCACCCGTGTGCCCTTGGCCATGCTGGAGGCTGACCTTACGCAAGGGCGCATCCTGATGCTGGAACCACGCCGCCTTGCCGCGCGGGCCGCGGCCGAACGGATGGCGCAAACACGTGGCGAAAAGGCAGGGACAACAGTGGGGTATCGTGTGCGCGGTGCCTCTGCGATCAGCAAAGATACCCGTATTGAAGTGGTGACCGAAGGCATCCTGACGCGGATGTTGCAAGACGACCCTGAATTGCACGGCGTCGGTGCCGTGGTGTTTGACGAATTTCACGAACGCTCGCTGAACGCTGATCTGGGTCTGGCGCTGTGTCTGGAAGTGGCGGCTGCGCTGCGCGACGATTTGTTGTTGGTGGTGATGTCCGCCACGCTGGACGCGGCACCTGTGGCAGAGCTGATTGAGGCCCCCGTGGTCACCTCGGAAGGGCGCAGTTTTGAGGTCACGCCGGTCTGGCTGGACCGGCCTGTCGGCAAGCAACGGCTTGAACAGGCGACTGCCGATCTGGTGCTGAAGGCACTGGCAGACTCCCCCGGCTCTGCGCTGGTGTTTCTTCCGGGCGAGGGAGAGATCAGGCGTGTTGAAACCCTGTTGAAATCGCAACTGCCCGCGGATTGCATACTGGCCCCGCTGTTTGGTGCGATGGATTTTAAAGCCCAACGCGCCGCCATCGCCCCCGCGCCAAAGGGGCGCAAGGTGGTGCTGGCGACCTCTATCGCGGAAACCTCACTGACGATTGAGGGTATTCGCATTGTCGTAGATGCAGGACGCGCGCGGCGGGCGCGGTTTGATCCCGCCTCCGGCATGTCACAACTCGTCACCGAAAAAGTCAGCCGCGCCGAGGCGACCCAGCGCGCCGGTCGCGCCGGGCGGATGTCCACCGGCACTGCCTACAAGCTGTGGACCAAAGGAGAAGAAGGTGCGCTGCCCGCCTTTCCACCGGCAGAGATCGAGGTTGGTGATCTAAGCGGCTTTGCGCTGGAACTGGCGGTCTGGGGGGCAGATGCGAGTGATCTAACCTTTGTCACCCCGCCGCATGAGGGCCGTCTGGCCGAGGCGCGATCAGTCTTGCAGATGCTGGGTGCATTGGATGGCGTGGGCCGGATCACCGCCCATGGCCGCGCCCTGTCCACCCTGCCACTGCATCCGCGACTTGCACATATAGTCGGAGAAGGCGGGCCGCGAGGTGCCACCCTTGCCGCGCTATTGGCGGAACGGGATCCTTTACGCGGCGCTGGCGTGGATCTGTCTTTGCGCATGGATGTGATCGAGGGGCGTCAGAGCCGCGCCGATGCCCATGCCCCAACGATCGCGCGCATCCGGCAAGAATCCAAACGCCTGAAACGGGCGCAGGACAAGGATGGCCCTGATACCCTTGGCCCTCTGGCCGCGCTTGCCTATCCCGACCGGATCGGGCTGCGGCGCAAGGGGGATGCGCCGCGCTATGTTCTTTCGGGGGGCAAGGGTGCGCTGATTGCCGACGGTGATGTGATGGCCGGTGAACGGCTGATTGTTGCAACCGACCTTGACGGAAATCCGCGCGAGGCCAAGGTGCGTCAGGCCACGCGGTTAAGCGAGGCGGAGCTGCGCGCGCTATATGCGGATCAGATTGCGTGGCATGACCTCTGCCTGTGGTCACGCCGGGAGGGGCGGGTTTTGACTCGCCGGCAGGAACGCTTTGGCGCTTTGGTTTTGGATGATCGCATTTGGCCGGATGCGCCGGAGGCTGACGTGGCCCGTGCCATGCTTGAAGGGGTACGCCAGTTGGGGCTGAACCCTGCCCCGCCCGCCGCGCGTTTTCTGGCCCGCGCCCGGCTAATGCCCGACGGGTTCCCCGATTTCAGCGAAGAGGTATTGCTGGAGGAGCTTGAGGAATGGCTTCTGCCACATCTGGCCGGCATGCGCAGCGCTGGCCAATGGAAGGGGTTTGACCTGTTGCCAGCTCTGCGTGCCCGTCTGGACTGGGATCAGCAACAGGCGCTGGACCGCGCGGCACCGGCGCATTTTGTCACCCCGCTGGGCCGTAAGGTGCCGATTGACTATGACGGAGACGCGCCTCAGATCACCCTGCGCCTGCAAGAGCTTTTTGGCGTGACCAAGCACCCGCAAGTTGCTGGAAGTCCATTGAAAATCACACTTTTATCGCCCGGCCAACGCCCTGTGCAGGTCACCATGGATCTGCCGGGGTTCTGGGCCAGCTCTTATGCGGATGTGCGCAAAGATATGCGGGGGCGGTATCCCCGCCACCCCTGGCCCGAGGACCCGACACAGGCGGATCCAACTGTGCGGGCAAAGCGACGCGGCACCTAGTCGTTGTCGGTCAGCCCCGCACCAGCACCGGACAGGCGGGAGGCGTCGGATTCCGGCACCAGGATGCGCGCGGCATAAGATTGGAAAGAGGCCAAGAGGTCGTCAGGGGCATCAACGCGGGGCATGAGAGGCACGGCTTTGAGTTTGGTCGGAAAGAGGGTGATGTGAAAACTCCCCGCTTGATTTTCAAACTGTGTCTCAAAGGGTTGTGCGTCAAGATAGCTTTGGATCAGTGTGGCGCTACTGCCCGGTTCAAGTCCGCCCTCTGCGATGCCATCGGTCGAGTTCTCCAAAATCTGCATCAGCACAAGCGGCAAGGCGATCACCGGGCCCGAAGGCAACGCCTTTAACGCGTCAATCAGCATATCAACCTCACGCCCCGCTTGCAGATGCCGCAGGGCCGCCGCCCCGAAATCAGCCGCCTGTGCCGGCGGTGCCCCTGCCCCACGCGCGGCTTTGGCGGCCAATGTCATGACTTCATTCGCTGAACACTTCATGGCGCAAACACCGGCAGCCACCAGTCATCCGCATCATGGGCCAGATCATCAGCCAAAGGCGCACCCTGACACAGGGTGATGCGGGTCCAGCGGTCGGATTTCGGATCAAATTTAGAGGCCCCGAAGAAAGACAGTTTACAGCGCAGCATGTCGATCGGCAGACAGGTGGCGGCGATCAGGTTGTCGCGGATTTCGGCGTAGGGATGCTGTGCTGCCAATTGGACACGCGAAACTGCCAACGCGTGGTCTGGATAGGTCTGCAACAGGGTCGAGGTTCGGATGTTCTGCACCGGCAAATCACGGTAAAGCGCTTTCACCCGGCGTCCAATATCCAGCGGACTTTCAAGCTCGGCCCCTGCCTCCTCAAACCGTCGACCCAGACGGGGTTCCTGTTTTGCTTCAGACACATACCAGAACTGCCCGCAGCAATCGTGATCCTCGTAATCGGGGGTCAGCGCCCATGCGAAATGTTGTTCTATTGCGCTGCGCAGCGCGCCCGTATCACATGGCACCGGACCGGGGCCAAAGCCAGGATCGGCCATACATTCAGTCAGGCCATCGACCAGATCCCCAAAGGGTTCAATCAGCAGCGCAGCGGTAAGTTCCTGAACGTCAGCGGTGTGGCTTTTTATGTTGTTCATCACCCTGTCCAAGGGGCGATGTTCGGTGAAATCGAAGGTGGGGTACAGTCGCTCCCAGTCCTTGCGCAATTGGGAGATGCGCAGCTGGTGATCCGCATCGGGCACCTTCCATTCTGCAAGATGTTGCGCCGCACGCGTGGCCAACGCCTGTAGGCGGGATTGCTGAGCCACGTCCAGCTTTTCAATTGCACATACCCGGGCAAGGGCTGTCTCCCGCGCCAGCATCCAGTTGTTCAGCAAAACCGGGTGGTTGACCAGAAATGGTGCCATGCCCAGCCCGGTGGAATTGCCAATCCCCAGATGCCGTTTCAGTGTAACGTCCAGCACGCCCTGCCCCACATGTTCCACCAGATCGTGGGTAAAGTGGCGGATCAGCCAGACCGTCAACATTTCCGCAGCAAACGGCCCCTCAAGACCCGGACGCATGTCGATCAGCCCGCGATCCGCGATGCCGAATTTACCGTTGCCGTAAACAGCCGTTGTGCGCATCAGATAGCCAACCTCGCGCACCATCGTGGCGTCAGGTTGGCGGCCAACGCGCAGGGCCTCGACCACATGGGCAAACAGGCGCACGGATTTATTGGCGCGGCTGAGGATCAGGTCCCGTTCGGTGAAACGGGCCGCTTCCTGCTTCGGCGCGGCCGTCACGATACGGGCAATTTCAGCCTCATCCGGCATCCCGTCATAAAGGACATAGCTGCTGTCCCAAGCGGTGGCGATCACCCGGTCGGTGCGCAATTCGGGTGGCAGGTCGGTTGAAACCGCAACAAGGGAATAGATGTGCCCGCCGAAGTTGACCGAATAGACGGCATGGCCAAACCCTTCCTTGCACATTTCCCAGACAGTTCGGGACACGGTGACCTTTTCTGCGGCCAGCCGCCGTATCAGACTGCGCAGAAACGACAGGCGAGTGGGAAACATCGACCCCATCCGCGACAGGCGCATCACCTCGTCCGGTGGGCGCAGGGCGGCTTGTGGCGGGGCGGCATCCTGTTTCACAGCGGGCCGAAACTGGTTTCGTAAAAACGCAGCCAATTGCCGCCCATGATGCCGTTGACCTCATCCTCGCTCATCCCTACGGCGGTCAAGCCGTTGCGGATATTTCCAAAATCGCGATTGTCGTTGAACCAGACCGGCATCGGCGGGAAACCTGCGTTGCTGGCAGATCCCTCGCCATAATCGATCCCCTTGGTCCAGCGCCCGACCCGCATCCATTCAACGATGCTGTCCGGCTGATCCTGACACAGATCCGTGCCGATGCCGAGATTTTGCGCGCCGTAACGCGCGGCGGCTTCGGCAATCATTCCGCAGAAACTTTCCAAGGTACAGTCTGACCCGCCGGCCAGATGGTGTGGATAGACGGAAAACCCCAGCATGCCGCCCGCCCCGGTCAGCGCCTTAAGCACTATATCGGATTTATTGCGCAGGGCAGCGTGCCACCAATGCGGGTTGGCGTGGGTGATGGCGATGGGGCGGGTGGAATATTCGATGGCTTCCAAGGTGGAGCGTTCGCCAGAATGGCTCATGTCGATGACCATGCCGACGCGGTTCATTTCGCTAACCACGGCGCGGCCCATGCGGGTGAGGCCGGTATCGTCCTCCTCGTAACATCCGGTCGCCAGAAGGCTTTGGTTGTTATAGGTCAACTGCATGAAACGAATGCCAAGCTGGAGGCAGATCTCGACCAAGCCGATGTCATCCTCAATCGGGCTGGGGTTCTGAAAGCCGAAGAAGATCGCGGTACGACCGGTTTCCTGTGCCCGCAGCACATCAGCGGCGGTGGTGCCTTTGAAGATCAGGTCGGGATGATCCTCAAACCAGCGGTTCCAGCGTTCAAGGTTCAGCACCATTTCACGGAAACTCTCGTGATAGGCGATGGTGACATGCACCGCGTCCACGCCCCCTGCGCGCATCTGTTCAAAGATCTTCGGCGAGAAATTGGCATATTGCAGATTGTCGATCAGCGGTGTTTTCATACCCGCAGCATGGACCGGACCGCAGCCCTGCTCAACATCGAAAACGACATGGCTTGTGACGGTTCGGACCTCTGATGCAATTGTCAGAGGGCGCTGATCTCGCCTGCGGCTCTGATGCTACCACTTGGAACACCACCCGGCGCACCGCCAAGCGGTTCATCCGTAATGGCTAGCGTGATTGTGGCTATCTGTTCCGCAAGCGCCTGCGGCAACGGGATCCGCGCGGATTCCCCTTCTGGCAAGACACCCAGCGATATCGGGGCCTGATCCGGCAGGATTGCCCAAAGCTCCAGCACGCGATCCGAAGGGGCCTGCCCGGCAAGACGGCGCAGGGCGATGCTGTTTCTGGTGTCCACCACCGCGATGACCTGAAGGTCGAAATCCGGGCTGCTCATTTGTGTGGCATAGACGTCACGTGGCACGTCCAGCTCTTTGGGCTGCAACAGCGGCGTCGCCAGATAAGCCGCCAGAACCAGCGCGGCCAGTGCGATCCCCTGCCATACCCACAGGCGTTGCATCAGTGGCACCGAAACGCGCGGGAACAACGATTTGAGCAGCAAACGCTTAAGTTTTTTGGGTGGGGCAACCGGATCAATTGAATCGGTCAGCTGCACCATACGTTCATGCCAGGATGCCACACGTTGGGCAAACGCCGCATCATGGGCCGCACGGGTCTGTGCCTCTGCCAGTACATCACCCGTTGCAAGGCCCAGCACATATTCGGCGGCCATGGCATCTTCTGCGTCGCGCGGGGTGAAATCCTCTTCGCTCATACGCGCATACAGTCGCGCAATGCGATCAGCCCCCGGCGCAACCACGTGCGCATGGTGTTCAGCGGCACATCGAACTTTGCGGCAAGATCCGCATAGGTCAGCCCCTCAAGATAGGCCCCGCGAATGGCCGCACCGCGATCCTCTGCCAAGGTATCAAGGCAATCGGTCAGTCTCTCCGCTTCTGATGCGGCAATCGCCGCCTGCTCTGGCGAGGGGCCGGGCGCGATCAGGTTCAATCCCGGCGTATCAATATCCTGCTGGCCCTTCTTGCGGGCGCGCAGCCGGTCGATGGCAGTATTCCGGGCAATTGTGATCAGCCAAGTCATCGGGGACAAGCCGTTTGCACGGTAACGGTCCGCGTTGTTCCAGATCTTGACGAAAGTGTCCTGCATCGCGTCCTCGGCCGCTGCCCGTTTGGTTAAGACACGCAAACAAACGCCAAAAAGTTTCGCACTGACCCGATCATAGAGCACCTCAAAAGCGGCGCGATCCTTAAGGGCCACACGCGCTATCAGCTCTTCAATCTCCTGACGTTCCGTCACTTGGCTTTGTCTCCTGCCCCGCATGCCGCAGTCATCAGTTTAACTTGATGCAGTCACGGATGAAGTCAATGACTTCTTTAACCGGGCAACAGCACCTGATTAGATGCAAGCAACCAAAGGGGACTGTCATGCAAGCGCCAAAAACCATTGAATATTTCTATTCTGCCCATTCCGCCTATGCCTATTTGGGCGCATGGGAGTTGGAACAGATCGCGCAACGCACCGGGGCGCAGATCATTCACCGCCCGTTCGACTTTGCGCCAGTGATGGCAGCGGCAGGCGGCAAGGGGTTCAAGGAACGTTCAAAAGCGCATATTGAATATTTCTTTGGTCGCGAAATGGTGCGTTGGGCGCAAATCCGCGACCTGCCCATGGTGCGCCACCGGCCAACCTTTCATGACAATCCGCTGGCCCTGGCCAATGGTGCGATCATCGCTGCGGGCACGGAGGCAGACCGGTTGAGCCGCGCGATCTTGCAGGCGCATTGGCGTGACGACGCAGATATCGCCGATGCTGCCGTACTGACACAATTGGCGCTAGATCTCGGGCTTGACGCAGCGGCCCTGCTAAAGGCCGCAGGCAGCAAGGACATACAGAGCCAGCATGAGGCCAATACCCAAGAGGCAATTGCCCGTTCTGTCTTTGGCTCACCGACCTATTTTGTCGACGGGGATATGTTCTATGGTCAGGACCGACTGTTCATGGTTGAGCAAGCCTTGCACAATCCGTTTGCGCCATAGATCGTTTTGAGGCGCAACACGGCCCGACCCTTTCACAGAGCTTTACGCAGATCATATCGCCGCGTTAGACGGTCGTAAGCGCCTATTTAGAATCAAAGGGGGGAGTTCATGGGAAACGCTGCACATAAAAGCTATGACGTGGTCATTGTTGGCGGGGCCATCTATGGCTCTTCCGTCGCCTGGTGGCTGACCCAGATGAAAGGGTTTGACGGACGTATTCTGGTGGTGGAACGGGATCCGACCTATGAATTTGCCTCGACCAGTCACACAAACTCCTGCATCCGACAGCAGTTTTCTAACCGGCTGAACATCCAGATCTCACGTTTCGGGGCCGAATTCATCAAAGGGTTTCGCGGTTTTATGGGCGGCGATCCCGAGGTGCCCAACCTTGTATTGCAAAGCTACGGGTACATGTACCTTGCCGATACGCCCGAATTCGCGGAAACATTGCGCGAGAGTCAGGCGATCCAAGCCGCCGAGGGCGCGCATACCCGCCATATGACGCGTGACCAAATCGCCGCAGAATACCCGTTTTACCAACTCGACGATGTTCTGGCCGCCAATCACAATCTTGTTGATGAAGGGTATTTCGATGGCGGCACGATGTTTGACTGGTTCAAACGTATGGCCCGGCGCAACGGTGTTGAATATATCCACGACGAAGTGACTGCCATGCGCCTGAATGCGGCAGGCACCGGCGTTGCTTCTGTCACCCTAAAATCCGGCGATACGATCGCCTGTGGCACGGTGGTGAATGCTTCCGGCCCACGTGCGGCAGCCACAGCGCAGATGGCAGGCATCGACCTGCCGGTGCGGCCACGCAAACGCTATACATTCATCTTTGACGCTGCCAATCCGCTGGACCGTGATCTGCCGCTGACCATTGATCCTTCCGGTGTGCATATGCGTTCGGAGGGGAAATACTATCTTGCGGGCTGCCCACCGGATGAGGACCCGGATGTGGCCCCGGATGATTTCGGATTTGATCACAGCCTGTGGCAGGAAAAGGTCTGGCCCATCGTCGCCACCCGCGTACCGGCCTTTGAACAGGTCAAGGTGATCAATGAATGGGTCGGCCATTACGCCTATAACACGTTTGATCAGAACGCGGTTGTCGGGCGGCATACCAAGGTCGCCAACTTTGTCTTTGTGAACGGGTTCTCGGGGCATGGGTTGCAGCAATCCCCCGCATTAGGACGCGGCGTTGCGGAACAGATTGCCTATGGTGAATATCGCACGCTGGATCTTACCCCCTTCGGGTTTAACCGCATCGAAAATCAATATAAATTTATGGAAAACGCGGTGATCTGACCGCCCCAATCGAGGAAATTTGTGATGAAGCTCAAGAAACTGGTGTTAACGGGGGCCGCCGGGCGGCTGGGGTCCTATCTGCGTGAACCACTAAGCAAGATGTGTGACGAGCTGGTCAGCACCGATATCGCCGACGACATCGGCACGCTTTATCCCGGTGAACGGTTTGTGCGGGCCGATGTGGCCAAATTCGACGAAGTTCATGCGATCCTTGAAGGCGCTGATATGGTGGTGCATTTCGGGGCCATCGTGGATGAGCGCCCGTTTGAAGAAATGCTGGGACCAAATTTTGTCGGTAGCTATAACATTTGGGAAGCGGGTTTTCAGCATGGGGTAAAACGGGTGGTTTATGCCAGCTCGATCCACGCGGTTGGCATGTATCCAAAGACCGAGTTCATCGACACCGAAGTGCCCCACCGTCCTGATACATTCTATGGTCTGGCCAAATGTTTCACCGAAGATCTGGGCCGCATGTACTGGGAAAAGCGCCAGATGGAATCTGTGCATCTGCGCATTCTTTCTGCCGCACAGGTCACCAATCCGCGGGCGCTGGGGTCTTGGCTGTCTTATGACGATCTGATCCAGCTGGTCACCCGGGCGATTGATACACCCGTTGTCGGGTTTAGTGTGGTTTACGGCGTGTCCAACAATGACCGCGCGCCGGTCGACAATTCCAAGGCTTCGTTTCTGGGGTATCGCCCGAAAGACAACGCCGAGCAGTTTGCCGAAGCGATCCTGGCAGAGGCGGATGAGGCCGATCCCACCGATCCTGGCACCATGTTGCAGGGCGGGCCCTTTGCCGCCTTCGAACTGGGACAAAGCGATATGTCCCTGATGAAGATCGTGGATGATCGCAAGAAGAGCTAACTCAAAAGGGCGGGAATTGGCGCATTTGCACAGATCCCGCCCCATATGATGCCCGCGCCGCCGTGCATCCCTCATTTCCTGAACAATAACAGGTTGGTCAAGCGCCCGTATTGCGACGCTACGGTTTTAAGTTGTTTTCGCCCGAAGGTATTGTAACCTGAAGTTGTTGATCGGTTGGGGTCCTGATGCCAGCCTCCAAGCGACAGCGTATTTTATTGCACAGCAGGTCGTATTCTGACCCGCGCATCCACATCTTTTGGTCCGCCCGTTTTAACAAGGCGCATTTATGTCCGACACGCCTGATCCGCCACCCGTCTCACCAGATATCCGCAGCTGGGCCAACGCCTTCTTTGCTGCCATCGGATGGGCGGAACGCAGCCCGGAAGATATCGCACGGGAACAGGCAAATGCCGCTGCTGAGGCTGCCTTTGACGCAATCGCGGATTTTCGCGCCACGCGGCACATCACCGATTCCAGAGGGGGAGCCGGAACGGTTTCAATCACAGAGGTGGACGGACAGCGTTACATCGGTGTGAACTCTGAGAACTTCGACGAAGCAGATCGGGAACGGGCCCGGCAATGGGAAGGTACTTTGGGCATACCTGCTGGTCGCCCCGGCAGTTTTGCACGTCAGGCTCTTTATCACGCCGAGGCCCATACATTGATGCAGATATATGAGAATACCGACGGCGAAATGCCTGCCGAACTGACGCTTTATGTGGACCGGATCGCTTGTAGCTCCTGTCAGAACACCTTACCCATCATCATAAGTGCGATGGGCATCGAAACCCTTACCATACGACTGGCGAACGGGCGTATCGCAACAGTAACTGAAGAAGGCTTTGTGGGAGATTGGCAGCAATGAGCGATGGTAAATTCACACTGAACTTCCTTGGCCAACCCACAAGACGCGAGGCCGATAGCGCTGATTACCGCCCTTATTTCCTAGATTACGATCCCGAAAAATGGGATGCGGAAGTCAATGGCGGTGCCTTCAAGTTTATCGACCCCGAAGGCGCAAGCCATAACTGCCTGATCATCCACAGCGCAGATCACGGCATTTGCCTGATGTTTGACAAATGGGATAAGAAATTCATCGCTGGTGTCGCAACCGTTGCTGACGAAGGCCGGATGCAAGAAACCGTCGATGTGGGCAGCGACGAAATCTATCCGGTGGGCTGTTTCATTTCACCCCAAGAGGCCTGGCCCCTGGTCGAAAGCTATTTGAATGAGCCGACCACCTTTCCACACTCCTCCCTGTTGAAAGACGTTAACGCCATCGACTGGCCCGCCGAATAGGCAAAGCACAGCGCCTTGATGCCTAGCCGTTGGACAGCCCTCGGCACCCCGACGGCGGGCAGCAGCCGTTGCAGTTCAAAATCAACCTGTTAACTTATAAAACATGTGACGGTCCGGCCAAGGCAGCGCCTGCACTAAGGAACAATTCGGGTAACGGGGGTCTGCCATTAATGCAGGACGCCTTGATCATTCTGGGAGGATACCATGACTAACTTTAACAGACGCCACACGCTGGGCCTGATTGGTGCAGCGGCAGCGACCGGGCTGGCCGCACCTGCTCTTGCGCAGAATAAGAAGGTCGTTGTGGGTGCGCTGCGCTTCACCTCGCATTCCGGCAGTTTCATCGCTGTTGAACGCAACTATTTTGCCGAAGCTGGGCTTGATGTCGAACTGCGTTTCTTTCAGGCGGCGCAACCAATGGCGGTGGCAATCGCTTCCGGGGATGTGGACTACGCCGTGACCGCGATTTCTGGCGGGCTTGTGTCGCTGGCCGACAAGGGCGCGATCAAGGTCATCGGCGGCGCGTTGAGCGAAGAGCCGGGCATCGACGGGCAGAAAATTCTCGCTTCGGACGCCGCTTTCAAGGCGGGCGTCACAACCCCTGCGGACCTGGCGGGCAAGTCTTTTGGCATTTCGACAGCGGGTTCGTCATTCCACTACATGGGGTCCAAGGTCGCGCAGGCCGAAGGCATCGAGATGTCATTTAAGCCATTGCAAAAGGTGGGTGCGATCATTGGTGCCCTGAAGTCGGGCCAGATTGATGCATGGTCAATTGTGCCCCATATCGCCAAGCCGCTGGCCGGGTCCGGTGCGGTGCATATCATCGGCAATATCTCTGACTATCTGCCGAACTATCAGGTCACCACCGTCTTTACCTCGGCGAAGAATGCCGCGGATGAACGGGATCAGACAACGGCCTTCCTGAATGGATTTGGCAAGGGTGTCAGCGATTACAATTCAGCCATGATTGATAAATCCGGCGGTGAAGATGGCGTGAATGCCATGGTCGATCTGATCCATAAATATGTCTACACTGACCGTCCGCGCGAAAAGGCGGCACCGTCGATCATCAACGGCACCATGCGTCTGAACGAAGGGGCCAAGTTGAATGTTGCCTCCGTTCAGGATCAGCTCAGCTGGTTCCAGTCCGAAGGTCTGGTTGATGAAAGCATCACCTTGGACACGCTGATTAACCCTAGCTATGTGGACACTTTCGAAGCATAATTTACGTCCCATGGGGCCGGCTTTTCGTAAAAAGGACCGGCCCCGTTTTCAAGTTTAGGGCAGTGACATCATGGATATCCGTCTGGATGCAATCAGCCATTTCTATGGCGACACGGAAGTCCTGCGTGACATTTCCCTTGATATTCCCGCCGGGCAAATCGTTTGTCTGGTCGGGCCATCGGGCTGCGGGAAATCCACCCTCCTGCGGTTAATGGGCGGGCTTGAACGAGCCACCTCGGGGCGCGTTTTGCAACTCGGCACGCCGCCCAAGGGTTGTCTGAATCCGCTTACCTATATTTTTCAGGACTTCGCCCTCCTGCCCTGGCGCTCTGTGCGGGGAAATATCTCGCTTGTGCTTGAGGATCACGGGATCAAGGGTACGCAGGCGGATGCGATCATTTCGGACGTACTAGCCCGCACCAAACTCAGTGATTTTCGTGACGCCTTGCCACGCCAACTTTCCGGCGGGATGAAACAGCGGGTGGCGATTGCGCGGGCCTTGGCAGTGAACCCTGCGGTGATGCTGATGGATGAACCATTATCGGCGCTTGACAGTCAGACCCGCGAATTGTTGATGGATGACTTGATTGCCCTATGGACGCGCCAGCCGTTCACGGCGGCCTATGTCACTCATAATCTGGCCGAGGCCGTGCGCCTTGGGCATCGCATTGTGGTACTGTCGCGCCGCCCCGGTCAGATCCGCGAAGTGGTTGAGATTGACATGCCGCTGGCCGAACGCAGCCACGGCGATCACCGCCTTGAACAAACCCAGAAACATCTGTGGGATTTAATGCGCGAAGAGGCCCGTGCGGCGGATGAGGAATTGCTGGATGTCTGATACCACCACAGATCACGCAGCCACCGAAGTCCGGTTTCGCGGCGGCGGCTTTGCCCCGAAGCCGCGGCGTTTTGCGGGTGTGGCGGTGTTTATACTGCTGATCGTCATCGCGGAATGGGGCACCCGCAGTGGATGGATTTCGCCGCTGACCCTGCCCCGCCCTTCGGATGTCCTTGCTACCTTTGGTGAGCTTTGGCAAAGCGGGCTGTTGTTCAAGCATATGGTGCCTTCGCTGACGCGATTGGCGGTTGGGGCGGCCATCGGAGCCAGTTTCGGCATTGCTGTGGGTGTGATGATCGGACTTTTTTCCTATGTACGCGCCGGGTTGATCCCTTTGGTTGCAGCCATTTTCCCGATTCCGAAAATTGCGCTCTTGCCCTTGTTCGTCATCTGGTTCGGCATTGACGAGGCATCCAAATATGCGCTGATCGCCTTCGGCACTTTTACCCCTACGGTGGTCGCCACCTATGGTGCGGTAGATAACGTTGACCGCTCGCTGATCCGCATGGGCCAAAGCTTCGGCCTCTCATGGCTTTCAATTGTGCGCAAAATCGTACTGCCCGGTGCCATGCCCGGCATCCTGTCGGGCCTGCGCATTTCGCTGTCGATTGCCATTATCCTGCTGGTCGCCGCCGAAATGCTGGGCGCGGAATATGGCATCGGGGCCTATATCCTTGAAGCCGGTTCACTTTATGATCTGGAACGGCTGTTTGCCGGTGTCGCCATTCTGTCAATGCTTGGAGTCGCGCTGAGCATGAGCATCGGTGTGATCGAAAAACGCCTGTTGGGCTGGCGGTCCTAGGGGCGCTCAGGCACCGCACAACCGCTCTTGCAGGCGCAACAGATCGCTGTGGATCACGCCGCTATGCAGCAGGTAATCCTCTACGCCACCATATTGCTCACTGAGATGGGACAGCATTTTCGCCATGGTATCCGCCGGGCTTTCCAGCAGGGTTGCATAACGGGCCACATCACCCCCGTTGGCGCGGGAAATGGACAGGAATTCAGCCACCAGATCAGGGATCATCTGTTCGGTCAGCACGTAATCCTCGATGATCTCTGCCTCTGACACCCCCGCCAGCCCCAAAAGCAAGGCCGCGACGATACCGGTGCGGTCCTTGCCTGCCGTGCAGTTGAACAGGACCGCCCCGTCCGACACCTGCGCAATGCGGGTCACGATATCGCGCAGCGCGTCGCTGCGGGTATCAAGCGCCCGGATGTAAAATGGTACCAGCGGGTGCAGATGTGCCACATCGGCATTGGCAAGGGCCGCCGGTGACAGATCATCAAACAGCGGCAAGTTGACATAATCAACACCGGCCAGCCCGTCGAAATGGCTGGGGGCCTGCGCCACCTCGTTAACGGTGCGCAGATCAATCACACAGCGCAGCCCCTCGCCCAGCAGATGCTCGGTGCCCCCCGGCTCCAGCCTGTGCAGGCAATCGGCACGCAGAAACCGGCGCGGCGGAATCCGTGTGCCCTGCGCGGTGACATAACCACCCAGATCGCGAATATTATAGGTGCCCTCAACGGCAATATGGCGCGGCATGTCCTTCATGTGAAAGCCAGCAATCTGGCACGGTCGATGGTGCCCAGATCCTCTTGGGCAGGGCTTAGCGGGACAAAGCTGACCGTCAGGCCAGAGGTGCGATGTTCACAGATCGCCATGGTTGTGCCTTCCAGCAAACGCAAATCGCGGCGCTCCAGAAGGTCGATGGTGTAGTCCAGACCAGAATTGATGCAGATCGGGATGCCATGCCAATGGTGGATCTGATTGATGTGGATATGGCCGGACAGGATGCCGGCAATTTGATGCCCCTTCAGCGCCCCGGCCAAACGTTCCGTTGAGGCCAGATCAATCGTGCCCCAAGGCAGCCCGCTGTCATCCACCCGGGGCGGGTGGTGCATAACGATCAGCTTGGGCAGGTCGCTATGGCGCTGTAAGGCCTCGTTCAGAAAGCTGAATTGCGCATCACAAATTGCCCCTGCCACCCGTTCAGGCACCTTCGTGTCCAGCGTGATCACATGCAGCCCGCCCAGCACCTTATCATGGAAATAGGGGGCGTCCCCTTCATCACCACCAAACACCGCACGAAACCCGTCCCGTCGATCATGGTTGCCCATCGCCATCACCAGCGGTGCCTTTAACGGGGCCAACAGATCGCGCACCAAACCATAGCTGGCCGTGTCCCCCAAATTTGTCAGATCACCACTGGCGATAACAAATTCCGGTTGCGGGTCCATTGCGTTGATGATCCCCACCACGCGCTTCAAGGCGTCGCGGCTGGTCCCCCGGTCCTTGGGGTCATTTGCATCAGGGTGTGAAATGTGAAGGTCGGTCAGGTGAACAAAACGGGTCAAAGCATGTCTCCGGCAGCGGTCAGAAGGGAACGGGTATAGGCGTGGGTTGGGTTGTTCAGAATATCAGAGGCGGCCCCGTACTCCAGTGCCTGCCCGTGTTGCATTACCAACAGCGTATCGCAGATCGAGGCAACAACAGCCAGATCATGGCTGATGAACAGGATGCCAAGGCCCAATGTATCCTGCAAATCCATCAGCAGATTAAGGATTTGCGCCTGTACCGAAACATCCAGCGCGGAAACCGCCTCATCCGCGATCAGCAGCTTGGGGCGGGTGATGATGGCGCGGGCAATGGCGATGCGCTGGCGCTGGCCGCCGGAAAACTCATGCGGATATTTATCGCCGTCCGCCGGGTGTAACCCAACCTGTTCAAAGGCCTCGGCCACGCGGTCCGGCGCGGTTTGCCCCATGGCACGCAATGGTTCCGCAATGGACCAGCCAACCTTGCGGCGGGGATCAAGCGAACTGAACGGGTCTTGAAAGATCATCTGGAAATCAGGCCGCAGGCGGCGCAAATCCGTAGAGCCAAGGGCGTGAATATCCTGCCCTTCAAACAGGATCTGGCCCGCGTCCGGCGCTTCAAACGCCATCGCCATCTTCGCGAGGGTGGATTTGCCAGAGCCGCTTTCGCCCACCACCCCAAGGGTCTGCCCGGCAGTGATGTCAAAACTGACATCTGCAACCGCCGTCAATACCGGGGCGGCCCCAAACAGCGTGGTACGGGGTAGCTTGTAACGGCGGGTCAGCCCCTGTGCCTGTAACAGGGTCATGGGCTTTCCTCCGCCACCACATGACAGGTCACTGCACGGGGGCCCACAGGCATGGGTTTGAGGGTGACGCATTCACTGCGCTCCAGCGCGCAACGCCCGGCAAACCGGCAGCCTTGCGGCAGTTCCTTGAGCTGCGGCACCGTGCCGGGAATGGTTGGCAAGCGACGACGACGGCCTTCCGCATCACGCGGAACGGCGCGCGGATCAGGGCGGGCGGCCAGCAGCCCACGGGTATAGGGATGCACCGGATTGCTGAGCACCTCATCGGTTTTTCCCCGTTCAACAATGTCCCCCCCATACATCACCGCAATCTCGGTGGTGGCGCGGGCCACGGCGGCAAGATCGTGACTGATAAACACCAGCGCCATGTTACGCGACTGGCTGAGATGCACCAACAGATCGGTGATCTTGAGCGCGACATTGGCGTCCAGCGCGGTGGTGGGTTCATCGGCAATCAACAGCTCCGGGTCACAGGCCAGCGCCAGCGCAATCAACACACGTTGCCGCTGGCCACCGGACAGCTCGTGGGGAAACATCCTGAGACGTGCGGCGGGATCGGGAATGCCAACTTCCTCGAAAAGCTCAACAACCCGCGCGCGCGCTTGCGCTTTGCCAAGCCCCAGATGCACCCGCATGGGTTCGGCCACCGTGTCGCCGACGCGGCGCAGGGGGTTAAGCGCCGACATCGGTTCCTGAAATATCATCGCCGCACGGCGCGCACGAATGGTTTGCCAGATATCCTCTGGCACATGGGTCATATCGGCACCGTCAATGGTCAGGCTGCCGCTTAGCTCTGCACTTTCCGGCACCATTCCCATCAGACAGGCCGCCAACAGGGATTTGCCAGAACCGCTTTCACCGACAATCCCCATCCGGTCGCCGGGTGCAATGCGCATGCTTGCCGCGCGCAGGGCCTCCCCTTTGGGAAAGCGCACAGTCATATGATCCATCTCGAACATATCAGCGTGCCCTCGCCAGTCGCGGATCAGTGATGTCGCGCAACCCGTCCCCAAGCAGGCCAAAGCCCAAAACCGCTGTCACGATGCACAGACCGGGATAGATCGCCAGTTCGGGTGCAAGGTACATCAGCGTTTGCGCCTCGGATAACATCCGCCCCCAGCTTGAGGCAGGCGGCTGTGCGCCAAGCCCCAGATAGGACAGCGCCGCCTCGGCCAGAATGGCGACAGCAAATTCAATGGTAGCCTGAACGATCACAGCAGCGGCGATATTGGGCAGGATATGATCGCGGGTGATGACCAGCTTGTTCATCCCTGCCGCCCGTGCCGCCAGCACATACTCGCGGGTCCAGACCTGATTGGCCGAAGCCCGCGCGACACGGGCGAAAATCGGGATGTTGATAAAGGCAATGGCAAGCACCGCATTGGTCAGTGAGGGACCAAAGACCGCTGCCAGCATGATGGCAAACAAGAGCGCAGGGAAGGCAAAGCCAAGATCGGCCAGCCGCATCACGATGTCCTCGACCCAGCCGCCAATCGCTGATGCCAGCAGACCAAGGGCCACCCCAATGGATCCCCCCAGCAGCACCGCAACAAGGGCAACAGTCATCGAATTGCGCGCCGCCGCCATCAACTGGCTGACGATGTCGCGGCCCAGCTGATCGGTCCCAAGCCAGTTCACGCTGGTGGGCGGGCCAAATTTGCCGCGAATGTTCAGATCGGTTGGGTCATGTGGCGTCCAGATCAGCGACAGGGCAGCCACCCCGACAACCAGCGTGACCAAAATGGCCCCGATCATGAAATTTGCCGGAAGTCGCTTCATTTGCGGGCCTTCAGACGCGGGTCGATCAGCACATAAAGCAGATCAACGATAAAGTTGGCCGTCACCACAATGACCGCAAAGAGCATCACCAGCGCCTGCACGGTAGGCAGGTCGCGATTGGCAATGGATTGGAAAATCAGCCGTCCCAGACCGGGCAGATAGAAAACGTTTTCGATGACGATGGTACCGGTAACAAGGGCAGCAAACTGCATCCCCACAATCGTGACAATCGGCACCAGAGCGTTGGGCAGCACATGCCGCCACAGGATACGCCGCTGCGACAGGCCGGAGGCGCGGGCAGTGCGGGTGAAATCCTGACGCATGACTTCAAGTGCAGAGGAGCGGGTGACCCGCGCCAGCACCGCAGATTGCACAAGTGCCAGCGCCACCGTTGGCAGGATCAATGATCGTATTGCGGCCAGCGGATCAGACCAGCCCGCAAATCCACCGGGCGGCAACCAGCGCAGGTTGACCGCAAACAAAAGCACCAGCAGGATCGACAGCCAGAAGGCCGGTACCGCAATGCCCAGCTGGCTAAGGAACATCGTTGCCCAATCCCCTGCTTTGCCATGATGGGACGCCGCATAGATGCCGACGCTCAGTGCGATCATCAAGGTAACGATCATGCCCGCAACCGCCAGTGAGATGGTCATCGGCAGGCGTTCTGCGATCAGCTCTGCGACGGGTACGCGGAAAGAATGACTGATGCCCAAATCGCCGACAAGCGCCCCGCCCACCCAAGCGAAATAGCGGCTCAGCAGCGGATCGTTCAGACCCAGGTCTTCGCGCAGCGCGGCCAGTGCATCATCGGTTGCGTCCAGCCCCAGAATGGTCAGCGCCGGATCGCCCGGCAGCACATTCATCACCGCAAATACAACTATCGACACGGCAATCAACGTTGCCAGAAAGCCGATTGTCCGGCGCAACAGAAAATAACTCATAAAAGGTATCGCCCAGCGGGAGGGGTTGCCCCCTCCGCTTTCAGGTGGTGTTTCAACCTTTGGACACGCCTTTCAACGGCGTATAGAGCACCGGCGCAGAGGACCAATATCCCTGCACCTCGGTACGGAACACACCCAGCAGCGGCAGCTGGAACAGGAAACCATGCACCGCCTGATCGGACAGATACTGCTGGCCTTCTTTCAACAGCATATCGCGCTTGTCCGCATCCGCCTCGGTGGAAATATTCTCCCACAGAGCGGTCATTTTCGGATCATCATAGCCGTAGAAATACTTGGGCCCGCGGGCAAAGTTGCCCATGTCATTGGGGCTGGTATGGGCGATGATCGTCATGTCGTAGTTCTGTTTCTTGTAGATCTCGTCAATCCAGAAGCCCCATTCGACATTTTCAACCTTGGCATCAATGCCCGCATCTGCAAGCTGTGCCTGGATGATCTCTGCCGAACGTGTCGCATAGGGAAACGGCGGTACGCGCAGGGTCATCGTGGTGCCTGCAACGCCAGCTGCTTCAAACATCTCTTTCGCCTTGGCTGAATCCGTTGGATAAGCGCCGGTCAGATCGACATAGGCCTTGCCGTGGGGCGGGTAGAAGCTGCCGATAGGGGTCGCCTTGCCATACATGGCACCGTCGATGATCTCGTCACGGTTGATGGCTGTGGAAACGGCGCGGCGCACTTCAATATTGTCAAACGGCGGCTTGGCATTGTTCATCGCCAAGATCACCTCGCCTTCGGTGCTGCCCAGATTGACGCGGAACCGGGGATCGGCCTCGAACTGTTCCAGCAATTCCGGTGCCGGGAAACCGGGGAAGGCGTCCAGTTCTTCGGCCATCATCGCCGCCGTGGCTGCCGCAGGGTCAGAAATGAAACGATAGGTCACCTTATCCAGTGCCACAGAAGCAGCATCGCGGTGATCGGGGTTCTTGACCATCGTCAAACGGTCGCCGCGTGTCCAGCTGTCGAACTTGAACGGACCTGTGCCCACCGGCGTGGCGTTGTTGGTCTCCACCGATTCAGCCGCAACAATGGCACTATCGCCCTGCCCCATGTTGAACAGGAAGAACGCATCCTTGTTCTTGAGCTTGATCTGCACCGTTCGGGCGTCAGGTGCCGTGACACTTTCAATGGGTTTAAAAATGCCCTTTGAGGGGTTAACACTGTCCTCGGCCATGGCGCGGTTGAAGGAGAACAGGACATCTTCGGAATCAAAGGCGGTGCCGTCATGAAACTGCGCGGCATCTGTCAGCGTAAAGGTATAGGTCAACCCATCCTCTGACACCTCCCAAGAGGTGGCCAGATTTGGCTGCACTTCTCCGTTTTCGGCCACAATGGTCAGCGATTCATAGACGTTCTGGGTCATCATCCCGTCAATGGAGGCTGTCGCGTCGGATGTCGGGTCCAGTGACGTTGGTTCCTGCTGCATACCGATCACAAGGTCGGCGGCATGGGCCGCAGTTACACTGAAGCCAAGCGCCATCGCAAAAGCGGTGAATTGAAGTGATTTGTGAATATGCATCATGTGAACCCCCAAGGTCGAATGCTTGTGTCAACAGGCGCGGACATACGCGTGCTTTGTAACAAGCTAGAAACAGACAACGGTGCGGGTCAACTATTATCGCCTTTTTTCCAGGTCAGCCCGCCCCGCCGCGCGCTGTATTTAAGTCGGCAAAGACAATCCTCTGCCGCGCCATCACGATCAGACATCGTGCCAATGGGCCATAGGCAGACCGGCAACCGGTGATCTGAAGTAAGGAATCGACGTGCCACGCAGGCTGCCGATGTAAACGGTCCGAAGGTCAGGGCCACCGAAAGTAACGCTTGCCATCCACGGTGCGATTTCTCCGCCGCAGGCCAGTTGCAATTCCGGGGTCACCGCGTCCTGCTTGAATGCTGCCATCAGCGCTTTACCTTCAGCTGATCCATGATCATCATCCAGCAAAATCCGCAGATCACCCTCGGGTGTCAGGGCAAAAATGTGATCCGTGAAAATATGGGTGCCCCAGAGATTACCAAAGGAATCAAAGGCGATACCGTCAATAAAGCTGCCGTGGCTTTGCGGCCCGAAGATTTCGCGATCCGTCAGGCTGCCATCAGGAGCCACCCGCAGACGGGTAATGCGCATTCCGGTGGTTTCCACGACATACAGCCACTCTTCCTTCGCATCGAGGCGGATTTCATTGGTGAAGGCAAACCCTTCTGCCACGATGCGCAAGCCGTTTTCATCCGCCAGCGCCACAAAACCATCCGCAAGATTGGGTGAAACCGCCTGCATCCAGTTGGGTATGGTTGTCGAGACGGTCAGCCACATTCGCCCTTTGCTGTCGCGCAGAACAAAGTTCACTTTGCCAATCGCGCGCCCGTTGATCTGATCATGCAAGACCCGGCTTTCGCCACTGCGCGTCATGATTTCAAGGCGGTCGGTACCAAAGTTTGCGATCAGAATGTCACCGCTTTGGGCAAAGGCAAGCCCGTTGGGCAATGTGCCTTGAGTGAAACGGTCTGCTTCATTTTCCGAGGTTGCGAAGTCATCCTTGATGTTCTGCGTGATCAGGGCTTGGCTCCCGTCCGGCCTGATGTGCATCACCCCGCCACGCGCATCCGCCGACCAAAGTGACCCGCCACGTTCCGCCAATATACACTCGGGACGCTGTAGGTCCTGCCCCACATATCGCAAGGATGCCGGATCAATCTGAAAGCCGTCGATGGGGTTCGCGGACATGGCCTATTCCTCTATCGCATAACGGCTGGAGACCCGGCTGCCCTCATAGTAGGTCTTGTCAAAACTGGGCCGTGATTTGACCGCAGCCCACCAACGCTGCACATTGGGGGCATTGTCCCAAAGATGGGCAAGGCCGATATCCGCCATCCTGTCGATCGTCGGCACAACACAGATATCGGGCAGCATCATGTAATCCCCACAAAGCCACTGATTTTTGTCCAACGCCTTTTCCATGCGATCAATGGTCATCGACAAACGTTCAATCGAGTCATCATATTTATCCGCACCGAACCCCTGTCGCCCCATTTCCTGATACATGCCCTTGCGCAGTGGACGGGCATCAGCCTGTGCGGCGATTTCGGCGTCGGATTTATCCTGCCAAAGCTGCACAAAGACCTTGTTGAAAGAAGGCACGCGGATCGCGGTTGTCGGCACCTCTTCGAGATAGCGCATCCAGGCCCGCATCCGCGCACGCCCCATGGCATCGGGTGGCGACATCGGTGTGTCGGGAAAAACCTCGTCCAGATATTCAACGATGACCGAACTGTCGATGATCAGCTCCCCCTTGTGCAGCAAGGTCGGCACCACGCCATTGGGGTTCAGCGCCAGATACTCCGGCGTCAGATGCTCGTTCTTCCAGAAGTGAATTTCGGTCACCTCGAAAGGCAGGTTTTTCTCCCAGAGGCAAAGCCGGACCTTCTGTGAACACGTGGAATAGGGGCTGTGATAGAGGTGCAGATCCAGAGTTGTCATCAGAAGGCCACCTTGTCGCCGCCCTTGAGCCCCAGCATCTCGCGGGCCTCGGTCGGTGTCGCGATTTCATAGCCGCGTTCCTCAAGCATGCCGCGGATCTTGCGCACCTGTTGCGCATTTGAGGTCGCGAGTTTCCCCCGTTCGATAAACAGAGAGTCTTCCAGACCCACCCGCACGTTACCGCCCATTTCGGCAGCGATTGGCGCAAGTTTCATCTGTGCGTTGCCGGCCCCCAGAACAGACCATTGGTAGCTGTCGCCAAACAGCCGGTCGGCGGTCTGTTTCATAAACACAAGGTTTTCGACCTCGGCACCGATGCCGCCAAGAATGCCCATCACAAACTGGATAAACAGCGGCGCTTTGAACATGCCCTGATCCAGGCAGAACTTAAGGTTATAGAGGTGGCCTACATCATAACATTCATGCTCGAACTTCACCTGATGTTCATGGCCCAACTGGCGCGCCACCTGTGCGATATCGGCAAAGGAATTGCGGAAAATAAACCCTTCGGAATTGCGGATATATTCCTCTTCCCAGTCGAATTTGAATTCCTTGTAGCGGTCCGCCAGCCCATGGAAGGAAAAATTCATCGACCCCATGTTCATCGAACTCATTTCCGCCGATGCGCTGCGCGCCGGTGCGATCCTGTCTTCGATGGGCGTCAGCATTGAACCGCCGGTAGAAATATTCACCACAGCATCCGTGCTTTGTTTGATGCGCGGCAGAAAGGCCATGAAATCCTTGGGATCAATCGAGATTGATCCGTTCTTTGGATTACGCGCATGCAGGTGGACAATCGCGGCACCGGCTTCGGCTGCGTCAATCGCCTGTTTGGCAATCTCGTCTGGCGTATAGGGCAAGGCATCCGACATGGTTGGCGTATGGATTGCGCCGGTAACCGCACAGGTGATGATAACTTTACGAGGGGCCATATTCGGGTCCTATTCTTCAATGATCGCAACAGCCCGGGTAAAGCCCGCAGAGCCGTTTTTAAGTTTGATGGGAAAGCAGCTGATCGTGAAACCTGTCGCAGGCAGCGCTTCGAGGTTGGACAGCTTTTCGATGTGGCAATAGCCGATATCGATAGAGGCGCGATGCCCTTCCCAAATGATACTGGGGTCAGGGTTTTCGGCCCAACGCCGGGCGGTAATCGAGAATGGTGCATCCCATGACCAGGCATCGGTGCCCGTGATCCGCACACCGCGTTCCAGCAGCCAAAGCGTCGCATCACGCCCCATGCCACAGCCGCTATCAAGATAATCGTCCTGCCCGTATTTCGCACCGGCCGAGGTGTTGACCACAACGATATCAAATGGTTGCAGCTCATGCCCGATGCGGGCCAGTTCGGCTTCTACTTCGGCAGGGGTCACAATATGCCCGTCAGGCAGATGCCGAAAGTCCAGTTTCACACCCGGATTCTGGCACCATTCCAGCGGCACCTCATCGATGGTAATCGCCCGCTCTCCGCCGTTCATGGTGGAATGATGGTGATAAGGCGCATCAAGATGGGTGCCGTTGTGGCTGCTGATGCGCAATGTCTCTACCGCCCAGCCTTCCCCGCCGGGGAGATCGTCATCCTTGAGGCCGGGGAAAAAACCCGCAATCTGGCCTGCGGTCTGGCTGTGATCGAAGTAATCGATTTCCGGCAGCATGATGGGGGGATCGGACGGAATGCCCGCTTCCAGGGCGACAGAGATATCGATGAATTTTCGTGAAAGGGTCATTACAGAAGTCCTGTTGCCAAAACCGGAAAGAAGAGAAGAAGCGCGACCAGAACCATCATCAGGACAGCAAAGGGAAACGCCCCGCGGAAGATATCGACAAGGGAGATACTGTCGTCATCCAACGTTGCCTTGATCACATAAACCGAGATGCCGAAGGGGGGCGTCAGCAATCCAATCTCGACCGCCACGATTGTGACAATGCCAAACCAGATCAGATTGATGTCCATCGGCGTCACCACCGGCATCATGATTGGCACCATGATCAGCAGGATCGACGAACTGTCGAGGATCATGCCCATACAGATCAGCACCCCGACATAGAGCAGCATCAGCCCCCAATATCCAAGGTCAGCAGATGACGTGAACTCGGCCAACCCTGCCGGCAGGCCAGAGAAAGCCAACATCCGCGAATAGATTTGCGCCGCGATGATCAACAGGCAAATCGATGCGGTCACCAGCCCCGTATCAATCAGAATGCGGATCAGTTTTTGCCACGAAAGCTTGCCCGAAAGCGCACCGAACAACAGGGCGAAAATCGCGCCGATGGCCCCGGCCTCTACCGGGGTGAAGAACCCGGTGTAGATACCGCCCAAGACAATCACGATCAACGCAACAATCGGCAGCCCTTGACGCAACAGCGTGCCAAACCCTTCATCCGCCCCGCCTGCGTAGCTGATGTTGCCCAGCCGATGCGGTGCCAGATAGGCGGTCGCCAGAATGCCAACCACAAACAGGGTTGCCAGCAGGAGCCCGGGGATAATCCCGGCGACAAACATATCACCGACCGATTGTTCTGTCATGATCGCGAATAGGATCAACAGCAGGCTGGGTGGTATCAACATGCCCAACACCGAGCTGCCCGCCACAACCCCAGTTGCAAAGCGCGGTGAATACCCGTGGCGGATCATTTCGGGCACCGCTATTTTGGTGAACACCGCAGCCGAGGCAATCGAGATGCCGGTGATGGCGGCGAAAATTGCATTGGCTGCAACCGTGCCCACGCCCAAGCCGCCTTTAATCCTTCGGAACGCCGCATTGGCCACGCTATAGGCGTCCTGCCCCATTCCCGTTTCCGCAACGATGAACCCCATCAACACAAACAAGGGCACAATGCCGAAGAAGTAATTCGCGATGGCATCATTTGCCGCCAATGCCATCAGTTTGACCGCCAGCGCGCTGTTGCCCTTGATGGCCCAGACCCCGCCAAATGAGGTGATCATCAAAGCGACCGGAATATAAAGCCCGGCAAGTACCAGCAAGACCATCACAATCAAGGCGATCAGCCCGATATCAAACGGTGTCATGACGCGCCCCTTTCCATCGGTTCACGATATGCAAAAGGAAGTTGAGCATCAGCAAAGCAGAACCGACCACAACAGCCACCCGTACCGGCCAGACCGGTGCCGTGAAATCGCCAACGGCACCGACAAACTCGTTTCTGGTCCATGCTTTTTGCAACATCGGCCAGGTGCCATAGATGATGACCCCAAAGACAAAAACGCCCATCAGATCAAACAGGGTTTCGACCAGTCGGGCCGCTTTGGGTGCGCGGTCCCTCAACAGGTTCAGCACGGTATCCGAGCGCGTCATACGTCCCAGTTGAAGCGCCTGAGGGGCCTGTAAGAATACGATAACGATGATCGAGAGCCCGACCATCTCTGGCACACCGGACAGCGGGATGCCAAAAAGGTTGCGGCCGCCCACGTCAATGCCAATCAGCACAACAAGCGCGAAAATCAGCAGTGATCCGATGATGTTCATCGCGCGGGTCACAGTCAGGATGGACCGCTGGATGCGGCCAACACCGGGAATTTCTCCGGTGTTGAGCGCTTCAATATTGGGTTGGTTTCCCATGGTTTCAGATTATTCCTGATCCCAGTTGCGCAGAGGCATGGCCCCCGCATCCCGCAGGGCGTTCATGTAGTCGCCCAGCAGCGCAGTTGCCGGCAGGCCCTGACCATCCAGACCTTCCGCCCAGGATTTGGCAGCGTTATCCATCCCATCCGCCCAGGCCTTGCGCGCGTCTTGCGGCATGACAGAAACGGTAGCGCCGGCTTCTTGCATCTTGGCAAAGGAGGTTTCGACAGCTGCGTTCAGATCCGACAAATACCATTCCATAGCTTCATCTGCGCCCGCTTTCAAAGCGGCTTGAACATGCTCTGGCAGGCCATCATACCAATCCTTATTGGCACAGATCGCGCCGGCATATTGTGCCCCCATCCCTGCACGGGTGATGTTGGGTGCAACCTCGTAAAGCTTGCCCGGCAAAGCAGCCGATGCAAACACGATAACGCCGTCATATACGCCGGTCTTGAGTTCATTATAATAGGTGGTCAGGTTCCCGGAGACCCCAACCGCACCAGTGCCCGACAACCAGTTCAGCGCCGCACCCGGTGCCGCAATCTTGCGCCCCTCAAGGTCGGCCACCGAATTGACCGGAAAGTTGGTCATCAGCAAATAGTCGTCAATGATGATCGGCGCGCCCAGATATACCACATCATTCTCTTCGTAGGCTGCTGTCATACGCGGATCGTCGCGGTGCATGTCATTGATAACTTTGGCGACGGTATTGGTGTCATCGGTGATGAACGGGGTATAATAGGTCACGTTCTGAACGGCGAGCTTGGCCGGATCGAACAGCGACTGGCAGGTGCCGATTTCGGCAAGCCCTGCCCCGACGGTTTCAAGTTCTTCCCCAACACCGGCGATCGCACCACCAAATTGGCCGTCAATTGTCAGTGTATCCCCCTGCCCTGCCAGATGTTTGTTAACGGCAGGGCCAAAGCTGTCGGGGAACATACGCACCCAGCGGAACACCGGCGGGTGACCTGCGGCGGCGGTAACACTGTAATCAGCGGCAAGCGCCGTTGTGCCCTGTAGCGCCATCACCACCCCAGCCACCGCGGATAGGTTCAAAATCGTTTTCATTGTCTTCTCTCCTCCAAGATTAGAAATTACGCGGCCTGCCGTGTTTGGCCGTCTCAAAATGCGCGTGTCCCTGCGGCGCAGAACCTGACCAGGCGCTGAACCGTTTCATCAGATGTTTCGTGTTGTTCATTCGGCAGATTGGCGAGGCTTTCTGCCCTTTTGGTATTGGAAAAGGCCGAGATCATTGCGCCGATGGCCGTGGTGTAAGAATGGGCGATTTGATACCGCTCGATGTCGGGCAAAAGCTGCGCAAGCGCGTCGATGAATTTTTCCGCGCAGGCATCGTAATTGTCCCGCACCAATTGCTGGTCAAGATCGTCGCCAACCACCAAACGGGCCAGCATCTGCGGATACCCCGTATCAACGCCGCCTGTATCAAAGGGTGGGGCCAGAAAGGCCTCAAACACCTTTTCCACCGCATCAGGTGCCTGCATGTCCACCTGCTCCAACCGCGCGAAACGAGCTTCGTTGATCGCCGCAGAGCGTCGCGCAATGACCCCTTGGTAAAGCTCGACTTTGGTGTGGAAGTGATAGTGCAGTAGCCCCTGCGCAACTTCAGCATCCCGCGCGATTGCCTTCATACTCGCACCGGCAAACCCCAGCGCAGCAAAGTTCTTTTCCGCAGCGTCCAAAACGCGCGCTTTTGTATCCTGTCCCGCCGCCAAAATGATTCCCCCGTTTTTGTCAGGCTAAATTCTAACTGATCGATCAGTCAAGAAATTTGTAAACTATGTTCAGTTGACCCGAAAATAGCTGATCCTCACGGAAACCACGTTACGACCGGCCTGCCCGACGGAGATTTATCGCAAGTGCTAGGGTTTTTTCAGTTTCTGTCGGTTTTGCACTTGTTCAAAGGTAAATGCCCCTTGTATAGCGGTCAGCGGAGACGTGGCCGAGTGGTCGAAGGCGCTCCCCTGCTAAGGGAGTAGGCCCGGAAGGGTCTCGAGGGTTCGAATCCCTTCGTCTCCGCCATTTCACATTTATGACCTGTAAATCCCCCTAACACCTTGAACGGCAAGGTGGTTTCTGGGGTTCGAAGTCCTGTTTTTCTGCAGTAGGTAATGCGCTCCGCAAATGCCAGCTTAAGCACTGTTCTTTGCAGGGTCAGTTGCCCTGATTCCCAGAGTTTCCAAGGGCTTGCGAGAAACGCACAGGCGAGTTCGAACAATTGCTCGAAGCTATGTGCAGGTTCAGCAGTTTTGCCCAGTTTTTCCTGTGCAACGAGCTTATCCTGCTCCAACCGCGCCAGACGTTTTTCATAGGCTGACACCACGGAAGGCATGCTGGCATCAACAATGCGGTCCAACAGCCCATCGATTTGTTTCTCAATCTTCGTGACTTCCCTTTTCAGCGAGACCATTCCGGCTTGAGCCTGCTCAGCGCGTTGATCCCAGATGTTCTTAAACATCGCCTTTGTCAGCGCCAGCAACGTCTCAGACGGCTGTAGCGCCCGCAAATAGCCCGTGAACGCATCTTCCAGCACATCACGCCGGATAGACTTGCGGTGGCTCTCACAGCCTTTGGTGAAGCAGAGATAGTACGGATGCTTCTTGCCGGTCTTGCTTTTCGACCAGTTCGCCGTGAGCGGATTGTTGCAATCATTGCAGAGAACAAAACCACGCAACGGGAAGTCGGCGTTGACGTCCTTGCGTACAGGCGCGCGTTTCGCACCGTCAATTCGATCTTGTGCCGCTTGCCACGTTTCAAGCGACACCAACCCTTTGTGATGGCCTTTGCGCAGGTCCACGCCCCATTCCGGTCTCTCCAGATAGCCTGCGTAGTGAATGCGGCGCATGATACGGGCGACAACTTCAAAACGGATCGTGCCATCCGGGTGATCCTTCGGGAATTCGGGGCAACCCTCTAGATAGCGCTTCACTTCGCCTTGGGTCTCAAAGCGGCCTGAGGCAAAGCCTTCAATGGCCTCCTGAATGTATGACGCAATGGGTTCATCCCGAACCAGCAGATTGCCGTGACCCGAGACCTTTTCGTATTTCATTCCAAGGGGAGCTGAGAACACCCAGTACCCGTTCATCAGCCGCGCACGCATGCGGTTCTTGGTTTGCTCGCCGTTTTTCTGCCGTTGGTGTTGCGATACCGATGCCAACAGGTTCTCTCTCAAAATGGAGTCAGAATCGTCACCAAACTCCATGGACGGGCTTTCAAGCTTACCACCTGCTTCCGAGAGCAGCGCCCGGAGTTGCCAATGCACCAGCACGTCGCGCGAGAAACGGTTGATGTCATCAATGACCACAACCGTTTCTGATTTGCGCTTCTTAAGAAAAGCCAACAATGATTTCATGGCGGGGCGGTCTGCCGCCCCACCTGACATATTGTCATGGAAGACCTCTACCACTTCATAGCCCTGATACTTGGCGTATTCACGGCAATGCGTGGTTTGCGAGGCAAGGCCATCCCCTTTGGCAAGCTGCGCAGCACTGGACACACGGGCATAGATAACTGCCTCTTGGGATTGCTCAGTCATGCGGCGTCTCCTTCTCGTTGATCAAGGGAGTTTAGCACAGCCGCTTCCAGCACGGCTTTGAGATCGATGACTTCTCCACAGATTTCTTGCGCGGGGTTGAGATGGAAGCCGAGATCGACACAAGACAGCAATATCGAATGTAGTGATTTGAGCAGCTCGATCTTCTGCCCCTTCGACAGCGAACTGTCCGCCAGATAAGGCATCCATTCCTCACTATCGAACCGAATGGCCATCGGGCCTGGTCTTTGGGGTGTCGTCTGCGTTGTGTCCTCTGTCATATCGTCTCCGTTTCTTTCTCGTTCTCCGTTGTTACATCCACCACATGTGGACAAAAGAGGAACATGATGGGCATATCTTCCTAGTAACCGCAAGTTATTTATAGATTTTCTACATGTGTCGTGCAGGAGCCTGAGACCGAGCTTTCGACTTCACCGCCTGTCTCGCGGCCTGTTCTGCCTCACGCACGGGCTCATGGAATTCCTTTTCCACATCCTTCATGGCGGTATAGAGCTCACGCCCCTCTGCCTGCGCAAACGCCTCTTTCATCAGCGTCTTGGCCCCGGTTTCCGTGATGTTGTGCTTTTGGGCCATTTCAACAGCAGCGTGATCATAGGCGCGGTAGAAAGGCATCGTGTCGCCGTCCTTGATCAAGCCTGCAATGGATTGGGATTGTGCCAACGCACGTTCATGGCTGCTTTCAGCCATGATCTTTTCACGTGCCATCAAGCCTTCACGCGTGGCATTCATCGTGATGCCATATCGCGCCTTGTACATGTCCCTCAGAATCGTCTCGCCTTTCATCTGGTCGAACTTTTCAGACCGGGCAAAGGCATGGGAGTAATCCGTCAGTTTTTCCCGGAACGAGCCTGTTTTGCGGATTTCTCGCTCCATCACGCCCGCAATGGCCCAGCTTTCATCGAACTGACTGGCGGTCAGGGTTTTGCCGGTAAAGCTGTTACGGGCGTCAAGTAGTTTCATTTGGTCATTCTCAGTCATTTTAGTTTCCTTTGTTAAGTTTCAGTTGCGTCATAATTGCTGCCCTAATTGTTCGTTTTGGCGCATCGAAATGGTCATCCAAGGGCAATGATTTTGCATAAGATCAGCGCTTGCGTTGTGGCATCTGCCTGTCGGGGGCAGTCCGCTGATCGGTCAAGAACCTCTGAGGGGCATCAGGGCCGCCATCGCGCGCCCGTGCCGCCTCAACCAGATCACGCAATTCATGGGCGTGGCGGTCATGGATGGCATCAAGGCGGCGTTGGTGATCTGTTTCGACATCCCGCTTTGCAGCTTTCTGGATCAGTTTCGTCAATTGCTGCGAACGCGGGTCTTTGCGCCGTTGCAGTTTGCTGAACTGTTCCCCACGTTGATGAGCAATGTGTTTGCAGGCCATTCTGAGCCGCTTTTCATAGCCCTGATGATACTTGCGGCTTTGTACTTTGACCTTACGACCATGGCGCGCATTGATGTCTTGCAGTTTTTCCCAATCCGCCATGCGGGTCAGGTTTTTGGCCTCGGCCTGCCAGTATTCGACATCCACTGCAGCGCTCATTTTGCGCAATTGATCCGCTGGTGTTTCAGGCCCACTCATCGCCGACGCTCCGGTGCGGCTTGGTTGTTGGCACGGATGAAGGCTTCTTGGGCCACGCCTTGTTGCTGATTGCGGGATTGCGCCCGATCCATCAGCTGATCGACTTCTTGCTGTTGACCATCGCGGGAGCTTTGCAGATCAAGCTGATGATTGTTGCTGACGTTCTGTTGTGCCTGTCGCGTGAGATCAGCGTCTTTGTCAGGCACCACGCCTTTTGGTGCGGGATGATCAAAGGTCAGCTTGTCTGGCGCATTCAACAGGCGGTCGCGTTCAGCATCGACGCGCTGTTCCTGCTCAGCATCGAAGGCAGTTTTTAGATCATCCTGTTCCGCCTTGCGCCGTTTAAAAATCTCATCAGCTTCGGCCCAATCCGGTCCGGTTTTTAGCACGTTCTGCGCATGCTGCATTACCGTCTTGTGGAATGTCTTTTGCAGCTCAACATCTGTATCAAACGTCATGACTTGGCCTTTCGGATGCGCAAAATTGCATTGCAAAGCGGCGATCTGGTACACTCTTCACATGGGAATTTTTGAAGATATTCAGGATGTTGAAGAGTGGTTGATGCCTCTGGAGTACATTGCGTTTTGGGACGCGGTTGCGCCGTATTGCCTGAGTTTGCAGGACCGCGATCACTGCGACGGGCTGATTGCGAGCGGAAAGGTTCCCGCCGACCTCATTCTCAGCGGGCTTAAGTACATGGCGGTGATGGAATTGCGGGCGGCCTTCAATTTGAAAGACCGCATCTACGAGCCGACCGTGGCCAAATACCTGACCACGACGCATTGATCGGCAATTCATTGAACCGGCTCCTTGAAGAAGTGCAACCAGCCGCAACGCCCAGCATGCGCATCAATCGTGAATGAGCCGTACCAGCCCACAAATGTGCAGGTCAGATAATACCTGTCCGCAAACGGGTTATATTGATCGCCATTGTCTCTAAAGGTGTAGCTCCATGGGACGTGTGGCAGACCTTTGGTGTGATAAGTGGCATAGCCTGCCAGCGGCAGGGCAAGCCACAGAAAGAGCGCTGCGAGCTTCATACCGGTTCTCCATTTGGTTTGATGAGGTTTGGTGTCGTCAGCCTAATCAGCGGATTAGGCGTCAGCGTGCCACCTTCCTGCGGGTTTGGCGCAATCAAGTGGCAATAGGGTTCGATGTTGTGCATGCCGATTTTCAAGGCGAGGAAGAACCCAAGGCCCTTCACATGGATCAACTGCTGATCGTCGCGCATGGCCATCAACTCCGCTGGTGACATCCAGCGCTGTTTGATCAGCGACAGGTTGGTTTGCAGGCGCAGGGATTCTGTATCTGCGCCAAGTGATGACGAGATCGCATGTTGCTCTCCCATCATTTCACTCACTAATTTCGCTTCACTGAACCCTGAGAATCCGAACCACTGCTTAACGATGGAGTTCTCTTCCAGCGTCTGCATTTCCAGCTTGCCCATTTTCCGCTCTATCTCAGAGCGGCTCTGGGCAATATTATGGGCTTCACCGCCATATGATCTGAGTGTTGTAAGGGCCTCTATGAAAGGGCGAAGTGGTGCGTTGCTGAACTCGTCATTTATGAATGTCAGCGGTCCTGCGCCGCAATAAAGTGCATGCGTCAAGCACATGATATGCAGGGCGTAGTAAGCTCCAAGCCGGTTCATATACGCCTGTGGGCCGACCAAGAAGATGATCGTGCCCTCTTTGATCAGGTCATAATGTGTTGTGGTGGAGCCAGCACCTGCGTGATGCAGACGTGACCCAATGGCGAAGATACGGAGCGCTTCTTGAGCGGCTTCCAAATGCTGTGGCCAATGTTCATGACCAACCATTCCCAGCACATTGCGAGCCAAGACCCGCAGCATGCCATCGCCTTCACTGGCCTCAATCGCGGCAAACTTGCGCAGCATTTCCGGATTGCTCAAAAGCGACCAAACACCGCCCGGTGTGGCCAATGCAACATTGCGTTTCAGAAGCACATAGACGGCAAACTCAATCAGAATGCGCGGCCATGACCGCCAGTACCGGTTACGTTGGTCTTTCTCAGGTTCTTCGATCAGCGCATGTGTGACCATTTCATTTGCAAAGATCAAATCTTCGGGCGCGTCTTTGAAGGTCGATGTAACAGCCCCCACCGCGTTCAAAGAAACGCGGTGGGGGTAATCTTTAGGGAACACGCCCATGTCGTCGATGACAGCAACCGGCAGCCCCATGTCCGCAATCATCTGAGCGGATTGCGCGGCCAATTCGCCATCTTTGCTGTCCATAATCAGCACCGCCTTGCGCGGGTTTGACGAGATCAACGAATAGAGCCAAGGCATTGCGCCCGCTGTCGTTTTGCCACCGCCAGCGGCACTCAGGAGCGTTGAATGGCCTTTGGGTGCCCAAAGCGGCTGATGGGTATCTTCGGTGAGGCCAATCAAGCGCTGCCCTTGCGGGTCGGTTTCTGGCAGCTCTTCCTTTCGAGCGACCTTCATCTTGCGCGCAACGGCATCCAGACTTCTGCGGAAATACCGGTTCATCGCGTCATCCCCCGGTCTTTCAAGTCAGCATGATCGGGTGCACGGTCGGCACGGGCATCAACAGCATCGCCGCCAAATTTCCCGATTTTGATATAGCGTCTGACAGTGCCGATGAACTTAAAGAACGCGGCAAGGAACGCGATGCCGCCGCCGAACATGCCAAGCCCGCCGATTAGCCACAGGCCCCACCACGGTTTCGATGCCATTTGCCACGCGGCATAGCCGTACCCAAACGCCAAAACAGCGCCAATGAAGCGGAAATTGATCCGCGCAACATCTTTCCATCCAGGGTTTTTATCGATCATGACCGCCCCCCAGCATTCTTGCTGCTTGCCGAGTTTGCCAGATCGCGGCGGATACGGTTCAGGTGCCAATACGTGCCCCAAACAAGGGTAGAGGTTTCAGCGCGATGTAATTCCTTGTTGATCAATTCCAGTCGGGCCACGAGCAATCCCGCAGCGACCATCAAAGTGGCGAGACAGACAAATACCCCTAATTCAAACAGATGCATCAGATCGCCGAAGACCAATGTGAAAGAGGTCAGAAAGCTGGCAATCGCGACGCCCGGCGCGATGAACGGCTGCCGGACAACGAAGTGGATTTCATGCAGCAGCGAAAAGCTGGCTTTATGGCTGTGCAAATACCCGCCTCTGACGTCGATGGTGCCAAGCAACATGTCTCAGCCCTCCATCGCAGCGCAGATGGGCGCATTTAGTTTGGACAGCAGCGCACCTTTGAGATCAGTCTCGCCACCCTTCAGACGAAGCGTGCCCGCATAGATCCACCAGGTCCGATCTGCAGCCACGACATGTGCTGCGCAGTCGCACCGGGACTGGGCATGTTTCATTTTGCGCAGGATACGTTGCTCTTCGAGTTCGCGCGCCTGTTCCTTGGCCGCAGCAGCCGGATCAAGGGTCAGTAACTTCAAAACCAGATCGCCGCCACTTTGGGCGCACAGATCCCCCATGTCTTGCCCAAACAAGTTAGGCAGGTCATCGCAGTCAATCTCAGACCGTGATGGGGGCTTTGGCACTTGATCAGAGTAAATGGATTGCAGCCTTGGCTCGCAAACCACATTCCATCCGGAACTTTCGATCATACGGTCAGCGACTTCGCCACCGAGGGCCGCAGATAATGCCACCCAGCTGATCCCCGCAGCTAAAATGCCGCCGGAAATGGGGAAAGAGCTAACATCAATCATGACAACCCTCCCTCAACGCTTTGCTGCTGGGGCGATGTGGCGGGTTGCAATATGGGGGCAGCTACAAGCCCCACAACCGTCGTGTAGCAATCAGCCGCAACCACAAAGAACGGGCTAATTGGGATCGTCGAAGAGTCGATAAACATGTTGCCTCCAAAGATGGGTTTCAATTCAGCGAAGTGAGGAATCGATCATGGCGTCTGCCGAAAGAACGGAATGATCACGGTCTCGCCGATGTCCATTCTCGGGGTCATAGATTCCTTGCCATCATCCGTCTCAATGCCGACCGTGATGCCACCTGCACCGTCTTTGAGGCCGATCATGGTCATGTTGCCGTTCTCAACGGGCAGGACGACACGTTGACGCTTGTTGACGAGCTTGACCTCAATCGCTGCGTCATCGGTTTTGATCAAAACCGCGTCGCCATCTTCACCATCGGTGTCCCAGAGCTTGACTGCGACCAGTCGCAACGATCCTGCTGCAATCTTGCTGGCCATTGTGCCCTTGACCGATGTTGGAAGAGCCATTTCCGCCAGTAGGGCGCTCTGAGAACGGATATCTTCGGTTGGAGTCGCTGTCGCATTATCAACGCTGAGAAAGGTCGGCTTTGTGGCGTTGGCATCGCGCATATGAGTGGGCATTCCGTCCTGCCGTCCAGCCTTGGCGCGCGACAGGCACTCATCAAGATCAACCGACCAGGTTGCCAATTCCCCGCCCATGATACCCAACCGCAGCGAGGTATATCGCGCCAGAAGGTTACTTTGACGGGGATCGACAAATCCTGAGTCTATGACGCAGACGTGCACGCGCAGCCCGTTCAGGCTGCCTTCGAGCGCGCCTGTTCCAAATGATGAGGCGTGCCCCGGTAGATCAAGGAAGGCATCATTGGGTACTCGGGTCAGCGTTGAATTCGCCTGGTCGTTTTCGCGATGATCACGCGGAGAGCCGATCACAACGACCTCCACATCGCTGCTCGCGCGACGCGGCAAAACTGCAATGATCTCCTGCAGGCCGACCTGATTTGGCGGCGTTGCCCCGTCGCCCAAACCAGACTGATAGGCAGCGCGCGCGTAAGATTGCAGCTTCGCGGTGGCTTCCGCAAGAAACTGTCTCTTCCATGCCGGATGATCCGGCATATCCGCAGGCGCGGACACATCGAAGACTTGGGTGAAGTCAGGATTGGCGACGACCTGGATGCGCTCACCCGGTTCAATTTCCCCCAAACGTGCCGCTACCTGTGCATAGGTGGCTGATATCCCAGCCTCATCACCCGAGGAAGGCACATAGAAGATCATGTGATCAGGGTCGGCATTGGCACTTGTGGCAAGCAGCGCTGAAGCAACGGTTGATAGCAACTTGGATTTGAAGGTCATGAGGTCATTCTCCTTGAAACTGGGCATTGGCAGCCGCGATGGCCTGATCGCGCTTTGCAGTATTGATGGCTATTCTGGAGCGGATGGCTTGCAGCGTGAGTTCCTTGGCCGCGTCGCGTTTGGCGATTGCGGCGTTCACACGGGCATCGGCAACGGCCTTTGCCGCCATCGCGGCGGAGACGCGGTCCATCCAGAGCGTGCGCTCTTCATCCAGATGTTTGTAATGCTGAGTATGTTCCGTCTTCACGCCACGGGTTTTGCGCATGGCCAGGATTGACGAGCTTAAAATACCCGCTGAAATCATCGCGTCGCCAAAGACATGCAACCCAAGCGCACAAATGCTAGCACCCTTGCTTTGGACCCAATCCATGATGGCTTGGCCAGCAGACACAGAGCCGCTGAGATTGCCCGTCAAGTTAAAGCCACTGGCTCCTGTTGTGCTGCCCGCAGGCACACCGAATTTGATCGCCATAAACGCAGCCCAGGCACTGAACGACGTCATGCCCAACATTGAAAGTGTATTGGCGCGCGTCTCGGTTTTCTTGAAATCAGTCGTCGGTACGGTGGCCCAGGTTGACGCGCCGAGTGATGCGATGCCAATCATGCCCGCCGTTAAGATGGCGAGCGAGGGGCGCTCAACCATCGCAAAGCTGGCGTCCATCATGTTGGAAACCAGAAAGCCCCCCCCGATGGCTGGGCCTACTAGCGCAGCCGGGACACGGACCCAATTATAAAGCCGCTGCCCGAAAGGCTGTCGGTGGCCATAATCAGGCCACTCATTCAGAAAATGCTGCCATTTCGGCGCGCGGCTCAACTCTTGTTCGCAACGATCCAGTCTGCCGCTGGCGATCTCGTGTTGAAGTACCGCTTGAGTTACATCGCCGCACGCGGCTTCGATTTCATCAGCAAAGAGCCCATTGGCAAAGTTGCGCGCGAAGTCGGCTGGACTGCTGTCACCAGCATTTGCAGCCGCTTGAATCTGTTCCGGCATTGGTAAGGGCACCGTAAGCGGGGTACTTTTATTCGCACCATCGCTCAAATGATCAGCTCCGCGATCAGGGTCGGGGTCAAGAGTAAATCCATCCATCTCAAAGTCCTTTCTCGGTTGTACAAATGAGAGCACGACCGTTGCAGCCGCAGAGAAGAAGGGCTTCCGGTTTTGCATGGGCGATCAGGCCGCAGTCTTCGCAAAGGAAGCGGGCGCGGCTTGGCTTTGAGGGCGTTGCCTCGGCAGGCTTGTCGTCATTGGTTTCAGGTGCAACTGGGCTTTCATGCCAACGAATGGCAAAATCCGAGACGAGCAGTTCACGGCACATCAGATCAAATGCGCCTCCATCTTCAATTGTGACAGACAGGCCGTAGCCCAACTGGCGCGCATCATCGCCGCTAGCAACGGGCGTCAACCCCATTGAAAGCAACTGATCCCGCGCCCAAGCATCAACGTAGCCTGGTGTGCCTCGCAAACCATTTTTGCCCAATGGACCCAATTCAGCCCGCGCCAATTGCGCAATCAGGAAGCCAAGAAGCGCCATTGTGCTTACCTCACCCACACTGCGTGCATAATCGGAGTTCAGCACAACGCCGTGGGCAAGTTTGCCATCAACAGAAAAGTAACGATCCGAAAGAAACGCGCCTTTGAGACGGGGATTGCGAGAGAAAGAAAATACTGGGCAGGATAATTGCCCTTCGAAGAACGTATTATTTGTACAATCGAAAATAGCTTTGAAATCATCAAAGACTTTGACGTCTTTGTTATTCTTCGGTTGAGCAATTGAAATAGGTTCCAACGCTTTCATGAATAACTCCTGCGGTTTTCCAAACACATAGAGCCCGCCCCGATTCGGGGCGGGCGGTTGTTGCAGCAGATGTCAGGCGGCTACGGATTTGCGGCTTGCGAGTTGAGCGCAAAGGCCGTTGGTTCTGCAATTGCGAATGGCGCGGGAATGAGTCAACAGAGTCACCAAACCATGGTGTTCTTTGTACAGACGATGGATGCGGTTCACATTGGCACGATCCAGATACCGTCGCAGCGCGCGCCAGGGATCTTTCCCAAGATTCTGGTCGATGTAGTCATCACCTGCTTGGTTGTAAGCCCGCAGATCAATGCGCTCACGGCGATGGTCGTGGAGAGAACCGCTGTGAAACACGAACAGTTCATCCAGAACCCGTTCATAAATCTTCGGGACGCTGGGCTCACAAGTTGACCAGTCCGCAGCGCAGTTGCGGTTGTAGTCGGATTTAAGCCACGTCTCAAATGGTGGCATGTAGTGGTTGCAGGTGCAGACAACGCTGCAGTTACATATGGTGCTGGTATTCATTGTATCCGCTCCAAAAAATTTCATTGGTCGGAACGCGCTCCTTGGGCCACCGGGAGAGATGTCGACGTCCCGAAAGTCCTTGAAGGTAGAAAAGCACGATGTTCTGTATTTTTGGATCAGAGCAGGCCTTAAAGCCTCTGAAGTCTCATGAAGTTTGTATGAATTTGTTTTCAAACAGAAAAATAGGTCATAATTATTGAATTAAATCCAAAACTGTGCCACTATATTCAACATGAAAGACTCAATTTCAGAGGAAAAATATGAACTAACGGTTGGAAGAGATGACGCCACAGGAAATCCACGCTGGGTGTCGATTCGGTTGAATGGTCAGCTGCAGAGTCCAACTGATGAACAACCCGCTCACATTGTCTATGATCAGCATGGGCGCGTGAAGGAATTTGGATGGTTCCAGAATAATCTCTACCACAGGCACTCTGGTCCCGCTCTGCAGAGGATAAATCCTGAAAACAAAATCGTAGAATATGAGGAACATAGATGGCTGGGCATGCTACACAGATCTGAATCAGAGCCAGCTCTGGTGGTTCGTGACCCAAACTCAGGCTCAGTTGTTGACGCACGCTTCTATCAAAATGACCTAGAGATCGAAGTAAAAAGCTCTCTAAAACTTGACCCAAAGCCGTAGCCCAGTCAGACTAGTGTTCACACAAAAGAGTATCAGTCCAATTGCCTGTACATGCCGAAATTAAGTTTCCGAACTTCAGGAATTTAATCCCGAGGAAATTCACAACAACAAAAGGGCCCGGAAAAACACTGGACGTGCAGGATTTTCGGGAAGTTGTTGGCGAAGAAATTCGGATATTCAGGCGGCAAAATATGGTTGCGATGGGTAACAAGCGTGAGCGAGATGCGCGATGGGTTTCATGGTTTGGAGATATTGAGTTTAACGATGCGACTCTCCAAATCGTCGAGAAAATCGATGACGATACCATTGGAGGCCTCAAGGATCGCCAGTCAAACATCGAATTCTACATTATAGTCTATTATCGACTTCATGCCTTTCTTGAGGACAGGTCGTTCTCCGATGCTATTGATACCGTAGTTTTTGGCGGGCCGTTGCGCGCGCGCGGTTTTGAAGTCTTTTCAAAAGTCGAAGAGCAACCCGAACCAAGAATCTTGGATTCGCAACGTGCAGAAGTTCTAATTTTTGCACCCGCTGTCAACAAATATCTGTCTATGCTCGGTGAGTTTCGTGAACTCACTGAGAGCATCTTGAGTGATCCAGGTTCGCAAGTGGCTGCGTCTATGCTTCAGGCTAGAATTGATGATTTCAAAGGGCAAAGCGTCGGGTCAACTGAAGATTTGCTTGTCGAAATGCAGAAGTACTTGGGGCACTACATGAACACTTCCATGCTGCTTTTTGATGGGCTGCAGATGTTATCCAACGAACGCGTGTACGGCTTTAATAGCAAAGAAAGCATGAGATTTGGCCGCGGGCAATTGTCCTTTGACAACGAAGTTGAATTTCAGAGCTATCTTAAGTGCCAACTTGAAGAGGGATTGAAACACCTCAACGGTCTGATAGCGTTTGCCCAAAACAGTTTTCACGAGCGACCAGATTTAATGCTTCTCAAGTCGCAGCACAAAGAGGAGGTGGCAGAGATGATCCTTTGGTCACGAAAAATCGCAAGGGATAGCAGAGGTGATGAGTCACTGTTTGAACGTATTTGATGATTAATGCAAAGTGTGCCGTAACTGGCAACGTTGAAGGCTGTAGCAAACAAAAGAGTTGGTAGTATCGTACGCAAGATGTGTGGGGGCAGACCCCACCGCTTGGCAAGGGAGACGCTTCGCTCTCCCGTTGCATCCCTCTGGTACGTGGATGAACCGGCACATTGGCGGTCCATTTCTGCCGTTCATCAGCGTGTTAGGCTCGGCAATACAGCTATCGCATTCCCGCCATTCGAGCCGAGCGCATCTTTCTGACGGCGGACTAAGGACGACATTTGACCTGCCCCCCGAAACTACCAGCGCCGCGCTGCAGCAACATTAAAAAAGCCTTTCATCGGAGATCGCGGCATTCAAGCTACCTTGAGGTCTCGCATACCGGTCGACTTTCACGGCGAGAGGACCAGAAGCAAAGGTGCGAATTTACCGCTTCCATTTTTGAAACCTAACTCAGCTTGGAAATAGCTAAAAAGCCTTCTAGGCTTGCGGAACGACCAATGGAGATTTCGATGAAAGCAAAAAAGATTCTTGTTATGTTTTTCGGAGGAATCGTAAGCCTAGTGCTGGCAATTCTCCTCCTTCCGGGACAGATAGTAGATTATCAGAAAAATCTGCCTCAAGCACTCAATTACGTAAGTGATGTACTATACGACACGCAATCTTGGGGTGGAAAGTTTGACAAATTTCCTGAAGGCTTAGTGGACATGCAATCGCTAGGGATTTCGAGCAAAGTTGACGCTGCTCTGGAGCTAGAAGTTGTAGACATCAATCGGCTTGACGGTCGTATTTGGTGGCTCGGCTCCTGCGCTTTTGGCAGTCCCTATTCAGGACTGCTGCTCGATGGTCGCATAAGATTAGGAGGATCTTACGCCAAGGTAACCATTTGGGAGTTAGTTAATGGTCACCGTGTCGATCTTGCTAACGGCATTCTTGCAGTAAACGACCTAACCATCCAATTCACAGGATTTCCAGAGAATTTGAGGCTTAACGGCAGCATAATTGCGAAAAACCCTGAGCCTGCTCTTTTGGAGGATTGGCAGGATCACTACTGTGAGTAGCCAGACAGATTTTGCTTCAAGGTTTGACTGTGGCCCCTAACCGGACATTGAAAAATTGCCCGAATTCTTTGGTTACAAGCAGCCATGTACCCCCTAACTGGGACGCTACAACCTAGCCGGTTTGACCTGCCATCGCACCACCCGCGCTAGCCAACTACAAGCCCATATGTTAGCTGCACGAACACCTTCAATGTTGGAATGATAAGTAATCCAAACCCTGACAAATAGAGGCCTAATATGAGCAATCGTATTCGATATCTTGTGTGATCAAGTGCCTGGTACTTTACGAATGCTATATCCTTCGCAAATCTTGGGGCCAAACTAAAAAATGGAAGAGAATAACCCCAAACTACACGGGGATTGCTCCAAAGCATGCGGGCAAACTCGGTAAAGTCGAGATATCCTGTTGCCATCACTACTTCTGGTGGGCCGTCATCCTCACCGCCAACGTCTTCTAAGCCGTATTCAGCATACATTTCTTCCATTAGAGCATGGAAATCACCTTCGAGTTCTGGCGGGTACTCTGGATTTTCGAGCCCGCTCTCATCAAATTCATTATTGAAATGTAAGTTAAGAACATCTCGAAAGCTAGCTTTAGCAAGAACAGGCGTCTCCAATGATGTTGCATTCATTACAAATTGTTGCTGACTAGGTTGATCGCTAATTTCTTTTGGGCAAAATGCAGCAAATAGCGCGGACGCAGCACCCAAAAGGCAAAGGCCAAAATATGTAAAGTACAGGTTTGACGCTGGAAGCGAAGTTTCACCCTCAATGCCGAGATCGTCTTTGAAAAACTGTGGGTAATGAAAAAGCTTCTCGGTTTGCTCATTGAACAGCAAAAATAGCCCTATGAGTGGCACAAGTACGGTCAGCTTCATCGCGGGAGCCTTGCCGAGCTTTGCGAGTTGCGCCCATGTGATTTTCTTTGAAATGCCTTCGCGCTTTCGCCCGTATTCATTGCGAAAAAACAGTGAATCTATTTTCTTTCGAAGTGCCTGCATATTCGCTATCTAGTCCATCCATCTATCTTCGAGTCGACGAAGCTGTCCTACCCTGTCGTTTACAAGGTCTTTTTTCGCAGATGACAACAACACCGGGTACATCGAGCCACCCTCCGCTTGCGACGCAACGAGGGAGGCTTCGCAGTCTATGAACTGCTGCCAGAGTAATTGAACTTCATTCAATTTGTCACAATCGATGCCAGAAAGTGCCGTGGCAGCCAAGACAGCAGAATTCAGTAAATCTTGGGCTTCTTCTAAACTTCCACTCGCGCTGTCATTCATTGCTAATTGAGTGCGAGGTATCGAACGATGCAGTTCGGCTACGATTACCCAATCGCAAGCTTCAACAAATATACTTGCTGCTTCGCATAACCCGTCAATATTCAGTTCGTCGACAAACGGCACATGCGGTAGCTCATGCGTCAAGACGTGACGTACCTCGAACATCTTGTCCAAGACACCGATAGTTTGTTCGTAGTCCTCAATAATTGGGGTTAAAGGCCAATTTTCTTCCTCTTCTGTCCAGCGAGCGTGAGCTACTTTAAGCTTTGGTATGAAATCGGCGATCAAGGTCGAAAGAATGGAGATTGCAGCGTCAATGCCATTGATGGAAACAGAGTGCGCTACAAAGTCGCCGATGGATAATCTCTTGCCAGCAAGGTGTGCGGCAAAAGCTAAGTCCAGCTTTGCATTCTTGACTAGTTTTGCAACCTGATCTGCATATGGGCTTCCCGCATCAACGAGTTCCCTAACCAGCTCTCGAACGTAAACTTCAATGCAAGTCGAGATTCGTATTGGTATGAATTCAGCCAAGTACAAGTTTGGCGAAGCTCGCCAAGCCTTTCCAAGATCATTCAGCCGGGTATTAATGTCGAAAGCTGCTCCAGATTGGACGCCACGCCTTTCCCTCCATTCAAGTATATGGTCAGGGTTTGGTTGTCGCATAGCGTTTTTCCTAATTAGGAGATTCAGTAGTTACTTCAACAAGCGTGTCAAAGTGATGTTGCTCAACGAATCTCATCGTTACACCATCGTCGACAGTAGAACTTCTTACTGTATGCAAATGATCCACTATTTCATCGAAGTGTGCCAAGTCTTCTTCCTTGAATCCATTTTGAGTCAAGTGGTCCCGTAAGGGCGTGTAAGCTTCGTATCCGCAGCGCCAAATTGCAGAGGAAAACGTGGCGAGCATTAGCTGTATGTCTATTGCTGTGACTGCCAACGATATCGCTTGCGTCCAAGCCTTCTCATCGTCCTCCAATAGAAATGCGAGCATCAAGGCCGCAGCGAGAGCATGTTCGTTCTGTCTCTCCTTGATGCACTGGTCCAACACATCCGACCAATTGGCAGGTCGATGCAAACCGCCACCTATCTCGAGCTGTTCATTCCGCTTGCAAAACTCCGCACACCAGGCTGACAACCAAATCTTCAAACCTGCTTCGGCCTTTTCAAACTCGTCTTCTGACGTAGCAGCAATGTCGTAAAACTCGGACGATTTATGGAATTCTCCAGCATAGAGAAACGCGTCACCCGAACACAATGCTGTTTTGGGTATTTTTGATTGTTCATAGGACGCAGAGTACAACCGTGCAGAAACGCTAAACCTCCTCTTGAAGTACAGGGTGGCCGCCAGCTCAGCGAGAAAATAGTCTTTCTCCAAATATCCGGGATTTTTCTTCCGAGCAGCATTGTAGTGACGAACCGCTTGCGCGTGATCACCCTTCACCCTTAGGAAATTCCCATAAGAGTAATGTATAACCGACTGGCTGTGGGAAGATTGATCTTCATGGGCAAAAAGTGCTTCACCATAGAACCTCTCTACAGCATCCGTTTTTCCTTCAGCAGGAATTTCACTTCCGAGTAAACTACCGATGTATGTCGCATAGGCTGGGTCTTGCTGGTCATGCAAGCAATTCAAGCTTGCGATTTCTGCGCACAAAGATGGCCTATCAACAAATTGACAAGCGACAGAACTGGCCATTTCTCTGCTTTGACAAATCAACCGCCGCTCGACAATAATTTGAGCAAGGCTTTTTGCCTGTGATGAGAACTCATACCCGCCAGCCATATAAACGAGAACGTAAGTAAGCTGAGCAAGAATTTCATCTCGATGCACACGGTGTAAATGCACGCCAATGGAAGTAATAACGTCTATCGCAACAAACAGGTAGTCACCGTCTAGCCATACTGTTACCGGTAGGCATTTTGACCCATCTTTCTCCGATATTAGCATTTTGCTTGTGTCTCGAATTGAAGAAACAGCGCAGTTTAACTCAAAATTCCCTTCTATTGCAGCGGAGCTGTTTCCAACAGACAACCCTATTGGCGTTTTCCTCGAGGCAGTTCGAATGGTGCGGAATACTTCAATTGTCTCAACAATCTTCAATGGCGTTGCGTCTGACCATATGTCAGATTCTTCAAACTGCACGCTAACCGTTTCGGTTTTGGGCATTGCCATTTTGGCGAAAATATTCGACACCCAAATCCAATGAACTGCTTTTGAAGCGTTGCAGTACCGAACGACTATTGACGGGTTGTCGAAAGAGGCAAGGTAATCAAGCCTGTCAACCTTCATGCTTACGGTGCGTTCTTTCTTGATGTCATCAGTAGCTTTCAGCTGAACGTAGAAAAGCAGGCCAGTTGCCTCGCCACTTCCATCAAAGACTTCCACCTCAACATCAACGCCGTAGTCTTTGTCTTTGCGACGGCAGACCCATTCGGCCGGTAGGAGTTTTTCAAAGCTCTGGATAGAGATGTCTTCAAGTTGGTGTGATCTTGACCTCTTTGGCATTAGGTTCCAGCTCGCTTTTTTGAATAACCTTACCGAAGGATTCTTTGGCTTCTTATGTAGTACTTTATGTTGCCCACGCTTGTTGGCCAACCTCAATCGGAGTCTTGTGGTCTGTTTGGGACGCTGGGTTGTGGATGTCTGCTTCGGCATTATCTGGACTAAGTTTCTCCCAGCCACAGAATGACCGTAATCGACCGGACGTGTTGGAAATACACCGTTGTTGCTGTCCCGGCGGGCTGTCGTGAACCGAGCCTGCGCGGGCTTGTCTCAGCCATCCGGCTTTCATCCCTGACAGAAGAAGGCTTGGGGCTTTGCCCCTGGCGCGCTTCGATCAAAACAGATCGAACAGAACCTTTCTTTGTCGGCTCCCCCTGAAGGTCTCCCCCCAACAAACAAGAGGTTCTTTCGCCGGTTTTCCCCTCCGCTTGCACCCCCATTCTCGCCGAAGGGCAAGGGTTGCAGGAGCAACCCACAACCCCATTGGAGGAGAAGATGACAAAACTACATGCACAACCCTACGACCTTGCGGCCTCAGGTTTCTACTTTGAAACACCCGAAGAATACGACACCAACGCAAGCGCTTTGCGCAACGACTACGGCGACCGCGTCGAGGAGTTCGAAATCCAGTTCATTGATGGCAACCAGATCGACTGCGAGCTGGCCAAAGCGATTGGCATCAACCAAGCAAACCTAGTTCAATATCTTACAGCGGTTGACGAATGGGAGGACTGGGAAAAGCAAACCGTGATCATTGCGGTAGGCGAGTGCGGCTACAATCTTGAGCCGAACGCCAGCCCAATCCAGTTTGATGTGGAAATCCACGACGTCAGCACCATGCGCGAATTGGCCGAACAGTTTGTTGACGAAGGTCTTTATGGTGAAGTCCCTGAGGCGTTTCAGTATTACATCGATTATGACGCTATCGCGCACGATCTAGCTGCAGATTTTTCGGAAATCACGATTGCGGGGGAGCATTATGTCTATGCCTGCCGCTAACAATACAAAGGGATACGTCGTGTCCCGCGTCACTTGGCGCGGGATTGGTTTGGAGGTTCGACATTGTTCGAACTGGTCGGCATCGGTTGGAATTGATCATATCGAAGTGGTGAGCGTTGATCGCGTGCCGCTGCCAATCACGGGAACAGGCTACAAGTCCCATTTCATCTCACCCGAGCGGGTCGCTGAAATCGGTACGCCCGTGGAATATGTCATTGCATGGCTAGATCATGAGGCTGAATCAGTTGAATGGAGAAAAGCAGAGCTTGAATCAAGGCAGCTCAGTCTTTTCTAAGCTAATCTCTCGAAATCGCACCCATCCTTGCTTGAGCGCAGATTTGTAAAATACCGATAAATATTATATACTGGTATCGACTGGAGGCAATCACATGGCTAAAAACACATCTATAACATTAGGCGATCACTTTGAGGGTTTCATAGGCGCGCGCGTCTCAGCGGGGCGCTAT